>Ga0207639_10000012_pt1 | contig 344067 bp, 234 predicted proteins | sample KBSCornC32_FD_184299 | JGI IMG/M metagenome (GOLD analysis project Ga0207639, IMG submission 184299) | Corn rhizosphere microbial communities from Kellogg Biological Station, Michigan, USA - KBS Corn C3-2 (SPAdes) (version 2) | ecosystem: Host-associated > Plants > Roots > Rhizosphere > Soil ...
GGGGCATCGAGACCCTGGTGGTGGAGGCGGCGGCCCTCCCCGGTTTTCCTCGTGGCTGGCGTTGGAGGGGCATCGAGACCCTGGTGGCGGAGGCGGCGGCCCTCCCCGGTTTTCCTCGTGGCTGGCATCGGATGGGCAAAGGGCTCCTTACGGCGACTCGATGTTTTTGCCTTGGTACTTAGATGTACGATAGCATAATATCGATAATATTGACAGATCCTTTCCTACTTGATCTATAGAGGGGTTGTGGACGCAGGTGTATCGGATTTCTTAAAGGCCGTTCCATCCGTAACGGGTTGGGCAAGTTTGGTCGCATTCGTTGCCGTTTTAATCGCATGGGTTGTTCGGGCAAAAGTTGACCGCGTTAAACAAGCTTTGGACACCGAACCTGATCCGCGTCTGGTAAGCACGATACTGGATCAGGTAGGGCAGGTAGGAGAACTTCGCGAAGAAGATAGGGCAAAAATTGCGAAAGAAATCCTCGAGCACCGACTGCTGAGGCTAAAACTCCTTTTAAAATACGGATTGCTGGCGGGAGTTCTTCTCGCTATCATCGCAATTGTAGCAATCCTGACGCAAACTCCTCACCCCGCTGCTAATACGTCGGACCGCACAATGGTCGAGTCGAGACTAAACGAAACGAGATTGGCAATACTTGGGGAAAAAGGCAACTACGAAGCTTTTCTTAACTACCATTTACATTCCCAAGGAGAGCCGTTTGAAAAAACAGCAGCCCTCAATGTATTTGATCGATCGTCACAATTGGGAGAACAGATGCTGGCATACGATGATCGTGAGATCCGGATCAGTGAGCAGGTCATTAAGTTTGAATATGCGATGCTCGCTTTTTACATGGCCGCCACTGCCGCACCCGAGGCGAGTCAGAGTCAATTGCTTTCGAAGAGAGCAATCGCGTGTGGCGATGAGGCGCTGAAACGTCTGAAGACCATCGACGCGGACGCTAGTCGAGGAGATTCGGTCGCCAAAATTCGTCAGGATTGGATGTCGAACGACAGGACCCCAGACAGAACGAAATACTATCGGGCCATCGCGATGGCAATCAATGCCAAGAATGGCGGAGAAAAATCTCCTCGCGACGTGAAGGAAGCTCTTGACCAGATATCGAAAAATTATTTAGCGGAAAATCCTCCGGAAAAGTGTAATCCATTTCTCACTTGGGCGCTAATGGGTAAAGATCCGCTGCCCAGTCCGAAATGACAAGAGATCTTTGGGAGTGGGCGGTGAGGGATTCGAACCCCCGACCAACTCGGTGTAAACGAGACGCTCTACCGCTGAGCTAACCGCCCGAAGAGAATGGCCACGCTATCGGCGAATGACGCCGAGCGCAAGCGTAAGACAGCTTGTGCGAGATTTCCAGGGGCGCGCGTTCGAACGGGCGCGCCGGTGCCGGGACCGCCGACGTCCTCAGTCGGCTTCTTCGAGCGCGAAGCGCCAGACACATGTCGCGCCATCTCAGCCTACGAAGTATCGCGCTGCTGCCCCTTGTCTCTCAATCCGCGCCCATCCGCGTAATCCGCGGTTCTCTTTAACCGCGGATGGCGCGGGTAAGGTGAAATTTCACAAACGATTCGATGCTGAGATGCCAATCCATTTGGTTTGGCGCTTTGCGCATGCAGAAGCCGACCGAGGACGTCGGCAGTCCCGGCACCGGCGCTCTCGCTCGAACGTGCGCCTCCAAAAACCTCGCTTTACGCGAAGTCTGAAATCGTCCCGCTGATCTTAATCCTGCACCGTCACCGGCGTGCCGACCGTCGCGTTTTCGTAGAAGTGCTCGGCCATGACGCGCGGAAGGCGCACACAGCCGTGCGACGCGGGATGATTCGGGACGATGCCCGCGTGCAGTCCGTAGCCGCCGGTGAAGCGCATGAAGAAGGGCATTTTGGCGCCGTCAAAGGTATTCCCTTCGGGCAGCTTCATTTTGCTCATATCCACGTTGCTATTGGTGACGTTGCCCTCGGCATCCACGAATTTTCCGTAGAGATTGGAGACGTGATTCAGGTCTTTCTGATTAATCACATAATTTCCCGGAGGGGTGGGAAGCGTCGCCTTGCCGCTGCTGCATTTCGTGTCCCCGATGAGGACATCACCTTTATAAAAGTAGGCGCGTTGCTCGGAAAGCACCACTTTGATCGCGGCCAGGCCTGTGGCCGTTTTGGCCTTCTCGGTGTCCCACGTGTAGGCCGGCCTCGGCCCCGCGGGCACTGGTGGCGGTGGCGGCGGCTTCGGCCGGAACATCGCGCAACCGGGCAGGACGGTCAGCGCGGCAGCGAGAAATACGGAACAGCACAAACGGCGATAGGACATGGGCGTCAATTTTTCAGCGGGCCATGTTTACGGAGCGGGCAGGGGATAAACAAGAATATTTCGTAGGGTCAAAGTTCAGTTAAAACCACGGTTTTTCTGACGAAATAGCTAAGTAAATGTTTCTTGCGATTTGTAACAACTCTGTCGAAATCACCCCTTCATGAAAGACACCAATCCTAGAATTGCTCTTTATAAAGAGGCAATGTCCCTTGAAGAGAAGCGTGCCGCCCTCCAATCACAACTTGATGATGTGGCGCGTCGCATCGCCGATATTCAAGGCAAATTGTTTAGCACGGCGGTCTCGGCTTCTTCCTCCTCCGCGGGCGCGTCGTCCGCTCCGGTGGTCCGTGCGGCGGCGACCCGCGTCAGCCTAATCGGCAAGCGCGCCCGCCGCGGTGAATTGAAGACTCAACTTCTGCGTGCTCTCGCGAGTGCCGGCAGTGCGGGCATCAGCGTGAAGGAAATCACGGCGGCGACCGGCGCGAAAGCGACCAGCGTGCATTCCTGGCTGCAAGCGGCCCGCAAGACGTATCCCATCAAGCGCCTCTCGCAGGGCCTGTATCGCCTGGAAGGCGGCCTGCCCGCCGACGCTTCTGGTGATTCGTCCGCGAGCGCGCCCGCTCCGGCCAAGGGACGCCGCGGCGGCAAAGTCGGACGCCCCTCGAAGCGGAGTTCGCGGCCGCTGAGCAAGCGCGGTGAGCTCATGTCCAGGATCATGGAAGAATTGAAGTCGGCCGGTTCCGCGGGCGTGAAGATCCCCGATCTGGCGGATAAATTCGGTGTGAAGCGCAAGAATCTGTTTATTTGGTTTGCCACCACGGGCCGCCGGAATCCGGCCATCAAAAAGGTGGGTGAGTCGCACTACCGGCTCGACGCTTAGTTCCTTGCTGCCCCCGGCAGTTTTCCCCTTTCCCGAAAATTCATGCAGCCACTGCCAGCGAACTGGCAGTGGCTGCCGTGTTTTTGAGGAGAACCTAAATGCGTAGCCGCGGCTTCCAGTCGCTTAGGAGAGCGCTTTATACCAAATCCCGGCGAAAGCGGGCCGGCTTCGACCTCCGCGCACCGTGCCCAAGTCCGAGCGGGATTCTGAGAAGCGCGCGGTCGAATGGGAGCGCCGCTTGTTCTGCGGCCTGACGCTCTGCGTCGAGGCCGGTGAAAAGAGAGCGCTGCGGAACCAGGCGCGCGTCCGAGCTGGAGCGCCGGGTGCCCAATGTGGCTCCCGACTCCGTTCGGGAGTTGAAAGCATTGCGCGGAGCGCCCTTTTTCTAAGCTGCCCGCGACCCACGAACGCCTCGCCAAACAGGCGCTGCGCGCGATGTTTTAAAACTCCCGAACGGAGTCGGGAGCCACATTAGACGCGCCGCTTCTACGGCCGCCCCTAGCCCTCGATCCGCTTGGCCTTGGCCTGGGCCTGCAGGGCGAGCTCGGCGGCGCGGAAGGCGTGTTCCTGGGTCATGGCGTTCTCGGTGCGGTGGAGACAGTCGAGAATCAACTGTCCAAAGTAGGGGAAGCCAACGTCGCCCAGGCAGCGGATGTGGTGCTCTCCTTTGTTATCCACGAGGAAGAGATGGTCGCCTTCGGCCTCGGCGCCGACGTTGAGGTATTTGCGCACTTCCATATAACCCTCGGTCCCAAGGATAAATGTCCGCCCGTCGCCCCACGTCCGGAGCCCCTGGGGATTCAGCCAGTCCACGCGCACGTAGTTGGTCGCGCCGTTATCGGCCAGCAGGTTGGCTTCGCCCCAATCCTCAAATTCCGGGTGGTCCTTGTGGTGATAGTTGGCCACGGCGGAATGCACGACCTGGGCGCTCTTGGCACCCGTGTAGGTCAGGAATTGCTCGAACTGGTGGCTGCCGATATCGGTCAGGATGCCGCCCGTCTTTTCCTGGCTCCAAAACCACGCCGGACGGCTGGCGGGATTGCTGCGGTGCGGCCCCATGCCGAGCACCTGCACCACGCGGCCGATGGCGCCCTGCTCGATGAGCTGGCCTGCCCGGACGCTCGCCTCCACATGCAGGCGTTCGCTGTAGTAAACCATGTATTTGCGGCCGGTCTGCTTCACCACGTCCCGGGCGTGTTCCAACTGGGCCAGCGTGGTAAAGGGCGCTTTGTCGGTGAAGTAATCGCGCCCGGCCTGGAGCACGCGGCAGCCCAGGGGGCCGCGTTCACTGGGGATGGCGGCACTGGCCACCAGGCGAACCGCCGGCTGGTCGAAGATTTCCTCCAGGGAGCGCACCGCGACCGCCTGGGGATATTTCTCCCGAAACTTTTCCACCTTGGCGGGATCCGGGTCGTAAACGAAGCGGCATTCGCCGCCGGCCTCGGTGAGTCCCTGGCATTGGCCGTAAATGTGGCCGTGGTCGAGAGCGGCCGCCGCGAAGATAAATTCCCCGGGTTGCACGACGGGGGAGGGTTTTCCCACGGGTGCGTAGTTCATTCCGTCAGATTTTTGATGAGCCATTCCCCCGAGTTACCAGTTACTTATCTCAAAGGGAAATGGCAAAAAATTGTGGAAAAATCCCTTGCTCGGAAGGGGGTTGGACGGCATCAAGTAATACATCCGCGACGAACTCCAGCGCGCGGCGGAAGGGTGGGGATGACTGGGTCGGATTCTGGGGGGAACAACCGGCTCGGCTCCCCACCCTTCCGCTGCGTTCTTCAGGAGTGGAGCGAGGTTTCAGGGGGTTCCGGAGGTGTTTTTCGGGACAGACGGAGCACAAGGATCGTTGTAAGGACGTTCCAAGAAACCATTCTCGTTTCGAGATGTCATTCTCGGGAGATGGGGAACGAAACGGTGCGGTAAATTAATGGTTCCTGCAGGGCTTAGGGGAATTGCCTATCTAAGTTAAGGGAGCGGGAGGACCGGCTGCCTGCTTAATCGAAAGTCACTCTTTGGTTATCTAGTGTTAATAATGCCTACAAAACGGCGTTTCTTAAGATGAAAACTTTGAAATGTGGTGGGGGAGGAGTGTGAGGAGACTGGCTGAGCCGGGGAGACCGGCACCGGGCAGGGCTGATGGATCTGTTTACTCAATGAAGGGCCGGTCCAGGCGTTTTGGTCTTCGAAGTGCAGGAACCGCGCCCCTCTTGGAGAGCGCCATCCCTACCTGCGCTGGCTCGCTCCGCTCGCTCACCAAGAGAGGCCCGCTGCCTCATCAGACGCCCGACGAGTCCTATTCAGCGGCGAGAGCATTTTCGGTTTAGATAGACGCACCACAAAGTTGAGAGACGGATGGGAAGGGGCGCTCGAGCAGACGCCAGTTCCTGGAGTGCGGCAGCCCTCTGCCGCTTTCCATGGTAATGAGAAGCAGATGGGGCGGGTGCGACAAAGCCTGTTGGTCCTCTCCCCAAAGGGAGGCCTTCACTTCCCCTAATCTGATCGCGTAAGGACTCTCTTGCCCCCTGCCCGGGAATTTTACGCACCCGCGGAAAGCGGCAGAGGGCTGCCGCAAGAACTGGCGTCCGCTCGAGCGCCCCTTTTCACATCGAGGCTCCTACTCCCCAGTTTGCGTCTGACTCCTGATTCCTGGCTCTCCGCCGCTGGGGGCGGCCTCTACTCCTGCTGCCAGGAGAACATGCTCTCGATGCTGGCGGTGCGAACTTCGTCGAAGTCCTTTTGCTGAGCGGTGATGAACACGATCAGGCGCTCCCGGTCATTCAGGTCCACGACGCTCATCGAGCCCCGGCTCGCATGGGCAGGTTCCTGGAAGTCGAAGAGGAACTCGCGGGCCGCGATGCCGTTAATCGTGAAAGGGCCCGCATTGCCGCCGGTCGCGGTCGTCTTGGTGGCCGTCTTGGGCAGCAAGGTGCCGATGACACGAACCACGGAGTCGGGCTGCTCAAACCAACCGGTGTCCCCCGGGGTGCGGGGGACTACGCGGAGCTCGAGCGAGGCATGTGTGTGGTTTTTGGACAGCAGGAGGAGGCGCCCATTCTCATAGGACATGCGCCAGTCCACCGGGGGGCGCCATTTGACCTTGTGCGCGCCATCGCTGAACTGCACCAGCGGAATTTTGATCCCCTCCAGCTCCTTGAAGCTTTCCTGAGGGTTCAGGTCCAAGGCCAGGGCCGTGGCGGGCAGGAGGAGCAGGCTGCGAAGGAAAAATCTCATGATGGATCTTTAGCGAGTGGTCCAGCGGCCGCGTTCATACACGCGGGCGAGGCGGAAGCCGGGCGGGTTGGCGTCCTGCAGCTTCGTGTCGTAGTACCAGCGGCGGTTTGGCGGGTCATAGTCCGCCGCGCTCCAGGTGCCCTTCGCCTGCTCGCTGTTGTAGAGCTGGGCGAGCGTGCCGTAGATGGTGAGATATTTGCCACTCCAGGTTTCGTGGAAGCGGGAGAAGTTCTCGATCCCACCGGAATAAGAGGCCGTCGTCGTCGGCACGTTGCCGGCGATGATGGCCGTATTGATGGTGGTGTTCGAGGCGACTCGCGAGGATTTGGCCAGGGTGGAGTTGGCGTCGTTCCAGGCGTTGGAAAGGATGTTCACCGCATCGCCGGCGACGGCCGCCGGGACGCGATTGTAGGTGGACACCGTCGGGCTCGGTTTGTCGTTCGGCGGCGTGTAGGAGGTGGCGGTGTTGGAGGCCGGCTTGGCGGTGGAGGTGGTGCCGGTGTTGTAGTCGCCCTGCACATACATGATGTTGGGCGTGGCGACCGTCAGGCCGACGGCGGGCAGAGCCGCGCCATTGGCAAGCTTGAACCCGCGCTTCTTGGCCGAGGTCACCGCGGTGGAGGTGCCCGTGGCGGAGTTCTTGATTACCGTGGAAACGGAGGTGCCATAGCTGGTGTCGCTCATGTAGAGCAGCAGACCGTCCCCGCCACCCACGTTGTCGATGACCTTGCCCGTATCGGAGGCGACTTTGAGGGCGCCCACGTCGAGAGTGGTGACGCGCACGTTGTCCGCTTCGCGCACATCCTTCAGGGCGGTGTTCGTGAAGAGGGCGGCTTTCAACGCCACGTAGTCCGCATCGGTGGATTTGAGCGCGGTGGCACTCTGGCCCTTGAAGATGGTGACGTTGTTGGAGGCGTCGATGTAGATTCGGTAGTCAGCGTTTTTGCTGAGACGTTCGCTGGTGTCCGGGTCCAATTGCAGCGGGTCACTGCCCGAGCCGCTCGGTTCCTCGAGCATTTCGTGGAAGCCGTCATTGTTCGGGTTCGAGTCGCTGTCGGCGTCGTCCGAGTTGACGTCGTTCAGGAATTTCTGGTCGAGGAGATCCGTGCGGGTATCGAACAGCTTTTGCTCCGCGCCTTTGCGGGGCGGATTATCGGGACTCCAGTTGTCATCGAGGCCGCCCGATTGAATGGTGGTGGCATTGCCTTTGCGGGGGTCCGTGGAGCGGTAGTCGAGGGTCTGGCTGCCGAGGTAGGAGACGTCCGACAGGAAATGGAGATCGTTGTGGGCGGTGTAAAGATTGCCGCTCACGTAGACCTTGCCATCCACATACATCGGCGCGCCGGGATGAAACTCGATTTCCGGTTCCGTGCCGAAGAAGAAGTTATCGAAAATATTGCGGCCGGAGCGGATGAAGGGACGCTCGACGGTGACGCTATCGTCCGCGCCGAAGCCGGTATATTTCACCGTCACGCTGGCCATGTAGCACAGGCGCACGCGGAGGCTGGAATTGGTGCCTTGCTCGGGCTCGGGCCGGCCGTCAGAGCGGGTGGAAGGTCCGAGCATGGGGTTCGCCGACGTGACGCTCCATTTGGTGATGGAAAAGCCCGTCGGGATGGGAAGTTGCGCGGAGGTTGGCGCCTTCAGCGTGGCGACGAGCGCATCGTTGGTCAGTCCCGAGGCGCGGTCGGTGCTGTTGGAGGCGCCGGACATGGCGACGCGCCATTGATCGTAGAGGCTTTCCAGAACGGCATCGCCGTAGGCGACGGCCTGGCTGCGCAGGATGGTGCGGCCGCTGTTGCGCGTCTGGAAGCGGGTGACGTTGGTCACGACGCCGAGCATGGCGGAAACCACGGTGACCGTAATAAGCACGGCGACAAGAGTGCTGCCCGGTTGGATCTTGTGGATCTTTTTCATGAGTTCAGTTGGTTTTGGAGAGCGGAGTGGGCTGATTCCGCGCTGGAATGACAGTGTAAAGGGTGGTGGTGCCGTTGGCGTATTTTTGCTCGCTGTAGCCGAGGTCCGTCAGCTCGAGCGAGACGCGCACGGCGGTGGCGTCGGACTTGAACGCGAGCGCGTCGGTGAACAGCACGCTGAAGGGCTGAGGCGAGGTGATCCCCGTCCGGACGACACGGTAGGTATTGGCGTTGGCGCCAGTGAAGTTCGAATGGAAGCGGAGTTCGTTGTTGTAAACCGAGAAGGCCACGCGGCGGTAGAAATAGCCGGTGACGATGTTTGGGCTGGTGACGTTGAGCGTGTAGCCCACCGGTTTGGCCAGGGTGACGGTGACGCTGGTTCCGGCCACGGCCACGCCGGTGATATCGTATTCCTGGGTGATGAGCGGCAGCACCACCTTGTCTCCCGGAATGGGCAGCGTGGTGCCGGCCGGGAAGGTGAATTTCAGCGTCGTGCTCGCCGTGGTGGTGGCGGCGGTCATGGCCAGCGGCCCCGCGTAGATCTGGCGGAAGCGAACCGCGTTGGTCCGGGTGCTGGCATACTGGCCGGTGAGCAGGTCCTTGTCGCTGGTGACGGACGGTTCCACATCCGTGTAGCTGGTGCCGTCGTAGCTCACGAGTTCGAAGCTTGAGGCGGCGTCGCGCATGTCCTTGAGCAGGTTCTGCGCGGAAATGCGGGTCGCTTCATGGCTGTGATTGGTGGCCAGATTCCGCGACACATATCGGGAGGTAGTGGACGTAAAGAGCGTGAGGACCATGCCCAGAATCCCGAGCGAAAAAAGGGTCATCATCATCTCGGCGAGGGTGAACCCCCGGCGGTAGGAAAGAGTGCGCATGGCTTAGAAGTTGTCCATCGTCCTCATGGTCGTCATCGCGACCGTGTAGGTATGGTTGGCGTAGGTGAATGTGACCGTGACATCGGCCCGGACGAGGCGAGTGGAGATGGAAGTGACGGTGGTCGTGCGAGTGCCGGTGACGGGCTTGACCAAATCCGTAAAGAGGCTCTTCAAGCTGGTCTGCGTGTTGGTGGAGTCGGCATTGAGGACGATGTTGCTCTCCGTGCGGGTGCCGACGGCCAGCACAGGTGGGGTGCTGGTCAGGGTCCAGCCGGTCGTGAGCACCTCATCCACCCGCTGCTGGGCCAGGGAAAGAGCGTGCGCCCGGAGGCGGGAGGCTACGGCAAAGCGGTTGAACTGGGTGAGCGAGGCCAGGGTGGTGGCGGCGAAAAGGACCATGACGCCGAGAGCGACCAGCATCTCGACGAAGGTGAAAGCTCGGCGGCGTTGCTGGGCGCGCAGGCCCGGGATAGGGCTGGGCGCGAGCGAAGGCGGAAGCGTAGAGGCTTCCGCGACGGGTTGTTTGGGCAAGGGCAACCCGGTCCGTGAGCTCTTATTGGCATGCAGGATTGGACCGGTGACACTCATCATATAAATACCATACTAAGCATACCTCGGGCCGAGCTGGGCGGCCTTTTGTAACTATTTTGCAGGGCTATTAATTACCCTTTCTTATTCAGCCTGTGGCCTTTAACACCGTAATCAGGAGGGTAACGGAGATCATGCTCAGGAGGGTGCTCCAGAAGACGGCTCCAGCCGCATATTCGGTATCGGCATTGAATTCGTGGGCGATGAGGGCGGTGTTGACGGCCGTGGGGAAACTGGCGCTGAGGATCATGGCGCTGGCGGCCTCTCCCTGAAAGCCGAACAGACCAACTAATGCCCAGCCCACGAGGGGACCGCCGAGAAGGCGCAGGGCAAGGGCGGGGCGGAGGCGGGGCAGGGCGGCCGTGGCCTTGGTTTTGGAGAGCTGGACGCCGAGGGTGATGAGGGCGACGGCGACCAAACCATCGTGAAAATAACGAAGGGGTTCCCACAGCCAGCGCATCCCTTCCTGATGCGGGTCGAGGGGGCCGAAGCAGCCGCGAAGGGTGAGAGCGATAGCCACGGCCCAGACGCTGGTCTGGCGCAGCACGGGGGAGAGGGCCTTCCAACCCGGGTGCCGGACGGACGAAATGAGAAAGACGCCGACGGTAAAGTTCCCAATGTTTTGGACGAGGATGACGAAGACTTGCAGTGTCGCCTGATGGGGGAAGGCGAGCGTCATGAGGGGGATGCCGTAGTTGGCGCTGTTGTAAAAGATGGCGGCAATCTGGAGAGAGCGGGTCTGGGCGTGCGAATAGCGGCAGGCGCGGGCGACTAGCCCGGCGGCGACAAATAGAATGACCACGACGGTCAGGGTGTAGCCGATGGCGCGGGTGGCCTCGCTGCCATTCACCTGCTTCGTGGTGAGCTCAAAGACGATGAAGGCGGGGACAAAGAGATTGAGATTGAGCTTCACGACCGTGGCGAGGTCGACGTTCCACTTGCGGTCGAGCAGCCAACCGGCGGAAAACATCAGCAGGATGGGTAGGAGAACCTGGGTGAAGACGGTGATGATGAGCACGGGGCGCCAACGTAGAAGCGGCTTCCCGCCGCTTTTGCGAGGTCTTTAAAACGAATACCAAAAGTAGCCCGAAGGGCCGACGGCCTTCGGGCTGGAAAACCTCGGACAGCGTCACCATCCCACGCGTCTTATCAGTCCCATTCGTCCCATTCGTCCCATTCGTCCCATTCGTCCCATTCGGGGCGAGGTCCTCGAGCACTACGGTATTGCGGGCCAAAGGCCCAAGATAAGCCAGCCCAGGGCAAGCGAGGAACGAGCGCCGCCCTGGGTTTCCGACATGGAAATGATCCAAGCCCTGAAGGGGCGCGACAAAAGTGCCCGCCAGTCCCAAGCGTTCGTGCGGCACTCTTGGCGCGCCCTTTCAGGGCTGTGCCGGTTTTCATTCGTTTACCCAGGGCGTTGCCCTGGGCTGGCTTATCCTGGGCCTTCGGCCCGCGATGCAGCAGTGCTTGGGAGGGCTTTGCCCCGGATCCATGGATCGAGCAGGGAGATTCAAACACCCAACGCCCAACGCTCAACATCGAACACCCAATGTTCGCCCCCTCGCTTGCGCATTGAATGTTTGGTGTTCAGCGTTGGGGATTGGATGTTTCTTGCCGCTACTTTGCCGGCTCGCTGGCGGGCGGTGCGGACTGCTCGCGGATCTTCTCCAGGAGGCGGCCGATGTTCACGTGACGGCTGGTGAGTTCCTGGATGCGGGTGATTTTCTCGGTGTCGCCGGGGAGCGTTTTGATCGTCATCGAGTTGATGCGGCTGGCGATGGTGTAGCTATCGAGCGGCGACGTGATGGCCGGGAGATCGCTCTCCAGCAGGAGGCGCAGGACGCTCTCATGCGGACGCAGGCTGCCGCTGAGCACGATGCCGCAGAGGCCGCGCGCGTGCTGGCCGACGAGCGAGACGGCGGCGAGGATGACGTCCTCGCGATCGCCGGGCGTGATGACCAGCGTGCCGGGCGTGAAGTGCGAAAGGAGTGGGCCGGTGCCCATGTCACCGATGAGCACGCGGCGGGCGAGCCGGCGGGAGCTGGCGCGGGCATTGATGAAGTCGCCTTTCACCGCCTTGCTCACCTGGCCGAGCGTGGGATGGGAGAGGACTTGATCGCTTGGGATGGCGCCGAGGAGTTCGATGCCGAGGCGATCGAAACCGCGCCGGGCGAAGTCGACCACGTAGTCGTATTTCTCGGGCAGGACCTTGTTCAAAATCACGCCGAGCACGGGCACGCCTTCTTTTTCAAAGAGCGCGTGGTTCAGCGCGACTTCATCGATGGGGCGGCCGATGCCCCCCTGCGTGATGATAATGGCGCTGGAGTCGAGCAGCTTGGCGACGCGGGCATTCGAGAGGCCGAAGACGGCGCCGACGCCGGCATGGCCGGTGCCCTCGATGAGCACGAAGTCTTTTTCCCACGCGGCGCGGTCGAACGAATTTTGCACGCGGCGGGCGAGCAGATCCGTGTTCGCCTGCTGGATGAACTTGCGCGTGAAGTCGGGCTCGACGGCGACGGGGCTGATGGCATCGAGCGGGGTGGCGATGCCATAGGTTTGATCGATGAGCACCGTGTCCTCATCGATCTTATGGCCGTCGACGTCCACGAAGCGCTGGCCGACGGGCTTGATGAATCCGATGCGGCCCATGGCGCTGCGCAGGCCGTCGAAAAGTCCGAGCGAAATGGTGGTTTTGCCGTCGTTCTGCTGGGTGGCGGCGATGAAGACGCGCGGAGTGATCGTGTTCACAGGCCGGACCTAGACGATGGCGTCGGGATAAAGGGTGCGGTACTGGATGGCGCGGAGGCCGATGGTGGCGGCGACGCCGAGGATTTCCTCGTCGGTGGCGCCGCGGGAAAGGTCGGCGCAAGGCTTGGAGAGGCCGAGCAGAAGCTGGCCGTAGGCCTCGGCACCCCCCAGATATTTCACCAGCTTGCTGGCGATGTTGGCGCTGTGGAGGTCCGGGAAAATGAGGACGTTCGCCTTGCCGGCTACGAGACTGTCGGTGGCCTTGATGGCGGCGAGGTCGGGGACGAGCGCGGTGTCAGCCTGCATTTCGCCGTCGATTTCGATCTCGAGGTCCTGCTCCAGCGCACGCTGCTTGGCGAGGGCGCAGGCGGCGGAGATGCGCTGCACACTGGCGAGATGGGAACCGCCCTTGTTGCTAAAACTGAGGAAGGCGACGCGCGCCTTATTGCCGGTGAGCTGGCGGCAGACGTTGCCGGTTTCGATGGCGATGCCGGCGAGCTGCTCCACGGTGGGCTCGGGGATGACGGCGCAATCCGCGAAGAAGATGACGCCGCGTTCGCCGTAGCGCTTGTTGGAAAGGTCGAGCATTTGGCAGCTCGAAATGCTGCCGACGCCCGGCAGCGGGGCGACGAGCGTAATGAGCGGGCGCAGGGTATTGGCGGGCGTGGACCCAGCGCCGACGACAAGGCCGTCGACGAGGTTGTATTGCACCATCATGGCCGCGAAATAGTTCGGCTTGACGAGGATTTCACGGGCCTCGGCGGCGCCCAGGTCGCGGTAGCGCTTCAGCTTTTCGAGGCGCGGGATGAAGGTTTCCAGCTCGGAGGAAGTGGCGGGGTCAACGATGCCCACGTGGTCGAGGTCCACCTCCTGCTCGGTGGCGACCTTTTCCACGGCGTCGCGTTTGCCCAGGAGAATCGGCGTGCCGAGGCCCATCTTGGCGTAGCGCCCCGCGGCGCGGACGACGGCGGGCTCGGTGCCTTCCGGAAAAACGATCCGCTTGGGATGGCGCTTCAGCTTCGAGCAGATTTTTTCGATAAATCGCATAACTAAGACATTGGCGGCTGGGGGTGGGGTGTGACGAGTGAAAAGTCGGTGGATTGGCCGGTGAAGACGGGATTTTCAGGGGGAAAAAAGAATCCCCAGCCGCGTCTCGTCGTTTTAAAGCCAAACGTCTCGATTGGCATTGAGGCGCACGATGCAAGCGGTCGTCCTTACTCCGGGACGTTCAGCGACATCTGGGTACTATTGGTTTTATGGCTATATTATGGCCATATACGCGAGAAAACGAGACTGTCGCTGGATAGGTTCGCTGTTTGAACATCTCCCTGCTTTGCTCGTCTCAATCACCGACCTCCATGCGCTTTACCCCCAGACTTGCTCTTCCCTTGCTGGCGGCGATCGGCGGATATTTCGCCGGGCGCATGCAGTTTGGTCCGGTGGCGAAACCGGGAGAGAGTTTGACGAGCGAAGCACCCGGAAAAAGCGGCCCGGCGAAGGTTGCGGAGGGTGCCGTCGAAGAGACGGACTTGGTCCGCGGCGAAGCTTTGGCGGGGCGGCTGCAGGGTGCATTACCGCGAGAGGAGACGCTCGGAAGCGCGAAGCGGCTGTGGCGCATCGTCCACGGGCTGGAGGCAAAAGATTTTGCGGACGTGGCGCAGGTGACGAAGAATTTCTATGCGCTGAAACCGTCGGAGACCGGCTCGGAGATCGCGGACGCGTACCAAAAGGCATTCGTGCGGCGGTGGTTTGAGATGGCGCCGGAGGGTGCGCTGGCGGCGGTGCCCGAACTGGCCGCCAAGGCGCAGGAACCAAAGAATTGGGAGGCGGCGCCGTTGCTGCGCGCGCTGGCCACCGAGCGGCCGGTGGCGGTGCTGGAGGCGCTGCCCCCGCATCGCCTGAGCGACGGGAATCAAAGTGACTCGATTCTGTGGGTGGCCAAAGCGGCGTTCAAGACGCTGGGGGAGACGGAACCGGCGCTCGCCCGCCAGATGCTGGAGCGCTGCGGTTCCCCGCGGGAGCGCCAGGAAATGGAAATGGCCGTAGCCGAGGGTCTCGCCCAAAACGATCCGCTGGGGGCGATGCGGCTGGCGGGGAGCCAGCCACCCTACGACGTGCTCAGCGCGGCGTTTGAGGGTGCTTCCCGGGTGAGCGGCGCCCTGGTGGTGGAGGTGTTGAACGCCTGTCCGTCGAAATCCCCCTATACTTCCTTTTTGTCTGTGGCGGATGCGGTGATGATATATCCGGACGCGCCCTGGGAGACGCTGCGGCGCGACAGCCAGTCGCAGATGGGGAACAGCGTTCGCACCGATGCCTTTGGCGAGGCGCGCTGGCTCACCCCCGCTCAGCGGCGGCATCTCATGGAGCGGTCTTTCGCCCTGCCATCTGAGCAGTCGTATTCCGTGCAATGGGTTTGCCTGGATGCGTTGTTTTCCGAAGCGCCGAAAGAGGCGGCGGACTGGCTGGCCGGACATGCCAGGGAATATGCCAATCCACAGGCCATGCCGCCGCTACCCTTCGATCGCTGGCTTCATGACGATGCGGAGGCCGCGCAAAGCTGGCTGGCGGCGCAACCGGCCTCGCCGTTGACAGACCGGATCGCCAAGCAGTCGCAGCCGTCGCCAAAGTGGGATGGCTCCGCGGACCAATTTGCGGCGTGGGTCGCGGGCGAGGGCGGAAAATCGGCGCCGGCGATCGCGAACTTCATCTGGGATCGGGGTCGCGAAGCACCGGAGACCACCGCGCAGATGCTCGAGGACCTGCCGGAGAGCACGCCGGTGGAGAATGCACTCCAGCATGTCGCGGCAGCTTGGGCAGGGCGGGATCTGGACGGCGCGATGGCTTGGGCGAGCGCGCTTCCGGAAGGGCCCCGCCGCCAGGCCGCCCTGGCCGGTCTCATGAGCAGTGCGAGCGCCGACCGGCCGCACGCCGCCGCGGCGCTCGTGCCGGAGATCCAGAATATAGACGCGCGGCAAGCGGCGGCAAAAAGCGTTTTTGGTTATTGGAGCATGCTGGATCCCCAGGCGGCACGGGCGTGGCTGGCCACCGTGCCGGGCGTGGATCCCGTGTGGCGCCGATGGCTGCAGCGTACGCTCCATTGAATGTATGAAGACGCGCCCACTGCTGCTGTTCACCACGTGTGCCGCCTTCATCGGCTACGGTCTCGGGGCGATTTCCACGGATGAGGCGGGAACCGTCACGACGACCAAAAGCGAGGCTCCGACACCAACCGCGACCGGCCCGGGCGGCGGCGCCAGCGCCCTGCGGATGGACGGGCCTTTCAGCCAGGTCTTTTCCGCGTTGAAGACACGCCAATCGCTGGAAGATCTCGCGCGCATCGGTGACGCGCTGGCCGGGCTGGATTCGGCGCGCTTTCCCGAGTTGCTCGCGGCGATCGTGGCGTCTTCGCATGTGGAGCGCTGGCGCTGGCTCACGCTGGTGCTCGAGCATTGGTTTGCGAACGATCCGGAGGCCGCGGCGCGATGGGTGCTGGCGAAGGCGGAGCAGTTCAAGGCCCACCGCGAATTCGGCCACACGGGCCACGAGCGACAGATGCTTCGACTTCTGGCGAAATATCGTTCCGAAGAAGCCCTGGCGCTCGCACGCCGGAATGCCGGGAAGCCGCTCGGGGGCTACTTGCTGGAAGAGCTCGGACGGATGTCGCCGCCGGATCAACGCCGCGAGATCCTGCAGACGATCGAGTCTTTCCCGACGGGGCCGGAAAGGGGGAGCGCGGTGACGGAACTCTTCATGGCTTGGGCGAAGGACGATCCGCATGGCGCGCTGGCGGCAGTGCCGTCCTTGCCGGTGGGACCCGAGCGCACGCAGGCGCTCTTTCGCACCCTGCGGGGGCTGACGAAAAGCGACCCGGAGGCCGCGTTTGACCAACTGCTCTCTCTCACCGGGGCGGAGGCGGTGCTGGCGCAGGCGGCGGTGTTGCCGACGATTCCGAGCGCCACCTTCGCCGCCGATTGGCTGCGGCGCCACGACGATGCGCCGGCGGTGATCGCGGAGCGTCTCGTGGGCAAATGGGCAGAGGCCGAGCCCGCCGCCGCGCTGGAGTGGGCGCGCGTCCACGGCGTCAGCCTCATCGAATTTGCGCACTTCGTCCCGCCCGGCGAAGTGCTCGTTCCGTATCGCTCGAATGACTACACCGACTCCGGCTACGCCTGGGTGTATGCGCCGCTCGTTTCCGCTTTTCAGCACGACGGCAAGCAAGCGGCGGCGTGGCTGCTGCAGCAGCCGTCCGGCCCGGAGACGGATGCGCTGATTCAGATCGGTTTATCCCACGTCGGCGCCCAAAGCCCTGACGTGGCGCGCGATCTGTTTGCCAAGCTTTCGCCCGAGGGGCAGGCGCAGCTGGCCCACCGGATGCTCGTCGACCAGTACGGGAAAAATGCCGATGCCGCGCGGGCGTGGGTGGATGGGCTGCCCTCCGGCCCCGTGCGGGAGGCCGCGTGGGAGGGCTATGGACGTAACTTTCCCCAGCCCGCCGAGCTCCCGCCTGGCTCCGAGCGCGACGCGATGCTCGACGGTCTCGCCAACCGAAACGGCAACAACCCCGAGAAAGCATGGGCGTGGATCGAGCAGATCCAAAATCCCACCCGTCGGCGCGAGATCTTCGACGCCACCATGTGGGGAGCTTTGAAGGAACAGGGGCCCGGGGACGCGGCGAAAGCGCGGGAGTTCTTAAAGGCATCCACAACGGTGCCGGCAGAGTGGAAGGAGCGGTGGATGGGGAAGTAGCTCCCTTACGAGAATTCTTCCGTCGAGATCAGGAGCAGGAGTAAGAAATGAGAAGACGCCTGATGCTCGTGCGAACTACGGCGTGTCGGCCTTGGGGACTTCTTCGAGTTCGTCGAAGATGGCGGAAAGGCGGTCATCGACGCGCATGTCGATGAGACGCCAGTTGTCGCCGACTTTGTAGAAATAGAAACGCCAGCGGAGGGGGAATTCCTTGCCCATGGAGACGACGGTTTGGCGCAGGAGGCGCTCGCCGACCTTCTTGGAGGAGGTGGTTTCGAAGCCCTGGATGACGCCGTAGACGGCGATGGCGTCCTTGGTTTTGCTCTTGAGGATTTTTACGTCCTCGGGGCGTTGGGCGATGATGGTGGCGCGGGTGAGTTGGTCGTAGGCTTGGTCGACCTCGCGGCGCTGGAGGTAGGCGAAGAAACGGGTGATGGCCTTTTCCGGCGTATCGGGCTCGGCTGGGAGAGGGGTGGGCTCGCCAGCGGCGGGAGTGGAGGGAGCGGGAGCGGGCGCGGGCGCCGCTGGAGGCGTGGCGGGCTTGGCGGGCGAGTCGCCGATGGGACGCGCGGCGAAGACCGGCGTCGTGGCGAGCGCGAGAAGGAAAGCGATTTTTTTCATGCGAGCAGTGAAGCGAGGCGCCCGGCTGCATCGTGCAGAAGCGGAGCGCCGTGGGCGAAAGTCAGGATGTGGAGGTCGTCTGACAACAGTTTTTTCAAGGACGTTCGGAGAAGAGGGGCGTCGGTGCAGTATTTTTCGGGCAGGAGGGCGAAGCCATGGCTCTCGAGATGGATGAGGGCATCGCCCACGGCGCAGAGGTTTTCCCGGAAATAAGCGGTCTCGCCGGGCGGGCCGCCGGGGAGGCGAATGGCGCGGAAGCCGCCGGGAGCGACGGCGCCATCGGCGAGCGTGGCATCCGGGGTGATCTCAAGATCAGGCACGGCATCGGCCGGCGCGAAGATCTTCGCGCCGGTGTGCTCGCGCCACCAGAGCGCGGAGCGGGCGTGGTTGGCGTTGGTGAGGAGAATGGCCGCGGGCGTCGCGCCGAGCGCGGCGGGATCCGAAAGGGCGATGGGGTCGAGGAGGATGAGTCCCTCGGGCGTGGAGACGGCGTGCGAGGTGAGATCGCATTTCACGGCCGGCTCGTACGCGTTCCACCATTGGAGGGTGGGGGAGTGGCGATGGATGGTGGTGGCGGTGGTCAACGGGATACGATGAGTCGGGCTTACAGCCCTCTTGGGATCACGGGGAACAATTTCTTGGGGCAGGCATATGCTGAGCTTTTTCGGCGAGTGTGAACGGAGCAATGTAGCTGCGAGCTTCCGCTCGCAGCTACAGGCTATGAATCGCGCCTTCGACGCTCAAGTGCACACGGCGCTCTAATTCCCGTCGTCTTCGCCGGAGTATTCTTTTTTGAGGAGGGTGCCATCCTCGGCGACTTCGATGTTGTACTTCCGTTTGCCGACTTTGATCTCGGTGACGTAGGTCGGTTTTTGCTCGTGGAGTTCGACGGCTTCGAGGGCGGCGGCGCCGGCTTCGCGTTGGAGCGTCTGGCGGACTTTGAGCGGGAGGGCGTCGAGCCGGATTTGTTTGGGGCCATTGTCTTCGACGTCGAGTTGTTTGCGCATCACGCGGCCGGAGGCATCGAGGGAGAGGAGGTAATTTTTGCCGTCGAGCGTGAGGCCGACGACGTAGGTGGTGCCATCGGTTTCGTTGACGATCTTGAAGTCGCGCACCTTGCCGGCATCGCCTTTTTCCTTGGCGATGGCGGCCTGGACGGAGGAGGGAATGTCGATGGTGAGTTTGCCATCATTTTCGGCGAGCGCCGCGGTGGTGAAAACGACGAGGGCGAGGAGCATTTTCATGCGTGCGGGAGTGCCATCGGAAAACGCGGGCGTCAATGCTGGGGCGGGTGGGGGGCAGAGGTCAGAGGTCAGGATGACGAATGACGGGAAGCGATGTAGCTGCGACCGGAAGGTCGCAGCTACATCGCATTGCACAAATTTGGGATCGTTCTAGTTCTTCGTCTCGAAGTTGAGCGCTACGGGTTGGTTCGGCAGGTAGATGTTGGCGAAGAGGGCGGTGCTGATGTGGGCGATGTCCATCCCGTTGCCGCCGTCGAACTTCACGGTGGACTTGAATTCGGCGTGGCCGGTGGCGCTGTTGTTGCCCACGGCCAGGGTGTCGGCGCCCTCGCCGAGGAGCACGGTGACCGGGCCGCGGAACACGGTGGGAATGCCGGAGGAGGCGGTCTCAATGTTGACTACATCGGCGCCCCCGGCGGTGTTCACGCTGAAGCTTCCGCCAAAGACGGAATCCGCGGCGGTGAGGGTGTCCACGCCCTCGCCGGTGTTGATGGTGACCCCCGCGTACGTGGCGTTGGCCAGGAGGAGGCTGCCGGTTTGCGCGGCGGTGTTCTGGGCGGTGACATTCACCGCGCCGAATTTTGCCCCTCCGCCCCCAAGGATGGTCGCGACATACGTCCCCGCTCCCATCTGCGCCGTCACCCCCGCCACGGAGGAGAAGACGGCTTGGATGAGGAGCGAGTCGTTTCCATCGCCGCCGGTATATTTCACGGTGCCGATCGCTCCGTCGGTCGCGGCCACGACGGCGTTATTCATTCCATTCCCTCCGACGAAGGTCACGCCGCCCACGAAAAAGCGCGAAGGGCCTACCACCTGCAGGCTATCCGCGCCACTCCCGCTGCCCCCGGTCATCTTCACGCTCGCCACCCGGCCGATGCCGTTTCCGGCGACGACGGTGGAGTTGTCGCCATCGCCGAAGGTCGCATTGACCGCGCCCACCGCGAGGGTGCCTGTACCGCTCAGGGTCAAGACGCTTGTACCCGTGACATGATTCCCCGTGGTCAAGGTCAGCGGCCCTGCCATCTGGATGCTGGCGCCCGTGACGTTCACCTGCGCCAGGCCATCGCCGAGCGAGAAGATGGCGCCTTTCGTTTTTTGCACCGCACTGGCGAAGGCCACGACGTCATCCCCCGTGTCCGTGGTGACATTGATCACTCCGCCCACCGTGAGGCTATTCCCGGCGAAGCTGACGGTGTTGCCCCCGGAGCCGAGTTGCGCTTTCACGCCGCCGAAGATCATCTCCGCTCCCGAGACGCCCACGGTATCGAGGCCCCCGCCCGTCGTCACGGCCAGGGCGCCGACCCGCAGGCTGGCGCCGGTTAATGAGAGGTTGTTGGCGCCGTCGCCCAGCTTGGCGGTGACGGAGCCCATGGAAACGCTGGTGCCGGAGAACGCGACGTTTTCATTTCCGTCCGCGGTGGTGACCGTGGTTGGGCCACTCACGGTGATGCTGGCGGCGTTGAGGGTGACGGCACTGGTGCCCGCGGCGTGGCTGCCGTAGGTCACCGAAATGGGACCGCTCTGAATGACGGCACCGCCCGTGATGCCCAGGGCGTTCACCCCATTGCCGGCTTGGTAGGAAAGTCCCTTCGTCAGGCGCACGGAGAGGCCGCCGATGGCGAGGTTATCGTCTCCCGCTCCGCTCGTGACCTTCACGAGTCCGCCCACGGTGGCGTCCTGGGTGTTGAGGGCGGCGGTGTTGGCGCCGTCTCCCAGATTCAGTGTCACCGCTCCCAGTCGGGCACTGGCGATCGCGAGGTTGATCACGTCGTTATCGGTCCCGCCGGTGAAGGTGAGCGAGGGCATGATGAACGCCGACGCGGTCAGGCCGACGGTATTCGCGCCATTGCCCAGAGTGAGGGTGGTGGCGCCCAAGCTCACCGCGCCGGTGCCGCTGAGGCCCACGGTGTCCGTCCCGCCCGTAGAGGTCACTTTGAAGGCGCCGATGGTGGTCTGACCGCCCGAGTTGATGGTCGTGCTGCTGGTTCCCGTGCCGTAGTCCACGGTGAGGCCTCCCTTGATGGTGATCGAAGCAGCGGAGGTGAGCGCGGTAGTCGAGGTCCCGGCGTGGTCCCCATGGGTCACCGAAATCGGACCGGTCTGGATATCCAGACCCCCGAGGACAAACGTGTTGTCGCCGGCGTCCAGATTGGCGGTGATTCCTTTGGCGATGATTCCCGCGGTGGCAGACAGAGAGACGACGTCTACGCCGGAGCCGCCGTGGAAGAGGGCGGCACCGCCGAATTCCATGGCGCTGGCGGTGAAGGTGACATTATTCCCGCCATCGCCCATATCCAGGGAAAGTGGCCCCCCGACATGGAAAAACGGCCCGGTGGTGCTGAAGGTGTCATTGCCATTGCCAGCCTTGGCGCTGAGGGCGCCGGTGATGTCGGTGGCCAGAAATTGCAGGGTGTTGTTTCCGTCTCCCCCCTCGAAGGCGACGGAGCTGAGCTGCATCGAAGTGAAGTTGAGGGTATCGTTGCCCCCGCCCAGATCAGCCAGCACCTTGCTCACGCCGGACAGCGAGACGGAGGCGGCAGGCGCGGCTCCGTTGAGCGCGATCATGGTGCCGCCGTTGCCCTGAACGGTGGTGGTATCCACGCCGGCTGAGACGAGGGCGAGATCGTTGTCCGCCCCATCGCCGGCGAGCGTGAGCACGCCGCCAACCAGCTTGGCCGTGACGATGCCGGCGGGGGCGATCCGGCGTTCGAGAGCTTCAATGCGGCACTGGGAGGCGGATGAAACGGCGGAAGCGGAGCGTTTTTTCATGCGCCGGATTTATCAAAAGAATTTTAGATCGTCGAAACATTCCGAGGAGCTAATGCCAGGTAATGATTGGGCCGAAAGTCATTCCCGGCCCTTCGGGCCGGAATCGCCCCGCCCAAATGCCGCTCGCCAGGGCGAGTTTCTCCGGCATCATGCATGGTGATGAACTCCTCGAAACCCTGTGGATCCCGGCGTGGCCGGTCATCATCCTCCCCGTTTTGGAAACGGCGCGGCCGGCTTGCGGTGGTGCTGGCGACAGTGCTCCTCGGGCCGCCCGCGGAGCCGGCGCGAGCCGGGGAAATCCCCGTGGCCAAACCCGAGCGGGAGAGTCGCGCCGAGACCGCGCTGGCCGCCCATCTGGAGAAACTGCGGAAGACGGCGCCGAAGGAGTTTTCCCTCCAGATCGCGGGACCCTTTGTGGTGCTGGGCGACGATCCGCCGGAGACGGTGAAACAGTACGCCGAGCAGACCGTGCAATGGGCCGTGGAGAAATTGAAGCAGGACTACTTTGCGGCGGACCCGAAGGAGATCATCGACATTTGGCTATTCAAGGATGAGGCGAGCTACCGGAGCCATGCGAAGAGTCTCTTTGACGACACGCCCACTACGCCGTTCGGCTATTATTCCGCCCAGCATGATGCCCTGGTGATGAACATCGCCACCGGGGGCGGGACGCTGGTGCACGAGATTGTGCATCCCTTCATCCGCGCGAATTTTCCGGCGTGTCCATCCTGGTTTAATGAGGGGCTCGCTTCGCTCTACGAGCAATCCACCGAGAAAAATGGACACATCCACGGGCTGGTGAACTGGCGGTATGCGGGACTGGAGAAAGCGATCCGCGAGGAAAAGGTGATGACCTTCAAGGAACTCACCGCCTTGAGCACGGAGGACTTCTACGGCGGGCCAAACTCTCCAAATTACAGCGAGCATTACGCGCAGGCCCGGTATCTTTGCCTGTACCTCCAGGAGATGGGGCTGCTCACGAAATACTATCGGGAATTCGCGGCGAATGCGAAGACCGACCCAACCGGCTACGAGACGCTGCAGCGCGTCCTCGATGAGAAGGACATGGCGGCTTTCCAAAAGAAGTGGGAGAAGTTCATCCTCGACCTGCGGCCGCAGTGAGAGAGTGGCGAAGGGCCAGAAAGTGGAACGGCTTTTCAAGCCGTGGCGGTTGAAGTCTCACCTTCTCGAAATTCTCCGTAGTCAAAGCGCACCCGAAGCCACGGCTTGAAAAGCCGTTCCACTTTCTGGCCACCTGACGGGAGAAGCGCGATTTGGATTGCGTGGAGCAGGGAAGAAACGAGAGAAGCGGGCAGTCTCCACCCACCATGCAAAAAGCCTCCACCCTCCTTTTCGCCCTCGTTGGTCTGTGTGCGCCGATGAACGCGCAAGTGCCCGGCAAACCCAATCCTGCCGGCGGGGCCAAGCCCGCGGCATCGGCGGCCGCGGGGATTATGCTATCGCGCGACTGGGCGGGCGGCGTGACCATGGGTGCGGGCGGACAGACGGCGAAGCTGGACGATTTACGATTTTTGCTCTCGGACTACGGAACGCCGAGTGACGACGTGGGGCCGCATCCCGAGGCGGTAGTGTATGATGGCCCGCCGATGGATCCCTCGCTGGGCGATAATTGCCGCATCACCTACCTCATGCCGTTGGATCAAGCGGAGCGATTGCTCATGAAAGATAAGGGGATGGCGTCGCACGCCAAGGCGGTCGCGCCGGGCTTTCCGGATGGCTTGCAGGTGCACACCTACGACATCAAGTTTGGGCATTTCAATCGGCTGACGATCATGACCGATATGGCCCGGCCGATGCCGCAAGTGGTCTCGATGCAATTCAAGAACGAGCGGGAGAACTGGCATGCCTTGTCGTTCAAGCGGATCGAGCGGGACTGGCACACCTACGACTACATCAATGCGCGGAATCGCGCACAGCCGAAGATCAACATCACGCAGCGGGTGAATGACCAGCGGGCCAAGCAACACAACATTGTGATCAACATCGCATTTGGCGATTCGCCGAAGAACGGCTCGGAATGGATCCAGGTCGCCTACCGGCCGTCGGAGACCTCGGTGTGGTATCTGCCGGAGCCGATGATCAAGTTGATCCTCTACTCGCTGAGCAAGCAGCTGGGGCGGTAGGGGCGAGTGATATAAAAAGCGAATCAAGGCGCGGGATCTTTGAACTGCAGGCCGCGTGCCCCTCTTTCAAGAGCGAGCCGAGCGAGCCGCGCAGGTAGGGATGGCGCCCAGCGCGAAGCGCGTTTGCCACACGTTACCATTGGCCGCCGCCGTCCCCAATTTCGCTCGGGGGTCGGACGACTTTCGCGGCCAATTGCCGCATTGGGAAGCGGACTGCTACCAATCGCCAACGAGTAGTGAAACTTGCCGGCGCTCTGAGCGAGATCAGGGACGGCGGCGGCCAATGGTAACGTGTGGCAAACGCGCTTCGCGCTGGGCGCCATCCCTACCTGCGCGGCTCGTTTTACTCGCTTTTGAAAGAGGGGCATGCGCTCCGCAGTTCAAAAGCCCTGCGCCTTGGCTGGCGCCTACTCCGCCGCCTCTTCCTTCGGCTCGGGCAACATGAAGCCGAGGATGAGGGCGAGGACGGCGATGCCGGTGGCGAGCCAGCCGGCGGCTTGGGCGATGTGGATGGGTTTGATGAGCTCCCAGCCGCCCGCCATCCAGGCGGCGAGCGGGCCGGTGGTGAGCAGGGAGGCGCTGGTGCCGATCATGCGTCCGCCGACATTCGTGGCGAAGCTGCCGCCGGTGCCGCGCAGATGGAGCGGGAACACTTTCGGGAGGTATTCGCCAAAGTAGCTGAACTGCGCCACCGTGAGGAAGCCGCACGCAGCATAGGCCCAGAAGAAGGTGTCGCCACCTTTCGGGAAGAGATAGAAATACGCGACCGGCAACAGGATGACCGCTGGGAACTGGAAGACGCGCAGGAGCGCACGGCGGGAGAGGCCGATGATGAGCAGGAGCGCGAGCGCGATTCGGCCGGCGAGGCCGCCCATTTCCTGGAAGAACTGGGTGTGCGTGCTGACGGCCTGCACTTGATCGTTGAACGGCTTTTGCTTGCCGAAGTTCGCTTTGATTTCGCCGACGAGTGCCTTGCGCTTCTCGGGATCCGTCTCGGCATTGAGCGCGAGATTTTTCGCCTCGGCTTCCTTGCGCAGCGGGGCGAGCGCCTTGGCCTGCGAGGCCAACTCCGGCAGGCCGGGGACGGCGCGGCTGACGGTGACTTGCAGCGCGCCGAAGGCGATGCCGTAAGCGCAGGCGGAGAGGGCCATGGTGAGCAGGGTGACGCGGCGCAGGTTCGGCGCGAAGAGGGCGCCGAAGCTCGGGCGCTGCAGCGTGCCGGCGGCGCGCTTTTCCTTCCACACGCGCGACTCGGGCACGAAGGGCAGGAGCAGGGCAATCGGGATGGCCGGCAGGATGCCGCTGAGGAGCAGATAGCGCCAGGTGCCCGGCGTGGTGGCGCCGAGGCCGGCCGGCATGTTGAGCATGGGCAGCGAGGTGGCGTGCGCATTGACATAGGCGCTGACCATCGTGACGAGCACGCCGCCGAGCGAAGCGAAGGCCTGGGTGATGCCGAGCCAGCGGGCGCGCTGGTGGCGGTCGTCAAACACCTCGGCGAGCCACGTGATGGCGGCGACGAATTCCACGCACACGCCGATGAAGGTGGTGCAGCGGAAGAAGACGAACATGTCCAGCGAGTTGCTGTAGGCGGCCGCCACGGGCGAAAGCGAATAGATGAAGATGCTCGCGGCCATCACGGTCTTGCGGCCGAGCTTGTCGGTGAGCCAGCCGCCGATGAGGCCGAAGATGCCGCCGCACAGGGCGCTCATCCACAGCAGGCGTCCGACCCAGGCGGTGACGAGCGGGTTGTTCAGCGGGACTTTGAGGAGTTCGGCGATCGCGGCCGGGGCGACCAGCGGAGTCATCAGCAGCTCATAGGTATCGAAGAGGAAGCCGATGGAGGCGACGATGATGATGAGCCATTGGCTGCGGGAAAAGGAAGAACCGTTGGACATGGGCGGTAGTGAGATCGTGAGCTTTTACGCACACGTATGATCTGGAGCCAAGCCTTTCGTTTGAGGGAATGTGGGGACATGGAGGTAAAGTGCGATGAAGGCGCTGGCTAGCCGAGAGAGTGACTGCGCCCGCGCCGCCGACTTGGTGGCGAGTGGTGTGGCGGCCGGCTTTCTGGTGTGGTGGCGCGCACCTACTTCACGTACTTGATGGTGCTGACGCCGAGGGTGCCGTTGAACTTGAACGGTGCCATGGCGAAATAATCGAGCGACACGGGCGAGCCGAGGTCGCTGCCGAAATCGAGGCAGTCATTGGCGGTGAAGGCCATGGGGGCGGTCATCGGCACTTTGCCGGTGGCCACTTCCTGGCCGTTGACCCTCAGGGTGATTTGCGCGGGTGAACCGGGCTTCGGTGAAAGCATCCTGGTTTCGACTTCAATCTTCGCTTTGCCGGTGGGGAGTCTATCCTTCGCCTTGATGGGCGTGCGCTGAATCTCGAAAAAATTATATTCGTAGCTCAGCACGCCGTCCTTCACGTAGCACGTGAGGCCGCCAGAAAACGCGCCGAGCGAGTAGAGCACACCGTTCGCGTTTGCAGGCACTTCGACCTCCATGCTCACCACGTTATTGATTTTGCCGATCTTCGGCGCGGCAAACTCCGGCATCCGATCCACGGAACCGCTAAAGGTCCATTCGGTGTAGGGGGTGCTGGGACCGTCCTCGGGATGGAAGACGGGGGTCCACAATCCGCCGCCGATCGGAAGGTTCAGATTCTTCGCGGATTCAGCGAGGAAGAGGTCTTTCATCTCCGCAAGTTTTTCCGGCATTTTCGCGGCGAGATCGTTGGCCTGCGTCCAGTCCTCGTCGAGATTGTAGAGTTCCCACGTATCTTTCTCCGGCGACCACTGGCGCGCGCCCTCGGGCAGGCCGGGCACCCACGGGATGCGAAGCCCGAAGGCGCAGGCGAACCAGCCTTCGTGATAGATGCCACGGCTGCCCATGACGTCGAAAAACTGCGTCGGCTTGCGGCCCTTCGCCTTCGGATCCGCAAAGGTGTAGGCCAGGCTTACGCCATCGAACGGACCTTGCGGAATGCCATTCACCATGTGCGGCGGCGTAATCTTCAGCACGTCGTAGATCGTCGGGACGATGTCGATGACGTGATGGAACTGCGCGCGCGGGATGTCATCGTGTTTGATGACCTTCGGCCAGGCGATGGCCATCGGCTGCCGAGTGCCGCCGAAGTGTGCGGCGACGAGCTTGGTCGATTTATACGGCGTGCTGCCCGCCCAGGCCCAGCCAGCATGATACATGTTGTCGGCCTTCGGAGAACCGAGCACATCCAGGCCGCCGAGTTCATTCATGGCCTTGATATGCTGCTCGATTTTCGTGGGAATGCCGTTCTGCGCGAGCATCTCGGAGAGGGTGCCGTTCTGGCCTTCGGCGGAGGAACCGTTGTCGCCCCAGATGTAAAAGATGAGGGTGTTGTCGAGTTTGCCCTCGCGCTCGATTTCATCGATGACCCGCCCCGCGTGATAGTCCGCGTGCTCGGCAAATCCGGCGAAGACTTCCATGAGGCGCCGCTGAAAAGGTTTTTCGTTTTCCGGAATGGAATCCCACGAAGCCAGCGTGGCCGGGCGGGGCGTGAGGATGGCATTCTGTGGGATCCAGCCGAGCGCCTTCTGCTTCGCAAAGACGCGCTCGCGATACTTGTCCCAGCCGTCGTCGAACTTGCCCCGGTATTTATCCGCCCACTCTTTCATGATGTGGTGCGGGCCGTGCGCCGAGCCGGGCGCCCAATACATGAAGAATGGCTTGTCCGGTGAAAAGGCTTGCTGCTCGCGCAGCCAGCGGATCGCATCCTCGGCGATATCGTCGGTGAGATGATAGCCCTGCTCCGCAGTTTTCGGCGGGTGCACCAAGGTCGTGTTGCGCACGAGGTTCGGCTCGTATTGCGACGCCTCGCCGGCGAGGAAACCATAGAAGTATTCAAAGCCGTAGCCCGTGGGCCAGTAATCGAAGGGCCCCGCGGCGGTGGTCTGCTCGGCGGGGGTGTTATGCCATTTGCCCCACGCGCCGGTCTTGTAGCCGTAGGCCTTCAGCACCTCGGCGCCGGTCGCAGAGGATTTGGGGATCGTTCCGGAGAAACCGTCCCAATCGTTGGAAAGCTCGCAGATCTGTCCATTGCCAATCCGCGTATGGTTGCGCCCGGTGAGCAGCGAACCCCGCGTCGGGGAACACATCGCGGTCGAGTGAAAGCGGTTGTAGGAGATGCCTGCCTTGGCCACGCGATCGAGCGTCGGCGTGTGAATTTCACCGCCATAAGTCGAGGGCAGTCCCGGCCCCGCGTCATCGATGAGAATGATGAGGATATTCGGCGCGTCCTTCGGCAACCGCTGCGGTTCGACGCGCTTTTTATAAACGGAATCCTGCATGGTGAGTCCGGCGGTCGAGGCCGAGGGGGTCGGTGGAAACGGCAATATTTCCTGCGCGAATCCGTCGATGTTGCCGCCCAACGCAAAGGCGAAAGCGGTGATGGCGAGTTTGGAGGTCATGATTTTCCTTTCGATGGTGGCTGGTTCGGAATGCTGTGTGCTTTTAACGCAGGTGTGATCTTTGCGACGCGCCCGGGTGCCTCCAGTGCCAGCGCAGGGCCGATCTCCGACGTGGTCCGGTGGTCGCTCTTTCGGATGCCGGGGGTGGATTCAGTGGATCGCGCCTGCTTCACACGGACAACGTTCGTCGCGACGGTTCCCCTGCCCATCTGCGAGGATGAAAGATGTTTCCCGCCCCCGGTATTGTCCTTTGGTGCAATACCTCCACGCCGCCAAATCCCTCCGGTTTCCACGGACGATCGAACGCTCAGTCTTTTCGAACCATCAAGGAGCTGGCCTATGCCGGCCTCTAGAGGCAGCCCGGTGTAAAATGATGGGTCGAATGGCGGGATGGTGAACGTGGGATCGGTTTCCAACCGGTCGTGGGCGAGCGCAGCGAGGTGGCACGGAGTGCTCCTCACTTGGCCGCAACCCATCACTTCGCGGCTGACAGACTACTCGTGTGCCGCCTGGGCTCTGCGCTGCACGTTGGCGAGGACGAACTCGTGTTCGGAGTTGACGCCCCAGCGTTCCAGTGGGCGCCAGTACCAGCGCGGATAGAGGCGCGTGCCGATGCTCGTATGGCGCACCAGGCGCGTGCCGGTGTCCTCCGGAATGAGCTCGTAGCTGGCATCGAGAAACGTGAGCCAATGGCGGCCGGGAAGCGTGTTTTGGGCGATCCGCAGTTTCATCAAGGAGCCCGGGTGCCATTCCGTGACCTCCTGCTCGATGGTGCCGTTTTCAAAATAGCACACGCGGCGGCCGCCGACGGCCTGATGGTCCAGTGTGCAGTGGGTCGGCACCGGCAGGCCGATGCGCAGCAGGAAGGGACGCGGACCATCGAGGTGTTCCATCTGCCCGAGGACTTCCCAAACTCGTTGCGGAGATGCCGCCACGAAGACTTCGCTGGTAAAATCTTCGCGCTGCTGCGTGGAGCGGTACGGCTGCTCGAACCGATCTACCGCGGCGATGAACAGCGGGCTGAGCAGCACGAGGAACAGGGTGGTTTTTTGCGGCGCTCCCAGCCGGTCGATGACGCGGCCGCGCACGAGATACCCCAAGGTCGCACCGATAAGGGTGGCCGCGAGGCAGATGGGAAAAGCCATGGCGCAACACACGACGCCCTCCCAGCCGGTGAACAGCAGGATGGAGAGGGTGAGCAAACTCGCCACGGCCAGGCAGGCCATAAAGCGGTCCGGGAGCCGCACCACCGCCGCGACGGCAAAGCCGGAGACGAACGGCACGGCGATGAACATCGCGTTGCCGAAGCTGCGCTGCTCCCCGCGGATCAAGAGGTAGCCGCCGATTTGCAACACTAACCCGAGGATGGTGCCCAACACGATGCCGAAGCGCCGATTGATCGGGTCGCGGGGCATGGGCGCCGGCGCGGGTGTCGGCGTGCTGGTGCCGAGTGGATCGATGGGGACTTCGTTCATGGCCCGGTCATTTCAACCCGTGGCGGGCGCTTTGGAAAGCGCCTACCCGATTTTATCCGCGCCGAAGTACGGGCGCAGTTTCTCCGGGATGGCGATGGTGCCATCGGGCTGCTGGTAGTTTTCGAGCAGGGCGACGTAGAGGCGGGCGAGGGCGGTGCCGCTGCCATTGAGGGTGTGGCAGAATTGATTTTTTCCGTCGGCGCCTTTGGAGCGCAGGGCCATGCGGCGGGCCTGGTAGTCGACGAAATTCGAGCAGCTGGAAACTTCGAGGTAGCCGCCCTGGCCGGGCGCCCACACTTCGATGTCGTAGGTTTTCGTGGAGCCGAAGCCGAGGTCGCCGGTGCAGAGCTCGATGACGCGGTAGTGCAGGCCGAGGAGCTGGAGGACTTTCTCGGCATCAGCGGTGAGCGCCTCCAATTCCGCCATGCTGTTTTCGGGCAGGCAGATTTTCACGAGTTCGACTTTGTCGAACTGGTGCATGCGGATGAGTCCGCGCGTGCCGAGGCCGGCGGCGCCCGCCTCGCGGCGGAAGCAGGGCGTGTAGGCGGCGTAGCGGATGGGGAGCTGCTCGGCGCGCAGGATTTCATCGCGATGCAAATTCGTGACGGGCACCTCGGCGGTGGGCGCGAGATAGAGCGCGTCGGCCTCGCAGTGGTAGAGCTGGTCGGCGAATTTCGGCAGCTGCGTGGTGCCGATGCAGGAATCGGCGTTGATCAAAAACGGCGGCAGGATCTCCGTGTAGCCATGCTCGCGGGTGTGGAGGTCGAGCAGGAAATTGATGAGCGCGCGCTCCAGCCGGGCGCCGGCGCCGGTGTAGCAGACGAAGGCGGGCGCGGTGACTTTCGTGGCGCGCGCGAAATCAAACAGGCCGAGCTTTTCGCCGAGGTCGACGTGCGATTTCGGCGCAAAGGCGAAGGTCGGTTTTTCGCCCCAGACGCGGACTTCGGGGTTCGCGCTGGCGTCGCTGCCGACGGGGCAGTTTTCATGGGGCATGTTCGGGATGCCGAGCAGGAGGTTTCGCTGCTCCACATCGAGCGCGGCAGCCTCTTCGTTGAGGCGCTTCATTTCGTCGCCCATGCCGCGGACTTTTGCCTCGATCTCGCTCGTGTCTTCGCCGGCCTTTTTCTTCATGCCGATCTCCTTGCTGATGCGGTTGCGGTCGGCCTGAAGTTGCTGGAGCTGGGTCTCGGCCTGGCGGCGCTTGGTGTCGCAGGCGAGGACGGCATCGATCTGCTCATGCGCGGAGCCGCCGCGCGCGGCAAGGCGGGCTTTCACGGCGTCGGGCTGTTTGCGGATGAGTGCGATGTCTAACATGGATTTGGAGCGCGGAACCTACGTGGCGAAGGGGAGGAAATTCAACACCCAACATCCAAGGTTCAACGCGGAACACTCAATGCCGCAGGGCGGAGGTGGACCCGTGCCGAGGCGAAGTCTACTTTTTTGCCGGAGAATTGGCCAGAGGAGAGACGACGAGGGAGATGGGGCCGCTCAAGGTCTTCATTTCCTTGAAGCGCTGATCCAGGGTGATTTCCTCCATGCCCACACCGGTGATTTGCAATCCATGCTCCTTCAATTCCTCGTTGAAGGTTTTCACCGTCGGCGTAGCGAGCAGGGCTTTTTCGAGCGGCTTCAGCAATTGGCGCATTTTCGGATTCGCGGAGTTGCCCGCGGAGCGTTTGGCTTCCTGGAGTTCCTTGGGAGCCAGCTTTTCCAAGGACGCGAAGACTTCTTTTTGAAATTCCAGATCACTGGAGAAGGTTTGGAGTGAAATATCGCGCAGTTGGAGAAGGTGGGGCGTTTTCGCCAATTCCGTGAGAGCCGCTTTGATACTCGGGTGACCGTATCCGCTGTAGGTAATTCTCGCCTGGCCGGGAAAATATCGATCATCGTCGGGGCGAATGGAAACGGCGCTCTCCCCGCAGCAAGACAGGGCAGTGCCGAGGGTCAGTAAAAGAAAAAGGGCACGCTGCATAGGACATCAACCTACCGCGGCGTGGTCCGTTCCTCGATGCGCATCAGGCGGTAGTGCTCGATGATCTTTTGGAAGGCGGCGGCGCGTTGGGCTTCGGGGAGGGTTTCGATGCGGGCGCTGGCTTCACGGAGCCAGCGTTCGCTGGGATAGCTGAGGACGGTGGGCACGGCGGCTTTGGGGCGCGGGGCGCGCGGCGCGGGAGGGGGATCGGTGGACAGGATGGCGGCGACTTCGGCGGCGATGGAATCGGAGTCGGCGTCGTGGCCGAAATCGGCGGGGTAGGGCAGCGCTTTCTTTGGCGATGCGGTAACGGGCGTCGCGGGCGCAAGCTGGGCGACCGGGGAGGAATTCTCGGAAGAGGAGACAGGGACGCTCGGGGCCTCCACGGAGATGCGGGGGAGAGAGGGAAGCGCGGGAGCGGGCGTCGTAGTGGCGGGCAGTGTCGCCGGAGGTAAAGCGGGCGGAGAAACCGAGGGCGCTTCCGGCGGTAGGGGCAGAGCGACCACCACGGCGGGCGGGGGAGGAAGCTTGAGATCGGTGTGCGCGTCGTGGGGTGCGGGCGGCGGCGGCGTGATTTCCTGGGGGGCAGGCTCGGTTTTCGGCGCGGCTTTGGAGGAAGAAGCGATGTGGCGGGACGGCGGCGGAAGCGGAGGAGGCAGAGGCGGAAGCTCGGGGAGCTCCGCAGGGTCCGGCTCTTTGCGCTGGACCATCGGCGTGGGTGCGAGAGGCGCCGGCGAGGACGCGGCGATCGCGGGCTCGGGAGAGGGAACCGGTGTAGGTGGCAGCGGGACGCTCGGCGGAGCTTTGGGTTCCGGTGGAAGAAGGAGATCATTGTGCGCGGTGGCTGGTGCGGGCGGGGGATTCGCCGGTGGCGGGAGGCGCAAATCGTCGTGGCCTGCGTGCGCGGAGGGGGGCGGGAGCTTGGCGATGACCGGAGGCTCTGGTTCGGGCGTGGGCGCGGGACGCGGAGTCTCCACGGGGATGGCCGGAACGGGGCGAATGGCCACCGCTTCGGGTGTGGGAGGGGGAGGAAGTTTTGCGGCGACGGGAGGCTCGGGTTCCGGTGTGGGCGCAACTGGAGCCACGGATTTCACGGCCATTTCCTTCGGCGCGGGCGGGAGGCGCAAATCGTCGTGGCCTGCGTGCGCGGAAGGGGGCGGAAGTTTGGCAATGACCGGAGGCTCCGGCGCGGGCATGGGCGCGGGACGCGGAGTCTCCGCGGGGATGGCCGGAGCGGGGCGAATAGCCACCGCTTCGGGTGTAGGTGGGGAAGGAAGTTTGGCGGCGACGGGAGGCTCGGGTTCCGGCGGAGGCACGGCCGGGGGTATGTGCTTTACGACCATTTCCTTGGGTGGCGGCGGGAGTCGCAGGTCGTCGTGGCCTGCGTGCGCGGAAGGTGGTGGAAGTTTGGCAATGACCGGAGGTTCCGGCTCGGGCTTGGGCTTTGGGGGCGCGATGACGGGCGCAGGCGCGGGCGATTCCTCCTTCGGCGGCGCCGGCGGGGGAGGCGTTAATTTCACCACGCGCGCCGCGGATTCAGGCTCCGGCGGCTTGGTAAGCGTGGTGATTTCCGCTTTGGGCAGCGTTATTGGAGTGGCCGGCGCGACCGGGCGAATCATGGTGCTTTGGGCATCGGGGCGGACGATGCCGGAGACGGCCTCCTTTGGCGCAGCCGGGACGATGCCGCTGGTGGCGGTGCGCACGGGAGTCGCGGGCGCGGCGTTGGTGGCCGGTTTGAGCGAGGTAACCCCGGAGGGCGTGCCCGCGGGAACGAGGGAGCTGACCGCTTCCCGGCGCGCTGGTTGGCCGACGCAGGGGAGCGTCAGGGCCAGGGCGAGGACTGCGGGACGGAGCATTGCAAAGGTGTGCCCATGACAAGCGAGAAAGGAAATGCGAAACTTAGGTGACGTAAGCAAAACTTCTCCTCTGAAACCTCCGGGGGGTCTTTCCCGACCAGCCGGGTTTGAATTTTTCGAAAAAATTCCGGCAAATGGAGGAACGTCGCGGAGACATCCCTTGTAGCACCTGCATGACCGACGCCGATTTCCAACGCCATGAATCTTTCCTCCGGCTGTTTGCCGAGCATGAGCCGGCGGTGCGGGCGTTTGTGCGGTCGATGCTCCCGCGGCGGGAGGATTCGCGCGATGTGATGCAGGAGATTGCCGTCGTGCTGTGGCGGAAGTTTGCGGAGTTTGACGCGGCGCGGGATTTTCGAAAATGGGCGTTTGGCGTGGCGCGGATGGAGGTGCTGGCCTTGGTGCGCGATCATGCGCGGGACCGGCATATCTTTAGTGGCGAGGTGTTGGAGCTGCTGGAGCAGGAGAGCGCGGAGAGCGGCACGCGACTGGAGGCGCAGCGGGAGGCACTGGATGAATGCATGCAGAAGCTGCCGGATGCACAGCGGTCGCTCGTGCAAGCGGCCTATGGGCCGGAGGCGCGGATTGATTCGCTGGCGAAGGAACGCGGGCAGACGGCGATGGCGCTTTATAAGACGCTACACCGGATTCGGCTGGCGCTCATCGAATGCACGCGGCGCGTGCTAATGCGGGAGGGGCTGGCGTGAAGGCGGGCGATCCACGCCTGGAATGGCTGCGGCGCTATGCGGAAGGCGCGGCCGTGCCAGAGGAAATGGAGCGGATGGAGGACGCGCTACGCGAGGATGCGGAGTTTCGCCGCGCGTTTGTCGAATACATGAATGTGGAATCGGCCCTGCGCGACGCGGCGGCGAATGCCGCGCCGGTGGCGCAGAAGGTGGTGGCGTTTCCAGCAATGTGGCGGCGGGTGGTGAAAATGGTGGCGGTGGCCGCGGTGCTGATGATTTCCGTGGTGCTGGCGTGGGAGTTTTTCCGTCCGGCTCCGGCCATGGCCGGCGTGGCGGCGGAGGTGCTGGAATCGCGCGAGGCGGCGCCGGAATGGGCGGCGGGAAAGCGCGTGAAGCTGCAGGACGTGTCGCTCGCCAGTGGTTCGGTGAAGCTGAAGCTGGAGAATGGCGTGGTGCTGGATTTGGCGGGGCCGCTGCACGGGCACTTTGAATCGCCGATGCGGCTGCGGCTGCAGCACGGCGAGTTGAATGCGGATGTGGGCGAGCATGGGAAGGGCTTCACCGTGGTGACGCAGTCGGGCGAGGTGGTGGACCTCGGGACGCGCTTTGGCGTGGATGCGGATGAGAGCGGCTCCGCGGAAGTGGCGGTGTTTTCCGGCCAGGTGGAATTGCACGGTCTCGCCGAGCAGGCGAAGGATGCCGCGCCAGTGACGCTCGCGGAGGGCGACGCGGTGGTAATGCACCCGGAGAAAAAACTGCAACGGCTCCAAGCCGTAATGATGAAGGCCGAGCGCATGGGGCAGCGCCTGGCGGATCGCAGCTCGGATTTGATCGCAAATGTGTCGGACAACGTGTCGCAGCCGGATTTCAACTGCTTCTACGGCGTGGTGCCCGCGGGCATGGGGCCGGGGATGTCGGCCTACACGGATAATGTGCGGCTGCGGTGGCGTCCGCCGGTGGGCGGGCGGTTTCCCGCGGAACTCGTCGGCGCGGATGTGGTGCGCACCTTCCTGAGCACGCGGCACGATGAGAATTTCCGGCTGCAATTCACGGTGAAGAAAAGTGCGACGGTGTATGTGCTGTGCGACCAGCGGGAGCCGGCGCCGGAGTGGCTGAAGCGGGATTTTTCCCCGACGAAACTCACGCTACGGTGCGGCCCCTGGAAGCTGAAGAAGCGCGGCGTGCGGAGCATCGTGCTGCCGGCGAACAGCAATGGCTTTGTAACCTTCACCGTGTGGAAGCGCCGTGCGGCCGCGGGCGAGACCGTGGCGCTCGGGCCGCTGATCCACAGCGATTACGCGATGTATGGCATCGCGGTAAAAAGTTTTGAGTGACCCTTTGCCCGGACAACGCGCCGGGCGCCAAGCAACAACGAATCAACAACAACATCCAAACATGAAGAAACAACTCCTCGTCCTGACCACTCTCGCCGCCCTTTTGTTTGCGGGCTCGCCGGCTTTCGCCGGGAAGAAAGGTGCCGCCGCCAATGCCAATGGCGCCGCTCCGGCAGACGCGGCTCCGGCCGCCAAGGGGGCCAATGCGGAAACCCGAAAGGCGCGCCAGGAAAATCGCGCGGTGCTAAAGCAATACGACACCAACTCCGATGGCACGATCGACGGCGCCGAGAAGGACGCGCTGCGGGCGGCATTCAAAGCGGGGAAAGACGCGGAGTTGAAGACCTACGACACGAACAGCGACGGCACGCTGGACGATAACGAAATTGCGGCCATCAAGGCCAAAGGCGGCGGCGGAAAGAAGGCCGGCAAAGGCGCGGGCAAGAAAAAGAAAGCCGCGCAATAATTGCGATGAACGCGGACCCGTCAGCTTGGGCTGGAAAGTGGAACGGGTTTTCAACCCGTGGCGGAGGTGCGCAAGCTCCCTCGGCGAGCGCCCTTTACTCCGACACTCACTCGTCTTCCGTGCATCACAGCCACAGGTTGAAAACCTGTTCCACTTTCTATCACGCCACCACGATTTGACCTTTTGCTCCAATGAGACTCCTTCCTTCGATCCTGGTCCTTTCCGCCGCTCCAGCTTTTGCGGCGATTGAGCCGCCGCCCACGCCGGCGCAGCTCGAATTTTTCGAAAAGAACATCCGGCCGGTGCTGGCGGAGAAGTGCTACAAGTGCCACTCGGCCTCGGAAAAGATTAAGGGTGGGCTCACGCTGGACACGCGGGAGGGGATTCGCACCGGTGGCGACACCGGCCGTGCGGTGGTGCCGGGAAATCCGAAGGAGAGCGTCCTGCTCACGGCGCTGCGCTGGGAGGACAAGGACCTGCAAATGCCGCCGCAGAAGGAAGGCGGGAAGCTGCCCGACGCGGTGATCGCAAACTTCGAGCAGTGGATCGCCATGGGCGCGCCGGACCCGCGCGTGAAGACGGTGGTGGCTGGGGCGAACTCTCCGGCGGGCAATGGGCAGGATTTCTGGCCGGCCAAGCCGCCCGTGAAAGCGGCGGTTCCGGTTGTGAAGGACAAGGCGTGGCCGCGCACGGACATCGATCGGTTCATCCTCGCGGGCTTGGAATCGCGGGGGCTGAAGCCAGTGGCGGACTCCGACCCCCGCGCGCTGTTGCGCCGTGTGCACTGCGATCTCACGGGGATGCCGCCCTCGGTGGAGACGGTGGATTGGTTTGCCAAGGAATGTGCGAAGGGCGAGGCGGCACGGCAGGCGGCGTTCACGGCGATTGTCGACAAGCTGCTGCAGAGCCCGCGCTTCGGCGAACGCTGGGGGCGGCACTGGCTGGACGTCGCGCGCTATGCGGAGAGCACGGGGCGCGAGCAGAACCAGCTCTATCCCACGGCGTGGCGGTATCGCGATTACGTGGTGACGTCGTTCAATGCGGACAAGCCGTACGACCAATTCATCCGCGAGCAGATCGCCGGCGATCTCCTGCCCGCGGCCACGCCGGCGGAGCGCAACCAGCACCAGGTCGCCACGGCTTTCCTCGCGATGGGCGTGAAGGCCCTGGCGGAAAAGGATCGCATTCAATTTACAATGGACCAGGTGGACGACCAGATCGATGCCACCTCGCGCGCGGTGCTCGGGCTCACCGTGGCTTGCGCGCGCTGTCACAACCACAAGTACGACCCGATCACGGTCAACGACTACTACGGGCTGGCGAGCATCTTCCGCAGCACGGAAACGCTCTACGGCACCGAGGGGAAGAAGGGGCGCAATGCGGCGGGCTTTGCTCCGCTGGTGGATGAAGTCACCGGCAAGTTGCCGGCCGATCCGGTGCCGAATGCGGCCGCCGTGCGCAATGCCCGGGTGGCGGCGATTAGGCCGGGGCCCAATGCGGCCCAGCAAAAGAAGGCGGCGCGCAATCAGCCCGTGGTGCTCTTCACGCCGCAGGAACTGCAGCACAAGACCATGGGCGTGCGCGAGGGCGCGGTGCGGGATTATCCGATTTATGTGCGCGGCGAGGTGGACCAGGCGGGCCCCGTGGCGCCGCGGAGCTTTGTGAAAGTGCTGGGCACGCCGGCGGCGCCGATTCCCGCGAATGCGAGTGGACGCTTGCAACTCGCGCAGTGGCTCACCACGCCGCAGAATCCGATGACCGCCCGCGTGATGGTGAACCGCGTGTGGGAAAATTTGTTCGGCCAGGGCATCGTGCGCACGGCGGATAACTTCGGCACCACGGGCGAGCGTCCGACGCATCCGGAACTGCTCGATGATCTCTCCGTGCGCTTCATGCAGGAGGGATGGTCCGTGAAAAAGCTGGTGCGCGAAATCGTGCTCAGCCGCGCCTACCAACTCAGCACGGTGAATGATTCGTCGAACCGCGAGATCGATCCGGACAATCGCTATTGCTGGCGCGCGAACCCGCGGCGGCTCGATGCGGAGACCATCCGCGACGCGATGCTCACCGCGAGCGGGCTCATGGACCTGAAACCGCCGGGCGGCTCGATGGTGGCCTCGATCGGCAGCGGTCTCGCGCGGCCCTATGCGGATGAATTTACGAATGCGCAGTTCCACTACCGCAGCATCTACCTGCCGATCGTGCGCGACTTCGTGCCGGCGTGTTTGCAGGTGTTCGATTTTGCCGAGCCGAGCCTCGTGGTGGCGGCGCGCGGGACCACGAACGTGCCCTCGCAGGCGCTTTACCTGATGAACGATCCATTTGTCCTCGAGCAGTCGCAGGCGCTGGCGAAGCGCTTCCCGGCGACCTCCGGTTCGGATCGCCTCGCGCTCATTTACCGCGCGGCACTGTGCCGTCCGCCCTCGGACGCGGAGCGCGCCCGGGCGAATGATCTTCTCCAAGCCCAAGGCCCCGGAATGACGGCGCTGAATCGCGGCGATGCCACGGCCGCCCGCGAGGATTCCTGGGTCACCCTCTGCCAGGCGCTCTTTGCCAGCGCCGAGTTCCGCTATCTCGCCGACGTTACTCCCAATTCACCGAAACCATTGCCATGAATACTCATCGACCCTTCGACTGCACCGGCGTAGGCCCCCGGCCGCTCTCGCGCCGCAGCGCCCTCCAATCCATCTCGGCCGGCTTCGGCTGGCTGGCGCTCTCGTCGCTGCTGCAAGGCGCGACCACCCCGGTGAAGCCGCTCGATCCGCTGGCGCCGCGCGCCCCGCATTTCGCCGCGCGGGCGAAGCGCGTGATCTTCCTGTGCATGCAGGGCGCGCCCTCGCACATGGACACCTTCGACTACAAGCCGAAGCTGAACGCCGATGCCGGCAAAGCGGGCGGGAAGGGGAATCTGGTCGGCTCGCCGTACGCCTTCCAGCAGCGCGGGCAGAGCGGCCTGTGGATCTCCGATCTCTTCCCGACCCTCTCGCAGCACGCGGACGAAATGTGCCTGCTGCGCAGCCTCTACACAGACATCCCGAATCATCCGCAGGGCTTCACCATGCTGCACACGGGCAGCACGAATTTCGTGCGGCCTTCGCTCGGCTCGTGGGTGCTCTACGGCCTGGGCAAGGAGTGCGAGGATCTGCCGGGCTTTATTAGCCTGAGCCCGCCGATGGGGAATGCGGGTGTCTTTGGCAGCGCCTTCCTGCCCGCCATTTACCAGGGCATGCCGATTGGCTCGCTCAAGGAAACGGAGGATGCGGGGGGCAATGATGCGGTGCGCGATATCCGCAATCCGCACCTCACGTCCGAGCTCCAGCGCAAGCAGCTCGACTTCACCCAGGCGATGAATCGCGACCTGCTCGCGGCGACGGGGGGCGACACGGAAATCGACGGCATCATCCAGTCGTACGAAACGGCGTTCAAGATGCAGGCCTCGGTGCCGAAGGTGATGGATTTTTCCAAGGAATCGCAGGCGACGCTCGATCTCTACGGCGTCGGCAAAGGCGTGGCGGATGGCTTCGCCCGGCAGTGTCTACTCGCCCGCAAGTTCGCGGAGGCGGGCGTGCGGTTCATCGAGATCACGCATGGCGGCTGGGACCACCACAACAACCTCAAGCAGCGGCTCGGGAAGGGGGCGGCGGAAATCGATCAGCCCATCGCGGGCCTGATGACAGACCTCAAGCAGCGCGGGCTGTTGAAGGACACGCTCATCGTGTGGGGCGGCGAGTTTGGCCGCACGCCGGATGGCCGCGGCGGCGACGGGCGCAACCACAATGCGAAGGGCTTCGCGATGTGGATGGCGGGTGGGGGCATCAAAGGCGGCACGAGCTATGGCGCGACGGACGACTACGGCCACGCCGCCGTGGAGAAGCCGATGCACATCCATGATCTGCACGCGACGATCCTGGCGGCGCTGGGGCTCGACCACGAGAAGCTGACCTACCAATATGCCGGCCGTCCCTTCCGCCTCACGAATGTGAGCGGGAAGGTGGCGAAGGAGATTTTGGTGTAAGTGCTTTCACTGGGCCCCGGCTCCCAGTGATGGCACTCGCTCGCAAGCTCGCTCTGCGACCTCCCGGTCGCAGCTACAGATGTCGGCGCGAAAAAGCCGCTCGGGATGAGAAATCATCCGAGCGGCTTTTGGCGAAAATTGGCTGAAGCGGGCGCGGCGCGGCGCTTAGTAGTTGTGGACCGGATGGGCCACCTGCTTGGCGTTGCCGTAGAGCTCCTTCTGGGCGGCTTCGCCGTTGATGTCTTCGTTGGCCTGCCAGACCATGTGGATGTAGAACTGAATCACGCCTGCGGCGCAGAGGCCCCAGAACATGGTCAGGAACACTTTTTGAAGAAAGGAATTGCCGGTCATGGCTTCTGGAAAAGCAGGTTTGCCGCCAAGTGGGGGCGCCATTCCGTGAAAGCTCGATTAAAAATGGCATTTTCTCTATTTAAGTAGCTTTTTACCAAGATCTTATCCATCCGCGCAGGACGCACAGAAGCTTGGCGAATTTGCTGAGGCGGTAGCGCTGGCCGAAGACCTTCCAGCGGTCGCGTCGCATTTTTAAGAGGAGCCGATGGTAAACGTCCTTCATGATCTCGCTGGCGGCGAGAGAGCGTCGGTCGCTGCGCGGGGGGAGGGAAACCCGGTAATATTCCTCGGCGCGATCGGCGGTGAAATCCATGAGCGCAAGGAAGCCTTCGGTGCGGCGACCGGCGGCGAGGTCGTCGCGGGTCACGCCGAATTTTGTGAGGTCCTCGGTGGGCAGGTAGATGCGGCCCTCATTGGCCAGATCTTCGCCGACATCGCGGAGGATGTTGGTAATTTGCAGGGCGAGGCCGAGGTTGCGCGCGTAGTCCTTTGCCGCGGGATCGTGGGCGCCGAAGAGCACAATGCTGATCAGGCCAACGACGCTGGCGACACGGTGGCAGTAAAGCCGCAGATCTTCCCAAGTGGCGTAGCTGGCACCGTCGAGGTCCATCTCCACGCCGGCGATGATCTCGTGGAAGTATTCCACCGGGAGCTGGTGCTTCGCGATGAGCCGGCGCTGCGAGGCGGCGAGGGCCGGCTCGTTTTCCATCGGGCCTTCCAGCGCGCGGCGCCAGAGATCGAGCGCGGTGGCTTTTTCCGCGCGCGACATGGGTCCGTCGGCGATGTCGTCCACCACCCGGCAGAAGGCGTAGAAATCCACGCAGTCCGCGCGCCGCTCGCGGGGCAGCACGACGAAGGCGAGCGCGAGATTCGAACCGCTGGACTGGGTGATTTCCTGGGCCTCGCTCATGCGGACAAACTCACCGTGCTCATGGCTCCACTTCGCAAATGATCCGGCCGTCGGCGATTTCAAAGCGGCGCTCGCCGTCCACGGGGGAGAGTTCCGGGGAGGCGCTGAGCACCACGGCCACGCCGAGCTCCTTGGCTGCGGCGTGCAGCAGGCGGCGGAAATCGGGGACGTCGTCCGGGGAGAGGAGGTGGTCGAGATTTTCGACAAAGAGCGCCACCGGATCATTGGCCAGCGCGCGCGCAAGGGCCACGCGATATTGCAGCGCGGGCGGCAGCGCGCGTTCGCTGGCCGCGCCATCGAGCCCCACGAAACGAAGGAGCGCCTCGGTACGCTCGCGCGCCTGCTCGGGCGTGAGCTGCGAGATTTTGAAAATGGGCATGGCTACGTTTTCGGCGGCATTGAAGGCAGCGAGCAGAAAGGGCGCGGAGAGCACGTAGCCACAGCGTTTGCTGCGGAGTTCAATGCGGGCGTCGTCGGTGAGTTCCGCGGTGGGTTCCCCTTCGAAATACACTTCGCCGGAGTCCGGCGGCTCCAGCAGGCCGAGCAGGCGGAGCATGAGATTTTTACCGCAACCCTCCTCGCCGGTGAGCGCCACCACTTCCTTGGCAGCCACGGTGAGGGAGAGATCCGCCACGCGGTTGCAGACGCCCGCTTCGTTTCGGGCACGCGCCGCCCCGCGAAGTTCGAGGAGCGGCGTGTGGTTCATGCGGGCATGGAAAGCGGCGGTCCCGGTGGAGCGCAAGCACGGGATGAGAGGCCACAGCGGATTTAGAAATCACCCGGCGTCGGCCTCTTTCGGCTTCCAGGCAAAGGAAGTGTCCGCCCCGCCGATCTCCACGACGCGGGAACCGTGGAGCAGCACGCCGAATCCGTGCTCAGGATCCCACGTGCAGCCGAATTCCAGACCCACGTAACTCAGGCCCTCGCGCTGCCAGGGATGAATGTGAATTTGGTGCAGGCCGATCAAGCGCCGGAAGCCCTGGGCGTCTTCAATCCGAGGCATGAGGCGCATCATCGTCGCTGCGTCAAAGGCCTCCTCCCAGCGAGGACGCAAGGAGTCGTAATAAGAACGGAGCTGGTGCAGGATGGCGGCGACCCCCGCGTCTCCGTCGTTGAGCAGATGCTCAAACGCGCGGCATTGAGCCTCCGAGGGGCGGCGCGATTGGCCGGGATCGCCGGGTGTGACGCTGAGGCTCGCATCTCCGCGGGACGGTGCGGTTGAGTCGATGGATCCGTAGGCCCCCCGGCAGGAAAGGAAGCCCGCCCACGCCGGCAGCCGCGTATTCCCCTCCCAATAGTCGTTGTCCGACCACTTCATCACGGGAAACGGCGGCATGCGCAGCATGTCGCGGCGTGACCGTTTGCCGCTGCGCCCGCGGGCAAAACTCCCGCCGCCGCGAGCCTTCCCGAAAAGCAGGCCGCACCAAAGGATTCCACCCAGGAGACAGGTGACCGAAATCCAAAGCCACACCTCCCGCCCGTACGACGAGATGGAAAACCACTGCTCGTCTCCAAGGGCGATCGTGGTCACGGGAGCGCTCCGCATGCGCCATAAGGCTGCGGCAGCCGCAGCCAGGAGGACGACCGGTGGAACGAAGCGGAGAAATCGGTGCGTGTTCATGCACGCCGTGCGCTGGGTCGGAAACTTAATCCTCCGGCGCAGCCAGCTTCGCCAGCACGCTGAAGTCTTCCAGCGTGGTCGTATCGCCCTTCACCGTTTCGCCGGCGGCGATTTGCTTCAGCAGGCGGCGCATGATTTTTCCGCTGCGCGTCTTGGGCAGGGAACCGGCAAAGCGGACTTCGTCGGGCGTGGCCACGGGGCCGATGATCTTGCGCACGTGTTTTTTCAGCTCCTCGCCGAGCTCCTTGGTGGCGGGCTGGCCTTCCTTCACCGTGACGAAGCAGACCACGGCCTGGCCCTTCATGTCGTCGGGGCGGCCGACCACCGCGGCCTCCGCCACGGACGGATGCGAGACCAGCGCGCTTTCCACCTCGGCAGTGCCGAGGCGGTGGCCGGCAACGTTCAGCACGTCGTCGATGCGGCCCACGATCCAGAAATAGCCGTCCTTGTCGCGGCGGGCGCCGTCGCCGGCGAAATACATTCCCTCGTATTCGCTCCAGTACGTCTGCTTGTAGCGCGCCTTGTCGCCCCAGATGCCGCGGAGCATGGAGGGCCAGGGCTTGCGGATGACGAGCTTGCCGCCCTGATTGGCGTCGAGTTCCTGGCCGGCATCATCCACCACGGCCGCGTCGACGCCGAAGAAAGGCAGCGTGGCGGTGCCGGGCTTGGTGGGCGTGGCGCCGGGGAACGGCGTGATCATGTGGCCGCCGGTCTCCGTCTGCCACCACGTGTCGACGATCGGGCAGCGGCCGCCGCCGATGAGCTTGTGGTACCACATCCACGCCTCGGGGTTGATGGGCTCGCCCACCGTGCCGAGCAGGCGGAGCGAGGAAAGGTCGTGCTTTTTCACCCACCCATCGCCCCATTTCATAAAGGCACGGATGGCGGTGGGCGCGGTGTAAAAGACGCTCACCCCGTACTCGGCGATGATGCGCCAGAAGCGATCATTCTCCGGCCAATTCGGCGCGCCCTCATACATGAGCGACGTCGCGCCCATGGCGAGCGGGCCGTAGACGAGATAGCTGTGGCCGGTGACCCAGCCCACATCGGCGGTGCACCAGTAGACGTCCTCGTCGCGCAGATCGAAGATGTATTTGCACGTCATGTAGGCGTGCAGGAGATAGCCGGCGGTGGTGTGCAGGATGCCCTTCGGTTTGCCGGTGGAGCCGCTGGTGTAGAGGATGAAGAGCGGCGCCTCGGAATCGAGCGCCACGGCGGGGCAATTGGCGTCCACGTATTCCAGCTCGCGGTGCCACCATACGTCGCGGCCGGGCTCGATGTGCACGTCCTGCCCGGTGCGCTTGAAAACGATCACTTTCTCCGCGGGCGACTGCACGCCTTCCAGCCCGGCGAGCATGGCGAGGGCGTCGTCCACGTTCTTCTTCAGCGGCACCACGGCGCCACGGCGGTAGCCGCCATCGGCGGTGATGATGAGCTTCGAACCGCTATCGAGCACGCGGTCCTTGATGCTCTCCGCGGAGAAGCCACCGAACACCACCGAGTGCATGGCCCCGATGCGCGCACAGGCGAGCATGGCGATGGCCGCCTCCGGCACCATGGGCATATAAATCAAAACGCGGTCGCCTTTCTTCGTGCCGTTGCGCTTCAGCACATTGGCAAAGCGGCACACCTCGCGGTGCAGCTGCTGGTAGGTGAGCACGCGCTTTTCGCCGGGCTCGCCTTCCCAAATGATCGCCGCCTTCGTCTTGCGCGGGCCGTTGAGGTGGCGGTCGAGGCAGTTCTCGGAAACGTTCAGCTTGCCGCCGACAAACCATTTCGCGTCGGGGCATTTCCATTGCAGCACCTTCGTCCATTTCTTCTGCCAGAGGAGCTCGGAGGCCTCGCGCGCGAAAAACTTTTCCGGCTTCGTCACGCTCTCCTTCCACATCTTCCGGTACTGCTCCATGGACTGGATGCGGGCCTTTTTGGAAAAGTCGCGGGCAGGCTTGAAGACGCGTTTTTCGACGAGGTGGGATTCAATGGCGTTGCTCATTCAGGTAGGAAATGGAGCACGGTCCTAGCCACGGCTTTCCGTGAGGACAAGCGCGGAGCATGGGGAAATGAGGGGGGAGGGGCTTTTAGGGGGCTGGGACGCCCCAATCCTACAGCTCTTTCAGCCGGATGTGGCGGTATTCCATCGTCCCGCGGTCGGCTTCCAGGCCGATGGGGCCGGTCTCCGGCAGCTTGAGCGCGGCTTCCAGCACCTCACCGTTGCAGGTGCAGTGGGCCACGCCGTCCTTCACCACGACCACGATTTCATTCCAATCCTGCGGCTTGTATTTCTTCAGTTCCTTGTAGGGGCCGGCCACGAGGTAGTCGCGGCACTGGAGCTGCGGTTTGCGGAGGAAGATGCCGCTGTCCGCGTTCACGCCCGCGCGGAATTCGAGGCGGAGTTCGAAGTCTTTCGGGAAGACCTTGGTCGTCCACATCTGCCGCAGGTGCTGCTGGCCTTCCTTCTGCGGGGTGACGGTGATGACGCCATCCTTGCCGGTGTAGCGGCCATCGCTCGACTCGTTTTTGCCGTCAAATTTGTCGTCGGCAGTGTAGTTCCAGCCGTCGAGGTTGGTGCCGTTGAAGAGGCTGACAAAGCCGGGTTCGAGCTGGAAGTCATCGGCGCGAGTCACGGACGCGAAGAGGCAGAGCGCAAGGAGGAGGCGGGTGAGCATGGGCCGGATACTGAACAAGCCCCGGGCAAAAGGGAACGAGAGATTTGAAAATCCCTGCTACGGCTCTTGAGCCTCGGTGGTTGTTTGCGGCAAGTTTCCAATCCGGAATGAATTTCCTACAACCACTGATGATTTGGGGGTTTGCCGCCCTGGCGGTGCCCATCATCATCCACCTGTGGCAGCGGCGGAAGGTGATCCAGGTGAAGTTCAGCACGCTGCGCTTTCTAAAAGTGGTGGCGGCGAAAACGAGCCGCTCGGCGAAAATCGAAAACCTGCTCCTGCTCCTCCTGCGCTGCCTTGTGGTGGCGCTGGTGGCCTGGGCGGCGATGCGTCCGGTGCTCTCTTCCCGCAGCACGAAACTCATCGGCGGCAATGTCCCGCGGAGCGTGGTGCTGATCGTGGATGACTCGATGAGCATGAACTACCGCGCCGGTGAAGACACACGGCTGGAGAAGGCGAAGCGGGAGGCGATGGCGGTGCTGGACGATCTCAAAGAGGGCGATGAAGTGGCCGTGCTGGCGGTAAATGATCGGGTGCAGTTGCTGATTCCGGAATTGTCCGTCGACCACGCCAAGGCGCGCGAGCAGGTGAATGCGATCCAGCCGACGGAGTTTCGCACGGACCTCGGCGCCGGCTTGCGGGAGGCGCGCAAGGCGCTGGCGAAGACGACGCATGGGGACCGGCAGATCTTTCTGTTCACGGACAGCCAGGAGAGCGGGTGGCAGTTCGATCATCCGGCGGTGTTTGACGATGCGTGGAAGCAGATGGCGCCCAAGCTCGTGGTGGTGCGGCCCGATGACATCAGCGCGGTGAATGCCGCGGTGACGAATGTGCGGTTTGACACGCCCTTTGCCGCGAGCGGGAGCATGGTGCGCGGCGTGGCCACGGTGGAGAATTCCAGCGACGCTCCGCGACTCGATGTGCTGGAAGTCCGCGCGGGCAGCGAGAAGGTGGGGCAGCGCCCAGTGGAAGTGGCCGCGCATAGTGCGCAGGAGGTGACGTTTGATTTCACCGTCCCCGCGCTCGCAGAGCGCTGGATGCAGGGCACGGTGCAGCTCGGCGGTGACAATCTGCCGCCGGACGACCGGCGGTTTTTCCTGCTCGGCGTGTTCCAGCCGCCGCGCGTGCTCGTAGTGGAGCAGGGGGCCGGGCCGGAAAAGGCGCGGCCGGGATTCTTTTTGCGCAAGGCGCTGGCTGCGGGCGTACGCTCCGCGCCGATTGAGACGTGCTCGCCGGGCGAACTCGACGACAAGGTACTGAATACGTTCAGCGCCGTCTTCCTCGCGGGGGTGCCGGGCGTGAGCGACCGGTCCTCGGTGAAGCTGGAAAGCTATTTGCAGAGCGGCGGCACAGTGGTGCTGTTTCCCGGCGATCCGACGGAGGCGGCGAATATCGGCAAGCTGGAGTGGATGCCCGCCAAGCCCGGCGCGGTGAAGGAGCTGCCGCTGGGCCGGCTCGTGGTGAAAGCGCTGGAGCCGCAGCATCCGCTCTTCACGAATTCCTGGGATGCGAACACGCCCTTCCCGGCGCTGCCGCAGCGCAAGCTCTGGGATTGGCAGCCGACCACGGAGGGCCGCGTGCTGCTGACGATCGGCGAGGGGCTGCCCTTTATCATTTTCGGCCAGCGCGGCGCGGGACGGGTGATCATCGTGAATGCCTCGCCGGACCGCGCGTGGGGCGACTTCCCGCTCACCACCGCCTTCCTGCCGCTGGTGCAACAGATCGCGCGCCTCAGCGTGGCGCGCACGGGCCGGGAGTCGAACCCGCAGGTGGGCGACAGCGTCCCCGTGCCGCCCACGGTTCCGCGCGATCAGGCGCTGACGCTAAAAACGCCGAAGGGCGATACGCTCGCCGTGCCGAGTGGTGCGCCGTTGCTGGACCGCGCGGAGCAGCCCGGCTTTTACGAAGTATCCGCCGGGGCGGAGGGGCTGGTGCACGAGTTTGCCGTCAATGTGGACGGCCGCGAAGGCGTGCTCGCGCCAATGGCCGAGGACGCGCTCACGAAGATTGTGCCGCACGACAGCGTGGTGGGCGTCGACGACCTGCGGCACTGGCTGGAAGAGGCGCGGGGGCAATCCAAGCTCTGGCCGCTCCTGCTGCTCGCCGCGCTCGCCATCTATGCTGCGGAGAGCGTGTATTCCAATCTGCTCGCCCGCCGCCGCGCGCAGGGCGACGTCTCCCACATCCAGACTGGCCGCCTCAACAAACGCCGCATGGGGCAGCCCTTCCGGGCGGAGCAAAGCGGGGCGGAAAAGCCGGAGGAAAAGTCCGAGCCGGCGGAGGTGGAGAAGTAGAGTTACCTGAGAGAAATCCTTGCAGTCGCCTTTTCGAGGCATTGCCGTTTCGAACGGCGAGGCGAAGAACGTGGGACCGGTTGAGTATCTGTTTTGCGCCACGTTGGATCGGCCGCGAATGCGCCCGTGGCTGCCTTGCGGGCCAAAGGCCCTAGACAAGTCAGCCCAGGGCAACGCCCTGGGTAAACGAATTAGAAACGGCCGAGCCCTGAAAGGGCGGAACAAAAGAGGGCCGGACGGCTGGATGGCATTTGTCGCGCCCTTTCAGGGCTTAGCCATTGCAGTCGGAAACCCAGGGCGGCGCTCGTGCCTCGCTTGCCCTGGGCTGGCTTATATAGGGCCTTTGGCCCGCAAGGCAGCAGCGCTTGGAGACTTCGTCCTGGAAACTTCAAATCGACCACATTCCCAAGGACTCACTGGGCTGGGCTTGTGGCTAGACAGATACCCGGTTGGAAAGTCCGAGCCGAACGGGCAGGTCCCAATTTCCACCCCTCGCCCTTTTTCAGCGTTATCCAACTTTCCGCAGCACCGGCTCCCGCGTCGTCACCGCTTGCTCCACGATATCCGCGGCGCGCTGCACGCCCGTTTCCTGCGCAATCTGTTTTTGGAAGGTGCGGGCCTTTTCGCGGTAACTGGGATTGTTCAGCACGCGCTCAATCGCCGGACGCAGGCGCGCGGGGGTGAGCTTCCCGGACGGCACCACCTCCGCCACGCCGAGCCATTCGAGGCGGCTGGCCACGGCGGGTTGGTCGTTGGTAATCGGGATGGCGACCATCGGTACGCCGAAGCTGAGCGATTCGAGCGCGGTATTGAGCCCCGCATGGGTGATCGACACGGCGGCCCGCTGGAGCAGCTCGAGCTGCGGCGCGAAAGGGACCACAATGGGATTGCCCGGGAGATCGCCCGCGAGCTTTTGGTCGGCGCTCCCGAGCGACATCACCAGCTGCGCGGGCAGGCCTTCGCAAGCCGCGGCGATGGCGCCGAAGATGGCGTGCAGCCGATTTTGCAGCGTGCCCATGGAGGCGTAGATGAGCGGGCGCCCGTCGAGTTTCTCCCACGGGAAGGGGATGCTGCCGCCGCTTTTCTCATCGTGCCACGGGCCGGTGTAGTGGAAGCAATCGGGGAGGGCGCACCGGGGATAGTCGAAGAAGGCGGGCTGCTGCGCGATTTGAGCGAGACGTGAGCCTTCGTCAAAGCCGCGCTGCAAAGGGCTGAGACCATTCTTCGCGCGGTGCTGGTTAATTTCCCGAACGATGGGGCGTGCGAGCCAGCGGAGAACGGCATGGCCGAAAGCATTGCGGAGGCGCGCCAGGAAGCCGTGCCGGAACTTCCACGGCATCACCCCGGGCGGCACCAGCGGATCGGGATTCATCGCGAGCGCGTTGCAGACGGTGATGTGGGGCAGCCCGAGCATTTCCGCCACGGTGTTGCCGGCGGGCGTGACTTGGTCGACGAGCAGAGCCTCGATCTTGCCGGCCGAGACCACGGCGGGCGCGTCACGCAGCACGGTCATGGTGGATTGGCGCAGCAGTTCCGCGGTGAATTTCACGGCTTTCAATCCGCTCAGGCGTCCGAGTTCCGCGGAGGTGCGGGCCACGGACCCGATGGGAAATTCGCGTTCCCCAATCGGGGAGAAATCCAGCCCCGCCGCGCGGGCTTTGCGCTCGCCATCGGGCCGCGAGACGACCGTGACCGTGTGGCCGCGGCGCTGCAGCTCGCGGCCGAGCGTGGTGAGCGGATTGAGATGGCCGGTCAATTCCGGGCAAAGGAGGCCAAGGTGAGGCATGGTGGGAAAGATGGCGGGGCGCCCCGTAAATCGCGAGCGCGGACATAGGAGTGGGAGCGGGGATTCTTATTCCCGGTGTCTCGGCCTCTTTCCCGGCCCGGAAAAGGGAGAGGCATGATTTTGGCTACTGGGGGGCTGCAGCCACCACCTTTTATGCTTAAGAAGCTCTTCATTCTTCTCTTGTTCGTTGCGGCTGGTTTGTTTTTCGTCTCGGCTCATCGGGCGACCGGCAAATTCCGGGATGCGCTCGAAGCCAAGGATGTGAAGGCGGTCGACGGGATGGTGGATTGGACCGCCTTGCAGACGAGCATGAAGGACCAGATGCGCGAAAGCATGAAGACCTTCCTGAGGAATCGATTTGGGGATAAGATGGTAGATGCCCCCGATTTCGACCGGCAGCTCGATGCGCGCCTCGCGATGACGGTGCCCAAAATGGATGCAAATTTCCTCGTGCGGGATGCGAAAAAGCGTCACGGCAAACCCGACGCGAAGGAATTGGTGATCGATAGCCGGACCTGGTCGCCGCCGCTGGAATTCAAGATGCGGTTCGTGGATGATTCGACGGCGATGCGATTCCGGTTCAATGGCGGCGGATGGAAACTGGTCGGGCTGGAAGCCGATCCGGACGAGGTGCAGAAGATTTTGGAAGCGCAGTTTGGCGAGGCGATGCGGAACGCCCAGGCTGCAGCCGTGCGAGCGCCGGCACCGGCGGTGCAGCGCCGCTAGAGCAACTTAAGAAGAACTGCAGACGCGCCGCGCATGCGGAGCATCACCCGAGTTTCGGGTAACACGCGAGGTAACTCGTCCCCTCCATCTCTTCCGTGCGCATGCGGCGATTTCGCACGCGCTCATCCCAGCTCTCGGTGAAGATCACTTCGCCGCGCGCCTGGTTGTAGCCATTCACGATGGAGGCATGCGCGTAGCCGCCGCGCTGCGGCCAGAGCTTGCGGTCATTCATGTCGGCGCGGGGCAGCGTGGCCGTCGGGTCCTCCGCAAAGCGGCGCGCGAAGGCGCTGTGGATGAAATCGCGGTCCTGGCCCCAATGGCGGAAGACGAGCACGGGCATTCCGGCATCGATGGCCATGCGGGCGCGGTTGAGATCAAAGTGTTCGTTGCGGTCGAAATGCAGCGCGCCCACCTCGGCGGCGGCATCGCACGTCTCGCGCGGCTTCGCATTTTGCGTGCTGCCAAAGCGGATGCTCGCGGCGGCGGCGAGTTCTTCTGCTTCGAGCCGGACGCCGAGGTGCTGCATCACCATCGCCAGCGCGGACATCCCGCAATACGCGCGGTCGCCCTGCGGGAGCAGCGGGATGTCGTCGATGGTGTGGTCGCCATTCTCCGCCGTGCGCACGAGCGCGGCGAAAGCCTTGGCCTGCTCCTCGCGCTTCGGCGTGCGGCGGGAAGGCGCGAGCAGCTGCGCGGCGCCGTCCTCATCGCGAAAGAGCGTGAGCTTCACAAACTGGCCCGGCCACACCACGAGACGCGACCACAAGTCGCCGTGATGGGTGACTTTTGCCGTGTGCTTCAGCAGCGTCCGCCCGCCGAGTGGCACGTCGCGCCCTTTGCCACCCAGCCCGGCGACGGCGCGCGTGACATCCTGCGAGACTTGATCGAACAGGCGCAGAAACTCCGGCCCTTTCGCGGCGGCGACGGCTTTGGCCTGCGCATCGGGCACAAAGCCGAACCACGCACCCGCGTCGAGAAACAGCAGGCTGATGGAGCGCAGATGCCCGCTTTCAAAAAACGCCAGCGCCCCCTGCGCCTGCACGCCGAGCACGTTGCCCGCGCCCGGCCACGCGCGGCAGGCGATGCGCACTTTCGCCTCCGGCGGTCGCCACGCCGCGAGGAAATCCGCATCGTCCCACAACGAGAGCTTGGTGAGCGCATCGGCGGGGAAGGCCTGCGCTTCGCGCCGTCGTCCGCCGGGAAATTGCGCCCACACCGGCACAAGCACGGGCGCGAGGAGGGAGCCCCCGAGCGCGGAAAGGAAACAGCGGCGGCTCAGCCGGGGCTTCACGTGCCGGGCGTGAACGACACCATGACGTCGCCATTCCCTCCGAGGGCGACGGAAATCGTCACGCCCTTGTAGTCCACGGAATGGCCGAGATCGATGGACTTGCCGGTGAAGACCTTGATGGCGGTGAAGACGCGCTCGTGCAGCTCGCCACCATTCTTTCGGTTGCCGCCGCGCTTTTCGTCCGCCTCGTATTTATAGAGCACGCGAAATTCCTTCACCTTCTCCCCGGATTTGGAGGCCGTGATTTCCGAGGCCGGGATCCCAAAAACCACGGCATCGAGTTCCAGCTTCAGCTCGTCCTTCTTCCCATGCACCGCCGCCCATTTGCCCGGGAGCTTGGCTCCCGCGTCGAAGGAAGCCGTCTGCCCGGCGAAGTCCTCGAAGTTGATGCCGGCGGCGCCGAGGAAGCCGCCGCCGTTGAACGTTTGTGGGATGGCGAGCGCGCCCGCCGTGAGCGCTGCTCCGAGAGCCAGGGAGAGAAGTGTTTTCATAGCAAATGAAGACGCTCGGGAGACTACCTTTATTCAGCCCATTGGCGAGGGGGATTCGAGGGGGCTTTCACTGGGCGCCCCGGGCTCCCAGTGACGTGCGCCTCGCCACTTCACCACCGAGCCGCCTTTGCGAACCACTTCCTATCCTAACGGTGGACTGCGTGGGGGGATTGTCTCGATCATCACGGGCTGCGGCACGCTTTTGCCGATGCTCCGGACAACCAGCGCCACCATGCTCATGACCACCGCCACTTTGGTCACACTCACTCCGGAGAGGATGATGGTCATCATGTTCATCCTGCTCCTGATGTTCGGGGCCAGGAAGCTTCCCGAACTCGCCCGCGGCCTCGGCCAGGCGATGAAGGAGTTTTTGAAAGCCAAGAACGACATTCACGACGAAATCATGCTCACTCCGGAGAGGATGATGGTCATCTTGTTAATCCTGCTTGTCGTGTGGCTGTTATCCAAAATTGCGGGCTAATGGTGGACAATCCGTCGGATTATCTCGATAATCACTGGTTGCAGCACGATTCCGCCAGTGCTACATACAACCAGCTACTGATCCCATGACTACCGCAACTCTCGCCATGCTTACACCGACGAGCATGATGTTCATCATGTTCATCCTGCTCCTGATGTTCGGGGCCAAGAAGCTTCCCGAACTCGCCCGCGGCCTCGGCCAGGCGATGAAGGAGTTTTCGAAAGCCAAGAACGACATTCACGACGAAATCATGCGTGAACCCGCTCCGCAGCAGTACCCGCAACAGCCGCCGCAGCAGATCGCTGGGCAGCCGATGCAGGCCCAGCCCGCGCCTGGCACCTATGCCCAAGCCGCCCCGGGCGCCGCGCCCGTGCACCCGGCCGAAGTAGTGCCGCCGGTGCAGCCCGCGCCCGCTCCGGCCCCGGCGCCGCAGCCCACGCAGCAAGCCTAAAGGGTTCGCTCACGTCTTTTTCATCGAGGCCCGCCGCATCCCGGCGGGCCTCTTTTTTTGCGTTTTTCGCCTACCCAAGTGCGGGCGGTTGGGGAAAAGTTTGCCCCCGGAATGACCCGCCTCGGACTCAGTTTCCTTGCCGCCTTTGCGACGCTCACGCTGCCTGCAGCGGAGCGCGACCCTGCCAAGGGAATCGTTTTTTGCGCCTACAACGTGCGCAACTACGTGGGCGATGATCAGGTCGCACCGGCTGATCAGCGGGCGAAGCCAAAGTCGGATGCGGAGAAGCAGCGGCTGGTGGAAATTTTGAGTGAAGTGAATCCGGACATCCTCGGCGTGTCGGAGATGGGCTCGGAAAAGATGTTTGCCGATTTCAAGGAGCGCCTGGCGAAGGCGGGGCTGGTTTATCCGCAGAGCGAATATCTACAGGCTGGCGACCCGGATCGCCACGTGGTGCTGCTGAGCCGTTTCCCCATCGTGGACCGCCACTCGGAAAAGCGTGTGCTCTTCACGCTCGATGGCCAGGAGACGGAGATGAAGCGCGGCATCCTCGATGTGACCATCCAGGTGACGCCGAATTATCAGCTCCGGTGTGTGGGCGTGCATTTGAAATCCAAGCTCCCCACGCCCTCCGGCGAAGGCCTGCTGCGCCGGCACGAGGCGGCGAAGCTACGCGAGCATCTGGACGCCGTACTGAAGGAAACGCCCGAGGCCAATGTGATTTGCTATGGCGACTGCAACGACACGAAGGATCAGCCGATGTTTGCGGAGATCACCGGCGTGAAAGGCTCGCCCGGCTTCATGGCGGACCTCGGCGCGAAGGACGCGCTGGGCGACCGCTGGACGCACTACTGGAAGCTCGCCGATCAGTATTCGCGCATCGATTACCTCTTCGTCTCGCCGGGCCTTTCCCCCGAGGTGAAGCGGGAGAGCGCCTCCGTATTTCGCGGGCCGGATTGGTACGAAGCGAGCGATCATCGGCCGGTGTATGTCACCATCGTGCCCCAGGAAAAGGAGCGGCGATGAACCTGCGGCGGCTTTGCTTTTGGAGTCTGGCGTTGGTCGCGCTGGTGCCAGTGGCCCTGGCGGGTGTCGCGGATGATTGGGGCCGCATCACCGCGCTGGATGCCGGGCCGGGTGCGACGCCCAAGAGTGCGCAGGAGGCGAAAGACCTGGCGCTCGCGCATTCCGCCAAACAGGAAAAAGCCCTGCGCGCGTTTCTTGCAGCGTATCCCTCGGATGAACACGCCTTCGAGGCCCGGCTGCGGCTGGCCCGTGTGCTGGGAGTGCGCGCGGATATGAACAACGAGCCGCAGCCCGTCGAGGCGATGCGTTTGCTCCTCGCCGCGGAAGGCACGGCCTCGACCCGCGAACAGCATACGGAAGTCGATTTTGCGAAGCTCGCGCAGCGGATGCGCCAGTCGCGCGGTAAGCGCCCGACCCGCGAGGAGCGGGAGGATTTGCTGAAATCCGCGCGCGAATTTGCGCATGATTACCCGTCCGACCACCGGGTGGCCGCGCTGCTGCTGGAGGTGAGCACGCTGTTTGACGGCGACGCCAAAACCAAAGGGAAACTGCTGGCCGATGCGCGGCGGGCGACGAAGGATCCCGGTTTGCTCTCGCAGATCGCCGACGACAGCAAGCGCCTCAGCTGGCTGGGACAGAAGCTGCCGCTGCATTTCACCGCGGTGGATGGCACGCGCGTGGACATCAAGGATTGGCGCGGCCGGCCGGTTGTGCTCGTCTTTTTCGCGACGACCTCGCCGCCGGCGCGCGCGGTCTTCGCCGAGATGAACCGAATCGCGGCGGCCAAGAACGCCGCCTTTGTGGCGGTGAGCCTGGATGCGGATGCGAACGACGTGGCGCGCTTCATCGCCACGCAGGACCCGCGGCCCCCCGTGGCCTGGGATGGCAAAGGCTGGGACGGGCCTTTCGTGCAGGCGCTGGGGATCAATGCCGTGCCCACCGTGTGGTTGCTCGACCCGCAGGGCGTCATCCGCACGCTGGATCCGCTGGATGATCCGGAGGGATTGCTTGGGCAGTTGATGCGGTAGGTTGTGCCGGGTCTGCCGGCTACGGTACGCGGAAGAACTTCCCCGTGTAGGGGCACCGCACTTTCGTGCCTTTGGCGAGACCGCTGATATCAATCATGCCGTCGTCGTCGGTATGCGGGCTGCGGACCACGTCGGTGCGGCCTTGCACCCGCCGGCCCTCGGGCAGTTCCTCGTCCGCCGCCGCCGGCTGGCCGGCCGCTTTCGGAGTGACCTTGAACAGGTAAATGCGGTCGACCGCTGCGGTGTTGCCGTCTGGCCAGAAGCGGAATTCCAGCTTCATGGTATCGGGGAGATCCAGGGGGACGGCGATCTCCTGCCATTGACCGGCGGGCTGTTTGGCGGCCTCGAGTTTGAGGCCGCTGCGCGTGCACGCATTGTGGCAAATATCGAGAAAGATGGTGCCCACGGGGGTGGGGTCCGGCGAAAGTTTGAAGCGGTAGACCACCACGTAGTGGCCTGCGGCCAGATCGGCATAGGGCCCCCAAAGCATGATGGAGTCCGAACTGCCCTCGAGCACCTTTGCGGCATGGGCGCCTTCCATTTCCCTCGCTGCGCCCTGGCGATGTTGCAGCGGCTTTTCCACCGCATCATAGGCTTGAAGCAATTCCGCTTGGCGGATCCCCAGCGCGGAAATGAGCGGCTGTTTCAGGATCGTATCGTAAAGCCCCGGCGTCTCGGTAAATTTCTCGGCATAGCTCAAGCGTAGCTGTTGTTCGCCGTCCTGGCTATTGGCTGCCGACTCCTCGGATGCCGCTCCGGCTGGTGGATGGCTAAGGAACAGACTGGAGAGTGCGATGAGAGCCGTGAAAAGGCATCGGGGAGATAGGCGCATGGCGCTTGCTAGCACGCGCGGAGCGGAGGGCAAGCGATCCTCTTGGCCGTGATTCCGCGAGGCCTAGACAATCCAATTTACCAGCGCCGCGTCTTCGCCCGGCACGGCGAGTTCGATTGGCGCGCTCTCCGGGTAGCACTCCCGCTCGATGCCATCGTGGAAGATCTTCACCTGGAATTGCAGCAGCGCGCCGGGGGGCGCGGAGAGTTCGCGGAAGGGAATGGTGATGTGGACCATCTCTCCAGCGGTGACGCTCCCGACTTCGCGGGGCTGATGGTTGCGGAGCTTGAGCGGCGCGTGCAGATTGCGCGCGAGTGGCGGAGTCTGCAGGACGCACGGGGTGGGCGAGTGCACCACGATGACGAATTGGAACTGCCCCCAGCGGCGCAAGTCGCACCGGAGATGGAGTTGGGTGTGGTCGCAGCCAAAGCGCAGCGTGCGCGCAAAGCGGTCATCGCGAAACATCGCGCCTTGCTCGCTGCCGGCTTCATACCGGCCGGCGCTGGCCCAGTCGTAAAACGAGCCGGGGCCGCCTCCATCCATCGGGTGGATGAGGCTCTTCGGCCGCGAATAGAGCGCGGGCGCCTGGGCGCCGATGATGGGGCGATCCAGCTCCGGCGGCGGAATCTCGCCGCACAGCGCGTAGACATTCTTGAGGTGCTGCCGGAAAAGGTCGTCGAACAGCACGTCGCAGTCCGTGGTGAAATCCGGGCCGTACCACCAAAACCAGTCGCTGCCCTCGGCCGCGTAGATTTCGCGCAGCGCCGCGGTACGCTCCTCGGGCTCCAGCTCCGGCAGATGATCTTCCAGGTATTGACGGGTTTGCCCGAGCAGATCCCAAGCGCGGTTTTCCTCCTCGTCGCCGATCCAGATATCGAAGTCGCTTCGAATCCATGAGCCGCTGTGGAGGGTGGTGATGGTGGTGCGCGGCGGATGTTTGCGGAAATAGTTCTCGACCGTCGTGGAGGTGAGTTCCTCGTCGGCCTGCAGTTCGCCGTAGAGTTCGCGCAGAAAGGTCTCGCCGCCATCGCGGAAGCATTCCCAGCAGTTCTCGCCATCCAGAATGATCGGGAGCAGCGCATCCTTGGACGGCAGTTGATCGGCGATGTGGCGAAAATGGGTGAGGAGGTGTTCAGCCGCCTGGCGGGGTTCATTGCGCCACGCCATGAAGCCGATGAAATCGCTCAGTGGCTTCTCGCGAAAAACGGCGTTGATGGCCGCGGTGCCATGCTCCACGCGCCACCCGCGAAAGAGCTCGAGGTGATCCGCGTGCGTGCCCGCGCGGCGGAGCGAGTTGAAAAGGTTTTCTTCGTCGGAGCAAAAATACTCGAGGCCCACCTGGCGCATCAGCGGCACCAACTCCGGGGCGATGCTCCCCTCGCTCGGCCAGAGCCCGCGGGGCGCCCGGCCAAACATGCGGGTGTGCTGTTCCACTGCGAGTTGGAGCTGGGCGAGCGCATCCTGCGGCCAATGGAAGCGCTTCGGTCGCGCGCGGCCGGGCATGCACCGCTCGGCAAAATCGCTGTCGTAAACCAACGGCAAAATGGGGTGAAAGAACGGCGTGGTCGTGAGTTCCACTTGCCCGCGCTCTTCCGCCTGCGCGAAGAGGGGGATAATGCTGCGCACGATCTCCATGTGGATATCGAGCAGGCGGAGCTTCTCGGCTTCCGTGAAATGGGCGCCCCTCTGCTTCAGCTCCGCCAGCTCCGGATATTGCTGAAACGCGGTGAAGCCGCACCACGCGAGATTGTACCACGTCTGCAGATCGCGGAAATCGGCATCCGTCCAATTCCGCAGGTCGGCGCGCAGGCGATCGCGATGGAAAGCCGGGCCGCGCTTGGCGAAGAGCTCGGCATAGCGCGGGTGGGGGAAAAGGAGATTCTCGTGATGGATTTTGAAGAAGTGCTCGAGGATCGCGAGGCGCTCGTTTTCATCCAGATCCGAGGCCGGCTTGCGTGACCATTCCAGCCACAGGTCGCGCACTTTTCCGAGCGCGAGTTCCTCGAGCTGCAGCATGAGCACGGGCGTGAGGTTGAAGTTTACATGCACCCTCGGGAAGTCGGCGAGGATGCTCACCATATCGAGGTAGCCCTTCACCGCGTGGAGCCGCACCCAGGGCATCATCGCAAGCTGCGAGGCCGGATTTACATAATACGGCTGATGCATGTGCCACACAAAGACGACGTTTGCCATGATTCCAAAAACAGTTCCCGCAGGAGCACTAGCGCACCGCGCCGAACCAGCGCAAGGAAATGACGAGCCGCTGCTCTTGGTGGCCCGAAGCTCCAGCTCCGGGCCTATATATTTTCGCCGTGGGAGCGGTTAAGAAACACTGGAGCCGCTCGCGATGCTCTGTGCGTCTGTAGCCGTGGCCGGGGGGCCGAGGATTCCGGTCGCGATTTTTCGCAGACCGCGACAAAGTAGCTTTAGAAACATTGGAGACGTTCTCCGCGGCCTCCCGGCCACGGCTACAAACGCACAGAGCGTCGTAAGCGGCGATAACTCATTTTAAACTGCTTTAGCTTCACATATACGCCCGGAGCCGGAGCTGCGGGCCACCGAGGGCGCACCCCGCTACTCGGATGCTCCCAACTGCTCCACCAGTCCGCTCCACCGCGTCACCCGCCGCTCCAGTGACGCCGTCAGCGCAGCTTCACTCCACCACAGCGCCACGGCCTCCCGCGCCCGCGTGACGGCTGTGTACAAAAGCTCCCGCGAGAGGATGGGACTATCGCTCTCCGGCAGCACGATGAGCACGCGATGAAACTCGGAGCCCTGCGATTTGTGCACCGTCATCGCGAAAGCGGTCTCATGTTCCGGCAGCCGCGCCGGCGCCAACGCGCGCACGCCACCCGCATCATCCGGGAAAAAGGCGCGCAGCTCGCCGTCGTCGTCACGGCGAATGATGCCGATGTCTCCGTTGAACAAACCGAGCGTTGCATCATTGCGCAGGATCAAGATGGGCCGCCCCGCATAGTAGGCATGCTCTGGTTCGATGAGCCCAGCGCCGGCCAGCACCTGCTCCGCGAGCCGATTGAGATAACCCACGCCATACGGCCCCTCGCGCAGCGGCGTGAGGATGCGGAAGGCATCGAAGGCGTCGAGCGCGGCGCGTGGAGTGGCTGCCTGGAGAAAAGGGCGATACCCCTCCAGCACCGAGGCGCGCAACGCCGCCGGCAGCGCGGAAGGCACGGGCAGAGGCGCCGCGGCGAGATCCGGCGGAGGCGTGGCGAGCAGCTCCTCGACGCGCTCCCGCGCTCCCTCATTCACTGCGCGGCTCAGCTGGAAGATGCCGCTCGCACCGGAGAAACGGTAGTTTTTCACGAGCTCCGTCACGCACGTGCGGAGCGGGCTGGCACAGAGATCGCCAAGTACGTGCCCAGCCTCCACGCTGGCGAGTTGGTGCGGATCGCCGAGCAGCAGCAGACGCGTGCTGGGCTGGAGCGCCGCGAGCAATCGAGCCATGAGGGGCAGCGCGACCATGGAGGCCTCGTCCACGATAAGCGCATCGAGGCCCAGTGGATTCTCCGCGTGATGCCGGAAGGTGGTGGTGCCCGGCCGGCTGCCGAGCAGCCGGTGCAGGGTGCTCGCACTCGTGGGCAGCAGCGCCCGAGTGGCCGGTGGGAGGTCGATTTTTTCCAGCGTGGCCGCGAGGGACTGGGCGAGCCGCGCCGCCGCCTTGCCCGTGGGGGCAGCCAGGGCGCAGCGCGCGTGCCGGCCCTCCGCAGCCCATTGCTCCGCCAGCAGCACCATCGCCATCGCGGCCGTCCGCGTTTTGCCCGTGCCGGGACCACCCGTAATGAGGCCCAGGGGCCGTTGGACAAACCCAGACGCCGCGGCGCGTTGGGCTGCATCGGCGCCGGCAAAATGGCGATCGAGACCGGCCTGCAACAGCGCTGGGTCGAAAGGGCAGGTGGGCGCTATCGCCCGGGCGCGCAGGGCCAGCGCCAATTGCCGCTCATAGCGCCAATAGCGGTGCAGATACAGGCGCCCGGCTTCATCCAGGATGAGTGGTTTGAATTCCCCCGGCGCGCCCACCACGCTGCTCGCGCGTTGCAGGTCGGCGGGAGAGAGGCCGATTTCGGTGATCGGCAGGCACACGTGTCCGTCCTCCAGCGCCGTGCACAGCGCATGGATGGCGCGGTCGAGCTCCGGCATCGGCCGGCCGTGGAGGCGGAGAATCAATTCCGAAAGTGGTTCGGCGATGGTCACGGTAGGAAGGTCCTTTCCAGGGCGGCGAGTTCCGCGGTCGTGGGCGTTGCGCGAAAGATGCCGAGTTCTGGGCGTCCCGGGGTGATGCCGCGGAGAAAGAGGTAGAACGCGCTGCCGAGATTGCGCTCGACCGCGTAGTGGCGCAACCGGCTGCGAAGATACCGGTGTAGGGCCAGCGCGTAGAGCCGCCATTGCAAGCCGTAGCGATGGTGCTCCATCGCGGAGTTGATCGCTTCCGCCGCGTAGGCTTCCTCGTTCACCCCGAGGTGGTTCGATTTCCAATCTACGATATGGTAGCGGCCCGCGTGCTCGAAAATGAGGTCGATGTATCCGGTGAGCACGCCGCGGCGCGGCTCAAACGTTAGTCCGGCTCCCGCCGCCGCGGTGAGTTGCGCCGGCGTGAGCAGACGGGCGGGCAGGTGGAATTCCAATTCCCGCAGCGTCCGGCCTTTCGGCACCGCATTGAGCGAGGTTCCGCCGAGCGGCGCGGCCAGCGTATCCGCCACGCACGTGGTGAGCCACGCCGCGCGTTCTTCCGTGAACATCCCGTGCTGCTGGAGCTTCGCACGCACCAATTCGCGTACGGCGGGCGCATCAGTAAAATCCAGCTCTTCGAAAATCTCGTGGATGCAAATGCCCGAGCGGTTGCTACGGGGGAACGCGTGGATGCCGCGGAGCTGCGATTCGTCGAAGCGCGGGCGGTCGTCGAAGTCTCGGTCACGCTCCTGTTCCGCGCCCGCGATGAGCGAGGAAAAGCTGCTCACCCGCCACGAGCGATCCATCCGCGTGGTGAAGGCGCGGGCGATGGGCGTGAAGTCAGTTGAGGTGCGCGGCGGCTCTGCCTGGGCCGGAACGACGGTGTCGCCCGGGAGCAGGTTTTCGACGGAGATTTGCGCGGGCACACTTTGCGCAAGACGCTCCAGCGTTGCCCGGAGATGCGCGGAGTCCAGCGCGTCGGCATGTGCGGCGAGTTCGCTGGCGGCGGAACCAGGCGTGGCTGCGGGCGCGGCGCCGCGGAGCCGCGGCGGCTCCAGCAGCCACATAAGCGCGCTCATTTCGGATTGGTTGAAGAGTCCCCACACCACGTGGCACTCGTGCCGCGCGCGGGTGAGAGCCACGTAAACGAGCCGCAGATTTTCCGCGAGCTGTTCATCCGTGGCCGCCACGCGCGCCGCGTCCCGTCCGGGAGAGCCCAGATCGACGGTCGAGCGGCCCCCCGCATCATGAAAGACCGTCTCCACATGATCCTTCAGGTCCGCCTTTCTCCACAAGTAGGGGCAAAAGACCACGGGCCATTCGAGGCCCTTGCTCTTGTGCATGGTGAGGACCTTCACTGCGTCCTCGTCGCTCTCCAGTCGCTGCTCAAACTCATCACCCGACAAAGGATTTTCCAGCGTGGCCTGGAACCAGCGGAGGAGCCCGGCGGGATCGAAGCCGAACTCGCGGGCGGTGCTGTGGAGAATCTCGGCGAGGTGCAGGAAATTGGTGAGCCGCCGCTCGCCATCGGGCAGGGCGAGCAGCCGTGGTCGCGCCTGCGTGTCGCGCAGCAGATGGCGAAACATCTGTGTGAATCCGCGGTCGCGCCAGCGGGCATGAGCCTCCGCAAACAAGGCGAGTTTCGCCTCCCATTCGCCGGTGTTTTCCGCCAGCGCAGCCAGGCCCGCGGCATCGAAACCCAGAAAGCTTGTGGCCAGCGCGGCTCGCACCGCGCCTTCATCGCTCGGCCGGCAAAGGGCCGAGAGGACCAGGCGGAGCTCGCGGGCCTCGCGTCCTTGAAAGACGCTCACGCCCGTAAGCACCACGGCGGGGATGCGGCGGGCGGACAACGCCGCTTGCACGGCCTGGCATTGGTCATTTTTCCAGCAGAGCACCGCAATGTCGCAGGGGCGGAGCGGCTTTCCTTTCAGCGTCGCGCTGGCGAGCAGGCGGGCAATGGCGGTGGCCGTGACGCTGGGCAGAACCTTGTCGGCCACACTGGTGCCGATGGCCTTGTTCTCGTGCCAAAAGGCGAAACGCATCGGCGCCCGGGGCGCTCCGTCCACGAGAAAGTCCCGCACTTCGGGCGGCTTGGCCGCGAGGGCGCGGGGATACTCAATCTTCTCGATGAAGGGCGCGGCGGGGCGGAGAAAAAGGCTGTTGGCCGCTTCGACGAGCGCGGCGTCCGAGCGATAGTTCGTGGCGAGCAGAAAGATGCGCGCCGCCCGCTCGCGCGCGGCGAGATAGGTCCGCAGATCGGCGCCGCGAAAGGCGTAGATCGCCTGCTTGGGATCGCCGATGAGGAAGAGACGATGCTCCGGATCGTCCGCAAAGAGCTTGCGGAAAATGGCTTCCTGGATGGGATCCGTGTCCTGGAACTCATCCACCAGCGAGGCGCGAAAGCGTGCGCGCACCACGCTCGCCAGCGCCACTGCGCCCGGTCCCGACTCGTGGAGCGCGTCATGCAGACGGGTCAGCAAATCATCGAAGGAGGTGACGCCCGCCGCCACTTTGCGCCGCAGAATCTCCGGCCGCGCCCAGGTGAGAAATTGGCCCCGCGTCGCGGCGGCGAAAGCGTCCGCCGCTTCCTCAAAACGTTCGCACCAATCGCCAAAGGCAAAAGCGGGCAGCGTGCTCTTTTTGCTCACGCCCTTGGGTTTGATGCGGGAGGGCCGAAAATGCGCCAGCGCTCCGTAGCAGGATTGCGGCGCGAACAGATCGGCCGAGAGTCGATCGACCAAGGCCAGCTGTGTCGCGTTGGTCTCAGGATTTCGCCATCCGCCAATGGCCCAGTCCGGACGATCCACAAAGGTGCGCTGCACGGCGGCCCGCCAAGCAGGCCATTGCGCCTGAAATTCCGCGAGCAGCGACTCGAGCTCCCGGAGTGCCTCGGGCGCGGTCTGGCCATCGGGCACCAGAGCGGCCGTCGGCTGGCTCGCGGCCGTTTTCCAAAGAGAAGCAAAACGGGGGGGCGTCAACCCGCGCAGCAGCGCCAGCGGGGCGGCGAGGGTGTCCGAGGCGGAATACTGCCGGCGCCAAAAATCCTCGGCCACCTCGCGAATGAGCGCGCTTTGGTCGGGCACCAATTCGAGTTCCGGCGCGGCGCCCGTTTCCAGCGCGCGCTCGCGCAGCAGGCGCTGGCAGAATCCGTGAATCGTGGAAATACAGGCCTCGTCAAAATCGCGCACCGCATCGGCCACCCGTTGACGGACCTTGGCGTCCCCCGCATGGCGCTCCACCAGCTCCGCCACAAACGGCGTCTCCGCGGCCGCGCCATCAAAAACCTGCACCGTCTCGACCAGTCGCGCCCGGATGCGCGTGCGCAATTCCTCCGTGGCCGGAATCGTAAACGTGGTGACCGCGATCTGCCCCACCGTGAGACCCTCTTCCGCAATCAGCCGCAGATAAATCGCCGCCAACGCATAGGTCTTGCCCGTGCCCGCGCTGGCCTCGAGCAGCGTGGTGCCCGGTGGTAACGGCGTTTCGAGCAAATCAAATGGCGCGCTCATTTCCCGCCTCCCTCCTCGGTCAAGTGTTGGAGCAGGGGACCAAACACGACCATTGCCAGTTGCTGAAAGTCCACGCCGAGCGGGTTTGGATGCTCCCGCCAGAGCAGCGCATTCCACTCGTCGTCCGCCTCTCCGCGTGTTCGCTGGAAGGAGTTGCCATTCCAAGCGGCGCCCGCCGCCGTGAGTGCGGCCGCTGGGTCGTCTGGTCTGGCAAGGAGCGTCTCCGCGTAGGCGAGCGAGCTCTTGGGAAAGAGCGGCAGAGCCTCGGCGTGGGCGCGGGTCGAGAGTTCGAGCAGCGGAAGCAGCGTCGCGCCGGCTTCCTCCGCGCTGAGGGCTGGGAAGGTGCAGGTGCCATCGGTGCCGATGATGGCCGTGCGCAGCGGATAGCCCGCGGGGCGCGCGAGGCAAAGCGCCAGGTGCGAAATCCAGGCCGCGAGCAAGTCACCCCCATGCGTATTCGCCGTGCGGTGGCGCACCAGCGCGCTTGCCGTGAAGGGCCCGAGGGAGCCTGAGAGCCGCCAGCTTCCCACCGTGCAGGAGAGATGTGCGGGAGAGAGGGGTGTGCCGGGCGCATGGTGCGCGATCGCCGCTGTGACTACCGCCGCCACGGAACTCGCTTCGGCAAACGCATTCTGGCCCACGTAGCCGTGGGGAAGTTTCCCGTCCGCTACCACGGCGCCGAGCAGGCTGGTGGGATCGCGGCCGGCCAGGGCCGCCTCCACCAATTGCGTGGAAATCCCGTAGCGATCGAGTCCGTCGAGTTCCATGGGCTCCGAGTCTTCGATGGACGGCTGCTCGAATGGGAGCGTGAGTTGCAATCGCTGATGGGCAAAGAACCGCGCCGATTTGGTCAGGGCTTGGATCACCTGCGCGAGCGCCACTTGATCGCCGATGGGCGGCGGCGGCAGCACGGCGGCAAAGGGCTGGGCCGCCGTGCGCGGCCCGAGTGCCCGGGCCGCAGCGGCCGCATTTTCCCGCGAATAGCTGAACAGCTTTGGCTGGCGGGCAAAATAGCGGGGATTGAAGGCCTGAAGGCAATGCACGGTGGTGAGTTGCTCCGCCACTGTGCGGTGCGGCGGGGCAGGGGAGAAGTGGCGCTCCAGGTGATCGAGCAACTCCGCGACCAGCACGCTGGGCGGGCGCGGGGTGTTGTCCTTGGGGGATTGTCCGCTGTAGCTGAGCAGCAGCGTGTCGCGCACGCTGAGCAGTGTTTCGAGAAAGAGATAGCGGTCGTCGTCGCGCAGGGTGCGATCGCCGGACATCGGATTGGCCGCGGCGAGATCGAAGGCCGGCGCGCTGCCTTTCCGTGGAAAAGCGGCATCGTTCAATCCGAGCACCGCGATCACCCGATGGGGGATGGCGCGCATGGGCTTGAGCGAGCAAAACGTCACGCCGCCGCGCAGAAATCCCGCGCCGCTCTCGTCGTCGCTAAACAGCGAAGTGACATGCGCATGCAGGACGCGGAAGGGCAGGCGCTCGGTATGGCCGGCCTTCGTGGCCGACTCCGCGATCGCCGCCAGCCGCGTGGTCGTGGAGCGATAGCTTTCCGCCAGCCGATTCTCGCCCGAGCACAGACTGCCCAGTGCCGCGAGCAGCGCCGTGGACCATTCCGCGGCCGTGACCTCAAGCGCCGCCAGTGTGCGGCCGGTCTCAAAGAGCACGGAGCAAAACGAAGCGAAGCGGCCCAGCACCGTGGCGTAGTCGCCCTCCACGTCGTCATCAGGCAGGATACCGTGGAACAGCTCCGATCCGTCACGCGGCAGCGCAAAGCCAAGCACCAGCCGATCGAGCCCAAATTTCCACGTGTGTTCGCGGATGGCCGGCAGCTCGTGCTCCGCCCGCTGCGCTTCATCGATCCCCCACCGGATGCCGCTGCGTGAAACCCAATCGCGAATGAGCGTGAGATCCGATTCCGTGATCTCGAAGCGCGCCCGAATTGGTTCGCTCTCCAGCAACCCGAGCACGCCGCTCGCCGGGTAGCGCGATTCCACCAGGGCGAGGATCCGCAGAAGCGCGTCGGCCACCGGGTTCTCCGCCCGCGCCGTCCGGTCCGCGATGGAAAATGGAAACCGGACTTCGTCGGATTCCGGCGCATCAAACACCGCTTCAATGCAGGGCGCATACGCCGCCATGTCCGTGACCGCCACCAGCACATCGCGCGGCTCCAGTGTCGGATCTGCCGCGAATAAGGCCAGCAGCTGATCGTGGAGCACCTCCACCTCGCGCAGCGGCGAATGGCCGTTGTGAATTTGCAGCGACCGATCACCCTCCGCCACCGCCTGCCGCTCCTCGCTCGGATCGAGCGCGAGAATGGATCGCTGCAGTGCCCCCAGCAGCGTTCCCGGAAACTCCGCCGGCTCGAAATGGTCGACCTCTCCAGCCGGCGACAAATCCAGAATCGCCTCCTGAAATTCGCGCCCGATTTTTCCAAGGCTCGCTACCAGCGGATGCGGCTTGCTGAAAGGATGCGCCTCCGGATTGGCCCCCTTCCGTGCCATCCAGCGTCGCATCCTGCCTTGCTCCCGCTCGCTCAGCACATCACCCCAGTACTCCTGCGTGGGAGACAGCAGATACAGGTGCACATCGGCCAGGGGCGCGATCGCCTCCAGCACCTGCAAATAGAAAGGCGGCAGCGTCGTCGGTGCGAAAATCGAGTAGCGTCCGAGTGGCGTCGCCGCCGGTTCCGGCCGAGCCGGCGCCGCCTGGAACAACGGCAAATCGTCGAACGTGCTCTCCGCTGCCGCCGGACGCCGCTGCTGCTGCGCAAACTCGCGCAGCAACGCAGGCCCATGCGCTTCACCGTTTGCGATTCTCTGCCAGAGCCGCGCCTGCCAGCGCTCCCCGTCGTCCACCTTTCCCTGCTCCCACCGCAGCAGCAGATCCGGCCGGTAGGCCAGATAGCGATCAAACACCGCCGCGATTTGCTGCGCGAGGTGCCAGCGCATGAGTGCATCGCCGTGCGTGTAGTTTTGCAGCAGGGCAAACTCGCGCTCCGGCAGCAGTGCTGGGAGCGCCGCATGGATGCTCCACGGCAGCACGTCGCGCCCATAGACGTCGGAGGGCGCACGCTTCGGTGAAATCGCTGCAAATACCTCCGTGATAAATTCCGCCGGAAATTGAAACGCGATGTTCATCGCCACTCCCAGTTGCTCCGCCAGTCGGTGGCTCAGCCAGCGCTGGAGTCCAAAGCTCGCCACCACGATCCGCTCCGCCTCCAGCGGCGGCAGGGGCGCCGATTCCAGATGCGCGCCGAGCGCAGCCGCCAGCCGGTCCAGGCGATGGGAGCGGTGGAGCGTGAGCGGCATGGGAACGCGCGGAAGACGCTAGGCTGCTAGAGCCACTTCTTTCGCCGGAAAAGATACACGAGCGCCGCCGCAATGGCCGCCATCACAATCAGGACGATGAAATAGCCCCACTGTGATTTCAGCTCCGGCATGTTCTCGAAGTTCATGCCGTAAACGCCGGCGACAAACGTGAGCGGAATGAAAATCGACGACATGATCGTCAGCACCCGCATAATCTCATTCGTCCGGAAACTCACGGCGGAGAGATACATTTCCATCAGCCCCGTCGCCACGTCGCGGTAACTCTCGATGAGATCCATGATCTGCACCGTGTGGTCGTACAGGTCGCGGAGAAACACCTTCGTCTCGCGCTTCACCACCGGATGCTCCGTGTGCAGCAGCGCATTCACCACGTCGCGCTCGGGCCAGATCTGCCGGCGCATCTGCATGAGGATCCGTTTGAAATTGTGCAGCTGCGACATGAGGTGCGGGTCGGGTTTTCCAAGCACGTCGTCCTCCAGTTCCTCCAGCGCTTCGCCGATTTCCTCCAGGACAGGGAAGCAGTGGTCCACAATGGAATCGAGGAGCGCGTACGCCAGGTAGTCCGCCTTCATCTGCCGCGCATAGCCGCCCCCGGCGCGGATGCGCTGTCGTAATGGCTCAAAGACATCATTTTGGCTCTCCTCCTGGACGGAGATGAGGATGTTATCGAAGACGAACAGGCACACCTGCTCGCCGCACATGCAGCGCTCCTCGTCGCGATAAATCATCTGCGCCACGAGGAAGAGATGGCCGCCGTATGGCTCCATCTTGGGCCGCTGGCCAAAGTTTAGAACATCCTCCAGGGCGAGGGGGTGCAGCCCGTAGCGTGCGCCAAGTTTTTTCAGCGCCTCGACGTCGCCGAGCCCATTCATCTCCAGCCAGCGCACCTTGCCGTCACCGGGACACTCGGGAAAATCCTCCACCCTGGAAACGGTGTATTCCTTCAGCGAAGTTTCATCGTATTCCATCACATGGAATACTGGGGATTGATTGGCACCGGGCGGGGAAACGAGCGTTGCGGGCGCTGAGCCGGGCTTCGAATATCTTCTCTTAAACATCGAGCCGCCAAGCTAGGCAGACCCCGCCAGGGAGGAAAGCGCGCAGTTGCAAAAAAAGGGCGCAAAATTTCCCGTTCCGCCGCTTTTCGTTCGCACCGGAATGTGCGTAGCTTGGCGCCAATGAGCGACAGTGAAAGTGAACAAACACCGGAAGGCCTGGAGGTGCGGACGTATTTCGTCCGCGGGCGCAATGCCCTGGTGGCGCGGGCCGAATTTGGCGAGCTGTATGTGGATTACTACCTGCACCTAAGCCAATTTAAATACCGCCACGACCCCGCGCATGACCTCATGCTGAAGGATGCCCTGGCTGCGGTGACACTCCACTGCGCCTCGCGCCCGTGGAATGAAAGCACCGCCTGGACTTTCCATTTCTCGGACCCGCTGCTGAATCTGTTCGTCACCGGCGACAACAGCCGTGGCTCCGTCGTGGGCCAGCTCTTCACCGAAAAGGTGAAAGAGGACGGCAAAAATCTGCTGATGAGCGATATCGTCCGCGGCGACCCGCGCCGGGGCTACCAGCCCGCGCGGCGCAGCGTGGTGGAGCTGCCGGAGGCCGATGTTTTCCGCGCCGTCGAGCGCTACTACGACCAAAGCGAGCAGCGCCCCGCCCGCCTCTTCCGCCACAGCGAGGAAGACCTCGTGATGGTCACCGCCCACCCGGATTGCGACATGCCGTGGTTCGAATCGCTTACGGATGAAAGCATCCGTACCATGGATAAAGCGGAGGAGCTCAGCCTGCTGGAAAAGCGCTTTTACCGCTGGGAATGCGGGTGCAACGAGCAGCGCATGATGGCCGTGCTCGCGCCGTCGTTTCGAAACAATCCCGAGGATCTCTTCGGCTCCGATGCCGCGCTCCGCATGAGCTGCCCGCGCTGCGGCGCCTGGTACTCCATCACGCGCGAGGCCATGGAGGCCTACGTCGCCGCGTCGTCGTGAGCGCCGCCGCGGAAATCGAAGGCGGGATGTCCGCCGATTATGCGAACCGCTTTGGCGGCATCGCCCGGCTCTATGGCCGCGCTGCGCTGGAACTCATGCGCCGCTCGCATGTGTGCATCATCGGCGTGGGCGGTGTCGGCTCGTGGATCGTCGAGGCACTCGCGCGCACGGGCCTCGGCGCGCTCACGCTGGTCGATGCGGACGATGTCTGCACAACCAACATCAACCGCCAGCTCCCCGCACTGGATGGCACCGTGGGCCGGCCGAAAGTCGCGGTGTTGGCCGAGCGCGTCCGCCTCATTTCGCCGGAATGCCAGGTCCAGGCACTCCCTGAATTTTATACGAAGGCCAGCGCGCCCGAGTTGCTGGAGACGAACTACGATTTTGTAATCGATGCCGTGGATCGCATGAGCACCAAGGCGCACATCATCCACTCCTGTCGCGACCGCGGCTTGCGCGTCCTCACCTGCGGCGCGGCGGGAGGGCGGCGCAATCCTTCGCTCGTTCGCGCGGAGGATCTCGGCCTCGCCGGCCAGGATGAATTGCTCCGCCAGACCCGCAAAAAGCTGCGCCGCGAATTCGGCTGGGAGCACGGCATCCAGGCCACTGCCCTGCCCATGGGCGTGCGCTGCGTCTTCTCGCCCGAAAAGCCCGTCTTTCCATGGACGGACGGCACCTGCTCCGCTGAGCCCGAGCCCGGCAGCAGCCTGCGGATGGACTGTGCGAGCGGCTTCGGTGCGGCTTCGTTCATCACCGGTGTCTTTGGGTTTGTCGCCGCCGCCGAGGTGGTGCGCGTGCTGGTGGCGGAGGAATGCGGCCCCGGGCCGGCTGCGGAAAAGGCATGAGCCTCCGCCTGCAAATGCTGCAAGTGGCCCGGCTTGCTCCGCGCGTGCTGGAGGAGTCCGCCGGCCTCGTGCGGGGTTTCTTTATTCGGCAGCTCGCGGACGGCGCTGCGCCGGACCGCGCCGGTAAGCCCGATCTCTACTACACGATCTTCGCCCTCGCCGGCGCCGAGGCCACGGGCGGCCTGCCCGCGCCGGCCGGCCCGCTCCACCGAAAGCTCGCCGCGTGGCTCGAAAGCTTCGGCGACGGCGCGTCGCTTGATTTCATTCACCTCGGCGCGCTGGCCCGTTGCCGCGCGGCGCTGGGACTGACGACCAACCGGGGACGCCTGCTGGCCCGCATGGAGGCTCATCGCACCGCGGATGGCGGCTATCACGAAAATCCCGGCGCGCCTCATGGCCACGCGTATGGCTGCTTTGTCGCACTTGGCGCGTATCAGGATGCCGGCCTGCCTGTGCCGGAACCGCTCCGCATGGTGCAATGCCTGAAGCTGCTTGAGACGCCCGATGGCGGGTGGGGGAATGTCCGCCACATGCGCGAGGGTACCGTGCCTGCCACTGCCGCCGCCGTTACGCTGCTGCACCAATTGGAGATGCCCATTCACCAAACGGTGGGGGACTGGCTGCTACGCTGCCAGCATGAGAGCGGCGGCTGGCTCGCCATGCCCGGCGCTCCCATCCCGGATCTGCTTTCCACCGCCACGGCGCTCCATGCGCTGGCGTGCCTGGAGCGCCCTCTGCCCGAGCCTGCCCGCGAGCGCTGCCTCGATTTCATCGATTCGCTCTGGAACGCCGACGGCGGTTTCCACGGCCACTGGGCCGACGATGACCTGGACGCCGAGTACACGTTCTACGGGTTGCTGGCGCTGGGGCATCTGACTCTGTAGCTGCGGCCACTCGCTTAGAAAGGGGGGCGCGCGGCCCGTAGTTCAAAGGATTACGCCCTGGCTCGCTCTTCCGTGGCTAAACAGATAGGCGGCCAGGAGGCCACCCTCTGCGACCTTCCGGTCGCAGCTGCATTACCCCACCCGAAACTTCACATCCCGCACGACGCGGCCAAAGCGCTGCTTCAGCTTCCGCACGATCTCCGGACGCATCGTGCGATCCAGTTCGTAGAGCATGGCGGGCTGCAGCACGCGCACGTGCAGGACGCCCTGCACCAGCCGCGCCGGCGTGGAGTGCTGGGCAATGAAATCGCCGACCACACTGCGCCACGCCGAGAGCACCTCCTCCTCGCGCAGCCGTTCGCCCAGGCCCAGGTCCGCCATCACTTTGCCCAGCAGCGCGCTCACCGGCTGGGCGGTATCGCGCGGAAAAGGGATTTCCGGCAATCCGCGCCACTCGGCAATGATGCGGGCGCGCAGGGATGGTTTCATGCCTCTATCGGACCCGCGACCACAGCGAACCACAAGCCGCGTTTTCACGAAAGCGCTTGGCAAGTTCATTTTCTCCTTCGCACTCTGCACGGAATGCCGCGACTTCGTTCGAAATTTCTGCTCTTGGTGGTAGCCCTGCTGCTCGTGCCGATCCTGCTGTTGCTGGCGGAGGGCGTGACGCGGATTTTTGGCCGGCACCTCGATCCGTTGGAGGTTTACATCACCTCCCCGCAGCTGCGGTCCGACACCCAGGGCGACACCACCGCCGGCCTCTTCGAGTTTGACCCGCTGCTCACGTGGCGGCTCAAGCCAGGCCTGCAAAAGCAGTGGTGGGATTTCACTTCGGTCTCGACGAATGCCGCCCATCTGCGCCTGGACCACGAGGTGGGGCCGAAGCGTGGGCTGCGCATCGTGTGCCTCGGCGACTCGGTCACGTTTGGCTACCGCGTGCCGGTGGTGGACCGCGAGCATCCGGGCGTTTCCAATCCCGCGGAAAAAACGTATCCGCAGCGGCTGGAGGCCGAACTGCGCGCCAAGTATCCAGGCCGCGAGATCGAAGTGCTGCCGCTCGCCTGCCCGGGCTACACGAGCTGGCAGGGCTTGGCGTGGCTGCGCCGCGACATCGCGGAGCTGCAGCCGGACATCGTGACCGCCTGCTTTGGCTGGAACGACGCGCGGGCCGCGGGCCTGCCCGATCGGGCCACGATGCCGCAGGGACCACAGGTGGCGGTGCGGCGGATCGTGGCGCGCAGCCAGCTCCTCTTGCACATCACACAGATGGGGCAGCGCAAGATGGTCTCTTCCCAGCCCGTCGAGCCCGAGCCGCGCAGCAGCCAGGCCGAGTATGTGGAAAACATTGGCGCGATGGCGGACGTCTGCCGCGAGCACCATGCGAAGTTCGTTGTGATTCTTCCGGTCTATCGCGACCCGAACACGCCGGGCGATTATCCGGAAACCAAGAACTATGAGGGCGACCCCGCGGAAGGAAAACGCATGAGCGCCTACCGTGAAGCCCTGCGCACCGAGGTGCAGAAGCGTGCGCTGCCGCTGGTCGCCGTGCCGGAGTTGATGGAATCGGCCTGGCCAGGCAACGGGCAATACTTCGGCGAGCGCATCCACCCCAACGCTGCCGGACACGAGCTGCTGGCGAAGCGGGTACTGGAAGCGGTGGAGCCGCTGGTGAAGTAACGGAGCACCGTAGCTGCGACCGGGAGGTCGCAGTTGGTGCTCATCGGAAAAGCAGTGTTCGCGCTCTGCGGCCTCCCGGCCGCAGCTACAGACGCAGACGACCGTTCGTCCCGTGGCCCGCCTACAGCGTCGCGTCCGAAATCATCGCGAGCGTTGCCCGGCTGATGGTCTTCCCGTTCTCCAGCAGTTCCAGCTCAATGCGCCCAAAGGACACCGCATCGTGCGCCGACACCTGCCGGGCCATGCGCGTTCGCGTGCGCGCGGGGACGAGACCGCCCTCCGCGAGACCTTCCAGCCCCTCGAAGGGATGCGCCGCCTGGCCGGCAAGCGACTTCAGCGTGCGACCCCACTCCTGCTCGAAGGCCGAGTGCCGCCCTTGCGCCCCGAGATTCAGCAGGCGCACATCGCTCCATTCAGGGTGGCGGTCTTTCGCCAGCCCGGCAAAGGCGCGCGCCGCCGCGAGCACCGCGTCGCTCGGCTGGCGGGGGCCCTCCGCGATCACATCGCGCCAACCCGTGTAGTGCGTGAAATCCTTCCCGGTGCGGCTGCGGAAGTGCACCTGGATTTGGTAGCGCTGCCCGATGCGATCGAGTGCGGCGAGCGACATCCAGGGTGTGCCGCCGTCCGTCAGCACGTTGTTGCCGATGCCGAAAGGCGCCATGTTCGCACGGCCCGGCTTCCAAAAGGCGCGCAAATCGCGGCCATTGATGGTCCCGCGCAGCCGCACTTTGGCGGAGCCGTCGAGCCGTCCGCTGGCGGCGAGCTTCGCGATGGGCTCGGCAAATTCCACCGTCCACGCCGCCTCGCCATCATAGCCGCCATCATTCGGCGCCACCGAGCCGTAGCGCACGCCGACGTGATTATCCACCCAGCCCTCGAGATCCGGGTGCGCTCCGGTCCGGCTGCCTTTCAGCGTCTCCGTATCGGCAAAGTGTGCGAGCGAGCCCTCGGAAATCCACGCGCGGGTGGACTCGCGGGTGCTCATCACCGCCGGGGTGGACTTGCCCACCTGCGAGCAACCCGGGAGCAAAATGAGGGCAGAGAGGGCGGCGGCGAAAAGCGGCGAGATCAAACGCATGAGGACAGGAAGAAGTGAAAGGTCCGAAGCTAAACGTAAATGGCAAAAGGGCAATGAGACGAAACTGGGAGTCGGGGCGCCCTCGCCCCGAGCTTCGTTGGAGCAGTTTTAGCACAGCGAGAGCCGTTCAAAGCTGGCGCTCGATGACGTAGCTGCGATCGGAAGGTCGCAGTTCGAGGCGCTACACTTCTGAAACCGCCTTAAAGGAGAAGAGCCTTCGAAAAAAGAAAAGCACTCCAACGAAGCTCGGGGCGAGGGCCAATGGTATGTATGTTGTGAGAAACGCGGCCCAGTCGCTGGGCCCCGGCTCCCAGCGATGGGCGCCTACTGATTAAACTGCACCCAATCCAAATTCATCAGGCCGCCTTTGCCGGGATTCGTGAAGACCACGCACACGTCCGTCGGCGCCGTGGTGGGCGCCAGGGGCACGGTGGCCTCCTGCCATTTGTCCCAGCCGCCTGTCACGGGGGCATCTACGCTGGCGAGCAGCGCTCCCTTGGGCGTCCCGGCGTGGAGTTCGATTTTTCCGCCGCTGCCGCCGCTCGACCACCGCACCGTCACCGTCTTGCTATCGGCGAGGTTGAGGCTGGGGAATTTCAGGCTGTGCCCGTCATTGATGGCTCCGATGCCCTTTTTCCCGCTCGCGCCGGTGAGCGTGAGTTCCTTCGGTCCCTTGTCCATGTCGCGATCGGCGCTCTCCGCTTCTACGCGTCGGCTGAGCAGCGTCACGCGCACCTTGTTGCTCAGCGGCGCCGCCGGCGGACGCCCAGCATCCGTGTAAGCCGCCTCGAGGACGAAAACGCCCGGCTTGTCTTGCTTCGGCGCGGTCACCTCGCCGGTGAGCCCGCGGGCGAGCACCGGGCCGCCTTTGCCTTTCTCCAGGCTGAAGACCCAGTGGAGCATGATGGCCACTTCGTCCGGCGTATGCTGCGGATGCGCCAGCATGGGGATGGGCCCCCACACGCCCTGGCTGCCTTCCCGCACGCGCTTGATGCTGGCATCGATCGCGCCCGCCTGCCCCCGATACTTCGCTGCCACGTCCACCAACGCCGGCCCGACGACCTTCGTCTCCACCGCGTGGCAGTTGAAGCAATCGCTCTGCTTCATCCGCGAGAGACCGGGATCGATCGCGTCCTCCTTGCCGTCCGCGCGTTGGAAGGCGCTGCTCACCAGCGTGCGCATCCCAAATTCCTCCGGCTTCGCGGACGATGGGCCGTCCTCCGGATCGCTCACGCTCACGCGATACGCCACCGGCTTCCCGGGCGTGAAAAAGTCGCCGTCGCGCGGCTGTTCAAATTTCACCGTGGGCGTCGTATTGCCCACCACCACCGGCACGCTCGTGGTGCCCACGGCGCCCTTGCCGTCGATGGCGTGCAGCTCCAGCGTGTAGTTGCCGGGCTTATCGAGCTTCACGGTCGATTTTTCCGGCGCGGCAAACGGCTTCCCGCCCGGCAGCACCACCCACTCATATTTCAGCGCATCGCCCTCCGGGTCGCGCGAGCCCTCGGCGCTCAGCGTCACCGTCAGCGGCTCGCGGCCGGAGTCGGGGGTCACCGTCGCATGCGCCACCGGCGGCAGATTCCCGCGGATGTAGGAAATCTTCAGCAACTGCGCATCCGCATTTGCCCCCCACGTTTCGCCGTAATCGAGCAGGTAGAGGCACCCATCTTTGCCAAAGGTCGCATCCACGGGGCGCTTCACCAGCGTCGCCCCGGCGGAGACTTGCGGCTTCGCCTTTTCGATCTGCTCCGCCTTGTTGCCCAGCACCACCGCGCTGGTGAACGGCTCGATCCCCACGAGGTTCGAGTTCTCGTCGAGCCGCGCCCATTTCATGAAGGGCCGCTCCCAATCCCAAAAGAGCAGGCAGTGATTGAACTTTGCGGGAAAGCCATTCGTCTTCTCCACGTCCGCCGCGCTGTAATACACCGGCCCCGCGCAGGCCGTGCGACCGCCCGCATTCGGGATTTCGGGAAATTCCTTCGAGCCGCCATAGGGCCAGTAGATGAAGGCGGGCATGGCCGGGGGCAACTCGCGCAGGCCCGTGTTGTTCGGGCTTTCGTTGAGCGGCTTTCCGGCATCGAATTTGGCGCCGACCTGCTTCGACGTGTAGTCGTAGCGTGCATAGGCCTGATTGTTCGCGACAAACAGCGGCCAGCCAAAATTGCCCGCCTGCCGCGCTTGGTTGATTTCGTCGTAGCCCCGCGGCCCGCGCGGCCCGTCGCCGCCCGCATCCGGCCCCACTTCGCCCCAATAAACATAGCCCGTGCGCTCGTCGATGGACATGCGCCATGGATTGCGGCAGCCCATCACAAAAATCTCCGGCCGCGTCTTCGGCGTGCCCACCGGGAAAAGATTGCCCTTCGGAATTTCATACGTCCCATCCGGCAGCGGATGGATCCGGTTGATTTTTCCCGCAAGCGAATTCGTGCTGCCCGCCGAACGCTCCGCATCCCACGGCTCCTTGCCGGGCCGCTGGTCGATGGGCGCGTAGCCCAGGCTGTCGCCAAACGGATTCGTGTTGTCGCCCGCCGACCAGTAGAGATTTCCATCCGGCCCAAACTCCACGCTCGCTCCGTGGTGGCAGCACTCCAGCCGCTGCTCGTCGTACTGCAGCAGCTTCTTCTCGCTGGTGATATCCATCGTATCCCCCTGCATGGTGAAGCGGGAGAGATACTGCCCATTGAATCCCTTCGGAGAGTAAAGGCAGTAAATCCAGTGGTTCTCCGCAAACTTCGGATCCAGCGCAAAGCCGAGGAAGCCATTCTCCAGCCCATTGAATACCTGCAGCGTCGCCGCCACCGTCACCTGCTTGGTATCCGGGTGATAAATCTTCAGCGCCCCCTGGTACTCATTAATAAAGAGCCGCCCGTCCGGCGCGAACTCCAGCTCCATCGGCTGCGGGATGCCCCCGAGCAGCTTCTCCACTTTAAAGCGATAGTCTTCCACCGGCGGAGCGTCGGCAGCGCAAGCCACGGCGATACTGCCGAGAAGAATGGTCAGGGGCGCGAGATGTTTCATGTCAGAGAGAGGAAGGAATGGCTAAAGATTGTCCGGTGAAAACCCGGACGGAGAGGAAGTCTTGGTGAATTCCGGAGCGTGGGGTGCCAGTCCGTGCTGGTCTGCGTCGTCCGTGGCAGTCACAAATCCCACTCTTTACCTGCTGTGCCGAAATCCGACCTGCCCATCTACGAACTCGAAAACGCCCTCGTCTCCTCGTTGCGCGCCCATAACCGCCTGATCCTGCAGGCGCCGACGGGTTCGGGCAAGAGCACGCAGGTGCCGCAGATGATGCTGGATCACGGCCTCGGCACGCTGGCGGATGGCCGCCCCGGCGAAATCATCGTCCTCCAGCCCCGGCGCCTCGCGACCCGCATGCTGGCGAACCGCGTGGCCTATGAGCGAAGCGGCAGGGTGGGGGACGAGGTCGGCTACCAAATCCGCCTCGATCGTGTGTCTTCCGCCAAAACGAGGATTCTCTTCGTCACGGAGGGTGTGCTGCTGCGGCGCATGCTCTCGGACCCGATGCTCCGCGGGGTGGCGGTAATCGTGTTCGATGAATTCCACGAGCGCCACCTCTACGGCGACATCACGCTCGCGCGCGCGCTGGACCTGCAGGAAAAGTCGCGGCCCGATCTCCGGCTCGTGGTCATGTCCGCCACGCTGGAGACGGCGGTTCTGGGGAAATACCTCGCCCCCTGCGACACGCTCACCAGCGCCGGCCGGACTTATCCCGTGCACATCGAGTATCTGGAGAAATCGCTGCGCGCCGACGAGTATCCCGTGTGGGACGCCGCCGCTGATGAACTGAACCGGCTCGCCGGCCACACCGATGGCGACGTGCTGATCTTCATGCCCGGCGCGTACGAGATTTCGCGGACGATCAATGCCGTGCGCAATTCCCGGCGCGGCGCGGAATTCGTGGTGCTGCCGTTGCACGGCGAGCTTCCCGCGAGCGATCAGGATGCGGCTATCGCCCGCTACGACAAGCGCAAGGTCATCGTCAGCACGAACGTCGCCGAGACTTCGCTGACGATTGATGGCGTGCGTGTGGTCATCGATGCCGGCCTTGCGCGCATGGCGCGCTTTGATCCCGTCCGCGGAATCAACACGCTGCTCATCGAGCGCATCTCCCGCGCCAGCGCGGAGCAGCGCTCCGGCCGCGCCGGCCGCACCGCACCTGGGCACTGTCTGCGGCTGTGGACGGAGCGGGAGCATCTGGATCGCCCGGCGCAGGAGCTTCCGGAAGTAAAGCGGTTGGACCTCGCCGAGGTGGTGCTCACGCTGAAGGCCGGCGGGGTGCGGGAAGTGGCGAAGTTCCGCTGGCTGGAACCGCCCGATTCGAAATCGCTGGAGCGCGCGGAAATCCTGCTGCTCGACCTCGGCGCCATCGATGAACTCGGCGACATCACCGAGTTGGGCCGCCGGATGCTCGCTTTCCCGACGCACCCGCGGTACGCGCGCATGCTGCTCGCGGCGCATGAACGCGGCTGCGTGCCCGCCATCTGCCAGGTGGCCGCGCTCACGCAAGGCAAGCCCGTGCTCCCGCGCGCCCAGGGCAAGCAGCAGCAGGAGGAGCGGGAGAATCTTTTCGGCGGCGATGCCACGAGTGATTTCTTCGTGCTCATGCGCGCGCTGCGCTACGCCGAGCGGGCCAACTTCAATCCGCAGCAGCTGCGTTCCATCGGAGTGAATGGCATCGCCTCGCGCGAGGCGTCGGCACTGGCCCAGCAATTCCTCTCCATCGCGAAGGATGAAGGTCTCGACTGCGAGCCGCGCGATACCAGCAGCGAGGCAATGGCCCGCTGCATCCTCGCCGGCTTCCCGGATCAAGTAGGCATCCGCCTGGATCGTGGCACCCTGCGCGTGCAACTCGTGCACGGGCGCCGCGGGCTGCTCGCGCGCGAGAGCATGGTGCAGGAAGCCCCGCTGCTCGTCGCCAGCGAAGTGCGCGAGGTGGAGAGCAAGGACGACGTGCAAACGCTGCTCACGCTCGCCACGGGCATCCGCGAGGAGTGGCTGCGCGAGATGTTTCCCGAGGGGTTCAGCGACAGCCTGGAGGTCTTTTACGATAGCACGCAGCGCCGCGTGATGGCCCGGCGCGTGACCCGTTTCCGCGACTTGGAAATCCGCGTGGAGCGCACGGACAATGTCCCCGCCGAGCAAGCCGCCGCCCTGCTGGCGCAAGAGGTCCAGAGCGGCCGCTGCCCGTTGGATAACTGGAACCACGAAGTGGAGCAGTGGATCCTGCGCCTCAACCAGCTGGCCGACTGGTGCCCCGAGTATGAGCTGCCCAAGCTCAACGAAGAGGACCGCATGACGCTCGTGGAGCAGCTCTGCCTCGGCGCATCCAGCTACCGCGAAATCAAGGATCGCGCCGTCTGGCCGGTGGTGAAATCCTGGCTCTCTCCCGCCCAGCTGGACCTACTGGAGAAGATGGCGCCCGAGCGCCTGGAGCTGCCGAACGGAAAAAAAGCGAAGATTACGTATGCGGAGAAGGCGCCGCCCACCGTGGGCGCGCGCATCCAGGATCTCTACGGTGTGACTTCCGATTTGCGCATCGCCGGCGGGAAGGTGTCGCTGGTCATCCAGGTCCTCGCCCCCAATTGGCGCCCCGTGCAAATCACCACTTCGCTGGAGAATTTCTGGAAAGAGAGCTACCCGAAGCTGAAGCAAGAGCTCGCGCGGAAGTATCCCAAGCACGAGTGGCGGTGAGGCGCTCCCGATAGACGAGGAGATTTACTCCTGGCAAGGCGCGATCTTGGTGCGGTGGGAAGCGACAGCGCCACACCGCCTTTTGACGTCTTCATTTGTCAGCGGTATTCGGGTCACAGACGATTTTCGAAGCAATGTGGCCGCGATCGAAAGGTCGCGGACTCCCTTCACGACGCTTCGAGGATTGCTTAAATTACGAAGATCACCAAAGGCGGTGTCGCGCTGTCGCTTGCCACCGCACTCCAAGATCGCGCCCAGCAAGAGGGGAGACATTCGACTGTTTAAGCCTTTGGCTTGCGCCGATTGGCTCCTCCATTTTTGGTGCGAGTGGACTGCACCCGCTGCACGGTTGACTCCACCTTTCCATCCGAAAACTCGGTGACGAGCGTCGCACCCTCAGTGACTCCGGCCGCGGAGCGGAGGAGCTGCCCCTTGGTGTCAGTCGTCAGGCTGTAGCCCCGGTGCAGCGTGCTCTGCGGAGAGAGCAGCCGCAGCTTGTCCGCCGCCCGGGCCAGGCGCTCGTGCTGCTGTTGGAGCTGGCGGGTGGCGCGTTCGGCCAGTCGACCCGCTACGCCGGCGAGGCGTTCGCGAAACATGGCGAGCTGCTGGTCCGGCCGATGATGCCGCAAGGCCGCCTCGGCTCCCGTCACCCGCTGGCGCAGCCGCGCGAGCCGGTCCGGCGCGGCCCGGCGCAAGGACTGGTCCAGCCCATCCAGCCGTTGGGCGGCCTGCTCCAGCCGCTGGCGCGGCTCGCGGAAGAGCGTGCTGCGCATGAGCCCCGTGAGCTGCGTCCGCGCCGCCGAGAGCGTGGCCACCACGTGCCGGCGCAGCTGCGCCGCTCGTTGCTCGAAGAGACGGCGCAATTCCTCGGCATCCGGCGCCACCAGTTCCGCTGCGGCGCTGGGCGTGGGCGCGCGGAGATCCGCGACAAAGTCGGCGATGGTAAAATCGATTTCGTGCCCCACCGCCGAGATCACCGGCAGCGCCGAGGCCGCGATGGCGCGGGCGAGGGGCTCGCTGTTGAATTCCCACAGGTCCTCGATGCTGCCGCCGCCGCGGGCGAGGATGATCACGTCCAGCGGCGCCGCGCCCGTTTCTGCCAGGCGCTGCAGGTCGGCCAGCCCGCGCATGATTTCCGCCGCCGCGCCTTCGCCCTGCACGCGGGCCGGGCTCACGATCACGCGCAGCCACGGCGCGCGGCGGGAGAGAATATTCAGCATGTCGCGCAGCGCCGCCCCGGTGGGCGAGGTGACGATGCCGATGGCGCGTGGGAAACGTGGGAGCGTCCGCTTCGTCTCGGCGTCGAAGAGTCCCTCCGCCGCGAGCTTTCGTTTCAGCGCCTCAAACTTCGCCTGCAGCATCCCCGCGCCGGCCGCCTGCACGAGGCTGACCACGAGCTGATACTGTCCGCGCGCCTCGTAGACGGTGAGCCGCCCGCGCGCCTGTACGAGCATGCCATCCTGCAGCGGCGGGCTTTTGCGCCACAGGCCGCCGCGGGCAAACTGCACGCAGGCGAGCTGGCACTCCTGGTCTTTGAGGGTGAAATACTGATGCCCGCTGGCTTGCTGGCGAAAATTCGAAATTTCCCCCTGCACCCACACTTCGTCGAACGCGGACTCGATGACGCCCCGGATGGCGCGGGTGACTTCCGTGACGCTAAAGACGCGGGGCTCCGGCTTGGCGGAGGCGGGGGGCGGCGGGGGCTCGGAAAAGAAATCGGGTGTGGATGCAGGCACTGCCAGGATGGTGCGGCGCCAGGGCGCGGGAGGCAATGGGGAATCGAAGGACGAAAGCCGCTAAAAGCTCCGCCGCCGACGCGTGGCGTACACCACGATGAAGAAGAGGGTGGCGAGAAGACCGGCGAGGCCGAAGCAGATGTAGGATCCGCGATGGTAGAGGGTGAAGAACGGGCTGGCCGTGAGGGGAGGCCCCTCGGCGGAGGGGTCGAGAAAGTGAAACGTGTCGAGGATACGCGTGAAATGCTTGTCGTCGGCCTTGTCGACATCGCCGGGACCACTCATGAGTACCAGGTAGAGACTCTTTTCGTGCAGGAAAGCGCGGGCCACGCAGATGATGGATTTGTCCGGCTTCGCGGAAGAGCCGGGTTTGGCGCTGCTCAGATCCGGAGGTTTGGCGAGGAATTGCAGGTAGGAAATTTGTTCGCCGCGAACGAGCTTGGGGGGCTGGGATTGAAGGCCGAAAGCGCTCAGGGTATGGAGGGCCTTGGAAACAACGCCTTCGTTGTTGAGGTCGAAGGCGGGGACGTTGTTCAGGACGCAGATGGCAAAGTACAGATTCTCCTCTGGTTGGACGATCCGGTAGAAATTCTCGCCGGAATCTCCGGTGGGGAGAGGCTGGGGCGGAATGCGCTGCCATACCTCGCCCTCCGGGACGGTGATGCCGCAGGAGTAGGTTTCAAAGGCGAGTTCGTCGGCGCGGAGAACGGAAACAAAGGCGAACAGGAAAAGGAGGAGCAGACGCATGCAAAGAAGGCGGAGGCAAAGATGCACAGACCTCGCCGCGGGAGCAAGTGTGTCCGTGCTGGGGGAATGTCCTAATTTCATGGACCCGTCGGCCTTACGGTGGCACTCCCGTGCCCCGCAGCTTTTTCCTCCGGGCGATTTCCCGCGGGGCGGCTTGCGCTTTGGCCCCGGCTGGCGAAGAATGGGCGCATGACGATTTCGCCGACGATGACGATGGGTGCCTTGGTCTCGCAATTTCCGGGAGCGCAGCGCGCGCTGTTCCGCGCCTACCACATTGGGGGCTGCTCGAGCTGCGGGTTTCGCCCGGATGAGACGCTCACCGAGGTGTGCGCGCGCAATGGCAACCTGCCCGTGGACGAAGTGATCCAGACGCTGCAGAAAGCGCAGGACACGGATGCCAACATGGAAGTGAGCGTGACCGAAGCCGCGGAGCTGATGAAAGCCGGCAAGGCGCGCCTGGTGGACGTCCGGACCCGCGAGGAGTGGGAGGCCGCGCACATCGAGGGCGCGACCTTCATGACGCAGGCGCTGATGCACGAGCTCGGCTCCTGGCCAAAGGAACAGCTCATCATTTTCACCTGCCACCACGGCCGGCGCAGCCTGGACGCCGCGGCCTATTTCGCCGGGCATGGGCTGGAAAATGTGCGGTCCATGCGCGGGGGCATCGATGCCTGGAGCTGCGAGGTGGATCCGAACGTGCCGCGCTACGAGCTGGCGTGAAGTTGACCGCGCTGAGAGCGGCGCTGCGAGCCATCGTGCTGGTTTTGGCGGTGGCGGGCGTGGTGTCGTTCGGCTTGAATTGGGAAAGGGGAAAACTGTTTGGCATCCGGTGGGATTTTTCCCGGCCGGATTATTCCCTCAGCGGAGCAACGGGCGGGCTTTTTTTCGACGACGCCATCGTGACCTATGTCGCGAGCCCCACGATGAGCGGGCTCTATCAGGGGACCGTGCAATGGCAGTTTCGCAACATCTCGGAGAAACCAGTGACGATGAGTTTTCCGAGCCAGCACTACTTGATGCAGGCGGCTGATGGTTCCTACGCCACGGTCGAGCTTCCGGCGAATCTGGCGCAGGCGGCGCCGGTGACGCTTACGCCCCGCGGGGTGCATACCTGTGTGCTCCCGACGGCCGCTTTGGTCAAAGACCGCGCGTTGCTTGAGCGGCGCGGATTCTTTGTGACGGTCAACGTGGATGGAAATCTGATGCTTCTTGCCCAGCCGTATGCCAAGGTGTCCGTCCAATGAGCGATCCCATCCATGCGAGTAATGACCCAGCCTCCGAGAGCGGCCAGCCGAAGAACCTCGGCGAAATGGAAAACGCCGACGCCGTGGGCACCATGGGCAGCGCGGATTGCGGCGACATGCTCCGGATGTGGATCAAATTTCGCGAGGAGGGCGGGAAGAAGGTGATCGACCGCGCGACCTTCCAGACTTTCGGGTGCGAGACCGCGATCGCCGTGGCCAGCCTCGCGACGGAGATGATCAAAGGGAAGACCGCCGATGAAGCGCTGGCGATGGATGGCGCGGCGCTGAGCGCTCCGCTCGGCCCGCTCCCGCCGATGAAGATTCACTGCGCGCAACTCGTGGAAGGCGCGCTGCGCCAGGCGCTCACCGGTGCCCCCGCCCCGGCGGCGGCCCCGAAGCCCGCGGCCCCGCCCGTACAGGCGCCGACGCTGATGGATAGCTTTGGCGCCAGCTCCACGGGAGAGAAGAAGGTGCGCATCGTGGTGAAGGACAAGCCGGCGGGGCAGTAGGCCGCAGCGGCTTTGGGCGAGGATTTAGCTCGTTGATAAAACTCGAACGAGTGCATCGATACCGATAGTGAGCGGTCCAAGCACCGCGATGAGGCCGATGAGGATGCTCAAGTAGTGCTGGTCGGCCGGGGGTGGTGATGCGTCCTCGCGGTGACGGGGAATCAAGAGCACGCAAAGGATGGGAACGAAGATCAGCCACCAGCCGTAATCCGCCAGCAGGCTGGCGGAGGTGGGGAAGGGGTGTAACTGCTGGCCAGGCACGTAGAATTTCCTGGCAAGGCGGGCGAGGCACATGCCGGTGGCCAAGCTGGCCAATTGACCGAGAGAGAGCATGGCGAGGTGGCGTGGAGTCATGGACGTGAAAGGAGAAGGCGGCCGGGCAGCAAGAACCCTGTCCGCGCTTGTGGAGTGCTAAATGGTGGATCGGTGGGCGAGCGCGAAGACGAGCACTAGTAACGGAGCGACAAAGGCCACGAGGCCCAGCGAGCCGGCCGTGGCGGCGGGCCAGCGCCAGGACGGCGATTCCTCGTCCTCGCGATGCCGGGGAATCATCAGCACGCAAAGAATGGGGATGAGCAGGAGCGCCCACCCGTAGCTGGCGAAGACACCGAGGAGAGTCGGCAGTTGGTCCAGCATGCCGCCGCGCTCGAATCCCTTCCGGATGATGCGCGCGATGAGCCAGCTAAAGCCGACACTGCCCAATTGGCAGAGGCAAAAAATGGAGAGCAGACGGGGTGTCATGAGGGTGATGATGCAAAAAATGCGCGCGGAGCGGCTCTGGCGCAAGAGCCGCGCAGGGTCGGGAACAAAGGATTCACCTCTGATGAGAAAAGATTTTCGCACGAAATAGAAAAAAACGGTTGCTGTCCGACGCCCACGCAGTTACCTACCCGCCCTCCTTTTTAGGAGTCTTAGCTCAATCGGTTAGAGCGCCGCCCTGTCACGGCGGAGGTTGCGGGTTCGAGCCCCGTAGACTCCGCTCCCTTTTGGGGGAGCGGGAAACCCCGTATTTATGCGGGTTTCCGGGTGATTCACCGCTCGTGAATTTTCGTCGTCTCGCGGTCGTTATGAAATCGGTATGACCGCTGAAGTCAAAGACCCGCCCTTGCGGATGATGAAAGAACGCCGACATTTCCCGCCGATGAAAACGATCCTCGCCCTGCTTCTCGTCGTTGCGCTCGGTGGTGAAGGTGGCAGTGGCGGCGGTAGCGGTCACGGGGGCGGGATCGGCAAGAGCGTTGCGGATCACACCCACGGACTTGGTCCGCGTGCGGGCGTGATGGCTCCCGAGGGCGGGGGTATCCACGGGCCCCCAGGCCGCGCTTAGGGGCGAAAGCGCAGCCGGTGGCGCCGGTAATGATGCCTTCAGCTCTCGCTGGCGGCCGGGTCTATTCCCTTCGGCCTCGCTTTTGACACGGCTGCGGTGGGATGCCAAATCTCAAACCATACTTCGTATTCCTGTCCGCCGCTGTCGCCTTTGCCCGGTGTGGCGAGTGGACGTCTCCGGGAATCCACGCTCTCACCTTTTGGGCGATCTTCCTTAGTTGGCGTAGCCTGCGACGGAAACGGTAATTCCACTTCTCAGCTTGGGGAGTGCGGCGCCCACCCGCCCGCGGGCGGAGTGCTCCATCCGCCTGGATGTACCCGGGTACATCCGCGAACCTCCGCGCGGAGATTCGCGACCCTAGGCGCCCAAGTTCTTGCCGTCCAATGTAGGCGGCTACATCCGCGAATGTCCCCGGGGACGTTCGCGAACGCCGCGGCGAGATTGAACCAGTCTAGCCGGGTGGGTTCGTAGGCACTAGCGCATCTGCCCACTGTTTCCCGATGGCAGGAGCAAGTGATCATTCCCGGCGATGCTCCCGCGTTCCCGGATTTCGCGGATTTCGCGGATTTCCTCCTGCAGTTGCTGGCAGCGTTCCTCCAACTCGCGCTCACGCTCTTGGAGTGCTCTCCGTTCAGCTTCCAGTCGTTCGAGCTCTGCCAAGCGTCTCTGCATAGATGAAGGGGAACGCGGAGCGATGAAAGTGAGGATGCTTACAAATCGGCAATATTGAGAAATTTATTCAGAAGGGCCCCTTCTGGGTAGTAGTACTTTTTGCCTGAAGAGCGTTATTCCTGCTCTCCCGAGACTTCGGGCAGCACCTTTTCCAATCGCTCTGCAATCGCACGCAACCGTTGCTGCAATTCCTCCATCTCTGTCATGAGCCGACGTACGTTGGTCGGCAGAGGCACTGGTGGACGTGGCTCTGCGATGGTCTTCGCGTCTGGATGTGGCTCGGACATCGATGGTTAATCGTCGCACGCTGCGTGCATGGATGTGCGCCTCGCGAGTGGAGAAGCGCCCCTGGTGAGGACATTGTCCTTTAGCCATCCCGCAGCTTGCCGTTCGAGGTTCACCCATGCGGCATCGCCTTCGACTTCCAAGATCAGGACGGCGTGCGAGCGGAGATGCGGGGTCAGAAATTCCCGGACCTCCTCAACTCGGTGCGGGGTCCGTATCAGCCACAGGTCGGGTAGGCAGTGCCACCATTCTCCCAGAGATTTGAGGGCTCGGTGTGCGGGCTCGGCTTCGTCTTTGGGAATGGTGTGAATAATCGCGACGGCGCGCGTGGGGTTCATCGTCCGACGTTCGCGGCTCGTTTCCCGCCTGGATGCGCCGTAGAATTACCACAGCCACGAATGCGGATCTGTTTCGAAATTCTGGATGACTATGTCCCAAACGCCTTCCTCCGACATTCGAGAACTCGTGGCGGCAGCCTACCGACGCGCCACGCGGGACCGGAAATTCTTGAACTTCGTTGAACGAAACATCGGAAAACGTAGCGGTCTGAGCGCCAAAATCCGGAAAGGCGGGGTAGTGTCCTAATTGGACTCCGGCGGCGAGACCGGCGGCTCTGGCGGCGGCGTCAGTTTCGAGATCCGATCTGACACGTCCTTGGCTCGCTCCGAGATGTCCCTCCGCTTGGCGATTTCGAGGAGCGCGTGATGCACGACGTCAGCGACTTCTTTACTCGGTCCGCCCTCCGTAGGGTCCTCCTCATCGGGGTCGGATTGCATTGGAAAACATGATACGTAAGGGACTAGCAGAGTGGATGCCTCGCCGCAAATGCGCGTGACGCTTTCCGGCCCGGCGGTTCATTGCGCGGGCGGAAATGCTGGCCGTGGCGTTTGACCTGCTCCAACGGATGACGCGAGGGGAAAGCGCTGAGGGGAATCAGCCGGGGTGCGCGTAGCTATTTGGCCACAAGTTTGGCAATTTCAGCGGCGAATCCGGCCACGAGGTTTCCGACCGTCTTTTCAGACATTTCCGCCGCGATGCGATGCGATGGGCGATGTTGTCGGCCCGGTGGACGGGGGGAGATCCAAGCTGCGCGCTTTGCCCTTGTTCGATGGCGCGCCTTTTGCATACGTCGTCCTTGTGTCTGATCCCCGCAATCTACGGCGTTTGTTGACGAGGTTCTCCGAGAAGCTCGAAAGGCTGGAAGCGATCGCTGCTTACAGCGATGCGGAGCAGCGCGTTAATTTCGCGCTCTTCAAGGTGTTAGCAGCGCGGCTCGGGCTGAAATCACTCGAGGGCATGACGTTCGACGATTATTTTGCTCACGTGCGCGAGAAGAAGCTGGAGGAGGTCTTGTTGCAATTGGAGGAGGTCAATCCCGTGTTGGCGGCAAAAATCCAGCAATCGTTAGATCCTTGATGAGGAGAGGGTATGCTTCGCCACTCCGAATTAGAGGGGTGGATACCTGGCAAACGCCGCTGTTTTTTTTTGGGAGGATCGACTCGGGAACTATGACGATGCGCACACACTCCGAGCCGGGCGGGAAGACGGTGAATGAGGATTGCCTCATCGCCCGGCGGCATCCGGCGAATCATTCCGTAATCATTTGCGCCCTCGCAGATGGTCAGGGCGGTCGCGCCTTTGGCGCAGAGGCCGCGCGGGCGGCTTGCGAGTCGGCTTGGTCATCTGCCTCACGCTACTCAGCGATGGATTTGGCGGAGGGTGCCGCTTGGCGCTCGGTCATCGAATCGGCTGATCTGGCGACCGCGGCTACTGGCGGGTTTACCACTTTGGTTGCTTTGGCGATCGGGGACGATTTCGCCGCCGGCGCCTCCTCGGGCGACTCCAAGGCATTTTTTCGATCCGCTGAGGGCAGCGAAATTACGGAGTGGACGGCTCGTCAGCCAAAGAATCCGCCGGTCGGGAGCGAGTCAGTGGCTTCGGCGACGTTCCTGGGCCGCGTTTCTCGCGGGGGCCGGCTGCTGCTGGTCACTGATGGCGTTTGGAAGTATTGCGGCTACGAGTCGCTCCGGGAAGCGTTTGAACTTCCGGTGGACGTGGTGGCCGCGCATCTGCGCCGGGCTGTTCTGGCGCGGGCGGGAACGTCCCTGCCCGATGACTTCAGTTTGATCGTCGTCGACCTCCCTTGATGTCGACTCATGGCCTGCCCCACGCCTGGCCCAGCAGGTGGATGACTTCCTCGTCCGTATTCTGCGAAAACTCCGAGTACCACTGGCCGACGCCGTAGAATTTCTCTGGGGTGACGAGGGCGATGATTTCGTCGGCGTCGTCGGCGAGTTCCTCGTGGACGCTCGGCGGGGCAACGGGGACGGCGATGATCGTGCGCGCGGGAGCGTGGGCGCGAACGCTCTGGGCGGCGGCGCGCATCGTCGAGCCAGTGGCGAGGCCGTCATCGATGAGGAAAACGATCTTCCCGCGGATTGCCGGCGGGGGGCGCTGACCGCGGTAGGCGGCCTCGCGGCGGTGGAGTTCCATGGTTTCCTGCTCCGTCACTTGGCGGAGGAGATCGGGGGAGATATTCAAAGAATGGAGGGCCTCCTCGTAGAGCACGCGCACGCCGCCGCTGGCGAGCGCGCCCATGGCAAATTCGGGGTTGCCGGGCACGCCGAGCTTGCGCACGACCAGCACATCGAGCGGCACGTGGAGGTGCCGCGCTACTTCGAAGCCCACGGGGACGCCTCCGCGCGGCAGGGCGAGCACGAGGACATCGGGGCGGTGGGCGTAGCCGGCGAGGCGGGCGGCGAGGAGGCGTCCGGCTTGGGTGCGATTTTGGAAACCCTGCGCCATCATTAGAGGGTCCCAAAATTTGGAATGGTGGTCCACGAAAGATCCAACCGTGGATGGAGGAGCAGCGAGGCGTTCATGGCGGGTGCGGTGGCGGGTGATCGAGACGAGCAGCGGAGGGAATCGCGCGCCAATGGCGTAACAATCTGATGAACTTGCGGCCCCCGTAGGTTGGCCCCGGAATTTTTGCGTGGCTGACCGGGAATTTCCGCATTTCGGCGGCTTTGCTTCCCCGACGGGTTCCTCAGGGTTTCGGAGGAGTCCGCACCATCTCCACTGCGCACCATGCCCAGCTATCTGCCTTCTTTTGCTTCGCACTCTCCTCACGATGAATCCACCCACGGCGGACGGCGGCTCGGCTGGCTTGGCCGCATTGCGGCTGACAAACTGGAAGGCGAGCGCTGGTCCGCGACGTTGATGCTCGCTGCCGCTCACACCCTACGGGCTGCCTACGGCAGCCTTTCTCGCACCGCTCGAATCCGGTCGCGGCGACATGCGCCCCGGTTTCCGAATCCAGCCCGACGGTGGGGGGGAATCCTGGAGGGTTTACGAGGCAACCGCCCGCGTAACGAAAGATAAACTTTTCCGGAATATTTTTTCGGCAAAAGCGTCTTACGTATATACAAAGTATGAAACCGCCCAACCATCGGGACGCTCGCCGCCCCGAAGAAACCACCGCGTTGCGCGAACCACAACCGGCGCGAATTTTGGTCGTCGAAGACGACAGCACCTGGAGAGAATTTCACACCACAGCCCTGAAAGGGCTGGGCTACACGATCGCCACGGCGCAGGATGGAAGCGAGGCCCTCTCGCGGCTCTCGAACGACGAGTTTGACCTTGTAATCACCGATCGCAACATGGCAGAGGTGAGCGGCGTGGAACTAATCCGCAAGATCCGTGCGGATGGGAATTCCATCCCGATCATGATGGTCTCGCGTTCGGTAAAGGATGAAGGGCTGCCGGAGGATGTCGCTTCGCAGATCCTCGTTGCGCTACCGAAGCCAACCCACGCCGAGGACGTCCGCTCGGCGGTGGCCTTCGCGCTGCGGTTTCCGAAGTTTACGACGTAGCTTTCGTTTACGGGGGATCTTGAAGCGTCTTCTTTCTCGCGGCGCGGGAGGAATAGGCGAGGCGGTGAACGTGGGACCGGTTTCCAACCGGTCGCGGTGGGAGCGCCGGCGCGGAGCGAGCGCCGTGGTGCTCAAGCTGCGTGAGTTGATTCGATAAGACACTCGCCATCCCTCCGCCTCTACCCATCCCGCCACGACCGGTTGAAAACCGGTCCCACGTTCACTGCCTCGCCGATGCGAGCAATCCCATACTTTCGACCCATGGGTAATGCTGGAACAGTTTATCTCGAATGGTAGCCCCTCGCATCTGGCGGAGCGCGATGTAGCTGCGACCGGAAGGTCGCAGGAAGCGGCCACGACCTTGCGCAAGGTGTCCTAAGGAGGACTACCGCTCCAAGAACAGGCGTAAGCTCGGTGGCCCTTTTTTACTTCAGCCCTTTCAGCCGGTACATCACTACCTTGGACTTGGCGTCATCCTCCAGCAGGATGACGTATTCTCCGTCCGCGCGGCGGTGGGCGGTAAGGGTTTCGCGCAGGTCTTGCAGGCCGATTTCGCCGACCTCGGGGCTGGGCTCGACGTGGCCCACGGCGGTCCCATCGCTGATGCGGAAAACTTCCACGCGGCCGGTGGTCACTTTGTCCACCTTCGAGGCACCGGTGTAGGGGACAAAGAGGAAATCGCCGGCGAGGTCGAAACCCATGGGCTCGCAGGACTCGTGGCCGCTGGCGCCGTGGGCGTAGGGAAGGGTGATTTTCCAGCGCAGCTTGCGCTCGCCGCGCAGCCAGCCGTCGTAGCGGGCCATCACGGGCCCCATCGGTTTCCAGTGCTGGTTCTTATCGGTCTCCGTGATGCCGCCGAGGAAGAGCGTATCGGTAGCGGAGTCGTAGCGGAGGCGCTTCACCTGTTTGAATTCCGCGGGGTGGGGGAAGTGCTGCGCCTTCGCGTCGTCCCACTGCGGGTTGCCTTTGGCATCGAACGATTGGAAGGGGTAGTAATTTACGCCGCTGCTTTCCGTGGCGAGCCAGATGCCGCCCTGGCGGTCCACCCACCAGCCTTGCGAAGAGCCGGTGAGGGCCATGGGCAGATACTCGCCGTCGTCGAAGGCGCCGTTGCCATTCGTGTCGCGCCAGAGCCATGCGCCCTTCTCCGGCTGGTGCGCGGGCCAGCCATCCTTCTCCTTGAAATGCGCCTTGGAAAAGAGGCCGGAGGGAATGGCAAACTCGCCATCCGTTTTCGGGGCGAAGCGGTAGATCTGCAGCCGCTCGCCATTCATGTCGTTCACGAAGAGGACGCGCTGGCCGCCGAGTTGCCGCACCCACGCGCCGCCGGACCAAATGTGCAGGCGCGGGTCTTCCGGATATTTCTGCGCATTGATGGTATAACCCGCATAGCTCCACTCGCGGCCGGCCGGTTGGGCATAATCGAGGCGGAAGTGCTCCTCCTTGGAAAAGACCTCCGCGTCACTGGCGGCATCGATGTCGGCCATGTCGACGAACGTCAGGCCAAAGAGCCGCCAGTTCCGCTTGCCGTCAGCAAGGTGGTAGCTCTCCAGCACCGTGCCGCCGCCACCGCTTTGCGCATCGTGGGCGAGGTAGAGATTCCCTTTCGCATCGGCGCCGAGTGCGGTCACGTGGTTGAGCTTGCGATCGGCGAAAGCTCCCGGGGTGCCGCTGGCGATGCCATTCGGTTCGCCAAACGTGGAGGTCTCCGTGAGCGTGTTGCCTTTGGGCGTGTAGATGCGGATGAACTGCGCGGCGCTGTTATCGGCGACGGCGATGCGGCCATCGCCGAGCAGGCAGAACGCGGCGGCGTTCACGCTGGCCGGAAGATCGAAGGCGGGCGGGGCCGCGTCGCCGGTGGTCTGGAAGCGCACCAGCTTGGCGCCGGTGGTGGCGGTGCGAAGTTGGAGCAGCCAGAGCGTGCCGGTAGGATCGAGTGCCAGCGGACCGGGCTGCTCGATTTTCCAATGCGCGCCCAGCTTCATCGTCTCCGCGTTGTAGACTTTGATTTCGCAGGCGATGGGATCGACGGCGAAGACATGTGTTTCGTCCGCGCACAGGCCGGGCAGGCTGCGCTTCTCCGTGTCCGGCGGCTCAGCCACCACCAGCAGGGCGCCTTTGAGCGTATCGCCTTTCCCGCCCTTGCCGTCTGCAAACGGCGCGGCTTCGGTCATGTCGGCCCGCTGGCGGCGCGAGATGCCGAGCCACTGGGAGCCTTTCGGCGGCCAGCTCGCGGGATCCTTGAGTCCGCCATGCTCGTTCTCCATGGCCACGCCGATGAAGACATAGCGCGAGTTCGCCGCCACCGCTTCGCCGCCCTGGTTGCCCCAGCCATGCGTGTGCAGGGCGTAGCGGATGAGTTCACCCTCGCGATACTCGCCGCAATTTCCGCCCGCTTCGTCCCAGCCCACGTTGGTGAAGACCGTGCCGTCCGGCAGCACGGTCATTGCGCGGATGTCCTGCTGCACCCACTTCTTCGCCCCGCCATAGCTGTTGCCGATCCAGGACGTGATGGCGTCGAGGCGCGGACTGGTGAAATCCTGGGCCGTGGCGGGAAAGGTGAACGCAGCGGCGAAGCTGACGGAGAGGGCGAAGTGACGGATGTGACGGAGCATGTGAAGTGGAGAAACCATGTAACTCGCAAAGGATGGAAATCTTTTGCGGGAGATCATGGAGCAGCGAGACGCGCACTCCGAGATCGCGCTCCGCCTTTCGACCGGCATTCGCCTGATTCGACACGTATCGTGTGGCGCGCCGACCCGGAATCGCCGATGCTCCGGCCACTTCATGCCTCGAGTGATTCTCCATGTCGATATGGACGCCTTCTTCGCGTCCATCGAGCAGCGGGATGAGCCGGCCTATCGCGGGAAGCCGCTGGTGGTCGGCGCGCCGCCGGATCAGCGTGGCGTGGTGTGTGCGGCGAGCTATGAGGTGCGGAAGTTCAAGGTGCGCTCGGCCATGCCCTCGCGCACGGCGGCGAAGCTGTGTCCGCATGCCATCTTTGTCCGGCCGCGCATGGACGTGTATCGCGCGGAGTCGCGGCTCATCATGGAGATTTTGCATCGCACTACTTCAAACGTGGAGAAGGTGTCGGTGGACGAGGCGTATTTGGAAGTCTCCGATCAATTTCCGGGGGAAATGGAACCCGACGAGGCACTGCAGGGCGCCCGTGCGATTGGCCAGGCGATCAAGGATCGCATCGCGGCCGAGCGGGGGCTCACCGCGAGCATCGGGATCGGGACGAATAAATTCCTGGCGAAGCTGGGGAGCGATTTTCAAAAGCCGAATGGGCTCACCCTGATCACCGAGCGGGAGAAGGTCGCGTTTCTGCGTCCGCTATCGGTGCGGGCGATCCATGGTGTGGGCCCGGTGACGGCGGAGAGCCTGGAGGCGCATGGGCTGAAGACGATTGGCGATTTGCAGGACACGTCGCTGGACCTCCACACACTCATGGGCTCCTTTGCGGCGAAGCTGAAAGAGCGGGCCTTTGGGATCGATGATCGGCCGGTGGACCTGAGCGAGGAGCGCAAGAGCATCAGCAGCGAGACGACGTTTTTAAACGACACCGACGACCGCCCCACGCTGCGCGCCGCGCTCAAGGAGCTCGCGGCGGATGTGGCGGACACGCTGACGAAGAGCCACCTCGGGGCGCTGACCGCGCAGGTGAAAGTGCGCTACAGCGATTTCACCACGCTCACCCGGCAGATCCGGCTGGAGGAACCGGTGTGCGCGGCGAATGACCTCTACCGGCTGGCGTGCCATCTCCTCGCCCGGCACAAGCTGGTGTCGAAGCCGCTGCGCTTAATCGGGATTGGGGCGTCGACGCTGGTGCCGCCGTTCGCGCAGTTGCGGCTGCCGCTGGAATAAGCAAGGCACTCGAAGATGGATGCGGCGCAGCCGCCTTTGGACTGCGGCGATGCTTCGCCGCTTTTCCTTCGAACTTACTTAGGTGGTGGGAAGACGAGCGGCGGTTTGTGATTCGGGCTCTTCTGAATTTCGCCGGTGGTGGCGGCTCGAACCAAAAGCGGCGAAGCATCGCCGCAGTCCGAAGGCGGCTGCGCCGCATCCATCATTCCAAGCCTGCTCCCTTACTCCGTCGGCGGCTTGACATTCATCCGAAACGAGGGGCGCTTGGGGGACTTCGGATCGGCTTCGAGCTTCTTGGGCGCTACGTCTTCCGCGGGGGCTTCGGCAATCGGTGCTGGCTTGGGCGCAGCCGTCGGCTTCACCTTCGGCGCTTCCGCCACAACTGGCTTCGCGGGGGCGGGGGCCGGCGCTGGCGCTGGCTCCGTTTTCGGTTTCGGCGGCAAAGTCGTTTCGGCTACGGCCGGTGCGGGTTTGGCAGGAGCCGGCGGAGCCGCGTTAGCCTCCTTCGCCACGACAGGCGCCGGCTTGGGCGCGGGCGGCGGCGGCGGCTCGCTCTTCACTTCGGCTTTCTTTTCCGGTGCCTCGGCTTTCGCCACCGGCTCCGGCTTGGGTTCCCCCTTCTCCGGTGCACTCTTCGGCGCCGGTTTGTCCTCCGTTACGGGCCCATCGGTTCGCTCACCTTTCGGCTCCGCCGGTGGCACCAGCGCCACGCTCTTCGTCGACGCCGGAGCGGTCGTCTGCGCGGCTTGCTTCGGCGCGATGCCGGCCAGCCGCTGCACGGAATACAGATGTTCCTGCGTCTGCGGCAGCGCGTCCTTGGAAAGCTTGAGAATCGTCGGGTCGGTTGAGGCCCGGCCGAGCTCGTAGGTCGCGAGCATGCGCTCATCGATTTCGATGAACATCTCCAGCAGCACTTTTTCCCGCTTGGGCCCGCTCAGCTTTTCCAGCTTTTCCGCGAGCCGCTTTTGCGTGGGCGATTCCGTCGGCGCCTTCATGCTATGCATCTCCGCCACGCTGCTCGCCACCGCTGTGGTGGCCGAAAGATTCGCCGCGAGACTGTTCGCCAGCCCTTTGAATCCCGTGGTTTGGGAATTCGTCGCCTCGGCGGAAAGGTACTCGAGCGCCTTCCCCAAATCGAGCGCGTTGGCGATGAACACCAGATCGCGCCCATTCACCTCCGAGCTGATGATGCCCTCCGCTCTCGGAGCTCCGGCGTTGGGAGTGGCCGGCTTGGCCGGGGCCGCGGGCACGGCGGCCGCTGCGGGACGGGCTTTCGGCGCCGCCGCGAGCGAAGCCATGGGGAGGGCGAGGAGCAAATAGGAAAGCACGCGAGACTGCATCTCCTCACCATGCCCGGTCGGTAGAGGGGAGGGAAGAGATTTCGAGTGTACAAAAACCCTTCACCTTCAAGGATATGCAGCATTCCGCTCGGCTCTGTCATCTCCCTTTGAGAAACGATTCCCAACCGGGCGGGAATCGAGCGGGAAACCACCCTGCGGCGCCCTTCCCCAACGCTGAATGAGCACGATCCACATGGCGTTCATTAATTGCGGTTTGGCATAAATGCGATGCTGAAACTCTATTTCCGTAATCAGAGATGAACCGGTAAACCGGCGGAGAACTCCACGCCGATGCGCAACCAATACGACGCTATCCTCATCGGGGCCGGGCCGGCCGGCTCCTGTGCTTCCGCCATCCTCGCCGAATACGGTCATCGTGTTCTGGTCCTCGAACGCGAAAAATTTCCCCGCTACCACATCGGGGAATCCTTGATTCCGTTCACCTACGCTCCGCTGGAGCGCATCGGCATGATCCCCAAGATGAAGGCGTCGCACTTCGTCAAAAAGTACAGCGTCACCTTCGTCCAGCCGGACGGACGTCGCTCGCAGCCGTTCTATTTCTTCAATCGCTATGATCGCGAGACCGTCGCGCAAACGTGGCAGGTGCTGCGCTCGGAGTTTGACCAGATGCTGCTGGACAACGCGCGCGAGAAAGGCGCGGAGGTGCGCGAGGAGACGACGGTGAATCGGCTGCTGATGGACGGCGACCGCGTGATCGGCGTGGAAGCCACGGATCGGCGCACCGGCGAAACCTACGAAGTGCAGGCGCCCATCGTCCTCGATTGCACCGGCAAGGAAGCCTTCACCGCCAACCGAAATGGCTGGCGGATGCGCGACCCGTATCTCAACAAAATCGCCGTATGGACCTACTACCGAGGCTCCAAACGGGAACCCGGGATCGACGAAGGCGCCACCACCGTGGCCTACGTGCCGGACAAAGGCTGGTTCTGGCACATCCCCCAGCACGACGACATGGTGAGCGTAGGCGTGGTGGCCGAGGGCAAATATCTCACGCGCGGCGGTATCAAGGATCCCCAGCAAATTTTTCACCGCGAAGTGGCGGAAAACCACTGGATCCAGGAGCATCTGGGGGCTGGCGAATCCACGGGCGAATATTTCCTCACGAGCGAATACAGCCGCCATTCCAAATATTGTGCCGCCCCGGGTCTGCTGCTGGTGGGCGATGCGCTGGCGTTTCTCGACCCCGTCTTTAGCAGCGGCGTGATGCTCGCGCTCAAGAGCGGGCACCTGGCCGGCGAGGCGGTGCACGAGGGGCTCGTCGCCGGCGATCTCTCGCCCGCGCGTTTCACGGAATACGGCGCGACGATCCGTGCGGGCGTGGAAAACATGCGCAAGCTCGTCTATGCGTTTTACGATCCGGCTTTCTCTTTCCGGGAGGTCATCAAGGCGCATCCGGAGGCCGCTGGCCTCATCACGGATTGCCTCTCCGGAGACGTGAACAAGGACTTCACGCAACTGTGGGCGTGGATTCGCGAGTTCGTCCCGCTGCCCGACGATCTGCCCTACGGGGAGCCGTTCCCCGAGCCCGCCGCCGCGATGGTATAGAGCGTTGCCAAAAGTAATTTCCGGATCGAGGGGCTGACCACCAATCCGGCTCGAAGGGCGGGCGACCTCTCCGAAAGGCGACCGACTTCTCCGGCCCGAAGGGCCGACGGACCCTAGCCGGGGGCTTCAGCCCCCGGAGCAGGGACGACCGGGCAGGCGCCGCGAAGTCGGCGCCGGGAACCGAGAAATCTCTCCCGGCGCTGCACACCTTCCACCAAGTTCCAGACCATCACGAAAGCGATGCCCGCAGACCATTTTCAGCACCACCCGGACCGCCCTGCGAAACGTTTCCAGCGCCGCCTTCGCGGCGCGTTCCCCCTGCTCCTTATTCCGGGGGCTGAAGCCCCCGGCTAGTGTCCATCGGCCCTTCGGGCCGGAAACGACCTTTTGGCATTCGCTCTAAAGTTGATCATGAAGAGGACCGGCGAGGCCGGCTGGGAAAGCGGTGCTGGAACTCCTTCTCTTTGTCTTGCTCCTGCTCCAGCTCTCGGCCGGCTTTTCTTTAGTCCACGAAAAGCACGGATGACACGAAAGCAGCGGGGTTCGTGCTGTTCGTGAATTTCGTGGACCAAAAAAGCAGAGGCCGTCGAGAGCGAGAGCCGGAACAAGGCAAAGAGGAAGAGTCCCGGCACACACCACCTCCAATCAAACCTTTCAAGCCCCTCGACCAAACTGCGTACTAGCCACCGCCGCGTGTCGCCGCTAAGCAAACCCGCCTCGAAAGGTTTTTCCCGCACCAATGAATCGCTTCCTGTCCTACCGTCATCTCGTTCCCGTCTTGCTCGCGAGCGCTGCCAGCGCCTGGGCCGATCCACAGTGGATCTGGTTGTCGAAGAGCGCGAAGGACGGCGAGCGCGTCACGCTCACCACGGATTTTGAAATCCCCGGCGACGTGAAAGCCGCCACGCTGAAAGTCGCCGTGGACAACGGCGCCGAGGCTTTCATCAACGGCAAGTCCGTGTTGAAAAATCCGGATTGGTCCGAGCCCGCGAGCGCCGATGCCAAGGCCGTGCTCGTGAAAGGCAAGAACCAGCTCCGCCTCGAAGCGAAGAACAATGAGGGCGTCGCGGCGGCGGTGGCTCTGCTCACCATCGAACTCGCCGACGGCAAGAAGCTGACGATCGAGACGGGCCCGGATTGGAAAGCCGCGCCGAAAGGCACCACGCAATTTCAGCCCGCCGTCGTCATCGCGAAGTACGGCGACGCTCCGTGGGGCATGGCGCTCGATGGTGGCGGACGCAAGGGCAAGGGCGGACGGGGCGGCGGTGGCGATACCACCGTGAGCAACGGAGCGGATTTGCAAGTGGCCCCCGGCTTCAAGGCCGAGCTGCTCTACACGGTGCCGAAGGGCGAGCAGGGTTCGTGGGTTGCGCTCACCGTCGACAACAAAGGCCGCCTGATCACCGGCGATCAAAATGGCGGCTTCTACCGTGTGACCGTCCCGCCCATTGGCGATGCCAATCCCACGGCGGACACGAAGGTGGAAGCGCTCACCCTGCCCGCGAATTTCCAGGGCGGCGCGCACGGCATGCTCTACGCGTATGATTCGCTCTATGCGATGGTGAACGAAAAGAACGGCAAGGGCCTCTGGCGTCTGCGCGACACCAATGGCGACGACCAGTTCGACAAAGCCGACTTCCTCCGCGAGTGCCAGGGCAGCGGCGAGCACGGTCCGCACTCCCTGCAGGTCGGCCCCGATGGCAAATCGCTTTTCTTCAATTGCGGCAACCACACCCACCCGCCGGAGCACTTCGAACTCGCCCGCGCCGCGCGCGCCTGGCAGGAGGACCAAGTGATCCCGCGCCTGTGGGACGCCAACGGCCACGCCAAGGGCATCCTCGCCCCCGGCGGCTACATCTGCAAAACGGATCCGGACGGCAAGACGGTGGAGATTTACAGCGCCGGCTTCCGCAATGAGTTCGACTTCGCTTTCGACGCCGACGGCGAAATGTTCACCTTCGACGCGGACATGGAGTGGGACATCGGCTCGCCCTGGTACCGCCCCACGCGCATCATCCATGCGGTGAGCGGCGCGGACTACGGCTGGCGCAGCGGCGCCGGCAAATGGCCCGCGTATTATCCCGATTCGCTGCCTGCCACGCTCGACATTGGTCCGGGCTCGCCCACCGGTGTGTGCTTCGGCACCGGCGCGAAATTCCCGGCCAAATACCAGCGCGCCTTCTTCGCGCTCGATTGGACCTACGGCACGATGTACGCCATCCACCTCACGCCCTCCGGCGCGAGTTTCAAGGCGGAGAAGGAAGAGTTCGTCGCCGGCAAGCCGCTCCCGCTCACGGACGCGATCATCCGCCCGCAGGACGGCGCGATGTATTTCATGATCGGTGGCCGCAAGACGCAGAGCGCGCTCTACCGCGTGACCTACGTGGGCAAGGACAGCACCGCGCCCGTGGGCAAATACGCCGAGACGCCCGAGGCCAAGCTGCGCCATGATTTGGAAAAGCTGCACGTCGAAGGCACCGGTCCCGAGGCCATCGACAAAGCGTGGCCGTACCTCGCGAATGCCGACCGCTTCGTGCGCGCCGCCGCGCGCGTGGCCATCGAGCGCCAGCCCGTGGAGAAGTGGAAAGCCCGCGCGCTCGCCGAGACGAATCCGCAGGCTTCCATCGAGGCACTGATGGCGCTCTGCCGCCTGGGCCGCAGCGCCACCGCCGCGCAAGCCGCGCTCGATGCGCAGAAGAAGAGTGGCGTTTCCTCCGGCCCCGTGCCGGGTGTTTCCGGAGAGGACGCCGCGTTGCAAAAGCAGGTCTTCGCCGCGCTGCAAAAGCTGAACCTCAAGACCATCGCACCGGAGCTCCGCCTCCCGCTGCTCCGCGTGTGGCAGCTCTCGCTCACGCGCTTCGGCAAGCCCGACGCGGCGACCGCCTCCGCCGCGGTGGCGAAGCTCGATCCGCTCTATCCGGACGCCGACCCGCTCATCAACCGCGAGTTGCTGCCCATCCTCGTCCTGCTCGATTCGCCCACGGCGGTCGCCAAGACGGTACCCATGCTCGCCACGGTGCATGACCCGATGGCCGACATCGCCAATGAATCGCTGCTCGCCCGCAATTCCCAGTACGCCGCGGCTGCGCGCGAGATGCAGGCCAGCCGCCCGAATGGCCAGGCGATCTACTTCGCATACGACCTCCGTGCTGCCACTGCCGGCTGGACGCCCGCGCTGCGCAAAGCCTACTTCACGTGGTTCCCGAGCACCCGCAATTGGAAAGGCGGCAACAGCTTCAACGGCTTCCTCAACAACATCCGCAATGAAGCGCTCGCTACGTTCGTTCCCGAGAACGAGAAGGCCGCGCTCGAGGAAATGAGCAAGCGCCAGGCGCCCGCCGTGGCCGCCAATGTGGTGATGCCGAAGGGCCCGGGTAAAGCCTACTCGGTGGATGATGTCGCCGCGCTTGCGCAGGGCGGTCTCCATGGCCGCGACTTCGCGCGCGGCAAGGCGATGTTCTCCGCGACGCTCTGCGCCTCCTGCCACCACTTTGCGGGTGAGGGCGGCAACATCGGCCCGGACCTCACCGGCGCCGGCAACCGCTACACCATCCGCGACCTTGCGGAGAACATCCTCGATCCCAGCAAGGTCATCTCCGACCAGTACGGCAGCGAGGAAATCACCCTCAAGGACGGCGGCGTCGTCATCGGCCGCGTCGTCGGCGAGCAGGACGGCAAGCTGCAGGTGATGACCAGCCCGCTCGCGCCCACCGAGCTCACGCCCGTGGACAAAGCGAATGTCGCCGCGCGCAAGGAATGGAAAATCTCCATGATGCCGCCCGGCCTCATCAACTCGCTCAACGAAGAGGAACTCAAAGACCTCATCGCCTTCCTCCAAAGCGGCGGCAACGCGAACGACAAGGCGTTCCAGAAGTAGCCAAGCTGCATGGCAGGCGAAGGCCTGGCACAGCCAGCTTGGGATGGCGTCGGGATTTGGTTGATTTGAAGATCTCGAGGAGTGACCGCGCGGCGCGCTGTATGGTGGGCCGTTGGCCCAAACTACAGCCCCCGAGGTATGTGTTCGACCGACGTTTGCCTTTCACAGGCGTGCTCCCGAATGTTGATGCGGCGCCCTCTTGGTGGCGTGACGCTCTGCGTCTCGCTCAGTTCATGGAGTGAGGCGCGACGCAAAACGTCACGCCACCAAGAGTGTCGCCGCGACCCTGCGGAATTCGCTTGCTCGCGCGGGTTTACATTTTTAATTAGTGTGTATTGTCTGGCTGCGCTCACTGTTCCAAGAGCGCCCTGCGGCCAGCGCGCCGGTTTTCGCGATCACTCTCATCGAAACGCTCAACCCGTTTACTCCTATGCCTAAACGCCCCGGCCTTTACTGCAAAATTGAAACGCTCGAAAGCCGCATCGCGCCCGCGGTGTTCATGGTCACCAGCATCAGCGACAGCGGCCCCGGCACCCTGCGGGACGCCATCACCCAGGCGAACGCGGCGGCGGGCGTGGACACGATCAAATTCAAGCTCCCGACGGACTCGACCCTCCTGCTGACCACCGGCCCCATCTCGATCACGGACAGCATCAACATCACCGGCCCGGGCGCGGGCAAGCTGACCATCAGCGGCAACAACAGCTCGCGCATTTTCGAGATCAGCGATGGTACCGCCACCGTGAAGACGGCCACGATCAGCGGTCTGTCCTTTGTGGATGGAAACGGCGCCGCCGGCGGAGCTATTTTCAGCGAGGAAGCCTTCGTGATGACCAACTGTGTCGTCGCCACTTCGATCAGTTCGGGATCGGGCGGAGGTCTCCACGTGTCCACGCCCGGCAAAATTTCCATTACCGGCACCAAGTTCATCGGCAACCAGGCCTCCAGCAACGGCGGCGCGCTCTATCTCCGGATCCTCGGAACGGGAGCGACGGGCAGCATCCAAATCACCAATTGCCTGATTTCGGGCAACGCTTCCGGTGGGCGGGGCGGTGGTCTTTATGCGCGCATCTCCGTGGGCAATGGCAACCTGACGGTCGACAAGACCACGATCAGCAACAATACCGCGGCGACGGGCGGCGGCGGGGCGTGGCTGGGCGATTTCGCGCCCGGTCTCGACAACAATGACGGCACGCCAGACGACGGAAAACTGACGATCAAGAATTCCGTCATCACGGGCAACCGCCTCTCGGGAGCCAATTCCAGAGGTGGCGGCCTGTATTTGGTAGATGGAAATCACACCATCCAGAATACCCAGATTAGCGATAACACGGCTCTCCTGAAAGGCGGTGGAATTTTTGTCTCAGGCGATCAGGATTCGTTCAAGATGCTCGCGGTCAAGGTGAGCGGGAATACGACGACGGATTCCACGCCGGACACCACCGGCGGAGCCGGCGTCTACTTGAATGGAGGCCATGTGGTGACCATCCAAAGCTCTTCCTTTACGGGCAACCGTTCCGCGAGTTCGGGCGGGGCCATCCAAGTGCGCGGTGGTGTCAGTACGGGCGCCAACGGCTTTAGCGTCAAGATCACGGGCACCACCTTCAGCAGCAATCTCAGTGCGGGCAATGGCGCCGCCGTGGATGTGGATATCATCAACGGGGGGACCACCCAGGACATTCCGCTGACCATCCTCTCCAGCAAGTTCTTCGATAACTTCTCGGGTAATTCCGGGGGCGGCGTGTCCTTCCACCGGGCGTCCGGCGCGCTCTCGGTCACCGGTTCCGTCTTTTCCGGTAACCGCGCCGGGAATGATGGCGGGGCGATGGATACCACGGGCGGGGCGGCGACGACCATTAAGTCCACGATGTTCACCGGCAACGTCTCGGCCAGCGAAGGCGGCGCGCTTTATTTGCGCAGCACCGCCGCCACGACGATCATGGCTTCCACCTTCATGCGGAATTCGTCCTTCATCCGGGGGGGCGCCATCTCGCTGGGGCCATTGAATGGTCCGAGTGGCGCCAAGCTGATCATGGCTTCCAAGTTCATCGACAACTCGACGATCGCCGATGGCGGAGCGATTGTCGTCTACGACCCGCTGGCCACGCTGACGCTGACCGGCTGCACCATCACCGGAAATGTCGCCGGCACGCGCGGCGGCGGCGTTTCCAATTTCGGGCAGGCCACCATTATCGTGAATGGCGGCCTCATTGCTAACAACACCGCCCCGACGGATCCGCAGATCCGGAAGTAACAGCGGGTAGGATTTCTCGGAATCCGATTGCCCACGTGGAGTTACGTCTCTAAATTTGGCGTCATATCCGGCTGAGCTGATCGTTCCGGAAGAGTCTGGCAGACGAGAGGGGATGGCCGGGTTTCACCACCACCAGAAGAAAACGTTCAGCCCGTTTACTCCTATGCCTAAACGTCCCGGCCTGTACTGCAAAATTGAAACGCTCGAAAGCCGCATCGCGCCCGCGGTGTTCATGGTCACCAGCATCAGCGACAGCGGCCCCGGCACCCTGCGGGACGCCATCACCCAGGCCAACGCGGCCGCGGGCGTGGATACGATCAAATTCAAGCTCCCGACGGACTCGATCCTCCTGCTGACCAGCGGCCAAATCCCCATCACGGACAGCATCATCATCACGGGGCCGGGCGCCGGCAAGCTCACCATCAGCGGCAACAACTCCTCGCGCATTTTCAATATCAGCGATGGCAGCGCGACGGTGAAGACGGCCACAATTAGCGGTCTGACCTTCATGGATGGCAACGGCGCCGCCGGCGGAGCCATTTACAGCGCGGAATCCTTCACGATGACCAACTGCGTCGTCGCCAGTTCGGTGAGTTCGGGATCGGGCGGAGGCGTCCACGTGGGCACGGCCGGCAAAATTTCCATCACCGGCTCCAAGTTTATTGGCAACCAGTCCTCCGGCAATGGGGGCGGACTTTACCTCCGGGTCCTCGGAACGGGAGCGACCGGCAGCATCCAGGTCACCAATTGCCTGATTTCGGGCAATGTTTCCGGCGGCCAGGGCGGTGGTCTTTACGGACGCATCTCCCAGGGCACCGGCACCCTGACGATCGACAAAACAACGATCAGCAACAATACCGCTTCGGACGGGGGCGGCGGGGCGTGGGTGGCCAATTTATTGGTCGGTCCCGACAATATTGACGGCACGCCGGACGACGGGAAACTCACGATCAAGAATTCCGTCATCACGGGCAACCGCGTCTTGGGAGCCAGCGCCAAAGGTGGCGGATTGTATTTGGCGGCCGGGAATCACCTCATCCAGAACACTCAGATTAGCAACAATACGGCCGTCCTGAGAGGCGGCGGAATTTTCCTCCCGCTCGGAGAGGATTCGTTCAAAATGATCGCGGTCAAGGTGAGCGGAAATGCGACGACGGATACCACGGCAGACACCACCGGCGGAGGCGGCATCTACGTGAATGGAAATGGGCCCGTGACGATCCAAAGTTCTTCTTTTACGGCCAATCGCTCCGCGAGTTCGGGCGGGGCCATGCAAGTGCGCGGCAGCCTCAATGCGGGCTCCAACGGCTACAGCGTGAAGATTACCGGTACCACGTTCACGAACAACTTCGCCCTCGGCCCCAACTCTGGCAACGGCGGCGCCATCGATATGGATATCATCAGCGGTGGGACCACCCAGAACGTTCCGCTGACCATTCTCTCCAGCAAGTTCTTCGATAACTTCTCGAATAATTCCGGGGGCGCCGTGTCCTTCCACCGGGCGACGGGGGCGCTCTCGGTCACCGGGTCCGTCTTCTCCGGCAACCGTGCCGTCAACGATGGCGGGGCGATGGATACCACCGGCGGGGCGACCGCGACCATCAAATCCACGATGTTCACCGGCAACGTTTCGGCCAGCGAGGGCGGCGCGCTTTATTTGCGCAGCACCGCCGCCACGACGATCACGGCTTCCACGTTCATGCGCAATTCGGCCACCACGCGCGGGGGCGCCATTTCGCTCGGGCCGCTCACCGGTCCGACCGGCTCCAAGCTGATCATGGCGTCCAAGTTCATCGACAACTCGACGAGCGGTGAAGGTGGAGCGATCGTCGCCTACAATTTGCTGGCCACGCTAACGCTCACGGGTTGCACGGTCACCGGCAACGTCTCGGGCTTCCGCGGCGGCGGCGTCTCCAATTTCGGGAGTTCCACCATCGTCGTGAACGGCGGCCTCATCGCCGGGAACAGCGCACCGCAGGACCCGCAGATCCGGAAGTAAGCGGGCGAATATCGTGGACGTGCCGCACTCCACGGCGCCGCTCAGCAATTCGCCCTGCTACGGCAACTTTTCCCCCTTGCCCAATTCCAGCACGGCGAGGGCGCACACGGCGCAGCGCCGCACTTCCGGCATCGGATCCTTGCTCAGCACGCTGAGCCGCTTGCTCGTCTCCACGCCGGGGAAATCCGCGAGCAGCAGCGTCGCCGCCGCCCGCACGGCCACCTCGGGATCTTGCAGCCAGCGGCTCAGCGGTTCCGCGAGCGCTGGGTTCCCCACGCGGCCCAGGGCGCGGATGGCCAGCGCCCGCGTGGCCGCCAAGCCCGGCCCGTCACCCAGCGCGATGAGTTCCTGTCCAAAAAGTTCGCCGCCGATGTTCTTCATCTTCGGATCCCAGTGTCCCGTGACCGGGCCTTCGCCATGCCCCAGCGCCCGCAGCCAGGCGTCCGCCGACTCATTCGTCATATACGGATTGCACGAGCCCACGATGCGGAGCACCGCCTGCGCGAGCGCCGGGTCTTCGCAACGCATCAGATACCCCGCCGCCTGGATGACCTCGGCGCGGTCGAAGTCCTTCGTCGCATTGAAATTCGTCCTCGGGCCATTGCTCATCTCCTCCATCTGCTGGAGACCGTAGAGCACATCGGGCAGCGCGGGACTGCGCAGAAGCGTCTGCAATTCCGCCCACAGGACATCCTTCACCGTGTCGCCCGCTGTCGGGCGCCGATCCGCGCAGCGCAGCACGCCTTGGTCCTGCTTGCAGGTGTGCGCCGGCCAAATCTGCTGCAGCACCCCCACGGTGGCGGTCTTCTTCGCAAAGACCAGATACGTGTGGCCCGCTTCGAGGTGATAGAACTGCGGCATGTATTCCTGCATCCCGGATTTCGGCTCCTGGTCGTAGTGGCGGAAACGCAGCCGTCCCGGGATCTGCTCGCCCTTCACCACACTCACCACCGCCAGCTCCGTGTCGCACACCGCGAAGCCCGGCAGCGCGCGAAACGAAGCATCGTGCACCGGCGCCTCGTCGAGGACGGTGCCTTTAAAAATAACATCCGCCTCCTGGGTGATCTTTTCCAAATCCTCCGCTGGCCGCATGAGATAAGCCGAAGCCTGCGGCGCGGACACGAATAGAACGGCCAGCACGGCCGTGAGAGAGAGCAACACCGGCGCGAAACAACGCCGGAACAAGGTGAGTGGTCGGGCGATCTTCATGCGTGCATCCTGCACGAGCGCCCGCGCGAGTTGTCAGACCGCTGCGCCGCGCTTGCAAAAAAATTGTAGCGCCGGCGGGGAGGGAAAGCAGGCCAAATTGCCCCGTTACCGCGTTGCCGGATTTCGGTTGCGAAGAATTCAGCCAAGTCCAGACGTCGAAGATTGACTTAATCTCAAGTGAGCCTAACCTTCGGGGCGGTTCCCAAGGTTATATGAAACAAAGCCCCATCGTGGCCCGAAAGGCCTTCGTCGCGCTTTTGTTGGGCGTCGGATTGTTGTCCCGTCCGGCCCAGGCGGAAGTTCAGTTGAATATCGTGCCCATCACGTATGCCAATAACCCGGCCGATACCTCCGTCGCCCCCTTCAATCGAGGGTCGGTGGCGTACGATTTCGGGATGAGCAAATTCGAAATCACCAACACGCAATACACCGAGTTTCTCAACGCCAAGGCGCAACTGGCCCTGGGCTCCGATACGCTCGGCCTGTGGGCGGATGGCATGCGTGGTAGCTCCGCGGGCGGAATTTTCCGTTCGGGCAGCGGAACGTTGGCGGATCCGTATAGCTATGTGGTGAAGTCGCAGATGGGCAACAAACCGGTGCTCTTCGTGACGTATTTTGATGGTTTGCGGTTCGCCAATTGGCTGACGAATGGCCAGGGGGCAGGGGATACGGAGAGTGGTTCCTATATTCTCACTGGCGGGACCGCGACTCCCAGCAATTGGTTGTCGACCCCGCGCCAGGCCACCGGTCGCTACTTTCTCCCCTCGGCGGACGAGTGGTACAAGGCCGCCTATTATCAGCCCAGTTCCGCGGGCGGGGACGCGGACAACTATTGGGCCTATCCCACCGCTTCCAATACGCTTCCCACCCAAGCCCTTCCGACGGCCGAGGGCGATGTGGCCAATCCGGGTCCCAACGTCGCCATTTTCGATGGCGGATTTGTGTGGGGCGGCTCCAGCGGGCGGGGCAAGGTCGGGACGGTGGGTTCAGCCGGCGGCCATAGTTTTTTCGACGTTTATGATTTGGCCGGCAATGCCAGCGAATGGACGGACACGCGCTGGTTCGGTTCCCCGGAACCGGCCTACAGCTCGGCGGCTCCTACGATTTTCCGCAGTACCAGGAACTCGTCTCGAGCAATCAGGCGATTACCCAGACCACCACGGAAACCGACGACCTCGGTTTTCGCATCGTGGATCGGGGAGCCGTCCCGGAACCATCGGCGGCGTGCTTGTGCGCGCTGGGTAGTTTCGCGGCCGCCGCCACCCGGCGCTCCAGGAAGTGAGACGAGGCCGGCGCCATCCGGCTGTCGGAGAGGCCCGGACGTCCCCGGGCGTCCTGCTTCCTGCTTCCTGCTTCCTGCGAAAGTTGGCGCGTTCAGAGGGCTTGTGAAACTTTTCACAAACACCCTTGCCTCCCATTCCGGTGCGCCGTAATTTCGTCGCCACATTATGGCTGCCAGTACCGTTGAGTTCGAGATGCCCGATGCGCTCACCAAGACCCAGCAGGGGTTGGAGGAGAGCACCGATGTGTTGGGCGAAAAGCTCATTTTGAACATGGGCCCGTCGCACCCCGCCACGCACGGCGTGTTGCGGCTGGTGCTGGAGCTCGACGGCGAAATCATCACCAAGGCGACGCCGGACGTCGGCTACCTGCACCGCGGCGACGAGAAGATCGCGGAAAACATGACCTACAACCAGTTCGTGCCGTACACGGACCGGCTGGATTACCTCGCCCCGCTGGCGAACAACGTGGCCTACGCCATGGCGGTGGAAAAACTCATGGGCTGGGAACTCCCGCCGCGCGGCCAGGCCATCCGCGTCATCTGCTGCGAGCTCGCCCGCATTTCCTCGCACCTCCTCGGCATCGGCTGCTTCGCCATGGATACCGGCGCGATGACGGTGTTTCTCTACACCTTCCAGCAGCGCGAGACGGTCTACAATCTCACCGAGCAAATCACCGGCGCCCGTTTCACCACCAGCTACACGCGGGTGGGCGGCGCCGTGCGCGATCTGCCGGACGCGCTCGTCCCGGCCATCCTCAAGTTTTGCGATGAAGTGATGCCCGTCATCGAGGAGACGGACAAGCTGCTCACGCGCAACCGTATTTTCGTCGACCGCACGAAGGACATCGGCACGATTACCAAGGAAGATGCCATCAGCTACGGCCTGAGCGGCCCGAACCTGCGCGCCTCCGGTATCGATCACGACCTGCGCAAAAAGCAGCCCTACCTCGGCTACGAGAAATACGATTTCGACGTGCCGATCGGCTCGGTGGGCGACTCCTACGATCGCTATCTCATGCGCATGGAGGAGATGAAGCAGAGCGTGAAGATTCTCCGCCAGGTCTGCGCGAACCTGCCCAAGGGCGAATGGTTCGTGAACGACCCGAAGAACTACCCACCGCCGAAGACCACGGTGCTCACGAAGATGGAGGAGCTCATCCACCACTTCATCCTGCACACCGAGGGCATCAAGGCTCCGGCGGGCGAAGTCTACTTCGGCGCCGAAAACCCGAAGGGCGAGCTCGGCTTCTTCATTCACAGCAAAGGCGGCGGCACCCCGTATCGCCTGAAGATCCGCAGCCCCTCATTCATCAATCTCAGCATCCTGCCGAAGATCCTGCCCGGCCACATGCTCAGCGACGTCGTGAGCATACTCGGCTCGCTCGACTTCGTGATGGGCGAGTGCGACCGGTAGGCGTCCTCGCGTAGACGCGGCATTCTGCCGCGCGTCGCGACAGTGTCGCAGTGCCGGGGGCACGTATTTACGCACATCATCGCCATGGCTGGTTCCTCCTTTCGCAATCGATGGTCTTGGGTTCTCGCGGCCTTTGTCGTGGGCGTGGGTGTTGGCATCGGCGGCATGATGATGCGGCGGCCCCCACCTCTTCTCCCGCCTAGGGTGGAAGAGCGTAACTACGTCTATGTCGGCTCTACGCGTTCGCTGATGTCCGGCTCGCATGTCGAGTCAAACCGCAAAATTGGAACGGTTTGGGAGTTAAGTTCGTATCAAATCCTGATGAAGCCGCCCGGGATGACCGTGCGCGTTTACCAATTCGCCCATGGTGAGGAAAAGCTGCTGCACACGGCTCAACTGTTGAGCCTGGGCTATCCCAACGCGTTTTTTACGGCGTTCGACTTGGGCCACGGCAGTACAGAAATTGAAATGTGGGCGCCCAGCGTGCTGAGCAGCGCGCCAGTAGACATGGATTTGATTGGGGCCAAGCAGTGGACGGTGGATTTGGGGAAGATCGAATCCATCTATACCGATCCATTTCGCACGGACATCCCGAGCGACGTAATCCTGTCGGGCGAATTGGTGGCATTGCGTTTCGTCATCGGCCGCGACCATAACGAAAGTCGTTTCCTGCCCTCGATGAGCATCGCTGCCCGGTTCCATGAAGTCGAGGAAGCGAGGCTCCTCGAATCTTCCAAGACAAATCCCGGCGTGGAATTTGTCGTGGTAACCGTCCAGAAAATGGACAAATAGCCCCCGCTCCGGACACCAGGTTGTGCCGGGTGACGCATATTTCACTCTCCGTCATCGCCGGAGTGTGGCATCTACCCGCCGCAATTTTTCATGAGTCAACCCATACCGTCTCCCGAGATTCCCAGCCCCATTGAAAACGGCCTTTGGCAAACGCTTGCCCGAAAGCCGCTCACCTTCGTCTTCATGGGCCTGGCCATCCTGCTCGTGGATTTGTTCACGGGGCCCTACCTGATGTTCCCCATCTTCTTCGTCCTCCCGATCACGCTCGCCGCCTGGTACCACGGCTGGCGCCTGTCCGGTTCGCTCAGCTTGCTGCTCCCCATCGGCCGTGTCTTCATCGCCCTGTATGTCGATAAGCGCATCCCCGGCACCTTCGTTTTCCTGAACGGCGTGATCCGCATCTTGGTCCTCGGCTTCATTGCCCTGCTCGTCAGCCGCACTGCCCGGCAAACGCGCGAACTTTCCCGCGAGCTCAAGTTGCTCCAGGGCATCCTCCCCATCTGCATGTTTTGCAAACGCATCCGCGACGAGCAAAAGGAATGGCAGCAACTCGAGTCCTACATCTGCGCCCATTCCGAGGCCGACTTCAGCCACGGTCTCTGCCCCGAGTGCGCCCAGAAGCACTACGGCGACGTCCTCGCTCTCTCCAAACGGAAGTAACCCCGCGGTTTCTTGGTGGCCCGAAGCTCCAGCTCCGGGCCTATCGATCCTTCGGAGTGCATTGGTGTAGAAGACATGCCCGGAGCTGGAGGTTCGGGTCACCAAGAGGAGCGCCCTCGCCGTTTTCATCCATCGTTGGCTCGGCGCGACGCAGAGCGTCACGCCACCAAGGGCGCCATCGTACTTTCTGCGCCGCACTTTCTTTTTGAAGTCCAGCATGCTGGAACACTCTGGAATGCCCAACTTTTGCGGGTCGCATAGAAATGGGCAGACAAGACCACAGCCCGGCCATTAGGAACCGATTCCCGCGACAAAGAGGAATGGATTTTCGGCTTTACGGAATCGCGCGCCCTTCCTGTCGCGCCCGGATAGCCCTACGGTCATCCCACATGCACCTATCCAGAATCCTACGGTCCGCCCGATTCGGCTGCCCTCGCTGCCTGCCGATGGAGGAAACAGGAGGCCGGGAGATAGCGGGTTGATGGATTTTTTATCACCTTGGAGCGCCGCTTTTCTCAAATGCTGGAAATGCCCGTCACCCTGCCCCCCCCGGAACCGGTGGATTGCGCGTGGGGTCGCCAAAATGGACTGGCATTTTGGATCGCATAACAAAAACAACCGTAGTCATTTGCAAAACATCCTTTTTGTCAAAGCCAGTTGGGGTCGAAGCGCCGATACCACCTGCGCCCTTCCGAGGCATCCGCCCGGCCTCGGAGTTGCCACAAAAATGCCAAACCTTCGCCCAAATTATCCAAGACCCTTGGGTTTCGTAGGTTATTATGCTGAGGTCTTACTGCACCAATTTCTAATCCCGGAAACCACCCAGGCGGATATTTCAAGGCCCGCTTGGCTGCTGCTCGAAACTTTTTATCCATGCACTCGTCCAACCGCTCGCGTTCCAAATCCTCCCGCACCTTTCGTCAGGCCGCCTCGGCCACGGCGATCACCATCCTGCTCGGGTCGATTGCCCACGCCGACTACTTCCCCCTGACGCTAACCCCCGGAAGCTGGACCCAGGACATCGTGGTCGAGAATACGGCGATTAATTTCACGCCGTCGGTCACCGCGACGCTCGATGACGGCACGACCAAGAATGGCTTTACGTGGTATGAGACCGGGCTGCCCGGCAGCCCCACCGGCACCGGCATCGGCCGCAGCGGCAGCACGTTTGTCAGCAAGGCTTTTTCCACGACGGCGTTTCAATACCAGCCGTTCAACGGCAATGACGCCATCCTGCTCGATGGCGGCCTGACGTCCGCGACGATGACCCTCGGCCAGGCCACGCCGCTGACGGGTCTCTCCTTCCTCACCGCCACGGGCGGCGGCACCGGGAATATCTCGATCACCATCAATTTTGCCGACGGCACGCCGGCCCTCACCAGCGCGGCCACGTTCACGTCGCCCGACTGGTTTGGCAATACGCCCATCGCGGTTACGGCGGGCGGCCGCGTGGGGAACAGCGGCGTCAATACATTCGGCTTCCAGAACAACGGCGACAACCCGCGGCTCTACGAGGCGCAAGTGGTCCTGCCCGCGCTGGCGTCGCAACATCCCATCGCGAGCATCGGCCTCACCTATGGTGGCTCCGGGCACTCCGGCATTCTCGCGGTGAGCGCGGCGGCCAATGAACTCACATGGAGCGGCAGCACGGATGCCAAGTGGGACATCAATACCACCGCCAACTGGGCGGGCTTCACCACCTATGTGGATGGCAGCACGGTGTATTTCGACGACTTCGGCAGCAACACGGACATCAACATCCAGGCGGCCGGCGGCGTGAAGCCCTTCGCGGTGTCCCTCAAAAACAATACCTCGGCGTATTCGTTTTCCGGCAATGCCATCGCGGGCAATGCGTCCGTCACGCTGGGGGGCATCGGCACCGTGACGATCAACAACGTGAACACCTACACCGGCGGCACGGTGGTGAACGCGGGCACGCTGAATGTCTCGAGCGGCGCGACGCTCGGTGCCGCCACGGGCTCGCTGGCCGTAAATAATCTGAACACGGGCATCGGCACGGACGTGAACGTCAATTTGAACTCGTCGCAGACGGTCGGCTCGCTCGCCAGTTTCATCGCGACGCCGAGCGGCGGCACCAACACGGCGAAGCTGAACCTGCTGGGCGCGAGCAATACGCTCACCGTGAATCAGGCGACCAACACTATTTTCGATGGGGCCATCACCGGCGCCGGCGGACTGCTGAAGACGGGCAACGGCACGCTGAGCCTGAAGGGCAGCAGCACCTACACCGGCGGCACCGTGGTGAGCGGCGGCACGCTGGAAGTTTTTAATCCCACCGACGATGGGAAGTCCGTCCTGCCCTCCGGCAAGCCGGTCACCGTCAACAGCGGTGCGACGCTGCGCATGGGTGAGGACGATGGCCTCGGCTATTACGCCACTGGCGCCTCCAGCCTCACCTTGAATGGCGGCACGGTGCTCAGCAAATACGAGCACCACTCCACGCTCCCCGCGCTGACGCTCAATAACGGCACGGTGGCGGCGCAAGGCGCGGGCAACGTCTCCAACGGGGTGACGGCGAACTACATTCTCGACGGCACGGTGACGACGGCGGGTTCTCTCGCTTCGACGATCAGCGCGCCCAAGGTGCTGCTGCGTGGCAACACCACCGGCGAGGGCGGCCCCACGGGCCCGGTGACGTTCCAAGTGCCGCGCGGCACGGCGGCGTCCGATTTGGTCGTCTCCTCTTCGCTCGCCGATAAAGGCGCGGGCCTCATCAAGAATGGCAACGGCATCCTCTCGCTCACGGGTAACAGCACCTACTCGGGCGGGACGTTTGTGAATCAGGGCACCGTCGCAGTGAGCGGCGTCCAGGGCAGCGGCATTGCCACGACTTCGCTCGGCACCGGCACGGTCTCGCTGCTCGGCGGTACGCTGGCGCTGCAAGGCCAGACCGCGGCCACGCCGGGGTTGACCGCTAATTTCTACCAACTCGGCGGCGTGGATCAGGCGAGCTTCGCGAATCTGTCGGCCTTCCAGAGCCACTTCGCGGCGCTGACGCCGACGGTGGGGGGCGTGAATACGACGACCGGCGGCAAGGCGGACCTGAACTACGGCAACGGCGGAGGCGGGAATAATGCGCCGTTCAATGTCGCCGGCGCCGACACGGCGAACTACGGCTTTGGCGGGACCGCAAACTACGAAGTGAGCATGCAGGGTTACATCGCCATTCCCGCGGCCGGCACCTACACCTTCGGCACCACGAGCGATGACGGCAGCGTGCTCTTCATCGACGGCAATCACGACGCCGTGGTGGTTAATAACTTCTTCCAGGGGATGACGAACCGGACGGGAACCTATACCTTCCCGGCCGCGGGCTTGTATCCGATTGCCGCAGGCTTCAACCAGGGCGGCGGCGGCCAGGGTTTTCAAGTGCTGATGGCTCTGCCAGGCCAAAATGGCCAGGTCGTGACCAACGCGCAGGTGTTTAGCTCCACCGGCACACTCGCCGCTACGCAATGGTACGCGAATAATGTGAGCGTGGGCGTGGATTCCACGGTGCAGGTGACCAACTCGCTGGCCGCGAGCATGGGCACGCTGTCCATCGGCGCCAATACACTGAATGTGACCGGCGATACCGGCGCGAGCCTCGCCTTCCGCTCGACAAACCTCACGGGCAATGCAGTGCTGAATGCCGCCGCGGGCACGACGGTAAAGAGCGGCGCGGTCTCGGATGACTTCGCTACCAGCGCGGTGGCGCGTTCGCTGACGAAGAGCGGCAACGGCAGCCTCGTACTGAGCGGGATCGGCACCTATGGCGGCGGCACGACAATCAATGCGGGCACGGTGACCGTCGGCCACGCCAATGCGCTCGGCTCCGGCACAGTGACGCTCAATGGCGGCACCATTGCGCTCACCTCGGCGGCGGGCACCGTGGGCTTCACGGGCTACACGCTGAATAGCAACGGTGCGCTGCCCACGCTGAACGGCACGAATGACACGCTCTTCCTCACGGACGAAAACGGCGGCGGCCAGGCTCGCTCGTCCTTCTCGCCGAATCTCGTGTCCATCGCGAACGGTTTCACCGCCAACTTTGTCTATCAGGCGGGCGGCAATCGCGCGGCGGACGGCATTGCGTTCACCATCCAGAATAGCGCGACGGGCTCGGCGGCCCTCGGCGGAGCGGGTGGGGGACTCGGCTACCAGGGCATCACGAATAGCGGCGCGTTGGAATTTAATCTCTACACCGGCGGCGGAAATCCGGTCGGCACGGCCCTCGGCGCGGGTGGCGCAGCCCCGAGTGGCTATACGGGCACGCCTTCGGTAAATTTCTCGAACGGGAATCCGATTGGCGTGAAGGTCGTTTACGACAACACGGCCAAGACGCTGACGGAAACGCTGACCGACCTCGTGTCGAACAGCGTCTACACGCAGGTCTTTACCGGCGCGGATCTCGTGGCGGCGCTGGGCGGCGGCACGTCGGGCTACATTGGTTTCACCGGCGGCACCGGCGGCGCCACGGCGACGCAGCAGATCAGCGGTTACGAGTTCAACAACTATTCGCAGGGCATCACGCTGGCGAACAACGTCAACGTGACGAATGGCGCGTCCGCGGGCTTCCAGGTGCTGCCGATCAGCGCCGGCGGCGCGGGCGCAGCCACGGTGCAGGGCCATCTCACCCTCGGCTCCGGCTCCACGCTCAGCGTGACGGGTGGCGCGACGTCGACCAATACGGCCTATGGTTTCAACGTGACCGGCGTGACCACGCTCGGCGGCAATGCGACCGTGAGTGTCACCAACAACGGCACCGGCGCGGGCGTGGCCACGCTGACCAATGTGGATCAGACCGCCACCGCCGGCCTCACCAAGGCGGGCAATGGCACGCTCGTCCTCAGCGGCGCGGCGACTTATACCGGCGGCACGACGGTCAGCACCGGCACGTTGCTGGTGAACGGCACGCTCGGCTCCAGCACCCTCGCCGCGCAGGTCGCGAACGGCGCCACGCTCGGCGGCGCGGGCACGGTGAATCCGGCGGTGAGCGTTTCCGGCATCATCGCTCCTGGAAGCAGTCTCAATGGCATCGGCAAGCTGACCCTCGGCAGCACAAATACCACCGCAGCACTGGATCTCAGCGGCGGCGGCACCTACCTGTGGGAACTCGGCGCGCTCCTCGACAATGCGCTCGGCACGGCGGGGACCGATTTCGATCAGCTCTTCCTCGCCGGCTCGGGTGGCAATCTCCGCCTCGGCGGCACGTCCAAGTTGACCGTCGGCTTCGACAATGGCATCGCCACGCCGAACTCGTCCGATCCGTTTTGGACCGCCAACCATTCCTGGACCATCGTCCTGGGCGGCGCCGGCGTGACCAATACCGGCACGACGAACTTCGGCTCCATCACCGACGCCACGTTTACGAGCGGCACCTTCTCCACCGCCGCCGATGCCAGCGGCAAGGTGACGCTGACCTACCTCGCCGTCCCCGAGCCCGCCACCTGCGCGACGCTCGCCGGTGGCCTCGCCCTGCTCCTGCTCCCACGCCGCCGGCGCAGCTAATGTCGCTGCGAGCGGAAGCTTGCGGGCTGATCAAACTGTAGCGCTCGAGTAATCAGAGCGCGTCCAAGTCACTCGGGCCTGTAGCTGCGACCGGAAAGGTTGCAGATGGCTTCTGCTTATCCGGCCCGAAGGGTCGATGGATACTAGCCGGGGGCTTCAGCCCCGGGTGGAGTAAAAAGGATCGCCGCGCCCCGAAGGTGGCGCCGGAGACCGTGATTTGCCTGAAACGTTATTCCGTCGAATTGACTGTACTGAACGCATGCCAAAGATAACTCCTGAGGGCATCCGGCGCCGCCCTCGGGGCGCGGCCTTTTGTGCTTTTGATCCGGGGGCTGAAGCCCCCGGCTAGTATCCATCGGCCCTTTGGGCCGGAAATAAAGCCCGGAGAGCCTCTACGCCATCTCCTCGCCCGCAAACGACAGCGCTTCGCCCATCCACTGGTCCGCCCGCATCACGCCCTCGCGCTGTTTGGCGGCGAGGTCCTGCGCCTTTTTCTGCGCCTTGGCAAAGGAGCGATGGGCGAGCCGTTCCCAGCCCAGCACTTGATTGTCGATCGCGCGGGAAAGCAGCTTTTGCGAGCTCACGCCCAGCTGCCGGCGGATGAGCTCATCCTGCACACTGACAAACGCCTGTGCGCTGCCGGGGTCGCCCTGACGGCCGCTGCGGCCAAAGAGCTGGCGGTCCACGCGGCCGCTTTCGTGCCGCTCGGTGGCGATGACGTGCAGCCCGCCGAGTTGCGCCACACCTTTGCCGAGGATGATGTCCGTGCCGCGGCCCGCCATGTTGGTGGCGATGGTGATGCGCCCCGGTTCGCCGGCGATGGCGATGATGGCCGACTCTTCCTTGAGCCGGTTGGCGTTGAGCACCGCGCATTGCAAGTGCCGCTCGGCCAGCAGCGCGGCGAGGCGCTCGCTCGCGGCCACGCTGCGAGTGCCGGCCAAAATGGGGCGCTGCGTGGCGTGCACGCGGGCGATCTCATTGGCTACCGCGTCCCACTTTTCGTCCTCCGTGGCGAAGACGCGGTCGGGCCATTGTTCGCGCACGCACGGCTTGTTCGTCGGGATGGAGATCACCGGCAGGCGATACACCTGCCAGAATTCCGCCGCCGCCTCGCGCGCCGTGCCGCTCATGCCGGAGAGATGATGAAAGCAGCGGAAAAACCGCTGGAAGCTCAGCCGCGAGATGGTCTCGGACGGGTCGGAAATATTGAGCCCTTCCTTGGCCTCGATCGCCTGGTGCATGCCTTCGCGCCACGTGCGCTGCGGCATGGGCCGGCCGGTGAATTCATCAACGATGATGATCTTCCCGTTCTCGATGATGTATTGCTTGTCGCGGTGGAAAAACTCGCGAGCGGCCAGCGCCTGGATGGCCAGTTCCAGCCGGCGCGCATCGCCGCGCCACACGCCGGGCAAATCGGTCGCCGCGCTTTCAATCGCCTTCATCCCCACCGGGGTGATTTCGATTTCCTTGAAGCGCTCATTGCGGTGGTAGTGCTCGCCGAGCACGAGCCCCGCGATGATTTTCTGCGCGGTCCCGCCCGCTTCCTTCAGCAGGGCGTTCTCCCGGAGCGCGGAGATGATGAGTGGCGTGACGGCTTCGTCGATAAGCACGCTGTCCGCCTCGTCGATGATCGCCGTGTGCAGGCCGCGCATCACGAGGCCTTCGAGCTCGCGCGCGCCGAGCAGGCGGCGGATGAGCCGCCGCGTGGGCTGGTGCAGCGCGCCGAGGCGCAGCCGATCACGGAGAAAGTCAGCGAGCAGTTCCTTGCTCGTGGTGTAGGTGAGGTCGCAGCCGTAGCCGGCCTGCCGGGCCGCCGGCTCCATGGGCCCGGTAACGCAGCCCGCGGTGACCCCGCAAAATTCATAGAGCGGCCGCAGGCGCGCGGCGTCGCGTTCCACCAAGTAGTCGTTGACCGTGACGATGTGGCAGGGCCGCTTGGTCCAGCCGGCGAGGGTCGCCGCGACGCCCGCCGTGAGGGTCTTGCCTTCGCCCGTGGCCATCTCCGCGAGATACCCGCGATGCAGCGCCAGCGCGCCGACGATCTGGACGAAGAACGGCCGCATCCCCAGTTGCCGCTCCGAGACTTCGCGCACCGCCGCCAGTGCCGGCACGAGGCAGGCTTCCGCCGGACGCCCACCGCGCCGAAACGCGGCGCGATATTCGGCCAGGCGGTCGCGGAGGATCGCGTCGCTGAAATCCTTGAACTCTGCCGCCTTGCGCTCCACTTGCTGGGCATCGCGATCGAGGGCCGCGTAAACCGAAGCCCGCCGCCGCCACATGCCGATGAAACGGTGGATCACCGCATCGAGGCCGCGCAGGGCCTTGGGCGGCGTGTGGGCGCCGGTGCGGCGGTAGTCGAGCGTGGGAATGACGGCGCTCACATCTGGTAGCGCTTTTGCAGGAGCTGCCACAGCCGGCGCAGCCAGCCGGAGAGCAGCGGCTCCGTGCCGAGGTCCACGCGCATGCGGCCCGAGACCCCGTCAAACAGCGGCACCGGCGAATTTGCGGGCAGGCGCATGATCACTTTGAAATAAGGCTCGGCCGTCTTGTTGCCGCGCTCGTCATTCATCTCCACGGGAATATCGCCGCCGCCGCGCGAGCCGAGCGCGGGGGAGGGGAGCTGTCGCTGCTCGCCGGGGATGACTTTCAAGTCGCCCACGACCAGTGCGGTGCCCACGGCATCCACGAGCCGTACTTCCGTGCCAGCCAGCTTGCGGGCGAAGAGCGCATCCGCGTCCTCCTGCTGCACCGTGGCGACAAAGTCGTACGCATCCGGATTCACCAGCAGCCCGAGATTCGAGCCGCGGGTGAGATAGCGCCCGATGAAGTCCTGGATGCCCGGCGCAATCCAAACACCGTCATGCCGGGCGCGCACGGTGAGACGCTCAACATCTGCCTGCAGCTTTTCGACGCGGGCCTTGTTGGCCTCTTTCGACTGCATGAGCGGCTTCAAGTCGGCGCTCTCGTCCTTCATGGCCTTGAGCAGGCGCGCTTCCACTTCCTCCATGCGCGCAGTAGCTTCGGCGAGTTCCAGCTGCAGCTCCGGATTGGTCATCTGGAGCAGCGCGTCGCCCCGCTTCACGCGGCCGCCAGGTGTGGCGACGATCTTGGCCACATACCCCGCCGTCTCGCTGGAAAGCTCCGTGCGCTCAGTCGCCCGCACGATGCCCGGCGCGCGGAAGTGATGCGGGAAGGGAATGAGCTGCAGCACTGACAGCAGCACCGCGGCCATGGCGACGGTCGCGATGATGGCCCGCTTCCGCACGCGGTCGAGCCGTGGATCGACGGCCAGATAGCGGATGAACTTGATCACCGGGACGGTGGCCCAGGAGATGAGACACACCAGCGCCATGAGCAGGCCGATGAGCAGAAACTTATCGGCAATCGCGAGCAGGATGCCGGAGAAGACGACCACGCGATAGACGCCGCTCAGGAGCCCGAAGGTCGCATAGCCCCAGGCGCCGCTTTTGGTGAGGGCAGGCGATTCCGAGCGCTTGACCCCGAAGACGTAGTGCTCGAAGAAATGACGCAGTTGCTGCCCGGCGCGCTGGTGCAGGTTTGGCACCTCGATGAGATCCGAGAGGATGTAGTAGCCGTCGAAGCGGAGCAGCGGATTGAGGTTGAACACCAGCGTGGAGACGGACGCCACGACCATGATGTTGTGCATGATGCTGTGGGTGACGCCGGGGCTGGTGCGCGCCCAGATCATCGCCGCGATCGCCGCGAGGAACAGCTCCACGATCATGCCCGCCGAGCCGACGAGCACGCGCCGCCACTTGTTGCGGAAGCTCCAGCTCGACGTGGCATCCACGTACGGAATGGGGGTGAAGATCATCAGCATCACGCCCATCACGTGCACCTCGCCACCCCATTTGCGGCAGAAGTAGGCGTGGCCAAATTCGTGCAGCGTCTTCACGCCGATGAGGCAGAGATAGAGCAGCGGAAGGTTGTTCGTGCTCAGGACCATCTGCGCTTCGTCCCACAGGCCGTTGAAATTTTCCGCGACGGCTTTGATGCCGAAGCCGACGACAATCATCCACAGCAGCGCGCCGAGCGGGCTGATGAGCCGGCCGACGAAGGGCAGCGTCTTGACGAGAAAGCGGTCCGGGTCCAGCAGCGGGAACCGCATGAACATGATGTTCAGCCAGCGCGAGCGGACCTCCTGCTGGCGCCGTTTCTTGTAGCGCTCAAAGAGCTGCGCGGCATCGGCGGCGGTGTCGTACTGCAGCAGGTTCGCGAAGTAGAGCTGCGAGAGAAGCTGGATGGCGGCTTCCTGCCCGGGTGCGGAATCCGGATGGCGCGTGAGGCATTCCTCCCACGCCTGCTCCACCGTGCGCTCGGGGCGCAGGCGGGCGACGAATTCATAGGCTTCCGGGCGCAGGCGGAAGAATTGATTGGAGAACGGATTCTCCAGCACGATCCAGCGCTCGCCGCGGTAGTTTTGCCGGCGGGCGATGATACCCGGGCGCAGGCAGATGCGCTGATTCGCCACGCGATACCACGATTCGCTAAACGTTGAGGTGACGTCGCCGGCCATGGCCTACCACCAGAGTTTCATCCGCAGGAAATCCGCGGTGCGATGCGTGAAGATCCACCAGAGCGAGCGGCTCTCGACGGAGACCTTGCACAGGCCAGTCATGCCCGGCCGCCACCAGTTCTCCGGCGCAGTCTCCGGTTTGAGCCGGACGAGGAAAACGTTCTGATCCTTCTTTGCCAGCGCCGCCGGTTCAATCGTGGCGATGGTGGCGGTGAAGGTCTGTTTGGGTTGCGAGACAAAGGCGAACTCAGCGCGCTTGCTGTTGAGGATCTCGCGCACGTCGCGCTCATTCACCTCGGCCTCGACGTAGAGGCCATCGAGCCGCGCGATCTTGTACATCGCTTCGCCTGTCTTCACCGGGGAGGCGATGCGCTCGCGCAGGTCGCCTTCCACGATCACGCCTTCGAAGGGCGACCTGAGCACCGCGGTGTCGAGACGATGCGCGATGAGATCGAGCTTGGCGCGGGACTGGGCCATGAGGGCCTCGGCGATGCGCATCTCGGCGAGCTGCTTGTTGGCACGGGCCTTTTCCATCTCGCGCTCATAGCGGCCGAGGTCGGCGGCGGCATTGGACTGCTCCAGCAACAGCTCCGCGCGGTTCAGCGAAACCACCTCGGCGCCGGCGGTGAGGTGATCGCCGGGACGGGCACTCACTTTCTCGATGTAGCCGTCGAACGGAGCGGTGATGTAGCCCACCGCTTCCGCGCGCAGAATAAACGTGCCCTCCACGCGATACGGGACGCGGATGAGGAAGAGCGCGGCGACGAGCAGCACGCCGAGAATGGCGAAGACCTTCATCCACGTCCGGTCGGGGCCGAGCAGTTTGGCCGCGCTTTCCCGGAAGTCCGCCGCGATGCGCGCGCCAAACCAGCGGTCCGATTTCTTCAGCGTGATGAGGCGGGGCGTGACTTGATCCGCCAGCAGGCGCAGCTGCTGCATTTCCGTCGGGGTGAACGGCGCGGGCCCGCGTTCGCAGCTCAGCACCGCCACCACTTTGTCGCCCGCGCGCAGGGGCACGGTGGCGAGATGGCCGGCGCTCTGTTCTTTCACAAACTTCTCGTGGTCGCGCGTGACCGCCGTGGAGCCGGGAGGCGCGGGAAACAGAACTTCTTCGTCCTGATCCGCGCACTCTTCCATCGCCGCTTCCAGCGCCTGGGCAGCGGCCATCTGGCGGTCAAATTTTTCCGTGCGGCTCATCGCCTTCAGCCGCGCATAGCCGCCCTCCATCCAGCCGAGGCTGACGCGGTCGCACGTGAGACGGGTCGCGACGCCGTTGCACAGCGCGAGGACGGCGGCGAGGAAGCGCTGTTCGGCGTTCACCGGCACCATCAAGTCGAGCACGGCGGCGAATTTCTCCACATCCGCCTGCGCCTGACGGCTGCTGAGATTTGCCTGGTAGAGCGCGGGCGTATCGGCGGCGAGGGCGAGGCGCACCTGGCTTTCGCGCGCGGCCGGCTCGGTGACGGAGAGCAGTTGAGCGACGAAGACGAGCTGGTCTTCCGCGCGCTGCGTTTTCAGCCGCAGGCCGATGGTGTAGGTCCCGGCCTCCTCCTCGTCTTCCTGGATAAATTGACTCTCGGTGAGGCAGCGTTCGGCGGCCTGTTCGAGCGAGGCGGAGAAATTGCCGCGGAGCTTTGGCGAGCCTTTGCCGGCGGTCCATTCGCCAATCTTCGTCCAGCGCGGCGAGCCCTCGGGCTTGCCCACGAGCAGGGTGGCGACATCGGCCTCCGCGAGCTGTCCGCAGGCGGCGAGGAACTTCGGCCAGAATTCTTTGGGGGCGTCGGGGAAGCGGCGGAGAGCGAGCAAATCGGCCGAAGCCCTGGCAAATCGATCGTTCGTGCCGCTGAGGTTAATCTCCATTTTACTCGAAAATCATTTTAGCCGAGAGCCCGGGGCGGATGGCGCCGTCAGCATTTTCAAAGAGGGCCTTCACCTTGGCGAGACCGCTGGCGGAGTCCACCACCGGCGCGATAAAAGAAATGGTGGCCTGCACCGGGGCCTTGGCGCCGAGGACCTCGATTTTTACCGTTTGCCCGACCTTCAATCCCGCCGCGGCCGTGCCTTCGATGTGGCCCACAAAATAAACGCGCTTGGTATCCACGAGCCGCACCAGCGGCTTGTAGGGCTCCACGCTCGAGCCGGGCTGCAGGAAGATTTCCACGATGCGGCCGGCAAACGGGGCGATGATTTTGCGCCGCTTCAATTGCTCCTCGGCGATGTCGTGCTCCAGCGTCGCCACGGCGGATTCCATCTGCTTTTTGTCCAGCTCGTCCTTGCTCACCGCCTTGGTCTTTTCAAAGAGCATCTTGGTGCTGTCGAAGTCCGCGCGGTTGCGCTCCATCACGGCTTTGCGGCGATTGGCTTCGAGCTCTTCGAGCTGGCTGTCGAGCTCCAGCAGCACTTCGCCTTCCTTCACTTCGTCGCCCTCCTTGTAGCGCTGGGTGTGGATGGTGCCCTGCACGGAGGAACTCAGCAGCACATCAAAATAGGGCTCGGTGATGCCCTCGACGGACTTGCCTTGGGCGAATGCCGTCCCGGTTGAGACGAAGGCAAGGGCCAGCAGTGATAATAGGAGACGCTTCATGGCGCGAAGGGGCGCACAACTACCGCGAGATGGCCGGTTGGGCGACTAAAACCGCAAATTTCCAGTAAGTGTAATGGAGTGCAACACTCCATCGCCCTGGAAAACGCGGGCCTCGTAGTCGAGGATCAGGGCGAAGCGGTCTGAAAACTTGATCATCGTGCCGAGGCCGATTTCGAGCGAATCGCGGTTCGGCGATTCCGTGTGTGAGGACGCGGCAAAGCTGCCGACCGGCGTGAAATGCTGGCCATCGCCGATTTGGTACGGCGATTGTACGAGGGCCACGCCCACGGCCTCGGAGTCGTCCATAAACTCATGCCGCCAAGCGATCCGCGCCTGCGGGATAACCACCGCGCTGCGCACCTTGAGCGTCATGGAATACTGCCAGCCCACGCGGGTGACGAAGGACTCATAGCTCTGGTCGCCCACGCGCACGTTTTTGGTGGCGCCACCCGTCTCGGTATAGCCATCAAGGTCGCCGCGCGTATAGGTGGCGGAAACAAAGGGGCCGGTGGAGACGTGGTGCGACTCAATGTTGTAGCCGAGATTCAGCTCGATGACGTGGTTCTCGCTCTCCGGGTCGGCATGGGCGGTTTCGCCGAAAAGCGTGCGGCGGGAGATATCGTGATCCAACCGCGCATATTGATAGAGCGCATCGGCGTAAAACCCGCCGTTTTTGTAGGAGAGATAGGCCGAGAGCGCGAAGCCGGTCAGGTCGACTTCGCCGGTGTGGTAGCCGAGCGTGTTGTTGCTCTCCACCAGCGTGAAAGCGCCGCCGGCGGTGAGGTGTTGGGAAAACTGAAACTCGCCGCCCACCGTGCCGGCCCAGACGTCGGACTGAAAACCGGTCGTCGGGAAGACGGTTTCGGAATCCATGTTGCCGTAGCCGCCGGTGACGAAAAATTCCCAGCCGCGGTGGTGGGATTCCGTGGCCGCGCGCAGGCGGAAGAGGCGCTCGTTCACGTCGCGCGAAGTGACGGAGAGCGCGGAAAGCACGAGTTCGCGCTGGACCAGGGCGGTCGGCAGGGCGCTGAACACGGCGGACTGGATCGCATCCACGTCGGTCCGCAGCTCCACGATCACCTGGCTCGGATCGCCGGTCACGCCGAGGAAGAGCGGGGACGTCGGCTGCGTGATCCAGCTGGAGCCTGCATTCGAGCTCTGCGCCCACACGGGCGAATAGCCCACACCGCTGCCGACCTCGGAATCCGTATAGGCCGAGGCAAACTCGCCGCTCTTTGCGCGCATCACGATCCAGTAGGTGGTGTTCGGCGTGAGCGTGAGGCCGGAGGGCTGCGTGCCGGAGGCGGTGAAACTGCCGCCGGGCAGATCGGAAACTTTGACGCCCTTTGGCGCGGCGAAGGCGCCGGTGAGCTGCACGTCCTGCACCGTGGTGGCGAATTGCGTGGTCTGGCCCTGGCCGGCCTGGAAATCCACGTTGCTCGGGAGGCCGGTGATTTGGCCCTTCGAATCCAGCACCCCGATGAGCGTGCCGGGTTTGCCATGCGCATCGGAATAGATCGCGGCCTCAAAAGTGCCGGGGATATTGCGCTGGAGCTTCAGCGTCACGTCCGTGAGCAGGTAGGTCTTATTGTCGGTCGTAAATTGGGAGCCGAGCCAGCGCAGATTGCTCACTTTCTCGATGCCGTCCACGGGACGGTCGAGGTTGTTGGACAGGGTCTCCACGCCGATCGCATGGGGTGCGGCCAGGACGAGCGCGAGCACGCCTGCGGCCCGCAGGGCGCCCCGCCCACCGTGTGAGGAGGCCGGTGGAGTGGGTGGGTTCATCGCGACGCTGAGTGCCGGTGAATCCTCATTTTGTCGAGGCAAAAGCCTCCCCGTGTAGCGATAGCGGACGGTTTAAGGGACTGGTAATATTGCGGAGGAAGAAAGCTCTTGCCGGGCATCGGTGCATCACGCACAAGCGCAGGCTTTGCTCAAAACGAGCGTTCCTGCGTCCCAATGACTGTCAAAAACCTCATCACCCAAATTTTCGGAACGTTCCTCTCCCTGAATCTCGCGTTGAATCCCACCTTGCGCGCCGCCGAGCCAGCGGAACCCGTGGGGATTCACGTGAAGATTTCGCTGGCCGATTATTTGCGGATGGTGGTGCAGGAAAATGAAACCATCCAGGCCCAGCTCCTCGGCACCGAAGCCACGCGGCAGCGGTCGCTGGCGGAGCGCGGCTATGGCGAGCCGGACTTCGTGGCGAGCGCCACGCGCGAGAGCAATCACCGGCCGAATACCGTGGAGCAGCAGCGCAACCTGAGCGGCGTGCCCATTTTGGATGAGCGGAATAATTTGTACGATGCGGGCGTCGAAAGCCTCACCAGCACGGGCGCGAAGGTGCATCTCGGCTACACGCTGAATAAGTACAACAACAACCTGCCGCCGCTCACGCCGGCCGGAGTCACCGTGCCGACGCATGATCGCACCAATGAATGGCAGAGCTTCGCGGGCCTCACGATCACCCAGCCGCTGCTGAAAAACGGCGGGCGCGTGGCGACGCTGGCGAACCTCCGCATCGCCGCGATCAATTCCGACGCCGCTTTCCAGGAATATCGCCGGCAATTGATGGTCACGCTGTCGCAAGCGGAGTCGGCCTACTGGGGCCTCTACTTCGCGCAGGAGCAGCTGCGTTTTCTCGATGAATCGGTCTCGGTGGCGGAGTCGCTGCTCAATGACAGCAAGGAAAAGGTGAAGGCGGGCAAGGGCGCGGATCTGGACGTGCTGGAGGCAGAGGCAGGCGTGGCGCTGCGGCGCACCAAGCGCAATGAAGCGCAGCAAAAGTTTGCCGAGGCGCTGGGGCAATTCCTCACCTACGCGGGGAAATCGCCGCAGAATTCGGGCGTGGTTTACCTGGCGTCGGATAACCCGGAATTTGAAGCGCCGAAGCCGACCTATGCCGAGGCGTGGAGCAAGGCGCTGGCGCTGAATCCCGACTATCTCATCCAGAAAAAGAAATACGAAGAGGCCATCGTGCGGCTGAAGCTGGCGCAGAACCAGCGGCTGCCGGAGCTGAATCTCAAAGGTTCCTACGGCTTGAACGGGCTGGGGGATTCGCCGGCGGAGTCGTTTGACGAAGTGACGCATGGCGGGTTTGCCTCGTGGTCGCTGGGCGTGGAGATGCGCATCCCGCTGGGCGGCGGCATCCGTGGAGATCACGAATATGCCGCGATGCTGGCGAGCGTGAAGCAGGTGGAGATGCAGACGCAGGGCATCGAAACCCAGCTCGGCAATGCGCTGAACACGGCCATTAAGAAGATGAAGAATGCGCGGGCCTCGGCGGATGATTACCGCACGATGATCCGGTTCAACGAAGATTTGCTCAAGACGGAGCGGGAACGGGTGGACGCCGGCAAGGTGGAAGGCCGCCGCGTGCTGGAGGTGGAGGCCGGTCTCTACGAAGTGAAGCAGGGACTCGCCGATGCCCAGGTGCAAACGCGCCGCGCGACCTTGGAGCTGTACCTCGCCGAGGGCTCGATTTTGCGCCAGCGCGGGATGGAATTTACGCCCGCCGATCTGCGCGACCAAACGGTGGCGCTGCTGGGCTGGGAGAAGAAGACGGGCAAAGCGGGGAAGGCCAAGGTCAGCGCCAAGCCGACCGCGCCCAAAGTGCGCTTCGCGCCCACGCGCTTGGGGCTGCGGGATGAGTCGGGGGAGGACGAGCGGGTGAGGGACTAGAGGCTCTCCGGCACTCTTGCGCGGAGCGCTGCATTGCGGGCCAAAGGCCCGGCACAAGCCAGCCCGGGGCAACGCCCTGGGGCTCCGACCTCAGAACGTCCAAGCCCCAAAGGGGCGCCACAAGGTACGCCGTCCGGCCTCTCCATCGAGAACCGGTGCGGCACCTTCTTGTTCCGCCCTTTCAGGGCTTGGTCGTTTTCATTCGTTTACCCAGGGCGTTGCCCTGGGCTAGCTTACGCTGGGCCTTTGGCCCGCAATGCTGCGCTTTGCGCAAAAATTCCGGACTGCCTCGAGGCGCGTCCTCCGGACCTTTTGTTTCCTTCTTTCCCTTTTCCCCCGTCCGCTCTTTTCTCGCGGCAGCCATGCGCATTATCGCCGTTGACCCATCACTTCGCTCCACGGGCTATGCCGTGCTGGAGAGCGTGGCGGGCAAGGTGAAGGCGCTGGAGTATGGGGCGGTGAAGAATGCGGCGAGCCTGCTGCCCAGCGGGTGCCTGGTCGCGATCCGGGCGCGGATTGCGGAGTTGATCGTCGCCCACGGCCCGGGGTGTGCGGTGTTTGAGGGAATCATTTTCGTCCAGAGCCACCGGACGGCCATTACCATGGGCGCGGCCCGGGGGGCGGCCCTGGTCGCGGCGGCGGAGAAAGGGTTGCCCATTTATGAATACGCCCCGCGGCGGGTGAAGCAAAGCGTGGTGGGGCGAGGGGGGGCCCAAAAGGAACAGGTGGCCTTCATGGTGCGGGTGTTATTGGGGCTGAAGGAGACCCCGCAGGCCGATGCCGCGGATGCCCTGGCCATTGGCCTGACCCACTTTCAGACGGCCCAGAGTGCCCGAGCTGGGGCGGTGGTTTTGGAGCAAATCTGAAGCGCAAAAGCGGGGGCGGGGCGATTCTTCCCAGAGAACGAAGGGATTCCTTCAGAAAAGCAATTTGACAGAGAGCAAAAACCTCACCAAAGTCTCAACCCTTTTCGCGAAAACCTTTTTATATTTTGCCATGCTGAGCCACCTAGTTGAAGAAGCCGCCAAGAAAATTCCGAGTGTTCCGCTTCTCGTGAATGTAATTTCCAAGCGCGTGCGTCAGCTCAACGCCGGCCACAAGCCGATGGTTGACGTCATCACGCGCATGGGTTTCGCCGACATTGCGCTCACGGAGATCATCGAGGGAAAGCTCGGGTTCGAACAAAAGAGCAAGGGCGGCGACGAGAGCTAGGCTACTTTGGCTGCCAAGCGCGAGAAAAGCGCCGAAATTTCGGTCAATCGCAAGGCGCTCCGGGATTATCATATCCTCGACCGCTTGGAGGCGGGGATTGAGCTCAAAGGCACGGAGGTAAAGTCCATCCGGGCGGGGAAGGTGAACGTCAACAGCGCCTTTGCCCGCGTGGAAAACAACCAACTCTGGTTGTACGACGTGGATATCCAGCCCTACGAACGGGCGAGCCACGAGCAGCATGAGTCCAAGCGCGTCCGGCGCCTGCTTCTGCACCGGCAGGAGATCGACAAACTCATGGGGAAGATCCAGGTGCAGGGCCTCGCGGTGATTGCGCTGCGGATGTACTGGAAGGATCACCTGGTGAAAGTGGAACTCGGGGTGGGCAAAGGCAAACTCGCCCACGACAAGCGCGACGACCTGAAGGCCAAGGTCGTGAAGCGAGAAACGGATCGCGAAGTGAGCGCGTTCAACAAGCGGCGCGGGTAGGGGATTTAGGAATTAAGAGTTAGGATTTTGGATTTGCTTAGAGGTACGGAGATGGGGCGGGATCGGGCGCACAACGAATCATGGCAGGGGATAGACATGCGTTCTCACCGCTTTGTGCGGCGCTGCCCTTGGTGGCGTGACGCTCTGCGTCGCGCCCGGCCTAAACGGGACTCTGCCGTTGTTGAAGGCGAAGACCCGGGCGGTCGCTTTCTTTGGCGATCGCGGTGGGTGGAACAGGCGTAGCCGTTTCCTGCGACCTTCCGGTCGCAGCTACATTGCTCCTCGTCGTTTTCGAACGGCTACGACCCAATTTGAACCACTCTACATCCAGGCGCGACGCAGAGCGTCACGCCACCAAGAGGGGCGCGGCACGATTCGGACGCCCTCCCGTGAAAGTCGCCCCGCATGCCGCTCAGGCTTGAGAGGAGCAGGGCCCCTCCGGCCAAAGTCGGATCGTCCTTTTCCCGGCCATTCCCTAACCATCCCCGCATGCAACCCCACCACCGCATCGAAGCACTCGAGTCCCGTATCGCGCCGGCCGCGATTTTCACTTTTCCGGATGTCGACGGCGACATCGTGAAGATCTTTTCCGACAAGACTCTGACGGTCACCGGCGATTCCACGGCGCTGGTGGTCAGCGGTTCCGGGATGGATGGCGCGAGCTTTTCCACCACGGTCCTTCGCGGGGCGGGCGGCGATGGCTTGGTGAATCTCGGGCGCATCGTGGCGATGGGCCTCGATCTGGGCGCGGTAACGGTGAAGGGGGATCTTGGCAAGATCGTGGCCGGCAACAACGCCAGCCCGCTCCCGGGCGTCAAATCCCTCACGGCCCGGTCCATGGGGGTTTTCGGAGTGGCCACCCAGGGCTCGGGGGATTTGGTCACGGATATCACTGGCGACCTCGGCAAGCTCAACATCGCGGGCGACGTGATCGGCGCGCAGATCAAAGTGGGGGGCAAAATCGGAGAGGTGAAAATCGGGGGCGACCTGCAGGGGACCAACGTGGCGTTTGGCGGGCGCATTCAGGCGGCCGGCGCCGGCAACATCACCATCGGCGGCGATGTGGCCACGGGCAGTGCGGATGAGTCGGGCAAGCTGGTTTTCACGGGGAGCATCGGCGCATTGAAAATCGGCGGCGACCTCGTGGGCGCCCGGGATGCCACCAACGACCCCGCCGGGCAGGTATATGTGTTCGGCAGTGCCGGGGCGATTTCCATTCGGGGCGGGATCTACGGAGGCGTTTCCCAGGAATTGGCGCTCGATATCCACGGCAACACCGGCGCCATCACCATTGGCGGTTCCATCCACGGCGATATCGCGGATGGCAGCGCGGGCATCACGATTCTCGGCAGCACCGGCGCCATCAAGATCGGCGGCTCGATTTTTGGCGGAGACGGGGTGAATAGCGCGCGGGTTAAAATCAGCGGCAATACGGGCGCGATCACGATTGGCGGCTCGCTGGAGGGTCGCGGGCAGGGGACCGCCACGCTCGCCATTCTCGGCAATATCGGGGCGCTGAAGATTGGCGGCAGCGTGGTGAATAGCACCGGCCGCGGTTCCGGGACCATTTTAATCGGTGGCAAGGGCGCCGGGCTCAGCATCGGCGGCGATATCGTCGGCGCTACGGGCGGAGTGGATCTCACCGCGGGTGGGCAGGTGACTTACAATGGCGACGTGAATGGTCCGGTAAAAATCGGCGGCAGTCTGCTCGCCAGCACCGGGCTGGGCGGCGGCAGCGCCGTCCTGGGCGATGCCACGTCGGTTTTCCTCGGCGGCTCCATCATTGGCGGCGGCGAATACATCTCGCCCCAGATGGTCGCGTTTCCCGCCGGCAGCCTGACTCTCGGCACGGCCAAGACCGTGACCATTGCGGGCGATATCGTGGAATCGCCCTTCCGCGGCGGATCCCTGCAGGTGCACGGCGCGGCGAACCTCATCATCGGCGGCTCCATCTTCGGGGCGTCCTCCTTGGATCCGCTGGCCATCTCCGGCAGCCAGGTGCAGCTCTCGGGAACGTTTGGCACCGTCAAAGTCCTCGGCTCCATCGTGGGTTCGTCCAACATGGGCGGTGGCACGTTCGGCGCGAGTCTCGACGTGGATGGGAGTGTCGCCTCGCTCACCGTGGGCGGCTCGCTCGTGGGTGGAAACGTGAATTTCGGCGGTAGCGTCGATATCTCCGGCAACGCGGGGATGGTGAAAATCCTCGGTTCGCTTTCCGGTGGGACCGGTGCGGTGACGGCCGGTCTGCGGGTGGGAGGAAAGCTGGACTCCCTCACTATCGGCGGGAGTGTGTCCGCGCTCAGCGGCAACTACAGCACCTACAACGGCCAGATCGTCGCGGCGAAAATGGGGGCGGTCAAAATCGGCGGCGATCTTCTCACAGCCGGGGGCGGCGCCCCGAGCCGGATCCATTCCAATAGCGACATCGCTTCCATCCAGATCGGGGGCGATATGAACAGTGTCATTGAGGGTCTGACGATTGGCCCGGTGAAGATCCGCGGCGACCTCGTCGCGCCCGGTGGCAGCACGTTCGGCGGCATCAATGCCCAGAAGCTGGCCTCGCTCGCCGTGGGGGGCGACGTCCGCTCTTTCGCGCCGGGCATCTGCGCGGCGATTAATATCGCCCGCTCCACGGGCCCCATCACCATTGGCGGGGATTTTCGCGCGACGGAGAGCGGGGTGGTACGCCTCATTTCCGGGGGCACGCCCGATGCGGCGCCGGCTTTCTCCAGTATCAAGATCAAAGGCAGCATGGTGGGGGCGCAAATCCTGGCCGGCTACACGCTCGGGCTCGCCACCACCAATGAAGATGCCTCCATCGGTGCGGTCACCGTTGGGCGCGATTTCACCGCCAGCTCGATCGTCGCGGGTATCAAGACGGGCATGGATATGTATTTCGGAACCAACGACGATGCCGCCATCGCCAACGCGACGTCGACGCTTGCGCGCATCGCCGCCGTGACGGTGAAAGGGCAGGTCTTTGGGACCGCGGCCATGAACGATCACTTCGGCATTGTCGCCCAGAAGATTGGCGCGGTGAGCGTGGGCGGCCACAGCATCACCAACCGGCCCGCGGATCTCGGTTTGACGGGGGATACGACGGTGCGCGTCATCTAGAGGCTGTGTGGAACCTGCGGTGGGGTCTGGGCCAAAGGCCCTGAATAAGCCAGCCCAGGGCAACGCCCTGGGTAAGAAAATGAAAAGCGGCCAAGCCCTGAAGGGGCGGAGCAAGAAGAGCCCGGCCGGTTTTTGTCGCGCCCTTTCAGGGCTGGGATCGTTCCGCTGTCGGAAACCCAGGGCGGCGCTCGAGCCTCGCTTTGCCCTGGGCTGGCTTATTCAGGGCCTTTGGCCCAAAAGGCTCTGCGTGTAAGTTCCATAGAGTTTCTAGAGCGGATTGAGATGAGTTGTAGCCGGCGGAATCGGGCAGAGCGCGATGTCACTCGCCGCGTGAAAGTATGCGCACCCAAGCACCCTGATCGCGCCTAGGATTTTTGGAGGGGTGTTAAACAGTTAAGATTCCTAAACGGATTTCCTTGCCTGTGTGCGGGGATTCGAAACAATCAGTGCCCTTCCATCCCTTCAGAATCTGCCCGATTCCGTCGTTGGGCTGATCCCGTCGGATCACTAGAACCAGAACGACACGAGAACACCATGATACCCTCCGTATCTAAAGTACCCTCGATCACGTCCGCGGCGTCCCAGCCTCGACGTTTCAAATCCACCCTGATTGGCCTGCTCACCCTCGCAGGCAGCCTGTTCACCTCGTCTGCCCAAGCGGGCGGCACGTGGGTCAGCATCACGCATGCGCCACCGGGCGGGATCAATAATGCGCTGCTCATGACCGACGGCACGATTCTGTGCGGCGACGGCGGCAGTGGCTGGCGCAAGTACACGCCCGATAGCACCGGCAACTATGCCAACGGCACGTGGAGCACGGTGGCCTCGACCACCTACACGCGGCTGTTTTACTCCTCGCAAGTTCTCCGAAACGGAAACGTGTATGTGGCTGGCGGCGAGTACGGCACCGGCACCGCGCATGCGGAGCTCTACAACTACCTGAGCAATACGTGGACGGTGATCCCGCAGCCGGGGGGCGCGAGCTACTCCGACGCCATCTCCATCCTGCTGCCGAATGGCAACGTGCTGCAGGGGACCACGGGCTCGACGGTGTATCTCTACAACACCGCGAGCAACACGATCGCCGCGGGGCCACAGGCGCCGGGAAATCAGAACGAAGTCGATTGGGTGAAGCTGCCGAACGACAACATCCTGACGATTAATGCGTTTGGGCAGACGAGCTCGCACTACGTGCCGTCGCTCAATGCGTGGTATCCCGATGGAAATACCCCCGCCAACCTCTTCGGTTACGGCGGCGAGATCGGCTCGGGCCATGTGCTGCCGAATGGGAAGGTGTTTTACATCGGCGCCTCGTCGAACACGGCGATCTATACGCCCGGCGCGAGCCTCACGGCCGCGGGCAGTTGGGTGGCCGGGCCGGCGATTCCCAACAGCCTTGGGGCGGTGGATGCACCGGCCTGCATGCTGACGAATGGCAAAATCCTGTGTGCGCTCGGAACCAACACCGGGTTTGGCTCCACGACGTACTTTTATGAGTACGATTACGTGAGCAACACGTTCACGCTGGTGAATTCACCAAGCGGCGGCACCAGCTACAACACGGCGGAGTTTGCCACGAGCATGCTGCAACTGCCGGATGGCGGCGTCTTCTTCATCGGAGGGCAGAACAGCACCTATGTGAAGATCTACTACCCGGACGGCTCGCCGCTCGCGCAGGGCAAGCCGAGGGTGCAGAGCATCCTGAAAAACGCCGATGGGTCCTACCACCTTACCGGGGTGGGGCTCTGCGGTATCTCCGAGGGCGCGCAGTATGGCGACGACTGGCAGATGGATAGCAACTACCCGATCGTCCGGCTCAAGGACGGCTCGGGAAACTATCGCTACTGCCGGACGTACAATTGGAGCAGCAGCCAGATCCAGAATCCGAATCCGGTGACGACGGAGTTTACGCTGCCGGCGGGCTTGCCGAGCGGGAACTATACGCTCGAGGTGGTGGCCAATGGCATCGCCTCGGACGGCACGGCGTTTACCACGGGCGGACTCGCGGGGAGCGCGTTTTTCGAGGCGGAAGCGCTGGCGATCAACGCGAGCACCGATACGGTGAGCGCCACCAGCGCCGATGCCTACAGCGACGGCGAGGGAGACATCCTCTACGCGGACGCGGTGAATGATTCGGTGACGTACCTGCTGCCGAACATCCAGGCGGGCACGTACACCATCACGGTGGGCATGAAGAAATGGACCGCACGCGGAAAGTTCCAGCTCTCCGGCTCGCGCGCCGACGCGAGTACGTGGAGCAACATCGGCGGCGTGGTGGACGAGTATGACCCGAACACCAATGGCGTGTGGACGGAGGTGAACGTGGGCACGTGGACTCCCGGCACCACGAACGACAAACTGTTCAAGTTCACGGTGACGGACAAGAATGCGAGCAGCTCGAACTACTACCTCTCGGTGGATTACATCCGGCTGACGAAGCAGTAGGCGCGCGCCCACGTTAGCGAGGTTTAGCACAGCGGCCCTTCCCGAGGTGTCATGCTTGGGGAGGGCCGCTTCGTTTTTTGGGCGGTGTGAAATCGCCACCAGCAGTGTTTCCATTGACCTGCATCGCAAGCTGGAGGTCTACCAGCGAGCCGGGGTGCAGGAGTACCTCGTTTGGCGGACAAAAGACAAAGCGTTCGACTGGTTTGTGAACGAAGGTGGAACCTTCGTGGCCCAGAAACCGAGCGCTTCGGGTTTGCTGACGAGCCGCGTGTTTCCCGGCCTCGTCCTGGATACGCGGTCCCTGCTGAATTTTGATCGGGCGGCGATTTTGTGTTGTCTCGCCAAGGCGCTGGCGCGGCGTCAACAGGGCAAGCGCCGCAAGGCTTGAGGGCGTAACGATAGGCAGCCTTTCCCCCGCGTGAGGTTTTCATTGGGAGCCGGGGCGCCCTCGCCCCGAGCTTTGTTTGAAAGGAAGGAGATTTCCAAAATGCGAGAAAGCTTGGGTGTAGCACTTTGAAAGCGCACAGGCCGAATGATGAAGGCGAATGTCCTCAAATGAAGCTCGGGGCGAGGGCCAATAGTAGGTTTCAGGAAACGCGACATAGTCGCTGGGCCCCGGCTCCCAGTGAAGCGCGTCTTTCGCTCGCATGCTCGCAGACTGCGACCTCCCGGTCGCAGCTACATTGCGCTCCGCAGATTCGAACGGTGATGAACCGCCCTACAGTAACCCTTCCGCCGCCGTGAGCGCTTTGAGATACACGCGGTGGCGGCCCCAGCTTTCGAGTTCGGCGTTGAGCAGGGACATCACGTTGTTGCAATCGCCGGGCATCACGTGCGGGGTGATGCGGCCACTGGCGTCGCGGACCTGGATTTGCAGGAAGTCGCTCCCGTTCGTGCGGGTGGCGGTGACCGTCAACTGATCGCTGGCGAGCTCCACTTTGCTCACATCGCAGCCGGGGACCTCGGTGAGTTCGCAGGCGATATCGGTATCGCCGCCGGAGAAGCGGAGGTGGCTGCCGCGGGCGCCGTGGGCGGACCAGCCGAGCTGCGCGGCCAGCCAGCCGAGCAGGAGCACGGCGGGCGTGCGGGCGCCGGGGGCGTGCGTGATGTCCACGCGCTTGAGATGCTGCAGGGCGTTGGCGGTATCCGGCGTGTCGAACATCTGCGCGAGGGCCTGACGGAGGCGCAGGGTGCGGGTCCAGGCGAGATCGCAGAGCACGGTGCGCGTGCCGCCGAGCGCCTGGCGCAGGGCGGTGAACTGCGAGCGCGGCTCGGTCCAGGTCTGGCTATCGAAGAGCAGGCGGTCGACCCAGTGCCACATCTCGGAGTCGAGATCGGCGAGATTATTGCCCCGCCACCACAGGGTGAGCGGGAGGTCGTAATCGAGATGGCCGAAGAGCAGGTTTGGCAGCAGCGCGCGGACGTTGCCGCGGACCGAAATGGAGACCTGTTCGCAGCACACGTGCTTGGCGCCGGCCTTGGGCAGGTAGCAGTGGGCGTTGATCCACGCCTTCACTTCGTCGGCCGAGATTGTGGGCTCGATGCCGATGAGCAGCGCGTGAAAGGCGTGGCTGCGGACGAAGTGCGAGAGCAGCTCCGTGTTTTCCGCCATGGCCGCGCCCTGGCAGATCACCGCGAAGTTAAACAGCGTCGCGCGGGTGCGCGTCTGGTCCGCGGTCCAAAGTTTTTTGAGTTCCTTGCCGATGGCCGCGACTTCCACCGGGGTACCGAGAGATTCGAGGGATGCGAGAGTATCCGGCATACTACATCCTCCGCCAGGTGCGTCCGTCGCGTTCCATCAGTTGCTCGGCTTCCTTCGGCCCCCAAGAGCCGGCGGAGTATTCGCAGAGCGGCGGCGGATTCGGGTTTTGGTGCCACGTGTGCTCGATGGCGTCGACGTAACGCCAGGCTTCCTCCACCTCGTCGCGGCGGGCGAAGAGCGTGGCGTCGCCGCTCATGGCGTCGAGGATGAGGCGCTCATAGGCCTCGGGGCTCTGGCGGCCAAAGCTGGTGCCATAGTGGAAATCCATCTTCACCGGCTCGATGCGGAGCGTGCTGCCCGGCACCTTGCACTGGAGGCGGAGCGAGACGCCTTCATCGGGCTGGATGCGGATGACGAGCTGGTTCGGGCCGAGCGGGGCCTCGGCGCTATTAAAGAGCACGCCGGGCGCTTCCTTGAACTGCACGGCGATTTCCGCGCCGCCCTTGGCGAGGCGCTTGCCCACGCGCATGTAGAAGGGCACGCCGTGCCAGCGCCAGTTGTCCACGTGCATCTTCAGCGCGACGAAGGTCTCCGTCATGCTCTTGGGATTCACGCGATCCTCGGTGCGGTAGGCGGGCACCTGCTTGCCACCGATGCTGCCGGCGGCGTACTGACCGCGCACAATGTCGCGGCCCACGTCCTCCGGCGAAAGTTTGCGCAGCGCGCGGACGACTTTCACCTTTTCATCGCGCACGGCGTCGGCGCCGAGGCTGGTCGGCGGCTCCATGGCGATGAGGCAGAGCATCTGCACGAGGTGGCTCTGCACCATATCGCGCAGCGCGCCGCTCTTGTCGTAATACGGGCCGCGGGCCTCCACGCCGAGGGTCTCGGCGCTGGTGATCTGCACGTGATCCACGTAGCGGTGGTTCCACAGCGGCTCGAGGATGCTGTTCGCAAACCGCAGCACCATGATGTTCTGCGCGGTTTCCTTGCCGAGATAGTGGTCGATGCGGAAAGTGTCCTTTTCCGCGAAGCCGCGGGCGATGATGCCGTTCAGCTCCTGCGCGGTGGCGAGGTCGGTGCCGAAAGGTTTCTCCACAATCACGCGCACCCAGGAGCCTTCGCCCGCCGTGGTCAAACCGGCGGCCAGCAGATGATCCAGAATGCCGTCGTATTCCGTGGGCGAGACGGAGAGATAAAAGAGGCGGTTGCCGCGGGTGCCGGATTTGGCGTCGAGAGCATCGAGCTTTTCCTTCAGCGATTTGTAGCCGTTGGCGTCGCCGAATTCCGACTGGTGGTAGTAAATGCGCGAGGAAAAGTTGCCCCACACTTCCTCCTTCAGGCCGGAGCGCGAGCACTTCGCCGTCGTATCCTTGAGCTCGGTGCGCCACGACTCGTCCGTTTTTTCACGGCGGGCGAAACCGATGATGTTCGCCGCGCCCGGCAGGTCGCCATCGGCGGCCAGATTATAGAGCGCGGGGATGAGTTTGCGGAACGTCAAATCTCCGGACGCACCAAAGATGACGACGTTGCACGGTTGTGGCATTGCCCGGTTGGACAGACCCTCACGAAGCGGATTGGCTTGCATTTCGTTGCTCACGGGAAAGGCCGGAAGCATGTGGGACACGCGGGCAGCCTGCAAAACAAATCGTCGGAGGGATTTGGAAACATCAAGATGACGTTTCCGCGGCGGGCCATTCTTTCATGCGGCGCCAGCCCCATGCGGCCAATTCCCACGCCACGAGCAGGACGACAGCGGGAACCAGCAAGCGCACCCACGCGGTGCCCAGCCCAAGGCCGTCCGGCGCGAGGACGTTGTAATTCTCCGGGTCCGCCGGCCAGGACCAGCACGGCTGCAGGCTGCCCACGGGCGTGCGGGCGGCGCGCCGGGCGGACTCTTCCTGCGTCGCGGTGGAAGGATCATCCGGATCGAGGCGGGCCGTGGATTTGCCGATTTGGCGATCCCATTCGACATGGTAGGTGGTCTCCAATTCATACGCGCCCTCGCGGAAGAGGATGTCGGTTTTCTCGATGCGCGCCACGCCCGGCTGATACCAAAAGCGCGCCTTGATGCGCCAGGCGAGGCGGTGGAATTCGCTGCCGAGCAAACCGAGGCCGAGCATGAACAGAAGAATGCCGCCCAGCAGCGCGGCGACGGCGCGGCCGGCGGCTTTCGGGGGCGCGGAAGATGGGCGATTGGGAGACAGTGTGGGTGTCACGAGGCGCACACCGTAGCGGATTCGCGCGGAGAGCGCGCTCATGCTTTCGGGTGAGGGGGAGGAGCTTCAAGATGCGACTCGTGTTTCACGGGACGCCAGAAAGTGGAACGGCTTTTCAAGCCGTGGCGGCAAATCTTCCGAATCTTCCATGCGCTTTCGTGTTGAGGACACGAGGAGAAGCCACGGCTTAAAAAGCCGTTCCACTTTCCGGCACTTCACCTGTTCAATACATCTCGAAAGGGACGCAGGCGCTCAATGGTTGCGATCTTCAAGTCGCACCATCAACTCGGCTCCGCTTGCGCCGCCAGCGCCTCGGCGCGGTGGCGGGCTTCGGCTTCGCGGGTTTCTTTGCGGAAGCGGTCGAGGAAGAGGTAGACGACGGGCGTGGTGTAGAGCGTGAGGAGCTGGGAGACGATGAGGCCGCCGACGATGGCGATGCCGAGGGGCTGGCGCAGCTCGCTGCCGACGCCCATGCCGATGGCGAGCGGGATGGCGCCGAAGAGGGCGGCCATGGTGGTCATCATGATGGGGCGGAAGCGGACGAGGCAGGCCTGGAAGATGGCTTCATCGGGCGAGAGCTGTTCGTGCCGCTCGGCGTCGATGGCGAAATCGACCATCATGATGGCGTTTTTTTTCACAATGCCGATCAGCAGGATGATACCGATGGTCGAAACGATGGAGAGTTCATCGCCGGTGAGGAGCATGGCGAGCAGCGCGCCGAGGCCGGCGGAGGGGAGCGTGGAGAGAATGGTGAGTGGGTGGATGAGGCTCTCGTAGAGGACGCCGAGCACGATGTAGACGGCGATGAGCGCGGTGAGGAGCAGGATGGGCTGCGTGGAGAGCGAGCTTTGGAAAACCTGCGCGGTGCCGGCGAAGTTGCCGCGCACGCCGGAGGGCATGCCGAGTTCCTTGCTCGCCTGCTCGATGAGGTCGGTGGCCTGGCTGAGCGCGAGGCCGGGGGCGAGATTAAAGGAAATGGTGACCGCGGGGAATTGGCCCTGATGGTTCACGGAGAGCGGGGTGTTCGTCGTCTCGAAATGCGCGATGGTGCCGAGCGGGACCTGCCGGCCATTGGGCGATTTGATGTAGATCTTATCGAGGAAAGACGGGTCTTCCTGGAACTTTGGATCCACCTCGAGGATGACGTGGTATTGGTTTTGCGGGGTGTAGATGACGGAGACCTGGCGCTGGCCGAAGGCGCTGTAGAGGGTGCTGTCGATGCTGTCGGGCTGGATGCCGAGGCGCGCGGCGGCGTCGCGATCGATGACCACATTTTGCTGCAGGCCGCGGAATTGCTGGTCGCTGTTGAGGTCCTTGAGCTGCGGGTAATCGCGCAGTTTTTGCAAGAGACGCGGGGCCCACGTATTGAGCTCGTCGACGTTTTGATCCTGCAGGACGTACTGGTAGGTCGCTTTCGACGAGCGGGCGCCGACGCGGATATCCTGCGAGGGCTGGAGGAAAAGATTGATGCCCGGGATGGTGGCGATCTTTTTGCGCAGCCGGGCCATGATCACGTCCGGGCTGTCCAGGCGTTCACCGGGCCCAGAGCCTTTGGGCTTCAGGGTCACGAAGACGCGGCCATTATTTAACGCGGAGCCGGAGCCTCCCCCGAAGAAGGAGCCGACGGTCTGCACGGCGGGGTCGTCCATCACGACCTGGACGACTTGCGATTGCTTTTCGGTCATCGCGGCGAAGGAGATGTCCTGGGCGGCGTCCGTGGAGCCCATCATCTGGCCGGTATCCTGTTGCGGGAAGAATCCCTTCGGCACGATGGTGTAGAGCCACACGGTGACGCCGATCACGATCACGGTCACGGCGAGCATGATGTAGGAATGCCGCAGCACCCAGCGCAGCGAGGTGGAGTAGCCGTGGAGCAGAGACTCCAGCAGGTATTCCGTGGAGCGATAAAACCAGCCGCGCTTTTTGTGCGGGTCCTCGGCCTTGAGGAACTGGCTGCAGAGCATCGGCGTGAGCGTGAGCGAGACGCCCGCGGAGACCAGAATCGCCACGCTGAGCGTGACGGCGAACTCGTGGAAGAGCCGACCGATGAGGCCGCCCATGAAGAGCAGGGGAATGAAGACGGCGATGAGCGACAGGCTGATCGAGACGACCGTAAAACCGATCTGCCGCGCGCCGATGAGCGCGGCCTTTTTGGGCGATTCTCCCTTCTCAATCAGCCGCACGATGTTTTCGATGACCACGATGGCGTCATCCACCACGAACCCGGTGGAGATGGTGAGCGCCATGAGGGAGAGATTATCGAGGCTGTAGTCGCACAGGTACATCACGCCGAAGGTGCCCGAGAGCGCGAGCGGCATGGTGACGCTGGAAATAAACGTGGGCCAAAAGCGCCGGAGGAAAAGGAACATCACCATCACGACGAGGCCCATGGTGATCATGAGCGTGTATTCCACATCGGCGACGGAGGCGCGGATGGTGATGGTGCGGTCCGTCTGCACGTTGAGCTCCACCGAGGGCGGCAGCCAGTGGCGCAGCTGCGGCATGATGGCGCGGATTTGATCCACGGTGCTGACCACGTTCGCATTCGATTGCTTGAAGATGATGAGCAGCACGGCGCGCTTGCCGTTGAAAATGCCGGCCTGCTGGCGGTTCTCCACGCTGTCGATGGCGGTGCCGACATCGCGCAGTTGCACGGTGCGGCCATTGCGATTCACAATGACCGCGGGCAGATAGTCCTCGGCCTTGGAGAGCTGGTCATTGCTGTTAATGACGTAGCTCTTGTCGGCGCCCGAGACGCGGCCCGTGGGCATGTCCACATTGATCTGCGAGAGCGTGCTGCGCAGATCTTCCAGGCTGAGATTCATGGCGGCCAGCGCGACGGGATCGACCTGCACGCGCACGGCCGATTTCGCGCCGCCGCCGATCATCACCTGGCTCACGCCTTCCACCTGGCTGATGCGCTGGCCGATGACCTGGTCGGCGAGGTTGTAGACGGCAGAGAGCGGCAGCGTGTCCGACGTCATGGAGAGAATCATGATGGGGGAATCGGACGGATTGATTTTGCGATAGCTGGGCGGCTGCGGCAGGCCGGTGGGCAGCTCGCCGGCGGCGGCATTGATCGCGCTCTGCACGTCGCGCGCCGCCCCGTTGATATCGCGCGAGAGATCGAACTGGATATTGATGGACGTCCCGCCCAGCGAGGAGACGCTGGTGATCTCGGAGACGCCGGCGATCTGGGAGAAGCGCTTTTCCAGCGGGGCCGCCAGCGAGGAGGCTGCGGTGCCGGGATCGACGCCGGGCTGCTGCGCGCTGACCGAGATGGTCGGGAAATCGACCTTTGGCAGCGGTGCGACGGGCAGGGTGCGAAACGCGACGATGCCGAGGATCAGCAAGCCAATCGCCAGCAGCGAGGTGCCGATGGGGCGGCGGATGAACGGATCGGAGATCCCGCTCATGCGGGCGAACCCTCCGGTTGCTCGGGGGGCGTTTTGGAGACCTCGGCGGGCAATTGCAGTTCCAGTTGGTTCTGATCCTCGACCGGGGTCTCGGCCCCGAGGTTTTCGGAGCCGCCATCCCCATCCTCGGGCGGACGCGGGCCACGCCGGCGGCGGGCGAACCACTGGTTCACGCGCTCAAGATACAGGTAGATGACCGGCGTGGTGTAGAGCGTGAGAAATTGCGAGAGGAGCAGGCCGCCGACAATGGCGATGCCCAGCGGGCGCCGCAGCTCGCTGCCGGTGCCATGCTCCAGCGCAAGCGGCAGGGCGCCGAGGAGCGCGGCGGCGGTGGTCATCATGATGGGGCGGAAGCGCAGCAGGCAGGCTTGATAGATGGACTGCTCGGGCGTCATCTTTTGCTCGCGCTCGGCCTCCAGCGCGAAGTCGATCATCATGATGGCGTTTTTCTTCACGATGCCGATCAGCAGGATAATGCCGATGAGGGCGACGAGGGAGAAATCGATGCCGCAGAGCAGCAGCGCCAGCAGCGCGCCGACGCCCGCGGAGGGCAGCGTGGAGAGAATGGTGATGGGGTGGATGTAGCTCTCATAGAGCACGCCCAGCACGATGTAGATGACCACCACGGCGGCGAGGATGAGATACGGCTCGCTGGCGAGGGAGGAGCTGAATTCCGCCGCCGCGCCGGTGAAGGCGCCGGCCACCGAGTCCGGCAGGCCGATGGAACGCTGCGCCTGCTCGATGGCGGGAACGGCGTGGCTGAGGCTGCTGCCGGCGCGCAGATTGAAGGAGATCGCCGTGGCGGGAAACTGGCCCTGATGCGAGACGGAGAGCGGCGCATTGCTTACGTGCATCGTCGCAAAAGCGCTGAGCGGCACGGGCTCGCCGGTGGTCGATTTCACGTAAATCTTGTCGAGCACTTCCGGCGAATCGCGGAAGCTGGGCTCCACCTCGAGGATGACGCGGAACTGATTGAGCTGCGTGAAAATGATGGAGACCTGGCGCTGGCCGAAGGCGTCGTAGAGCGTGTTGTCGATCGCCTCCATGAGCACGTTGAGGCGCGAGGCTTTCTCGCGGTCGACGTCGACATTGAGCTGCAGGCCGTTGCTTTGCTGGTCACTCGTCACGTCGCTGAGCTGCGGCAGTTCGCGCAGCTTGGCCACGACCTTGGGCGTCCACTGCGCGAGTTCCTCGGCATCGGAATCCTGGAGGATGTATTGGTATTGCGTGCGGCTGACGCGCGTATCGATCTGCAAGTCCTGCACCGCCTGCATGAAGAGCGAGACGCCGTGCACCCCAGCCGTCTTTTCCGAGAGTCGCTGGATGATTTCATCGGCACTGGCGCTGCGGGCATTGCGCGGGCGCAGCACGATGTAGAGGCGCGCGGTATTGACGGTGGCATTGACGGACCCCGCGCCGACGGAGGCGGAGACGCTGGCGACATCGGGGTCCGTGCGGATGATATCCGTGACGGAGTGGACGCGCTCCACCATGCTGCCGAAGGAGATGTCCTCCGCGCTGTCGGTGACGGCGAGAATCACGCCCGTGTCCTGCTGCGGCAGCAGGCCTTTGGGGATGATGACGTAGAGCCAGACGGTGGCCACGAGCGAGGCGAGGCCAATCATCAGCGTGAAGAACTGGTGGCGCAGCACCCACTTCAGCCCGTGCTCGTAGAGATTCAGGAAGCCGGTGAAGAAGCTCTCCGTGACGCGGTAAAACCAGCCGTGCCCTTTCTTTTTTTCCTCCTGTTCACCGCTGAGGAGTCGCGCACACATCATCGGCGTGAGCGTGAGGGAAATGAGCGCGGAGACCGCGACGGCGACGCTCAGGGTGATGGCGAACTCGCGGAAGAGGCGGCCGACGATGCCCGTCATGAAGAGCAGGGGAATGAAGACGGCGATGAGCGAGATACTGAGCGAGACGATGGTGAAGCCGATCTGCTTCGCGCCCTTCAGCGCGGCTTGCAGCGGCTTCTCGCCCGCTTCGATGTAGCGCACGATGTTTTCGATCATCACGATGGCGTCGTCGACCACGAAGCCCGTGGAGATGGTCAGTGCCATGAGGGAGAGGTTATCGAGGCTGAACCCCGCCAGGTACATGATGCCGAAGGTGCCGATGAGCGAGAGCGGCAACGCGACGCTGGGGATGACGGTGGCCCAGAATTTCCGCAGGAAAACGAACATCACCATCACCACGAGGCCGATGGTGAGCACGAGGGTGAACTGGACGTCGTTCACGGACGCGCGGATGGTCTCGGTGCGGTCCGCGAGGATCGAGACTTTGACGGCGGGTGGAAGTTGGGCGGAAAGCTGCGGGAGGAGCTGGCGGACGCGCTCCACGGTCTCAATGATGTTGGCGCCGGGCTGGCGGAGGATATCGAGCAGGACGGCCGGTTTCTCGCCGGACTTGGCGCGGCTCACCCACGCGGCGAGCTGATCGTTTTCCACGCCATCGATGACCTGCGCGATGTCACCGAGCCGCACGGCCGCGCCATTCCGGTAGGCGACCACCACGGCGCGATACGCATCGGCGGAGAAGATCTGATCGTTCGAGCCGATGGTGAAGCTCTGCCGCGCGCCGTCGAAGGAGCCTTTGGGCGAGTTCACATTTGCCTGGCCGAGCACGGTGCGGACATCCTCCAGGCTGAGGCCGAGCGAGGCGATGGCGGCGGGATTCACCTGCACGCGGACGGCGGGCTTTTGGTTGCCCTGGATGGTGACGAGACCGACGCCGGTGACCTCGCTGAGTTTTTGCGCGAGGAGGGTGTCGGCGAAATCATTCACTTGATCGAGCGGCAGGCTGTCCGAAGTGATCGAGAGCGTGAGGATGGGCGTGTCCGCCGGGTTGACCTTGTTGTAGTGCGGCGGGTTCGGCAGGTCCTTGGGCAGGAAGCCACCGGCGACATTGATCGCGGCCTGCACGTCCTGCGCGGCGACGTCGATATCGCGGTCGAGATTGAACTGCAGCGTGATGGTCGAGACCCCGAAGGAGCTCACCGAGTTCATCGAACTCAGCCCGCTGATCTGGCCGAACTGCCGCTCCAGCGGAGTGGTGACGGAGGAAGTCATTACGTCCGCGCTCGCGCCGGGATATTGGGTCGAAACCTGGATGGTGGGGAAATCGACGGCGGGCAGCGCGGAGATCGGCAGCAGCTTGTAGCCGAGGATGCCCAGCAGCACGACGCCGATCATGAGCAGCGAGGTGGCCACGGGGCGCCGGATGAATGGCTCGGAAATATTCATCGGGTCATTGTCCTGCGCAGTTCCATGGCTCGGGGCTTATTGGGCCGTGGGCTTGTTGGCGCGAAACCGCGTGGGCGTTCCTGCCGGATGCTCTTGGCCATCGACCGCCGGGGCGCTGTCATTTGCCGCCGCATTTTTCTTTTCCGCATCGCCGCCGGGCTTGCCGGACGGGCGCTGTCCGCCGCCCGGACGGCCGCCGGGGCCACCGGGTTTGCCAGGCTTGGCGCCGGGCTGCGTGATTTCCACATGCGCGCCGGGCTGCAGCTTGTACTGGCCATCGACGACCACTTTCTCGCCTTTCTCCACGCCCTGATCGATCAGCGATTTGTCGCTCTGCGTCTGCACCACGGTCACCGGGCGCATCTCGGCCGTTTGGTCCGGCGCGATGACGTAGACGTAGCTCCCATTCGGCCCGCGCTGCACGGCGCTGGCGGGAATGGTGATGCCTCCCTTGCGCGTGGTGAGCAGGAGGCGCGCGTTCACAAACTGGCCCGGCCACAGGCGCTGGTCTTCATTCGGAAAAGTCGCCTTCAGCCGGACCGTGGCGGTGGCGGGATCGATCTCGTTGTCGATCACCGCGAGCTTGCCGTCGCCGAGCGGCTTGGTGTTGCCGCGGTCGAACGCCTGCACGGCGAGCGGTTCCTTGTCTTTGCTGTGCTCCAGCACGGTTTGCAGATTCTTTTCCGGCAGCGTGAAAAGGACGGAGATGGGGTGCAGTTGCGTGAGCACCACGAGGCCATTCGCATCGTTCGCATGGACGATGTTGCCGGCGTCCACGCGGCGCACGCCCACGCGTCCATCGATGGGCGCGGTGATTTGCGTATAGCTCAATTGGATGCGCGCGTTTTCGATCGCGGCGTCGTCGGCCGCCAGCGTGCCTTCGAGTTGCTCCACCTGGAATTTCGAGGTGTCGAAGGTTTGCTTATCGAGCACGCCTTTTTTGAGCAGGTCGGTGTTGCGCTCGAGGATCACGCGGGCATTCCCGATTTGTGCATCGTCCTGTTTGCGCTTCGCCTCGGCTTGGGCGAGCTGTGCCTGGAAGGGGCGCGCGTCGAGAACGGCGAGCGGGTCGCCGGTTTTCACTTCCTGGCCCTCGGTGAAGGCGACTTTTTCCAACTGCCCGTCGATCCGCGAGCGCACGGTCACGGAGTTGAAGGCCTGCACGGTGCCGAGGCCTTCGAGATAAATCGGCACATCCTCCTGCTGGGCCTCCGCGATGATCACGGGGACAGGGCCCATTTGCCCGCCGCCGCCACGACCACCACCTCCGCGGCCGCCGGCGCCACCCGGGCCCGCGCCACCTTCCGCCGCGCCAGCGGGCGTAGCCGTCTGGTGCTGCCGCCAAAAGTACCAGCCGCCACCGGCGGCGAGGATCAGGACGATGATCCAAATGAGCTTCTTCATGTTGAGGATAAAAGACTGTAGACCGCGTGCAGCGCCGAACAATAAAACGCATGGGCCGGGGTCCCCGCGTTCGTCTCTTTCGAACTACTTTTGTGGTAATGAGTTACCCATGATATATCCGCCCGCGACTTGAAAAGGACATCATTGCCTCGATGTAACGATATGCGGCCAGTGGCGCGGTGATGAGCCAGCGCGCTCCCAAGGATGAAACCCCGCGGGCGGGTTTTTGATGCGTGAGTGGATAGGCTGGCGGCGAAATTCATAGTTCCAGGGGTTGGACTGAGGTGGCTCGGAAACATTCAAGGATGCCGGAACGCACAAGAAAGGGAATGGAGATCATTGAACGCGAATGCCGGAAATTGTTTGCGGCCCGTCGGGGCTGAAATACTTCGGCAATCGCTCTAATCCCAGCCCTGCTCCAAGATGGTTCTCTCTGCGCATGCGTTCGCGTTCCCATTCTCTCCTAATTTCGATCTCCCTGCTGGTGCCCGGCGCCGTGTTCGCCGGGCCGGTGGATTTCAGCCGGGACATCCAGCCGCTGCTCTCGGAGAACTGCTACCACTGCCACGGCCCGGATGCGAAAGCGCGCGAGGCCAAGCTGCGGCTCGATGTCGCAGACGGGCCGGAGGGCGCGTACCGGACGAGCGACGGCATCACCGTGGTAAAGCCGGGCGATAGCAAGAACAGCGAACTGGTGGAGCGCATTTTCTCGACGGATGAGGACGACTTGATGCCGCCGAAGAAGTCGAACCGGAAGCTCACCGAGGCGCAGAAGGAACTGCTGAAGCGCTGGGTGGAGGAGGGGGCGAAGTGGGGCGAGCACTGGGCTTTTGTAGCACCAAAGCGTCCGGCCGCGCCGGGAGCGGCGGAGCTCACGGCCAAGCTCGGCGAGCTGCGCAAACAGGACGCGGCGCGGGCGGGCTTGCTGGAAAAGCAGATACCGGCGCTGGCGAAATGGGCGCGGAATCCAATCGATGCCTTCCTGCTCGCGAAGCTGGTGGGCGAGGGCTTCGCGCCGTCGCCCGAGGCGGCGCCGGAGAAGCTGTGCCGCCGGCTCACGCTGGATCTCACCGGTCTCCCGCCGACGCCGGAGGAAGTGGACACTTTTCTCAAAGCAGCGGCGCAGAATGAGCAGGCGGCGGTGGATCAACTCGTGGATCGGCTGCTGGGGAGCCCGCGCTATGGCGAGCGGATGGTGTGGGAATGGCTCGATGCTGCGCGGTATGCGGATACGAATGGCTATCAAGGCGACCCGACGCGGGCGATGTGGTACTGGCGCGACTGGGCGGTGGAGGCGTTCAATAAGAACCTGCCGTTCAATCAATTTACGATCGAGCAGATTGCCGGGGATTTGCTGCCGAATCCCACGCAGGCGCAGTTCATCGCCACAGGCTTTCATCGGAACCACATGATCAATGGCGAGGGCGGGCGCATCGCGGAGGAGTCGCGCGTGGACTATGTGTTCGACCGCGTGGAGACGACCGGCGCGGTGTGGATGGGGCTCACGCTCACATGCTGCCGCTGCCACGACCACAAGTTCGATCCCATCACGCAGCGCGAATACTACCAGCTCGCCGCTTACTTTAACTCGATCGAGGAGACGGGTGGGAATGACGCGGGCGGGCTGGCGAATCCGGTGATCTCGCTCGCGACGCCCGAGCAGCAACAGAAGATCGCGGATCTCAAGGCGGCCGAGGAAGCCGCCAAGAAGGAGCGCGACGAGGTGGAAAAGAAGATCCGCGCCGCGCAGCCGGACTGGGAAAAATCGCTCGCGGCGGGCGGAGGGAAGCCGGCGGAGGTGAAGTGGCACGTGCTCGCGCCGGACGAACTTTATGCAGACAATGGGACCATCCTCACGAAGCAGCCGGATGGCAGCGTGCTCGCGACGGGGCCGAACCCGGACAAGGAGGGCATCGTCTTTAATGCGAATGCGAAGATCGGCGCGATCACCGGTTTCAAGCTGGAGGTGCTGCCGGACCCGTCGCTCGTGGCGAAGGGACCCGGCCGGGCGAACAATGGAAACTTTGTGCTGACGGAGGTAACACTGCAGGGCTCGGGCAAGCCGGTGGATCTGGCGTCGGTCAGCACGGACTTTAATCAAGGCGGACTCAATGGGCCGGCGGTCTTTGACGGCAATCAGGAGACGGGTTGGGCGGTGATGCCGAAGTTTGGCCAGCCGCATACGCTTATTTTCCAGGCAAGAAATCAGGTGGGATATGGCAGCGAAGTGCTGCTGGCATTCCGGCTCGACTGCAAATCGGTCCACATCGCGCATACGCTCGGGCGCTTCCGGCTCTCGGCCACCACGGATAATCTGCAACTGCTGAATCCCATGCCGGACAAGATCCGCGCGGCGCTCGCCAAGGAAGCGGAAAAACGGACGGACGCGGAGAAGAAAGAGGTGACGCAGTTTTACCTCGATACGAATGCGGCTTTCACGGCGGCCAAGGCAAAGGTGGACTCGACGAAAAAGGAACGCGAAGCGGCGGAGAAAGCTTCGCCCCGCACGATGGTGATGCGCGATCGCAAGGAGCCGCGGAAGACCACCATTTTGGTAAAAGGAGCGTATAATGTTCCCGGGCCGGAGGTGACGCATGGGGTGCCCGCGCGGCTCCCGCAGCTGCCGTCGGATGCGCCGAAGAACCGGCTCGCGCTGGCGCGCTGGCTCGTCGCGCCGGAAAATCCGCTCACCGCGCGGGTGACCATCAACCGGCTGTGGGCGCAGTTTTTCGGCCAGGGGCTGGTGAAGAGTGCGGAGGACTTTGGCGTGCAGGGCGACAAGCCGACGCATCCGGAGTTGCTCGACTGGCTGGCCGTCGAGTTTCGCGAGAGCGGGTGGGACGTAAAGCACATGGTGAAATTGATGGTGATGAGCGCGGCTTACCGGCAGGAGTCCGGGGTGAAAGGGCAAGAGGCTCCGCTGACGGCCGACTTCGAGCGCGACCCGGAGAACAAACTGCTCGGGCGTGGGCCGCGGTACCGGTGGCCGTCGTGGATGATCCGGGACCAGGCGCTCGCGGTGAGCGGGCTGCTGGTGGAGAAAATCGGCGGGCCACCGGTGAAGGGTTACCAACCGGATGGCGTGTGGGAGGATGCGACCTTTGGGCAGATCCGCTACTCGCGGGACAAGGGCGAGGCGCTCTACCGGCGGAGCCTGTATACCTTTTGGCGTCGCATTGTCGGGCCGACGATGTTCTTCGACGTGAGCAATCGGCAGGGCTGCACGGTGAAAGTGGGCCGCACGAATACGCCCCTCCATGCGCTGGTGACGATGAACGACATCACCTATGTGGAAGCCGCGCGCGCCCTGGCGCAGCGGACGCTGCAATCGGCGACGGCGAAGGATGACGCGGCGCGGGTCGCAGAGATGTTCCGGCGCTGCACGGCGCGCCTGCCGGCGGCGGAGGAACGGGAGCTTTTGCTCAAGCGGCTTGCCGCGCTGCGGACGGTCTACGGGCAGGATGATGGTGCCGCGAAGAAGCTCATCGCCACGGGCGAGAGCAAACCAGCAGCGGGGTTGAATGCGTCTGAATTAGCAGCTTGGACGGGGCTGGGCTTGCTGGTGCTGAATTTGGATGAGACGCTGAGCAAGGAGTAGCGAGGCGGCGTCGACTGCTAACGCGCGCAGCGCCTTTGGACTGCGGCGATGCTTCGCCGCTTTCCGGACGAGTTTTCGCAAAGCGACCTTTCGCTGAGAACTCGAACCAAAAGCGGCGAAGCATCGCCGCAGTCCGAAGGCGCTGCGCGCGTTAGCTTCGGATGGCCCACCGCAGCTTGGCCGGTGCGGAGCGGGGATTGGCGCGCTGCTCTTCGCGCGAGGCGCGGATGACCTCATCGTTCACCGCGGAGTACAGGCCGGTGCGCTCGCCATCGCGGAAGGCGTGCTTTACCCGCCGGTCCTCGCCGCTGTGAAAGGTGAGCACGGCGACGCGGCCGCCGGGTTTCAGGCAGCCGGGGAGCTGGCGCAGGAAGGCATCGAGCGCGGAGAACTCTTCATTCACCGCAATACGGATGGCTTGGAAGACGCGCGGGATGGCGGCTTCGATGTCCTCGGGCTTGAGCCGTTTGCCGAGGCCGGCGAGCGTCTCGCGGACGAGCTTGGCGAGGGCGGCGGAGGTCTCGGGTTTGGCGCGGGCGATGGCGGCGGCGAGCGGCTCGGCGTGCGGTTCGTCGCTGTGTTCGGCCAGCCAGCGCGCGAGCTCCGCGGCGGGAGTCTTGGCCAGCAGCGCGGCGGCGGAGAGGCCACGCGAGGGGTTCATGCGCATGTCCAGCGGGGCGTCCACCTTGAAGGTGAAGCCGCGCGCGGGATTGTCGATCTGCATCGAGGACAGGCCGAAGTCCGCGAGGATGGCCTCCGCGCCGCCCGGGCTCTCACGTTGCAGCAGCGCGGCGAGACCCGCGAAGTTCATGCGATGGACGACGAGGCTTTCCGGCGGAAAGTCCAGTGCGCGCAGGCGTGCCTCCGTCTTGGGTAGCTCGAGGGGATCCTGATCCAGGCCGATGAGGCGTCCACCGGGCTGCACGGCGGCGAGGAGTTCGCGCGCGTGGCCGCCATAGCCGAGGGTGCAATCGACGACCGTCTCACCCGGCTGCACGCGGAGCGCCTCGAGGATTTCCGGGACCATGATGGGGCGGTGCGTGCCGGCGGGCGTTTTGCCGGAGGCGAGCACCTTGGCGAACGTTTCCGGATCCGCCGACGGATCGCGCTCCTTGTATTTCTCGTGGAAGTGCCGGGGATTTTTGCCGCGATAGCGCGGACGCCGCGGTGGCCGGGGCATGGCGGGATCGTTGGGGGTGGGCGGAGGCGTGGGCGCCTCGTCACTCATGGCTCGCCAGCGCTTTTTGCGCTTCCTCGATCTTGGGGCTGAGTTCCTCGGCCTTGGTTTTGGCTTCATCGAGCGGCAGCCCTTTGTTCATCCCAGGCCGCTTGTGGCCGGCCGTGGTCAGGTAGGCATCGGCGAGGATGCGCTCCCGTTTGCGGATGGCTTCGATAAACGCCTTGCCTTCCTTCGTGGTGCCGGTGGTTTCCAGCCAGGCGTGGAATTTGTCGGCGCGGTCCGGGGCGAGTTCGCGCACCAGCGCCTCGGCGATGGCGCGATGGCCGTCCGCATTCGGGTGCACGCCATCCGGCGCAAATTTGTAGATCGGATCGTCCTGGCGCTTCGCATCGAGCACCGCGCGCATGGCGGCATGGGCATCGACCACGCGCCAGCCTTTGGCCCGCTGCGCCATGAGCCATTCGCCGTAGACGGTGAGCACTTCATCGTAGCCCTCATATTGCTGCCCATCCTTCACCGTCTCGCGCGGCTCCACATGGCCTTTGAGCGGCACGGAGTCGAACACCGCCGGGGTGAGATGGATGATCTGCGCGCCCGCGGCTTTCGCCTTCGTGCGCAGCTCCTCGATGCCCTCGCGGTATTTGGCGAAGCGGCTTTCCTCCAGCGGCAGATAGATGCCGCAATTCATCCCGTAGCAGGCGAAGACGAAATCCGGCTTCACCGTTTCCAGCACGCGGTCGAGCCGCTCGTGCAGCCAGGGGCGGGGGAAGGCGCCGCCGGCATGTCCCTCCTCGCTGAGCCCGCTCACCGTCTCGCTCGGCAGCCCGCAATCGATGACCTCAAATTTCCGATCCGGAAATTGGGTGAGGAGGAAGGCCTCGAACAAATCCACGTACTGGCCGGAGTAGGTGATGCTGTCTCCCAGAAACAAGATGCGCTTCACGCCGGGGAGAAAATCATCAGCACGCGCGGCGGGGAAAAGCGCAGTCATCGCGAGCAAGAGGACGAGGCGCAGGAAAAATTTCATGCCCCTTTGTAGCCGTGGGAAATTTGGGTGCAATGTTGGCGGTAGCTCGGTGAAAGGCTGGCCAGGTGCGGTGCGTATATGAGGGAAATGGCCTGAACAGTCCTATGCGCTTTTGGTTTTCTCTCGCCGTCTTGATTGCGTGCCCGTTGGCTTTGCGAGCCGACCCGTCGGAACTCCACCCGTTGCGGGTCAAAGGGCTGGCGCACGGTTACGTGGTGCCAGCCTCTTCGGTGTCGCCGGATCATCGGTATGGCATCGCGATGTATGACAACACCGGCGGCAACGGTGAGCCGAAGGATGATCAGGGACCAAATCAGATCATCGAGCTCAAGACAGGCCGGGTGGTCGGGGACATCGTGGGCGAGGCCGCTTGGGTCCGCATGCCGCATGGGGAATACATTCCGCCGAAGTGGTCGGAGGATTCGACTTCTGTTGTTTGGACCGTGGACGGAAAGTGGTTCCCGGACGGAGTGACGCTCGTGAAACTCGCACGGGGAAAAATTGCATGGCAGCGGAATGTGCTGAAAGCCGGGCAGGAGGCGATCCTCTCCCGGACGCGCCGCGCGGCGCCGGAGCAATATCGGCTTAAGAAGGCAGAAAACGCGGGCAACGGCTCCGCGTACCCGGAGGGGTTCAGCGTGGAGGTCACGGTGGCCCAGGAGAGCCGGAGCCTTTTAGGGGAAGAAGATCCCTCACCAGCCAAGCCGGAAAAATTCGTCTCCTTTCCGTTGGCGGTGCACGTTTCGCTCACCTCGGATCCCAAAGAGGTCGCGGGGCGGAGTTTCAATTTGGAATCCACGCTGGAGGCCGTGGTGGATGCCGACGGACATTTCAAGGTTGAGGATTTCCGCCTCCTGCGGAAGGGGAAGCCGCTGCCGCGCTGACTTCGGAACGCGTGCCAGGCTACTCGCCGAACGTCTTCCGCAAATACTCCCGGCTTTGCGTGGCGATCACCTCGGGGCCCTCGTCGAATTTGAAGACCTCTACAGACACGATGCCATTATAGTGGGCCGCGCGCAGGGCGGCGGCGATGGGGTGGAAGTCGACGTCGCCGAAGCCGGGGCCTTTAAGATTCGCGTCGTTGGCGTGGAAGTATTCGAACTGCCCGGCGCTCTCGCGGATGATTTGCGGGATGGGCTTGGGCTCGGAGGACATCGCTTTTACGTCGAGAATGATGCTCATTCCCGGGCTGGCGAATTGCGCGGCGAAGCGGCGGCCTTCCTCGGCGGTGTTGACGAAATTGGTCTCGGCCGGGGCGAGAGGCTCGAAGCAAATCACCACGCCACGGTCCTCGGCGCGCCGGACGGCATCCCGAAACACGCCGGTCGCCCAGTCCCACGCCTGCTCATAGGTCACGCCTTCCATCACGTTGCGCTGCTTGGGCGAGCCCACGATGATGCGCGTGCCGCCGAGGTCGGCGCAGCAGTCCACGAGATCCACAAAATACTTCGAGGTATGGCTGCGGATGGAGGCATCCGGATGCGTGAGATATTTGCCTTCCGCCTGCACGAGCACCCAGTGCAGCCCGCTGATGCCGATGCCCGCGTGGGCGGCGGCGTCCTTGATGCGGGTGCGCTCGGCGGCGGTGATATCATTCACCGATTTCGCGACGGTGAAGGGAGCGATCTCCACGAAATCGTAGCCGGCCTGTTGCGCGTAGGCGAAGGTGGCCTCGAGGGTCCAGCCTTGGAAGATTTCGTTGCAGATGCCAAATTTCATGGAGTGGGACTTTGCGGGAAGGAGCTTGGGTGAGGAAAGGGGAAAGAATGAGAGCGAATGCCAGACAGCGTTTTCGGCCTGAAAGGCCGGCGGACACTAGCCGGGGACTTCGGCCCCGGGGGGAACGAGTGATCGCGGAATGCGCCGCGAAGCCGGCGCCGGAAGCTGAGAGGTCTCTCCTTCACGCTCAATCTCTCCCCGAGTGCCATCGAAGCTCTAGCGGTTGGACGGCATCCGGGGAAGCTTTGCGGTTCCCTGCGCCGACTTCGCGGCGCATTCGGATATCCATGGGTTCCGGGGGCTAAAGCCCCCGGCTAGTGTCCATCGGCCTTTCGGGCCGGGACCACAGCGTCGCATAGGTTCTACCCACCGGCGACGATGCGCAGAATCTCCACGCGGTCCTCGGGGGCGAGGGGGCGGTGCCATTCGTCGGGGCGGAGGGCGACGCTGTTGTGCTCGACCATGGCGGTGCCCTTGGGGAAGCCGAGCTCGGCGATGAGCGCGGCGATGGTCTCGGCGCTCGTCTGGTGCGGGTGGCCGTTGAGGGTGATCTGCTTCACGAGGCGAGAATGGCTTGGTCCCAGTCTTTCCACACGGCTTCGAAGCCACGGCGGCGCAGGAGTTCGGCGATTTCGGCCGGGCTGCGGGTGTCGGCGATCTGGAATTGCTCGGTCGCGTTTTGGTCGTGCGTGCAGCCGGCGGCGCGATCGGCCTCGAGTTCCACGCGGCGGCCGCGCACGGTGAGGTGCAGGTCGCGCCGGCCCTCGCCCGTGTAGCCGCCGGGCTCGGTGTGGCTGCCGGCGCTCATCATGGTGATGCCGAGCGGCAGCAGCGCATCGCGCAGGGCGGCGGATTCCCGCGTGCTGAGCACGATGCCCACATGCGGGAAACAGAGCCGCAGCGCGCAGATGAGCTGGACGAACTCGCGGTCGGGCAGGCTGTGGCGCGGCTGGAATTCGCCCGCGCACGGGCGCAGCCGCGGGAAGGAGACGGTGAATTGCGCGCGCCAGCATTTGCGCAGCAGGTGCTCAAGGTGCGCGCCGAGGGCGAGCGCCTCCTCGTGCCACGGAGCGAGGCCAAACAGCGCGCCGATCCCAATGCGGCGGAAGCCCGCCTCGTGCGCGCGTTCGGGGCAGGCGAGCCGCCAGTCAAAGTCGCGCTTGGGCCCGGCGGTGTGCATCTCGGCATACACCGCGCGGTTGTAGGTTTCCTGGTAGACGATGAGCCCCTCGGCGCCGGCCGGCACGAGCGGGGCATAGTCGGACGTTTCCATCGGCGCGACTTCGAGCGCGAGGCCCGGGACCACCGGCACCAGCGCGCGGATGCAGGCCTCCAGGTAGCCGTTGCTGACAAATTTCGGGTGTTCCCCAGCGACGAGCAGGACGTTGCGGAAACCTTCCGCCGCGAGATGCCGCGCCTCTTTCACCACGGAGGCGATTTCCAGCGTCACGCGCAGGATGGCATTGTCCCGCGAGAAGCCGCAGTAGGCGCAGTTGTTGATACACTCGTTGCTCAAATAAAGGGGCGCGAAGAGGCGGATGGCTCGGCCGAAATTGCGGCGGGTGAGCAGCGCGGACTCATGCGCCATGGCCTCCAACTCGCCATCGGTTTTGGGCTCCAGGTACGCGGCAAAGCGCCGCAAGGTGGCGGATGGGTGTTTTGGAAATAGGATGTCGTCGGTGCTCGGCACGAGGGGAGTTTCGATGCGGGTGCGGTGAGGTGCAAGCCCCTTGGTGGATGGCGCGCTGCGGCGCGCCATCCCTACCTCTGCGGCTCGCTCCGCTCGCTTAGCAAGAGGGGCACACTGCTCTTTGGTCCGTTACCAGACACCTGACGGACCCGTTCCGCAGGGAAACAGATACATGGGCTTCGCCCTTCCCTAATTCCGGTGCGCTTTGTGGCAGACGTTGCAGCTTTCCGTCGCAGCTTTCATGGCGTCATCCCTCGCGGTCTTTGGCGAGGAGGCGTCATTCAGCAAGGTGCGCAGGGCGGCGACGGAATCCTCCGCGGCGGCGAGCTTCTTTTGGAAATCGGCGCCGTGGGATTCGAGGGCGGGATCGCGCTGGAGTTCGCGGAATTGCTCCCAGAGCAGCGTGGCGGCCTCGGCGCTGGTCGGCTTGCCGAGGGGCGTGCTCCAGCCGCTTTTTTGCAGGGCTTTGAGGGCGTCGAAGCGCTCGTCGATGCTCACCATCGTGTCCACGAGGGGCGGGGTTTTGGCGATCTCCGGGAGACGCGCGGGCACATGGGCGAGTTCCTCGGGGGTGGGCGGGCGGTAGGCGCGGACGTCGCGGAACAGGCCGGCGTATTCGGCGGCGGTGCCGGCTTCCTGCAGAAAGGCGAGGGCGCGTTCATTCGTCCAACCTTTCGCGGCCACACAGGCGGCGGCGGCGGCGGCGGGGCCGCGATGCTTGCCGTGGTGGCAGTGAAAATAGATGGGGCCATCCGCCTCGCGGAGCACTTTCACAAATTCCGCGCTGCGTTGCTGCGGCACGCCGTCGTAGCCGATGGGCAGATGCACGTAGTGCAGGCCGTATTGGTGCGCGAGCTCCACGTTGGGCTTGGAGCCGTCCACGCTCACGATGGTTTTCACGCCCAGCTTCGCGAGTTCGGCGAAGGCGGCATCGGTCTCGGGCGCGCTGCCGGAGTAGAGGCCGTCTTCGAGCTGGAAGACGTTCTGCATCGTCGCCGATGGCACCGGTTTGGCGGGGCCGGGGGTGGTTTGCGCAAACGCGAAGCAGCAGAAGACGCTCGCGAGCAGAGCGCCTAGCCAACGGCGGTCCGCAGCCTCCCGGCTGCGGCTACAGACGAGGCGGGAAAACTTCACACCATCCCCAGCTTCTCACGGCCTTCGGGGCTGATACGGTCGGGCGACCACGCGGGCTCCCACACCACCTCCACGCTGGCGCCGGCCACGCCGGGGAGGGCGCGGATTTTCTCCTCCGCTTCCGCGGCGAGCACGGGGCCCATGCCGCAGCCGGGCGCGGTGAGCGTCATCTTCACGGTCACCTGACTGCCGGCATCGCCGGGCTCGATATTGCATCCGTAGATGAGCCCGAGGTTCACGATGTCCACGGGGATCTCCGGGTCGTAGCACGTCTTGAGGACATCCCACACGGCTTCCTCGCCGACTTGTCCCCCCACGGCGGCGGGGGCGGCCGGCGTGACCAGGACAGGCTGGCCGATGGCATCCGCATCGGCGCCCGAGAGCCGGTAGAGCCCGGCCTGCGACGGCACGAGCAGCGTGAAGGAGCCGCCGAGCGCCTGGGTCACCACGACGGGGGTATCGGCCGGCAATTCGATTTGTTCGCCGCTGGGAATGCGCGCCACCGGCACCGCGCGCACGGTTTTGAGTGTTTCGCCGTTCATCGGTCGTTGCCTCCTCCCTGTGCGGCGGGCGAGCTCACCGGGCCGGCGCCCTGCGCCACGTATTCTTCCACCATCAGCAGGCCGCTTTCCCCGGCGCGCTCCACGATTTTCAGCAGCTGATCCATCGTCGCCACTTCCTCCACCTGCTCGGCGATGAACCACTGCAAGAAGTTCGCCGTGGAGTAGTCCTTGGCCGTTGTCGCCATGTCCATCAGCTGGTGGATGGCCTCGGTCACCTGGTGCTCGCCTTCGAGCGCGTGCTTCACCGCGTCCTTGGCAAACTTGAAGCGGCTCGGCGGCTGCGGAATCGCGGGGATTTCCACGCGTCCGCCGGTATCGAGGATGTACTTCATGAACTTGTGCGCGTGCATGCGCTCCTCGGTGGCTTGCTTGAAAAAATACGTCGCCAGCCGCGGCAGGCCTTCCGCGGCAAAGTGCGAGGCGATGGCGTCGTATTTGATCGACGCAGAGAGTTCCATGCCCACTTGTTCGTTGAGGGCGGTGAGGATTTTGTCGTTCGGTTTCATGGGCGGTGTGAAGGTTGACGACTAGCGGGCCGTCACCGGACGGCCCTCATCGAAATCAATGTAGTCAAAAAACGTTTGGATGTCATCCCGATCGGCGGCGCCGCCCTCGGCCTTGCGCTGCTGCAGGCGCTCGGAGCCCGAGTCGTTCCAGCCCCGCTTGCGCATGAATTCGTTCCAGACGTACATGTCCTGGTCGATGAGCGGGCGGCCCTGCTCCCGGCACCACGCCAGGATTTCCTCATCGGAGCCGCCTTGCTTCACGCGCGCCACCACGGCGTCGTAGGTGTGCCCGAGGAGCTGGATGCACGCTTTGTCAAAGCCGTCGCCGAGATTCGGGATGTAATCGGCGGGGAGCTGGCCGGCGGCGTGCAGGCGGATTTTGTCGAGCATCCGGCCGAAGTAAACGAGGGTTCCGACTTTCTCATGCGGGCTGCGCAGACCGGGAATGTTCATGCCTCTAGTTGCCCCGCAGCTCCGGCATTGGCAAGCGGTGAGGCGCGGGAATTTTGCGGGCGCGTTCGCTTCGTATCTTGGCGCCGATCAGGCTACTCCAGTCCGCCGTGATGGACAGAAACTGACCGGTTAATCCTGTGAATCCTGAGAATCCCGAAATCCTGTTTTCAAAACCCCGTGCCCCGCATGGAGGGACCATTCCTGGGGACAGGATTAACGGGATTAACAGGATTGGTTGGATGGCCATTTTGCGACGCCAAAGCCAAGCCCGCCGTGGGGTGCCTGTAGCCGTGACCGGGAGGTCGCGGACCAGTGTGCGCCACCGCAGCCTCGTCCAATCAATCAAAGCGCCGCCCGAGGGAGCCTTTTGCATTGGCGCGGTCAGGCCACCAGACGAGGGACCGGCTCCGCGACCTCCCGGTTGCGGCTACAGACGCGCGACGGCAGGGCGGGCCTCTCCGCACGTGCGTAGGATCTGGTTTTCAAAATGAGAATGCAAAGGGGGATGGCGCGCCGCGCGGGGGTCAGGCACGGCTGCGGAAATCAAGGCACTTCGGATCGAGCTTTCCCAAAGTCCTGGATCGGAAGAGACAACGGGGGGCTTGTCTTTTTCCGGCTTTTGGCAGAAGGTGTGCCAACATCATGGAGCAACACCACCCGGAGCGTCCCACCGAAAACTCCGCCTGGCTGAAGTTCTGGGGCGTTCGTGGAAGCATCCCCACCCCCGGACCGGGCACCGTTCGCTATGGTGGTAACACGTCGTGTGTGGAATTGCGCGCCGGCGGGGAGCACATCATTTTCGATGCGGGCAGTGGCATCCGTCCGCTGGGTCTCGCGCTGCTGGCGGAGAAGCGCGACCTCAATCTCAATCTGCTGCTCACGCACACGCATTGGGATCACATCCAGGGCTTCCCATTTTTCGTTCCCGCGTATCAGGCACGGCACCGCATCCATATCATGGGGTATGAGGGCGCGATGCATGATTTGCAGACCACCCTCGCGGGGCAGATGGAAAATCCGTATTTCCCCGTGTCCCTCGCGCAGATGCCGGGGAACATCATCATCGAAGAGTTGCAGTCGTCGGAATTTAAGTTGGGTCCGTTGACGGTGCGCTCGTGCAAGACGAAGCATCCGGGCGTCACCGTGGGCTATCGCGTGGATGCGGCGGAAGGCTCCGTGTGCTACGTGCCGGATCATGAATCCACGCCGGCCGAAAATTGGAAAGCGGTGGATGAACTCATCGCCGGCGCCGATGTGCTGATGCTCGATTCGCAATATACCGCGGAGGAGTATCCCTCCAAAAAGGGCTGGGGCCACGGGTGCCTGGATGACGTGGTGCGGGTTGCGCGCGATGCCGGCGTGAAGCGGCTCTTTCTGTTCCACCACGATCCGTCGCACGATGACGCGTTTCTGGATCGCATGCTGGACTACGCCCGTAAACTCGCCGGCCCGGAGCTGATCGTGGATGCTGCGAAGGAAGGGGAAGTTGTGCTTTTGGGGCGTGCGCCGGTGGCGAAGTAGTGCGGCAGGGGCGGGACGATTTCGGGCACCAAGCGGAGCCTTGGACAACCCTCCTGGCAGAGAATGTCCACGGCTATCCGCGCCCATCCGCGGTTCATTGGGCGTGGGCGCGCTACGCTCCCACGGCGATCGCATTGGCCACGGCGTAATGTTCGCTGTGGCTCATGGTGATCCTCACGGACTGGATGCCGAGCCGCTTGGCCGTCTCCGCGCCGGCGCCGCTGAGCACCACGGAGGGCGCGCCGGCTTCATTGCGTTGGATCTCCATGTCCAGCCACGAAAGACCGGCGCCGATGCCCGTGCCGAGCGCTTTCGCCACGGCTTCCTTGGCCGCGAAGCGCGCGGCGTAAAAGCGCTCCGGCTCGCGATTGGCGTCGCAATAGGCCTGCTCGGCTGGGGTGAAGCAGCGATTCAGCAGCGCCCGGCCCTGGCGCTCGATGGCGGTGCGCAGCCGGGCGATCTCCACGATATCGACGCCGAGTCCGAGGATGGTCATCGCCCCGCCATCCCCGCCAGCATGTCTTTCACCGCTTGTTCCATCCCGACGAAAATGGCGCGGGCGACGATGCTGTGACCAATGTTGAGTTCCGCCAGGTGCGGGATTTGGCGGATGCGCGCGATGTTCTCGTAATTGATCCCGTGTCCGGCGTTCACCTGCAGGCCGATCGAGTGCGCCAGCTCCGCGGCTTGTTGCAGCCGGACCAATTCCTGCCGGTGCGGCTCGCCTTGCGCATTGGCAAAGGCGCCGGTGTGCAGTTCCACCATGTCCGCGCCCAGCGCTTTCGACGCCTCGATTTGCCGCGCCTCGGGCTCGATGAACATGCTCACGCGGATGCCTCCGGCGCGGAGTTGATCGACCGTCGGCCGCAGCGCGTCCCATTGTCCTGCCACTTCCAGTCCGCCTTCCGTCGTGATTTCCGCGCGGTTTTCCGGGACGAGACAAACTTCATGCGGCCTGACCTTCAAGGCGATGGCGAGAATTTCCGGGGTGTTTCCCATTTCCAGATTCAGCCGGGTGCGGAGGGATTGGCGCAGTTCCCACACGTCGGCATCCTGAATGTGCCGGCGGTCGGCCCGAAGGTGAATGGTGATTCCGTGGGCTCCGGCCTGTTCGCACGCGGCGGCGGCGGCGACGAGATTTGGCTCGGCATTATGCGCATGGATGTCGGCGGCGTAACGGGCCTGCCGGAGCGTGGCCACGTGATCGATATTCACTCCCAATTTCATGGAAGGGAGAGCTTATGGCCTGCATCCCGATCCCGCAAGCAGTCCGGCGAGCCGGGATGGAGTTGGCGAGGTGCTCTCACTGGGAGCCCCGGCTCCCAGGAGCACCTCTGGAAATTCGCTCTGCCCGGAGCGGGAGCTTCGGGCCACCAAGAGGTGTCCGATTTCCTATCGGACGACCGAAATGAGATTTTGCGTGAAATTGGGCCTGAGGAATGCTTAGGAAGCGATTTTGTTGAAAGATTCTCTCCTCATCCTCGTATCTGGGGGTTGCATGTATCTAAACACATCAACCCGGCCTTCCTCCCCGCTTCCCGGCGGCGGCCATCTTTTCCAGCTACAGCCCCTAAATTCTTTTGACGGTTGCACCTTACAAAACTACAAGGCGCAACTTCGCCACTGAAATATGAACCCAGCCGCTTCAAATCGCCAAAACACCTCCCGGTGTCGGCGACTGCGCACCAGCGCCCCGCGCCATGCGGGAGGGTGCCAGCGTCCGGTCACCCGAGGGTGCCGGCGTGCGGCTTTTTCCACCCGTAAGGCGCGGTTAGTTGCGTCTACACAACCATTTGCAGCTCAATGCTCAACGGACTTCTCGGTTTTTTCTCGAATGACATCGGCATAGATCTCGGCACTGCGAACACGCTCGTTTATGTAAAGGACCACGGTATCGTCCTTCGCGAGCCGTCCGTTGTCGCGGTTCAGGCCGGGACGAGCAAAGTGCTCGCCGTCGGGGATGAAGCCAAGCGCATGCTCGGCCGAACGCCGGGCAACATCGTGGCCATCCGGCCCCTGAAAGACGGCGTCATCGCCGACTTCGAGGTCACCGAGGCCATGCTGCGCCACTTCATCCAGAAGGTGCACGGCACCCGCACGCTCTTTAAGCCCCGCCCGCGCGTGGTCGTCGCGGTTCCCTCCGGGATTACCGAAGTGGAAAAGCGCGCCGTCCGCGAGTCGGCCCAGCACGCCGGCGCCCGCGAGGTGTACCTCATGGAAGAGCCCATGGCCGCGGCCATCGGGTGCGGTCTTCCCGTGCAGGACGCCGCCGGCAACATGATTATCGACATTGGTGGCGGCACCACGGAGGTCGCCCTGATTTCGCTCTCCGGCATTGTGTTCAGCCGCAGCGTCCGCGTAGCGGGCGACGAATTGGATGAGGCCATCATCCAATACATGAAGCGCGCCTACAACCTGATGATCGGCGAGCGCACGGCGGAGGACATCAAGATCAAGATCGGCAGCGCCTACCCCATCGAGAAGGAGCAGACGATGGAGGTGAAAGGCCGCGACCTCGTGGCCGGTCTGCCGAAGACCCTGAGCGTGACCTCGCAGGAAGTGCGCGAGGCGCTGCTGGAACCCATTTCCACGATTGTCGATAACGTGCGCGTGACGCTCGAGCGTTGCCCGCCTGAACTCAGCGCCGACCTGGTGGATCGCGGCCTGGTTCTCGCTGGTGGCGGAGCGTTGCTGCGCGGCCTGGATCGTCTCCTCAGCGAGGAGACCGGGCTGCCCGTGCACGTGGCCGAAGACCCGCTGAGCGCCGTGGCCGAGGGGACGGGACGCGCGCTGAGCGAAATGAAATTTCTGCGCCAAGTCACTGCCTCGGATCGGCAGTGGGGGGGCAGGCCCAACTAACCGGCGGAGGCCGATGAACACCATCCGCCAGCTCGCGGCGCAGGCTCCCATGCGGTGCCTCTGGCCGTCGTTGGATTTATGCAGCCGGACCAGCCGGTGTGGCGTGATAACCCGGCTGGGGTGGTCTCGTCGTTCCTTGCGGCGCCGCTTAAATGTCGGGAGGTTACAAGCATGAGGCGCCGGCAAAACATTATTGCGGTGTGCGTGTTTTTGGTCGCGGCGCTCCTCGTTTTTTTGATCAGCCCGAAGAACCGGCAGTGGCTGCAGGCGGGCTTTGTCACCATCATCTCTCCCTTCCTCAAAAAGGGTTCGGAGTGGGACGCGAACTATAAGAAGTACATGGGGCAGTCCAAAAAGTTGGGCGAGCTCGAGACGGAGAATACAACGCTGACCACCGAGGTGGCCAAGCTCAAGGCCGAGAACCAGGCGCTCCGCGGCGTGGAGTCGGAAAATCTCCGGCTCCAAAAAGCGCTCGGCTACCAGACGCAGTCGCCCTTCAATCTCATCTCCGCGCGGGTCATCGCCCACAATGAGACGAATTGGTGGAAATCCATCCTCGTCGACAAAGGCGATCTCGAGGGCGTGCGCACCGGCCTCTGCGTGCTCACCGCGGATGGGCTGGTCGGCAAGGTCATCCAGGCCCGGCCGCATGATTCCACCATTCTTCTCATCACGGATGAGAACTGCAAAGTCGCGGCGCGCGTGGGCGATTCCCGCCAGCCCGAGCGCCAGGGCATTGTGCGGATTGAAATGCGCGGCTTCACCCGGGGCGATCGCGTGGCGAGCCTCGCGCAGCCGCGCATGCTCATGACGATGATCGGCAAGTTTGTCCCGATCGCGCAGGGCCAGGAAATTTACACGAGCGGCGTCGATCAGGTCTATCCCGCCGGCGTGCTCATTGGGCGCGTGGTGGATTCCAAGGCGCTCGAACTCGAAAAGCAGGCGGTCATCGACCCCGCCGTGAATCTCGCCGACCTGCTCGATGTCTTCATCGTGGGCGGCATGAAAGGAGTGCAGGCGCAAAAATAGCCATGTTCATCCTCCTGCTGGCCGTCGTCATGTTTTTCTCGCTGATCATTCAGCTCCTGAACGTCGTGCCCGGATTTGGCGGCCAGGTGTTGTTGCTCCCGGTGGCGTTCTTCTACGCCGCGGCCGCGTTGCCGCTGTGGGCCATGCTGGTGATGGCCTTCTTTGCCGGCTTGATGTGCGACTGCCTGACGGCCCTGCCGATCGACATGGACGGCAAAATGTTTAGCGACACTTTCTTCGGCTGGAACATCCTGCTCTACGGCGCCGTGGGCTCGGTGATGAATGGCCTGCACCCGCTCTTTCTCCGGGGCCGCTGGCCGATCCATTGCATTGTCACCGGCCTGCTCACGTCGCTGCTCGTCCTCATTGAATTTGTCCGCGTCACGCTGCACCGGGAGCCGTTTGCCTTTGCGTGGTCGCCGGCGGTGTTGAATCGCATCATTGGCAGCGGGCTGTCGGCCCTCGTGGTCGCGCCGTTTCTCTTTATCGTGCTGAACTGGATTGGCCGCCGCCTCGGCCATTTCGATCGCCCGCGGGTCGTGGAACCCGCCACCTCATGAGCGCCGAACCCCGCAATCCCTGGATTTCCGTGCGCGTCATTTTGATTGCGCTCTTCATGCTCGCGTCGTTTGGCGCGCTGGGCGCCAAGCTCTACATGGAGCAGGTCGTGCGGACCACCAACTGGACCTCAAAAGTGCGCAAGAGCTCCAGTGTGTCCGTCCGCATCCCCAGCGTGCGCGGGCAAATCCGCGACCGCACCGGGCTCGTGCTGGTGGACAACAAGACGAGCTACGGCGTGGACTTTTATCTGCCGGAAATCGTCAAGAATTACGGGGATACGCACGACCACAAAATGCCGCGGATCGTCTATCGGGCGAACATCGACGAGATGCCCAAGGACGTGCAGTCGGCGGATGTGGTGCAGATCGTCAATACGGCGGTCATTCCGAATTTGAACAAGCTGGAGATCGCCCGCGACTACAACGCCGCGCAGCTCGATCGCCACTATCGCAACAACGCCGAGGTGCCCTTCGAGTATCTCGACGACGTCGATTTCGACACGGTGGCGCGTCTCTCGGCGAATGACGCGGACATCCCCGGGGTGGACGTGGCCCTGCGCCCCGTGCGCCAGTACAAATACGGCGCTTTTGCCAGCCACATCCTCGGCTACGTCGGCGCGCCGGAGGACATCAACAAGGAACCCGACATCAAGGATTTCAAATACTACGAACCCGATATCGTGGGCCGCGCGAGCGTGGAGAAATATTGCGACGCCTTCCTGCGCGGAAAGCCCGGCCGCCGCGTGCTCGAGCGCACGCCGAAGGGCCGCATCGGCGCGGAGATCGAGCGCGTGGCCCCGGTTCCCGGCAGCAATGTCTGCCTGACCATCGATGCCCGCATCCAGATGATTGCGGAGAACACCCTGCGCGAGGCGGGAGTGGGCCGCGCCGCCGCCGTGGTGATGGATCCGAACAACGGGGACATCCTCGCGATGGTGAGCGTGCCGAACTACGATCCGAATATCTTCATTCCCAAGCTTTCGGTGGAGGATCAGGACACGCTCTACAAGGACCCGACGAAGCCGGGCGTGAACCGTTGCATCCTCGGCTATTTGCCGGGCTCGACCTTCAAGACGGTGACGTCGCTGGCGGGTCTGCACTATGGTATTTCGCCCGACCGGAAATGGACTTGTGCCGGGTTTGTCGCCTTTGGCGGCCGGCAGATGAAGTGCTGGATTGGCCAGCAGGGCGGTTCGCATGGTCCGCTCGACATGCCGGGGGCCCTGAAAAACTCCTGCAACTGCTACTTCTTCAACATGGCGAACTCCATGACGGATCCCGAGTTGCCGATCAGCGCGAACAAGGTGGGCTTGCAGCAGATTGAGCTCATCGGCGATGCCCTCGGGCTCGGCCAGCGCTCCGGCCTGCCGATCTCGGGCGAGGAGCCGGGCATCCTGCCCGGTCCGCGCTATCTGAATGCGCATGGCAAGGCCTCGATGATCCAGTCGGGCGGCAACATCGCCAACACCAGCATTGGCCAGGGCATGGTGGAGGCCTCGCCGCTGCAAATGGCGAGCGTCTGCTCCACGGTGGCCAACGGCGGCATCAGTTACTTTCCGCGCCTCGTGTATCGCGTCCTCGATGAGAACAACGAGGACGTGCGCGGGGAGGACGGCAAGTTGGTGGTTCCCCGGGAGCCGCACCTTCGTTCGAATCTGCGCGATCTCGGCATCACGCCGGACAAGGTGGAAATCGTGCGCAAGGGCATGTGGAAAGTTGTGAACGAACAAGGCGGCACCGGGATGAAAGCCCGCATCAAGGGCATCGAAGTGGCGGGCAAGACGGGGACCGCGCAGTTCAAGCGCGTGGCGGGGCAGGATGCGCAGGGGCACGATATTTTGAAGAAGGACAACCGCGTGTGGTTCATGTGCTTCGCGCCCTACCAGCAGCCGAAGTACGTGGTGGTCGTGATGATCGAGGGCGCCAAGTCCGGCGGCGGCGTGGCCGCGCCGGTGGCGACGAAGATCATGCGCCAGGCCCTCGATTTGGATATGGGCATCGTGCCCGACATCCACCCGCTGGCCAAGGTGGACGGCAAGTTCGAGCAAATCGGCGAGATTCAGGTCAAACCCGACTTCTCGCTCGTGAAAGTGCTCGATACCTCCGCCGGCGCCAACGACCCGCAGCCCCGCGCGGGGGAAGAATCCTCCACCCAGTCGGAGGAGGACATCCCCGTCGAATCCCGCCGCAACAAAATGCCGCACGCGGATGTTCGCGCCGCCGCGGATGCCCGCGGCACCGTTGTTCCCCAAGCCAAGCGGCCCAATTTTTTCCAAAGAATGTTCGGACCACGCCAACCCAAATCACCATCCACGCCCGACTCCGGGCGCGGCCACTAACCTCATCCCACCCAGTGTTTCGTAAAATAGCTCAAACCACCATTTCCCTAATCCAAAAAGTGAAAAGACTCATCGGACTCGCCCCACGCCAAACTGGCAACAAACTCATCATCACCGTTGAAAAGCTCGAAAAACGCGTCGCTCTCCTGGAGAACGGCGTCCTTGAGGAATACAACATTGAGCGCTCCAGCGATCGCAACATCGTCGGCAGCGTCTTCAAGGGACGCGTGAAGAACATCGAGCACGGCCTGAAGGCCATGTTCGTCGACATCGGCTACGAGAAAAACGCCTTCCTCCATTTCTGGGACGCTCTGCCCGCCGCGCTGGACGCCGGCGTGGAAGAAGTCGAGCGCGCCAACAAAAAGGAGAAGAAGCGCATCACCTCGAAGGACATTCCCAGCATCTATCCCGTGGGCAGTGAAGTGCTCGTGCAGGTGACGAAGGGACCCATCAGCACGAAGGGCCCGCGCATCACCACGAACATCTCCATGCCCGGCCGCTTCCTGGTGCTCATGCCCTACAGCGACCAGTGCGGTATCTCGCGCAAGATCGAGAACCCGCGCGAGCGCGAGCGGCTTCGCAAGATCCTGCGCGATCTGGATATCCCGGACGGCATGGGCGTGATCATCCGCACGGTGGGTGAGGGCCAGAAGGCCCGCTATTTTGTGCGCGACCTCGCGTATCTCGTGGAGCAATGGAACGGCATTGAAAAGCAGATGGCGCAAAAGCGGGCGCCCAACTGCGTGTTCGAGGAGCCCGATCTCGTGGAGCGCACCGTGCGCGACTTCCTTACCGACGAAATCGAGGAAGTCGTGTGCGACGACGAGCTCTCCGTGAAGCGCATGCGCGACCTCGTGGCGCAGGTGAGCAAGCGGAGCCTGAACCGCATCACGCACTACAAGGAACCCGTGCCGATCTTCGAGCGCTACGGCGTGCAGAAGCAGATCGACGACGCTTTCCATCGCCAGGTATGGCTGCCCTGCGGCGGCTATATCGTGATCGATGAAACCGAGGCGCTGGTGGCCATCGACGTGAACACCGGCCGCAACAAAGGCTTCAAGGATGTGGAGAAAACCATCCTGCAAACCAATCTCGAGGCCGCGGACGAAATCTCCCGCCAGCTCCGGCTCCGCAACATCGGCGGCCTGATCATCGGCGACTTCATCGATATGAAGGGCCGCCGCGATCAGCAGCAGGTCTTCCAGCGGATGAAGGACAAGATGAAGCGCGACAAGGCGAAGACGCACATCCTGCCCATCTCGCCGCTCGGCCTCATGGAGATGACCCGCCAGCGCGCCCACGAGAGCATCATGGGCAGCGTGTTCGTGCCCTGCCCGTACTGCAATGGCCGCGGCAAGGTGAAGAGCTCCACCAGCATGAGCGTGGAAATCCAGCGCGAGCTGCACCGCGTCATGCGCTATTACATCGACGTCCACGAGGTGCGCGTGCAGTTGCACCCGCACGTGCTCGAGCGTCTGCGCAAGGAGGACGAGGAACTGCTGGTCGACATCGAGCGGAAGTACGCCGGCCGCCTCAGCTTCCGTCCTGACCCGGCCTATCACCACGAAAAGTTCACCCTTCACGACGCCAACACCGGCGCGGAATTGAAAGTGGTGTAACGGCGCTTAACGTAGCTGCGGCCGGGAGGCCGCGGGCTGATCTTCTTCAAGAAACCCGGGTGGCGACGCCCGGGTTTCTTTGCTTAGAGCGGTTTGGATTGAGTTGTAGCCGACCCCGATGCTTGGCGCGTCTGTAGCTGCAGCCGGGAGGCTGCGGAGTTCGGCGACGACTTTTCGCAAACCGCTATCGGGCCACCAAGGGGGCCTCACAGCCCTGCCGGGGGATTCGGCAGCGTCGCTTTCAGGATCCCGCGGATGGCCCGTTTCTCTTCCGCCGGCAGGTAGGCGTATTCCGGGTCGGGCTTGGCCTCGCTCAGAGCCTGCACGAGCCGCTGGTCCACGCGCTGGCGCATCTCCGGCGGGAGGCCGGCGAATACGTCGCTGTAGATCATGTAGCTGCAGCGGTATTTCATCAGCCGCGTCTTGAGGTCGAAATCCTTGAGCGAGGCGCCAGCCGGGCCGGGCCGGCGGTGGTGGGCGAAGTCCGCCTTGAACGCGGCATCGCCGGCGATGCCGCCCGCGGGCAGCGCCGCTTCATCGGCAAACAGGAGGTAGCGCACGAGGGAGCGTGCCTTGTCGTCCAGCTCCTGCCGGTGCTCGGGTGAGAGTTGGCCGTCGTCTTCGCTCAGGTAGGCGCGCGCGTGGTAGGTCGCGTCGATGACGCGGTTGGCAAAGCCGATCTGGTGCTCGTGCAAGAGCTGCGGCAGCACATCACTGCCAGCCACGGGGTAGTGGTCGTAGCTGAAGTAGCGCCCCGGCTCGACCGGGATCTTTTGCAGCTTCCCGTCGACAAAGCGTCCGGCGGTATTCCCCCAGTGCTCGGTGATGTTTTCCGCGCCGGTGAGATACCAGCCTCCGAAGCGGTCCTTGAGCGGGATGCCGTGGCCCGTCTGCCCGCTGCGGTAGGCGACGAGGCTGCCGCCCACGGCTCCGGGCACGACGGACTTGGCCGTCAGCGCCGGCACAAATTGCGTGTCCTCCCGTGCATGGCAGTTCATGCAGCGCGCGGAGCGCTCGACGCGGGGGGGCGCGTCGCCGCGCGGGATATCAAAAATGTAGAAGATGCCGCCGAGCGCGGGGTCGAGCGAGACCACTTCGATGCGGGCTCCGGGGATGTAGCCCACGTAGACATTCTCGTTGAAGAAGAGCGCCCGCGGGTTGCGCGGGGAGATAAACCGGAGCTGCAAGCTGGTGGTGGAAAACACCAGCATTTGCGACGTAGCTGGAATCTCCAGCGCCGACAGCAGGCTCGTCAAAAAGGCCTTCTCGCTGGTGGTATCGAGCTTCAGCTTCCCCGACTCCAGATCGTCTTTGATCTTCGTAAAGCGATCGGTGAGCGGCGTCTTCCAGTAGTTATGCGGCGGCCCCTCGAAATCAAAATCCGCTGCCGGCGCCAGCAAAGGCGCGAGCAGCAGAAAGGGCAGGAGGAGACGGCGGAGCATGGTGGGCGAGAGTGTACTGGTTGCGGGGGGATCGCAAGGGCGGGTGGGGGAAGCAGTGTTCAGTATTCAGTGGGCGCGGCCGAGCGTCGGACGATCCGTTCGGCGTTCCGTCTTTAGGCGGCTGGCGTTTTCGACTCACAGGCGCGCTTTCGAGTGGGAACGCCGGTTCTGGGAGCGCCGCCGTCCTCGGGCGGCCTCTCCAACGCACGAACTGAATGCATTGCTATCTCAGTGGCAGAGCAGCCGAGAACCTCGAGAATCACAACATCTGCAAGGGGAGGCTTCTTAAAATTCGTGCGCAGAGATAGCGCGGCCTTTGGTGTGGCGCTTCGCGCTCGGAAGTTGCCGCACGAGGACGGCGGCGCTCCCACTCGGAAACGCGCATTTGAAAGGGCCGATCTTCGCCGCCTAAAGGCGGAACGCCGAACGGATCGCCCGACGCTCGGCCGCGCCTACTGAATACTGAATACTGAAACTACGTCTGCTCTCGCCCCGTCAGCCTCTCGAAGATCCCCCGGCACTCTTCCCACACGGCCTCAGGCGTGCGGGCGGCGTTGACGACCTGGATGCACGGGCGGCGCAGGGAGAGGAAGATGCGGCGGACTTCGCGGAGTTGCTCCAGTTCTTCGAAAGTATTTGGGGCGTCGCCGCGGGCGCGGATGCGGTCGAGGCCGCCGGCGGGATCGAAATCCAGGAGCAGCACCAGATCCGGCTCGGGCGCGAACTCTTCATTCTTCTTTAAAATCCACTCGGGGTCGACGCCGCGGGCGCCCTGGTAGGCGGCGGTGGAGAAGTAGTAGCGGTCCAGCACCACCACCGCGCCCTTTTGCAGGCCGGGGCGGATGAGCGTGTCCACGTGCTCGGCGCGGTCCTTGAGGAAGAGGTCCAGCTCTTCCTCCAGCGTCAGGCGGCCCTCGGTCATGCTCCGGCGAAGCTTCTGGCCCCACGGGCCGCGCGTCGGTTCGCCGCTGGTGAGGCAGCCGAGACCATGGGTCTGGCAATACTCAGCGAACTGGCGAAGAAGCGTGCTTTTCCCGGAGCCGTCGATGCCTTCAAGGACAATCAACCAGCCGGGCGCGTTGGGACGAGACATGCGGGTGAACATCCAACACTCCATGGTGCAGACTCAACCTCCAATGTTGTCGCCGCGATGCTTGGCGCCTGGTGGCGTGACGCTCTGCGTCGCCTCTCGTCACGGGAACCATGGTCGAGCAGTTCCGGTTTAGAGCGGTTTCAGAAATGTCGTAGCCGCTCCCTGCGACCTTCCGGTCGCAGTTCCATAGAACTTCGCCAGATTCAACGGCTACAACTGAACTTAAAACGCCCTGGTCACAGCGTGGGTGGAAAGGGCGATGGCACGGCGCGCCACCAAGGGCGCGTGGCCACGGAGACCGTTGGTCCGTGAAATCAGAGCTACCGCTGACTGCCGCTGAGCGCAGTGGGTGGTTCTTACGTGTACTTCAGCACTTCTTCGATGGTGGAGAGGCCCTCGTAGATGGTGCGGAGGCCGTCGTCGCGGAGGGTGACCATGCCGAGCTCGACGGCTTTTTGCTTCATCACGACGGAGGGGGCGCGCTGGTTGATGAGATCGCGCAGCGGGTCGCTGACGTTGAGAAGCTCGTAGATGCCTTTACGGCCGCGGTAGCCGGTGTTGTTGCAGGTGTCGCAGCCCCGGCCGAAGTAGAAGTTTTTGTCGCCGATTTCCTGCGGGCTGAGGCCCAGTTGGGCGAGCACGGTTTCGCTCGGCTCGTAGGTGGTCTTGCAGTTCGGGCAGATTTTACGGATGAGCCGCTGGCCGAGCACGCCTTCGAGCGAGGCGGAAATAAGGAACGGCTCCACGCCCATGTCGATGAGACGGGTCACGGCGCCGGGTGCGTCGTTGGTGTGGAGCGTGGTGAACACCAAGTGGCCGGTGAGCGACGCCTGGATGGCGATCTGCGCGGTTTCCACGTCGCGGGTCTCTCCCACCATGATGCGGTCGGGGTCCTGACGGAGGAAGGCGCGAAGCACGCGGGCGAAGGAGAGGCCGATGTTGTCGTTAATCGGTACCTGGATGATGCCCTCGATGTCGTATTCCACCGGGTCCTCGCAGGTGAGCACCTTGGATTCGATGGAGTTGATCTTGTTGAGGCAGGCGTAGAGCGTGGTCGTCTTGCCGGAGCCGGTGGGGCCGGTGACGATGAAGATGCCGTTGGGCAGCTCGATGGTCTCCAACAGGTAGTTGTAGATGTATTCCGGCATCGCCAGCGTCTCGAGCTCGAGCTTCACGGCGGAGCGGTCGAGCACACGGAGCACCACGCTCTCGCCGAACTGCGTCGGGAGCGTGCTGACACGAAGGTCGACCGGGCGGCCGGAGATGACCTTCTGAATACGGCCGTCCTGCGGCACGCGGCGCTCGGCGATGTTCAGATTGCTCATCACCTTCACGCGCGAAATCACCGGATTGGCGAGATGGCGGGGCGGGGGAGCCATCTCGTAAAGCGCGCCGTCCACGCGGTAGCGAATCTTGAATTCCGTTTCGAAGGGCTCGAAGTGAATGTCGCTCGCGCGGTCTTGAATCGCCTGGGCAATGACGAGGTCCACGTAGCGGATGATGGGCGCGGCGTTGGCCTCGTTTTCGAGATCCTTCAAATCGAGCTCGCCGCCGTCTTTGCCAAATTCGATGCCGCCGCCGAGTTCGGCGAGAATGCTGTCGAGGCTGGCGGTGTCGGCGCCGTAGTGCTTTTTAATGAGATCCTCGATCTGGTAGACGGGGGCCACCACGGTCTGGATATCTTTGCCCAGGGAAAAGCGCATGTCTTCCACCGTTTGCTGATTGAGCGGATCGCAGAGAGCCACCTGCATCACGTAATCGTCAAATCCCAGCGGGAAGGCCCGGTGCATCTGCGCCAGGCCCGCCGGGATGAGCCGGACGACCTCCACCGGCGGATCGAAATCCTTGAGATTCACATATTCCGCGCCGATGGCGTCGGCGATGACCTTGTAAAATCCCTGCTCGTCGCAAATCTGGTAGTCGATGAGCGTATCCGGCAGGCTTTTGCCGGTGGTGTTGATTTCCTGGAGGATGTCGTCCACGGCGCCGCGGTCCACAAGGCCGGCTTCAACGAAGAGATGGAGAGTCTGTTTATTGTTCATGGGTGCAAAAAGTTGGTGAAAATCAGCGTCTGGTGGATTCGCGCCCGGCAAGGAGCTGGGCGGCCATTTCGGCGTCCTGGGCTTTGGCGAAGACTTCCTCGCGGGCAATGACGCCGGCGAGGTAGAGGTCCACGAGGGAGGCCTCGAGCGAGACCATGCCATGCTTGTGGCCGGTCTGGATCTCGGTGGCGATGCGGAAGGTTTTGTTGTCGCGGATGAGCGCGCCGATGGAATGGGTGAGCATCATCACCTCAAACACGGCGATGCGGCCCGGGCGATCGATGCGCGGCACGAGGAGCTGGGAAATGACGGCGCGCAGATTGGAGGCGAGCTGCACGCGCACCTGCTCCTGCTGGTGGGCGGGGAAGGCATCCACGATTCGATCCACCGTGCGGCCGGCGCCGGTGGTGTGGAGCGTGGAGAAAACGAGGTGGCCGGTTTCCGCCGCGGTGATGGCGGTTTCCATCGTTTCCAAGTCGCGCATTTCACCCACGAGAATCACGTCGGGGTCCTGGCGCAGGGCGCGCCGGAGGCCATCCGCAAAGCTGGGCACATCGGCGCCCACTTCGCGCTGGTGGACGATGCCGCCCTGATGCTCGTGGATGTATTCGATGGGATCCTCAATCGAGATGATGTGCGCGCTGGCCGAGCGGTTGATGATGTCGAGCATCGCCGCGAGCGACGTCGTTTTGCCGGAGCCGGTGGGCCCGGTCACGAGCACGAGGCCGCGCGGCAGCGTGAGCAGGCTGCGCACGGAGGGCGGCATGCCGATTTCATCCAGCGAGAGCATTTTCCGCGGGATGAGACGCATGGCGATGGCCAGCGTGCCCTTTTGCAAATAGATCGAGCAGCGGAACCGGTTCCGTTCGCGGAAGCTGTAGGCAAAGTCGACCGAGCCCTCGTTCTTCGCGCGGTCGAGCTGGCCGGGCGTGGCGATCTCCGTCACCAGCTTTTCCAGGTCCTCGGGCAGGAGGGCGCGGGTCTCCATCTTGCGCAGGCGGCCATGCATGCGGACGCAGGGTGGCGTGCCCACGGACAGATGCAGGTCGGAGCAGTTGTGCTCCACCACCAGCGAGAGCAAATGTTCGACCGGCGCAAAGGCCCCCCGCCCGCCCGTCGGCACCGCGAAGAACGGCGCTTGCTGGGCAGCGGGAACGCTGTCGGGAGCGGGAGATTTGCCGAGGCCGAAGAGTGCCATGGGTCCTCCGGTTAGTCCGCGTCCGACATCGTCACACTAATGACCTCCTCCGCGGACGTCATGCCGGAGAGCACCTTGCGAATGCCGTCTTCGCGCAGGGTGCGCATGCCCATCTCGCGGGCGCGCTTGCGGAGTTCCACGGTGGTGGATTTGTGGTTGATCATGTGGCGCACTTCGTCGTCCACGAGGAAGATCTCGAAGATGCCGGCGCGGCCTTTGTAGCCGATGTGCTTGCACTTGTCGCAGCCGACGCCCTTGAGGACGTTGGCCTCGGCGAGCTGGGCGGCGTCGATGCCGAGGGCGCGCATTTCGCTCTCGAGCAGGTCGTAGGGGTGCTTGCAGGAGGGGCAGATCTTGCGGACGAGGCGCTGGGCCATCATCGCGCGCACGGCGGACGACACGAGGAAGGGCTGCACGCCGATATCCACGAGACGGGCGACGGCGCTGGGCGCGTCGTTCGTGTGGAGCGTGGAGAACACCAAGTGGCCGGTGAGCGACGCGTTGATCGCGATGTTCGCGGTCTCGGCGTCACGAATTTCTCCCACCATGATGACGTTGGGCGCCTGACGGAGCATGGAGCGGAGGGCGGCCGGGAAGGTCATGCCCACTTCCGAGTTCACCTGCACCTGGTTGATGCCGCCCATCTGGTATTCCACCGGGTCTTCCACGGTGATGAGCTTCTTGTCCGGCTTATTAATATAGTTGAGGCAGGCGTAGAGCGTCGTCGTCTTGCCGGAACCGGTGGGGCCGGTGACGAGCAGAATGCCGTCGGGCAGAGTGATGAGGCGCTCGAAGATTTCCTGGTCGTCGCTCAGGAAGCCGAGCTGCGGCAGACCCAGCGAGAGCGAGGATTTATCGAGAATACGCATGACCACGCTTTCGCCGTGCGTCGTCGGGATGGTGGAAACACGGAGGTCGAGCTGCTTCTTGCCGAGCTTCACCTGGATACGGCCGTCCTGCGGCAACCGTTTCTCGGCGATGCTCATCGTATTCGTCATGATTTTCAGACGAGAAAGAATGGCGGCCTGCAGTTTCTTCGGCGGGTTCTGCATTTCGGCCATCACGCCGTCGATGCGGAAGCGGACGCGCAGGCGCTTTTCCAGCGGCTCGATATGAATATCCGAGGCCCGCATGTTGTAGGCTTCGATGAGCATCATGGTGACGAGTTTGATGATGGGGGCATCGCCGCCCTCGCCCTCGCCGCCGCTTAGATCCACGGAGGTGTCGCCGATGTGGATGCCCGCGCCGAGCAGCTCCTCCATGCGCCCCACGGCATCCTCGGCGGTGCCGTAGTACTTCATCAGCGCGTTGTTCATCGCGTCCTTCGTCGTGCAGACGAATTCCACGTCGCGCTGAATGACGGCCTGGACGGAGTCGAGGGTGTCGAAGTTCAGCGGATCGTCGACGGCCACGATCACGCCGCCGAGATCATTCAGGCCGATGGGCACCACGCGGTAGCGGCGGGCGGCATCGGGCGGAACGAGACCGGTGATTTCCTCCGGGACCGTCACGGCCTCGAGGTTCACAAAATCCATGGCCGCATTCGAGGCAACCGCGCGCGCTACGTCCTCCTGGGTAATGGTGCCCTGCTCGACGAGGACGTCGATGGGGCTTTTCTTGGAGGTCGACTGGTCGCGGGCGGCGTCCACGTCGGAGCCGCGCAAAAGGCCATGTTCTTGAAGGATTTCCAGGATGTAATCGTCGTTGGCAGCCACGGGAGTTAAGAGGATGAAAGCGGAATTTTCTGGCGGTGTCGTTTGGAGGGTCGGAGATGCATCCAACATCGGGGGAACGCAATCAACCACGGATTTTGTGAATTCGATGTGGGGAAGGGGTGGAGGCTGGGAAAAAACACGCGATGGTGAACACGCCACGCTGAACATCCAATGGAGTTGGCGACCGGTGCGCGCGGGTTTTGGGGGAGGTGGAGGGGAGATTGGTGATGGTGGAACTCGCGGGCGGTGAATCTCTCAAATAGAACGGCTGGGACCAAGGGGACGCATCGGTCCGATGCGTCCGATTGGTCTTGTCCGTCCGAGCGAGCGTTCCCGGCTCACCCTCCGCTCACTGAAAGGTAACGGTAATTCTGTATATACGTTGTATTCTCGGGTTGAAACTCGTTCGGCAATTTATAGCATCCACGCACCCACCAAAAAGAATGCCCTCCTTTCCCCGCCATCATCCAGATTGTGCCGCCGACGCGCCGCGCGGCGTCGGGCGCGGGAGGTTAGTTCCGGGGCATGGGCTCGAAAGCGAGGGGCGTGGAACGTGGGACCGGTTTCCAACCGATCAGGGCGGAAGCGCCGGCGCGGAGCGGATCGCGGGTCGAAGTCCGGAAGAGACCCCGCCATCCAGCCCCCTGCGCCCATCCTACCGCGACCGGTTGAAAACCGGCCCCACGTTCGCCGCCCTCCGGGGATGGAGCGTGTTTCTGCTCTGGGCTGCTTGGTGGCTCATGGCGGCGCCGATGGCCGGGGCCCAAGTCGTCTTCAGCGAGATCCACTATCACCCCGTCGAGGAGCCCGCTTTTAACGCCGATGGCTCTCCGTTTCTGGATCTCACGGATGACGTCCACGAGTTTCTGGAAATCCAAAATACCAGCGCGGCGACCCTCAATTTGAGCGGGTGGCAGCTCTCCGGGGCTGTGGACTATGTCTTTCCGAACGGGACGACGATCGGGGCGGGCGGTTACCGGGTCATTGCGGAGAACCCGAGCCGGCTGCAGACGGTCTATGGGATCTCCGGCGTGCTGGGCCCGTACACGGGAAAGCTGGGGAACTCGGGCGATACGGTGCGCCTCAAAAATTCGGTGGGGACGATCGTGGATTCCGTCAGCTACTCGGCGAATTTTCCCTGGGCGATTTCCGCGGATGCGCTGGGGGCGCAGGACCGGTTCACGGGGCTGACCTCGATGAGCTACCAATATAAAGGGAGGTCGCTGCAGCGGGTGAGCGTCACGGCGAATTCCAATGACCCGGCGAACTGGCTGGCCTCGCCGCTGACGGGTCCGACGCCGGGCGGGCCGCAGGCGGTGACGCGCTCGGTGCCGAAGCCGGTGGTGGTGGCGCAGGCGCGGGTGCAGACGGCGGACAACTCGACCATCGTGCGGGCGGGCGTGGGCGTGACGGTGGCGTGCACCTTTTCCTCCACGGAGAAGCTCTCCGCGGTGCAGGTGGAATATTTTTTGGACGACATCAACTCCACGAGCGAGACGCGCACCAAGGTGACGATGACGAACCTCGGCAATGGGCGCTACACGGCGTCGCTGCCGGGGCAGGCGGACCGGAGCATCGTGCGCTACCGCTTCCTCGCGGATCGTGGGGATGGCGTGGAGGTGGTGTCGCCGCGCGCGGATGATCCGCAGGTGGCGCCCGTGGGCACGGGCGGCGCGCGGGAGGCGTGGCACGGATATTTTGTGACGCCGGCGCGGTCCTCGGTGAATCCGATCTACGACCTGCTCATCTCGAGCACGAACTACGCGACGATGGGGACGAACATCACGCAGAGCCCGAATCGAGTAACCTCGCTGAGCGCCAGCGGCCTGCCGCGGGCGGTGCCCTACGTGGCGGCCACGGCGCCGCAGTGGGACGGGACGGTGGCCTGTGTCTTTGCGTGCAACGGGGTGCTCTACGATGCGCACATCCGCTACCACGGGAGCCGCTACCATCGCTCGCCCTCGAACCTTTCGTTCAAGCTGCACTTTCCGGAATACCAACCGTATAATAATCACAGCTCGCTCTTCGTCACCGGGCACAATGCGTCCTTCATGGAGGCGCAGAAGTTGAACCGGTTGCTGGGGATTCCCGCGTCCAAAATGCGGACGGTGGATTGGTACTTTAATACCAATGGGCTGATTACCCGGAACGAGCAGGGGGAGTATGACAACGACATGCTGGACGAATATGCCGATCTCCAGCAGCAGCTGAACCCCGGCACGGCGAAGGAGGCGCGCGGGGAATTGTACAAGACCGTGGGAAACCTGGATGCTTCACAAGGCAGCACGGAAGGGCCGTATACGAAGGGCGACGAGGCGCCGATGCTGGCGAATGCGAGCTGGACGCAAATGCAGCGCTACGACTGGACGCAAAACATCCAGAGCAATGCGTGGAAGGGGCCAAAGCAAATCCGCGACATTTTGGAGGGCATGTGGACGGTGCGGGGCGACACGCCTTCGTCGAACACGCTGGCGAATAATCCGACGAATCTCGCCAATACCCAGGCGTGGTTTGCGGCGAATTGGGACGAGGAGCTGCTCATCACCTCGATGGCGCTGGTGAACTGGATCGGGATTTGGGATGACTCGTCGCATAACCAATTTTTCTGGCGGCGCGCGAATGGCAAATGGTGCCGAATGGGGTGGGACTATGACGACACGCTGACCGCGGGCCGGGCCGGGCAGACGATTTATGCGGGAGAGAACGGGTTCGTCGTGTTCAACGGGCCGAATTGGTTCAAGGACACGTTTTTTAAATGCTACCGGGCGCGCTACAACCAGCGGCTGTGGGAGCTGAACAACTCGGTCTTTGATCCGGCGAACCTGACGGCCAACGGGATGCCGAATGCGGCCACTTTTGCGCAGCAGCGGCAGAGCTACGTCAATTCGCAGCTCTCCGTGCTGGGGACGTACTTCAAGCCGGCCCGGCCGGTGAATTCCTCGCCGGCCGCCGGGGCGACGGTGCTGGGCGGGGCGGTGCTGAAGGGCAGCGGGTATTCGTCGCCGAATGGCAAGGCGCAGAGCTCGGCGCTGTGGGAGATTCGCAGCACCACGGGCGATTACGAATCGCCGGTGGTGCGGCTGTCCTCGACCACGAATCTCACCACGCTGCCGGTGCCGTTTGAGGAGCTGGTCTACGGGCAGACGTACTATTGGCGCGTGACGTATTTTGACGCGGACGGGCATCGCTCCATTGTCTCGGCGGAGACCAGCTTTACCTGGGGCACGGCGTCGACCTCGGCGGGAACCCTGGTGCTGAATGAAATCCTGGCGGACAATCGCGGGGCCGCGCCGAATGGCGCGACGAATCCGGACTACATCGAAATCTACAACAACACCGGGGTTCAGATGAGCATCGGCGGCGATACGCTGACGAATGATCCGCTGGTGCCGGGGAAATACACGATTCCCGCGGGGACGACGATCGAGGCCGGGGCGCAGCTGATTTTTTGGTGCGACCATGATGTGGCCGCCGGGGGGCTGCACACGGGCTTTTCGCTCAGCGCGGATGGGGAGACGGTGCTGCTGCTCAGCGGTGCAACGATTTTGGATAGCGTGAGCTTTGGCCCGCAGGCGCCGGATGTGAGCATCGGGCGCATCAGCAATGGCAACGGCGGCTGGCAGGCGAATGTGCCCACCCCGGGCGCGGTGAATGTAGCGCAGCCGCTGGGGAGCGCGAGCAGCTTGCGGGTGAATGAGTGGATGGCCTCGCCGGCGTATGGCGACGACTGGTTTGAGCTCTACAATACGGACGCCTTTCCGGTGGCGCTCGGCGGCCTGTATCTCAGCGATGATCCGGCGGCGCCGCTCACGACGAAGATTCCGGCCCTCTCGTTTATCGCGGGGAATGGCTGCACGAAGTTCATCGCGGATGGAACGGTGGGGACGACGAACCATGCCAATTTCAAATTGAGCGCGGGCGGGGAGAAGGTGGTGCTGACGGCGGCGAATGGCCTGACCACGCTGGACCAGGTGACCTTTGGGGCGCAGGCGCTGGACGTGTCGCAGGGCCGGCTGCCGGATGGCGCCTCGACGGTGGTTTCCTTTGCCACGACGGCCTCGCCCGGCCGCTCGAACTGGCTGCCGGCGCCGGTGGTGATCAACGAATTGCTGAGCAATTCCGCGGCGCCCAATATTGATGCCGTGGAACTGTATAATCCCGGCGTGGCGGCGGTGGATCTCTCGGGCTGGTGGCTCAGCGATGATCTGCGGCTGCCGCAGAAGTATCCGATCCCGGCGGGGACGGTGATCGCCGCGGGCGGCTACCTCGTTTTCACGGAGACGGACTTTGCCGCGGGGGCGGGGCCGTTTTCGTTCAGTTCACTGGGGGATGAGGCGGTGCTCTCCGCCACGACGGCGGGGGCGCTGACGGGGTATCGAGCGCAGGTGCGCTTTGGCCCGGCCGCGGAGAATGTGAGCTTTGGCCGGGTCGCGGCCACGGGACTGGCGAATGGAAGCGCCGGCGCGGAGTTTTGGCCGCAAAATACGCTGACGCTCGGCGCGGCGAATGGCGCGACGAAGATCGCGCCGCTGGTGATTAACGAGGTGATGTATCATCCGGTGGATGACGCGGGCGGCGTGGACAACAGCCAGAATGAGTACGTGGAGCTGCACAATCCAGCGGTGACTCCGCTGGCGCTGAACGGCTGGCGGCTGCAGGGGGATTTCGATTTTGTGTTTGGGGCGAGCGATAGCGTGCCGGGTGGCGGTTATGCGCTGGTGGTTTCTTTTGACCCGGCCAATGCGGTGACGCTGGCGGCGTTTCGCACGAAGTATGGGCTGACGGCGGCGACGCCGATTTTCGGACCCTACACGCCAAAGCTGTCGAACAACACGGCGGCGCTGGAACTGGCCGCTGCCGGGCCGCCGGTGGGGGCGGAGATTCCGTGGATCGTGGTGGACCGCGTGGAGTATCGGGATCTCCTGCCGTGGCCAGTGGAGGCGGATGGCACGGGGAAATCACTCCAGCGGATGGATCGCACCGTGCTGGGCAACACCGCGGCGAATTGGGCCGCGGCGGCGCCCACGCCGGGCGCGCTGAATGCGGGGGTGATTGCGACGCTGACGATTACGACGGACTCGCCGCTGGGAGGCGGCGTGGTGGGCACGGCCTACGCGCAAACGCTGACGGCGGTGGGCGGGACGACGCCGTATGCGTGGTCCGTTTCGGCGGGGGCGCTGCCGGGTGGCATGACGCTGAGTTCCGCCGGTGTGCTGAATGGGCCGCCCACGGTGGCGGGCGTCTTTTCCTTCACCGCGAAGGTGACGGATGGAGTAAGCGCCACGGCTACGAAGAATTTTTCGATCACGGTGGCGGCGACGGCGCTGACGATTGCGACGAGCGCGCCGCTGCCGGATGGCGCCGTGGGCAGCGCCTACACGCAGACGCTGGCGGCCACGGGTGGCACGGCGCCGTACACGTGGAGCCGGAGCGCAGGCGCATTGCCGCCGGGCGTGAGCTTGTCGACCGGTGGCCTGCTGGCGGGGACGCCGACGACGCCGGGGAACTACGGCTTTACGGCGCAGGTCACGGATGCCGGGGGATTGGTCACGGCCAAGGCCTTTTCGATTTTGGTGCCGGTGCCGCCGCTGGTGATTACGAGTCCGGCCACGCTCCCGTCCGGAATGATGGGCACCAGCTACGCGCAGGCGCTGCTCGCGGTGGGTGGCACGGGCGGATATACGTGGACGATGACCGCGGGTGCTATGCCCACGGGGATGACGCTGGGAGCCGCGGGCGATGTGTCGGGGACGCCAGGCGCGGTGGGGACGTTTAATTTCACCGCGCGCGTGACGGACAGTGCGTCGACCGCCACGACGAAGGCCTTCACGCTGGTGGTGACACCGGCGCCGCTGGTGATTGCGACCGCCGCGCCCCTGCCGGGCGGGATTTTGAATGCCACCTATACGCAGACGCTGGCGGCGACGGGGGGCATCACGCCGTATTCGTGGAGCGTGAGCGCGGGCGCGCTGCCGCCGGGACTATCCCTGTCCAATGCGGGCGTGCTGAGCGGCGTGCCGGCGAAGACGGGGGATTTTAGTTTCACCGCGCGGTTGAGCGACAGCGCGAGCGTGGTGACGACGAAGGATTATGCGATCTCCGTGGCGACCTCGGGGCCGCTGGATCATTTCACGTGGGACTATGTGCCGGCGGGCGCGAACGTGAATGCGCCCTTTGGCGTGCGGCTCACGGCGCGCGACGCGCAGGAGCGGCTGGTGACGGGCTATAGCGGCTCGGTGAACGTGTCCGCGGCGAATGGGCTGAGCCTGCCGTCGCCGGTAGTGATCACCGAGGTGACGGACGAGGCGGAAAATCAATTTGAGCTGCAAAATGTGAGCGGAGGGACGGTCAATACGACGGGCTGGTTTGTGTGCGTGGGCGACAGCGCGACGAACGTGAACTTCGTGAATGCCGTGACGTTCGCGCTGCCGAGCAGCCTGTCCGCCGGCGGACTGCTGCGCGTCTCGGAGCTGAATACGTCGGGCCGGACGTTCTTTGGCGGGCCGATCAACTGGCCCACGTCGGGCAACACGTTCGGCTGGGTGATGCTCTTTGATGCGCAGAGCAATTTGCGGGACTTTTTTGCGTTTGGGTGGTCTTCCGTGCAGCTGGGCATCTTGAACGTCAGCGTGAATGGAAAATCGATCACGCCGATCAGCAGCGGCCAGTGGTCCGGGAGCGGCGCCGTGGTGGGAACGCGCGGGACCTTTGCGAACACGACGGATTCCTGGCAGCGCCGCGGCACCGCGGACAGCAACACCGCCGCGAATTTTACGTGGGTGCAAAATGGGCAATCGCTGGGGGCGACGAACACGGGGCTGAGTGTTCCGTGGACCAGTAGTACGCCGGTCGCGCTGACGCCCGGCGCGGTGCTGATTTCGAATGGGGAATTCATCGGCTATCTCACGGTGGGGCAGGTGGGGAGTTCGGTCTCCATGACGGTGGACGATAGTGCGGGGCATGTGGCCGCGTCGGCGCCCATTGCGGTGGCGGCCGCGCTGGCGGACACGGATGGCGATGGCATCCCGGATGCGTGGGAGAATGCCCACGGGCTGAATGCGACCGTGAATGACGCGACGCTGGATGCGGATGGCGACGGTCTCAGCAATCTGGCGGAATTCCGCGCGGGGACGGATCCGCAGAACGCGGGATCCTTCTTCACCGTGTCGGCCATGTCGATTCTGCCCACGGGCGAACTGGCGGTGAGTTGGAACGCGGCGGCGGGGAAGGTATACCAGATTTGGACAAGCAATGACCTGCTCAACTGGAACGCCGAAACACCGCTGGTGCTGGCGACCAGCGATGGGATGAAGACTGTGGCAATCGCAACGGATGGAAATCCGTGCCTATTCGTGCGCGTGCAGATCGCGCCGTAGGGTGGATGAGTTGCTGCCGATCGAATCTGGCAAAGCGCGATGGAGCTGCGACCGGAAGGTCGCAGTCTGGGAGGCGTGACGCTCCGCGTCGCGCTTCGTTAAAGGGGGGCCGTTGCTCTATCTATTTAGCTAGGCGCGACGCAGAGCGTCACGCCTCCAAGGCCTTCCCGGCCCGAAGGGCCGCAATACATCGCCGCCGCGTTCGAACGGCGAGGCGGTGAACGCGTCTTCGCTTTGAAAGCCGCTACCGCAGGGCCGCGGTTTGTTGGACCGCGATCTCGCGCAGCGCGTCCTCGCGCGTGGGACCGGCGGGGAATTGATCGGCCCACTCGCGGGCGGCGGCGGGATCCTGCTGGGCCCAGCGTTGGGCCACCGAGACGGCGGCGGTGCGGAGCGAGAGGCCGTCGGCGATTTGCGTGGCGACGAAATCGGCGGCGGCGCGCGGGTCGTGATCGGCCATGGCAATGGCGATGGCGGTGCAGGCGCGCTCACGGAGGTCGCCCGCCGGTAGCCCGGCGGCCCAACCGGTGGCGCGGGCCGCATCCAGGGCCGCCCACTGTGCAGCGGCGCGAACGAGGCCATCCGTGCGCTCCGGCGAGGAGGGGAGGGAAACCAAGGCATTCAGCGCCTCGGCCGGATGTTCGCGCGCGGCCTCAGAAGCGGCGGCGAGGATCGCCGGACCGGCGAACTCCGGCGGTTGCGCGGTGGCCCAGCGCAGGGCTTCCAGCGGAGAGCCTTCCGCCAGACGCAGCGCGGTGGCGACGCGGCGCTGCTGCTCGAGGGCGACTTGCTCCGAAGGAGGCGCGGGCGCGGGCATGGGCGCCGCGAGCTCGACGTTTAAGAGGACTGACTGTGTATGTGAGAGGAAGCTCGCCATTTTCCGCAGGCTGCGGCCGACGTCCGAGCGGCCCGCAGCAACGCTCCAGATGGCGCTGTGTTCCCCGGTGGATTCCAGGACCGGTGCCGGCGCCGAAGCGGCCACGCTGGTTGCGGCCGCCGGCGGCTGTCCGGGATTGGGCCCGACTGCAAAATTCCACACCACCGCGGTGGCGACGAGCATCAGGCCGGCGCCGGCGACGAACCGAGCGAGTGGAGTTTTGCGGGTGGCAGCCATGGCGTTACGGGACGACGGTGATGTTGTCCAAGGCCGAGGTGTTGAGCGTGGTGGTGCTGCCGCTGTCGACGGCGAGGCCGATGTAGCAGTTCGACGCCATGGAGATGGTGACGGAACTGATGGCGGTCCAGGTGACTCCATCGGTGCTGCGCGAGGCGGTGACGCTGTTGCCGCTGCGGACGAGGCGCACCCAGATATTGGGCGCGGTGCCGCTGCTGCTCGTGGTGGTGCTCACGGAGCCGCCCGTGGTGGTGCGACGCTGCCAGCGCCAGCCGCCGCTGCCGGTGACCGTGAGGGCGCCCATGCGCGCATTGTTGGCGAGGGTGTCGCGAATCATCACGCCCACGGAGGCGCTGGTGCCGGTGTTTTGCAGCGTCTTCACGCGGGCGACAATGGAGCCGTCGGCGCTGAGGGTCTGGTAGACGTAGCGGAAGCCGTCCGTGGTGCCGCCGAAGACGCCGGCGCCGGAAACGGTGTGGACGCTGCCGAAGTATTCAGCCCGACCGACGAGGCCCGTCGTGCCGATGTCCGCACTGAGCCATGGGGCGGGGTAGGGGGTGATGGTTACGTTGTCGAAGGTCGCGGTGCTGAGCGCGGCGTTGTTGTGGCTGCAGACCGCGAGACCGACGTTCACCGTGGAGGCCATGGTGATGGTGGCCGTGCCGGCCTGCGTCCAGGTGACGCCGTCCGCCGAGGTGTAGCTGGTGAAGACGGTGCCGCTGCGCGTGATGCGCACCCAGTTGTTCGGCGCGGCATTGGCGGCGGAGGTCACCGCGGTGCTGGTGGTGCCAGCCGCGGTGGTGCGTGCCAGGTAGGCAAAGCCGTTGCTGGGCGTGAGCGACATGAGCACGTTGGCCGCGTCGGCGGCGGTGCCGTTGCGAATCATCACGCCGGCCTTGGCCCACGCGTTGGTGTTGGACTGCGAGATCACCCGGGCGCGGATTTCGCCGTCGCCGGTGAGCGTCTGGCTCACGAACTGGAAGGCGTCGGCGGTGCCGAAGATATCGGCGCCGGAGCCGCTCACGGTGTAGGTCCCCGCGTTTTCCGAGGCACCGCCGGGGATGCCGACGCTGCCGATATCCGCGCCCGCCCAGCCCGAGGGCAGGCTGCCGGAGACCGTGATATTCAGCGTGGCATCGGCGAAGAGGCCGCCGGCATCCGTGACGCGGACGGTGAAGGCATTCACGCCCGCGCTGCCGCCCGGCGGCGTGCCGGTGAGCGCGCCGCTGCTGGCCACGGTGAGCCAGGCGGGACCGCTCACTTTGCTAAAGGTGCGCGTGTCGCCGGCGTCGATGTCCGTGGCGTCGCCCGCGATGTTCGCGCTGTAGGCGACGCCGATGGTGGCGGCGGGCTTGGTGAGCGGATTCGAAGTGAAGGCGGGGGCATCATTCACCGCGGTGACTGTGACCGAGACCGTGGCGGTGGAGGTGCCGTCCTGGTTGTCGGTGATCGTGTAGGTGAAGGAATCCGTGCCATACCAATCGGTGGCCGGCGAGTAGGTCACGCTCGTGCCCACAATGGTCACGCTGCCGTGGGCGCCCTGCGTGACGGACTGGATGGCGAGCACGTCATTGTCGGCATCCGTGTCATTCGCGAGCACCGGGATGGAGACCGCGGTATCCTCCGGCGTCGTCACGGAATCATTCACCGCGACCGGGATGGAGCCGACGGAGATGGTGCCATCGATGCTGAGGCGCGACGTATCCCACACGAGGCCGCCGGCGAGCGTCGGCAGCGTAGTCGTGGAGAAGGTGCCGGTGTAAGTGGTGGCGGAGAAGAGCTGGAAGCTATTGCCCGCGGCGAGGGCATCGGGGCCCACGCTGGTGACGGCGAGCGTGCCGCCATAGGTAATGGTGGTGACGCCGGTGACGCGATCGCCCGTAAGCGTTGCGCCGGATTTGCTGATTTCCATCGCGGTGGTGCCGGCGAGGCTGAGCGTGTTGTTCACGGTCAGGGTGCCGATACCCCCTGCGCCGGGCGCGAGCGTCGCGCCGGACTGCACCGCTACCGCACCGCCGACGGAGCCTGTGCCATCCAGCGTGGCCCCGGTTTGCACCGTCACCGCGGAGGCGGTGATGGCGCCATTCACCCGCAGCGTGCCCGCGCTGACGGTGGTGGTGCCGGTGTAGGTGTTGCTGTTGGCGAGTACCAGCGTGCCCGCGCCGGCTTTCGTGAAGCTCGTCGTGCCGCTGTCCGGATTGTGGATGCCGCCGGCGCCGCTGATGGTGAGGTCCGCGGCGGTATCGCCCGTCGCATCGGCCACCGTGAAGGTCGGCGCGATCTTGGAGCTGAAGCCGTTCGTCAGCGTGATGGTCGAGGCCGCGCCGCCGTTCACGGTCAGGGTGCCGTCGAGTTGGAAGTCATCCCCATTATACTTGCCGGAGCCGGAGGTGGTGATGGCGCCGCCGGCGAGCGTGAGGTTGTTCGGGTGCGCGTGGTAGGCGGAGAATTTGAGGGTGCCGCCCGTGTTCACGGTGAAGTTGTTCCCCATGATCCCGTTCACATCGAGGGTCTCGACCGTGCCGCCATTGATGGTGATGGCCGAGGCCACGGGAATGACGCGATTGTAGGCGCCGGCTTGGAGGCGCACGAGACCGGCATCCACCGTGAAGCCGCCCGTGACCGTGTTCACCGCCGCGAGCGTGAGCGTGCCCGCGCCGGCTTTGCGCAGGCCCGCGGTGCCGGCGAGCACGGTGCCGACGGTGGCGCTTTGATTGTTCACCGTGATGGCGGGCAGGCCGGCGCTCCCATCGAGGGTGAGCGGGCCGCCGGTGCCGGTCGTCAGCGACCAATTATGGCTGGCCGCGGTGTCGCCGAAGACGAGCTTGCCGATGGTGCGGGCGCCGTCGAGCGTCACGGTGGCGTCGGCGGTAAGATCGAGCGTGCTGAAGTCCGCCGTCTTGCCCGCGCCGCCGGCGATGGCGTTGCCATTCCAGTTCGTGCCCGTGGTCCACGAGCCGCCCGCGGGATTGATCCACGTGCCGTTCGTGTTCACGAGCGCGACCGTGATTTGCAGCGTGGCGTCGGCGAAGAGGCCGCCGACATCCGTGACGCGCACGGTGAAGGCATTCAGGCCGGCATCCCCGGCGGCGGGCGTGCCGGACAGCGCGCCATTCCCCGCCACGCTGAGCCAGGCGGGGCCGCCGACTTTGCTGAAGGTGAGCGTGTCACCGGCGTCGATGTCCGTCGCATCCGCGGCCAGGCTGCTGGAATAGGCGGTGCCTTCGCTCGCGCCGGGCTTGGTGATGGTGCCGCTCGTCCACACCGGAGCGTCGTTCACATTGGCGACGCTGATATTAAGCGTGGCATTGGCAAAGGCGCCCGCGGCATCGGTGACGCGAACGGTGAAGGCATTGACGCCCACATCGCTATTTCCCGGGACCCCGGAGAGCGCGCCATTCGCGGCCACGCTGAGCCAGGCCGGGCCGCCGACTTTGGAATAGGTGAGGGTGTCGCCCGCATCCACGTCGCTCGCCGTGCCGACGAGCGTGCTGGAGTAGGCCGAGCCTTGCGTGGCGCCGGCGCCGGCGATGGGATTCGTGTTGAACGTCGGCGCGTCGTTGGTGTTGGCCACGCTGACGTTCAGCGTCGCATCGGCGAAGAGGCCGCCCGCATCGGTGACGCGGACGGTGAAGGCATTCGCGCCGACATCGCCATTCGCGGGCGTCCCACCGAGCGCGCCATTCGCGGCCACGGTGAGCCAGGCGGGGCCGCTCACTTTCGAGTACGAGAGCGTGTCACCGGCGTCGATGTCGCTGGCCGTGCCGGCGAGCGTGCCGGAGTAGGCCGCGTCCTCGGTGGCGCCGGAGCCCGTGATGGGGTTGGCGTTGAAGGTCGGCGCGTCGTTGGTGTTCGTCACCGTGATGCTGAGCGTGCCGGTGCTGGAGAGGCCGCCATTGTCCGTCACGCGGACGGTGAAGGAATTGCTGCCGACGTCGCTATTGCCCGGCGTGCCGGAGAGCGTGCCGTCGGAGGCGACGCTGAGCCACGCGGGGCCGCTGACTTTCGCGTAGGTGAGCGTGTCGCCGGAATCGGCGTCGGCGCCGCTGCCGGCGAGCGTGCTGCCCGTGTAGGCGGCATCTTCCGTGGCGGCGGGTTTGGTCACCGGGGTGCTCGTGAAGAAAGGCGCGCGGTTCGGCGCGATGGTATCGATCTCCGCCGCGGAGAGCGCGCGGGAGTAGATGCGCACGTCGTCGATGGAACCTTTGAAGCGCGCGGTGTTGTCGCGGTAATCGTAGCCGATGGCCACGGCGAAGGCGCCGAGGGATTTCGCGGTCCCGCTGCCGGAGGCAACCTGCGTGCCGTCGAAGTAGAGCAGGCCGTTCGTGCCGCTGCGGATGGCCGTGAGGTAGTGCCACTGGCCGTCGTTAATCGCCGCGGTGCTGGTGATGTTGAACTGGTAGGCACCGTTGTAGACGAAGAAATTCACGGTGCCGTTGGTGTTTACCACCACCATGTATTCGCCGTTGATGCCGGAGCCGCCCTCGCGCTGCTGGATGACGCAGCCGGAGGATGTGGCGCCCGGGGGCACCTTCACCCACGCGCCGAGCGTGAAGTCCGTGGTGCCGGTGAGCGCGGCGGAGTTGCCCACGAGCACGCCGTCGTCCACGCCGTCGAACGTGAGTGCGCCATTCACGATACCCGCGCCCCACGTGGCGCCGCCGGCGACCGTGCCGTCCTGCACGCGGCCGGTGGAGTCATCGGCCACCGTGCCGGAGGATTCGTCGAGCTTCCACCACGCGCGGAGGCTGGAGTAGATGGCGGCCGGCTGCGAGGCCGCGCTGTACGGATTCGTGCCGAGCGCATTTTCCAGGCCGGTGGTGAAGCCGTCGCCATCGGCATCCGCGGCGGGATCGGAATTCCACACGGTGATTGTCACCGCCGCGGAGGTCGCGTAGGTGCCGGCGAAATTCACGCGGGCGGTGAGCGTTTCCGAGGCGGCGATGACCGCGTTGTTGTAGGTCACGCTGTAGGGTGCGGTGGTGTCTGTGCCGATGAGCGTGGCGCCGCGATAGAAATCCACGGACGTGATGGCATCGGAGCCGGCGGTCACATTCGCGGTGATGGGGATGTTATCGCCGGAGCCGAATTGCGCGCCGTTCGCCGGCGAGGTGATGGCCACGTTGGGTGCGGTGACGATCGTGGGCGGCACGCCGAAGTTCGTCCCGGGCACGCAGGGGAAGAGGTTCCCCGCGGGAATCGCCTGCTGCGCGATGCCCGGGCCGGCCCACGAGACGGCGAGGCTGTCGCCGCCGCTGCCCTCGCGCTCCTGGGCTTCCAGCCAGTAAACTTTGCCGGCCTGCAGCGTAACGGGCGCGGACTGCTGCGACGCGTACTTCGTCCATTCCTGGAAGTTCGTCCACCCGCTCACCAACGCGATCTGCGTCTTGTTCGCCGGGTTGCCATCGGTGCTAAGATAGAGGCGGCAGTCGTCATCGCCCGCGACCCAGAAGGTGTAGGCGCCGGAAGTCGTGGGTTTCACAAAGCCGGTGAGCCGGCGGGAGAAATGATCCGCCACATTTTGCGCGCTGGTGAAGCTGGCGAGCGTGCCGGTGTAGGAAGTCGCGGAGGTGCTCCACGACTCATTCCAGAAAACGTTTTCATCGTTCCAGCGCTGCTCCACCACGGCTTGCGCGGGGGCGTTGCAGATCACGTTCACGGCGCCGTCGCCGGACGCGCCGGCATTGTCGGTGGCGCGCACAATCAGCTGCACCGGGCTCGCGCTGGGGAGCAGGGAGGGCGCGGCGAGGGTGACCTGGCCGCTCGCATTGATGGCGAAAGCATTGCCGGGGTTGCCGCCGAGGATGGCCCAGCCGGTGATGGTGCGCCCGGAGGACGGCGTGGCCGTCGCGGTGGCGATGAGCGTGCCGGCGCTTTGCGTGGAAGCGGCGGTGGCGTAGACCGTGTCCACCACGGGCGCGGAGGCATCGATCAGCGTGATGGTGTGCGCGCTCGGGGTGGCGAGCTGCGCGCCGGAGGGGCTGGAGAGCGTGATCACGATGCTTTCCGGGGCTTCGCCGATGGCATCGGTGAGGATGGTGAGCGGGATCGCCTTGAACTGCTCGCCGGCGTTGAAGGTGAGCGTGCCGGCGGTCAGCTGGTAATCACTGCCATTCGTGGCGGTGCCGGAGGAGGCATAGTTCACCGTGATGGGCGTGGAGCTGGCGGGGCGATCGAGCACGGCCATGAGCAGCGGCTCGGAGCCATCGGTCTCCAGGCGCGTGGTGGCGGCGGAAAGCATGCGCACGGTGCGCGGCGAGGGATCCGTGGTGGTGAAGGTAATCGGCGTGCGAGTGAAGCCCGGGCCCTGCCATGCCACGGAGACGTGGTCGCCGCCGCCGCCCTCCTGGTGCTGCACCTCCATGTAGTATGACTGGCCCGCGGTGAGCGTGATGTTCGCCGATTTCTGCGAGGCATTCGCGTCCCAGTTTTGGAAACTGGTGTAGGTGGACAAGGTGGCGATCTGCGCCTTGTTGGCCGCGGTGGAATCGGTGCTCAGGTAAAGGCGCGAGGCGTCATCCGAGGCGATCCAAAAGTTGTAGGTGCCGGTGGCGGGCGCCACGATTTGGCCCACGAGGCGGCGCGAATAATTGTCGGCCACGTCCTGCTGCGGCGTGAAGGACAGGAGGTAGCCGGTGTAGTCCGGGTTGCTCGCGCTCCACGTCTGGTTGGTGTAGACGGCGGTATTGTTCCAGCGCTCCTCGGTGACGAGCGTGGAGGGCACGGTGGTGTCAAAGATGGCGACGACTTCTTGCGTGCGGCCCTGGGTGAGCGAGGCGTTGAAGGGCGCGCGCAGCTGGATCACGGCGGTTTCCATGCCTTCCGTCACGCCATCATTCTTCACGCGGATGCGGATGTTTTGCGTGGTGACGCCGGGGGCGAAGGTGAGCGTGCCGCCGGAAATCACCGCATTGCCGTTGGCCGCGTCCACGAAGGCCCAGTCCGTGTCATCGCCCGCGGCGCTGCCGCCGCCGGCGGTGTAGCCGACGGTGACCGTGCTGGCGGAAGACGCGGAGAGAACCACGGGCAGGTCGCGGTATTCGCCGAGCGGGCCGGGTTGCTCGCTCGTGGCGAGTGCGGCTTGCTGGAAGCCGACCGTCAGCGTGGGTGCTTCGTTGTCGGCGATCTCGAAGGTCGCCGACGCAGGCCAATCGACGCCGTAGCCGGTGCCGGGCTGCACGGTGAGAGTCACCGTTTCCGTGCCTTCGGCGACGGCGTCGTCGATGGGCGTCATGGGGAGGTTCACGCCGGATTGCGTGTCGGGGATAATCACCGTGCCGGAGAGCGTCTGATAATCGACGCCATTGGTCGCGGTGCCGGACATCGTGTAGTTCACCGTGAGATCTCCCGTGGTGCCAGTACGGGAGAGGTAGAACGTGCCGGAGGTTGGGCCGGATTCGGAGGGAGATTGATTGTAGGTGGAAACCATCACGCGGTCGCCGCTGTCATTATCCAGGATGAAGGCGGTCGCGGTGGCGTCATTGTAAACCTTGTAAGCGGCAGAGGGCGTAATGGTCGCCGTCACGGTCTCGGTGGGCTCGGGCGTGGTGTCATTGATCAGCGGGATGGTGACGGTGACGTCGTTGCTGCCATTGACCGGCAGGGTGACCGTGCCGGAGAGCGCGGTGTAATCGCTGCCCGGCGTGGCGGTGCCGCCGACGGTGTAGTTGACCGTCACATTGCCGGAACCACTGCCGATGGCGTGGAAGATGAAGGTCGGGTTCGTGCCACCCTCGGTGCCCACGGAGCCGGAGCGGACGTTCACCAGCGGGACGTCGGAATTATCGAGGATGGTGAGGGTGGCCTGGAAATTGGTGCCGAGGCTGTAGGCGTCGTTGAAGGTCGCGATGGCGAGCGTGACGGTTTCGGCGGGTTCGCCGAGGTCGTCATCATAGGGCGTGATGACCACCGGGGCACTCGTGGCGCCGGCGGGGATGATCACTTCACCCGTGAGCGGGGCGTAGTCGGTGCCGTGCAGCGCGCTGCCGGAGAGACCATAGTAGACCTTGAGCGCCGCGGCGGTGCTGCCGGTGCGGGAGAGGAGGAAGATGCCGGACTTCTGGCCAGCCTCGGTGGCCACGGGATCGGGCGCGCTGACGGTGACGACGGGTGTGTCGTCATCGGTAATGGTCACCGTTGCCGTGGTGGCGCCGGGATCGCGCACATAGGCGGCATTCGTGCTGATGGTCGCCACGACATCTTCCGGCGGCTCGATGGTGGTGTCGTTGATCGGCGAGACCACGACATTCACGGAGCTCTGGCCCGAGGGAATCGTGACCGTGGTCGGCAGCGTGGTATAGTCGGTCCCATTCGTCGCGGCGCCGGACCAGGCGACGGTCAGATTCAGCGCCGCCGTGGTGGCGCCCGTGCGGGTGAACGTGAAAGTCCCGGTGTCGCCGGGAGCCTCGGTGGCATAGGAATCCGGCGTGGTGACGCCCACCTGCGGGAGGGCGGTGTCGTTGTCGGTAATGGTCATCACCGCGGCATTGGCCGAGCCGGAGAGATAGCCGGTGGCGGAGGCGAGCTGGAGCGTGATGGTCTCCGGTCCTTCCGCGGCGGTGTCATTCACCGAGGCCACGGTAATATCGAGCGTGGCGGAGCCCGCCGGGATGGTGAAGGACTTGAAGGAGCCCGAGGTGGCGTAGTCCGGCGTGAAGGTGTAGTCGGTCGTCTTCGTCGCCGTGCCGCCCGCGGGGGAAACGAGCACCACGAGGTCGGCGGAGGTATCGCCGGTGCGGGTGAGGCGGAAGGTGCCGTTCGCGCCGCCCTCGGCGGGATCGGCGATTTTCGTGAGGGTTACGAACGTCGAGCCGGCCGCCGTCCAGTTGGCGGTATTCGTCCCGGCGACAACGGTGAGCGGATTCGTGAAGGACGGCGTGAGCGTGTAGCCATTGAGCGCCGCCGTCAGCGACTGCGATCCGGTGGCCACCCCCGCGAGCGCGTAGGTGCCATCGGCGTTGCTGTAGCAATAGCTGCCGCCGCCGGTGAGATAGACACCGGCCAGCGGCTGCGCGCCGGCGGTGACGGTGCCGGTGACGGTTTGCTTGCCGTGCGCGCCGACATTGATCACCACGGACCCGCGAGCGGTGCCGCCCTTCATGTCGGACACGGTGACCATGGCGGTGACCTGCGCCGTCGCGGTGAAGGTGCGGCTGAAGGTGGAGCTGTTGCTCAGGCCATTCACGCCGTCGCTGAATTCCCATTGGTAGGCGAGGGGATCGCCGTTGGCGTCATTGGCCGTGGCGGTGAAGTTGACCGTGCCGCCGACGGCGATTGTCGTGGCGTCGGCCGCGAGCGTGAGCGTCGGCGCGACGTTGCCGGGAAACGGGCCGCGATTGAAGGCCACATCAATGGACGGAGGGACCGTGGCATTGACGCTCAGCACCGTGAAGTGCATGTCGGCCTCGAGATCCGAATAGGTGCGGCCGACGATGATGCCGGCATCGTTCTTTCCGCCGGGACTGCCGGGCGTGGTGTCGAGCAGATGGCCGGCGTTGCTGCCCATTCCACTATAGAGGACGAGGGCGGAATTCTGATGCTGGGCATACGCCGGATGGTATTCGAGATTATAGGCACGGATGCTGTCCTTCGCCACGCTGAGGGCGTAGCGCTTGCCTTCCTCCAGGCGTGGCTGGTCGTAGGCGTAGATGCGGTAGACGCCATTCGTTTTCGGCAGGTGCACGTAGCTGTCTGGCAGCCAGCCGAGCGCGCGTTTGCTGATGGTGTTGTAGTGCGCGGCAAAGCTGTCGCCGCCGCCACCCATCACGTCGAAGTCATTGCCGTATTCCTGGTTGGCGCCGGTGCCGTAGGCGGTGCCGTCGGTGGTGTTCCAGTAGTTCGCATGGTTGCGTCCGAGCGAGTGGCCGCACTCATGGTTCAGCACGCCCATGCCATTCCACGTAATCCAGACGCTGCTGCCGCCGCCCCACGAGATGCCCTCGAGGCGCGGCCCTTTGTTGATGCGCACGATGATGCAGGTGAATTGGCCGGGATCGTAGCCCGCGGCCTTGGCGGCGGCGCGGGAGTCATTGTGAATGAGCCCGAGGCAGTCCACCTCGCCATCCTTCGCATAGTACCATTGGAGACTGTGCGGAAGGACGAGCACGGGCGTGACCGTGGTGGTCTGCGTCATCTTGCCATACGAGCTCTCCAGGTAGTAGCGGCGGTTGTTGGCCATGTCCGCGTAGGCCTGTTCCTCGGTGTTCGGCTGGGCCATTTGATCCGGATAGGTCACACGGATGTAGAGCGTGCGGAAGTTGCCGATGGCGGAGGAGGCGTTGCCCGGGTAGCCTTCGTAAAAGAAACCCGCGCCGCCGGCGCCGCTCGCTTGAATCAAAGTGCGGTAGTTTTCCTCCAGCACGTGCACGTGGGAGCCATTGCACAGCGTGATGAGCTGTCCGCCGACTTCCACCGTGGGCGTGGAATCCGTCACGGCCGCGCCGGGTGCCGGGCTCGTGGTGGTATTGCCGGAAACGGGACAGACCTGCGTGACCGTGGCCGCGGGCGGGATGACTTCGCCGACTTCGAGCTGGCGGACGGGGTTCTCGGCCACGGCGAGTTCGCGATCGACGGCGACGCCCCGGAGCGGGATGTCTTTCTTGGTGAGCACCTGCTCCATTTCGCCAAAGACGCGCGCCTTGTAGCTGACGTCGTTGGCTTCGAAATAGCGGAGCGCGAGTCCCTCCGCCGGCTTGGGTTGCCCCGGGGCCGGCTGGCCGAGATAGACGTGGTAGTCGCCCTTGGCGGAGACAGGCTTTTCCAAATGGCGGACGATTTCCGGCGGGAGCTTTTGCCGGGTCACGGGCGGCACCGCTTCCTCCAGAGCGCGGCGCGCATCGACGGCGATGAGCGCTTTGAATTCCGGCCGGCGTTCGCGCGCGAGGCGGACACCTTCCTCACGCAGTGCCGGGCGGTCCTCGGGCTTCGCGTCGTTCCAGCGCTGCAGCCAGTTATCGAAGGCGGTGATCTTGGTGAAATCGGGCGGAGGGAGGACCTCCGGTTTATAGGACGGCTCCGAAATGGCGGAAGCGAGCCCCACACCGCTCGCGAGATCGGCGGGCGCCGGTGAGTTGGGTTCCGTTTTATTGGAGGCAGTCGCTCCGTCCGCTCCGGGCCGGGAAATCGCGGGATTTCCGGCGGGATGATGCGCGGTGAAGTGGCGTTCGCTTTGGGCCGAAGGCCAAAGGAGGTAGGTCGTGGCGGTCGCGAGCGCGAGGCCGGCAACGAGTGAAACGCGGCGGGCAAGTTTCATAAGGTACAGTGCTGAGGTGGAACGAGCCGGCTCGGGCGACGGACCGCAGGCCGGAAAACGGATTGGTTGGCGCGATGAACCACACGGGCCGCGGCATTGGGAGATGCCGGGCCTCTCCCCACTAACCGATGCTGGGAGAAAACAGGCCGGGGAACCGGCCACGTGGGCTGAACGTTCGGATCAATTCAATTTACTGGACGGACAAGAACAGTGCTCGAACGTCAACCGCAACATGCTGCTCTGGGAGAGAGTGGGCTAGGCATATAGCGCGTCGACAATTTTGGGATGTAGGAACGATCCGAAAATTTGTCAACCGACAAATCCGATAAATTGGATATTTGTCCTCTGTCTTTTTTATCGGAATGGTTACTTTTGGGTGGGGAGGGTTGCCGCAGAGGATCAGGCGCCGGGGCTGGTTGAAACTAAATGATGAGGCTGCAGGCCTGACGGAAGTCTGAACGGGTCTTCGTTGAAGGCGTGCGTCCGGGCGAGGTCTCCGCTGCCGGGGACCGCCGACATCCTCAGTGGGCTTCTTCCAGCGCGAAGCGCCAAGGCAAAGGCCCCGGCATCTCAGCTCCGAATAGGCGGTGGAGTTCGAATTCACCCTATTCGCGCCCATCCGCGTAATCCGCGGTTCCTTTTAAACGCGGATAGCGCGGATGGGCGCGGATCAATAGGCAGCGCCAGCAGGCTGATAATTCGTGCGCTGAGATGGCGCGGCATCGTGTTTGGCGCTTCGCGCTGAAAGAAGCCGACTGAGGACGTCGGCGGTCCCGGCGGCGGCGCTCCCGTTTGGTTGTGCGCCTTCCAAAAATCCCGCTCGGATCGGTGCGGGATGTTGAGGATGGCTGAGTTTCCCTACTTTCCCTTTTCCTTCGGTTTGCCGCAGCATTCCTTGCACTCTTCGCCTTTGCCTTTGTCGTGGCAGCAGGCGTCGCATTTGTCGGCGCTCTTGCAGCATTCCTGGCATTCCTTGGTTTTCTTGTGGTCGTCGGCGGCGGAGGCGGTGACGGGGGCGAGGGTGAGAGCAAATCCCGTGAGGAGAAGCGTAAGGATTTTCATGGCGATCGCTGTATCGGATGCCGACGGAGGGGTGGGTGTGCGGGAACTACGCGGACGCCACTGAGGAACTAGAGATACGATGCGAAAGGGTCTCCAATAGCCGGAGAAATACGCCGGCGGACGGCGCAAAATCACAAGCATTCCGCCAACAAAGAGATGCCTCTCCGTGCAAACTGCTGGTTGGGAGCGAGTTCGGTGTCACGCAATGCTCACGCAAAGACTCTTTATCCCTGGGGGAGGGAGCGGATAGTGTTGGCGCACTCCCGTGAGCAAACCCACCCAAAGAACCAAGAAACCCCTCCCCGACAAACGTCCTCCCAAGGTCGCGCTGATGATTGAAACGTCCAACGCCTATGCGCGCGGTGTCCTCGCGGGCGTGAAGGATTACATCCGCACCCATGGCCCGTGGAATGTGCACATTGCCGAGCACGGGCGCGGGGATAGTCCTCCGCAATGGATTTCGGATTGGGACGGCGACGGCGTGATTGCGCGCATCGAGACCAAGGAAATTGCGCGGGCACTGTCGGAATTGCGGGTGCCGGTGATCGACGTGAGCTCGCATCGGCTGCTGACGAAAGTGCCGACGGCCACGTCGGATAACAACGCCATCGCCCGGCTGGCCTTCCAGCATTTTGCCGATCGCGGATTCCGGCGGTTTGCATACTGCGGCGTCGGCAACTTTCCGTGGGCGCTGGCGCGCGGCGGTTTTTTCGAGGAAGCGGCGCGCGAGGCGGGTTTTGTGTGCAACCATTATGAAGCGCCGGAAGACTTCGGCCTGGATAGCGATGCGGAGACCGGGGCGATCTCCACGTGGCTGGAGAAATTGACGAAGCCGGTGGCGGTGTTTACCGGCTACGATTTGCGCGGGCTGCAAATTTTGGAGGCGTGCAAGCGCAAGCAAATCTCGGTGCCGGGGCAGGTGGCCGTGCTCGGCGTGGACAACGATGATTTGCTGTGTGAGCTCTGCTCGCCGCCGCTCTCGAGCGTGCAGCCCGACACGCCGCGCACCGGCTGGATCGCGGCGGAGACGCTTGCCCGGATGATGCGCGGGGAGAAGGTGCCGCCGGATGTGCGCCGGGTGCCGCCGGTCACCATTTCCGTGCGCCAGAGCACGGACGTGACGGCGGTGGACGACATGCACGTGGCGCGGGCCGGGCAGTTCATCCGGGAGCACGCGCATGAGGGGATCAACGTGCAGGATGTGGTGGCCGCGGGCGCGCTGGCGCGGCGGATTTTGGAGCGGCGCTTTCGCTCCCAGGTCGGCCGGACGCTGCACGACGAAATCCGGCGGGCGCAGACGCAGCGCGCCAAGGATCTTTTGGTGAATACCGGCCTATCGCTCAAGGATATCGCCGAGCGCACAGGTTTCCGGCACGTGGAGTACTTCACCGTCGCCTTCAAGCGGGAGACCGGCTTGCCGCCGAGCGTCTTCCGCGAGGAGCAGCGGTTGATCCCCCGGCGCGAGCCGGAGATGGGGCAGAAGCCGGGAGGAGCGCGCAAGGGGCGGGCGGGGCGGCGGTAGGGAGAGGCGGGTGGCGAGTGAAGTGGAAAAGCGGAAGGAGCGATCGAGCGGCTGCCGCACGCCGAGAACTGGCGTCCGCTCGGGTGACCCCTCCGGATCTCCAATTCGCGTCTATCTAGATCGAAACGCGCCTAACTGTTCTGCGTCGCCGCCGTATCCCCGTGCCATTGCCAGCCGGGATGGCGGATGTAGGCGAGCGACTCGGCCACGGTCAGGGCGTTTTGGGCGGTGGCGTCGACTTCCGCGAGGTGGCGCGCCCAGGTTTGCTGCTCGGCGGCAGTGGGCGTGTGCTTCACGCGGTAGGGCGCGCGGTTGCCCACCATCATCACGAGATAGCCTTCCATGCCGAAATCGTTTTCGGTGCGCGGGAGGCAGTGGCGCCCAAAACCGGTGGGCCCATTCTCCGCGTAAAATTCAAGGAAGTGGGAGAGGTTGCTCACATCCGTCTCGCGCTGGCAGGCCTGCCAGAAGGGCGTATCGAGCGCGGTGTTCAGCTTGTAGTGCAGCGCCAGGAAATCGCGGATATCAAGCCACGAAGCTTTCGTGACGTCGTTGAACAGCGAGCGGAGCGTCGGGGTGGGGGTGAGGCTGGAGTGCAGGAGAAAATTCACGAGCGTCTGCATATTCGCGCAGACGATCATCAGCGCGGTGGATTCCAGCGGCTCGACGAAACCGCCCGAGTTGCCGATGGCGACGACATTTTCCACCCATTGCCGGCCATAAAAACCGGAGCGGAATTTGACGACGCGGGCGGCCTTGGACGCCTTGGGATTCTTGCGCAAAAATTCCGCCGCGGCTTCATCGTCCGAGATAAAGCGCGAGGAATACACATAGCCGCGATTGATGTGGTGCTCGTGCTCGATCTGCCACGCCCAGCCGGCATCCATGGCCTCGGCCGTGGTGTAGGGGAGAATCGGTTCCGTGGTGCGCTCCCACGGGCCGATGACGGCGCGGTCGCAAAAGAGCGAGTCGTGGAAGCTTTGGTAGGGCTCCTCCAGCACGCGCCCGAGCAGTTCCGAGCGGAAGCCGCTGGCATCGATGAAGAAGTCCGCCGCCAGCCGCTGCCCATCCTCCAGATGCAGGGCCGCGATGCCGCCTTCCGGGAGGCGCTCCGCGCTGGTCATCTTGCCGTCGATGATCTCGACGCCCACTTCCCGCGCCACGATCTCCAGCACCTCGACGAACTTCCTGTTCTCGATGTGGAAGGCGTGCCAGCCCTGAATGTCCGGGCAGCCATTGGCCTGCCGGGGAAAGGCTTTGCCGCGCGCCATCAACGCGGAGGGCACGGTGGCGCAATGAAATTGTTCGTTGCAGTAAAAGCCATTGGGCAGCGGGAGATCGCTCCAGTGCGCGTCGAGCTGCCGATCAAACGTGTAGAAAAATTGCCCGCGCACGCCCCACTTGAAATTGATGCCGAGTTTCCACGTCGGCTCGGCCTTCTCATAAAAGTGCCGGCGGCTGATGCCGAGGTATTCAAACAGGTGCCGCGGGAAATTGGGCGTGGTGCCTTCGCCCACGCCGATGACCCCGATCTCGGGGCTGCGCACAACGCGGACGGTAACTTGCGGAATTTTACGTTTGAGGGAAATGGCGGCGAGCAGACCGGCGCTTCCCGCGCCGAGCACGAGGATGGATTGGATCATCTCCAGAATGTGTAATGGTGGGAATGGACGAGTGCTTTTAAGCGGGGGAAGGGTGCCGCCGTCAATGAAGCAGCGCGATTTTCGCATTGTCGCAAAATCTCAAGAGAAAGACGCGCAATCTCATTCCCGAGCCGAAAAGGAGATGTAAGCTCAAATGCACCAACCCGCCCTTTTCGCTTCCTTCCTTCTAGTCTCCTTTTCATGAAACTCGTCACACTTCCCAGGACACGTGTCCTCACAGCCAGCATCGCCTCCCTTCTCGCCGCCGTCGGAACTTCACATGCCGCGGTGGCCGACTGGGACGGGGGCGCGGGGACGCAGGACTGGAACAATGCGGTGAACTGGACGGGCGACACTTTCCCGACGGGAGGTTTCCCGGATGGCGTGGCGACGATTAACATCGCGACGGCGAGCCTGTACCCGATCATCAGTGCAAATTCCGCTTTTACGCCCTCGGATGTCTTGATCGGCAACGGGGCGGGTAATTCCGGGCGGTTGGACCAGACCGCCGGCATTGCCGCGAATGGCATCGGCAACTGGATGTTTGTCGGCATCAATGGGGGCACGGGCACTTTCAATCTGGCCAATACCGCGGCCACCGGCGGAACCCTCACGGGTTTTGGGCAGGGCTCGGGCTCGTTCACGGTGGGCAACACTGACACCGGTGGGCGCCTTTATATTGGTGGCAACCAGAATGCCGGCGGAGGCGGCACCGGCACCCTCAACGTCAACACTACGGGGACGCTAACGGTCCGCAACGATTTGAACGTCGGCCAGGCCGGCGGCACGGGCGTGATGAACGTGGACTCGGGCACCATCACCACGGGTGGCTGGAATTTCATCGGCGGCAACCAGGGCTCCGGCGGCAGCAACGGCACGTTCAACATGAATGGCGGCACGCTGACGAATAGCGGCCGAACCTATGTGGGCCAGGCTGCCAGCACCGGCAAGATGGTGCTTTCCGGCACCGCGAAATATACGCAAGGCGATCACTTCATCATTGGTGAGGGCGCGGGAAGCAGCGGACAGGTCACGCTGAACAGCGCCGGCGCCGTGCTCCAGGTCGGTGGCGAAATGTGGATCGGCCAGGATGGAGGCAATGGCACGATGTCGGTGAGCGCCGGCACGGTCAGTGTGAGCAACTGGCTGGCCGTGGGCCGCCAAAACGCCACGGGCGTCCTGACCATCAGCGGGACCGGCTTGGTGGAGAAGACCAATACGAACGGGTCGCTGGAAATCACCAACGGCAATTCCACGACGGCCTCGGGCACCGTGAATCTCGATGGCGGCACGCTGCGGGTGAATCACATCACCGGCAGCGGCGGCACGGGTTCCACCTCGCGGCTCCTGTTCAATGGCGGCACGCTGAAGCCGACCGTCGACGACGGTAATTACATCGATGGCAACGTGGTGACGGTCGTGAAGGCCGGCGGCGTGGTGGTGGATACGAGCGGCTTTGCGATTACGATCAACAAAGCGTTGACGGCGGATTTGACCTCCACGGGCGGCGGCCTGACGAAGAATGGCAATGGCACGCTGACGCTCGGCGGGGCGAATAACTACACGGGCAATGTGACGGTGAGCGGCGGCACGCTGGTGGGCAATGTGGGCGGCGCGGCCAATGCCTCGACGGGCGCATTTGGCGATTCCAGCGTGGCCGGGCGCACCATCACGGTGGCGACGAATGCGACGCTGCGCCTCACGCTGAACGACGTCTTCGGCAACCAGAACGCCAATGCGGCGAATCTGCCGACGGTGATCGTGAACGGCGGCACCTTCAACACGACGCGCTTTAATCAGATCGGCGCGCTGACGCTGAATGGCGGCACGCTCTCGAGCGCCAACACCGCGGATACGGGCGCCTACCAAAATTTTCAATTCCTCCGCGACGTCACGGTGACGGGCAGTGCGCCCTCCTTCATCACCACCACGAGCGGGGCGAACTTTGACGGCAACCACCTGGGAGCGAACACGACCTTCAACGTGGCGGACGTGACGGCGAATGCCAATTCCGACCTGCAGGTTTCGGCTCCCTTCCGCGATCAGTCGGGCAATTTTGGGAGCGCCGCCGGTGGCCTGACCAAGGCGGGCTCGGGCACCATGGAATTGACGGGGGTGAGCAGCTACACGGGTCTCACGACGGTGAGCAACGGAACGCTGCGGCTCAATGGGAGCGGTTCCATCAATAATAGCACCGGCATCACGGTAAACGGCGCCAATGCGAAACTGATCCAGACCAGCCTGACGAATATCTCGCCGGTGGTCACGCTCACCGCCGGAAGCATTGACGGTGTCGGCGCGATGGGGCCGGTGAATGTCGCCAGCCTCGCCACGAACACGATCGCCAATGGCAACGGCACGGCGGGCGGGGTATTGAATATCGACGCCCTCACGTTTGCCGGGGCCGGCAAAGTGAGCTTGCTGCTCAACAGCATCAGTGCGGGGCTCGCGACCAATTCGCTGACGACCAGCGGCGCGGCCGGAGCGGTGGTGATCGATGCCACCAACACGAACTGGGCCAACGGCTCCACCTACGATCTCATCAGCTACATCACGCTGAATGGCGCGCTGTCGAATTTCAGCAAGGGCACCATTACGGGCCTGGGCGCGCGCCAAAGCGCGACGCTGGGCAACAGCGGCTTCGCCATCACGCTGACCATCGCCGGCGATCTACCGGTGTGGACGGGCGCCGGCACCGGAGTGTGGACCACCGCTTCCCAGACGCCCAAGAACTGGAAGCTGCAGACCGGCGGGACGACCACGGACTTTCTGACGAACGACGCGGTGTTGTTCGACGATACCGCCACGGGCACGACGACGATCACCCTCGGCCAAAATGTCGCCCCGGTTTCGACTACGTTTAACAATACCGCGAAGAACTACACCATCACGGGTGCCGGGTTCGGCATCACCAGCGGCAACCTGACGAAGAACGGAAACGGCACGCTCAATCTCGGCGGCGTGAATACCTACACGGGCGCCACGTTGCTGAATGCGGGCATCACCAATCTCACCGGCTCACTGGGCAACACCGCCGTGACCGTGGCCGGTGGCGCCAGCCTGCTGGTGCAGGCGGCCAATGCGCTCTCGCAAAACACGGTCACCGTCAACGGGACTTACGGCCAGACGGTGGACAATGCGTTGTCCGGCACGGCGGCGATTGTCTTCAATAATGGGGCGACGCTCAACAAGGCCAACAGCCACAGCGGTGGCACGACGATTAGCAATGGCTCGCTCAACCTCGCGCAGGCGGCGGCGCTTGGGACCGGCCCGCTGATCATCACCGGCGGCACGCTGGACAACACCAGCGGCGCCGCGATGACCCTGACGAACAACAATCCGTTGCGCCTGCTGGCCAACGTCAATTTCACCGGCACGAACCCGCTCAACTTCGGGACCGGCGTCGTCACGCTGGGCAGCGATTCCTCGGCGCAGACCATCAACATCTCCGCGGGGAACCTGCTGACCTTTGGCGGCTCGGTCCAACCGGGCGTGGGCGGTACGCCGGGGGTGAAGACGCTGAATCTCACGGGCAGCGACATGACCTTTAGCGGCAACTTCAGCGTGGGCGCGTCCAGTGGCGTGGTGGTCAACAGCAGCGTGCCCGGCACGCTGACGCTCTCCGGCGCGGGGAGCACCATCACCACCCTGAATCTCAACGGCGGCCCGACGAGCATCCTGGACATCGGCGCGGGCAACCTGGCTCTCGCCAATGGCGGCGGCAGCATTTTGCAGTCGACCACCGGCGGCCTGATCACGGGCGGGGGCGGCGGCTCGCTGGTCATCGGCAGTGCCAATGGCGACCTCGGCACCGCGGGCGGCACGACCTTGACCATCCTGGCTCCGCTCGCCGGCACCAATGCCGTCGATTTCTATAACGCCAATGGTGGCGCGGGCCTGGGGAATATCATCCTGGCGGCGGTGAACACCAACTCCGGCGGGATCAATGTGGAAAACACGCACGTGGTCCTGCCCACGGGTGGTTCGATTACGACGGCCGGGCAGGTCAATGTGGGCACGGTCGCTGGTTCGCCGGCCGCCCTGGAGATTAGCGGGGGCACGCTCAACGCCAATAAGGGCAACGCGCCGGGTCTCCTGGTGGGCGCCGCCAATGGCGCGAGTGCCTTGCTGACCATGAGCGGCGGCACCCTGAACGTGCCGAACGAAATCTGGATTGCCAATAATGCCGGGACCATCGGCACGATGACGCAGACCGGCGGCTCCGTGACCGTGGGCAACTGGTTTGCCATCGGCCGCGTGAGCGGCGCGGGCACGCTCAATATCTCCGGCGGCACGCTCACCAAGACGGGCAACGCGGGCAATTACATCATCATCGGCAGCCTCGCCGGCACCGGCATTGTGAACCAAACCGGTGGCACGTTCGATGCCACGGCGGGCGGCATCCGCATCGGTGAAAACAACGGCGCGACGCCTTCGCTCAATAACCTCTGGGATATGCAGGGCGGCAGCTCGACGGTGAATGGCGAAATCAACGTCGCCTGGCATTCGTCGCAAGCCACCTGGAATGTGGGGGGCAATTCCGTCGTGACGGCGACCGGCCGGCTCATCGTCGGCGCCGAGATTGCCGATGGCACCATCAACAATGGGCCCATCGTCAACGGCGCGCCCATCGGCACCGTCAATATCTCGGGCGGCACGGTAATCTTTAACGGTGGCGACAGCCGCATCGGTGGCGACAGCGCGGGGACGTCCCCGAATCTGAACACCATCGCCACCGGCATTGTGAATGTGTCCGGCGGCCAGCTGAACTTTGGCGGCAACCTGCAAGTTGGCGCCTACGGCAAGGGCACGCTGAACATTTCCGGCACGGGTATCGTCAACGCCACCGGCGGTTTCCCGGTGGTGGGCCGCTTCGCTGGCAGCACCGGCGTGCTCAATGTGGATGGCGGCACCTTTAACCACACGGCGGCGACGCTCTTGATCATCGGTGAGGAAGGCACGGGCACGGTGAATCTGAATAGCGGTCTGGTGGACGCGACGGATATGCGCCTCGGCCAAACCGCGACCGGCAACGGCACCCTCAACCTGAACGGTGGCACGCTCGCCGTGAATACCCTGCAAAAGGGCAATGCGGGCAGCGCGGCGGCCATCAAATTCAACGGCGGCACCATCCGGGCGAAGTCCTCCAGCACCGACTTCCTGCTGGGCTTCCCGGCGGCCTCGCTCTCCATTCTGAATGGCGGCGCCCGGTTTGATACGAACGGCAATTCGGTCACGATCACCCAGGACCTGGCGCCGGGTGCGGGCTCCACTGGCGGCCTGACCAAGGCGGGCAACGGCATCCTCTTCCTGAGCGGCAATAACACCTACACCGGACCAACCACGGTGGAGGGCGGCACGCTCACCGTCGCCGGCAGCCTGAGCGCCAGCTCCGCCTTTAATGTGAAATCCGGCGCCATCCTCGATGTGAATGGCGTGCTCGGCGGCTTTCTCCTGGGCAGCGGCCAGAAGCTGAGCGGCAGCGGCACGGTGAGTGGCGGTGTCGCCATGGCGTCCGGGGCCAAGCTCGCCCCGGGTGATGCCGTGGGGACCATCTCCTTTGACGGGATCCTGGATTTCAGCGGCGCGGTCACGCCGACGGCGAGCGCTGCGTTCCAATTCGAACTCGGGAGTGTGGCCAACAGCGACAAGGTTGCGCTGCAGCCGACAAGTTCGCTCAATTACGGCAGCGGAGTGCTCGCCTTCGACGACTTCTCGTTCACGACCGTCGCCGGCTTTGGCTCGGGCACGTATACGCTGTTTGACGGAAGCTTCCCGCTGAGTGGTTCGCTGGATCCGGTTGCTTCCCATCTCACCGGCTCGCTCGGCGGTGGTTACTTCGGCACGCTGAGCATCGGGGACAGCGGCAATGATATCGTGCTGGCCGTGGTGCCGGAGCCCGGCTCGGCGCTCCTGTTGCTGGGTGGCCTCGCCACCATGGTCGGCGCCACACGCCGCCGTCGCCGCAGCGCCGGGAAGGACGCGACCGAAAGATTGTAGTAGGATAGGCTCAACCGTTCGTGACGGTGCGGTTGAACTGGAAAATAGCCTGCCCGCTTAGGTAGAGCGGGCAGGCTTATTTTCTTTTTTGGGGCGGTGGTCTCCAGGGTGATCCAAGAAAACGGTCGCTGCTCGCGATTCGGTGCGTCCGTAGCCGCGGCCGGGAGGCCGCGGACTCGGTGGCGTGACGCTCCGCGTCGCGCCTAAAAAAGCAAGACTTACCACAGAGGGCACAGAGGGCACAGAGGGCACAGAGGGCACAGAGGGCACAGAGGGCACAGAGGGGGAGGCGGCGCTCGCGAGGCGGTGTGCGTCTGTAGCCGTGGCCGGGAGGCCGCGGATTTCGGCCGCGCATCTCCGCAGCCTCCCGGCTGCGGCTACAGGCGTGCCACGTATCGGGAGCGGCGTCGGCTCATTGAGACCGCCTCCAGCATAACATTCGACCCGACGCAGAGCGTCAGGGCACAGAGGGCACTGAGCTCGAATGAGGGGCGGTTAGAGCGAATGCCAAAAGTCATTTCCGGCCCGAAGGGCCGATGGACACTAGCCGGGGGCTTCAGCCCCCGGAATAAGGAGCACGGGGAACGCGCCGCGAAGTCGGCGCCGGAAACGTTTCGCCGGGCGATGCGGGTGGTGCTGAAAATGGTCTGCGGGGATCGCTTTCGTGATGGTCTGGAACTTGGTGGAAGGTGTGCAGCGCCGGGAGAGATTTCTCGGTTCCCGGCGCCGACTTCGCGGCGCATTCCACGCTCTCTCGATCCGGGGGCTGAAGCCCCCGGCTAGTGTCCGTCGGCCCTTCGGCCGGAGAAGTCGGTCACCTTTCGGAGACGCCGTCCGCCCTTCGGGCCGGATTAGAGCGGTTTAAGCAAAGTCGTAGCCGTCTCCTGCGACCTTCCGGTCGCAGCTACATCGTTCCTCGTCATTTCGAACGGCTACGACTCAATTTAAACTGCTCTAGTTGTCAGCCCCTCGAACCGGAAATTACTTTCGGCAATCGCTCTAAATTACCACAGATACCGCAGATGACTCAGACAGCGCAGATAGGGCTGGAGTGAATCCGCGCCCATCCGCGAAATCCGCGGTTCCTGCTGCTGCCATCTGCGGTATCTGTGGTCATCAGACCGTCCGTGCCACTTTTTGTCTTCGCAAACCACGGACCGAAACGGGCGGGCACGGACTTTTTGATCCGGAAAATGGACGCCTTTTTTCTCTCGGTGCCCTCTGTGTCCTTTGTGGTCAGTCCTGCTTTATTCACGAGGTGCGACGCGGAGCGTCGCGCCACCAAGGGGCGCCATCCTGTCTTTGGAGTGCACCCGCTCGCCGAAAAAGCACCCCACACAAAGATTCCCGTTGACGCATTTGTTTTAATCTATACTAAAACAGTTCACTTACTGCAGGCGACCTTACGAAAGGAGTTGTGCGGAGAGTCTGCCCGAATCCCGGGCCACCTTTTCCAACACCGATCCTTTCTGATGAAACGCACTCTTTTCCGTCTGCTCCTGGCCACCTGGGCCTTGGTGGGCTTCCTTTCCTCCGCGCAAGCCGCGCTTCCGTACACCGGTGGCGATTTGCTCCTGGGCGTCCGCGCCGGCTCCGACCCTGGCTCGACCCAGGATTACGTGTTAAACCTCGGACCCGCCTCGCAGTTTACGCAGGCGTCCCAGGCCTTTGTCGTGCCGGGGCTCGGCAGCGTGGGTACGGACCTGGATACCTTCACCGATGCGGGCGTCACCCACTGGTACGAACGCGCGGACGTCTCCTGGGGCATTGTGGGCACCGATCTCGCGGCCGATCCGGCCAATACGCTCTACGCCACGCGGCCGCGCGCCAACGTGAACACCCAGAGCGCCCCGTGGGCCCGCCGCTCCTTCAGCTCCCAGAGCACGACCAACTCCACGCTCCGGGCCTTCGCGCTCGGCTATATCAATAGCGACGCGAATGCGGCGAGCGCGAAGGGGACCATTCAATCCACCTCGGCGACGAACAGCTACGCCTCGTTCACTTCGGGCGGCACGGATTTCGGCTTTTTTGGCGGCATCGAGGGCGACTTCAGCGCGGGCGCGGCGGGCTCGGTGCTGGATCTCTACCGGCTCACGCCGACGACGCAGAATCCGTCCGGGCAGGGGTTGCTCTTCGTGGGCAGCTTCACGTTCGATAATGGCGGCCAGCTCACCTTCACGCCGGCGCCGCCAAGCTTCCGCTTTTCCGCCACGGCGGTGAGTGTGAGCGAGACGGCGGGCAGCGTGACGCTGCACGTCATCCGCGCCGGGCTGACCAGCGGGACGGACCATGTGCAATTGGACACCGCCAACGGCACGGCCCTGGCGGGGACGGACTACGAAGCGAAGAACGGGTTGTCGGTCGATTTCGCCCCCGGCGTGACGCAGGTGGATGTGGCGGTGACCATCACGAACGTCGATGGCGTGCAGCCGTCGCGGGATTTCCAGGTGACGCTCTCCAACGCCTCGGCGGGCAGCATCATTTCCCCCTCGTCGGAAACGGTGACCATCACGGACTCGGCGCCGGCCAATGCCGGGGAGTTCGCCTTTAGCGACGATACCTACACTTTCGGTCCGGTGGATGACCATGGCCTGCCGGGCACGCTGACGGCGGTGCTGAGCCGCGCGAACGGCTCCAGCGGTGCCGTCTCGGTGGATGTCTCGGTCACCGGCGGCTCGCTGGTGAATGGAACGGATTATGATTCGGTGGCCTCGCCGGTGACGGTGTCGTTTGCCGCGGGCGTCACCACGCAGAACTTCACCATCCACCTCAAAGAGCTGGCAGATGCGAAGCTGCCGGGAACGATTCAACTCGCGCTGGTGAATGCGCAGGGCGGCGCCACGGTGGGCACCGCTAACGCCACGACCACGCTGAACGTGACGGCGAAAGACAAGGTGCTGCCGAGCTTCAAGCTCACCAGCAAATCCGGCAAGGTGACCTCGCCCACCTTCCAAATCGCGGGCACCGCGAAGGACAATGTGGACATCGCCCGCGTGGAAGTGCGCGTGAGCGGCGGCGCCCCGCAGCTGGCCACGCTCGGCGCGCTGACCAATGGCTCGCGCTCCATCGATTTGAGCGGCCTCGCGCTGGAGAACGGCAAGAACACCATCGTGGTCACCGCCTTTGACCGCAGCGGCAATGCGGCGAAGAGCGTGACGCTCAAGGTGACGTATGCCAATTCCCGACCCGCGCTCGCCGGCAAATACAATGGCCTGGCCCTCGCGGCGGTGGCGCCTGCGAATGACAACACGGGCTTCGTAAACCTCACGGTGGCCGCGCTCGGCACCTTCACCGGGAAGGTGACGATTGGCGCGGCGGTGCTGCCGATCAAAGGACTCTTCGACAATGCGGGCGTCGCGCACTTCAATGTGACGGGCGACACGGCCGCCGCGGCCACCACGCTCGCACTCAGCAAGAAAGTCGGCCTGACCACGACGCCGTACGGCAACCTGGCGCTCGCGATCAGCACGGACAAAGTGACCGGCACGCTGAAGGACGGCAACGCGGTGGTGTTGGCGAACATCGACACGGATCGCGCTTTCTTCGACGGCAAGACGCCCGCGACGAGCGTGCCCGCGAGCTATCTCGCGACGAAGGGCAACTATACCTTCATCCTGCCGGCGCACCAAACGCAGACGGGGCTGACCTCGGCGGACTACCCGCAGGGCGACGGCTCGGCGACGCTGAAGCTGACGATCAAAGGCGTGGCCACCGCGAAGGGCACGCTGGCCGACGGCACGCCCTTCACCGCGGCCGCGCCGCTCTCGAAGGACCGGAACTGGCCCTTCTTCGTGAAGCTCTACAAAAAAGGCGGCGCGATCGCCGGCGTGGTGAATTTCGACGACACGAAGCAGGCGAGCGATTTCACGGTCACGGATATCGTGTGGATTCGTCCGGCGGATCCGAAGGCGAAGTCCTACCCGAACGGCTGGCCGGGCGGCATCCTCACGGATGTGGTGGGCTCGAAGTACGACAGCACCGGCGCGCTTTACTCCGTGCCGACGGCGGCGAGTGCGAGCGTGCTGCCGGGCCTCGGCGCCGACGACCTCGCCAACGGCAATGCGAGCCTGAAATTCTTTGACGGCAAGCTCACGGGCCCCGTGGCCAAGACGGTGAACATCTCCGCGAAGAACAAGGTGACGAATGCGCCGGCGGACAAAACCTTCAGCCTCAAACTCACGGCCGCGACCGGTCTGCTGAGCGGTAAGTTCCCGCACAGCGATGGGACGAGCCCGGCGTTCAAAGGGGCTATTTTCCAAAAGGGCAGCACCGCCGGCGGCTACGGCTACTTCCTGAGCACCGTGCCCAAGGGCGGCCCGACCGGCGAAAGCGGCGCCGTCACGCTCGAGGCCAAATAATCTCCACCAGGCAAGCAACCGCCGACTCAAAACGAGAGGACCAAACCATGAACAACCAAAAATCCACTCGACATGAAAAGATTCGTGACTGCGGCAGCGCTGGCCTTTGCCGGTTTGCCGTTCTCCATCCCCAGCGCCCACGCGGCGCTTCCGTATAGCAATGGCGATCTCCTGCTCGGCTTCCGGGCCGGCGGGGGCCAGGGCGCAACCAAAGACTACGTCGTGAACATCGGATCAGCATCCCAGTTTTTGAGCGGCACCGGCACGGTGCCGGTCTCCAGCCTCGGCAATATCGCCGCGGATCTGGCGGGCGCCGGGCTCTTCGGCGGGAGCTGGAATACCCGCGCGGATGTCTTCTGGGGCATCGCGGGCACGGACCTCGCGGCCGATCCGGCCAACACGCTCTACGCCACGCGGGCGCGTGCGCCGCTCTCCACGCAGGCGATCTCCTATGTGCGGCGCTCCACCAGCAGCCAGAGCGCGACGAACTCGATCATTCACGCGTTTATCTCGGGCTACCTGAACAGCGACCCGAACGCCACGGTGGCCGGGGCCACGATCCAGGCGACGTCGTTTGCGAATAGCTACGCCTCGTTCACGGCGGGGAACGTGGATTTCGGTTTCTTCGCGAATGTGGAGGGCGACTTTGGCGCCGGGGCGGCGGGCACGATTCTCGATCTCTTTCGCGTGACGCCCAATGCCAATGGCGGGGGCAGCCAGCATCTGGGCTATTTCACGCTGGATGGGGCGGGCGCGCTGTCCTTCACGTTTGATACGGTGACGCTGCCCCCGGCGTTGATTGCGCCCGCCGCGGGCGCGGCGAGCGCGACGCCGGTGGCCGTTTCCTTTTCGCTGCCCGAGACCGCTCTGCCGGGCTCGGTGAAGCTCTCGTTTGAGAACAGCGGCCCGGTGTCCACGCTGACGCTGAATGCGGCCAGCGAAACGGACAATGTCCATTCGTTCAGCTTCAATCCGGCCAGCCCCGTGGGCGGTTCGGTGGTGAGCGGCGCGCCGGTGCCGGATGGCATCTATACGGTCAAACTTTCCTATCAGGACAGCCTCGGGAATGCGGCCGCCACGGCGCAGGCCGCCAATGTGGTGATCGATACGACGAATCCGGTGGTGGACGTCTCCGGCGTGGCCACCACGGGCTACAATGAGACGATTACCCTGCCCGATCTGCGGGGTAGCGTGAGCGTGACGGATCTCAGCGCGACGACGCTCGAGCAGACGCCGGCGCCGGGGGTAACCCTCACCGCGGGCTCGCTGCCGGTGATCTTCAAAGCCACGGACGCTCTCGGCCACGTGACCAGCCAGACTGTGACGCTGAGCATCCGCGCGGCGGCGCCGAGCTCGACGGTGCTCGCGGCGAAGAATGGATCGGTGCCCGGCGCGGGCATTCCCGGCAGCCAGGTGGCGGCCGGGGCGACGTTTGTCTCGGTGGGCCTTCCGTCCATCAACGATGCGGGCCAGATCGCTTTCCTCGGCAAGTGGAAAGCCAAGCCGAGCACGGGCTCGGGCGGCGGATTGTTTGCGGGAAATCCCGCGGCTCTCGTGCTGAAGCTGGGCGCGCCGGTGCCATCCATCCCCGGCGCCACGTTCCAGGCTTTCCGGGATCCGGTGATCAATGCGCAGGGCCAGATCGCCGTGATCGCGACCATCAAGGACGGCGGCGCGACGAAGGCGGATGACACGGTGATTATCACCAACGCCATCGACGGTTCCTTCGCCGTGGTGGCGCGGGAAGGCATCACCGCGGTGAGCGACGGCGCGACCATCAAGACCTTTGGCAATCTCTCGCTCCAGGGCGGCGAGGTGCTCTTCACCGCCAAGCTGCAAGGCGGCACGCCGGTAGTCACGGCGGCGAATGACGATATCGCGCTCGCCGCGGATTCGCGTGGGCTGCGCACCATCGTGCGCGAGGCTCAGCCGTATGAGGCGACAACGGTCCGCAGCTTCCGCCTGCTGGGCCCGGTGGCGGGTTCGCCGGATCAGGCGCGCGCCCACGCCGAAGGCACGGCCACGTTCCTCGTGAACCTGGCGGACAAGCGCCAGACGCTCGTGGATGGAGATGGAGTCACGCTCGACCCCATCGTCACCACCGGCGACGTGACCGGCGGCGCCACGCTGCCGCAGGCCACGTTCAAGGCGCTCGGCATTGTCGCGGCGGACGGCGCGCAGGAGGCGATCCTCGCCAGCCTGACGCCGAAAGTCGGCGGGGTGCTGAGCACCAGCGTCAAAGGCATTTTCCTCGGCACCGGTTCCGCCTTCGAGCCGGTGGTGCGGTTGACGGATGCGACGCCGGGTTTGCCTGGCTCCGTCTTCAGCGCGTTCAAGGATCCCTTGCTCGCCGGCGGCTCCGTGGCCTTTGCCGCCAAAATCAAGGACCCCACGACGAAGCTCGCGGTGGATTCGCTCTGGTGGAAACCCGCCGGCGGCTCGCTGACGCTGATCGCCTCGCTGAACACCGCGCCGGCCGATGCGCCGGAGGGGGCGAAGTGGAAGACGTTCTCGTCGCTTGGCCTCGCTGGGGGCGAAACGCCCGCGCCGATCTTCTATGCCCGGCTCGCGCCCGGCACGGGCGGCGTGGACAACAATAATGACTTCGGCCTCTGGGCCGTGAGCAGTACGGGGGCCCTGCGGGCGCTCGTCCGCGAGGGCGACACCCTCGACGGCCACGTCGTCAAATCGCTGGCGGTGCTGAAGGCGGTGCCCGGCTCCGCGGGCAGCACGCACAGCTTCAATAACGCGGGGTTGGTCGTCTATCGCGCCGGCTTCGACGACGGCACGACGGCCATCATTACCACCGCCATTCCTTAATGCCTTCACGGACCAACCTACCCGGCAGTCCACCCCACCAAACTAAAAACCGACCAAACAAGAATACTTAAAAACACTCATGAAAACACTCCTTCTGACCATTGCCGCCGCCGCTGTGCTGGCCGGCACCGCCAGCGCCCAAACCGACATCTTCATCTCCGGTTCCAATGGCGACCGCGTGGCGACCAATACCGCCCTCAGCCACATCCTCACCGGCACGCTGACCTTCTCCGGCAACAATGCGGACCCGACGAAAGCCAACTTCGGCGTCTTCACCGGGGGCTCGTTTAACGGCAGCCCGGTCACGGTGTATGTGTCGTTCATCGGCGCCACCGGCGGCATCAAAGCCGTCGCCGGCTCGCAGACGGTGAAGTTTGTCCCGGCCGGCAGCACCGGCGTGGTGCCGGACCCGACGGCCTCGGGAAATCCGAATCAGCAAGTGGTGCCGGATTTCACGATGAGCACGAACTTCCAGGCGACGTCGCCGTACGTCGGCCTCTACCAGGGCCAGACGTATGAGACGCTGAACGATCAATTGATTGGCGTGACGGGCCTCAAGTTCCTCGGCAGCCCGGGCTTTCCGGGCGACAACGTGACGTCGCAATCGCTGGAGGCCCTGTATTTGAGCGGCGCGCAGCCCGTCGCCATTTTCACCGGCAACGCGGCGGATCAAAACAAGACCGTCTACGCCATCGGCCGCAATACCGATGCCGGCCAGCGCTACATCGCGCTCGCCGAGCCGAAGGTGGGCGGCAGCAACGTCACCGCCGTGAGCGCGGTGGTGAAGCAGTGGAAGCCCAATATTTCCGGCGCGGCCGCCGGGGTGGGGGGCTTTACGGTTGGCGGAACGGTGAGCGCCCATGCCCTGTGGCCGGTGGAAACGGTCAGCGGCGTGAGCAGCCAGTTCGCGGGCAACAGCGGCTTTAGCACCGGCGCCAGCCTCGCGCCCGCACTCACGGTGACGCTGAACGCATCCGTGTATCAGGCGGAAAATCCGAGCGCCACGGCCGGCTACTATCTCGGCTATCTCACGCCGGGTGATGCGGATTCCATCGCCATCCCGAACGGCGCGGTGGAACTCAAATACAACGGCGTGCCCTACAGCCAGGAAAACGTGCGCCAGGGCAAGTACACCGCCTGGGTGTATTCGCATCTGCTCTACCGCTCCTCGCTGGCCGGGACGAAGCGGCAGTTTGCCGACGCGCTCGCCAACCAAATCAAGACCGTCGATGCCGTGGCGGGTGGGGGCATCCTCATCGACACGGTGAAAGTCCAACGTTTCTCCGAGGGTGGAAACGTGACGCCCATCTACTTCTAGGGCGGGTGGGTGCCGCTCCAGCGACCGGCACCATCGGCCCAGGCCGGCGTGGGTAGGGAATCCCGCCCACGCCGGTCCCAAGGGCCACCAACGCTCAGCGAGCGGCCGCGGCCGTTCGCACCTCACGAAAGACTCCACATGAAGATTTCGCGCCTGTTTCACCGAAGCCAGTTCCGAGCCGTGCTCTGCACGCTCGTGCTGCTCCGTGCTGCTGGCGCGAAGGCGCAGAGTGTTCCTGCGCCGCCGGCTCCCGGGCAGCCCGCGCATGGTGATGCGGCGGCGGCGCCGGAGCCGGCCTTCTTCATTGGCGAGTATCGCATCACCGGCGCGACGAAACTCACCGAGCTGGAGAAGGGGCGCGCGGTGTATCCCTATCTCGGCCCGGGCCGGACGGCGGCGGATATCGAGGCCGCGCGCGCCGCGCTGGAGGGCGTGTACAAGGCGAAGGGATTTGAAACCGTGGCCGTGGAGGCGCCGGTCGCCGCTCCGCGTGGTGGGGTGGTGCACCTGCGCGTGGTGGAGATGACGGTGGGCCGCGTGCGCGTGAATGGCGCGCGCTATTTTCTGCCGAGCCAGATCGTGCGGCACGCGCCGTCGCTGCAGCCCGGCATCACGCCGAATTTCGAGGCCGTGCAGCGCGACATCTCCGCGCTGAACCAATGGCCGGATCGGCGCATCACCCCGGTGCTCAAGGCGGGCGCGCTCCCGGGCACGGTGGACATCGATTTGAACGTGGAGGACAAACTCCCGCTGCACGCGAGCCTGGAACTGAACAACCGGCACAGCCAGGACACCACCGACCTGCGCGTGAATGCCTCCGTGAGCTACAATAACCTGTGGCAGCTCGGCCATTCCCTCGGCGCGAGCGTGCAGCTCTCGCCCGAGGCGCCGGACGAGGTGAAAGTTTTCTCCGGCTACTACACCGCGCGCTTTTCGCAGTGGCCGGGCTTCAGCCTGCTGCTGCAGGGCACCAAGCAGGATTCCAATGTGTCCACGCTCGGCGGCGGGGCCGTCGCAGGCCGGGGCGAGACGCTGGGGCCGCGCGCCATTTTCACGCTGCCTTCCCATCCGGGCTTCTACCACTCGGCCAATTTCGGCTTTGACTATAAACACTACGACCAGGTGCTGAACTTCGGGCCCGTGCCCTTGGTCACGCCCGTCACGTACTATCCGGTCACCGCCGGCTACAGCGCCACGTGGGCGAATGAAAAGGGACAAACGGACCTGAACGCCGGCGTGACGTTTGGCTTCCGCGAGGCGGGCAGCAACGCGGCGGAGTTTGACAACAACCGTTTCAAGGCACGCGGCAATTTCTTCTATGTCCGCGGTGATCTCGCGCGCACGCAGGAACTGGCGGGCGGCGCGCAGCTCTATGCGAAGGTGCAGGGGCAGGCCTCCGGGCAGCCGCTGGTGACCAGCGAGCAATTTGCCGGCGGCGGGCTCGGCACGGTGCGCGGCTATCTGGAAGCGGAAGCCCTCGGCGACAACGCCATCTTCGGCACGCTGGAGGCGCGCAGCCCGTCGCTGCTCGGCTGGACCAAGCGCAAGGATCACGAATGGCGCGTCTACGCCTTTCTCGAGGGCGGGGTGCTCACCCTGCGCGACGCGCTGCCGCAGCAGGAGAGCCGCTTCACGCTCGGCTCCGCGGGCCTCGGCACCCGCGTGCAGCTCTTCGATCATTTCCACGGCTCCCTCGATGTCGGGTTCCCGTTCACCAGCCTCACCACCACGCAGGCCGGCGACCCCATGTTCACCTTCCGCATCTGGTCCGAATTCTAATTTATGCAGTCACGCTTCCCAATCTCCTTCCTGCTCGCCGGGCTCCTCCTGCTCGCGGCCCTCAGCGCGCCCGCCCACGCCCGCTGGGATGAGAAGTTTACCGTCCGGAAGAAGATCATCCTCGATACGACCAAGTCCGGCGTGGCGATCCCGGATCCCATCGGCGGCGCCACGGTGCTCATTCGCCTGCACGACGGGAATTTTGATTTCGCCTCGGCCAAGGACGACGGCAGCGACGTGCGCTTTGTGGCCGCGGACGACAAAACGGTGCTGCCCTTCCACCTGGAGCGCTATGACTCGCTGCTGCACGAGGCGCTCGCGTGGGTGAAGCTCCCGGAGATCACCGCCGACGGGAAGACGGAGTTTTGGCTCTACTACGGCAATCCGGCGGCGGAGCGGGCCGGGGATGCCAAAGCGAGCTACGACGCGGACACCGTGCTCACGTATCATTTCGCGGACAGCAACGCGGCGCCGGCGGATGCGACGAGCCTGGGCAATAGCTCGCCCGTGCCGGCAACCACGGTGGGCGCCCTCATCGGCAATGGCGTTCGCCTGGGCACACCCACCCCGTTGACGCTCCCCGCCAGCGCTTCGCTCCATTGGTCGGAGGGCGCGGCGATCACGTGGTCCGCGTGGGTGAAGCTCATCAGCACGGAGCCGAACGCCGCGATCTTCACGCGCCGCGATGGCGGTCGCAGCCTGGTCATCGGCGCGGACAACGGCACTCCGTTTGTCCTCGTGAATGGCCAGCGGGCCACCGGCGCGGCGGCGCTCCCCCCCAATACCTGGCATCATCTCGCCGTCACGGCGGAGTCCGGCAAAGTGACGCTGTATGTGGACGGCGACCCGGCGGGCACGGTCGCGGCGGCGCTGCCCGCGCTGAATTCCGTGGCGCTCCTCGGCGCGGAGCCGGGACAGCCCGCGGTGAAAGGCGAATTGGACGAGCTGGAAATCTCCCGCAGCGCGCGCTCGCCGGGCTACCTCAAATTCACCGCCATCAGCCAGAGCGGCGAAAAGGCCGCGGGGCTCGTGGGCTTCAGCGACTCCGAGAAGTCCAAGGGCGATGCGTTTGGCGGCGGCTACTTCGGCATCATCCTGCGCAACCTCACGCCGGACGGCTGGGCGGTGATTGCCATCCTCGGCGTGATGGCCGTGACCACATGGGTGGTGGTGCTGCAAAAATGGCGCTACCTCGGCCGCGTCAAATCCGGCAACCGCCTGTTCCTCGCCGAGTGGAAGCGCCAGAGCGACGACCTCACGGCGCTCGACGATGATGGGGCCGGCTTTGGCAAAGCGCTCCCGGCTTCCTCCAAGCGCATCCTCGCGCGCTCGCCGCTCTTCGTCCTGTTTCGGATCGGGCTGGAGGAAATTTCCCACCGCATGGCCTTGCGCGCCGGCCAGCCGAAATCGCTCACGAGCCGGGGCATCCAGGCCATCCGCGCCTCGCTCGACGGCGGCTTCGTGGTGGAGACGGAGCGGCTCAATAGCGGCATCGTCCTGCTCACCATTGCGATTTCCGGCGGCCCGTTCCTCGGGCTGCTCGGCACGGTGGTCGGCGTGATGATCACCTTCGCCGCCGTCGCGGCCGCGGGGGACGTGAATGTGAACGCCATCGCGCCGGGCATTGCCGCCGCGCTGCTGGCGACCGTGGCGGGCCTGGCCGTCGCGATTCCCTCGCTCTTTGCCTACAACTACCTGCTCACGCGCATCAAGGCGGCCACGCGCGACCTCAACGTCTTCATCGAGTCATTCGTCACCAAAATGGCCGAGCAATACCGCGGCGGCCCCGCGGAGTAACGGAAGGAGCACCCCATGCAACTGAACGAGGACAAACCCTATGACGACATCAACATCACCCCGATGCTGGATCTCGCCTACGTGCTGCTGGTCATCTTCATCCTCATGTGCACGGCGTCCGTGCAGGGCATGAAAGTGAATCTGCCCAAGGCGAGCAAGGCGCCGAGCCTCGGCAAGCCGAAGACCAAATCGATCACGGTGAACAGCGAGGGCAAGGTGTTCCTCGATACCGCCGAGATCAGCATCCCCGAGCTGGAGTCACGCCTCACCGCGCTGCACGCGGCGAATGCCGATCTGCCGGTCGTCGTGCGCGGCGATCGCGTCACGCAATACCAGGCGGTGATGGAGGTGCTCGATGCCGTGGGCCGCGCGGGCATTACGCAAGTGGGCCTCGCGACCGCCGTGCAAAAATAGCGATGAACGATCCGCATTTGCCGGCCGCCCACGCGGAGGCGCCATCCGACCAATCTCCCGAATCCCGCGCGCGCGCGTGGGATGACTTCGATCTCGGCGAGCGCCCGGGCTTTCTCCAGCGGCATCGCGGGTGGTTTCTCGCTCTCGCCGTGCTCGCCGGCGGAGGACTGGCCTGGTTTTGGAAAGATCTCTTTCCCGCGAAAGCGGCCACGACCGCCCGTCGCGAAACGCTGGTGCTGGTGAGCACGCCGCCGCCACCACCACCTCCGCCCGTGGTGACGCCGCCGCCCCCACCGCCACCGGAGGAAAAGATGATCGAGCAAACGCCAGTGGAAAATGAATCCAAGCCGGATCCCACGCCCGATGTGCCGCCGCCGGCCGACGTCGCCACCGGCATCGCCGGCAATGGCCCGCCGGATGCCTTTGGTCTGTCCGGCCGCGGCGGCAATGGCGTGCCTGGAGGCACGGGCGGGAATCGCGCCGCCCAGCGCAGCCGCTGGGGCTGGTACGCCTCGCAGGTGCAGTCGCGCATCCAGCAGGCAGTGCAAACCAATCGCGCCACGCGCAGCGCTAATCTCCGCGTCGACGTGAAAGTCTGGGCCGATGGCTCGGGCCGCATCACGCGGGCCGCCATCGCGAACCCGAGCGGCAACGCCACGCTCGATAACGCCCTGCGCGATGAAGTGCTCACCGGCCTGCAACTCTCCGAGCCGCCGCCCGAGGGCATGCCGATGCCCATCACCCTCCGCGTCACCGCCCGCCGTCCCAATTAATCCTTTCGTTCCTGTTTCATGTCTTTCGTTTCCATTTCCATCGCGCGCACTTCCCTCCACCTTGGCGCGACCTTTGCCAGTGTGCTTGTGGCAGCCGCCGCCTTTGCCGGCCGGCCCGTGCCGGTTCCCGAGCTGCCCGCGCTCGCGGCCAATGTGACCACGCCGCCACCGGGCGATGCCGCCCTGTTGCCACCGCAGCTCGCCGCGGGCGCTCCGCCGGCCCCGGCGCAGCCGTCGGTCAGCGTGACCGCCAACTTGATCAAGCTGCTCGTGGAAAACGGCACGCTGCCGAAGGAGAAAGCGGAGGGCCTGCTCCAGCAGGCCGAGGCCGAGGCCGCCGAGGCCCGGGCGCAGCTGGTCGCCGAGCGCGATGCCGCGGTGCAGGCGGCCGTGACGCAGACGCTCGCCGCCGTGCAGGCGAATCCCTCACTCGTGGCGGGCGCGGCACCGGAGCCGCTGCCGCCCGCGGAGGGATCCTCCCGCGTGACCTACATCCCCGAAGTGGTGCGGGATCAACTGCGCGAGGAGATCAAACGCGACCTGCAAGCGGCCGCAAAAACGGAGCACTGGGGCAGCGGCCCGAAGCTGCCGGACTGGGCGGAGCGCTTCAAATTCTTCGCCGACGTGCGGCTGCGCGGGGAGGGGATCAATTTCCAAAACGGGAACGACAACACCGGCTCCTTCCCGAATTTCAACGCGATCAATACGGGCGCGCCGTTTGATACGAGCGGCACGGTCTTCTCGCCGCAGCTCAATGTGGACAAGGATCGGGAGCGCGTCCGGCTCCGGGCGCGCTTCGGCGTGGAGTCGCAGCTCGGCGATGGCTTCACCGCCGGCCTGCGTCTCGCCACGGGCAATACGAATACGCCCACGTCCACGAACCAGGACCTCGGACTCGCCGCCGGTGGCCAGGGTGGGAATTTCAGCAAATACTCCATTTGGCTGGACCGCGCCTTCGCCCGCTACGATGGCGGGAAGTCGCCAGACCGCGGTTTCTCCGTGCTCCTCGGGCGATTCGACAATCCGTTCTACTCCACGGAAATCATCTACGACGACGACCTCGGCTTCGACGGATTCGCCGTGCAGGGCCACTACCGCCTGGGCAAACGGTTCACGCCGTTTTTCACCGCGGGCGCGTTTCCCGTGTTCAATACCGATTTGAATTTTGCCTCCAATCAGCCGGCGAAATTTTCCAGCGAGGATAAATGGCTCTACGGCGTGCAATTCGGCACGGACGTGAAGCTGACGGAGAAGGCGAACCTCAAGGTCGCGGCGGCGTACTACGATTTCCAAAATATCGAAGGCCGGTTGTCGAAACCCTTTGTCCCCCTGACGGCGAACGATGCCGGCGATACCGACGGCAGCCGACCGGCCTTTGCGCAGAAGGGCAACACGTATCGTCCGCTGCGGAACATCATTCCGACGGCCGACAACGATTTTGGCACGAGCAAGCAGTTCCAATACTACGGCCTGGCCACGGCGTTTCGAAACGTCGCCATCACCGGGAAGCTCGATCTGAATTATTGGGAGCCGGTGCAAGTCTCGCTCTACGGCGAGTATGTCAAAAACCTCGCCTTCAACCGCGGCGACATCGACGCCATCGCGGTGAACAACCGCGGCAGCACGGGCGGCGCGGGCGGGCAGGGGAAGTTTGCGGGCGGCGATACCGCGTGGATCCTCGGCGCGCGTTTTGGCAAGCCGGCCTTGGACAAGCGCGGCGACTGGGCCGTGGGCGTGAACTACCGCTACATCGAGAGCGACGCGGTGGTGGATGGGTTCAACGATTCCGAGTTCGGTCTCGGCGGCACGAATGTGCAGGGCTTCGGCATCTGGGGCAGCGTGGCGCTGTCGGAGCGGGTGAATGTGGGCGTGCGCTGGTTTAGCAGCGACCAAATCGCCGGGCCGCCGCTGTCGGTCGATACCTTCCAACTCGATTTCAACGCCAAATTCTAGTATGCGCGCGCTGCTCACTCTTCTGCTCGTTGTTTCCGCCGCCGCCGCCCAGGCGCAGGAAAATCCCGCCGACGCCCGGCTGCGCGATGCGCTGCGGCAACTGACCGCCCGCGCCCAAACCGCGGAGGCCGACGCCGCCACGGCGAAGGCGCTACAGACGGATCTGGAGGCCAAAAACAAGGCCCTCACCGTGCAGATCGATAAACTGAACAAGGACCTCGCGACCGAGCGCACGGCCGCCGAGAAAGCGGCGGCGGCCGCCACGGCGAGGCTGACGGAGAAGGACGCGGACCTCGCCCGCGTGCAGGAGGCGCTGGACAAATGGAAGGCCGGGCATGCGCAGGTGAGCGAGATCGCGCGGAAAACAGAGGCGGCTCGTGCGGCCCTGGCGGCGAAGAACACTGCGCTCGATCTGCGCGTCGCGGATCTCGTGCGCAAGAATCTCGCACTCTATCAGCTCGGCGGAGAGATCCTGAAGCGGCTGGAAGGGTTCAGCTACGGCACGGCGCTGACGGCTCGCGAGCCGTTTATCGGCACCACGCGCGTGAAGCTCGAAAATGAGATGCAGGGGTACAAGGACCAGCTGCTCGATCCAAAATTGAAGCCATGAAGCCGACGGAACACGATCCTCGCGGCGCAGGTGCGCTGGTGCGGCGTCTCACCGTGGGCGCGGCGCCCCGGCTGGCGCTCGCGGTTGCCATTTCGGCGGTGATGCCATTGGTCGCTCGCGCGGGCGATATCCTGCGCGGCGGCGCGCCCGCGGGCGCTCGTTCCGGTGGCGCTGCGCCGGCTTCGCCGAATCCGGCGGTGGTGGAGCAGGCGCGCGTGAATGGCGGCGACGCCCTTGCGCGCGCGGCGCAGACGGCGCAGGCCATGCAAGCGATGCAGAAAGCGGCGCGCGATCTGGCGCAGCGCGGGAATGCGTCGCCCCTGCGCAATGGCCTTCCCTTGCCCTCGGTGCGCGATGGTCTGGCTCCGGGGGGACTGAAGCCCGCCGCCGGCGCGGTGCCCGGCTCGCCGCTGTGGCAGGGCGCGGCGCTGCCCCGGCAGGTGGAGAAGAATGGACGCGCCCAGGTCATCGTTACCCAAACGCAGCAGCAGGCGGTGCTGAACTGGGATTCATTCAACGTCGGACGGAAGACCACGCTCACCTTTGATCAAGGGCGCGGCGGCAAGGCGGTGCGGCAATGGGTGGCGATCAATAAAGTGAATGATCCCACCGGCGTGCCCTCGCAGATTCTCGGAAACATCGAGGCGCCCGGACAGGTCTACGTCATCAATCAAAACGGCATCCTCTTCGGCGGCTCGTCGCAGGTGAATACGCATGCGCTCGTCGCCTCCTCGCTGCCGATCAACGATAACCTCGTCCAGCGCGGCCTGCTCAACAATCCCGACGCCCAGTTCCTTTTCTCGGCCATCGAAATTCCCGCGCTCGCGAACAATGCGACGATGCCCGCTTTCACGCCACCGGCCGCGCCGAATACGCCCGGCGGAAAAATTGGCGACGTGGTCGTGCAGCCCGGTGCTCGCCTGACCGCGCCCACCAGTGCGGATGGGGTCGGCGGGCGCATCGCGCTCGTCGGCGCCAATGTGCGCAACGAAGGAACGATCTTCACGCCCGATGGCCAGACCATCCTCGCCGCCGGTCTCCAGGTTGGCTTCACCGCGCATGCCGCCAGCGATCCCAGTTTGCGCGGGCTCGATGTGTATATCGGCAAGGTCCGCGCCCCCGCTCCCGCGGCCACGCCGCCGGACCCCACGCCCACGGCGCCACCGGCCTACGCGGGCACGGCCACCAATGCGGGGATGATCGACGCCCCGCGCGCGAGCGTCACCGTGGCCGGCGCCAACGTAGAGCAACTCGGCGCCATCATGAGCACGACCTCCGTGGCGCTGAATGGCCGCATCGATCTGCTGGCGAGCTACAACACCACGAGCCCGGTGGTGCTGAATTCCGCTCGCTTTGCCCCTGGCGCCACGGGCGCCGTCACGCTCGGGCCGGACAGCGTCACCACCATCCTGCCCGAGCTGTTGAGCGATGCGACCATCGCCAATACCAAGCTGCCGATCCCGTCGCAGGTCAACGTGGAGGGCAAAACGATCCACCTCGCGGACCACGCCACGCTCCTCGCGCCGAATGCGAATGTGACGCTGCGCGCGGGCCAGTGGCTGCCCTTCAATGGCGCCACCGCGTTCGTTGCCAGCACCGGCCAGATCTATCTGGATGCGGGCGCGAGCATCAATGTAGCCGGCAGCCGCGATGTGCTCGCCGCCATGGCGCAAAACATCATCGCGCTGGAGCTCCGCGGCGCGGAGCTCGCGGATTCCCCCACGCAGCGCGACGGCGTGCTGCGCGGCCTCACGCTCAATGTGGACCTCCGAAAAGCGGGCAGTTTCAACGGCCTGGCCTGGCAGGGCACGCCGCTGGGTAATGCCACCGGCTTTGCCAATTTGATCGAGCGCAACGTGGCGCAACTCACCACGGCGGGTGGCAATGTCACCCTCTCCGCGGGCGATTCGGTCGTGCTGCGCCAGGGCGCGGTGATCGATGTTTCCGGCGGCTGGACGAATTTTGCGGGCGGGTATGTGGAAACGACGCGCGTCGTATCCGCGGGCCGCCTGTTCGACATTTCCGACGCCACGCCGGACCGCGCCTATTCCGGCATCTATCGCGCCGAGAGCACGCAGAGCTTCGCGCGCTGGGGCATCACGGAAACTTTCGCGCAGCCGCTGGGGCTCAGCGGCCGCCATTGGGAAAGCGGCTACACGCAGGGCGCGGATGCGGGGACGATTTCCATCACCGCGCCCTCGATGGCGCTCGACGGCGCATTGCGCGGCCTCTCCGTACCCGGGGAGCGCCAGCGGGAAGCCGCGCCGGCCGCGGGAAAACTCGCGCTCGCCTTTACGCGGGAGGATGCGTCCACGCCGCTCTATCTGGCGGTGTCGCCGACTCCGCCGCTGGTGATCTTTCAAGCCGCATCCACGTTGCCCGAGGCGGATGACTTTTCGACGAAGGACGACGGCACTCCGCTGCCGCTGCGGGCCGAGCGGCTCGCGCGCGTGGAGTTGTCGCCCACGCTGTTGACGAAGGACGGCTTCGGCTCGCTCTCGGTTTCCAATCCCGATGGCAGCATCGTGCTTCCCGCCGGCATCGCGCTCGATGCGGGCGCGCATGGGAGCATCACGCTCTCGGGCGCAAATCTGGACATCGCTGGCCGCATCACCGCGCCGGGCGGCGCCATCGCGCTCACGGCCTTCAATCTCTCGCCAGGCGAATACCTCCGCCTCAAGGCGCAGACAAATCCCGTCCCGCAAACGCCGGCGCCGAATCCGGATCGCGGGAATATCACGGTCGCCGCTCAAGCCGTGCTGAGCACGGCCGGGCAGATCGTGGATGAGCGCCCGGGCAGTTCCGGCCAGGCGGAGAAGCCGTTTGCCATCGAGGGCGGAACGATCAATCTCACCGCGTACAGCATCGCGCTGCAGCCGGAGAGCACGCTCGATGTTTCCGGCGGCGTGCAAGTGGATGGTGGTGGCAGGAAGACGTGGGGCCATGCGGGCAGCCTGAGTGTGAAGGCGGGGCAGGATCCGACGGCGTTGTCCGTCACGGGTGGCACGCTGAAACTCGAGGGCGTGCTGCGCGGATTTTCGGGTGACACCCACGCGGGCTCGCTGGAATTGCAGGCGTCGGCGTTTCAAATCGGCGGCCAGGCGAGCCGCGCCGAAGTGGTCTCGCTCGCGCCGGAATTTTTGAGCACCGGCGGTTTCGGCAGCTTTACGTTGACGGGCCTGGGGGTGCCGCTCGGCGGGGAAAACTTTCTGCCCGGCGTTCTCGTGGCGCCCGGCACCACGCTCGCGCCCGTGGCGCAGAGCTTCCTGCTGGAGCCGCATGGCGGCAGCGACGGAGCGCCGCTCCTGCGGCCCATCGTCAAGCCCGCGGGCCAGCGCGCGCCCGTCAGCCTCGCGCTCAATGCGCCGGGCGTGCTGGATACCTTTTCCGGCGCGCACGTCATTCGTGGTGATGTGATTCTCGGCGAGAATGCGGTGTTGCAGACCGATCCGCTCGCTTCCGTCTCGCTGAAGGGCAACACCGTCACCGTGCTCGGCCAGGTGCTCGCGCCCGCGGGCAGCATCACCGTGGCGGGCAGCAGCAATTCCACCGCGGTTTTTGCGGAGCAGAGCAAGGCGCTCTCGACGGTCTATCTCGGCCCCGAGGCGGTGCTGTCCGCCGCGGGCGCCACGCTGCTCACACCCAATGTTTTCGGCCATCGCACGGGCGCGGTCCTGCCCGGCGGCAGCATCAGCGTCTCGGGCAATATCCTCGCCCAGCGCGGCGCGGTGCTGGATGTTTCCGGCGCGGCGGACGTCCTGGATTTCGCCCCCGCCACCGTGCAGGGCGGCGGCGTGGTGCCCGCGACCACGGCGGGCGCCTATGGCCTGACGGCGTTGCCCATCGGCCAGACGATGGTGGCCCAGCGCGTGGAGAGCAATGGCGGCGCGATCAGCCTCGCGGGCGGACAATCGCTGCAGGGCGATGCGACGCTGCGCGGTGACGCCGGCGGGGCCACGGCGCTCGGCGGCTCGCTAAAGATTTCCTCGGGCCGGTTCTATCAGCCCGGCGGCGGCACGGAGCCCACGCCGTTGGATGTGACGCTGCGCGTCACGGCGCATGGTGAGGTCGCCCACGCCGCGTCCGGCGGAGTCGGGCAGGCGCTGCCGGGTTTGGGCGAGTTTTCGGTCGCTCGTTTCCAGGCGGGCGGCTTCGACTCGCTCGGGCTGGGCGGCACGGTTCAATTTGCCGGCCCGGTCTCCATCATCGCGCGCCGCGAGCTCTCGGTGGCCGATGCCGGGGTGCTCTATGCCGATGACGCGGTGCTGCTCTCCGCACCGTACGTGAAATTGGGCACGCCCTTCCTCACGCCACAGACGCCGGAGCAGCAAGCCTCGCCCTTCACCGTGGGCGGCGTGCCCTTCCATTTTTCGCCGACCACCGGCACCGGCTCGTTGCGCGTGCAGGCCGCGCTGCTGGATGTCGGCACGCTCTCGCTGCAAGGCATCGCCCGCGCGGAGTTGAGCGCGCCCGGTGGCGATATCCGCGGCGTCGGCACGCTCGATCTCGCAGGCGATCTCACGCTGCGGGCCGCGCAGATTTATCCGCCCACGGCGCTCAGCTTCACCGTCATCGCGAGCGAGAAAAATGTGACGGTCGCGCAAAGCACGCAGGGGAATGCGCAGGTGGTGCTCGCCTCCGCCGCGCTGCCGCCGGGCTTTGGCGTGGGCTCCCCGCTGCTCGGCTCCACGGTGCAGAGCATCGATGGCGTGGACGTCACTCTCGCCGCCGGGGCGAACCAGAGCATCGCCACGCGGACGCCGATCGTCTACGCACCGGGTTCTGGCAGTGTGACCGTCGAGGGCGCCGGCGTACGGGAGCTGCCGCTTTCCGCGGGCGGGCAACTTTCCATTTTCAGCGCCCATATTTCGCAGGGCGGCACGCTCGTCGCGCCGCTGGGCGGCATCACGCTCGGCTGGGATGGCACCGGCGCCCCGCCCAAAGGCGACACCACCGGCCAGGCCGTGCCCGTCACCCAATCGCTCGTCCTGCAGTCCGGCAGCGTCACGTCGGTTTCGGCCATTAGTCCGGTGGACGGCCAGCCGCTCACCATTCCCTACGGGCTCAATTTGAATGATGGCTCGTGGATCGATCCGCGCGGCCTCGACATCACCGGCGGCGGTGCACCGCAAAAGACCGTGAGCCTCAGTGGCGTGCACGTGGATAGCCGGGCCGGCTCGCTGGTGGATATCCGCGGCGGCGGCGACCTCTATGCCTATCGCTGGGTGAAGGGCAATGGCGGCTCGCAGGACGTGCTCGCCTCCGCGCAAAGCTTCGCGGTGATGCCCGGCTATGCGGCGGATTTCTCGCCGTACGCGCCGTTCAATCCCACCGGCACCACGGCCACGCTCGGCGGCGATGCGGGCTACGCGAATACGGGCCTCCGGCCTGGCGATCGCATTTACCTGGGCGCGAGCGATGGGCTCGCGGCGGGCACCTACACGCTTCTGCCGGCCCGCTATGCGCTGCTGCCCGGCGCTTTCCTGGTGACGCCGAAAGCCGGCGCCCCGGTGGGCACGTTTGCGATGGGCGACGGCTCCAGCCTGGTCGCCGGGTATCGCGTCAACGATCTCGCCGGCGGTGCGTCCAGCGCGCTCTTTGCGCGCTTCGAGGTCGCGCCCGGCTCGACCGTGCGCAGCCGCTCGCAGTATACGGATTACCTCGCCAATGCCTATTTGCTCCAGGGCGCGCAGCGGCTGGGCACGGCGGTTCCGCGCCTGCCGGGCGATGCGGGCCACGCCATTCTGCAAGCGGCCGAGTCGATGAATCTGGACGGCCACCTCGCCGCGCAGGCGGCGGGCGGCTTCCGCGCCGGCCTGCTCGATCTCGCCAGCTCCGGCCGCATCGTGATCAACCACGGCGAGACGGTCTCCGGCGCGCTCTCGCTGAATGCCGCGCAGCTCAATGCGTTCGGCGCGGAGAGCCTCCTCATCGGCGGGGTGCGCACGTTGAACGGCAGCAACGCCACGGTGTCGGTGCGGGCGAGCGAAGTGCTCGTGGACAATGCGGGCACGCCGCTGCGCGCGCCGGAAATCATCCTCGTCGCCAATAGCCAGCTCACGCTGGCAGATGGCGCGCTCATCGCACAGGCCGGCGAAATCCATGGCCGCGCGGATCGACTCCTTCTCGGCAGCGCCGCCACTCCGGGCAGCGGGGATGGCTTGCTCCTGCGGGTGAGCAGCGATCCGTCGGCCACCTCGGTGCGCGCGGGCGTGAGTGCTTCCACCGTGCCGATGCTGACCATCGACGAACACGCGCGGCTCAGCGGCGCGGGCATCACGCTGGATTCCACCGCGGGTGCGTCGCTGGCCTCGACCGCCGCCCTGCACGGGGAGGCGATTTCGCTCACCGGCGGACGCATTTCCGTGGAACTCGATAGCCCCGGCGCGCTCCCGGCCACAGCCGGCATGGTGCTCGGCGGCCCTTTGCTGGACGGCCTGCGCGGGGCGGATCGCCTCTCGCTTTCCAGCTACAGCTCCCTCGATTTCTACGGCACGGGCACGCTCGATTTCACCGGCGCTCTCGCGCTGCACGCCGGGCAGATCCGTGGCTTCAATCAAGGCACGGGCGACGTGAGTCTCTCCGCCGCCTCCGTGCTGCTGGATAACGCCATCGGCGCGAGCGCGGACACCGCCAACGTGACGGGCACCGGCTCGCTCACGCTGCACGCCGGTGCGGTGCGCATCGGCGTGGGGGCGTCGCGCATCGATCATTTCGCGAGCGTCAACGTGGAGGTGGGGACCGGCCTGGTCCTGCAAGGAGCGGGCAATCTCCGCGTGCAGGGCGACCTCGCCATCACCACCCCCGTGCTGGTGGCGGCGAAGGCCTCGGTGCAGGGCATCACCGCCACCGGCGCGCTGGCGCTGCTGCGTCCAGCCGGGGAGGGGATCGCGCAGCCGTCTGCCGGCCTGGGCGCGGCGGTCACACTCACGGGGGCGAGCGTGCAGGTGGAGACGGCCATCTTGTTGCCCAGCGGCTCTCTGTCCGTGCGGGCGACGTCGGGCGACCTCGTGGTGAATGGGGAGCTTGATGCGCGCGGAACGTCCCGCGAATTCTTCGATCTCACGCGCTCCACCGCCGCGGGCACGATCACGCTTTCGGCCGATGCGGGCTCCGTCGTGCTCGGAACTGAGAGCAGCCTCGATGTTTCCGCCGCCGGCCCGGGCGCGGCGGGCCGGGTCGCCATCAATGCCCCGAACGGAACGCTCACGCTCGGCGGCGCGCTGCACGGCGCGGGCGGCGCGGATTTCAGCTTGGACATCGCGAGCCTGCCCTCGCTCGACCCGCTCTCGCCCGTGTTGTCGGCGGGCGGTTTTACCGGCGCGCAAACCTTCCGCGTGCGGACCGGCGATGTCGTCATCGGCGCGGTGAATGCCGCGAGAAACTTCACGCTCTCCACGGATCTGGGGAGCATCACGGTTACCGGCACGATCGACGCCAGCGGCGAGCGCGGCGGAAAGATCAGCCTCATCGCGGCGGAGGATCTGACGCTCGCCCCCGGCGCGCGCTTGACGGTCGCCGCGCAGCAATTCGATGCCGCCGGCAAAGGCGGCGCGGTGAATCTGGAAACGCGCGGGCTCAATGGCGGGCAACTCGATGTGCAGGCGGGCTCCACGATCGATCTTTCCGTCGCCGCGCAAACCTCGGCCAGTGCGGCCTCCGGCGATTTCAGCGGGACGTTGCATCTCCGCGCCCCGCAAACTTCCGCGGGCACGGACCTCGCCGTGGCCGAGCTCGCCGGCACGATCCTCCATCCGTCCAGCATCCTCGTGGAAGGCTACTCCATTTTCGATCTCACCGGCAGCGGCCAGATCACTACCGCGGTGCAGGATGCGGTCTTTGCGAATGGCACCACGTTTGGCAATGGCGGCACCGCCGCGCGTCTGCTCGCGGGAAACGCCGCGCTGGAGCCCGTGCTGGTCGTGACGGCGGGAGCGGAGATCATCAATCGCACGGGCAACCTCACGCTGGGCGCGACCAACTCCACCGCCACGAGCGATTGGAATCTCTCCACCTTCCGCTTCGGGCCGAAGAACGCCGCCGGCGTGCTCACCCTGCGCGCCGCGGGCAATCTCGTCTTCCTCAACGCGCTCAGCGACGGCTTCGAGTCGAGCGCCTACAATGCGGCGCTGCTCTCCGCGAATGGCGCGCTGCCGGTCAATGCGCAGTCGTGGTCTTACCGCCTCACGGCCGGCGCTGATTTCACCGCCGCCGATACCTCCCGCGTGGTCGCTTTGGAAAGTCTCGCCGCGAACACCGGCTCGCTGCTGCTCGGCAAAAACGCGGGCACGGCCAGCGCCACCAATCCCGGACTGAATGCGCAGACGGGCGCCGTCATCGGCAATCGCTTCCAGGTCATCCGCACGGGCAGCGGCGATATCGAGATCGCCGCGGGCCGCGACGTGCAGTTCCTCAATCAGTTCGCCACCATCTACACCGCTGGCACGCGCGTGGCGGATCCCACGCTCGGCGGCACGTTCGATGTGCCGCAATTGATCCCCAATCCCAGCGCCGGCACCGGCGTGCTCGGCGCGCCGCAGCAGAACCCGGCCTACCCAGCGCAGTTCAGCTATGCGGGCGGCAATATCAGCATCCGCGCGCAGGGCGACATCGCCCACTACACGCGCGCCACGAATGGCTCGCTCGTGGCCGATTCCACGCGTGAGTTGCCGATGAATTGGCTCTACCGCCGTGGCTATCTGGATCAGGCCACCGGCCAATTCGGCACCGCCGGCGGTCCCGGCCGCGGCGCGGAAATCGCCTCCACCGCGTGGTGGGTGGACTTCAGCAATTTCTTCGAAAGCGTCGGCGCGCTCGGCGGCGGCAATATCACGCTCGAGGCCGGGCGCGACATCGCCAACGTCGACGCCGTCATCCCCACCAACGCGCGTCTCGCCAAGGGCGCGCCGAGTGCCCAGGCCCTCGTGGAACTCGGCGGCGGCGACCTTACCGTGCGCGCCGGCCGCGATCTGGATGCAGGGGTGTACTACGTCGAGCGCGGGCACGGCACGCTCACTGCGGGCGGCAGCATCAAGACGAACGCCACGCGCTCGCCCTCGCTCACGAATCTCAACAACTCCGCGCCGCTCGCGCCGGAGACGTGGCTGCCCACCACGCTCTTTCTCGGCCAGGGCGGCTTCGACGTGAGCGCGCGCGGCAACGTGCTGCTGGGCCCGACGGCCAATCCCTTCCTGCTGCCCGGCGGCTACAACAACACCGTCTGGTATAAGACGTATTTCTCCACGTTCGCGCCGGATAGTTTTGTGAACGTCTCCTCGCTCGCCGGCTCGGTCACGCTGCGCGCGAGTTCCTCGCCCTCCGGCAATACCGCCGTGCCGCTGTTGCAGACGTGGCTGCAGGATGTGCTCGCGGTGAAGTCCACCTCCGCGTCGTTCTTCCAGCCGTGGCTGCGGCTGAATGAAACGAGCACCACGCCCTTCGCTGCCGTGGCCGCACTCTCCCCGGGGACGCTGCGCGCCACGGCGTTTTCCGGCGACATCAATCTCGTCGGAAAGCTCACGCTTTCGCCGGCGGCGCGGGGCACCGTGGAATTGGCCGCCTCCGGCTCGCTGAATGGCGTGCAGCGGAATGGCTCCGTCCTGCTGGCCGGCACCGCCCTGGCCACGTGGGGCTCGGCGAGCATCAATCTCTCGGATGCCGATCCCGCCGCGATTCCCGGCGCGGCGTCGCCCTTTGCGTATCAATCGCTCGTCGGCACGGTGCCCGGCCTCGCGCTCACCACCGGCACCGATTTTTTTGCGCCGGTGAATGCGCTCTTTGCCGAGAGCGGCGCCGTGCGCGGCTCCTCCGTCACCCTCACAAGCAAGCAGACGTTGCACGCGCCGGGGCTCTTGCATGCGGGCGATCTGGAGCCTGTCCGGCTCTACGCCGGCTCGGGCAATATCTCCGGCTTCACGCTCTTCTCCGGCAAGGAAGCCCGCGTCATCGCCGGGCGCGACATCACGGATCTCGCCCTGTATCTCCAAAACGTCCGCGACGACGATCGCACCGTCGTGGCCGCCGGACGCGACCTCGTGCCGTATGATGCGAATAGCCCGCTGCGCGTCGCCGCGCGGTCCACGGGCAACATCCTCAACCTCGGCGACGATGCGCTCGCGGGCGATATCCAGCTCGCCGGTCCCGGCAGCCTGGAAGTCCTCGCGGGCCGCAATCTGGATCTCGGCATCGGCCCGAGCGGCTCCGATGGCACGGGCGTCGGCATCGTCACCATCGGCAATGCGAAGAACCCCGCGCTGCCCTTCGATGGCGCGAGCATCCTCGCCGGCGCGGGGCTTGGCCCTTCCGCGGGGATCGCCGCAAGCCAGCTCGATTTCCAGACCTTCACCGCCCAATACCTCACGCCCGCGCTGCTCGCGCAATACCTGCCGGAATTGGACGCGGCGAAAACGATCACGCCGTCCAATTTCGCCACGCTGCCCGCCGCGCAACGTGACGCGCTCGCGCTGGAGATTTTCTTCCGCATCCTGCGCGATACGGGCCGCGCCGCGAATACCAATGGCGGCGACTACGCGGCCGGGTTTGCGGCCATCGACGCCCTCTTTGGCAAAGTCACCGGGACGGGCGATATCTCGCTCACCTCCCGCGCGATCAAGACGCAGAGCGGCGGCAGCCTCAGCCTGCTCGCGCCCACGGGCCGGCTCGCGGTCGGGTTCGACGCCACCGGCGCGCAGGCGATCGACCAGGGCCTCCTCACCGAGGCGGGCGGCGATATTTCCATCTTCACCAGCGGCAACGTGGAGGTCGGCACCTCGCGCGTCTTCACGCTGCGCGGCGGCGACATCACCATTTGGTCCTCCGCGGGCGACATCGCCGCCGGCGCCGCGGCGAAGACCGTGCAGGCCGCGCCGCCCACGCGGGTGATCATCGATCCGCAGAGCGCCGATGTGTCCACGGATCTCGCCGGCCTCGCCACGGGCGGCGGCATTGGCGTGCTCGCCACCGTGGCGAATGTGCCGCCCGGCGACGTGGATCTCATCGCGCCCAAAGGCCGCATCGATGCGGGGGATGCCGGCATCCGCAGCGCGGGCAATCTCAACGTCGCCGCCGTGCAGGTGCTGAATGCGGAAAACATCCAGGTCACCGGCACGAGCGCCGGCACACCGCCTCCGCCGGTGGTCGCGGCGCCGAATTTCGGGGCGCTCACGACCGCAGCCGCGGCCACAGGCGCCGTCACGCAGGCCGGCGCCGAGGCCGCGCGCGCCAGCCAACCTTCCACGGAGAAACCGAAGGAAGAGGTGCCGTCGATCATCAAGGTGGAGGTGCTGGGGTACGGCGGGGCGCCGTAGTAAGGAACCATGGAAGAGGGTCGCCCGAATGGACGCCAGTTCTTGCGGCAGACGCAGAGCGTCACGCCACCAAGTCCCCATCCCGTCACCGCGCCCCCGCCAGTCCGTCACGCTCGCCGCCGAACTTTTTCGCGCGGATAAGTGAAAAATGTCGACATCTTCATGATCTCTTCGCAGGGTCGCCGCCCTCGTTCCAGCGTTCCCTATGAAATCCAAACCGGCTCCTGCAATCGATCCTGTACTGCCCTTGACCCCCGCCGAACAGGCGGTCGTCGATCAAATCAACGCCGCCATCGCCGCGGATCCCGGCAAGAAGGCGAAATACCTCGACCAGCTCCGCAGCTTGCTGGAGACGGCCATTTCCGTCGAGCTGGCCACCATTCCGATCTACCTGTTCACTTACTACTCCGTCCAGCGCCAGCCGACGTCCAACCATTCGCCCATGAATCCGCCGGGCCAGCCGGGCAAAGGCGAAGCGCCGAACATTCCGGATTCGGTGGACGCCACCCGCGCCGAGCAGTTGCAGATTTTCGCCAATCGCGCCGGCGCCACCATCATGAGCGTGGCCGTGGAGGAGATGCTGCACATGTCGCTTTCGAGCAATATGCTCTACGCGTTTGGCGGCGTGCCGGAGCTCTACCGCCGCTCGCCCGGGCCGCCGAATGGGCCGCATTATCCCGTGGATCTCCCCGGGCACGCGAAGCTCGGGCCAGACCACGAACCCCTGCTCATCCCGCTGGCGCCCCTCTCGTTTCTCCAACTATGGAAATTCCTCGAAATCGAGTGGCCGGAGACACCCGGCGCCATCCCGCAGGATCAGGACTTCGAGACCATCGGCCAGGTCTACGCCTACATCCGCTGCCTCGTCTGCAGCCACGCCACGGTCGGGTTCCAGTTCGAGGGCATCGATACGCAACTCCAGCCGGACTTCTATTCCTCCAACAACATCGACACCGCGTATGCCACCGCGACGTTCGATCGGAGCAAGCCTGCGCCGCGCCCCGGCGAGCACGGGGGCGGCGGCGGCTTCGGCTATCCGCCGGCCGCGCGCGTGGCGAAGATGGAGGACTCCGACGACAGCCACGCCGGCATGACCGCGCTGCTCTGCATCGACAGCATCGAAAAAGCGCAGCAGGCCATCGCGACGATTTGCGATCAGGGCGAGGGCTACAACCCGCAGCACATCGACGGCACGGATGATCCCACCGCCGACGAGGACTCGCATTTCTTCAAGTTCCTTTGTCTGCAATCCTGCCTGGAAGCGCCCGCGGGCTGGAGCGAGCCGGATAGCGGGCTCATCCCGCCGCCGCCCGGCATCGCGCCCATCACCCCGGCGGAGCTCGCGTACTTCATTTCGCCGTTCCCGGCGAACCCGGTGACGCGTGCGGATAAAAATGGCGGCGGCCAAGCGTACACGGACCCCGTGCACCAGGCGATTTCGGACGCCCTCAACGGCCTGTACCAATACATGCTCATCCTCACGGAGACCGCCTTCAAGGCCTCCGGCAAGCAGCAGAAGGCGCTGTTTTATCAAGGCATGCACATGGCCATGATTTGGATCATGGACAAATTGATCCAGTCGATGCGGGTCATCCCGCTGGCGGGTGGGGGAGTGCTGGCGCCCACGTTTGAAAACATCGACCTCGGCGATCGGTCGGTGGCCTTTGCCGGGCTCGTGGCGCTGCAAAACCGGGCCACCAAACTCATCGACGACTGGGAGAAGCAGCACCACAGCAAGATCTACGAAGACCTGAAGGGCTACATCCAAATGTTCAACACGCTGCCGGATGTGAGCGCCTACTGGAAAAATGCGACGGCGCCGAAATTCACGGAGGTCACGCCGCCTTTCCCGCCGCTGCATGCGTGCCTGGGTCTCAATGCCTGCAAAAATCTGGGCCGTTCGGATATGCAAAATGCCTGCGCCGGCCAGGGTTTTTGCGCCACGGCCGACGGGCACAGCTGCCACGTCACCAACAATTGCGCCGGCCAGGGCGGCTGCGGCCTGTATGGCACGGCCGTGGAGCAGGACAATCCGGGCGGCAACGAGTGCAAGGGTTACGGCTCCTGCGCCACGCCCATCAACGCGGAGCGCTTCAGCACCGTGGGCCGCAACCAGGGGAAGAGCGTCTGGGCGCTCGCCCGTAAACGCTTCGAGGAGCGCTGGCCCGCCGTGCGTGAGCTCATGCGAAAGCACCACGTGGACGCCCCGGAGAAGCTCGCGCCCGCGCCCGCGCCCTTCACGGAGACCGGCCCCAGCTACGCCTGGGTCTCACAAAATGGCTGCATGGCCTCCTGCGGCGCCAGCGGCTTGAGTGGTGCCGGCAGCTGTTCGTGAGGAGATGAACGCGGCCTCGATCGGAATTCGACCAAGCGCGTTGATTGGCTCTTCAGGCGCCAAACAACGACAGAGCGTCAACTCTAGAGGCAGGACGGAACTGGCGGGTGCGTGTGGGCCAAAGGCCCTCCATAGGCCAGCCCAGGGCAACGCCCTGGGTCGACGAATGGAGAGCGGCCAAGCCCTGAAAGGGCGCCATAAAAAGCGTCTGCATTCCAAAGCCGGTACGGCACTTTTTGTCGCGCCCTTTGACTCGCTGTGCTCGCCCTGCGGGCAGCCTTCGGCTGTCTGTCTCCGCTTCGCTCCGGCTCAGGGCTGGGATCGTTCTGATGCCGGAAACCCAGGGCGGCGTTCGTGCCTCGCTTGCCCTGGGCTGGCTTATTTTCGGGCCTTTGGCCCTCTGAGCGCATTCGTTTACCATGTGCCGGACCGGCTCCCCGAACGATCATGAATACCGGCCCAAACCCTGACGGGGCATCGCCTCCAAACTCGAGCGGTCTGGTCGGCGGGCTGCCGCGCCTGGGCCTTGGCCTCGGGCTGCGCAGCGCGCATTTCCCACACATCCTCACGGAATGGCCGCAGGTGGATTGGTTTGAGGCCATCTCCGAAAACTTCATGGATTCCGGCGGGCGCCCGCGGCACATCATCCGCCAGGTCGCGGAGCGTTACCCCGTGGTGCTCCACGGCGTCTCGCTCTCCATCGGCAGCACCGCGCCGCTGGATATGGACTATCTCGCCAAGCTGAAGGCCCTCGCCGCCGAAGTGCGGCCCGCGTGGGTGAGCGATCACTTGTGCTGGACGGGCGTGCTCGGCCTGAACACGCACGATCTGCTGCCGCTCCCGCTCACGGAGGAGTCGCTCGCGCATGTCAGCGCACGCGTCCGGCAGGTGCAGGATTTTCTGGAGCGCCCGCTCATTTTGGAAAATCCCAGCACCTACGTAAGCTTCGCGCAGTCCCGCCTCTCGGAGCCGGAGTTCCTCCGCCGCCTCTCCTACGACACCGGCTGCGGCCTGCTGCTCGACGTAAATAATGTCTACGTGACGTGCTTCAATGCCGGCGCCGATCCCGTGGAATATTTGCGCGCCTTCCCGTGCGAGCGCGTGGTGCAGATGCACCTCGCCGGTCATCTGAATTGCGGCTCGCATCTCATCGACACGCACGACCAGCCCGTGCGGCGCGCGGTGTGGGAACTCTTCCGCTACGCGTGGCAGCACACCGGCGGCGTCGCCACGCTGCTGGAGTGGGATGGCAATATCCCGTCCTTCGCCGAGTGCCTCGCGGAGGTGCACAAGGCGCGCCAATTCATGGCGGGCGATTTTGATCCCGCGCAGGTGCGTCCCGAGCCGGCCCGCGAGATGGAGACAGTCTCCAATCCCGTGAGTTTCCTCATCCCCGAGGTCACGGCGGAGCTGGAGAGGGCCACCGCCTGATGGACCTGCGCACGCTCCAGCAGTGGATGCAGGGCGCGGTGCTCCAGTCCACGCCGGCGGACCGGGAAAAGGTGGCGCAGACCTTCCTCGCCTCGCCGCAGCTCGACGCGAACGAGCGCCTGGCCATCTACCAGCGCAGCTATCTGCTGCGCTTGCTCAGCTGCTTGCGGGAGCAATTCCCCGCGCTCTGCCACGCGCTGGGCGAGGAGTTGTTCGATGGCTTTGCGCGCGAATATCTGCTCGCCTCGCCATCGGAAAGCTACACCCTCTGCGATTTGGGCCGCCGCTTTCCCAGCTACTTGGAATCATCCCGCCCGGATCGCGAGGCGCCTCCCGCCGAGCGCGAAACCTGGATCGATTTCATGGTGGATCTCAGCACCTTCGAGCGCACCGTTTTCGTGATGTTCGACGCCCCCGGCCACGAGGGCCAGCCCTTCGCCACCGTCGAGACGCCGGACGCGAACCTTCGCCTCCAGCCCTGCTTCGCCCTGCACGAATCGCGCTTCCCCGTCGCCGAGTACTACCACCAGGTGAAATCCGGCCAGTCGCCCGCCTTGCCCCCCTGTGAGCCCACCTGCACCGCCCTCGTGCGCACGAACTATACCATCCGCTCACTCCCGCTTACCCCCCCGCAGTTCACCTTTCTCCGGGTGCTCTCCGCCGGAACGCCCGTCCCCTCCGCCCTGCCCGCGCTCGCCCCCGGATTGCCCGCCGCCTCCTCCCGGCGCGCCTGGCTTGCCGTCCGCGAGCGGTGGATTGAAGGCGGGATGTTTGTGTGAGGAAGGGGAGGCGAGCGACGCATGGGCCGTGTGAAAGGCCCAATCTTGGTGGCCCGAAGCTCCAGCTCCGGGCTGCATTTCTGGGCCGAGGGCCCAAGACAAGCCAGCCCAGGGCAACGCCCCTGGGTCCACTATCCAAAGAGAACACAGCCCCAACGGGGCGTGATAATAGGACGGCTTCTCCAGCTTGGTGTGCGAAGGCTGATGGGCCAGACCACTCGGGCGCTCTGGCGATGGACTGGGGTATGATGCGCTTTTGGTTCCGCCCCGTTGGGGCTTGGTCCAATTTTGAAATCGGTAACCCAGGGCGTTGCCCTCCCTGGTAACTTTTGGCGAACGCGCTTGCGCGCTGGGGGCTGGCTTGTATCAGGCCTTCGGCCTGCAATGCATCTTGATGGGCATCGTCTCGCAAAGGTCATCCGCGGCGTTGAGGCTCGCTTCCCCCGCCTATTTTTTCTGCGGCAGGTCGAGCACCTGCTTGTCGGCCAGCAGGCGTGCCTGGAGTTTTTTGACGTCGATCTTCTGCACCGGGGATTTTTCGTGGATGGCCTGGACGGCGGCGCTGGCGCTGGATTGGCCAAGGATCATGAAGACGGGCTCCATGCGGACGGAGGCGTAGGCGACGTGGCTGGCGGAGCAGCAGGCGGGGACGAGGAGGTTTTCGCACTCGGCCGCTTTCGGAATGAGGGCCCGGTAGCTGATGGGATAAGGTCCCGGGATGGTCTGATAGAAGCCGCCTTCCTGAATGACGATGCCTCCATCGACGATGCGGCGGCAGATGTGGGAATCGAGCGAGTAGGAAGCCATGCCGATGGAGTCGTCGAACTGGGTTTTCCGTTGGGCGTCGTGCTGGGTCATCACGTATTCGCCCACGAGGCGGCGCGCCTGGCGCACGTAGAGTTGGAAGGGCCAGCCGCCGTTATCGGTAAACTCGTCCTTGGCGAGCCCCCACGTCTTCATCTCCGCGCGTACGTTCTCGGGCACGCGCGCATCCGTGGCGAGAAAGTAGAGGTAGCCGCGCAGATAGTTCTCATGGGCCTTGGCGATTTTCTCGCGCTCGGCGTAGCTGGCCTCGGGATAGTTCTGGCTGTAGCCGGCGTAGTCGGTGGAGACGCGGCCGCCGTTGTTCGTATCCGTCTTGCCGTGGGGGATCCGGTCCATTTTCAGGACGGAATTTTTGAACCCCTTTTCCTTCGCGAGCGAGAAGGTGTCCCCGAGTGCGGCGGAGGTGGTGAAGAAGCGGCCGACGAGTTCATACTGCTTGGGATCGTAGTCCGCGGGCGGGGTGATGGGCAGGCGGTTCGCGGGATCGCGCGTCAGGCAGAGCCGGTAGTTGTAGTCCTGGATCGCGGGGTTCGCCTCGCCCGCCTGGCCCGCGTCGCCGGGCTGGACGAGGGGGATGAGCCCGCTCGCGGGATCGCCCGGTTTGACGTAGGGATCGATCTTGAGTTTGCGGTCGAGGCCGGTCTCCGGTTCCGGGCGATTGCCGGCCAGCGTCTCGTGGTATTGCGCCGCGGCCTCGCGGCCGATGACGTAGCTCACCTTCGCTTCGGCCATGAGGTCGCCCTCATAGGTGGCGTCGATGAACATTTTGCCTTCGATGGTTTGGTGGGCCTCGCTGGTGATGGCGGTCAGGCGGGTGCCGGTCTTGGCGGCGGAGGCGAGCTGGAAGCCGTAGACGACGGGCACTTTCGCTTCGCGGAGCATGTCGTGGTAAATATTCTCGGCGACATGGGGCTCCACGACCCAGCCGCTGTTGCCAAACTGCTTCGTCTTCACGCCCTCGGCGGCGTAATGCTGGATGACGCGCTCCATGAACTCGAGGGCGAGACCGCCGGTGGACGCGGTGCCTTTGATATCAATCCAGCCGAGGCCGCCTGCGGTCATGCCGCCGACGTGTTTGCCGGGCTCCAGCAGCACCACGGTCTTGCCCTCGCGGGCGACCTGGACGGCGGCGGTGACTCCTCCGGACGTCGCGCCGAAGACGACCACATCGTAGGTTTCGGCGTGGACCGAAGTGAGGAGCGAGAGGAAGAGCAGGATGCTTTTTTTCATGGGTGCGGTCGCCTTCGTTGGCCGGCGGGGAGGGCTGGGCCGCGGACGATGGCTGGGCGAAAGGTAGATGATCCCGTGGCGCGGAAAAAGGCGCCATTGGGTCGGAAAAACCAGCACCTTCCTTCCGCGTTGCCAAGGCGGAACTCCGACGCGCCGTTCGCCTGGTGGGGGGGGCCGTCACGGCGTCCGCAAAGAAAAGGTCGGAGCGAAAGGGCGAAAGGGCGAACCTCGGTCTTGTTTCAATTTCCACACGTTTTCCAGCGCTCCGTCCCGAGTGTGAATCCGAATTCAATAATGGCGACCCTACCGGGATTCGAACCCGGGTTACTGCCGTGAAAGGGCGGTGTCCTAGGCCTCTAGACGATAGGGTCGTGCATAAAGGCGAATTCCGACTATGCTCGGGAGCACCTCGCTGCGCAAGGACTTTTCCGCAAAATTCTAAAACTTTTGCGCCACTTCTTGGTGCGATTTGGTGCTTCACGGCGCCACGAGACCTGGTGCTGCGAGAGAAGTCCCAAGAGGCCCGCTTGGAGAGCGCGTCTGTAGCCGCGACCGGGAGGTCGCGGACCAGTCTTCGCAACAAGGGGCGCGTTTTCACCGACAGCACGGACGATCAATAGAGCGATGACTAAAAATCGTTTCCGGCCCGAAGGGCCGACGGACACTAGCCGGGGGCTTCAGCCCCCGGATCAAGCGGAGAGGACGCCGCGCCCCGAAGGCGGCGCCGGAAATCATCCGGAAGCTACGTTTGACCCTCGCCCTAAATCCGCGGAGCGCTGCTGGAGTGATTGCCCAAAGTGGCTTCCGGTGACGGTTTCCGGCGCCGCCTTCGGGGCGCTGGCCATTTCCCGCCGCTTCCGGGGACTGAAGCCCCCAGCTAGGGCCCGTCGGCCTTTCGGGCCGGATCGCTCAGGACCTTTGGACTTTTCTCACCACGCATGCTTATCGGCCTCGGCTTCCTCCCCGCAAATTTCTCTCTCATCTCCCGTCCCGTCCAAGGTTGGATGAGGACCAAAGCGTCGAACCGCTCGACGTCTCTTAAATAATTTTGCGCAACGACGCGACCCATTGCACCATTGCCCGTCCAAGCCACCTGCACCCATAAGGAACTTAAAGGAATATCAGGAATCTATGAATCCCGTCCCGTTGACCCGCCGTGAAGCGATGCGCCGCATCTTTGTCGCCTCGGCGCTCGCCTCTTTTTTGGAAGTCACCGCTTTCGGCCTGGAGGAAGGCCTGAGCTCGGATCCCAGTTTGCTGAAAAAAGAGATCCCCTGGCCGCGCACGATGACGGACGCTGAGAAGCGCGCCGCCGGGGCGCTCGCGGATGTCCTCATCCCCGCCGATGACCACGGTCCGGCCGCGACCGCCGTGGGCGTGGTCGATTTTCTCGATGAATGGATCAGCGCGCCCTACGAGCCGCAGAAGCGCGATGCGAAAGTGATCCGGGAAGGCCTCGCGTGGCTGGATGCGGAAGCGCAGACCCGCTTCGGCAAAGTTTTCGCCGCCGCCACGGAGGAGCAAAAGACCGCGCTCGTGGACGATATCGTGAAGCAGGGGAGTGAGGCGCGGAAGAAGGGCTACGCGTTCTGGCAGCTCTTCCGCGACCGCATCGCGGGTGGCTACTACTCCACGCCGGAAGGCTGGAAGGCGCTCGGCTACACGGGCAACGCGCCGCAGGCCGAGCACGCCGGCCCGCCGCTCGAAGCCCTCAAGCACCTCGGCCTCGCCTAGTCTTCCAACCCGCTCCGAATTTTTTCCGTCTTCATTTTTCCGTCCCATGGCTCATCTCAAAACTTCCAAGTCCCGCGCTGAACGCTACGACGTCGTCATCGTGGGCAGCGGCGCCGCCGGTGGCATGTCCGCCTATGTCCTCGCCAAGGCCGGCGCCAAAGTCCTGATGCTCGAAGCCGGGCGCCACTACGATCCGCAAACGGAGACGCCCATGTTCCAGACGTTTGCCGATGCCCCGTTGCGCGGCGCTTCGTATCCGGGCAAGCCAAACGGTTTCTTCGACGCCACGGTCGGCGGCTGGGTGCTCGATGGCGAACCGTACCGCGTGCAGAAGACCGGCGCGTGGACGGATGGCGCGGTCGATAACCGCATGAACACGGCGCAAAATTTCATGTGGTGGCGCGCCCGGATGCTCGGCGGCCGCACGAACCATTGGGGCCGCGTGGCGCTCCGCATGGGGCAGCAGGATTTCAAGCCGAAGAGCACCGATGGCCTCGGGTTCGACTGGCCCATCGGCTACGACGACGTCGCGCCGTATTACGACAAGACGGATCAAATCGTCGGCATCTTCGGCAGCAAGGAGGGGCTGGAAAATAATCCGGACAGCGATTTCTTCCTGCCGCCGCCCAAGCCGCGCGCCTACGAGCTGCTCCTGCAGCGCGGCGGGAAAAAACTGGGCCGCCCCGTGGTGCCCGCGCGCATGGCCATCCTTACCCAGCCGAAGCCGGGCCGCGCCGCGTGCTTTTATGCGACGTCGTGTGGACGCGGCTGCGCCATCGGCGCGGCGTTCCAAAGCACCACCAGCCTCATCCCATACGCGCTGGAAACGGGGAATCTCGACGTGCTGCCGAATGCGATGGCGCGCGAGGTGACGCTCGATCCGCAGGGCCGCGCGAACGGCGTGACCTTTATCGACAAGCAGACCGGCAAGGAGGAGCACGTCTCCGCTCGCGCCGTGGTGCTTGGTGCGAGCGCGCTGGAGACCGCGCGCATTTTGCTGAATTCCAAGTCGGGCAAATTCCCGCAGGGCCTCGGCGCCTCCAGCGGACATCTCGGCCGCTGGCTCACCGACAGCACCGGCACGAGTCTCGGGGGCCGCATCCCCGCGCTGGAAAACATCCCGCTGCACAATGAGGACGGCGTCTCCAGCATGCACCTTTACGCGCCCATGACGCCCGCGCTCCAGCGCGAGGCGGCCAAGCAGGGCTCGCCGCGCGGCTTTTACGTGGCGTGGAGCGGCGGTCGCAGCATGCCCGGGCTCGGCACCGTTTCCTCCGCGCTGAAACTCGCGGGCGATGTCTACGGCAAGAAGCTCAAGGAGGAAGCGCGTCGGTACTACGGCTCGTTCGTCGACCTCCACGCCCGCGGCGAAATGATCCCGAACGCGAAAAGCTTCTGCGAGCTCGACCCCGAGCGCAAAGACCGCTGGGGCATTCCCGTGCTCCGCTTCCATTTCGAATGGAGCGACGCCGAGGTCGCCCAGGTCGTCCACGCGCAAAAGACGTTCGCGGATTTGATCGAGTCCGCGGGCGGCATCGTCGATCGTGAGCCGGTGAAGGATGGCCGCAAGGCCATGACCGCTGGCGGCAGCGTGAACCACGAGATGGGCGTCGCCCGCATGAGCGCGCGCGCCGAGGACGGCGTGACCAACCCCTATAGCCGCCTCTGGGATTGCCCGAACGTGCTCGTCGCCGACGGCGCCGTCTTCCCGAGCAGCCCGTTCAAAAACCCCACGCTCACGATTATGGCCCTCGCCTGGCGCGCCTGCGACAGCCTGCTCGCGGGGCTGAAGGATGGGAGCATCTCCGCGCCGGCGTAGGGCTCGGGAAGGGCGAGGTGGCGATCGAATGAACGGACGAGCGAAAAGGGAAAAAGGAATATCTTGAGACTTGGAGGCGTGGATTCGAACGGGAGCGCCTCCTATGGGTTCGATGGATTGCCATCTCAGGAACCGAAAAACCCAAAAGCTTTGGAGTCCACAAATCCGTGCCCATCCGCGTAATCCGCGGTCTTCTTGTTAACCGCGGATTACGCGGATGGGCACGGATTTACGGGAAGGAATTCTTGGCAACGGTCGCCCGCTGAGATGGCAATGCATTCGGCTTGGCGCTTCGCGCTGAAAGAAGCCGACTGAGGACGTCGGCGCTCCCAGCAGCGGCGCTCCCGTTCGCAGGTGCGCCTCCTATGGGTTCGGTATCACCCTACACCGCCAAATCCGCCACGGGCACCCACTTCCGCTCGGACCAGCTTTGCAGGCCGAGCTCGGCGAGTTGCACGCCCTTGGCGCCTTCGCGCAGGTCCCACGGGAAAGGCTCATCCTTCACCACGTGGCGCAGGAAGAGCTCCCATTGCGCCTTGAACGCATTGTCAAAATGCTGCCACTCCGGCACGCGCGTCCAGCCGTCCATGTATTTGATGGGCGAATCGATGTCCGGGTTCCACGTGCACCGCGGCGTCGCGCTGCCGTGCTGCGCCACGCAATCGCGCAGGCCGACCACGGCGCTGCCGCGCGAGCCGTCGACTTGCATCGTGAGCAGATCGTCGCGTCGCACCCGCACCGTCCACGAACTGTTGAACTGCGCGATCACGCCGCCCTCGAGCTCGAACGTCGCATAGCACGAGTCATCCGCCGTGCAGGCGTAGGGCTTTCCTTTTTCATCCCAGCGCTGTGGGATGTGCGTGGCGCCGAGGCAGCTCACGGACTTCACCGCGCCGAAGCAGTGATCGAGCACGTAGCGCCAGTGGCAGAGCATGTCCACGATGATGCCGCCGTCGTCTTCCTTGCGATAATTCCACGAGGGCCGCTGCGGCTGCACCACGTCGCCGCCCTCGGCGCCCTGGCCGCCGAGAAACACCCAGTAGCCGAATTCCCCGCGCACGCTCAGCAGATCGCCGAAGAAACCTTGATCACGCAGCGCGCGGTATTTCAGCAGACCCGGCAGCCACAGTTTATCCTGCACCACGCCGTGCTTCACGCCGGCTTTCTTCGCGAGCTGGTAGAGCTCATAGGCCTGCGCGGTGGAGACGGCCGTCGGCTTTTCGCAGTAGATGTGTTTTCCGGCGGCGATGCCCTTGGCCACGCCCTCGAACCGGCGGCCGGTGGTCTGCGCGTCGAAATAAATCACGTTATCCGGGTCGGACAGCGCGGCATCGAGATCCGTCGTCCAGCGCACGCCTTCATGCATCGCCGCGAGCTGCTGCAGCTTGGCTTCACTGCGCCCGACCAGGATCGGCACCGGGATGATGCGCTCGGAATCGCTGATTTTCACCCCGCCCTGTTTCATGATGGCGAGGATGGAGCGCACGTAGTGCTGGTTGGTGCCCATGCGTCCGGTGACGCCGTTGAGAATGATGCCGAGGCGATGAATCATGCGATGCGAGGAAAGCGATCCAAGTGCGCGAGACGAGGCGGTGTGTCGAGGGCAGAGTGTGGAAACCGCGCTTGTGTAGCTGTAACGGGGAGGTCGCGGCCTGTGTGCTTCCGCTCGCAGCTGCATTCTAAGCGCGACGCAGAGCGTCACGCCACCAATGGCGCCCCGGCTCCCAGTGAACGCCCGCTCTTGCCAAGGGTGCACGGGCGCGGCGTAATGCGCGCATGCGTCGCCGCATCGTCAGCGTTGCCGTTTTGCTTGGGGCTGCCGCCCTCACCGCGGGCCTGCTCCTTTACTGGCGTCCGCGCCCGCCCTCGCACGTCACGCGCAGCGAGGCCATCCGCACGGCGGCGAGCTACGTCACGCACGAGTGGATGGCCACCGCCGCGAATGTCTACCACGGCAAAGATGCCGAGGGCATCCGCGTCGACACACCGGACGTCTCCTTTCAGCCTGCGCAGGGCGACAAAGGCTGGTGGCAGACCAGCGGGAAGAATGTCGGCATCCCGTACAAATGGGGCGGCTTTGATACGCCCGAGGAATTCGACCAGGGCGTGCACGCCGGCCGCTACGCGGGCGACATCTACTCCGCGGAAAAGCGCCGCCTGCTCGACGACGGGGTGACCACCCACGCGGTCGGCATTGATTGCAGCGGCTTCGTTTCCCGCTGCTGGAATCTCCCGCGCAGCTTCTCCACGCGCGAGCTGCCGGAGCTCTGCGACCCGCTGCCGAATGTCGCGGAGCTGCAGCCCGGCGACATCTTCAACATCCACAACAAGCACGTCCGCCTCTTCGCCGGCTGGGCGAATGTGGAGCACACGCGCATCAAGGTCTACGAAGCCGGCGTGCGCGTGGCGCTGAATGAGTACGTCCTCCAGGGCATGCTCAGCGAAGGCTACACCGCCTGGCGCTACCGCGGCATCCGCGATTGAAGCCATGCCCCGCGTTCGCTCTGGTCTCGATGTACTGGTCGCCGACGGCTTCGCCGTCCTGCGCGGGCTGCGCGTGGGCGTGGTCACGCACCCCGCTGCCGTCGACGCCCAGTTGCGCCACATCATCGAGTTGCTCGCCACTGCGCCCGGCGTGAAACTCGTCTCCGTCTTCGGCCCCGAGCACGGTCTGCTCGGCCAGGCGCAGGATCTCATCTCGGTCGCCGCCCACAAGACCGAGCAAATCCTCGCCCACAGTCTCTACGGCACCACCGCGGAGAGCCTGCATCCCACCGCCGAGCAACTGGCCGGGCTCGATGCGCTCGTCATCGATTTGCAGGATGTGGGCGCCCGCTACTACACCTTCCAGGCGACGATGCGCTACTGCCTGCAGGCCGCCCTGCCGCGCGGGATGAAGGTCTTCGTGCTGGACCGGCCCAACCCGCTGGGCGGCGTGGTGGTGGAGGGGCCCGCGCTGCGCCAAGGCTTCGAGAGCTTCGTCGGCGCGCATGACCTCGCCACCCGCCACGGGCTCACCGTGGGCGAACTCGCCTTGCTCTATCAGCACGAGCTGGGGCTGGACCGCGGCGAGTTGCGCGTGGTCTCCTGCGAAGGTTGGCGGCGCTCGCAATACTTCGACGAAACCGGCCTGCCGTGGGTGCTGCCGTCTCCCAACATGCCCACGCTGGACACCGCGGTCGTCTATCCCGGCCAATGCCTCATCGAGGGCACCAATCTCAGCGAAGGCCGCGGCACCACGCGCCCTTTCGAGCTGTGCGGCGCCCCGTGGCTCGATGCCGCTCGCCTCGCCCAGCGGATGAATGATGAAAAGCTCCCGGGCGTGCGTTTTCGGGCCGCGTGGTTTCGCCCCACGTTTCAAAAACACGCCGGGCAGGATTGCAGCGGCGTCCAGTTGCACGTCACGGACCGCGCGGCGTTTCAGTCCGTGCGGACCTCCGTGGCGCTCCTCGCCACGATGCGCGAGATGTCCGGCGACAAATTCGCCTGGCGTACGGAACCGTACGAGTTCGTGAAAGATCCCATCGCCATCGATCTGCTCTTCGGCTCCGCCCGCGAACGCCTTGGGTTGGAGGCCGGCAAGCCCTGGCGCGCGCTCACCGCCGATTGGGCGAAGGAGGAGGAGGCGTTTCAGCAGCGGCGGCACACGGCGTTGCTGTACGATTGAGCGGGGTGGTCCTACCGCGGTTCTTTGAAAGCAGGTCCAAGCGGAGCGCTGCGATTGCCATCTCGGCTTATGAATTCGAAGAAACCGACCTCGGTGAGTATCCGCGCCCATCCGCGTAATCCGCGGTTAAATGGAACCGCGGATCACGCGGATAACGCGGATGGACGCGGATGAATGAGTTCCGAGATCTTTCGATACGCGAAAACTGAGATGGCAATCCATCGTCTTTGGCGCTTCGCGCTCTGAGAACCGACTGAGGACGTCGGCGGTCCCGGCGGCGGCGCTCCTGCTCGGGCACGCGCTACTAAGAATATCGGTTACGCGGAGGCCGAAATCGTCCCTCTTTTTAGCGGTTCTTCCCTCTACTCCTCGTCCGGCCCCCAGAGGTGCTCCTTCTGCCACTTCGTCTCGTAAAGTTTGCACAGGCCGAGGGCGGGCGCCACGCCGCCGCTGTAGGTGGCGGTCGTCGAGTATTGCTTATCCTCGTCATACCAGCCCACGGCGACGATCGCGTGGTCGAAATGCTCGCTGAGCAGTTCGATGACTTTGTCGAGGACTTCCTGTTGCGCGGCGTTCATGTGTGCGGGGAGAAAAGACCGAATTGGAGCGTTTGGGAAATGGTTTTTATGGTTTATCCGTGCACTGGGGCCGGGCGCCCTCTGGCAGCGCGGGAGCCTCGACCCCGGCCCGCGGCAGGGTCCCATCCAGCTCCTGCCGCCAGTGCGCCACATCGCCCGCCGGGCCATAGCAGTAAATCATGCGCAGCGGGGTGTCGCCGATGTTCGTCAGCTGATGAAACACCCCCGGCGGGATGTAGACGGCTTGCCCGGTGGTGACCGTCCGCCGCTCCTCGCCGAGACACATCTCGCCCGTGCCCTCGACGACAAAGTAGATCTCCTCCTGCTCCTGGTTATGCCACGGCACCTGCCCGCCATTGGGGTCGAGGGTGACGTTGCCCATGGAAAAATTGGTGGCCTGGATGGGGGCGGCGCCGCCCACGAGGTTTTGCGTGCGGCGGCGGGCGGGGTAGCGCCGGCCCTGGATTTGCGCGAGGTCGCTGATGGTCATGCCCCTTCGCATATCGGTGACGCCGTGGGCTGCCAATGGTTATTGGTGGGTGGGGGCCCTTGGTGGCGCGACGCTCCGGCTCCGCGCATAACATTTTCTCTGAAGCCCTCTCGGAATCCTGTCCAACCATGCCGCCGCTCCTGGCGCAGGATTTCAGGATGATCAGGATTTACCGGATTTCTCTTTTGGATTCGGCCCATCGGTTGAATCGATCTGCCCGGAGCTGGAGCTTCGGGCCACCAAGGGGCACCCGCGAGAATCGAGAGCCTCTAGCTGCGGTCTGATTGAAACGCCCATCGGACCAAGCTCGGCGCGCCCGTGAGCAAATAGGCGCCGGCAATCAGGAAAAAGAGAGATTCACCGATGGCGCGCCCGATGACGGAGGCGGGCATGAGGCGCAGCACATCGCTGTGGAATGTCACCGTCCACAGGGCCGACCAGCAACCATAGGCGAAGACCGTCAACAGGCAGACGCCCAGGATGCGCAGCGCTACCGCGAAGGCTGTCTTGGGCGTCAAAGGAGCCTCGGCCTTTGCGGGTGCGAGCGTTGAGGCCGGGGGCAATTTGCCGCCGAGAAAATCCTGGATCGGAACCCACCTGTCTCCCACCCGGACGATCCATTCGTCGGAGATCAAAAGCTCTCCTTTCAGCCGCGGGGAAATCATCTCCTCGGGCGTGAGTTCGTACGCAGCCTGATCCGGATGCTTGGCGAGGTATTTCATGGGGCGATGGTGGCGACTGGGAGCGTAGAGGAATCCAGAGGTCTGAGCAAGAAGGAGAGTTTGGCAAAGCAGATTTGGCCCTTGCGCGAAAACTCGGGCTGGACGGGGCTCCCGCGCCTCCCGCATCGTGCTGGGAATGCAAGTCCCACTACTCGACCTTCGTGCGCAATACGCTCCGCTGAAAAGCCAGTTCCTTTCGGCGATCGAGGAGGTGTGCGATTCGCAGGGGCTCGTGCTCGGGCCGAAGACGGAGGCGCTGGAAAAGCAGATCGCCGCCTATGCGGGCGCCGGCCACGCCATCGGGTGCAGCAGCGGCACGGATGCGCAGCTCATGCTGCTCATGGCCTTGGGCATCGGCCCGGGGGATGCGGTGCTCACCACGCCCTACACGTTTTTTGCCACCGCGAGCTGCATCGCCCGCGTGGGCGCGCGGCCCATCTTCGCGGATATCGACCCGGCGACGTACAACCTCTGCCCGAAATCGGCGGCGGACGGGCTGAAGAAAAACCTGGGCATCAAGGCGATCGTGCCGGTGCATCTCTACGGCTGCTGCGCGGACATGGCGGCGCTGATGGCGCTGGGCCAGGAATACGGTATTCCCGTGCTGGAGGACGCGGCGCAAGCGCTCGGCGCGCAGCATCCGCTCGGGGCCGCGGGAGCCATCGGCGAGGCGGGATGGTATTCGTTTTACCCCACGAAGAACCTCGGCGCCTTTGGCGATGCCGGCATGGTGGTGTGCCGCGATGCGGACCTCGCGGCCAAGCTCCGCGCCTTCCGCAATCACGGCATGGAGGTGCGCTACTATCACAAATGGGTCGGCGGCAACTTCCGCATCGATGCCCTGCAAAGCGCCGTGCTCAGCGTGAAGCTGCCGCACCTCGATCCGTGGAGCGCCGGCCGTCGCGCCCGCGCCGACGTCTATCGGGAAGGCTTCGCCGGACTGCCGCTCACCCTGCCCATCGAGCCATGGAGCGCCAGCGGGGTGCCGAATCATCACATCTACAATCAATTCATCGTCCGCACCGCGCAGCGCGATGCCCTGCGCGCGCACCTCACGGCGGCGGGGATTGGCACGGAGATCTATTATCCGCTCTGCCTGCACATGCAGGAGTGCTTCCGCGACCTCGGCTACCGCGAAGGGGATTTCCCGGAGTCCGAAAAAGCCGCCCGCGAGACGCTCGCGCTGCCGATCTACCCCGAGCTCAACGCGGAGCAGCAGGCCTACGTGGTGGAAAAAGTGCGGGAGTTTTTCCAGTGAGAGCATTGCTTGCGAGCGTGCCACCAAGCTGCTAGCTTCCCGACATGACTTTCGCTGAAGTAAAAGAAGAAGTCCTGCGCTTGTCCAATGACGAGCGGCGCGAGATGTTTAATCTTCTTTTGAAAATCAGAGCAGACTCGGATGAGGACTGGATGGCGGAGTTGGAGCGGCGCCATCAAGAGATTGTCGCGGGCAAGGGCGTCTCGCGCGAGGAAGCGTTGAAGCGGTGGCAACTCGCGCCGGAAGATTTGGAAGCTGCTCGCGAAGAATGGAAAAATTTACGTGGCTCTTGACCTCCGAGGTCGCGGAGACAGTGGACAAGGTCTCCAAGCGAGAACGGGCCGTGCTTTTTCTGATCTTTGATCAGATTTCCCGTTTTCCCCACGCAAGTGGCGTGGAGATCGGTGGGACGGGGCGGAAGCGTCCGGCTTTTCACCAACTCTTCGGCCGATGGTCGGTGCTGTGGTGGGTGGATTTTCCGGTGAAGGAAATCCACATCCTACAAATTGACCGCCACTGACTACGGCAAAATCTCCGTGCCGATGCCGGCGTTGCTGAAGACTTCCACCAGCAGGGCGTGGGGGGTGCGGCCGTCGATGAAATGGACTTTTTGCACGCCGGCGCGCAGGGCGTGGCTGGCGCTCTCGACTTTGGGGATCATCCCACCGGTGACGATTTCGTCGGCGACGAGCTTTTCGATTTGCGTGCGCGTCACGCTGGGGATGAGCGAGTTTTTGTCGGTGGGATCGCGCATCAGGCCGGGGACGTCGCTCACGTAGACCATCTTTGCGGCCTGCAGGCGGCCGGCGATGCTGCCGGCGGCAATGTCGGCATTGATGTTGTAGACCACGCCGGCGGAGTCGCGGGCGAGGGGGCTGATCACGGGGACGATCTCGCGGCTCACGGCCTGCTCGATTTCCTCCAGGTGCGCATCCACCACTTCGCCGACGAAGCCGAGGTCCACGGGTTCCCCGTTTTCCAGTTGCGGCGGCAGCTTCCGGCCCACGAGCACGCTTTTCCCATGGATGCCCACGGCGCAGCCGCCGAAGCGCGTGATGCGGTTGGCGATGTCGGGGTTGATCTGGTTGTCGAGCACGTCCTCCACGATGGAGATGGCCTCGGCATCGGTGACGCGCAGGCCGCCGACGAAGCGCGGCTTTTGGCCGGCGTCGCGCATGCGCTGGGTGATGGCTTTGCCGCCGCCGTGGATGACCACGGGGTTGATGCCCACGGCCTCGAGAAAGACGATGTCGCGCAGGAGGCGGTCGACGATGTCGTCGTCTTCCATCGCGCTGCCGCCGTATTTGATCACGAAAAGCTGGCCACGAAATTTTTGAATGTACGGCAGCGCCTCAATCAGAGCTTCAGCGCGGGAATGGGCAGAAAGTGCCATGGTGGATGTGGTGTCGAGCAGCAGTGGTGCCCATTTCTTTCCAAATAGTAAAGTGCGGCGGGAAAGTGGGGCGTGTGCTAAGTTGGTTTTTGATCAGCTTCGGCGCGTGAGACAAACTCGGTGTCTTCATCCAGCGGTAAGAACTCGATGGTGTGGGGAAGAATTTCCGCACACCCGTTTTGGGCGCGCACCCAAATACTCATCTCATGCTCGGGAGGATAAACGTCTCCGATGGTCGTAAGGCGCTCTTGGCAACGCCGCACCACATCACCTGGGCGAACCTCGGTGCCGTCTTGGTAAAATGGCTTAAACTCGCTCATTTCGGATTTCAAATAGGACACTACCGGAAAGTGCGGCGGAATGGGAATCTGAAGCGAGGTTGATTGTTTCGATGGGAAGGCCGCGGGATCAGGCGTACCGCGGTGCTCGCCAAAACCCGGAGGGCCGCTAGGCTGGCGGGACCGACATGAAAAAAGCACCTGTGTTGCCACCGGTGGATATGGAGACGTATGTGCCCGCGGCGATTACCGTCATCCGCCGCGCGCGCGCGTGGCCGGGGCTGGTGCTGCATGAGCGGCAGTCGGCGGTGCGGGGCCTGGGCGGCGAGGTGAATTACCCGGGCGGCATCCGGCAGCACGTGTTTTACTGGTTCATCGAGCCGCTCACGAGCGAGGTGAACATCCACGGCAAGGTGCAGACGCTGAATTATTATCCGGGCGAGGCGCGGTTCACGCCGGCGGGGCAGCCGGTGGCGTTTCGGTGGAGCGGCGATGTGCACCTCTTGATGCTCGGGTTTCAGCCGTGGTTTTTTGAAAAGGTGGCGGCGGAGCTGGGGGCGTCGGCGGAGGTGCCGGTGGCGAGCAATTATCGCAAGCTGGAGAAAGAGCATCCGGCCTGCGCGCTGATGCCGGAGTTGCACCGGGAGCTGGAATGCCAGGGGGGCAATTCCATCGTCGGCGAGGCGCTATCGCGCGCCGTGGCGGTGCGGCTGCTGCGAGATTTTGCGGAGCTGCCGGCGCAGCGTCCGGCCGAGCCCGCGCCGCCGATCGCGGTGCTGCGGGCCGTGGAACTGATGCGGAAGCGGCTCACGGAAGCGCTCACGCTGGAAGAGCTGGCCGGGGTCTCGGGCGTGAGCCCGTTTCATTTTGCGCGGCAGTTCAAATTGGCGACGGGGCATCCGCCGCATGACTACCTGATTCGCCTGCGCGTGGACCGCGCGCAGGAGCTGATGCGCGATCACGCGCGGACGTGGACGCTGGCGGCGATCGCCAATGAGAGTGGCTTTGCCGACCAGAGCCACATGGCGCGCCATTTCAAACGCGTGCTCGGCGTGACGCCCGGGGAATTTGCGGAGGCGTACCGGCGGGAGTAGGCCTTGGTGGCGTGACGCTCGGCGTCGCGCCTAAATCGAAAACCGAGGCGCGCCGCGGCGGATAGTCTCCGTCAGGATGCGTGGCAGGCCAAAGGCCTGGGACAAGCCAGCCCAGGGCAACGCCCTGGGTCGGATCCCCAAGAGAGATCCCAGCCCCAACGGGGCGGCATAACGAGATGGCCTCGCCAGCTTGGTGCGCGACGCACTCGGGCTGGTGCTCTTTTTATTCCGCCCCGTTGGGGCTTGGTCCATTTTGGAAATCGGTCACCCAGGGCGTTGCCCTGGGCTGGCTTGTCCCAGGCCTTTGGCCTGCCGCGCAAGCCGCTGGAGTCAGGGCGACCGAGAAGATGGGGAGCGCGATGCTCTGCATAGCGCCTTGATGGAGAATTGAGGCGCGACGCAGAGCGCCATCCACCGAAGCTACTTCCGCGTCGCTTCGTTCGAGAGGTTGAGCAGGTATTGCTCGACCATGGCGCCGTACTCTTCGGGGTATTTTTCGCCGAGGGATTGCTGGATGGCCTGGCGCTCGCGCTGGGGGAGGCCGAGGAAGCCGGCTTTCTTCAGCGCGGCCTGGCGGGCGGCGTGCTGGATGGCGTCGGGCGTGCCGGGTTGATAGGTCTCGGCGCCTTGCGAGGGCAGGTCGGGCTTGGGCTCGCCTTTGCCTTTGCCGGAGGATTTGCCGGGCTGCTGGCCCTGGCCGGGCATGCCGGGCATGGGCTGGCCGTTTTGCTGCTGGGCGATGCCGCTCTGCTGCGCGGCGGACATGCCGGCGGCTTGCGCGAGCTGTTGCGCGGCCTGCTGGGCGGCCTGTTGCGCGGCGGCGTTTTGGCCGTTCATCGCCTGCTGGGCGGCTTGTTGAAGTTGTTGCGCGGCTTGTTGCGCGGCCTGCTGGGCGCCGGGAGAACCGGGCATCCCGGCGGCTTGGGCAGCCTGCTGGGCGGCTTGGGCGAGTTGCTGCGCGGCCTGCTGCATGGACTGACCCGCTTGCGGTCCGCCTTGCTGTGCCATCTGCGCGGCTTGTTGGGCCATTTGCTGCGCCTGCTGCGCGGCCTGCGCGGCTTGCTGGGCGGATTGCGCGGCCTGGCCCGCCTGCTGCGCGGCCTGCTGGTTGCCGGCCTGTTGCTGCGGCGTGGCGTTGGGGGCTTGTTGTCCGGCCTGCGCCGCGTCCTGCGCTTGCTGCGCGGCCTGGGCGGCGGCTTGCGCGGCTTGCGCCGCCTGACCCGCTTGCTGCGCGGCCTGTTGCGCGGCGCCCTGCGCATTTTGGTCGGCCATTTGCTGGGCGGCTTGCGCGGCCTGTTGCGCCGCCTGGGCGGCGGCCTGCGCTTGTTGCGCGGCTTGTCCGGCCTGCTGCGCGGCATCCTGGTTGCCGGCCTGCTGCGCTTGTTGCTGGGCCATCTGCGCGGCTTGCGCGGCCTGCTGGGCGGCCTGCGCCGCTTGTTGCGCGGCTTGCGCGGCGTTTTGCGCAGCCTGCTGGCCCATTTGCTGGGCGGCTTGCTGGAGATTATTTTGGCCCTGCTGGAGCTGCTGCATCGCCTGCGCGAGCGCCTGGGCGGCGGCGGCGGCCTGCTCGGGCGTCATCTCGGCACCCATCTGCTGCTGCGCTTGCGCGAGATGCTGGGCGAGCGCGGTCTGCGCGGCGAACAGTTTTGAAAGGGCGTCCTTTTCCGCATCCATCGCGGGCACGGCGGCGGAGGCTTCGAGTTGCGAGCGCGCATTGCCCATGTCGACGGCGGCATCGCCGAGCGCCTGCGTGGCGGCGAGCAGGTCGGCGCCGAGCGTTTGACGGAACGATTCCGTCTGCTGCTGCACCTGGCCCTGCTGCGGGGCGAGGTCTTTGAAATTCGCGGGCAGCTTGGCGCGCGCCTGGGCGTCGGACTTCGCGGTGTCGCTCATCACCTTTTGCTCGGCGACGATGATTTTCCCGAGCTCGGCGAGGGCGGCGATATCCTGCTGCGCCTGCTGCTGGGCGGCCTGCGCCTGCGCGAGCGCCTGGGCGATTTGCTCGGCGGCCTTGGCAAAATTTTGCGCGGCCTGCTGGGCCTGCTGCTGCGCTTGCGGCGCGTTGTTCGCCTGCGCGGCCTGCTCGGCCTGGCGGGCGTTTTGCGCGCCGGCCTGCGCGGCGGGCTGGGCCTTGGGCGCGAGCTCGGCAGCGCGCTGGGCCACCTGCTCGGCGCGGCGGGCAATCTCCGCCTGCTTCGCGGCATCGGGCTTCGCGGCCATGGCCTGCTCTTGCTTCGCGATTTCCTGCGCGGCCTGCTGAAGATGCGCCAGATCCTTCATGCGATCGCCGCTATTCCCGGCGAGCATCTCGGCTTCCTCGGCCTTTTTTTGCAATTCCACGTGCGCGGCGGTGAGCTTGTCCAGCGCCTGCTGCTGCTGCTTTTGTGCCTGCGGGGCATTGGCCTCGAGCATGGCGCTGCGGGCCTCCTGCATTTTTGCGGTGGCCTCGCGCAGCGCGGCGGCGGCTTGCGCAGCCTCGGTGAGATCGGCGCCGAGATTATCCGTATGGCTGGCGAGTTCGCCCTGCTGATCCTCCAACTTCGCGAGCTGCGCGCCTTTCGCGGCCTGCTCGGCCTCAAACTTCGCGCGGAGCTCGGGGCTGGCCTTCCGCTGCTCGGGCGTCAGGTTGCGGAACTTGCCCTCCATCGTCTTGTTCGGATCGATCTCGGCCATTTTGTCAGCGATCCACTTATCGAAATTGTCCTCCGCCTTTTGCTGGCCGGTCTCGGTGGAGAGCTGCTCCTGATCGCGAATCATGCTGGCCACCTCGCGCTCGGCGCGGCGCAGGGCCTCCGGGCCGCGGTCGCGCGGGGCGAGCTGGCGGGCAATTTTCCGCAGGTCGTCGCGGTTTGCCTTTTCATCCGTCACCGCCTTGAACAGCTGGCCGGCTTTCAGGGAATCCGCCGCCGTTTGCGCCTGCGGCTCCAGCTTCTGGATCTGCTGGGCACCGGCCTTGAACGCCGCGGCCATGTCGGCATTGGCGGGGTTGGCCGCAAATTTTTCGATGCGGGCGCGCGCCGTTTTCAGATCCTCGGCGATGGCCGCCTGCTCGCCGCGCTGGGTCTCCAGCTGCGCGTTCATGAGGTCCTGGAAATTTTCCGGTTTCACCCCGGCGGTCATGCGGCCGAGCTCGATGCCGTTTTGCAAATTGCGCGCCTGGCGGTCGGCGAGTTCATCGAGCTGCCGGGCGAGTTCCCGGGCCTCGCTGGCGCGCGCGTGCTCGGCGAGGATGCGGTTGATGGACGAGACGACCTGCTTTTGCGCCGTGAAGGCATCGGCCACGGTGCGGGCGGCCGCGCCCGGATCGGCCACCGCACGGGCCTGCTGGAGGAGGTCGACCACCTCGCGCATCTGGGCGACGGACAGCTGGTCGAGCGAGCCGCGAAGTTTGCGCACGGTGGCGACATCGTCGCCGGAAAGATGGTTGCGCTCGTACTCGCCGAGCATCACGTCGAGCGCGCTGACGAGCTCGCGGGCCTCGCCGCTGATTTGCTCCTGGCGCTGTTCGTTCTCGCGAATCCGCTCGGTGGGGAGATGGGCCGCCGTGCTCAAGGCGGCAGTGCCCAGCAGAAGGGCGAGGGAGAGACGGTACGTGCTCATGGGTGTGCGGAGCATAGGGACTCCAGGGGCGGTTGTCTTTGAATATTATTGGAGAGGAGGGGGCGATGGGACGGATGGGACACATCGGACCTATAGGTCCCAGTGCGATGGCCGAAGATGATTTCCGGCCCTTCGGGCCGGAAACTACTTTCGGCATTCGCTATTCGAAGGGGAAAAAATCGAAACGCCCACGGCGACGGGGCCGTGGGCGCATCGTGAAAGATGTTGCGCTAAGCGGTGTTACACCCCGAGCGAGCGGAGCAGCGCGGCGTCGATGCGGCCCGTCACGGCGAGGCCGTGCTCGTTTTGGTAGGCGCGGATGGCGCTGCGGCTGGCGGGGCCGATGTCACCATCGATGGAGCCATTGTAGTAGCCGCGGTGGCGGAGCGCGCTCTGGACGTCGGCCTCCAGGGAGCTGCCTTCATTTTGATAGGAGCGGGTGGCGGTGCTGTAGACGCGCGGCGCGCTGGCGTAGGTGAGGCTGATGGATGGGTAGCCGTAGCCATAGCCATAGCCCCCATAGTAACCGCCGTAGCCGTAGTATCCTCCGTAGTAGGAGCGACCGTAGCAGCGGCCGTAGCTGCCGTAATAGGGGCGGTAGCAGCCATGGCCGTAGTACCCGCCGTGGGAGTGGTGGTCGGCCTCCGAGGTGGCGGGAACCGCGAGAGCCAGAGCAGCGAGAAGAGCGTAAGCTTTCATAGTTGCGAGTATGGACGGAGAATAGCGCGACTTATTCGAAAATTCCATCGGCTTTTTGGACGAGGGGGAGGGGGCGAATTGCTGATTGTTAGGAGGGTGGGAAATGGGACCTATAGGATCTATGCGACCTATAGGTCCTATGGGGAACGTTTTACTCCGCAGGCGCGCCATCCGCCGTCCGCCATCCGTAATTCCCTAATGCTCCCCGTTCCCGAGCTGCAGGATGCACTCATATTCCGCCGCGGTGAGGGGGAGGACGGAAAGCCGGGACTGCCGGAGAAGGGCGGTGTTTTTCAGCGCGGGCGTTGCCTTGATGGTCGGCAGCGCCACCGGCGAGGCGAGCGGGCGCACGGGGGCAAGGTCGACACACACCCAGCCGCCTTCCTCGTCATCAGTGGGATCGGGGTAGGCGGTGCGGGTGACTTTGGCGATGCCGACGACTTCCTTGCCGACGACGGAGTGGTAGAACAGGACGAGGTCGCCCTTCTCCATATTGCGGAGGTTGAGGCGGGCGGGGTTGCTGCGGACACCGGTCCAAGCGGTGCCTTTGTCTTTCACGAATTGCGCCCACGCGTACGAAGTGGGCTCCGATTTGACCATCCAGTGCTGAGGCATGGCCACGGAAAAAGCCGCGCCGGGCGCGGGGAGCAAGGCGAAATCGCGGGGAGGGGATAACCACAGAAGGCACGGAGGGCACAGAAGGCACAGAGTTTTTTGGGGGACGCGTGCGGTGACTTGGTGCGTTCGATGGAACCGCGGATGACGCGGATGGGCGCGGATGAATGGCGGGAATATCCGCGCCCATCCGCGAAATCCGCGGTTCCATTCGAGGTGCGGGGGCCGATGAAACGCAGTTGCCGCAGATGACTCAGATAACGCAGATGAATCTCAGCATGTAGCCGTGAGCGGGAGCTTGCGGATGGGCGGGGTTAAAATGTGCGGTACAGGTAGACCGCGAAGGTGTCACCATCGGGGCGGCTTAGAGTTCCGCACAGAATTCCAGAGAGGGAACGGTAGTGGGGCTTGTCGGTGTCGATGGCGGCGCGCGCGTCCTTGAGATCGGCGGGATTCCAATGGGTGGGGGGCATGTAGCCAAATCGGTGCAGGGAGCCGAGGTATTGATGCATGGCTTTGATGTCGCCCTGGTCGTCGCGCAGATCGGAAAAATGGTTTTGCTGCAGCCAGGCAGCGGCTTGCGCGGGCTGCATTTCGATGCGGGCCCAGACATCCTCATCTCTGCCGTCGGACTCCAGACTTTCGACGCGTGCGTTTTCCGGAAGAGTGATGGTGGGGAAGAGCTCGGAGAAGGAGGCGTTGTGGGGACGGGCGGAACGCTTCATTTCTTGGCCCACTCGATAAAAGGTCAGGACGACGGCAAGGATGAGGGTCACGAGGATCAGCGCGCCCGCGATCATCTGGCGGCGTGGGGAACTCATGAGGATGGAAAGCATGGGTATCCGTGGTCTGAAACTCTGGGTGATGTCTTTTAAACCGCGGATGACGCGGATGGGCGCGGATGAATTTGCGACGGGGGGCGATGCTTTTGGAGCGGTTTTCGAAAAGTCGTAACCGTTCCCTGCGACCTTCCGGTCGCAGCTACACCACGCTTTGCCAGTTCGTCATCCGGTTCCTGCTGCCATCTGCGCGATTTGAGTCATCCGCGGTATCTGTGGTAAAAAGACCGCGCCTTTCCTTCTCTGTGCCCTCTGTGTCCTTGGTGCGCTTTGTGGTAACTCCCGCACCTTGGCGGAACGGGATTGATGTTTGGCGGCGGGACGTGGTTGCTTGCGGGCATGCCCTCGGCGCTCGCTCTTGCTGCTCATCCGGACGATATTGAATTTGTGATGGCGGGGACGCTGCTGCAGTTGCGGGAACTGGGGTGGGAGATTCACTGCTGCAATCTCTCGAATGGGAACATGGGGAGCACGGTGATGCCGGCGGGGCAGACGGGGAAGGTGCGGCGCGGCGAGGCGCGGAAGGCGGCGAAGGTGATGGGCGCGACGTGGCATGCGCCGATCGCGAATGACCTCGGCGTTTTTTATACGGAGCGGAATATCCGGAAGGTCTCGGCGATTGTGCGGGCGGCGCGGCCAGCGGTGGTGCTGACGCATGCGCTGGCGGACTACATGGAAGACCACATGATCACTGCGCGGCTGGCGGTGACGGGGGCGTTTACGCGCGGGATTCCGAATTACCGCTCGATGCCGCAGCGGCCGGGGTCGCTGGAGCCGTGCGCGATTTATCACGCGATGCCGCATGGGCAGTGCTCGCCGACGCGCGAGCCGGTGGAGCCGGAATTTTTTGTGAACACGACGGCGGTGCATGCGGGGAAGCGCGCGGCGCTGGCGTGCCATGCGTCGCAAGCGGAGTGGCTGGACAAGACGCAGGGACAGGACAGCTATCTGCGGACGATGGACGGTTTCTCGCAACGGCTCGGGAAGCGCGCGGGCTGTGCGCAGGCGGAGGGCTGGATCCGGCATTTGCACTTTGGCTTTGGCCCCGAGGGCTGGGACCCGCTGCGCGAGGCGCTGGGGAAAAACTGGATCGGGAATCGAAAAGGGCCGAAACGGGTGCGATGAAATGAAAGATCGTCCGACACCCGAAGTGTGCCCCGTGTGCGGCGAGGATGTGCCGCCGAAGGCGAAGGCGTGCCCGAATTGCGGGGCCTGCCACGAGAGCGGCTGGGGCGACCCCGATGTCGGCGCCGGCGGCATTCCCGAGCATGGCTACGAGGACGAGGAGAAATTTGACTACGACCGCTGGCGGGCGCGCGAGGAAGGGCGCGAGCGGCCGCGGGACGGAGTGCGTCCGCTGTGGAAATGGGTCGCGCTGTTTCTGCTCGTGTTCCTGTTCTGGGCGCTTTGGAAGTGGATCTACCGGTTCGGCACGGCGCAGTGGTTTTGATCCACGGACGCCGCGGATGGGCGCGGAACACGCGGACATGCATGTTTGGGCCAACGGCCCAACATAAGCCAGCCCAGGGCAACGCCCTGGGTTGCCGAGTTCCAAAATGGACCAAGCCCCAACGGGGCGCCATAAGACACGGCCTTCCCAATTCCCGGTTCGTGTGAATGGCGATGTGCCAGCCATCTCGGGCGGGGAACAGGGCCGCGTGCTCTTCTTATTCCGCCCCGTTGGGACTTTGGTCCTTCGATATCGGAGACCCAGGGCGGCGCTCGTGCCTCGCTGGCCCTGGGCTGGCTTATGTTGGGCCGTTGGCCCAAACGGCTTCGCCGCAAGTTTCGCTCAGCCTCTCGTGCGCGCGAAGCCTTGGTGGCCTGAAGCTCCGGCTCCGGGCGGATCTTTGAAGGGGGGGGGCGCTCGAAATTTACGATGCCCGGAGCTGGAGCTGCGGGCCACCAAGCTTCTACGGCACCGGCAGCGGCTTCCCTTCCCCAGCCCGCACGCCCTTCAGCGTGCGCAGCGGGACGGGCCGGCTTTCGCGGATTTTGGCGAAGGTGTCCTTGAGCCACGTTTTCAATTCCTCCCGCTGCCGGGCGCGATCGGCGTCGGGGGCGAGGGGGCTGTCGGGCTGCCAGTGGTCGGTCCGCCATTCGGAGAGGAGATGGGCGAAGCCATCGGCGGCGAGGACGCGGCGGGTCACCTCGCTGCCGCCCCACAGGCCGCGGATTTCGCCCATGGCGCGCGGGTCGTCGAGGCGCGCGAGGAGGTAGTCCAGCGCCTCCGGGCGGCCGGTGAGCATGAGCTGAAAAAGGATCGCCTCGCAGTGAACATCCGTGCCGACTTTCGGCTTTTTCAAGATGCCGCAGGCGAGGGCCAGGGCGGGTTCGTCTTTGCGCGCGAGGAGGGTATCGATGGCGTCGGGGTAAAAGCGGAGGTCGTCGTCCTGCTGGAGGAGGGCGGTGAGCTCGGGGAGGCCTTCGTTGTCCGCGCGGCGGCCATCGCGCACGAGCGTGAGCGCGCCCCAAAAACGGAGCGGGGCCTCGGCGCTCCGGAGCCATTCGCGCGCGGGCTCGGCGGCAACGCGGGTCTGCGTGGCGAAAATGAACTGGGCGAGCTCGACGCGGTGCATCGGGAAATCCGGCAGGCGCTCGATGAGCACGGAGCCGGTGCCGGAAACTTTGCGCCGCAGCGCCTCGATGGCGGCCTGCCGGAGGTCAGGCCAAACGTTGGTGGTGGCGAGGAGATGGAGGAGCCCCTGGCGGTCGAGCCCGCGGGTGGGATCGATGGGGACCACGGGCTGGATGAAAACGCGGTCCGCTTCATCCGGAGGCTGCCGATCCGCCGAGGCGGTGCCGGTCCACCCGGGTGCGCCGGCGCACAGGGCGGCGAGCAGCGGGAGCAGGAGGCGCGTTCTCACGAAGGGTAAAGATAGCGCGGGCGCGGGGCTTAGGGGCAATGTCGCTGCGACCGGAAGGTCGCAGGTGTTCGGATGGCGCGGGTACGAGCGTCTGCGACCTTCCGGTCGCCGCTACATCGGCCCACGGAACGGGCTGGCCAAAGCCCCCGGGGCGCGCTTGGAATGCAGCATGGAAATTTCTGTGATGAACCGGCAGCGCCGCGTGCGTGTGAATTTGGCGTGGCTGCGTCGGTTTGCGCAGGAGGCGCTGGGGGAATGCGTGCGGGAATCCGGCGATGGACTCTTTGCGCTGAAGCAGGCGCCGGCGGTGGAGGTGGCAATTGTGACGGATGCGGCCATCGCGCGGGTGCATGAGGATTTCATGGATATTCCCGGGGCGACGGACGTGATCACGTTTGAGCACGGGGAAATCGTGGCGAGCGCGGAGACGGCCGAGCGGTATGCCGATGAACACGGCCACACGGTGGATGAGGAACTCGCGCTCTACATCGTGCACGGCCTGCTGCACCTGAACGGCCACGATGATATGGAGCCGCGCGCGAAGAAGCGGATGCACGCCGTGCAGGATCGGATTTGGGCGGCGATCCGGAAGCGGGTAGGGGACACGCCGAAGACGTGGGGCTGAGCGCTGAATATTCAATCGGGGGACTCCCGCCGTTCGCTGGTGCCGACATTCGAGGGCGCGCTGGTGAAGCGTCTCGGAATCACGGTGGATGTTCGATCCCCAGCGTCCTGTATATTGGATTGACGCCCGCCACTCCGCTGCCGCATTCTCCGCGCATGACTCTCCACGTCCACGCCAATACGCTCGTTTCCCGACGCACGGTCGGGACGTACGTGGATCTCGGCAAATGGCCGGCCATTGGCGGACAGGGAGCAAGTTGATCATAGCACCAACGACTTTTTCCAAACCCTGTTCGCCAGCCGGCGGGCAGGGTTTTTGTTTTTTCCACCAACCTGCACATGACTGCCGCACCAACCCAAAGTTTATCCGAGGAACTCCGCTCGCTGCCGCGCGCGTACTGGGTCCTCACGACGGGATGGTTCATCAACCGCTTCGGCACGTTTGTGCATCCGCTGCTGACCATCCTGCTCACGGGGGCGGGGCACTCGGCGTCGCGCGTGGCCTGGGTGCTGTGCGCGAACGGGCTCGGGAGCTTCGCCTCCGGGTTGCTGGGTGGGTATTTTTCGGATCGGTTCGGCCGCCGGCCCGCGCTGGTCATCGGGACGATGGGCAACGCCGCCGCGATCGTGGCGTTGTACTTCGCGATCGTCCACACGCATTCCATCGTCCTGATCGCGACGCTCATGTTTCTCGCCGGTTTTGGCGGCGGTTTTTACATGCCGGCGAGCAATGCGCTGCTGGCGGATGTGGTGCCACCGCCGCTGCGGCTGCGCGCCTACTCGATGCAACGGCTGGCGATTAATGCGGGCTTTGCCTGCGGGGCGTCGATGGCGGCCTTTCTCGCCACGTGGGCGGTGTTTGCCGGCGATGCACTGACCACGGCGCTCTTTGGCGTGATCGCGCTGCTCTACCTGCCGCAGGGCGTGCGGGCGTCGCGCCAGGAAGCGACGTGGAGCGAGGCGTGGAAGGTGATGCGCGGCGACCGCGCGTTTTGGGCGCTGGGCGGCGCGACGGTGCTGACGTCCTTCCTCTTCCAGCAGTTCAACTCCACCTTCTCGCTCGAGGTGGTGCGGCGCGGGCTGGAACTGAACATCCTCGGGCGGCACTTCACCTCGCCGCAGGTCTTCGGGCTCATCCTGGGCTGGAACGGGCTGATGGTGGTGCTGTTCGAGCTGCGGCTCACGCGGTGGACGCAGCGCTTTTCCTCAAAGCGGGTCATCACGATCGGCTACTTTTTGCTCGGCGGCGGCCTGGCGATGAACGCGCTCGGCGGCGGCGTGTGGGCGCTGCTCGGCGCGATGTCGCTTTTCACCATCGGCGAAATGCTGAGCCAGCCGATGCGCTCGGCCTACATCGCCGAGCTGGCGCCGCTGGCCATGCGCGGCCGCTACATGGGCGCACTGGCCGTGGCCTCGACGTGCGCCACGGTCTTCGGCCCGCACGTGAGCCTGCCCCTGCACGCATGGTCGCCCAAGGTGCTGTGGCTGAGTTGCGGGGCGCTCGGGTTGCTCGCGGCGGTGGTGCTGGGGGTGTTTGGGGGAGATGGGCAGAGCGTGACGAAAACGGAGGGGGAGTGAGCGGGGTGGCGTGGCGCCTCGCGAGGGGCGTCTAAGGTGGCTCCCGACTCCGTTCGGGAGTTCAAAACATCGCGCGCAGCGCCCATTTCCGAACCACTCGATCCTCACGAACGCCTTCCAAAATAGGCGCGGCGCGCCATACTTCAAACTCCCGAACGGAGTCGGGAGCCACCTTGGGCGCGACGCAGAGCGTCACGCCACCAAGAGGCCGCCCCCCCCGTCCCACACCTCCCGCTTGGTTTTTCGTGCACTTCCGGGAAAGTTGTGGCAAAGGCTTCGCCCTTTTTCCTGACATGGACGCTCAACTCGACCAACTCCGCGCTGAGGCGCTCGCCGCCATCTCCGCCGCTGCCGATGAAACCGCGCTCGATCTCGCGCGCGTGAAATATCTCGGCCAGCAGGGCGCGCTCACCGCGCTGAGCAAGGGGATGAAGGACGTCTCCAAGGAGGACAAACCGCGCCTCGGCAAACTGCTGAATGACGTGCGCACCGCCGTGACGAACGCGGTGGACGACCGCCGCGCGGCCATGCTCGCACAGGCGGACCAGGCGGCTTTCGCCGGCGTGGACGTGACGCTGCCCGGCACGGCCAATTCCTTCGCAGGCCGCGGCACGCTGCACCCCATCACGCAGCTCCTCGACCGCGCGGTGGCGATTTTCCGCCGCATGGGTTTCGCGCTCGCGGACGGCCCGGACATCGAGACGGAGTGGCATTGCTTCGACGCGCTGAACACGCCGGCGGATCACCCGGCGCGCAACGAGCAGGACACGTTTTACTTTGCCGATGGCCGGCTGCTGCGCACGCACACGAGCACGGTGCAGATTCGCACCATGGAAAAAGCGGCGCCGCCGATCCGCATCATCGCGCCCGGGGCCGCTTATCGCCGCGACGAAATCGACGCCACGCACCTCGCGCAGTTCACGCAGATGGAGGGGCTGTACGTCGATGAAGGCGTGTCGGTGGCGGATCTGAAAGGGACGCTGGAGTTCTTTTTCAAGGAGCTGTTTGGGAACGACGCGAAGTTCCGTTTCCGTCCCCATTTCTTCCCGTTCACCGAGCCGAGCTACGAGGTGGACATCAAGACGAGCGCGCTGGGCACCGGCGACCGCTGGCTGGAGATCGCCGGCTGCGGCCTGGTGGACCCCGCCGTGTTCGAATCCGTGAACACCAAGCGCGGCGACCGCGCCTTCGACCCGGAAAAATACACCGGCTTCGCCTTCGGCTTCGGCCTGGACCGCCTCGCGATGATTCTGAGCGGCGTGCCCGACATCCGCTACTTCACGGATAACGACCAGCGGTTTTTGGCGCAGTTTGCGTAGGGGCGCCAGCTCCACAGTCGGACCGAGTGAAAACCGAAAAGGCGAATGGTTCGCTATGCGGGGCTCAATGGGTCATTTTCCACTACTCGGCCTCGCTCATTAACAAGGCGTTTCCACGTCAATTTGGCTTCTTTGAAATTGATGAGCAGACCGACCTGTAGTCCGGTGATGTTTAAATAGCCGAGGATCTGCGCGAGGTGCGTGTCGTTGAAGGACGAGACGACTTTTGGATCCGCGACAACTTTGCCATCGACGATTATGTCTGGGATTAATGTTCCGAGAAGATGACCGCGGTAGTGAACGGGAAACTGGCGCTGCTGCTCCACGTGATGGCCGCGATGGATGAGTTCCAGTGCCAAAGCATTCTCGTAGAGCTTCTCGTCGAGACCGGGTTTTAACTCGTTTAAGACGGCCATGGCTGCGCCAATGATGGCATTGGTGATCTCCTCGTGAAGCATGCGCGCCGGCATAACCGCGGAGAACATGAATTGCGCGGACAATTTTCCAAGGGTGGTATTTTTTGGAAACCGCGGATAACGCGGATGGGCGCGGATGAGGCTTGCGCAGGATCCGATGAAACCGCCGAACGGAGGCCCAGGTTCCCTACCGGAATATCCGCGCTTATCCGCGTCATCCGCGGTCTTGTTTTAAAGCCATTCTGCCGGCACACCCCCATTTTCTGTGGTTTTGCGTGCAAGTCACTGGTCCGCGCATGAAAGGAACCGCGGATGACGCGGATCGGCGCGGATGAGAGTTGCGCGGGATCCAATGAAACCGCCGAACGGAGGCAACGCCGCCCTACCGAAATATCCGCGCTTATCCGCGCCATCCGCGGTTCTTGTTAACGCCGCCCTGCCGGCAGACCACATTGTTCGGCTGGGGGGCAGGCCAATGGCCCGCGCATTAAAGAACCGCGGATGGCGCGGATGGGCGCGGATGAGGCTTGCGCAGGATATGATGAAACCGCCGAACGGAGGCAACGCCGCCCTACCGAAATATCCGCGCTTATCCGCGTCATCCGCGGTCATTTTTAACGTCGCCCTGCCGGCAGACCACATTGTTCAGTGGGGGCAAGCCAATGGCCCGCGCATTAAAGAACCGCGGATGGCGCGGATGGGCGCGGATGAGAGTTGCGCGGGATCCGATGAAACCGCCGAACGAGGCCCAGGTTCCCTACCGAAATATCCGCGCTTATCCGCGCCATCCGCGGTTCTTTTTAACGTCGCCCTGCCGGCAGACCACATTGTTCGGCTGGGGGGCAGGCCAATGGCCCGCGCATTAAAGAACCGCGGATGACGCGGATGGGCGCGGATGAGAGTTGCGCGGGATCCGATGGAACCGCCGAACGGAGGCGACGCCGCCCTACCGAAATATCCGCGCTTATCCGCGTCATCCGCGGTTCTTGTTAACGCCGCCCTGCCGGCAGACCACATTGTTCGGCTGGGGGGCAGGCCAATGGCCCGCGCATTAAAGAACCGCGGATGACGCGGATGGGCGCGGATGAGAGTTGCGCGGGATCCGATGAAACCGCCGAACGGAGGCAACGCCGCCCTACCGAAATATCCGCGCTTATCCGCGTCATCCGCGGTCATTTTAAACGTCGCCCTGCCGGCAGACCCACATTGTTCAGTGGAGGCAGGCCAATGGCCCGCGCATTAAAGAACCGCGGATGACGCGGATGGGCGCGGATGAGAGTTGCGCGGGATCCGATGAAACCGCCGAACGGCGGCGTTGGTACCGTTCGGCGGTTTTATGCGCCGCACCCCAGCCTTGCCTTGCGCCGCGCGGTGCGGTGTGGTGGGGGACTCATGAGTACTTCCCTTTTTGATCTTTCGAAAGACATCGCAGTTGTGATTGGCGCCACGGGCGTGCTGGGCGGCGCGCTGGCGCAGGGTCTGGCGAATGCCGGGGCGCGGGTGGCGGTGCTGGGGCGCAACAAGGAACGCGGCGAGGCGCGCGCGCGGGAGATCGAGAAGTCGGGCGGCATCGCCAAATTTTTCCACGCGGATGCGACGAGCCGCGAGAGCTTGAAGGAGGCGCACAAGGCGATCGCGGACGGCATGGGCCTGCCGACGGTGCTGGTGAATGCGGCGGGCGGCAATGACCCGAAAGTGACGGTGACGGCGGAGCGCCCGATCGAAACGATCGCGCTGGAGGACTGGCGGACGAATTTTGAAATGAACCTCGTGGCCGGCGTGCTGCTGCCGTGCCAGGTCTTTGGCCCGTCGATGTGCCTGGCGGGGAAAGGGAGCATCATCAACATCGCGAGCGCGAGCGCAAAGACGCCGCTCTCCCGAGTGGTGGCCTACAGCGCGAGCAAGGCAGCGGTGCTGTCGCTCACGAAATTTCTCGCGCGCGAATGGGCGCCGCAGGGCGTGCGGGTGAATTCGATCACGCCGGGCTTTTTCCCCGCGGAACAAAATCGCAAGCTGCTCTTCAATGAAGACGGCACGCCGACCCCGCGCACCCAGGCCATCTGGGGCCATACGCCGATGAAGCGGTTTGGCGAGAGCGAGGAGCTGGTGGGGGCGTGTGTGTTCCTCGCGGCGCACAAGGCGTCGAGCTTTGTGACGGGGACGGACCTGGTGGTGGATGGCGGGTTTTTGGCGCAGACGATCTGAGGGGAGAAAGCGCGATGGAATGGTGGGGCGGAATTTTTGGGCCAACGGCCCAACATAAGCCAGCCCAGGGCAACGCCCTGGGACAACCACCCCAAGAAGATCACAGCCCCAAAGGGGCGCCATAACAAAACTGACGTCTCCAGTTACGTGTGGGAGGCGATGGGCCAGACCATTGGGACGAGAGACTGGGTCGGGGCGCTTTTTATTTCGCCCCGATGGGGCTTGGTCCATTTTTGATCGACGACCCAGGGCGTTGCCCTGGGCTGGCTTATTTCAGGCCTTTGGCCTGCCACGCGGGTTGTGCGCGCCACACCTACCGCCCGCGCTTCACCTCAAACACCACGCGGAAGCCCTGGTTCGGCAGGGAGCCGCGGCGGTCCATGCGGCCGATGTCGACGAGATTGTAGAAGTGGCACGTGTTGGCGGAGCACCACCACGAGCCGCCGCGGCCGGAGATGAGGCGGGCGGCCTGGTCGTGCGGCTCGCGGTAGACCACCGGCAGGTCGGCGCAGTATTCGAAGACGTTGCCGATCACGTCGTAGAGGCCCCACGCATTCGCGGGGAAGGAGCGCACGGGGGAGGTGTAGGTGTAGCCGTCATCGGGCGTCTCGGCGTGGTGCGTTTTTCCGTTCCAGATGTTGGCCCGCTTGGGATCGTATTCCTCGCCCCACGGGTACAGCGTCTTCGCGCCGGCGCGGGCGGCGGTCTCCCATTCATCCAGCGTGGGCAGGCGGCCGCCGACCCATTTGCAATAGGCGATGGCGTCCTCGCCGCTGATTTGCGTGACGGGATGGCGCGGCAGGTCCGCGGCCTTGGGGCCCTCGGGGCCGAAGGGCAGCTTCCACGTGGCGCCGGGCGTTTCTTTCCAAATCCAATCGGCCATGCCCTCGCGGAAGGTCTTCGCCTGGCCGCGGCGCTCGGCATCGGTGACGTAGCCGGTGGCGCGGACGAACGCGGCAAACTGCTCGTTGGTCGTCTCGGCATCCGCGATGCGGTAGGCGCGGAGCCGCGCGACATGCGGCGGATTCACGCCGCTGCCTTCGCGGCCGAGTTGATGCGCGCCGGGCGGAATGGTGATGAGCCGGTGGCCATTCGGGCCGTCCTCCACCTGCGTGGGCGCGGCGCCGGGGGAGAAAGGCGGGAGCGCCAGAAGCAAGGCGGCAGCGATGATACGCACGGAAGGCATAGGTTGGATTTTGCGAGGGTATGTCATCTTATCGCGGAGCCGGCAAAAGTCGAATGGCGCCGCTCCGGCGCTTGCTCTCGGACGATTTTTCTTTGGTCCACGAAAAGCACGAAAAACTCAGGCCAACCGAGCCGGGACCAAAAGAGAGAATCCTGCAAATCCTGATCATCCTGAAATCCTGTTTCAAGCAGCGGCGGTCTTTTGGGACAGGATGAACGGGATTCACAGGATGCAGGCGGCGTACGCCCACTTTCCATCATGCCCACCCGGCTTTAGGGTCTGCACCATGACCACGCACCACTGGCAGCCGCGCCTCGCGCGCGAAGAGGACATCCCGGCTCTCGAAAAACTCATTGAGGCGTCGGTCCGCCAGCTCCTCTCCGCGCACTATGCGCCGGACGTGCTGGAGGCCTCGCTGGAGTCGACGTTTGGCGTGGACCAGCAGCTGATTCGCGACGGCACGTATTTCGTGGTGGAGCATGAGGGCGCGCTGGTGGCGTGCGGCGGCTGGAGCCGGCGCGATACGCTTTACGGCTGGGACCGCCATCGCTCGAAGGACGCGCCGCTGCTCGACCCGGCAAAGGATGCCGCGCGCATCCGGGCGTTTTTTGTGCATCCGGATTGGGCGCGAAAGGGGCTCGGGCGCACGATGCTGCAGACGAGCGAGGACGCGGCGCGGGCGGCTGGTTTTTCACGGGTGATCCTCGTGGGCACGCTGGCCGGCGAGCAGCTCTACGCGGCGCATGGATATGTGGTGGAGGAGCGATTTGATTCCGTGCTGCGCGACGGGCTGCTGCTGCCGGTGGTGCGGATGGGGAAAGGGCTGGCCTCGGTGGCGTGACGCTCTGCGTCGCGCCTGGCGAAGGGGCGTCCAATGTGGCTCCCGACTCCGTTCGGGAGTTTAAAGCACCGCGCGCAGCGCCTATTTTGGGAGGCGTTCATCCGTAGCGAGCGATTCAAAAAAATGGGTGCTGCGCGCGCTATTTAAACTCCCGAACGGAGTCGGGAGCCACATTAGGCGCGTCACGCCGCCGGGACTGGTGCTCTTTGAATATCCCCCCGCCGTTGACGGATTCCCTCTCCGGCGGGCACGCTGCGGGCATGCTCTCCACACGATTGCTTGCTTCCCTCGAAGTCTCCTGCCTCGGCCTCGGCTGCATGGGCATGTCGGAATTTTACGGCTCGCGCGATGACGCGGAATCCGTGGCCACCATCCACCGTGCGCTGGAGGCGGGGCTGAACTTTCTCGATACCTCGGATGCCTACGGCCCGCACACGAATGAAGAGCTGGTCGGCCGCGCGATTCGCGGTCGGCGCGGCGAAGTCGTGCTGGCGACGAAGTTCGGTTTTTTGCGCAGCCCCACGGACCCGACGGTGAAAGGCTTCAGCGGCAAGCCCGCGTATGTGAAGCAGGCCTGCGAGGACAGCCTGCGCCGGCTCGGGGTGGACGTGATCGATCTGTATTACCAGCATCGCGTGGACCCGGAGACGCCGATTGAAGACACCGTCGGCGCGATGGCGGAACTCGTGCGCGCGGGCAAGGTGCGGCACCTCGGTCTCTCGGAGGCCGCGCCGGAGACGATCCGCCGCGCGCACGCGGTGCACCCGATCGCCGCGCTGCAAACGGAGTATTCGCTGTTCACCCGCGACGTGGAGCAAAACGGCGTGCTCGCCACGTGCCGGGAATTGGGCATCGGCTTCGTCGCCTACAGTCCGCTCGGGCGGGGGCTCATCACGGGAAAAATCAAGGGCGTGCAGGACATCGAGGCCGGCGACTACCGGCTGAACAGCCCGCGTTTTCAAAAAGAGAACCTAGCCAAAAATGTGGGCCCGGTGGCGCAGGTGGAAGCCATCGCCGCGCGCAAAGGCTGCACGCCCGCGCAGGTGGCCCTGGCGTGGGTGCTGGCGAAGGGGAATGACATCGTGCCGATCCCCGGGACGAAGCGGCGGAAGTATCTGGAAGAAAACATGGCCGCCGCCGCGCTGACGCTCACCGCGGAGGAAATCCGCGCGCTGGAAGCCGCGCTGCCGGTAGGCGTGGTCTCCGGCGGGCGCTACCCGGAAGGCTCGATGAAAGCGGTGCATCGATAGAGCGGGGGAGGCTTGGTGGCCCGAAGCTCCAGCTCCGGGCGCATTTTATATAGGAGGGAGAATGCCGAAGGTGACTTCCGGCCCGAAGGGCCGATGGCCACTAGCCGGGGGCTTCAGCCCCCGGAACAAGCAGAAACGGGAATGCGCCGCGAAGTCGGCGCCGGAGACCTCCGAGAATCATTTTGGCGATCGCGATGTTCCCGGCGCCGACTTCGCGGCGCATTCCGCTGCCTTTCGATTCCGGGGGCTGAAGCCCCCGGCTAGTATCCGTCGGCCCTTCGGGCCGATTTCGCCCGGAGCTGGAGCTTCGGGCCACCGAGAGGGCGGCGCTCGTGCCTCGCCCCCCTCGAACCTTGCCACCCTGCAATCCCCGCGCACGCCATTCCTCTTGCGGTGGCCGGAGGCGCTCGCTACGACTCGGCTCCCTTACCTCAATTCCTATGGGCAAAATCTACAACAACATCATCGAGACCGTGGGACGCACGCCTCTGGTCAAATTGAACCGCATTCCCGCCAGCGCCGGCGTGGATCCCAGCACGACCATCGCCCTCAAGTGCGAATTTTTTAATCCCCTCGGCTCCGTGAAGGACCGGATCGGCATGTCCATGATCGAGGACGCCGAGAAGAGCGGCGTGCTGAACAAGGACACGACGATCATCGAGCCCACCAGCGGCAACACGGGCATCGCGCTCGCGTTCGTGGCCGCGGCAAAGGGCTACAAGCTCATCCTCACCATGCCCGAGACGATGTCGCTCGAGCGCCGCACGCTGCTCGCCATGCTGGGCGCGAAGCTGGTGCTCACGCCGGGCACCGAGGGCATGAAGGGCGCCATCGCCCGCGCCGAGGCCCTGCAAAAGGAGACGCCGAATTCCTGGATACCGCAGCAGTTCAACAACCCGGCCAACCCCGAGATTCACAAGAAGACGACAGCGGTGGAACTGTGGGAAGACACCGACGGCAAGATCGACATCCTCATTTCCGCGGTCGGTACGGGTGGTACCATCACGGGCTGCACGGAAGTCATCAAGCCGAAGAAGCCCTCGTTCCAGGCCATCGCCGTGGAGCCGACGGATTCGCCGGTCATCTCGCAGGCGCTCGCCGGCGAGCCGCTGAAGCCCGGCCCGCACAAGATCCAGGGTACGGGCGCCGGCTTCATCCCGAACAACCTGCACCTCAAGGATTCCGCGGGGAACCCGCAGATCGTGGAGTGCGTGAAGGTGTCGAACGACGACGCGTTCGCCATGGCCCGCCGCCTGGCGAAGGAAGAAGGCATCCTCGTGGGCATCAGCACCGGCGCCAACGTGTGGGCCGCGCTGCAAGTGGCCAACCGCCCGGAGAACAAGGGCAAGCTGATCGTGACGGTGGCCTGCTCCACCGGCGAACGCTACCTCTCCACCGCCCTGGCCGCTGAAGCCCGCGCGGAAGTCGGGGGCTAGACTCTTATCGCCGGCGGCAAGCCCGCTGGCCCATCGATTCCAACAAAACGCCGGCGGTGGAAACATCGCCGGCGTTTTTTGTTTGCTGTCGCTGCGACCGGAAGGGCGCCGTCTTGGTGGCGTGACGCTCTGCGTCGCGCCTAGTATCGGATGGCTAGCCCAAGCACTTGGCTCCAGAACCACGATGGACGAGCCCCTCCTGGAGAGCGAGCCGAGCGAGCCGCAAAGGTAGGGATGGCGCGCCGCCGCCGTCCCTGATCTCGCTCAGGGGTCAGACGACTTCCGCAGCTAATGTTCGCTTTGAAAGCGGGCGGCTCCCATCCGCCCACGAGTCGTGAAATTCGCCGGCGCCCTGAGCGAAATTGGGGGACGGCGGCGGCGCGCCATCCCTACCTTTGCGGCTCGCTCGGCTCGCTTACTAAGAAGGGTACCCGCTCCGCAGTTCAAAGGCCGAACGCCTTGATCTGCGCATCGCCACTGCGCCCGGAGCTGGAGCTTCGGGCCACCAAGATCAGGCGCGACGCGGAGCGTCACGCCGCTGAGGGCGCTTCGCTTACTTAATCCCGTGCTTCGCCCGCGGATCGTAGTCCGCGGCGTGGTAGGAACTCCGCACCAGCGGGCCGCTGGCGACGAACTCGAAGCCTTTCTCGTAGCCCACCTTCTCGTACCGCTTGAACGCATCCGGGTGAATGTATTCCACCACCGGGAGATGCTGCGGGCTGGGGCGCAGGTATTGGCCGAGCGTGAGCACCTGCACATTGGCGGCGCGGAGGTCGTCCATCGCCTGGAAAAGCTCCGGCTCCGTCTCGCCGAGGCCGAGCATGAGGCCGCTCTTCGTCACCGTCTCGGGCGCGATTTCCTTCATCCGCTTCAGCACTTTCAGCGAGAGCGCGTATTTCGCGCGGGAGCGGACGGCAGGGGTGAGGCGCTCGACCGTTTCGAGGTTGTGGTTGAAAATATGCGGGCGCGCGGCGGCGACGATGGCGAGGCAATCTTCCTTCGCGTGGAAATCGGGCGTGAGCACCTCGATGACGATCCCCGGCACGGCGGCGCGGACGGCCTCGATCGTTTTCGCAAAATGGTCGGCGCCGCCGTCTTTCAGGTCATCGCGCGCCACGGCGGTGATGACGATGTGGCGCAGGCGGAGGCGCTTCACGGCCTCGGCGACGCGCTCCGGTTCATCGGCCTCCAGGGCGAAAGGCTTGGCCGTGGTCACGGCGCAAAAGCCGCAGGCGCGGGTGCAGCGTTCGCCGGCGATCATGAAGGTGGCCGTGCCGCTGCTCCAGCATTCCCAGCGGTTCGGGCACTGCGCGCTCTCGCACACCGTGTGCAGGCGGAGATCGGAAATCAGCGCCTTGGTGGAAAAAAAGACCGGGTTGTTCGGCAGGCGGACTTTGATCCACTCCGGCTTCCGCGCCTGATGCAGCGCTGGGTCAATCGTTTGGCAAGACATGAGCCCGCGACTGTAACCAACGGGAGGCGGGCGTCAATGCGAGGCGACTCTTGGTGGCGTGACGCTCCGCGTCGCGCCCAGCCGCGAAAGGGATGAAAGCCAAAGCGGCGCGCGCTCGAACGGGAGCGCCGGAGCCGGGACCGCCGACGTCCTCAGTCGGCTTCTGAATGCGCTAAGCGGCAAGCCAATGCATTGCCATCTCAGCGGACGATTGTCGTGAAGAAGTCCTTCTCACGAATCCGTGCCCATCCGCGTCATCCGCGGTTTTCTTTTTAAACCGCGGATGACGCGGATGGGCACGGATTCGTGGATGCCAAAGCTTTTGGTTTTTCGGTCCCTGAGATGGCAATGCATTTGGCTTGGCGCTTCGCGCTCTCAAGAAGCCGACTGAGGACGTCGGCGGTCCCGGCAGCGGCGCCGACGCCTTGGGGGGCGCTTTCGAAATAGCAGGGGGCGCCAAACCACGCTCTCGCCTTACTTCCCCGGCGCGGCTCGCTTCTTCGGCTTCTTCAGCGGCTCGTCGTCTTCGTCGATGATCACCGGGCGGATGGCCGCGGGCTCGGCTTGGATGAGCGGGGAGCGGTCGGGCATCAGGCGCTCGTCGAGGCGCTGTTTGATGTCGGGCGTCGAGAGGCCTTTCAGCACGGAGCGGCTGATTTTCTCGGCATCGGCGGGCGTGCTGATGATGTGCGGGCGAATCATCACCACGAGTTCCTTGCGGCTCTTTTCCTTTTCCGTGCGGCGGAAAAAGAAGCCGAGCACCGGGATGCGGCCGATGACGGGCACCTGCGCGCGCTTGTCGGACGCGTTGTCCTCGATGAGGCCGCCGATGGCCACGGACTGGTCGTCCTTCGCCACGAAGGTGCCGCTCACGCTGCGGCTGGCGAGCACGTCGATGGGCACGTTTTCCACGCTGGAGGAGCCGTTCCGGTTGGAGCTGATGATCGGGATGGTCGCGCCGCCTTGGTTGATGGACGAGTTTTCCTGCAGCAGCCGCAGCGTCACCGTGCGGTCGGAATTGATGTTCGGCGTGATCAGCAGCGTGTTGCCCACGGGGCGGAACTCGATGGTCGTGTTCGGCGTGGTGGCGACGTTGTTGTCCGTGATGATCGTCTGGCTGGTCACGTTGCGCACGAGCGGGCGCTCCTCGCCGAGGAAGAGGCGCGAGACCTCGTTGTTCGCCGTGAGGAGCAGGGGCGAGGCGAGCGATTTCACGCGGTTCTTTTCCTCGAGCAGCTGGATGCGCGCGCGGAAGTTTTTGCTCACGAGGACAAACGTCATGTCGCTGGAGCGCATGCCGACGCCGCCGACGAGCGCGCCGCCGGGCTGGGGCAGCGCGATGTCGCCCGAGGTGAAGGCGCCGGCGGTGTGGCCGTCGCTGTATTGGTAATCGAAGACGGACTTGAAATCGTTGCCGAGGTCCACGCTGAGCACTTTCACCTCCAGCAGCACGAGCGGCGTGGGCACGTCCATGCGGCGGACGAGCGTGCGGATTTCCTCCAGCGCGGTGGGGTCGGAGGTGCGGACCACCACCATGTTGTGGCGGCGGCGCGCGGTGACGAAAATGGTCGCCGGTTTTTTGCGCAGGTTCTGCACGGCGTTTTCGCCGTCCTCGCCCGGCTTGTGCACGGATAACGCGCGGTCCAGCCGCTCCGCCTGGTCGGGCGTGAGGTTGCGGTAGAGGTCGTCGTTCTGGTTGTTCGGGCCGCCGCGGTTGTCGTAGTTCCGGTTGTTGTTGTAGCTGTTATTGCGGCCGTTGTTGCCGTAGCCCCCGTAGCCGCCGCCGCCATAGCGTCCGCGATTGCTGCCGCCGTAGTTGAGCGTGGAGCCGCCATAGTAGCTGCCGCCGGAGCCGTTGAAGGACCCGGCGCCATTATAACCGTCGACAAACGTGTTGCTGCCCGTACCGGTGTTGAACTGCCCGCGGCGGCTAAGGATATCGAAGCGGTCGAAGCGCGATTCCAGATCATCGGAGTCGCGGTATTGATCCTCGTCGTCGAGCGAGAGCTGCACCCGGTCGCCGTAGAGATCGGCGATGGCGATGGCGATGTCCGCGACGTTCGGATACATCAGTGTGAAGACCTCCGTCTTCTCCTCGCGGAAGCCCACGAGATCGCGCTCGAATTCCTCCATGGTCATGATGCGCGTCACGGCCGTGGTGGGGTCTTGCTTGAACCACAGGTTGTGGCTCTTGCAGATCTCCTCGACGACCGTGTTGGCCGACACGCGCCGCAGCACGGAGTTCACCAGCACTTTGCTGGCCTCGATGGAGGCGGAATAATTCTCGCCGCTTTGGTCGGCGAGCATCCGCAGGGCGTCGCGGAGGCCGAGATCGCGAAACTCGGCGTATTCGATTTGCGCCACGCCGTTCCGGCCGGAAAATCCGGTAGGGCCGAGCGTCGGAATAAGGACGGTCTCGCTGGTGGCGGGGGCTTCCAGTTGCACGCCATCGGCAGTGATCGCGCGCACGACGATCTGCTTCGTCGCGCCGTCCACGCTGATATTAAACGGCACGCCGGGCCGCGCCTGGTAATGCGCGCCGCCTTTCACCTCCAGCATCACGGTGCCTTCCTTGCCGGCCGCGACGACGACGCCGGTGAGGACGGTCTCGGACAGCGCCGAGCCGCGCGCAGACAGGGCCGCTTTCACGCGCGCACTGGCCCGGGTCGGGTCGTTAATCGGCGCATTCTTCGGCGGAGCCGGAGCGGCGGCGGCGGGTTTGGTCGCGGGCGTCTTGGGCGCCGCGGGATATTGCGCGGGCGCGGTGGTCACCACGGCGAGGAGCGGGAGTGCCCCGCCGAGGATGGTGCGCAGGAGCCGGCGGCTGGAGATTTGGGTTGGCATGATGAAGTGGTGGCTGGGTTTGGAACGTGGTCAGCGCCCGCCACTGGCGAGCGAAAAGATGGCGATGAAAAACGCGGTGTAGACGAAGCCGACGATGCCCCCGACGACCACGATGAGGACGGGTTCGACGAGGACGCTCATGCGGCGGATGGCGACGAGCAGTTGGTTTTCGTGAAATTTGGCGACCTCCGAGAGCACGGGCGCGAGCGTGCCGGAGGTCTCGCCCACGGCGATCATGCGGCCGAGCATCGGCAGAAATTCGCGCCCGCCGGAGATGCCGGTGGCGAGCGGTTCGCCGCGCAGCACGCCTTCGCGGGTGGCGGCGATGCGCGCGCGGATGGCGCGGTTGCCGACGAGGTTTTCTGCCGTCTTGAGGCTGTCGATGAGCGTGACGCCGCTTTCGATGAGGATGCCCAGGCCGCGCGCAAAAACCGCTGTGCCGGAGAGACGGAAAATTCCACCCACCACGGGAACGCGGAGAAGGATCCGATCCATCACCAGGCGACCGGGCGGCCAGCGATAGATGAGGAAGAGCGCGATGACCGTCACGAAGACGCCGAGCGCGAGGTAGGGCAGCCAGACGGAGAGGAAGTTGGAGATATCGACGAGCAGTTGCGTGATGCCCGGGAGCTTGCGGCCATTGAGGAAGCGCTGAATTTTCGGGATGACGCTCAGCACCATGAAGCCCGCCACGCCGAGCGCGAGGAGCACCACGATGAGCGGGTAGGCGAGCGCATTCAGCACGATGAGGCGGAGCTGGCGCGAGCGCTCCAGGTGCTCCGCGGCGCGCGTGAGCGAGGCTTCGAGCGTGCCCGCGTGCTCGCCCACGCGGACGAGCTGGAGCACGTGCGGCGAGAAGAGCCGGCCCTGCGCGGCGAGGGCATCCGAGAAGGTGCTGCCTTCTTCGATGCGCTCGGCGACATCGAGCCAGGCCCTTACGGCGCGCGGCCGGCGGGCTTGCTCGGCCACGGTGCGCAGGCCCGCGAGCAGGCTGAGCCCGCTGTGCAGCATGGTGGCGAGCTGGCGGAAGCCGACCTCCACGTCGAAGCTCGTCGGCGGCAGCCACGCGAAAGGATTCAGCGAAAAGCGGCGCTTGGGCTCGGACGACTCTTCGTCCACCGGCTCGATGTCCAGCACCAGCAGGCCGCGCCCGCGCAGATCGGAGGTGAGCATCTCCAGGCTGGGCGAGACGAGCGTGCCCTCCTGGGCGGCACCGTGGGCATCTCGGGCATGGAAGCGAAAGGTGGGCATACCGGCTAGTATTCCGTCACGGCGTTGAGCACCTCGCGCACGGTGGTTTGCCCGGCGAGCACCTTGGCGGCGCCATCCTGCAGCAGTGAGTGGAAGCCCTGCCGGCGCAGATCGGCGAGCAGTTCGGGCTCCGTTGCGCCGCGCGCGATGAGGCCGGCGAGATGGTTGTCGATGGCCGCGCATTCGAACAGGCCCATGCGCCCGGAGTAGCCCCGCCCGGCGCAGTAGAGGCAGCCTTCCGCCTCGTAGACGGATTGCCCGGCCTGCTCGGGAATGCCGAGCGCCTGGGCCTGCGCGAGTTCCAGGGGCTCCGGACGGCGGCAGTGCTGGCAGAGCCGGCGCACCAGCCGCTGCGCGACGCAGAGCCGCAGCGTGGCGCCGATGAGATGCGGGGCCATGCCCATATCGATCAGGCGCGTGACCACGCTGGCGGCGTTGTTCGTGTGCAGCGTGGAGAAGACGAGGTGGCCGGTGAGCGAGGCTTTCACGGCGACATCGAGTGAATCGAGATCGCGCACCTCGCCAATGACGAGCACATCGGGGTCGTGCCGCAGCAGGCTGCGCAGCGCTTTTTCAAAGCTCACTTTGTCCGCCGAATCCACCTCCACCTGCGCGACGCCGGGGATTTCGTATTCCACCGGATCTTCCACGGTGATGATATTCAGCGGCGCGCTGGCGAGCAGGCGGCGGATGGCGGCGTAGAGCGTGGTCGTCTTGCCGCCGCCGGTCGGGCCGGTGAGCAGGACGAGGCCATGCGGTTGCGCGATCATGTGCTCCACGGCGGCGAGGTCCGCGGCATTCATCCCCAGCCGCTCCAGCGTGAGCATCTGGTCCTGCGAGGCGAGGAGCCGGAGCGTCATGCGCTCGCCGTACTTGGTCGGGAGCGAGGCCACGCGCACGTCCACGGCGTGGATTTTTTCCACCGCGCCAAATTGGTAGGTGAACGCCCCATCCTGCGGCGCGCGGCGCTCGGCGATGTCCATCCCCGACATTACTTTCACGCGGCTGCACAGCGCGGCGTGCGCGCTGGCGGGCAGCCGGCGGTATTCCTCCAGCACGCCATCCACGCGGAGGCGGATGCGCACGTCTTCACGCGAGGGATCGATGTGGATATCCGACGCCTGCCGCATCACGGCCGCGCGGAGCAATTCCTCGGCGAGCGCCACCGCGTCATCGCCCGGCGGCTCCGTGCCGGTCGGACTGCCCACGGCGCGGCGGCCATCGCCGTACACGCGGGTGAGCGCGCGCTGGAGCGAATCGGCATCCACGCGCACCGGCACGGCGGGTTGGTTCGTAAAGCGCGCCACCGCTTCCAGCGAGGCGAGGTCGGCGGGATTGGCGCAGGCCACGTAGACTTTGCCGTGCAGCGAGGCGAAGGGGAGCACGCGCCGCCGGAGCGCGAGGGTGAGCGGGATGCGCAGCGCCCACGCGGGGTCGATGCGCACGAGATCGAGATCGATGCTGAGGTCCGGCGTGCTCACGCGGCGCCTCCGTTCTTGGCCTGGCCGTGGCCGGCGAGGCGGCGGCGGAGGAGCGCCGCGCGGTCGCGCAGGATGCTGGCGTTGCGCGCCATCACTTCCGCGGTCGTTTCGCTGATGCGCCCGCCCACCCACAGCCGGGCGAGGTCCTGCTCCATCGTTTGCATCCCCGCGGTCGCGCCCGCTTCCATCGCGGAATAAATCTGCGCGCTCCGGCCGGTGGCGATGAGGTTGGCCACCGCCGGGGTCACGGTCAAAATCTCACTCGCGACGACGCGCTTCGGCAATTCATCCGCCGGGGCGCCGGGCGCGGGCTGGCCGGGCAGCAAGTGCTGCGCGATGATCCCGCGGAGGACCAGTGAGAGCTGGCGGCGGATGCCTTCCTGCTCGCCGGACGGAAAGACTGACACCAGCCGCTCGACCGACCCCACACAGTCGCCCGCGTGCAGCGTGGTGAGCACGAGATGGCCGGTCTCCGCCGCGGTGATCGCCGTGCGGATGGTCTCCAAATCGCGAATTTCGCCCACGAGCACCACGTCCGGGTCCTGCCGGAGCGAGGCGACGAGCGCGTCGTTGAAGGTCGGGGCATCCAGGCCCACCTGCCGCTGATTGATCACGCAGCGCACGCGCGCATGGATATATTCGATGGGGTCCTCGATGGTGATGATGTGGCCCGAGCGGTTCCGGTTGATGTAATCGAGCAGCGCGGCGAGCGTGGTGCTCTTGCCCGCGCCGGTGGGGCCGCTCACGATCACGAGGCCGTCGCGCAGCTGGCACAAGCCGTAGAGGCTCTCCGGCAGGCCGAGGTCGCCCAGCGTGCGGAAATGGTCTTCCAGCCGCCGCAGCGCGATGGCCAGTTCGCTTTGCCGGCGGAAAATATTGAAGCGATAGCGCACGCCCTCCGGCGAGGTCATCGCGCCGTCCGCCGAGCCGCGCGCGGCGAGGGCCGAGGCGAGATCGGGATTCGAGACCGCGCGATGCGCCATGCGGCCGAGCAGTTCGGCGGCGATTTGCTCCAGCTCCGCCGGCACGAGCGGCGTCGCATCGGCCAGCGGCCGCAGCTCGCCGTGTACGCGCACATGCGGCGGCAGCCCGGGCGAAAGATGGATATCCGAGGCATCCTGCGCCACGGCGATGGCGAGGAAGTGGTCGAGCAGCGTGGCGGCGTTGGGAGCGGGCGCGTTCATCGGGTGATCCAGCTTTCACGATCCAAGACGGCGAATCCCGCGCGACTGCCGAAGGTTGCTTCCGGCCCGAAGGGCCGACGGATACTAGCCGGGGGCTTTAGCCCCCGGATGAAGGCCCAACGAGCCCGCGCCCCGAAGGCGGCGCCGGAAACCGCCATCGGAGAGGGGATGATTTCCGGCGCACCCTTCGGGGCGCGGATTCGTCGATCCTTCCTCCGGGGGCTGAAGCCCCCGGCTAGTATCCGTCGGCCCTTCGGGCCGGGTGCGACCGTCGGTAATGGCGCTCCATTCTGAAAGGCGCGCGATCGAGCCGCGGTCCCGGCGGCGGCGCTCCCGCTCGATCGTGCGCCTTTAGAAAGCTGTGTGATTACATCCATACCGTGAGGCTCCAGACGAGCGGTTGCGTTTCGTCGGTGTTGGGTTGCATCGTCACGCCGAGCGGCACGATGAGCTGCGGCGCTTCGGAAAGTCCGTCGAGCAGCTCCACCATCCCCGCGTACGAGCTTTGCAGATCCAGCCGCCAGACTTGCGGCGCCGCGGGATCGCCGGGGCGGACGAGGAATTTCGCCACCTGCTCCACGGAGGGCGGCAGCTTTCCGCCGTTGTCCGGCGAGGACGCGAGCAGCGTCAGGCCGCCCGCCTCGCACAGCTTGGAGATCTGCTGGAGCGCGGCGGTGCGGTTGAAATCGGGCAATTGCCCTGGCCCGGTCGGCGGCTGGCTGCGCGTGGCGAGCAGGCGCTCCAGGCGGCCGTGTTCGCTGTTCTCGTGCTGCAGCGCCGCGGTGCGCGCGGCGAGCGGACCCTGCGTCTGGATCTGTTTGCGCAGGCCGTCCGAGTCGCTCTTGGCCGTGCGCATCCAGCCGAATTGGTAGATGAGGCCGGTGACGATGGCGGGCAGGAGGGCCGCCATCCATTTTTCGCGCAGAGAGAGCTTCATCGGTGGGTCTTCGGGGCAGGGGAGGAAACGGTGGGGATGGTGGCTTCCTGGGACACGCGGATCGCGAATTCCCACGGGCCGGCATTGGGCAGGGTGCCCTTGGCGGATTTCTGCATCGGCTGCGCGATCCAGCCGGCGGGGCGCAGCGTCTCGGTGAGCACCATGCTCATTTCGTCCACCGAGAGCGCCTCGAGCGCGACGCCGTTCACCGTCAGCGCGCCGGGGCCGCCGGGCTGGATGCTGCTCAGCACCACGTCGTCGGGCCGGGTGGACGCGAGCGCGCGCAGGAGCGCCGGCATGGAGCCGCGCCGCTCCGCGAGGCGCCCGCGCTTTTGCGCGCGGTCTTCGAGTTCCTCCAGCTGTTTGCGCAGCGCGGCATTGTCCTTCGCGCGCGCCTGCACCTGCTGGTTGGTCTGGATGATGTCGGCCACCTGCTTTTTCAAATCGTCGCGCTCCGCGGAGGCGAAGAACCAGTGCAGGACGCACAGCGCCAGCGTGGCCGCCTCGATGGCCACGGCGGCGAGCAGAAAGCGCCGCGGATTCGGCTTCGGCGCGGGCGGCAGGACGATCGGCACCGGTGGCTGTCCGCGCTGCACGCTGGCCGCCCACAGGCTGAGCCAGTGCCGGAGCAGTGCTTCGTCCTCGAACGAAAATTGATCCCATGCGATCGCCGGATCGAGCGTGGCCACGAGCGCGCGGAGATCGCTCCCCAGCGCCTCGAAGACCGTGTCGTCGAGCGGTGGCGGGAGCACCGGCGCCGCCGTGAGCACGCGGCTCCGCACCTCGCCGCGCGCGTCGCCTTCGAGCCACACAAAATTTCCATCCCACGCCTCCAGCCGCCGCCACGCGCGTTCGCCGGCCTGGCCCTGCGCGGAGAGCGGACGCGGGACGCCGCCGGGATGGCAGATGCCCGCGAGCTTTCCGCCCGCCGCCGTCACCGCACGCTGAATCGCGCCACGGACATTCAGCGTGAGTTCCGTGATCCAGTACGTTTTTTGCCCGTGGCGTTCGCCCGTCTCGCGAAAGCCGAGCGCGCTCTCCGCCACGGGAATGCCGGAGAACGGCTCGACCTCGAACGACAGCGCGCGCGCGAGCTGTTCATGCGTCAGCCCGCTCACCTGCCCGCGCGCGAGATCGAGGCTCTGTGTCCACGCTTCCTCGCACAGCACCCACACCTGCCGCCCCGCCTTGCCGCCAAAGGACAGCGCGAGCGCCACCGCATCCGGCAGGGCCGAGCCCGCGGCGCGCATTTCCGTCCAAAAGCTTTTCGGCGCCGGGCCCGAGGAATCAAAATCCGCGCGCACGAGGCGCGAGGTGGTGACCAAAATCAAAGTGAAAGACGCGGGGCTGCTCATTAGGGCGTGGCGACGGGGAGGCGGGTGAAGGCGCGGTCGATGGTGAGGTCGAGTTGGTTCACGCCGGCGCGCAGGGTGGCGGTCTTCACGGCGCTGGCGCGGGAGGCGTCCGTCTCGCCGCTCTTTTTATAGTAGGCCCGAATCACCCGCGGGCCGATCGTCAATTGATTCACCACGGGCAGGGAGGTGTTGGGAATGGTAAACGCCACCGGATTCGTCGTGGGCGTAATGTCGAGCTCCGCCGACTTGAAGAGGACGATCTTGGTGGGGTCGGCGGGATCGGGGCCGAAGACCTTGACCACGATCTTGTCGCCGGTTTCCGAGAGGATCGTATGGTCTTCGTCGAGCACTTCCACGTTGCCCTTGATGGTGGCCAGAAAGCGTTCATCGGGGAAAGCGACGGCCTGGTCCTGATCATAGCCGGCGTCCGCGGCCTCGAAGGCTCCATTGGCGCCGAGATGCCGCACGATGCGAATCGCCTGGCCTTCCGTGCTGATGGCGTGATCGTCGCCATCGCGCAGCCGGGCATAGCCCGTGGTCTGCGCGGTCTCCGCGTCCGGCGGAACGGTGGGGGAGCTGTAGCCATTGCCCCAGCCGTCGGTGAGATTGTGCGCGCCGGTGGAGAGCTGGAGGTACGGCCCGCGCCAGCCGCCGGGGACCAGGACTTGAGCGTCGCGATCTTCGGTGGGGACCCCGTTGTCGACGGCGGGGCGAAGATTGAAGAGCGCCGGGGCGGGGGGGGCGACCCACAATTCCTGCAGGGTCAGCCCGCTGGCGCCGTGGCCGTCCAGATCGGGAGTCAGCACCGTGCGCGGCAGCCGCCCCAGGTCCGCGACAAAGCCGCTCACCGTGCGCGTACCATCGGCGGCGCGATCCTCCGGCGAGCCGAGGATGGCGGCCTGCAGTTCATCCAGCCCGTGCTGGCTGCTCTCGTAGCGCTTCTGATCTTCCACATGGCTGATCACGCGCGTGGCCATGGCGGTAACCACGGCGAGGATGGCGAGCACGACGACCAGCTCGAGCAGGGTGAAACCGGAGCGTGAGCGAATGGAGCTGCGACCGGAAGGTCGCAGACGCTCGCACCCGCGTCGTCCGAGCGCCTGCGACCTTCCAGTCGCAGCTCCAGCTCCGGGCGGATCGAATGGGAGTAAGCGCGAAGATCCAGCTCTCGGCATATCCGGCCCGAAGGGCCGACGGACACTAGCCGGGGGCTTTAGCCCCCGGAGGGAGCACCAATAGGAACGCGCCGCGAAGTCGGCGCTGGGAGCGTAGCGATTGGCAAAAGGATTTCGGGAGGTTTCCGGCGCCGGCTTCGCGGCGCGTGCCCGTTTGTCCGTGATCCGGGGGCTGAAGCCCCCGGCTAGTGTCCGTCGGCCCTTCGGGCCGGGAGCGACCTTGGACATGAGCTCCAGGCCCGAAGAACCAGCCCTGGGCGGATTTGCGATGCCCGGCGCTGGAACTGCGGGCCACCAAGAGCGCCCGGAAATTCTACGGTTGTTCGTCTTCATACACATCAGTCCGATTCAAAAAGATCACCAAGTCATCCCCGCGGGCGGCGGTGGTGCCGTCGGCGGCCATGCCGGCGGTGCGGTCCAGCGGGGTTTCCAGGATTCCGTCGGGGCCGGCGGAGACCAGGCGCAGATAGAGGACACGTTTGGCGACGGTGGGCGTGGTGAAGGCATCATCGCCCGGCACCTGCAGCACCAGGGGATTTCCCCACGGGTCCGCCGCGGCTGGTTCGCCCGCCACGCCGTAGGGGCTGGTCGAGGCGCTGGTGTAAAAGTGGCGCTCCAGAAAAGTCGTGTCTGGCGCAAAGCGCCGTTCGTTGGCGGCGGGAAAGGTGCCGTTCCGCGCGGGGTTCGTGTTTTGCACGGGCGCGGGATTTTCCAGGTACGGGCCGCGCCAGCCGCGCTGCGTCACGGGGTCATATTCCCGGTCCGCCGGGGAGTCCCGCTTCACCAGGAGGTCCGCGACCCGCATCCCCGTGAGCGGAAACCCCGGCAGCCGCTTGATATCCGAAACATAACCTGGCCCGCTCGCCGAGCCGTTGAACGCTTCCCGCACCGCTTGCAGGGTCGCTTTCGCCACGGTCTCCTCCGCATTTTCCTTCACCCCCGTGTACTTCCCGATGACCAGCGCCGCCACCAGGGCGAGGACGGCGACCACCACGACCAACTCCAACAAGGTGAAGCCGCAACGACGCAAGTTTGGGCGCATGTCAGGACGGAAAAGCAGGGATTTCGGAGGCGGGATGAAAAATGCCAAAAGGTGGGCAAGCCGTTTTTGCGGCCTGCCCACCAGAAGGCTCTATGAAGCGTCCTCGGTTAGCGCTCGAAGAAGTCGCCCATTTCGTCGAAGATCGGGTCGCCGTCGGCGCCGATCACCGCCTTGAGCTCCGCGCGGGAGCCTTCGCCGACTTGGAACACGGCGAGGAAGCGGGAGTAGTACTTGGTCACGTCGGTGTTCGGATAGAAGGGCACTTCCATCACGATGTTGCCGATCGAGGTGTTGTGCGAGCCGAAGCCGAGCACCACCAGTTGCTTGCCCACCGGCACGCCGCCGTTGCCATTGCCCGGGTCTTCGTTGGGATAGATGTGGGCGATGATCGCGGCCGCGTCTTCGTCCGCCGGATCGAGCGTCGCAAAGGTCTGCGTCGCCGCCGAGCCGAGGTCGCGCACCACGGTGAAACGCTCATTCGGCGCGGACGTCGAGGCGGTGTCGAGGTCGAGCACCGTATTGATGCCGATGCGCTGGAGCGAACGCAGGGAGTCCTTGTCCGCGGCGGTCGCCGTGTTCAGGGTCAGCGTCTTCAGCTTCTTCGGGTTGGTCACGCCGGGCGAGCCGGTCAGCTGGGGCTCCAGGCCGATGTCGTCCGTCGTGGCGGCCGTCCAGAGGGCGGTGCCGTCGAGGAGCGAGTCCCACTTGTCAGGGTAGATCGAGTTCTGCGCGTAGTAGGTTTGGATGATGCGCGAGATGTCCGTCATGTTCGAAGCGGCGACGGCCTTGTTGGCCTTGAGCTTGAACACGTCGAACTTCGGCAGGAGCAATCCGGTCAGGATGGCCAGGATGCCGATGACCACGACGAGCTCGAGGAGGGTAAAGCCTCCGCGGCGGCGACGGGACATCGAAGGGTGGATGTTGGTCATTGTTGGTTTTTGGGTGTTTGGACGTTCCGAAATTGTTTGCGCCGCGCCCGCGAACCGGAGTCGGCCCGCTTTCAAGGCCGGCGCAAAGACTTTCAGGAACGGGGCGGGGCCTTAACACCATCCGTGCCACGGTTTGGAGAAAGCGTCCGCGCCTCTGGAAGATTGCGGTTTTCGGGGAAAATGGGGCGATCCCGGAGGGGTGGGGGAAGGATAGGGGGTATCCGGTTTTGGGCCGGGGTGGATGGGGCGTGTACCGGGGTGGATGGGGGCGTGTAGCGGGGTCCGCCCGGAGAGAGGAGGTCTCTTCGATACCGCAATTCCGGCCCGAAGGGCCGATGGCCACTAGCCGGGGGCTTCAGCCCCCGGATCACGGTCGAACGGGAATGCGCCGCGAAGTCGGCGCCGGAGACGTGCCGCCATCAGAACAGATATTCTTTAATCCATGCGCTCCCATGCTTTTCCAGCAACGCGATGTACTCCTCGCGAAAGGTCTCTCCCGCCGCTTTTCCCACGCGCAATGTGCAAATCTCCTTGCTCCCGCCGCGGGAGTTGCGGAAACGTGTCCCTTTCCGTGTGGACGGTGCGGACGCATCGTTGCACGACAAGTTTCAAATTTTGCCTACTTTCCAGCCATGCCTGTTACCGCCAAAGGACTCGAAGGAATCGTCGCCAACTCCACTGCGCTCTCCGACGTTCTCGGAGACATTGGGCAGCTGATTTACGGCGGATACGACATCAACGAGCTGGCCGGCAAAGTCTCGTTTGAGGAAATCATCCACCTGCTGTGGTATGGCGAATTGCCCACCAAGGCGCAGCTCGACACCCTCACCGCCAGCCTCCGCCGGCACCGCGATCTCCCGCCGGGCATCGTCGATTTCCTCACCTCCGCGCCGAAGACGGCCAGCCCGATGGACGTCATGCGCACCGCGGTTTCCATGCTCGGCCTGTATGACGAGCACCTCGAAGACACGAGCGTGGAGCGCAACCGCGAGCGCGCCGTCAGCATTACGGCCCGCATCGGGATCATCGCCGGTTATTTCCACCGCGCCCGCCAGGGCAAGCCGTTGCCGCCCGTGCGCAAGGACCTCGGCGAGGCCGCCCATTTCCTCTATCTGTTGAATGGCGAGGCGCCCTCGCAGGAAGCCGCCGATACGCTCGACGTCGCCTACGTGCTGCACGCCGACCACGGCATGAACGCGAGCACCTTCAGCGCGCGCGTCACCATCGCCACACTGAGCGACATGTATTCCGCCATCACCAGCGCCATCGGCACCCTCAAAGGGCCGCTGCACGGCGGCGCGAATGAGGGCGTCATCCACATGCTCGAGGAGATTGGCAGCGAGGACAAAGTCGACGCCTGGCTGGCGGACGCGCTCGCGCAGAAAAAGAAGATCATGGGCATCGGCCACCGCGTCTACAAGGTGCTCGACCCGCGCGCCCCGCATCTCCGCGACATGGCGGTGAAACTCACCGAGCAGCTCGGCGAGCCGAAATGGATCCGCATGAGCGAGCGCATCGCCGCCGTCATGCGGGAAAAGAAAGGCCTCAACGCCAACGTCGATTTCTACAGCGCCACGGTCTACTACAGCCTGGGCGTGCCCACCGACATGTTCACCCCCATCTTCGCGATTTCCCGTTGCGCGGGCTGGACCGGCCATGTGCTGGAGCAGCTTGCCGACAATCGCCTCTACCGTCCGCTCAGCGAATACGTCGGCCCCGCGGTCGGCAAAAAAGTCGTCCCGCTCGCCGACCGGAAGTAATCCGGGGGGAAACTGGCATACGCGCAGCGGTGAGTAGAACCGCGAATGCAATTAGCGTTGCCATAACCCCTCCGGTAAAATACAACCGTGCCGCCTCCCGGTGACATTTTTGTTTTTTTGTCCTTCTTCGACTCCAGCCAACCCATGAAGATTCTTAAAGGCAGTATCATCCCCGTCCTGGCAGTTTGCTCCCTTGCCGCCTCGGCAAAAGCTCAGGAATATTTCCGGGAATACGGCACCTCGTGGACCTCGGGCGGCATCGGGCGCCTGTCGCCGGCCGCCACGGTGTTTGAGGGCAATGAGGCCACCGGCCTCCCGCAGATTCAGCCCGCCGACGAGCTCGCCAAGGAGGACGCCTACAACCTGCGCCTCGGCAACGTGGACTTCGCGTTTGCCTTCGGTCTCGGCGTGGAGGCCAACGACAACATCGACCTCTCCGACCATAATCGCGAGAGCGACATCATCTTTCGGCCGGAGTTCGATATCGAAGGTCTCTGGCGCATTTCGGAGGACAACAAAATCCGTTTCGGTCTCGGCATCGGCTACGCGAAATACATGGACCACTCGGAGTTCGACAGCGACTCCGTGCTGCTCGCGCCGAACTCGGCCATCACGTGGTCCGTCCGGCACGGCACCATGACCTTCACCTTGCGCGAGCGCCTGTCCTACCAGGAGGATCCGTTCGATGAGCCCACGCTGAGCGGTGTCGCCACCTATCGCCGCTGGGAAAACCAGATTGGCGCCGAGGTGGACTGGGCCGCGAGCGAATACACCAACATCGCCGTCGGCTACGATCGCTACGACGAGTGGTCGAAGGAGGAGGTGTTCAAATCGCAGGATCGCGGCATGGACACCGTGTTCATCCGGCCGTCCTACCAAATTTCACCGTCCGTCGCCGTCGGCCTCAGCGCCTCGTTCAGCTGGGTCAATTACAAGGAAGACCTCCAGGCGGACTCCACCGTGTGGCTCGTCGGCCCCTATATTAAGTGGCGCATCAACGACGTGCTGAACCTGTACGCGGAGGTCGGCTACCAGCAGACGAATTTTGACGGCACCTCGGTCTTCCAGATCTTCGATCCGAATACCGGCAAACCCACGGGCGGCGTCATCACCGACGACGAGGACAGCGGCAGCATGTACGCCAAGGTGGAACTCGTCCACGTGCCCACCGAGAATTTCCGCCACCGCCTGATCGCGTCGAAGACGACGGAGCTCGGCCTCGGCTCGAATTTCTACGACCTCTACCATGTCGAATACACCATCGACTGGAAGATCGGGGAGAACACCTCCATCCGCCCGGCGCTCTTTTACGAATACTATGAGACCTCGGGCGATCAGTCGGAGAAGGCCCACCGTTTCGGCGCCGCGCTCGGAATTTATCGAATTCTGACCGATCACCTCACGCTCGGGCTCGATTATCGCTATCTCAGGAAGGACTCGAACTTGCCAGACTCCGATTATTATCAGAATCTGGGGATGTTGAGCATTTATTACAAATTCTAAACCTTCCACAGCCATGCGTAGGCTTTTTCTGTTCCTCGGCGCGCTCTGCGCCGCGGGGCTGATGCCTGTTTTCGGACAGGACGTCATCCCTGGCAATCGTACCGGCGCCATTCCCGCCCCGGTTCCGCCCCTCGCCGCGGATATGACGGCTCCGGGCAAAGTGGTCTCCGCCGATGCCCCGCTCTCGCCGGGCGACACCATTTCCATCTCCATCCTCGAGGATAACCAACCCGCGTGGAAGACCATCATCACGGCCACGGGGGAAGCGGAAATCAGCAACCTGGGCAGTGTGAAAGTTTCCGGGGGGAACGCGGCGACCGCCGCCAGCCTCATCCGGGCGCATCTGCTCAAGAATTACTACAACAAATGCACCGTGGAGGTGCGCCTCCTGATGAAGACGGCGGGCTATGTCCGGCCGGATAAAGTCACCGTGGCCGGCAAAGTGGGGCGCCCCGGGCCGCAGTATTTCAGCGGCGTGAATCCGCTCAAGCTGAGCGAAGCGGTGATCATTTCCGGCACCTCGGTCTACTCCGATTTGAAGAAGGTGCAGCTCACCCGCGGCGGACAGAATTCCTACTTCAATGTGGATGACATCACCAAGGGGGGACGCACGGATCTCGATGTCCAGCTCAAGGATGGCGACCAAATTTTCGTCAAGGAACGAGGCTGGGTTGTAACGCAGTAACCGGCCCAGCGGCACGGTGTAAGCTTACCCCACCGCTCAGCAGCCCAAATTACGATGGAATCTCCAGATAGCGGCCCCGCCTCCGGCGGCCAAGTCGGCAACAAGATCGGCGTCCGGTTTTACCGGTACCGCGCCATCCTCAAAAAATATTGGTGGATTGTCGCGATCTGCATGGCCGTCGCCCTGGGCTACGAGGCGTGGCAGGTCTTATCCAAGCCCACGCGCTACATCTCCGTGGGCAAGATGAGCGTGCGGGAAAATTCCACGGATGAGCGCAGCCTCACGAACCGCAGCGACCCGAGCTGGTACGGCACGATCATCAAGACCATCGAGAGCCCCGCCGTGCATCAGGCGGCCAAGAAGCTCGTGCGCGACGAGCGCCCGGGCCAGGAGGGCAAGGCGGACGGCGTCACCACGACCGCCATGAACGAGGTGAATACGTTCTTCTTCGCGATCACCTGCGTGGGGCCGGACCCGGAATTCACCGCCTACTTCACGGACTGCACGATGAAGGCGTTCAAGAAGTCGCGCGAGGACGAGAGCCGCAGCGACATGGCCGCGCAGCTCGAGGAAAAAAAGCAGCAGCTTGGCCGCGATGAGGGCCTGCGCAACGCGGCGCAGACGGAGCTGAGCGACTTCATGCAAAAGGAGAACGTGACCTTCATCGAGGAGAAGAAGGCGCAACTGACCTCCGATAATGCGGACCTCCGCCATAGCTTCGACGGATTGCAGGAGGAGCTGAACATCATGGAGCACATGGACGAAGGCGCCGTGCTCAAGAGCCAGGGAGGCACCAATCCCACTGCCCCCGGGGCCAAGCGCGGGAACGATACGGACAGCAGCGGGGAAATGCTCAGCGACAAGGAAGTCCAGCTCGGCCAAAAAGAAGAGGAACTCCGCAAGCGCGCCGAAGTCTGGAAGCCCGCTCATCCGGGTTACCGCTCGTTGGTCGACGAAATTGACAATCTCAAGGTGGCGATCGCGGTGTTGAAGGCCAAGGGGGAGAAGGGCCGGGCCGCCGGGGTGGCGCGGCTCAAGGTGGAGATCGAAAACAAGCGCCAGCGCATCACGGCGAACGATGAGGCGACCAAGCAATTCGCCATCGTCCTCGGGCAATACAGCGTGCTGCGCGACAAATTCAACCGCCAGGACGAGCTCTACAAGGAGACCCGCAAGCAGCTCGATGAGCTGATGCGCAAGCCGACTTCGAAGGACATTCTCACCATCCAGCAGGAGGCCAGCGCGCCCGTGGAGGAAAGCCGCGGCATCTTCAAGGGCCTGCTCACCGGCGTCTTCGGCGGGCTCATCCTCGGCCTCGCCATCCTCTTCGTGCTCGACCGTGCGGACGACCGCCTCGCGTCGTCCTCGGAGATGATCGAGCAGTTCAACGAGCCCATCCTCGGCCAGATCCCGGATGTGGCCGACAGCCGCACGAACGAAGGCCTGCCGCTGCTGCAGACGGAGGATGACCGCTACATGTACGCCGAGGCCTTCCGCAGCCTCCGCAGCTCGCTCATCTTCATGCCCAACCAGACGGAGCTGAAGTCGCTCATCATCACGAGCGCCATCCCGAATGAGGGCAAGAGCACCATCGCCAGCAACCTCGCCATCACCATGGCCAATGCCGGCGCCCGCGTGCTCCTCGTGGACGCCGACCTCCGCCGCGGCGACATCGCGGCGCTGTTTGACACCGACGGCCGCCAGGGCCTCGCGAACATCCTGCGCGGCGAAGTGGAGTGGAAGGACTGCATCAAGTCGATGCGCAACGACAAGCTGCACATCATCCCGCGCGGCCCGGTGACGAACCAAAGCGGCGAGCTCCTGCTCCAGCCCAGCCTGCCCAAGCTCCTCGCCGAGTGGAAAGCCGGCTACGACCTCGTGATTTTCAACACCGCGCCCATCCTCGCGACCGACGACACCCCGACGGTCGCGCCGAATTTCGACGGCACGCTGATGGTCATCCGCGCGAGCTTTACCAGCGCCCGCCTCACGCGCAATGCGCTGAACGCCCTCTACCAGCGCCAGGTGAACGTCCTCGGCCTGATCCTGAACTGCGTCGATACCGAGATGCCGGATTACTATTACTACCGGTATCCGAAGTACTACGCGGCGTAGCCCCACTTGGTGGCCCGAAGCTCCAGCTCCGGGCGGATCGATTTATCCCAAATCGTTGAGAGCAGAACGATTTCCGCCCCCGCAGGAGCAAGGTTGAGGCGCGCAATCGAGCGAGCGTGCCGTTGCCGGGACCGCCGACGTCCTCAGTCGGCTTCTCAGAGCGCGAAGCGCCAAGCACAATGCATTGCTATCTCAGTCTTCGAGTGTCCAGAGACCTCGGAGCTCACTAATCCGCGCCCATCCGCGCAATCCGCGTTTAAAAGGAACCGCGGATTGCGCGGATGGGCGCGGATATAATGATTCGAACTCCCACAGCCGATTCCGCGCTGAAATGGCAATCCATTGTGCTTGGCGCTTCGCGCGTGAAAAAGCCGACTGAGGACGTCGGCGGTCCCGGCACCGGCGCTCCCGCTCGGACACGCGCCTCCGCGCGGAGGCCGAGATCGTTCCGCTTTGAACGGGCTTTGGAATTAATCCATTTTGCCATTCCCTATGCCCGGAGCTGGAGCTTCGGGCCACCAAGGGAGCCCTCCCATTTTCCCATCGCCCCACGCGCCCGGCCTCGCTACCACACGCGCGCACATGCTCCGTCGCACCGTCACCGCCCTCACCCTCGCCCTCGCTGTTTGCGTCTCCGCCCAATCCACCCACGCCGCCGAGCCGCCGCTGGGCGCGTATCGCTGGGCGGGCAAGCCGGCGAATGTCACCGCTTTTGGCCAATGGCTCGGGCGCGACGTCGTGTGGGGCGAGGACTTCATCGGCAACGAAACGTGGGACAGCATCGAGTGGCCCACGTGGTGGCTGGAAGCGTGGGGCAAATGGGTGAAGGAGCAGCCGGGGCGCCGCTTCATTTTCGGCATCCCGATTTTGCCCGGGCCGTGGGACGGCAGCGGCCCCACGGGCGGCCATACCGATCCGAAAAAGCCCGTGTCGCTGGAGCGCGGCGCGGCGGGCGACTACAACGCCCACTTTCGCCAGCTCGCCGAGAACCTCGTGAAATACGGCCTTGGCGACTCCATCCTCCGCCTCGGCTGGGAGTTCAATGGCGGCTGGTACACGTGGCGCGCCAAGGATAAGACGGAGGCCTTCGCCGGCTACTGGCGCCAGATCGTGAAGACGATGCGCGCGGTGCCGGGCGCGGAGAAACTGCAGTTTTGCTGGAACCCGACGCTGGGCGACCAGCAGTTCCCCGCCGACCAGGCGTGGCCGGGCGATGACTTCGTCGACTTCGTCGGCGTGGACGTTTACGACGAAACGTGGAATGCCAACACCTACCCATGGCCGGCCGGCACGAGCGAGGCCGACATCGCCGCCCGCCAGCAAAAAGTGTGGGACGAGTGGCTCCTCGGCAGCAGCCGCGGCCTCGCGTATTGGAGCAAGTTTGCGCAGGACCACGGCAAGCCGCTCTGTTTCCCCGAGTGGGGCGTGAGCAAGCGCGCCGATACCCATGGCGGCCTCGACAACGTGCTCTTCATCGAGCGCATGCACGCCTTCATCACCGACCCCGCCCACCACGTCGCGTGGACGTCCTACTTCGACGTCAACGCCCCCGACGGCAGCCACCAGCTCTCGCCCGGGGCCGGGGAGAAGGGGGAGCCGGTGAAGGTCGATTTCCCGAAAGCAGCGGCGAAGTTTAAGGAGCTGTTTGGGAAGAAGTAGGGGCACTGCGAGGCGCGTCTAATGTGGCTCCCGACTCCGTTCGGGAGTTTGAATCATCGCGCGCCGCGCCCATTCTAGAACCACTCGATACACCCAAACGCCTTGCGAAAGAGGCGCTCCGCGCGGTGCTTTGAACTCCCGAACGGAGTCGGGAGCCACATGGGGCGCGACGCGGCGCGTCAGGCCACCAAGGCCACCAAGGCTATTTCAGCTTCGTCAGCTGGAAGCTCTCGGACTGGAACCACACTTCGCCTTTCGGGGCGCGCAGCTCGGCGACGAGCATGACTTCGGCGCCGCTGGCGTCGAACTCGTAGGCGACTTTCTGCCAGCCGGAGCTGCCTTTGAGGCCGTTGGCGCCCACACGGGTGCCGCCGCTGATGCGCACGCCGGCGCCTTCGCCGGTCTGGTCGCCGCCTTCCACGTTTTGCACCTTGGCCTGCACTTCAAAACGATAATGGCCCGGCTCCAGCGCCACGGGGCGGCGCCACGAGCCCGCGGCGCTCGCGTCGGCGCGGAGGTGCAGGCACTTGTGGCCTTCCACCACGGCTTCGTCCGGGGCGCCGCCGCCCTCGGCGTGCCAGTTCTTCGCGCCGATTTTCGCCACGCCATTCTGCCAGTCGAACGGCTTCGGCATGTCGCCAAATTGCTTCCCGATCGACGCCACCCGCGCGCGCACGCGGTCCTTCGCGCCGTTGATCTGGCCCTGGTAATCCTTCGCCCATTGCGGATTCTTTTTCGCCAGCGCCTCCATCACCTTCTTGCCCTGGAGGTCGATTTCCACCTCCCAGTCGTGCGGCTTGATCACCTTTTGGTAAATCGCCTCGGCCACCTTTTGGTAGTGCGCCTTCCACTCGGGATTGCTCCACACCGCCTGGCCCACCAGCGAGCCGGGGTCGCGCACCACGGGCCAGTTCGCATCGCCGAAAATCTGGTCCATCCCGTGGCAGAAAAAGTTCGCCTTCCCGGTCTTCGAGTCGAAGTAAACGCGGTAGTTGTTCCGGTTGAAATTGTAGCCGTCCCAGTGGCAGACAAACGTCTCCATCGCCAGCGAGCGCAGGTATTCGTCCACGTCCAGCTTCTCGTAGACCTTCTGCCAGCGCGCCTTCGGATCGCCCTCGCGGCACGCGGCCACGAGCCCCTTGAGGTCGCTCTGGTCCTTCGGGTCGCCGCCCTGCTGCTTCTCCAGGTTGCCGTCGATCTCCGTCACGAAGTGCCCGTCGTAGAGCGCGCCATCCGTCTTCTCGTAAAAGTAGGAGAGAAAATCCTTCGTGAACGCTTCCTTGAACAAATACAGCCCGAGGTCGCGCCCATTCCATTTCACGATCACGTGGTTGCACCGGCTCGCCGGCACCCCGGACGCGCGGCACCACATCCCGCCGACGAATTCATTCAAGAGGCTGCCGTCCTGCGCGCCGTTGTTGAGATGGAACTTCTCCATCCCGTGGAAGCGCTCGGCGCCCTTGAATTCGCCCATGCTGACGGTCAGCCCCGGCTTGGCGTCCGGACCCTGGAAGCTGCCCGCCGATCCTTTCAGCTTCACCGCCGCTTTTTTATACGTCGTCTGCGTGCCGTCCGCCGCGGTTTCGACGATGGTGCACTCGGCGTAGCGCCGGTTGTCGCGCTTTAAAAACTCCCACTGCTCGGGACTAAAATTGATGTCCAGCGACACCACGGGCCCGCTGAAAAAGGCGTCGGAGTCCTTTTGATGCTTCTTCTTTTTTTGCAGCGCCTGCTGCGTTTGCTCCAGCGGCGGAATCGCCTTCGGAGCCGCCGGGGCGGCCGCCGGAGCCGCGGGCTGAGCCGGCGGCGCAGGCGGATTTGGTGCGGCGATGTTCAGGGCTCCATGGCCCAGGAAGACGGCAGATACGAGAAGACGGGACCAGTTCATGCGCAAAACCCGGGACACAGTGTGGAACATTGGACGTTTCACTCAAGCGACAATCCCATGGCAGTGCGTCTCTTATAGGCGATGTTGGGCGTGGCGTCAAACGGGTGGGGGCTTTTAGGGGTGGGGAGAGGACGGATCGGACCGATGGGACGGATAGGAGGGGCGCTTAATGTGGCTCCCGACTCCGTTCGGGAGTTCAAAACATCGCGCGCAGCGCCCATTTTGTGAGGTGCTCGCAAGCAATGGGCAGTGCAGAAAATTGGCGCTGCGCGCTGCTTTCAAACTCCCGAACGGAGTCGGGAGCCACATTGGGGGCGCCCCTTACCGCACGCGGCCGAGGCCGCTGGTGAGGCTGAAGACGGCCACCAGGATGCCGTAGATCACCGTGCCGATGACGGCGGCGATGAACACCATCACGATCGGCGGGATCAGCGTGCTCACCACTTGCACCTGCTTGTCGAGCTCGCGCTCGTACACGTCGGCGATCAGGCCCATGGTGTCGGAAAATTTGCCGGTCTGCTCACCCACGCCCATCATGTCCACGAACATCTCCGGGAAAATTCCGCGATTCGCCACCGCGCCCGAGAGCGTGGCGCCGTCGATCACGGCGGCGCGCACTTCTTTCATCCGCGCGGTGATGAACACGTTGTTGGCCACGTCTTCCAGCAGTTCCAGCGCCTTCAGCAGCGTCACGCCATTTTCCGTCAGCGTGCCCAGCGTGCGGGCAAACTGCGCGTAAAACCGGAACCGCGGGATGCGGCTGAAGACCGGGATATGCCACTTGAACCGATCCCACGCCATGCGGCCCGCCGGGCTCGCCACGAAGATGCGGAAGAGCGCCACCGCGCCCACGATCCCGCCAATCACCAGCCACCAATAGCCGGTGAGGAAGGTGTTCACATCGATAATCACCTGCGTCGCCGCGGGCAGCTTCGCATTCGTATCGCCAAAGAACGACATCAGCTGCGGCACCATCGTCCGCATGAACACCACGATCAGCAGCATGCCGATCACGATGAGGAAGGACGGATACATCAGCGCCTGGTTCACGCGCTCGCGCAGTTTCTTCACCTCCGCGAGGTGCGCGGTGAGGCGGCGCAAAATCGTGGGCAGCGCGCCCGAGGCTTCACCCGCCGAAATCATGTTCACGAAGAGGGGCGAGAAGATTTTCGGAAAATCCTTCATCGCCTGCGAGAGGCTGCGGCCGTCGAGCAGCGATTGGTGCAGCGACCGCGAGAGCGCCTGCAGCTTCGGCTGCTTCATGCGTTTCACCAGGATGCCCAGCGACTCGTCCAGCGTCATGCCCGCGCTCAGCAAATGCGCGAGCTGCTCGCAAAACAGATACTGCTGGGCATAGCTGATCGTCTTGACGGCGACCGATTTGGCGTCCGGCGTCACCCCGGCCTTGAGGGCTGCCTGGTCCTTGCGCCCTTTCACCACGGGCTTCCCGGCATCCGAGCGGGCGGGCGAGGCCGCATTGCCCGTCGCGAGCTCTTTCCCCGTCCGGCCGTTGCCGCCGCCCGCCGTCGCACTCGTCTCGCCCCCTTTGGCCGCCTTTTCCGGAGCGGCCTTGGTCACGGCGGAAGCCTTGGGCGCCGCTACCGCCAGCGCTTTTTCCTCCACGGCCTGAATTTTAATCGGCACGTAGCGTTGCTGTTCCACCTGGGCAATCGCGCCCGACCGGTCCGTGGCCGTCACCGTGCCGTCGACCAGTTGGCCGGAGGCGTTGCGCGCAGTATATCGGAATTGGGGCATGAGGCGTATTTTTCGGTGTGACAGGGGAACTGCTACGAACAGTTCCGCTGAAGGCAAGCCCGGAGGCTGGACGTTCTTTGAACACCGGGGGTGGGGGAAGGTTGTCGGGCGAAGATGGGGGGATGTTCGGGCCTGTCCGACTTGTGGCTGATTGGATTTTGCGGAGGGCGACGTAGCTGCGACCGGCAGGTCGCAGAGATCGGCGGCTTTTTGGGAGTTGCAGGGATTAAACAAGCAGGCCCGCGCCAATTCCCTTGACCGAATTCTACGCGCCGAGGAGCGTGTGGGACCATCCAAGCCCTCGCGATGAAAGCTCTCTTCCTAGTCCCTGCCCTTTTGCTCACGCCCCCCTTGTTCGCGGCGGATCTGCCTCCGCTGCCGAAGCCGGCGGAAGCGTTGGTGAAAAATTACCAGCGGGATCTGGCGGCGCTTCGCGACAAAGCGCTGAAGGATCTGCAGGCCATCATGAATGCCGAGACCCAGCACGGAAACGCCAATGTGGCGGCCGCGGTGAAGAATGCGATGGAGGCCATCAATGGCGGCCCATTGTCGGCGGCCGGCGCCGTGGGGGCGCCGCCAAAAACGGGGAAGATTACGGTGTATGCGAATGCCAGGCCGGGCGCGGATATCGGGCATTTCAGCGCGGGGCAGTCGATCAAACTGCAGTATCTGGAAGGCAAATGGTTCATGCGCGGCTTCGAGCCCACCAAATGGGTGTCTCCCGACGATGCAGGGGTCGACGGCAGCAACCGGTGCGCGATTTATGCCGTGGAAAACGGACGCACCACGAGGCTGGCGGAAGTGCCGGCGGGCACGAACAAAAAGCCGTTTCGCTACCGCTTTGAGCGGGACTATCCCCAGGTCGTTCTGCGGATCGTCGATGACGATCCGGGCGATAATCCGGGATTCGTCATTTACAATGTGGATGCGATGAAGGGGAACTGACCTGCCTTTCAGGAGGAAGTCTCGCAGCGCTGCCTTGCGGGCCCAAGGCTCAGCACAAGCCAGCTCAAGGCAACGCCCTGGGTAAACGAAAGAGGCGTGGCCCAGCCCTGAAATGGCGCGACCAAACGAGGTCCCGATACCGGCGTTGTGCCAACGTCCGCGAGGGGGCGCGCACGCTTCCAGCGTGCTGGTGCGCGCATCCTGCGCGGACCGCTCTCGCCGCAGGCGATCCTGGATTGGATTCCCCCGTCGTGCCGAACGCAGAGCGATCGGCTCTTGGCAGCCGGCTACCGGCTCGCCCTGCGACGAGAGCACTGGAGCGTCAACGAGGCGACTCGTCCCTATTCACCGCAAAAACCGGTTTCGTCGTAGCAGTGTTCGCTCGTGCCTGGAGGCTGTCCGGCACCTGTTGGCGATCGCTGTCTGAAGGCCAGCCAAGGCGCTGGGCCTTCGGACCACGAGGGGAGGGCCCCACTTGATAGAGCGATTGCCAAAAGTCATTTCCGGCCCGAAGGGCCGATGGACACTAGCCGGGGGCTTCAGCCCCCGGAAGAAGGAGCAGGGGGAACGCGCCGCGAAGTCGGCGCCGGAAATGTTTCGCAGGGCGGTGCGGCTGGTGCTGAAAATGGTCTGCGGGCATCGCTTTCGTGATGGTCTGGAACTTGGTGGACGATCTGCAGCGCCCGGAGAGATTTCTCGGTTCCCGGCGCCGACTTCGCGGCGCATTCCCGTTCGTCCCTGATCCGGGGGCTGAAGCCCCCGGCTAGTGTCCGTCGGCCCTTCGGGCCGGAAGACGGAAGAGACTTTTGGCAACCGCTCCGCTCGCTTATCAAGTGGGGCCCGCCCTTCGTGATCCGGACGCCAAGCGCCTTGGCTGACCTTCAGACAGCGATCGCCAACAAGTGCCGGACAGCCTCCAGACAGATACCCGGGCCGGGTGACGCCTTTTGGGATGCGCTTGAGCGGCGCCCATCCGCGTCATCCGCGGTTTCATGTTTTTGGCGCGTCGTTTGATTTGACGAGGCGCGAGGCGGAGCGTCACGCCACCGAGGGGGAGCCTTCCCGGCCGGAGGGTTCGGCGCGGCGCGGGAGGAGCCAGAGGGATTTCGTGGGGTGCGCGGCTTGCAGCGCTTTCCAGCGGGCGGGGAAATTCGGCTCGGCGTGGGCGGCGGCGGCGTCTTCTTCCACGAGGATTTGCTCGGCGGCGTAGAGGCGCGGCCAGTGTTCTTTTTTCAGCCAATGGCTCGCCTCGCGGACGCGATTCGACAGGAAGCCGCCGGGTTCTTTCCATTTCGCGGAGCTGTAGAGCGTGGTCTCCAGCGCGGGCGCGATTTGATTCCAGAACGGGTGCTCGGGCGTCGACGCGAAGATTTCTTCGCGAACGAGTTCGCCGTGGGGCAGGGCGCCATCGGCCCGCCGGCCGGCGAGGGCCCACGCCGTGGCGCCGGTCGGCAAGGCGTCCAGGGGTTGCAGGGGCGCCACGCGGCCGAGGAGCGCGACGCCGCCAAAATGCTGGAGGAGCAGGCAGCTGCCCGCGGCCAGCCGGGCCTTCTCGGTCGGGTAATCGAGAAACGTATCCAGAAAATCGGGATGCGTGGTCTCCAGCCATTGCGCGATGGCCGGGGCCGTCCACTCATGGATGTCCCAGGACGGATGCAGGGCGCGCCAGAGGGCGAACCGGGCTCGCTGTTCCGCAGCGTCCTCGTCGGAGCCGGCGAAGAGATGGAGATTGCGTGGGATCGTTTCGACGTCGCATTCCTCCGGCAGGGACCAGCGCCCGTCCTGAGGAGAATCCTCTGGATGAGGAGAATCCTCTGGATGGGGAGCATCCTCCGGGACGAAGCCGCGCTCCTGGCAGACGGCGGCCACCTTTTGCCGCCGTTCGCCGGACGCGTCCGCCAGCAGGATTTGCGAGCCGGGCGGAAGCTCTTCCTCGCGAATGATGCGGACGGCGGTTTCGGCGTCGCCCGGGCCAATGATGAGCAAGCGCACGGGGGCTTCCGCGGTTTCGCGCATGGGAGCAGCGTCGCTAAAAATCGTTTCCGGGTTGAGGTCTCCGGCGCCACCTTCGGGGCGCGGCTTCTCCCGCTCAGGATCCGGGGGCTGAAGCCCCCGGCTAGTATCCGTCGGCCCTTCGGGCCGGAGATGACGCTCGGCCAGCGCCGTCGGCCCGTGGGGTTGGAGATGATGCTCGGCCATCGCTGTCGGCCCTTCGGGCCGGAGATGGCTCTCGGCCAGCGCCGTCGGCCCGTTGGGTTGGATCGCGCGAGGCCCGTCTTCCGCCCACACGGTGACGCGCAGGTGCGGCAGTCCCTGGACACACGCGGTGGCGAGGTCCGCGTAGGAAACGGTGGACTCGCGAAACGTGGGGGCTCCCAAAATCAGGCACTCCAGCGGGGTGCCGCGCGCGGTCATGGCCACGAGGGCCTCGCCAAATTCCTCAAAATCGGCGCCGAGCAGGCCGACCCACTCTTGCAGGCGCCGCTCCACGATCTCCGCGTCGCTTTGCAACAGGAGATCCACATGCTGGAGCAGCATGTTGCGGCTGCGAAAGCCGGGGACGTAACTATGCCACCAATAGTGCACCACGTACGGGGGGCCGCCGCGGTCCGCCTCCTCATTTTCCCCGGGGCGCGGCGCCACCTGCGCTCCTTCCCGCCAGCTCCGATCCTCGATGAGGCGGACGTAGGCGGGGCTTTCCGCGAAATCGATCGCGACATTCGGCAGGGGATGCACCCAGCGCCAGGAGAGGGACTCGATGTGCAGCCCGCGGTAGCCGAAGGGCGACGATTCGATCACCCGGCTCAAGAGCCCGGGGCCGGTCGCCTGCACGACGGTGGTGATGTCCGGCCATTGGCCGGCTTCTTTAAGCAGCCGGTTCAGGACCAGCTTGAAGAACGTGGAGCGCGGCTTGGCGACCATGAAGGCATTCATCCACATGGCGCGGCCATGCCAGTGCTCGCGCTCGTGGATGGGGTGATCGCGGCTCAGCAGGACTTCCCAGTTGTCATGGCCGATTTCGGCCAGCAGGTCCTCCAGCGGTCGCAGGCACTCCACGTCGAGGTCCGCGTAGACGCCGCCGTAGACATACAGCATTGCCACGCGCAGGGCATCGGCCCGGAAGATCCCACCGGGATAGGACCGGTAGGTTTCCAGAAATTCCGGCAGCTCCCGGGCGATCAATTCCTCGCCGTCGCGATCGGTCCACAGCTGGTAGGCCCAGGCGGGATTCCATTTGCGGAACGACGCCGTACATTCGGACAGCGGCCAGCGGACGTGGCGATGCTTCCAGGTTTGATGGATCCGCCGGGGCAGCTCCATTTTGCTTTCCATGCTTAACTGCCGCAGCCGCCGGTTCCGCAGGAGCACACGCCGGTCGGCGTCTTCGCCGATTTGGCATCGCCAGTTTCCCGGGCCGAAAAGGTGGGCACCGGGATAAGCGATTGCGCAAACAGCTGGGGCCGTTTCCGGCGCAGTTTGCTGCGCAGGTAGAGCGCGCGCTGGAAGCCGAGCCGCCGGCGATCGCACTCCCGCGGGGTGGGATCGACGAGCTCGCCGGACTTGGACGAGAGCAGCCAGGCGCAGCCGCCGGCGCAATAGTCGCGAATCCAGCAGCTGTGGCAGCGCGACGTCGCGTTGCCATTCACTTTGCGGTAGTACTGCAGCGTCTTCTCCCGGTCCAAGCCCTGGTAAATGTTGCCCAGGATGTAGGCTTTCATGCCTTCGTAGCGGTGGCACGGGTAGATGTTGCCCTCGCAATCGATGGTCTGCGTGTTGCGGCCGATGCCGCAGATCACGCCCTTGAGCGAGGTCGCGAATTGATCGTCGAGCAGGGGCGAGAGTTCTTCTTTTTCCGTGCCGGTGAAATTCGCGAGGTTGTCGATGTTGTCCACCAGGTGGGTCAGCCGCTGATAGCCGCGCGCCATGAGTTCGTCGGTGTCGTCTTCCGTGACGGCGGCCGGCGAGGGATCGCCGTGGGGCAGATGCTCGATGGAGGCGACCGCCACGCGTTCAAACCCGAGCGAGCGCAGGTAATCACCGATCTTCACGTAGTCGTGGAAGCGATGCGTCATGTTCGCCCGGATTTTGATCGGGCGGAGTCCCTGGGATTTGTAATGGCTGTTCGCGTACTGGGCATTCGCCACAATCTGGGCGTGCTCCGTATTCGGGACCAGCGCCGGCCGGTTGTAGTTATGCATTTCCTCCCAGCCATCGATGCTCACCATGAGCATGAAGCGATGCGCGGCCAGATAGTGGACGGCCTCCGGCGTGAGCAGCGTGCCGTTGGTGATCATCTCGAAGGAGACGCTCTTGCCCGTGGCCTGGCAGCGCTCCAGGGCATAGCTCACCGTCTGCTGGATCACGCCCCAATTGAGCATGGGCTCGCCGCCAAAGAAGGTGATCTCGATTTCCGGCCGGTCGGCGGACCGCTTGATCAAATAATCCACCGCCGCCCGCGCGGTCTCGACGGACATCAGCGTCTTGAGCTGGTTGGAGCCGTTGCGCCACGCGTAGCAGTAGCGGCAGCCCAGGTTGCAGGACTGCGCCATCAGGAGCTGCATCCGTTTGGGGATGTGCGCCAGCAGGCTTTGCAGGATGGCTTCCTGCTCCCCATGATCCACGGGGATGAATTGAAAGAATCCTTTATCCGTGAAGTCTTTCAACCCCGGGAGGATGGACTCGGGCTCGACCCCTTCTTCCTGCAAGAGGCCTTCGACGTCGACCACGGTGTCCGGCGCATCCTTGATGGCGCCGAGCAGATCGTAGAGATCCTCCGAGACTTCGGCCACGGTTCCCGTCGAACGGTCAAACAGCATGTTTTGACCCTGTTCGCTGAACACATGATAACTTCGCTTATCGATATTCATGGCGGGGGAAGCGAAGGATTAAAGGTTGAAGATGGGATCTTTCGTATCGTCGCCGGCGACGTGATTTCCGCCCGAGGCCGCGCCCTTGGTCGGGCAATCGTTGTCGGGATTAAAGTAAGTGCCGTGATCGGTCATGTAGTTGATGGTGCCGCACGAGCTGTCCGCCCCGGCGGCGCCCGCGGCGATCCCGGTGGCGGAGCCGGCCTTGGGGGCGCAAGCGCCGTCGGCATTCCAGTGCGCGCCACTGAGGAAGCCATTGTTCACCTTGCCGCAGCCCGCGTCCGGCGGGTTTTGCGGCGTGCACTTGGTGTCCACGTCGGTGTTGCCAAACCAATAGCCCTTCACGCCGCAATCCTTGTCATGCTCGCCCGCGAAGGTCAGTGGAGCCGTGGCGTCGAGGATGCTGACCGTGAGAATGGTAGCCCCGGTCCGCTTGAGAAAGCGCCGCTTGGTGATGCCGGTGGAGGTATTGGAGGTGTCTTGGTTCATATGAGATTCGTTATGGATTGGCAGGTTCGCTAATATTCAGGTAGCTCGTCAGGACGCGGATCTGGAGGTTCGCCCGGGTCACCGTCTCAAAGGCGGCCCGGGAGTCGGGAGTGATGGAATACTTGGTGCAGAGGGCCGTGGAGGCGTTCCCCAGCGCCTCCTGGTTGATTTGAATCAGATGCAGGAGTTCGTTGGCATCGCGGGCTCCGCTAAAGGGAATGTTCAGGTCCAGCGAGGTCGACACGTCCTGCAATTCTTTGCGGGTCGAGTTGAAATCCGCGCTCTCGGAGAGCCGCAGGCGCAGGATTTTGTTGAGTTGCGGGTCGGAGAAGGAGTTCGCCAGCGCGATCATTTGCAGGGGCCGCTCCAGGCGATCGCGCTTGGCGCGCTCCACATAGCGCAGATCCGGATCGGTCGGATCGGCGGCGGCGAGGCGCGCTTTCGCCTGCTCCCGCTCTTCGTAGAGGGAGGCGATTTTTTCTTTGAGCTCCTTTTGGACTTCCGCGGCCACCGGGGGGCGGGGCGAGGAATCTTTTTCCGGGCGCGTGGGCCCCGTTCTCGCCGTCCCGCCATCGCGCGCTCGCTGCAGGGCGCTGCTTTGCCCGCCGTCGGCGACGTGGCTCGCTCCGCTTCCCGCCGTGCCCGCGCCATTCGCTCCATTCGCATCCAGCGCGCGGTTGGTGGCCTGGTCCTTGGACGGGTCGCCCGTGAAGACGTAGACGCCCACGGCCACCGTCAGGCCTGCGAGGGCCGCCAGCCCAAACCACACGTTGCGATTGATGGAACTCACGCTGCCTTTTTGGGAAGTAGAGGAAGTGGACTACTGTCTTACGGGAGGATGATCACATCCTTGGTGTCATCGCCCGCGACATGAGCCCCGCCCTGCGGCGCGCCCTTGGTCGGGCAATCGTTATCGGGATGGTAAATGATCGCGTGCTCACCGATGATATTGACCGTGCCGCAGGAGGCATCGGCGCCCGCCTTGCCCGCGGCGACCCCGGTCGTCGCGCCGGCGGCCATCGAGCAGGCGCCATCGGCGTTCGCGTGCGCGCCGGTGAGGATGCCGCTATTGCTTTTGCCGCAACCGGCATCCGGCGGGTTCTGCGGCGTGCATTTGGTATCCGCGCCCGTATTTCCGGTCCAATATCCCTTCACCCCGCAATCGGCGTCATGCTCGCCTGCGAGGACGAGGGGAGCCATGGCGTCGAGGATGCTGACCGTGAGAATGGCCTGCCCCGAACGTTTGAGGAAGCGCCGTTTGGTGATGCCGCTGGAGGGTGTGGTATCGGTGTTCATGGTATTAGTACAAGTACGGTATGAGGGTACGGTAGGAGGTTAGTTGTCTATTTTTAAAATCAATCCGCTGAACGAGTAATAAAAAACGCTTTTTCCTTAAGAATGTCAACGAACAAATTGACGAATCCGTAATGGTAAGAATGGTTAATTAAAAATGGGGCCCCCGGGACGAAGGGGTGGAGGCGGGAATGGCACTGGTGCCCCCAGTGACACCGGGAGGCCATCTGGCGCTGGTTGGTGATCGCTGGCCTTCAGCCTTCAGACAGCGCTCCGCCCACAATGACCGCCCAGTCCCCAGGCGCGACGCGGAGCGTCACGCCACCAAGAGATCACCGCCCGCGATTCTTTTGCACGATGGCCACGATGACGAGGGCGAAGGCCACCAGGCGCACGAGGTACACGTAGGAGGGCACTTCTTCATCCAGCGCCGGCACGAGCATGAGCGCGCGCTCGATGGCCAGCAGGAAAAACGCGGCGGAAAAGTAGATGAAGAGCGGGTCCTTCGTGCGCCGCCAAAAGCGGAGGAAGAACAGGGCCACGACGAGGAAGGCCGTGAAGATGGCGCCGGCGAGGAAGTCGTTCATCGCGTTCATCGGGGAGTTTGGGATTCGGATTCAAAAATGAGGCCGTAGACGAAGAACAGCAGGCCGAGGAGCGTGGTGCTGTTGCGCCAGAACAAGAGATTGCCCTCCGGGAAAACGATGAGATCCACGAAGAGGAGGACGTTGGTGACGGTGAGGAAGCCAAAGCAAATGCCGCCCCAAAAGAGCAGCCGCGTGCGCGTGCGCATGTAGCCCCGCAGGAGCAGGACCGTGCAGGCGAGGGAGGCGAAGGCGCAGAGCGCGTAGACGAGGGCTTGCATGGTTAGTCCTTTCGAAATTTGAACGCGTCGGCAAAGGTTTGGGCGGGATCGGTGGGCGCTTTGGCACGGCCAAAGATGAGCTCGATGGTGGTGACCGGCCGGAGCCGGTAAAATTGGATCGTGGCCGCGACGGCATCCTGCAGGGCCGCCGAGGGCGGGGCGAATCGATAATTCGGCGGCTCCGTGCGTTCCCCCACTTGCAACAGCCCCGCCGCCGCAAAACCGGCAAGCCGTTTGCCGATGGAGGTCTCATTGCTTTGCACCACGGCGTAGACGTCGGCGACCGTCCACGCCCGCGCCGGTTCCTGGCTGACGGCCATGATCACCTCGAGCTGTTCCAGCGAAGAAATATACTGCGCGATGAACTCCGCGACTTCCGGTGGTGTGGCCTCCTCGGGCATGGAAAAACCAATCGCTTCTCCGGCCGGGTCCGCGCTTGTCCGAAGCGGGGAAAGTTTTGCGCTGGGCGTCTAAGGTGGCTCCCGACTCCGTTCGGGAGTTTGAAAGCATGGCGCGGAGCGCCTATTTTTCGAACCGCTCGCCACGGACGAACGTCTGACAAAACAGGCGCTGCCAAGGGAAACTCGTGGGAAACGCGGCACAGCCGCTGGGCGCGGTGCTTTGAACTCCCGAACGGAGTCGGGAGCCCCATTGGGCGAGCTCTATATGACTGAGGCGCGACGCAGAGCTGCGGGCCGCCAAGGCGCGCCGCGGCGCCAGTCTTACAAATGCGCAAGGTTCCGCCCAAGGCCCAGTGCGCCGTTGCGGATTGGCGGCGCGAAACCAACAGTGGAACGGTGTTTAAACGATTGCTTCGGGCGCTGCATCGCCTGCCGGAAAAATCCCGCCTGCTGATTTTCACCGTGGTGTTTGCGCTCGGCGCCGCGCTCGTGGCGGTGGCCTTTCAAGTGGCCATCAACTATCTCTACGCGGCTTGTTTCGTGTGGCTGCCGGCCTGGGCACCGCGGTGGTTTCCGTGGATCAGCTTGCTCGTCATCGGTGGCGGCGCGCTGTTCACCGGCTGGCTGGTGACGCAAAACTTTCCGGAGGCCGCGGGCAGCGGCATCCCGCAGCTGAAGCTCGCGTTTTGGAAAGACTTTGGCGCGATGCCCGCGCGGCTGGGCTGGGTGAAATTTCTCGCCGGGGTGCTCTCCATCGGCACGGGGCAAAGCCTCGGGCGCGAGGGGCCTAGCGTGCAGCTCGGCGGCAGCATCGCCTCCACGCTCGCGGGCACCCTCGGCATCGCCAAGCAGGGCCGGCGCGGACCCGCCGCCGCCGGGGCCGCCGCAGGGCTGGCCGCGGCGTTCAATGCGCCGCTCGCGGCGGTGGCCTTTGTGCTCGAGGAAATTTTGGAAGACCTGCACAGCCGCCTCCTCGGCGCGGTGCTGCTGGCGTCGGTCGTCGGCGCCATCGTGGTGCACGCGCTGCTCGGCGCGCAGCCGGCGTTTAATCTCCCGCGCATCGACGAGCCGACCTGGCGGGCCTACGTGCTCATGCCCGTGGCGGCGGCGTTCGCGGCGCTGGCCGGCGTCGTCTTCCAGCGCTGGTCCCTCCGGCTGCGGGCGGCGGCGCGCGGCTGGCGGATGCGCCCGCTGTGGCGGCCGGTCATCGGCGCGCTCCTCACGTGGGCGCTCGGCATGTCCGTCTACCATTACACCGGGCACCTCGGCGTCTTCGGGCTCGGCTACGACGACCTCTCGGCCACGCTGGAGCACGGCTCCGTGCTCTCGCTGGCGCTCGCGCTGCTCGTGGCGAAATTGATCGCCACCACCGCCTGCTACGGGCTCGGCGGCTGCGGCGGCGTCTTTTCGCCAAGCCTCTTTTTCGGAGCGATGGCCGGCGCCGCCGTCGCGGCGTTGGGCGGCCAGGGACTGAGCCTCGGCGATGCCGACCGAACCATGCTCGTGGTCGGCGGCATGAGCGCCTGCCTCGGCGGCGTGGTGCAAGCGCCGGTCACCGCCGTGCTGATCATTTTCGAAATGACGCACCAGTTTTCGCTGCTACCCGGACTGATGATTGCCGGCCTCGTCAGCCAGCTGGTCGCGCGCCGGTTCAACCACCACAATTTTTACGAGGAAATTTTGATCCAGGACGGACACCAAATGGCGCACGTCATTCCGCCGCGCGACTTCCGGGAGTGGCATCGGCTCCCGGTGGGGGCGATCTCGTTTTTCACGCCCGTGACCATCACGCATCTCGCCGAGGAAGCCGTCGCCGCCGTGCTTGCCACGCATCCGTACGCGCGGTTTCCCGTCGTCGTCGAGGGCGCGTTGCAGGGCGTTTTGCTCCGGACGGAATTTGCGCGCGCCCGCGCGGAAGGCCGGCCCATGCGGCTCGTCCCGCCGGCGCGGGTGACCCCGGATCGGCCCATCAGCGAATGCCAGTCGCTGCTCATGGATTCCGAGTGCGGCCTGCTCATCCTCACCGACGGCACCGCGCACGGCCTGCCGCTGGGCGTGATCACCCTGCACGATCTGCTGCGCGCGCAGACGGCGCTGGGGGATCGGGAAGGGTAGGGGCGGACGCCTGGTGGCGTGATGCTTGGTGGCGTGGCGCGGAGCGTCACACCAGCAAGGGACTGCCGAAATATGAACAATTTCCGGACGCCCTGAAATCGCGCGGCTCCCCTTTCGCCCTCCTCATTAGTTATACAAATTCCATAAGTCCCATGGGCTTCGGAGGCCTACCGAAGTTATCCCGAAATCATTAGTTAGGCTTCTTGCGCGGTCCTCGCAAAATGAAAAAAACGCCAAACACAATTTTGATACGTGCGACTGCCGAGGCGTTACGATTTTTTCGGCATGCGAGAATTCAACGACAGTAAAGAACCGTTGGAAGTGCGTCGCGAGCGAGCCAGCCGGATGCTGGCGCTATCGAAGAAGCTGCGGATGCAAGCGCAGGAGATTATCGCCGACATTGAGATGGAAGAGGCGCGGAGCCGGGCCAGGAGGACGGCTTCTTCGCGGAACGGCGAACACTCCGAGAGCGCAACTTCCCAGGACGGAAAAAACCCCGGCAGCATCCCCGGCTGAGTCCACTGCCCGCAGGCGGACGCGTTTCCCTTTCCCCCCGTGCTCCGGCGTTGTGGCGCGGCGTGACGGCGGCCGCGTCTCTCCGCGTCATCCGCGGTCTCTTTTTGACCGCGGATGACGCGGAGGAGCGCGGATATCCTGAATTCAAAATCTACCGGTCTATTCGGCGCTGAGATGCCCATGCATTGAGAGCAGTTTCAGAAAAACTGTCGCCGAGCGGAAGGGCCGCGGAGCGGCCAAACAACGGGAGCCGTGGGGGAAGAGCGCGCCGCGCTCGCCACCCACAGAGGTGGCGCCACCTCCGTGGCGCGGACCCGCGGGTCGATGATCCGTGGGTTTGCCTTCGGCTATCGCTGGCTCTATTGATCGGGACGGAGTCTCCAGGCTTGTGCGGGGCCTTTGGCCCAAACGCCTGGGTGGCGGTTTTTGCGACGTTGATGCTCGCTCCCGCTCGCCCCCTACGGGCTGCCTGCGGCAGTCTTTCTCGCTCCGCTCGAATCCGGTCGCAGCGGCATCGCGTTTCGCCAGGTTCGGTCGGCTACCACTCAACTTAACCGCTCTCAATAACCCGGACGCAGAGCGTCCGGCCACGGAATCACGCCGCGGCGGGGGAGAGGGTGAGGGAGGGGAGGTCGGGGAGGGGGGGAAGGTGGGCGTGGGCGGCGCGGTGGGCGGTGTCGGCTTCTTTTTGGGCGATTTGGATTTCGATGAGGAGGCGCTTGTGCTCCAGATCGTGATTCACCTCGGCGGCTAGTTCGAGCGTTTCCACCACGGCGCGGGCATCGGCGGGGGTTTTGGTATTGAGGGTGGCAAACGTTTGGGCAAAGGTCTTTTGCCAGGCGAGAATCTCCGCGAGGGCGGAGGTGAGCGCGGAGAATTTGGCGTCGAGCAAGTCAAGGCGCGCGCCAACTTCCACGAGACAGGTTTTGACTTCCGCGAGGAGGAAGAGTGGGGACGGTTCTGAGGACATGGGGTTTGGGGTAACGAACTTGGGGTGGAGGACGCTGCACTGTGTCGCGATGCGAGACAATGCTAATTACGTATATTTACAGACATTCATCGGTTTTTACGGACGGTGGCGGAGCCTGGGTTGGTCTTCTGTCGGTGGGGTCGTAAGCGTGTCGAATGATGGCTGAATTTTGACGGGCGAGGCGGGCCGCCGCGGAAGTGGATCGCGGTGGGGGCCGAGGAGGAGGTTGGGTAGGAGAGCGGTTTCGATTTAGTTTGGCGCAAGTTGGAAAGCCGGAGGGGTCATTCGAGGTCGACGCCAGTTCTTGGACTGCGGCAGCCCTCTGCCGCTTTCCGCGGTGGCCCAGAGGCCTTCGGCGCGGGCGCCGTCTTTATTTTGGCGTGGCGACTTCGAGGGTTTTGTCGTCGGTGGGGGCGTCGGCGCGGGACATGGGGATTTTCCAGGCGGTGCCGGCGGATTCGAGTTCGGCGCCTTGCGCGGTGATGCGTTTGACGAGGACGCGGAAGTCTTGTTTGCCGGAGCGAACAGTGAGGGTTTCGTTTTCGGCGAAGGCGTGGCCGTTGATGATGGCGATGGCGGGCTGTCCGAGCGAGAGGCTGGTGACGCGGAGGAATTTGGTGAGGTCGGGGCAGACGGGCGCGGCGGGAGCGACGGGCGCGGTGATGGCGACGACGGATTTGCGGGCGAGGTACTCGGCGTCGATGCGTTCGAAGGGGTTGCGGGAAAGGCGGGCGCTCTCGAAATGGGAGGGCGGGGCGATGGTGGCGGCGATGGGATCGAGCGCGGGGGCTTTGGCGGCGGGGTCTGGGGCGTGAATGACCGACGTGGTTTCCGGTTGGTTTCCGGCGCCGCCTTCGGGGCGCGCGCTCTTCGGCGCTGGATCCGGGGGCTGAAGCCCCCGGCTAGTGTCCGTCGGCCCTTCGGGCCGGGAAGGGGTTTCGGCGATCGCGGTCTGAGGGCCGAAGGCCCGATTCATATCAGCCCAGGGCGCCAGCCCTGGGATCCAGATGCCAAGATCGAAGGAGCCCTGCAGGGGCGATTCATCCCCATGTCCGAACGCACCGATGAGTCGCCCCTGCAGGGCTCCGCCGCTACGATCATGGTGATCCCAGAGTTGGCGCCCTGGGCTGGTATGAATCGGACCTTCGGTCCTCAGCGCCCGAAACCGCAACAGAGCCGTGCAGGCTTTAGTGGCGGTGTCCTTGGTCGCGGGGTCCTTGGTCGCGGTGTCCTTGGTAGTGATGTCCTTGGTAGTGATGTCCTTGGTAGTGATGTCCTTGGTCGCGGTGTCCTTGGTCGCGGTGTCCTTGGTGCTCGGCGGGGATGCAGGCTTGGGGGCGGCGGGGGCGGCGGCGCAGGTGAGGAGCAGGAGGACGGTGAGGATTCGGGGGGATGTCCGCATCGCCGGCTTCGCGTCGTGGGGAATGATGCGGCGGCGGATCATGGGGTGACGACCGTGTTGAAGATGAGCCCGGCTTGGACGGTGCCGCGGGTGTCGACGGTCTTGAGCGTCAACTCCGAAAGATGACCGAGGGGGAAGACGTTTTCCAAATCGGCGACGAGCTGGCCGACGGCGGGGGCGGGCAGGGTCGGGGCCTGTACTTCCCAGGCGGCGACGGCGTACTCGGGCAGTTGGCGGAAGGGGAGGACGTGGGAGACGTGGGTCTTGGGGTTTTCGACGCCGTGGGCGCGGAGGGTTTGGGTGATGGTGCGGTGGCCGGCGACGATGTACGGGTTCGGCACGGCGGCGAGGGTGCGCTCGGCCCAGGCATCGCGGGCGGCTTCGGCGGTGCGCTGCTGTTCTTCGCGGGCCTGTTTTTTCAGTTCCAGCGTGGCTTTGGCGCTCTTGTCGCGCGAGGTGGCGATGGACGTTTGCAGGCGCTCGGCTTCGTCCAGGAGCGGCATCACGACGCCGCCGAGGCTGACGCCGAGGGCGACGACGCCGAGCAGGCCGAGGAGGACCTTTTGTCTAAGCTTCTCCCGGTTCATGGCCTTGGCGGGTGGGTTTGAGTTTGAGGACGAGGACGAAATTGGCGGAAGCGGTGTCCTGGTCGTTGAGGCGGATGGTGTCGGTGGAATCTTCCAGCGATGCAAAGCGGCTCGCGGCTTCGTAGCCGGCGGCTTGGAGCTTGGAGGTGAGGAGGAGGCGGCATTTGTCGCACTCGAGGCGCGGGGTCTGGCCGGCGGCGCGGCCGCGGAGCGTGAGTTCGCCGCCGCCGCCATCGAGCGTGCGCCAGTGCAGCTCGGAGAGCTCCACATTCTCGGGGATGGAAGCGAACGCGTCCTCGAGCAGCGGGGCCACGCGGAAGCGCTCGGCGAGGAATTGCCGCACGATGCGGCCGCGCTCGGACTGCGGGGCGGCATGCAGCGCGCGCTCGCGGCCGGCGGCGACCTGGCGATTCAGATCCGTTTCCAGTTGGAACGTGGTCGCGTTTTCCTGCGCGAGTTGCGCCACGTGGAGATGCAGGCCAAACCACGTGAGGCCGAGGGCGAGCACGGTGAGCGCGCTGCCGGCGATCAGGCGGCGCCGGGGCTTTTTCGCCTCTTCCTGCGCGAGGCGCTCCGCATAGAGATTGATGGAGCAGAGCAGCTTCATGGGAGGGGGTGGGGGCCTTGGAACACGGAGCGATGAGAACGAATGCCCAAAGTTGTTTCCGGCCCGAAGGGCCGACGGATACTAGCCGGGGGCTTCAGCCCCTGGATCGAAGGGGAGGGGAACGCGCCGCGAAGTCGGCGCCGGGAACGCCCATGGTGGCGGAGGCCGAAATGATTTTGGAAAGTTTCCGGCGCCGACTTCGCGGCGCGTTCCCGGTCGTTCGTGATCCGGGGGCTAAAGCCCCCGGCTAGGGTCCGTCGGCCCTTCGGGCCGGATCGGTGCAGCCACTCGGAAGGAAGCACGGAGCTGTGACCGGATTCGAATGGAACGAGAAAGCCTGTTCCGCGAATGCGGCCGAGGACCAGCGTGCCCGCCGCTACGGGATAGCGGCCATTGCTGTGGAACAGCCCGCAGGGTGCGAGCGGCAGCGAGCAGCCACGTCGCAGAGATCCGGACGCCGAGGGGGCGAGCATCGGCGACGTGGCCGCTCGCCTTCGCTCGCGCCCTCCGGGCCGCCTGCGGCGGGCTTGCGCGCTCCACTCGAATCCGGTCGCAGCTCCACCGCTCCGCCTGGGTTTCAGTCCCATCGTCTTCATGCGGCGCATTGGAAGGCGGCGCCGGCGGCGGCGGGGAGATGGGCGATATCGCCCAGGATGGAAAAATCATCGAGCGCGCGGCCGTCGGCGGCGAGATGCCGGATGGGGTTCCACTGCTTGAAGGGCAGGCCGATTTTTTCCGAGAGCTGACGCATGGCGATGCGGTGATTGCTCACGGCGCCGGAGATGTGGACGACCTGCAGCGCGCTCATGTCCTCGCGCGCGCGCACGGAATCCATGTAGGGCTGCAGCTCGTGCACGAGATGATCGGTGACCTCCTGGAAAATGATGTCGGTCGCTTCGTCGGCCAGCGCCGCGTCGCTTTCCTGGCCGCTGACGGCCACGAGCGGCGTGGGGATTTCGCCCCACGGAAAATCGATGGTGTGGATAAAGCTCATCACGCCGCCGGCGACGCCGAAGACGGTCATTTTGCCGCGGCCGAAATCGATGGCGAGGAAGGGCCGGCGGCCTTGCACCTGCGAGGCGGCGAAGGCATTCAGGATGGCGAGCGGCGTGAGCTGGATGGAGCGGAGGCGGCAGCCGACGCGCGCGAGCGTGGACTCGATGGCGGCGATCTCCGCGCGGGGAATCGCGCAGGCCACGTGGATGGCGTGGCGCGTGCCGTCGTCGGTGATGGCGAGGCGCTGGCAGGCGACGACGTGCTCGGGCAGGTCCTCGTGGAACAGATCGGCGGCGGCGGCGGTGCCGCTCTGCACGCGATCGAGCAGCGTGCGATCGGCGGCGCCGTCGAAGTAGCGCAGGCGGGCGCCCGGCGGCCACAGGGCCACGGCGCAATCGCGGGCGCGGGTGCGCAGGCGCTTCAGCAGGCGGCGCAGGACCCCCTCCAGCGGTTCGCCCTCGGCCCGCTCTGCCACCGCGTAGTCGCGGATGACGGGGTCTTCGCCGGGCCGGTATTGGAGGACGACGGCTTTGACGCGCGAGGAGCCGAGGTCCAGACCAATCACTTTGCGGGCGAAGAAGGAGCGCATGCGTGGGACGAAATTAGAGCGAGCCGGGGAAGCTGCCGGACGTCTTGGTGTCCTCGTGCCACGCGGTGAGGACGAAGCGGGAGAGCATGCCCTGGCCGCTGAGGGCTTCGTCGTAGCGGATGTTGGTGTTGCCGTTCAGGAAAGCGGAGTTGCCGGTGAGCGAGCCCACGAACGTGCCGTCGCTGCCGCCGCCGGCGAGCTTGATGTCGGCGGAGGGCGCGTAGACGGTGCCGTAGAAGCGGGCATTGCCGGAGAGCTTGTAGGTCTGGCCCGTGGGCGCGGTGGGCGCATTGACGCCGTAGACGGAGAAGGTGGACGCGATGGCGTTGTTGTTCGTCATGCCATTGCCGCCGAAGTCCATGCTGCCGAGCACCCACACTTTCACCTTCACACCTTTGACGATGACGATGGAGCCGGAGTCGAGGCTGGTCTGGCCGCCGCCCTTGGTGGTGATGTCGCCGCGCACATAGAGCTCGATGGAGTTCTTGGTGAGGTCGTTCGTGCCGTTGTTGCCGTTGATGCCGTAGTCGAAGGTGAGCACGTCGTTGGTGCCGGCGAGGGACACGGAATCGACGATGTAGCGCGCGGGGCTGGCGGGCGTGCCGCCGCGCAGGGTGGCCGCGGCTTTGATCTGCGTCACGGTCTGGTTGCCGTTTTTGCCGGAGGGGATGCCCGGGGTCACGCTGCCCGCCCAATCCGGCGGATAGACCGGGGCGAAGATCTCGTAGTAGTCATCGCGGATCTGGCCGAGAATGTTCGACGAGCCGCCGACGGTGCCGCCATTCGTCATCGCGTCGCCGTAGATGGTGGCATCGCCCGCGCTGATGAACTGCGAGTTCGTGGCGATGTTCGCCAGCATGAGGTTGAAGGGCGCGATGTTGAAAAAGCCGACGGTGTTCGACGGCAGGCCGCCGGTGAGCGAGCGGCTCGGGTCGTTCGAGTTGAAGCTATCGACGAAGATTTTGAAGTTGTTGAGGGTGATCAGCTTGTTCGTGCGCAGCGCGGCGTCGTAGCTGTAGATCGGCTTGGCCCAGGCCTCGATGGTGCGGGTGGCGGTCATCGTGTTCACCGCGGTGCCGCCCTTGGTCACCATGTTCAGCTTGCGCAGCGCCACGTCGCGGCTGTCGGAGCTGAGCGTTTTGCTGGCCGGGATGACCACGGTGCCGGTGGAGATAATCGAGTAGTACGGCCGGCCCATGCCGCCGCTGGTGGCGTCGCTGCGGGTGATGGTGTAGGTCACCGTGGCCGTGCCGGAATCGCTGCCGACATGCGGCAGGGTGAAGGTGAAGCTTTGCCCGGCGCCGGTCGCGCCATTGGCGGGGATGGAGTTTTGCGCGAGCGCCATCTCGAGCTGCGCGGAGCCGCGGTGGATGCCGGACTCGGCGGCGACGAGCGCTTCCTCCCACACGGAGCTTTCCGTGACGACCTTGCGGCGGTTCATCGTGGTGGTGATGACGACGCCGGTAATGACCATGAGCAGCGTGCTGACCATGATGACCACAGCGAGAGCGGAGCCGGATTCGGAACGGTGGAGTTTCAGGGATTTCACGGGATGTTATTTCAAGGTTTTGCCGCGCAACAAAATCGGGGTCTCCATCTTGGTCGGGCTCAGGTTGCCGTACTTGGCGGAGGTGAAGGGCGCGCTGATTTGCGCGAAGATGGTGTAATCGGTCGACGTGATGGGGGACGGGCTGCCGCTGGTGCTGCCGCCGCTGCGGAAGAGGAACGTGGCATCCTTCGGCAGCGTGGAGATGGTGCGCGTGGCCGTCTGCTGGGTGCCGGAGGCGGTCCAGGTGATGCTGCGCTGCACGTTCACGGCGGCGGTGCCATTGGCCACCGTCTTGTAGGTGATGGTGACGTTGCCCCCAAAGCCGAGCTTGCCGCTGGTGGTGTTCACCGTGGGTTCGAGCCGCGTGCCCGTGCGGCTGGGGTCACCCGCAAACGGGCCCGCGGTCTCGTAGGTCGAGTAACGCTGGGGGACGGTCAGCGTGAGGGGAAAGGTGCTGTAGCCGCCGCTGGTCGTGCCGGCGAGGGCGGTGGCGTCTCGGAGATCGGCTTCCAGGAAGTCGAACACGCGAATGACGTTCGTTCGCATTTCGGAGCGGGTGAGGCAGGCCGTGTGCAGGCGCTGCAGGCCCACGTAGGCGACCATGACCGCGGAGCCGATGACCCCGGAGATGCCCGCCGCCATGAGCAGTTCGGCGGTGGTGAAGGCGCGGCGGCGGAGATGTTTCGGAAGGAGTTTCATCGGCTGGCGGACTTGGCGATCACGGTGGAGAGCTCGCGCTCGTAGCTCTGCGTGGTGCCGACGGTTTGGGTGTAAACGCGGAAATTCAGCGCGCGCTGCACGACGGACGTATTGGGGTCAAAGCCCGCCGGGGAGATGACCGGGGCATTCGTGCCGTCCTTCGTCACGGTGAACAGCGGGGTGGTGCTGACGGCGGTGGTGGTGGGCGCCGGAGTGGGGAGGGGCGTGGTCTGCGGGAGGTCAACGAGATAGACGGTGACGACTTCCTTGGTGAAGGTGGTGGAGGAAGTGGTGGGCGTGGCCAGCATGGTGGCGATGGCCGAGGGGCTGCTCACCTTGGCCCAGCCGTAGGAGCGGAGCTGCTCGATCCGGCCGAGGCAGTTGCGCTGCACGTCGGCCGCGAGTTCGCCCTGGCTGACGAGGCGCTTGGCGCGATCGGACACCGCATAGAGTCCCGCGAAGACCATGGCGAAGATGCCGGCGGCGATGACCGCCTCCATGATGCTCACGCCGCGCTGACGGACCTTGGCGCGAAGGCGCGCCGACCAGCGGGAACCGATTTGGTCCTCGCGGGGGAGCGCAATAATCGCAATTGGGGTTTCACCTGGACGTGGAGACATTCCGCCCCGGGCGTAGCACCGCGCATTCCGGCACACTGTCCATAAATAGAACGTCATCCATGTGACGGGGGATAGATAGTATCCTCTCTTTAGGCCTCCGTAGTTTTACGCGCTCTTCTTAGGAACTTGTCTTCCCTTCTTTGACGCCATCGACAGGCCTCAAAGAGTGCAAGAGCAATGCAAATGCGGAAGATTAAGGATAGCAACTATCCGTTTGCAACGATTTGCGCGGTGGGGACTTGGGCGTGTGCGGAGGGACGCAGAGCGCCAGCCCGACCTCTGCGGCAAGAGGGGCACGCGGCCTGCCGCCCGAAGGCTTGGCGCCTTATTTTTTAGGCGCGGCGCGGAGCGTCACGCCACCGAGAGGGCTACTTCGGCTCGTAGCGGAGGAGGGGGGCGATCTCTTGGCGGAAGGCGGCGTCGGCGGTGGGGCCGTCGTCGGCGCCGGCGAGGACGACTTCGAGGATCTGCTGGCCGAGGCCGCGCTCGCGCTGCCCGATCAGGCGCAGGCTGGTGAGGCGGAGATTGTCGTCGGCGGGCTCGGGCTGGCCGTTGGCGTGTTCCTGCCAGATGCAAAAGTAGATGTGGGCAAACTCATCGCCGTGGTCGGTGGAGCGGCCAAAGGTGAGCGCGCGGAAGGGGAGGGTGACGCCGCCAAAGGGCAGCAGGATGGGCGCGCGCTCTTCCGTCATCTGCCAGCCGGTGGAGGGCAGGCAGGCGTCGGGCTTGTGCAGGCGGGCGAGGATGCGCGCGCGGCTGGTGCCCGGAAACCATTGGAAGGAATAGGCGAGCCATTGTCCCGACGGGCTGGACCACGCGGCGACGCGGCCGAGGTCCGGCTGCAACTGCGCGGCGGTGGTAGGCTTGAGCTCGATCTTTTGGAAATGCGGGCTCGTTTCGGGAAAGACAAAGGTCAGCGCCGGGGGCCGCGGCGCGGGGCCGCCGCGAAACCACCATTCCGCGCCGCCGAGCGTGAGCACCAGCCAGGCGGCGAGGGTCCACGTCAAAGCGCGCGGCAGCGGCGGGGCCGGCGGATGCGCTTCGTTTCCCGCGGGTCCGGGCTGGCCGCGCGCGAGCCAGATCGAGACGAGCCAGATGAGCGCGAAGCAGATCGTCAGCACCGTGAAACCGGCGGGGTCGTGGTAGCGGGCGATGGCGTCGGAGCCTTCCGCCGAGACGCGCGCGGCGAGGAAGGTGGCGCGGCCGACGTTGCCGAGAAAGGCCACGAGCACGCCGGCGCCGAGGAGGGCGAAGCGCCGCCCGGGGCGCAGCCACTGGAGCTCGCCGAGGAAGAGCGCGGCCATGAGCGAGGCCTGGAGCGAGCGCACGCCGCTGCACGCTTCGTCCACACCCACCGCGCCATTCACGAGCTGGATGATGCTGCCCTGCGCCACGGCGGCGATGCCGCAGAGATGGAGCAGGTGCGCACCGGCGCCGGCGACGACGTGCATCAAGCCCAGGACGATGGGTTGCTCGATCACGCCCGGCCACGGGATGGCCGTGAGGATGAAGCACACCGGAAAGGCGAAGTAGCGCGCCCACGAGCGTCCGCCCACGCTGGCGAGCCCGGCGGTGAGCAGTAGCACGACCATCAGCCCGAGCGCCCAGCTGAGCAGGCGCCATTCGGGGTTCGGCTGGAGGAGAAACCAGACCGGGGCGTAGAGCAGCGCGAGCACCAGCAAGGCGGGGCGGGCCCACGCCGACGGTGCGCCGGGCGGCGGACGCTGCGGCCATCGGCTCCAAAACAGAAACAGCGCGAGCAGGGGGACGAGCCAGCCGAAGCTATACTGGGCATTGGCCGCCCAATGGGCGCTCAACGACCAGCACAGCGAGGCCCAGACCAGCACGGCAAGCGCAGCAAGCATTTACGTGGGGGCAGTTCAGCGTGTGGGCGGGGGCGGTGGGAAGCCTAGAAAAAGCGAATCCAGGCGCCGGGCGCCATCCCTACCTTTGTGGCAAGAGGGGCACGCGTCCCGCAGTCCAAAAGCATTGCGCCTTGGTTCGCTTTTCCAGACCCGACGCAGAGCGTCGGGCCACCAAGGGGCGCCCCTCCGAATGACGAGCACGCCATGAATTTCAAGGCATTGGCAGCTTGCTCGGTGTGCTACGAAGGGCTCATGTCGAAACCCGTCCCCAAAAAACATCGCGTCCCCAATTTCTGGCGCCGGCTGGGCCTGCAGGTGGGCACGCTGGTGCTCGTCCTCGCGGTCCTCGGGCTGGTGGGCTACAAAGTTTATAGCGCGTGGACGGTCTCGCACCTGCTGCAGCAGGCGCGCACGTATTTGGATCAGGGGAATTATCGGTCGGCCATTTTCGTTGCGCGGAATGTGCTCAACTTGCGGCCGGCGAACCGGGAGGCCGCCGAGATCGCGGCGGAAGCGGCGGAAAAGGATCACAACCTCGACGCGCTGGGCTGGCGGCAGTTCATCGTGCAGCTCAGTCCGAACGACGTGGACGCCGCCCTGAAATCCGCGCGGACGGCCATCCGATTTGGCGAGTTTCCCACGGCGGAGGCGGCGCTGCTGGCCATCCCGGAAAAGGCGCGGCAGACGGGCGATTACCAGCAAATGGCGGCGGGCGTGAAAATCGGCCTGGGCAAGCCGCTGGAGGCGGGGCCGTTTTTCGCCGAGGCGGTGAAGCTGGAGCCGAAGAATCCGATGCACCGGTTCAACGAGGCCAACTGGGCGCTGGAATTTGACGCGAATGCCGACCGCCGGCGCGCGGCGGAGGCGACGATGAATGAGCTGGTGGCGCTGCCGGAATACAGCGCGCGGGCGCATCGCGGGTTGCTGAACGTGGCGGTGCAGCAGCGGGATTGGAAAACCGTGCTCACGCACGCCGAGGCGCTCACGCACGGCGCCGAGCCGCATCCGGTGGATTGGGTGCGGGAGCTGGACGCGCTCGCGGTGCTGCAGGATCCCCGGCTCGAGGCCGAGCTGGCGCGGGCGCAGGTGGCGGCGAAAGATCCGCTCACCGTGGTGGCGGTGGCGCATTGGATGCAAATCCACGGGCGGGTGGAGGCCGCCAATAGCTGGACCGCGACGCTCGACGAAAAGCTGGCGGGCGACAGCAACGTGGCCGCGACGATCGCGGAGGGCCTGGATGCCGCGGGGCAATGGAAGCCGCTGCAGCAGCTCACGGATGCGGGCAATTGGAAGGACAAGGACGCGCTGCGCGCCGCGTACGGCGCGCATGCGCGGAAGCAATTGGGGGATTTGGAAGGCGCGTCGTCGAGCTGGCTGCGCGCGCAGGCGAGTGTGCACACGCCGGAGATCGCCGAGCAGATCATGCTGCGCACCGCGAAGTGGGGCTGGCGCACGGAGACCGCCGACATGCTGTGGAGCCTGGCCGAGGGGCCGCATTATGCGTGGGCCCTGGGCGCGTTGGACCGATTTTACCGGACGGGCCACGACACCGGCGGGATGCTCCGCGTGGCCCGGGCGCTGGTGCAGAAAAATTCCGCGAATGAAGCCGCGCAGAACAACGTGGCCGCGCTCTCGCTGCTGCTGGATCGGGACATAGAAAAATCGGCGCAGCTCGCGGCGGATTTGTACGAGCGGCATCCGCAAAACGCGGGGATCGTTTCGACGCATGCGCTCGGGCTGTTCAAGCGCGGCCGCGCCGCGGAGGCGCTGAAGATCCTGGAGACATGCAAACCGGAAGAGCTGCGGCATCCGGCGGTGGCGGCGACGTATGGGGTGTTGCTCGCGGCGGCGAAGCGTCCGGAGGCGAGGGAGATCCTGGAGATTGCCGCGAAGGCGCCGTTGTTGCCGGAGGAGAAGGCGCTGGTGGCGAAGGCGCTGGTGGCCGCGCCGTAGAGGGACGCCTTTAATGTGGCTCCCGACTCCGTTCGGGAGTTTGAAAGGATCGCGCGGAGCGCCCAATTTGAGAATCGTTCGCCGATAGGGGAACGTCCCAAAAAATAGGCGCTGCGCGCGGTGTTTTAAACTCCCGAACGGAGTCGGGAGCCACATTAAGGCTGCGCCGCCGCATTTCCCCCCCGTACAGCATTCAGTCCTGCCACTCGCGCGGCAGGACTGAAAAAGGGAAGATGGATGCTCTGTTTGCCAACGGCCGGCGCTTACGCTACCGGCGCGGAGCGGCGGGTGCGGTGCAGGGCGATGGCGGCGCCGAGGACCGCGAAGAGCGGGACCACGGCTCCGGGCTCGGGCACGGGGGCGATGTTCTTCGCCGTCCAGAATTCCTCGTAGCCGCCCTGGGTCGTCGTATCCGCCGCGAGCGAGGTGCCGAACTTCGCGTAGAGATACACGTAGTCGTTCAGGCTGGCCGCGGACTGGCCGAGGAAGCCGTCCTGGAAAAACGCGGTGGTGGGGATGAAGAACACGATGTCGCCTTCGCCGCTGCCGCTGTTGTAATCGTTATATTTGATGTAGCTGTCGGCGGGCAGGTCCATGTCGAAGCGCTTCGTGCCGAGCGAGTCGACATTGAGCGTGCTTTGGTTGGCCGTGGACGACGTGTAAATCTTGAGCGAGTCGAGCGAGATCATGCTCTTGCTCGTGCTATTGGGCTCGTTGATGTCGATCAGGAAGGCGAAGTAGCTCTGCCCGTTCGAGCCCGTCGTGACCGAGAGGTCGGAGAGCTTGAGGCCGTTGTTAAAACGATTCCCATCGCGCTGCACGTCGTAGGGGGCCGGCGAGGCCGAGGTGTTGTAGCCTTGCTCCACGCCCGTGTTGCGCAGGGTGAGGAAAACGTCGCCTTTGTTATCGAGGAAACCGCTGCCGGCGGGTTTGGTGGCATCCGTCTGGAAAATGGCGGTGCCATACACGGTATCGACGGCCACGGCGGAATCCGTGGTCAGATCGTAGACGGCGGCGTGAGAGGGGATGGTCAGAAACAGACCAAGGGTGAGCGCAGCTCCGCGAAGGATGTTCGAAGTGGTGAACGCTTTCATGTGCCCCACTTCAGCGAGTTCTAATAATTATGGCAAATCAAATATGAAAAAGCAATTATCGGGCCAAGGTATGTGGTGTTTTCAAAATTGAGAGTGAGCCTGTAACCCTCTGTCTATCAGCTCGGGCGGGTGGTGGCCTCTTTTCTCCGTAAAAATTAACAGGGCGGTGAAAGAAGGCATTTTGGACTTTTCGCGGGTTTCACGGGCTAGAAAGGCGTCTTTTGCGCCATCGGCGGTTTGTTATTTCTCACGGGGTTAAAAATCATCCTTTGCCCTTACTGGGAGCCGGGGCGCCTTCGCCCCCGGGCCGAAGGTCCGTCAGGCGTTCAGCGATGGAACGGCGCTGCGCGTGCCCTTCTGGCAGCGCAGGTAGGGATGGCGCGCCGCCGCCGTCCCCAATTTCGCTCAGGGCGCCGACGAATTTCACTACTCGTCGGCGGATGGGACGGATCGGTTTCGATGCGAGAACCAGCCGCGGAAGCCGTGCGACCCCTGAGCGAAATTGGGGACGGCGGCGGCGCGCCATCCCTACCTGCGCTGCCAGAGGGGCGCGCGGCCCGCCGTTCGGTGGCCCAGCGTCTTGGGTCGTCTTCAGAGCCCCATCGATGGGGGCCGTTCCGCACGGAGGGCTGCCTTCGATTCTTCCCAGTCGGAACGTCACGGTTGCAATAGCAACGCTTACGCCAAGACCCCCCTTTTGGCGTTATAGAAATTTGGATAAATATTAGCCCGTTTTGGGGCGCGGGCAAACGGGCTGCTACGATACCGCATATGCAAGAGAACCACCTTGTGCATACAATGAAAACACCACGACTCATCAAAACCGTTCTCCCCGCCGCCCTCTTCCTCTGTCAGTTCCTGTCCCCGGCCCGTGCGGTCGAGCTCTCTATTATAAAGGGGAACTTCGACTCCACCGGAGTCGATACCGATGCCCGGGGGCAGGCCGCCTCCATTTTTAATAAGGGTATCCAGCGCTTCGACGTCGATGCCTGGGGCCTGACGCCCGGCGCCACCTATACGCTCACGCTGGATGGCGTCGCCGAGGCCACGTTCACCGCGAGCACCAAGGGGAGCGTCCATGCGGATTTCCGCAACCACACCCGCGGGCGGGGCGGCGACGACGGCGGGGATGACCAGGGCGACGATAATCTCGTCCCGGCCACGGTGCCCCACGGCACCAAGCTGCCGCTGACCTTTGACCCGCGCGGCCACCAGCTCGCGCTCTCGGACGGCACCAATGACGTGCTGACGATGGTCTACTCCGGGGAAGGCGAGCCGGACGACATCCGCGTGGATGAGCGCACGAGCCTCGCGCCCGTGGACACCACCACCAGCACGCACGGCCGGGTGGAGCTGCGCTATCTGGAACAGAAGAACCAGGACCGCTTCATCGTGCACTTCAACGCGATGGATCGCGGAAACTACCAGCTCTTCATCGACGGCGAGCTGCAGGCCGAAGTGGATCTCACCCGCGGCCGCTCGGACCAGCGGACCTTTGAACTGCTGAAGAATCCGCGACTCATCGCCCGCTCGAAAGGCCATGGCAACAGCCACGGCAATAGCCATGGCCAGAGCAAGAAGCTGGACCTCGATTTCGATCCGCGCGGCTTGGTGGTCGACGTGGTGAAGGACGGCGTGATCACTTTCTCCGGCGTGATGAAGGCGCAGATCCCGGGGCTCGGCGATGTGTTTGCCGGGGCGTCCACCACGACGCTCACGAATACCGGCGCGGATGCGGACGCCGCGGGCACCGCGGACGTGAATCTCGCGCCGGACGGCACGGAGACGCTGACCGTCGCGGTGAGCGCACTCCCGGCGGGCGACTACGAAGTGTGGGTCGGCGGGATGCTGCGCGGGACCGTCACCGTCACGGGCACGGAGCCGGCCTCCAGCGGGCAGATCGTGTTTTCCACGAATCCGTCGGCGAGCGAATCGCTGCTGAACTTTGACGTGCTCGGCGCCGCGGTGGAAATCCGGCAGGGCGCGACGGTGTTCCTCACCGGCACCATCGGCTCGGAACTGACGCCGGTGGAAGTGACGACCACGTCCACCACGCTGCCGCTGCTGAACCAGGGCGTCACCGCCGATGCCAGCGGCCATGCGACGCTGACCGAGGACGGCACCACGCTGACGAGCTTCGACGTGGAAGTCACCGGCCTCGCCGCGGGGAACTATGATCTGAAAGTCGGCGGCACGGTGGTCGGCACCCTCGTGGTGGCCGAGGTGAGCGGCGTGCTCTCGGGCGGCCTCGTGTTTGATAATTCCGTCGGCGGCCTCCCGCTGAGCTTCGACCCGCGCGGGCAGGTCGTGACGGTGGAGCAAGCCGGCACCATCTATTTGAGCCGGTCCCTATAATCCCTAGGGCTGGGGACGACAGGAAACCGGACGGGCGGATGGCGGGAGTAATTCCGCCATCCGCCTTTGTATTTTTTTTTGCGGGGCGCCGCATGAGGCGCGCCCTCCCGGTCGCGGCCGGCATTCCCCATACTGATCCAAGGGACACTAAAAGAATCCTTTACCGGCGATGGGAGGGGGCACAGATTTATGGCGCCATGAGAGAGGTCCCTGTGCAATGGCGCCGGCAGAACGAGATGGGAGACGGGTTTCGTCTCAGGGTACGGGCGTACGGGGATCAGGGCCATCAGGGCCATCAGGGCCAGGTATCGGGGCGGTTACGCTCCGCGCCCTGTCAAAATGGGAGACGGTGGTTTCCGGCCGCGCTGACTCGGCGCGACGTGGAGCGTCAAGGTCGGTTTACGCCTTGGAAGGAAGCACGGAGCTGCGACCGGAAGGTCGCAGACGCGCGAACGGCGAGGGTGCGAGCGTCGGCGACCTTCCGGTCGCAGCTACCGGGCTCCGTGCCCTCTCACCCCGAGAGGCTAAACACATCCGAGCGTCACGCCACCAAGGCCACGCAGCTTTCGCTTCGTTCCATGTTTTCCTTCCGACTCCGGGGTTTCCCGGGCGGAGCTTGAAATCTGCCAGTCCGAAAGCCAGCCCAGCCCAAACACCATTATGAAGAGTTCCCTCGTTGCGTCCTGCGTCGCGATCCTGTGCCGATGGAGCCTGCCGGTAGTCCAGGCGGATCCCCCGCCGTCGGAAACGGCGGCGGCGATTGATGAGGCGCAGGGATTTTTTGAAGAGGACCACGCGCGCGAGGCGCTGGCCACGCTGGCGGAGGCGGCGGCGAAGCATCCGGAGGATCGCCGGCTGGGGGCGATGCTCTATGCGGCGGTGCGGGACCATATTTGGTTCACGCCGCAGATTTTCCCGGTGCGGCACAAGGGGCCGGTGCGGGCAATGGCGTTTAGCCCGGATGGTTCGCGGTTCGCGAGCGGGTCGGCGTTTGGGGATGTGTGGGTGTCGTCCACGGATTCGCTGGACCAGGCGGCGGCGGAGGCGAAGCGGATCCCGATCACGAATGACGATGACGTGGTGGGGCTCGCGTTCACGCGCGATGGACAGCGGCTGATGGTGGTGACGCGCGGGGCGGGGGCGCGGCTGTGGGATCTGGCGACGCGCAAGGTGGTGTTTGCGGCGGCGCGGCCGGCGGAGGGCGCGAGCGTTGCGGCGGTGAGCCGCGATGGGCGGCAGCTGGCGGTGGGGACGAACAGCGGGGCGGTGCAGCTGCTGGACATCGAGGAACCCAAGCTCGTGGCCGAGCACCAGCTCGCGGACCAGAAGCCGGTGCGGGCGCTCATTTTTTCCCACGATGGCGACCGGCTGGCGGCGAGTGAGGACGGCATGGCGCGCATCTGGGCGCGGGCCGACGGACGGCAATTTGGCCGCGATCTGACGATGGACGCGCCGATCGCCTCGCTCGATTTTTCGTATGACGATCGCTACGTGCTCGTGGCCGGGCTGGATGGCGTGATGAAGCTGTGCGACCCGGATTCGGGCGAGGCGGTGATGCCGGCGATGGTGTGCGGCGTGGGCTTGCAAAAGGCGTCGCTGAGCCCGGATGGCAGCCTCATCGGCGCGATGCTCGACGACGCGACCGTGCTGTTTTTCAGCGCGTTCACGGGCGAGCGGCTGCAGTTCACGCTGCAGGAGGATCCGCCGTTTTCGGATTTTGTCTGGAGCCGCTCGGGGCTGCGCATCGCCACGGCGTCGCTCGGCGGGCATGCGAGCATGTGGAATACGCACACCGGCGCGCGGCGCGGCGAGCAGATCCCGCAGGGCGGCGCGGTGCTGTCCGTCTTGCTCAGCCCGGATGCGAAGCTGCTCGCGACGGGCTGCGAGGACGGCCGCGCGAGCCTGTGGCGTACGGATGAGGGCATCCCGCTGCCGACCATCCGCAACCACTCCGCGCGGGCGCGCTCGGCGTTTTACAGCGCGGATGGGAAGCACCTGGTGACAACCGGCGAGGACTACACCGCGCTACACTGGATCTCCGGCCAGGTGCGGCCGAAGGGCGTGGCGCTGAAGCATGGGGCGAAGGTGGTGTGCGGCGTGTTTAATCCGGACGCCACGCGCATCCTCACGTGCGACGAGAGCGGCGTGGCGCAGCTGTGGGACGCGGCGACGGGGCGGCCGGACGGCGGCTCGCTGAAGCATGACGGCCACGCGAACTGGGTGGACTTCGCGCCCGACGGGCAGCGCTTTGTCGTGGCGGCGGATGGCGGCGCGAGCATTTGGAAAATCGGGGATCGCGCGCAGCCCACGGCGGTGATCCGGCATCCGGACGCGCCGAAGGCGGAGATCAAATGCGCACGCTTCAGCCCGAATGGCAAATGGATCGTCACGGCCTCCACGGATGGCACCGCGCGCCTGTGGGACGCCACGACGTTCCAGCCCGCCGCGCCGCCGATCAACCGCGGGGCCGCGGTGCTCTGCGTGCGGTTCAGCCCGGATGGCGCGCGGCTCGTCGTGGCGGGGGAGGATGGGCAGGCGGCGGTGTACGATACGGCCACGTGGCAGATCATCGGGATGCCGATCCTCATGCCCGGGCCCGTTTTTTCCGCCACGTTCACGGAGGATGGCCAGTTTCTCACCGTGTCCTCGCTGCTGTTGAATGCGGTGCAATTTTTCGACGTGAACACCGGCAAGCCCGTGGGCAACGGCGTGCCGATTCCGTCGCAGGCGACGTGCGTGGATTATCTCGTGCAGGACAAAGTAGTGGTGGTGGCGTGCGACGACGGCGCGGTGCGCGCGGTGGATTCGCCGTTCGTCGGCCAGGATGTGCCGGCGTGGATGTGCACCTTTGCCGAGGAACTGGCCGGGATGAAAAAGACGGGGCCGGAGACGTATGCGCCGGTGAGCTATAACCGCGCGCAGATCGAGGCGTTGCTCACGCCGGAACGGCAAAAGAGCGAGGAGGATTTTCCGAAGCTCGCGCGCTGGGTGCTCAGCACCGGCAATCAGCGCCACGGGATGCCGCGCTTTGTCAGCACGCTGGCGGACAACATCGTGAGCCGCGTGAACAGCAGCAGCGTGGACGGGCTCTTCGAATGCCAGGAGGCGATTGCCGATGACCCGCTGCTCTTCAGCGCGATCGCGCTCTACACACCGAACCGGCGGCAGGGGGAATTTCTCGCGGACCTGGTGCTCGGCATGAAGAATCCCGAACCGCTCGCGCGGGCGTATGCCGGCAGCACGCTCGTGGAGGCGGGGCGGAGTGAGGATGCGCGCCGGGTCCTCCAGCAGGTGCTCACCGAGGCACCGAATGATGCGCGGGTGCTGCGGCGCGCGGGGAAGGTGCATGCCCGCCTGGGGGACAAGAATGAATCGCGCGAGCTGTTTGCGAAGTCGCTCCAGCTTCAGCCGGACGATGCCAACACGCGGCGAGCCTTTGGCTGGGCCCTGTATGGTTTCCACGATCCGGCGGCGGCCGCGGAGCAATTCCGGGGGGCGCAGGACCTCGTCGGCGACATGAACGACGATCTGCTCGCCGGGGTGTGCCTGTGTTTTGCGGCCACGCACAAGGACGACGAGGCCAAGGCCGCCTATCGCAAGCTGCTGCTCATCGACCCCGCGTGGGCCGAGGCCGCGCACCTCGAACAACTTCGCGGCTGGACGTCCAAGGAACTCAGCGACCTCGAGCGGGTGCGCCAAACCACGGTGAAGTGATGAAGAAGATTTCCACCACCAAAGGCAGTCCGAAACTTGCGGCCGCGTGCGGGCCAAAGGCCCAGGATAGGCCAGCCCAGGGCAAGCGCGGCACGAGCGCCGCCCTGGGTTTCCGACAGCAAAAGGAGCCAAGCCCCAAAGGGGCGCGACAAAAAGTGCCGTCCGGTTCTTATTCCGCCCTTTCAGGGCTCGCCGCTTGTCATTCGTTGACCCAGGGCGTTGCCCTGGGCTGGCTTATCCTGGGCCTTTGGCCCGCAAGGCAGCGCGCCGCGCAAAAGTTCCGGACAGGCTTTGGATCTCTTGCACTTTGTCCGGCTCGTGCTCGCAACGGAGCCGTGCCCAGAGCTAATCCCGTAAATCCTGATAATCCTGAAATCCTGTGCCAAAGGGTGGGCGGAGATGGGGACAGGATTAACGGGATTAACAGGATTCAGGCTTCGTCCAGCGGCACCAAAAATCCGCGCCACGCGCGCGATCGGAGTCCGGCCCACATCTCGGTTGTTCAGCTATGAAAACACATCCCTCCGTCATCCGTATCCGCCCAAGGTCCTGCAGAGCGAACGCTCAACGTCGAGCGAAGACCGAACGTCGAGCGAAGGCTGAACGTCGAGCGAAGGCTGAACGTCGTTTCCGGCCCGAAGGGCCGATGGCCACTAGCCGGGGGCTTCAGCCCCCGGAACCAGCGGTGGTCCGATGCGCCGCGAAGTCGGCGCCGGAAAAGTTCGGGAATCATGGCGGCGGTCGTTCCGTCTCCGGCGCCGGCTTCGCGGCGCGCTCCCGCTCGTGCTCGTTCCGGGGGCTGAAGCCCCCGGCTAGTATCCGTCGGCCCTTCGGGCCGGGAACAACGATTGGCCTTTGTCATCACTTTGAAGGTTTGATACCGCGAAAAACGGAAGAAGGACGAGGTGCTTCGGTGGGTGGCGAACTCCGAGCGCCGGGCGAAAGCCAGCGGCTGGTCGCGGTCTTCACAAGGGACCATGGACGGAGTGCGGCAGGCGAAAGCCCACGCCGCCGGCGCCCTTCCCTGGGCGCGGCGATCCGCGCGGTCATCTTCCTCGGCCTGTGCGCGCTCCTCTCCTCGGCGCTGCTCGTGCGCGCGGCCGCCCTGGATCTCGGCGCGCCCTGCACCCGCACGCCGTACGATGCGTATCTCGGCCCGGTGTGGGAGGTGTTCCAGCGGCTCGGCGGCGACCAGCCCGACCGCGGCGTGGTGGAAAAGCTCGTCCAGCAGGGGCACGCGTTTCGGTACTATTTCAATCGCGACCAGCCCTACAAACCGCAGACGCCGGCGGAGACGGAGTCTTCGCGCAGCGGGGATTGCAAGGCGAAGTCGCTCTGGCTGGCGTCGAAGATGGGGACGCGGAAGGTGCGGTTTGTCATCGGGAAGGCGAAGCAGGTCTCGAACATGAGCCATGCGTGGTTGATTTGGGAGAGCCCCGAGGGGTGGCTAATCCTGGATGCGACGCTCTTCAGCCGGCCGCTGAATCCGGAGCGGGTGTCGTCGGATAGCTTTATCCCGACGTACTCCTACTCCAGCGGGGGGAAGTACGCGCATACGATGGGGGCGGCGCAGGGTGGGGGGAAATACGCGGATCATTTGTAGAGGGGCGGGCCAAGGTGGCTCCCGACTCCGTTCGGGAGTTTGAAACATCGCGCGCAGCGCCTATTTTGAGAAATGTTCGCCGGGGGCGAGCCGTCCGACAAAGACGCGCTGCGCGCGGTGCTTTAAACTCCCGAGCGGAGTCGAGAGCCACATTGGGCGCGACGCAGAGCGTCATGCCACCAAGGGGCCGTCTCAAAACTGGAGCCATCGGCCCGGCTTATCCCGTGGGGAAACGTGAGGGGCCTAAGTTATTCACCCAGCGGAAGCGCTTTTTCTCCTGCAATGCCGACGCCTGTAAATATGCGGGCGGGCGCGGGGCTGGCAGGCTGTCGCCATGCGGATGCAACGGGGCGGGCATCGATTTTGCTATTTGCCCGCACCTACCATGACTGACGCGCGCATCCTCCGCTCTTCCACTGCCATCGAACCGCTCGAAAGCCGTATTGCGCCAGCGCTGCTGGTGAACGGTGCCAACTTGCTCGGCGCCGGCGGGCCTTCCACGGGGGAAACCTCCGTGGGGGATCACGCTTCGCTCGTCGTGAAAGTCTCGGCGGGGCAGGCCATTGTGTGGTTTGACGGCGAAAACATCACCGGCATTTCCGTGGGCCCGGGGGTGAAGATGGACGTGTATGGCGGCGTGGGCATCCTGGTGCAGAAGCTGGACGGCACCCTGGAATTTGAGCGCGGCGACATCGTGGCGAACCTCACCAAGGACGGGCACCTGACGGATTCCGACAACGACCCGACGAATGGCGAGGACGGCGGCGTGCTGCTGGCGAACGACATCCTCGGCATCAATCTCCACAAGGCGAGCGGCTTCGGCGGGGCGCGCAACATCGTCACGGGCGGCTCGGTCAGCAATGTGACCGTCGAGGGCCAGCTCAATGGCATTTATGCGGGCGACAGCGTGTTCCGCACGGAATCGACCCTCGGCGGCGGCGGGACGGCCACGGCGAGCTTGTCCATCAACGGCCCGGGCATCGACATCAACCCGGTGACGCCGGGCTTGCAGGCGGACTTTGTGTTCCACAAGACCGGCTCCTCGTTCAAGGCGGGGGCGTCCATCGCGAATGTGAGCGTGGAGCAGGGCGAAAACCTCCAGATTTTCTCCGGCAGCGGCAGCCCCACGGGCACGGTCGTGGCGGGCACGGCGGTGGCGGGCGGCAGCATTTCCAATGTGTCGATCAACCTCGCCAAGGTGGTGACGAATTCGCCCGTGGGCACGCCGAGCTACTACATCCTCGCGGGCGACGGCGGCGACGGCAAGACGGCGGGCGCGGGCGGCTCGATCAGCAACCTGCTCGAGAAAAAATCCTCGGGCATCGCCATCGTGCACGGCGGCAACGGCGGCTTTGGCAATGGCGGCGCCGGCGGCGCGGGCGGCAGCATCGTGGGCTACGATGCGCAGAGCGCGAGCGGCAACTACGACGTGAAGAGCGGCAACGGCGGCCAGGGCACGCCGGGGGGCGCGGGCGGGCGCATCATGAATGCGAACTTTGCCAACAACACCCCGGTGGCCGGCGTGCTGCTGACGGCGGATTTCAACAAGGACGGCTACGATGACGTGCTGGTGGCGGACTCCGGCACGGGCAACATGGTCTTGAATATCAACCTGGCCGGCGGCGGCTACATGGCGCTGCCGCAGAATGGCAGCGACGCGATCATCCCGGCCGCGGGCGTGGGCCCGGTGGACGCGGTGGCGACGGACGCGGACGGCGACGGCAAGCTCGATGCCGTGGTGCTCTACGGCGACGGCACGATGGCGGCTTTCATCAACCAGGGCGGGGGCCTGTTCTACAAGGCGTCCGACGCGAAGTTTGCGTCGTTCGGCGTCTCGCTCGGCTATTCGCCGTCGAAGTTCACCCAGCTCTCGCCCGGCTCCAGCATTTACGCGGTCGCCGAAAACGCGGACGGCAAAGGCACGCTGCACGGCCTGAGCTTTGGCGTGGAATCGACCGGGGCGAAGCTCGATGCGTTCCCGATCACCATCAAGTACAGCCGCCCGATCGCGGACGTGGAGCAGAGCTATGTCGGCCTGGTGGACGGCGCGATCCAGAAGTTCCAGTTCGCCTTCAAGGACAACCAAAAGGGCCTGGTGGCCACGGACGCTTTCCCGACGACGATCCTCACCACGGGCGGTCTCGATGACCTGGAGATCGATGCCTCCGGCACGCGCCTGCTGGCGCTGAGCTCGATTGGCAAACAGGTGGGCATTTACGACATCAGCGGCACGAAGGGCGTGGGCCGGGAAGTGGTGTCCCTCTCGGATCTCGAGGGCAAGCCGACGTCGGTCAAATTCATCAACGACGGGGACCCGAACACCGCGGACGACTTCGTGGTGCTGAGCAACTCGGTGGACGGCTCGCAGTTTACGCTGGTGGCCGCGCCGCCGGAATCGACGCCGCTCGCCCCGTACACCGAGGCCACGCAGTTCTCCAGCAAGACGATCTTCCGGAATTTCGAGATCGTGAAAAACAAGGACAGCGCGCCGAGCATCGCCGCGATTGCCGGGCCGCTGGATAAATTCACGGAGATCCAGGACTTTGTCTCCACGCAGGATTTCGCGCTGCCGTTTGCCAGCAAGCAGCTGACGCTGGTCACCGGCAAAGGCGGCACGGGCCTGGACGTGGGCACGAAGCTCGGCAAGGGCGGCGCGGGCGGCTCCTTTGTGAACGTGAACGCGGTGGCGCAAACCATCACGCTCATCGCCGGCAACGGCGGCGACAGCAACAACGGCGCGGCGGGCGCCGGCGGCTCCATCACCAATGCGGTGACGGCCACGGCGTCGAAGGTCAACGGCGTGACGAAGATCACCCCCGGCAGCTTCAAGGCGGTGGGCGGCGACTCCGTGGTGCCGGTGCTCGCGGCGAGCGCGGCGCTCGATCTCAACCTGGGCAACGGCGGCACGCCGCAGGGCTCCGGCGGCAAATCCGCCAGCGGCGGCGCGGGCGGCGACCTCGCGGGGATTACGATCCTCCAGTCCGCGGGCGACGTGCATCTCACCACGGGCAAAGGCGGCGACGGCAAGGGCGGCAACGGGGGCAAGGGCGGCAGCGTGAATCGCCTCGATGTGACCGCCGGGAATGGCGGCCTGAATTTGATCACCGGCGCGGGCGGCCTGGCGACGGCGCTGGGCGGCAATGGCGGCGCCGGCGGCAGCATCAATAATGTGGACTTCACGCTCTCGCTGGATGGCGAAGTCGAGGCCCTCGAAGAATCCTACACGGTGGCCATCAGCACGGGCCTCGGCGGCGCCGCGGCGAACGGCCTCGGCGGCGCGGGCGGCGACATCACCAATTCCACGCTGGAACTGGATCCATCCAACATCACCATCCCGGACAATAACGCGATCCCGCCGATCATCGATCCGCACCGCGACAGCACCGTGTATACGAACATCACCGCGGGGGATGCGGGCGCCGGCTCCAAGGGCGGCGGCATCGGCGGCAACATCCGCGCGGTGGACGTGACGATCCTCTTTGACGAAATCATTGGCAATACCCTCTACGAAAACCCGGCGGCCGTGCAGATGCAGGCGGGCCGCGGCGGCGATTCGTCCACCGGCAACGGCGGCGCGGGCGGCGTCATCGCCTTGGCGAAGCCGATCTCCGGCGTCACGGGCTTTGACCTTGATTCCTCGCCGACGGCCTTCGCGGCGCTCCAGCTCATCGGCGGCGCCGGTGGCAATGGCGGCGCGGCGGGCGGCGCGGGTGGCGGTGTCTCCGGGCTCATCGCGCAGAATGCCGCGGCGCATGGCGATGGCACGTTCTCGCGCACGCAATTGACCGGCGCGTATCTCGAAGCGGGCAAGGGCGGCGAAGGCGGCACCGGCGTCGGTGGCGCCGGCGGCACGGTGACGAACAATCTCATCGGGGTGAATGGCGGCATCCTGTTTGCCTTTGGCGGCCTGGGCGGTGGCTCGGTGAATGCCAAGGGCGGCGCGGGTGGCGCGGTGACGAACAGCGAGTTTGGCCTGGTGGCTTCCGGGGCGCCGATCGGCATGCAGATCGAAGGCGGCACGGGTGGCGTGGGCAAACTCGGCGGCGGCGCCGGCGGCATGCTCTCGGGCCTCCGCCTCAATACGCCGGAGAGCACGAACAGCATCTCCGCGGTGCTCCTGGGCGGACACGGCGGCGCGGCGACTTCGGCCCTCGGCGTGGGCGGCAAAGGCGGCGACATCGCCAACATCACGCAGGCGAAGGACTACAACAGCTCCATCAACCTCGTGGAGGCCGGCAACGGCGGCGACAACGCGCTGGGCAAGGGCGGCGCGGGCGGCAATGTGCTGAACATCAAAACCGTGGGCTTCTTCGGCCGCCCGAGCAACTTCCAGGGCGACCAGCTCGGGGTGTTCGACGGCTCGGAGCCGCAGGGCGTCTTCTCCGGCCGCGGCGGCGACGGCGCGACCGACGGCGTGAACGGCTCCATCTCGGGCGTCATCGCGCGGCAAATCGCCGCGATGGGCGCCGCGATGGATACCGCGACGCACCTCTTCGCGGTCGCGAGCAAGATCAGCAACGTGACCGCGGCCGTGATCGGCTTCGACCACGACTTCGACGGCGTGTTCGACACGCAAGGCGCGCCCGGCGCATCGCCGAGCAGCGTGGTGCCCGTGGATGGCTTCATCCTCGCCGCCGCGCTCTCGAAGGTGACCGGGGCCCGGCAGGCGTTTACGTTCCTGTCGTAAGGCGCAACGATCGCCGCCGCCGGGAGGCGGCGGACGGCGCAAGCATTCTCAGGACGGCGGCGAGAAATCGCCGCCGTCCTTTTTTGCGGAGGGGGGGGGAGCATCGGCGGCGCCCGTTGGTGGCGTGACGCTGTGCGTCGCGCCGAGCTGGGGTGATCGGGAGGATAGGACCGATAGGTCCCATGGGACGCATCGGTCCTATGAAAAGCCCGTCCGCGCCTTCGAGCATTTTCAGGACGGCGGCGAGAAATTCGCCGCCGTCCTTTTTTGTGGAGGGGCGGAGCATCGGCGGCGCCCGTTGGTGGCGTGACGCTCTGCGTCGCGCCGAGTTGGGGTGATCGGGAGGATGGGACCGATAGGTCCCATGGGACGCATCGGTCCTATGAAAAGCCCGTCCGCGCCTTCGAGCATTCTCAGGACGGCGGCGAGAAATTTGCCGCCGTCCTTTTGCTGGGTGCAGATCGGTGAGCGTGCCGCTGCCGAGCCCAACTTCGTCGGAGGTCGGGCCGAGGCGGTTCTTGGGGGCGGCTCTTGGGGGCGTGACGCTCCGCGGCGGGGCTGACCGGCCCGAAGGGCCGACGGATACTAGCCGGGGGCTTCAGCCCCCGGATCACGGACGGGCGGGAATGCGCCGCGAAGTCGGCGCCGGAAACCTTTCGCCATCAGAACAGATATTCTTCCGTCCATTCGATCCCGTGCTTTTCCAGCAACGCGATGTACTCCTCGCGAAAGGTCCGCGCTCGGTGATGCTCATGCTGATTGCGCACGTACTCGCTGACGGCATCCAAATTCGAGGCACTGACGGTGAAAATGCCGTATCCATCCTGCCATCCAAACGGCAGAATCCCGATCTCTTGATGCACCCATTTGGAACTCCGCCCTTTGAGATCACCGACGACCTTGGCCACGCCATGGATGGGTTTGAGGCTGAGCAAGAGATGGACGTGATCCCCATACCCGCAGACCGCGAGCGCCTTCCCGCCAATGGCATGCAGGCAGCCGCCAAGATAGGAATAGAGCCGTTGTTCCCAATCCGCGGCAATCAGGGATTGGCGATCCTTGGTTCCGAAAACGAGGTGGTAATAGAGGGAGGAGAAAGTGGAACCCATGCTTCGATTACTTCGCATTTTCGGCCTTGGGACAAGCTCGGGCGCCAGCGAGATCCGGAAATGATTTCGGCCATCGCTCCGTCTCCGGCGCCGACTTCGCGGCGCATTTCCATTCGTCGTTGATCCGGGGGCTGAAGCCCCCGGCTAGTGGCCGTCGGCCCTTCGGGCCGGAAACGACATTTGACGCTCGCGCATCGATCTGTCGGGTCGGAAGCCGTTTCCAACATTCGATCTGCCGGGTCGGAAGCCGTTTCCAGCATTCGATCCGTCGGGTCGGAAGCCGTTTCCAACATTCGATCCGTCGGGTCGGAAGCCGTTTCCAACATTCGATGTGTCGGGTCGGAAGCTGCTTCCAGCATTTGCTCCGCGGCCCGACGTTCTCTCGCCTGCCGCCTTGGCTCGCTTTTTTTAGAGCGAATGCCAAAAGTCGCTTCCGGCCCGAAGGGCCGACGGACACTAGCCGGGGGCTTCAGCCCCCGGATCACGGACGGGCGAGATGCGCCGCGAAGTCGGCGCCGGAAACCGAATCGGAAATTACTTTTGGCAACCGCTTTAACAGGTTGCTGAAAAAAGGCTGTTTTTCAAAAGCATCGAGAGCGGTGAGGTTTTATTCAAAAATCGACGCTCTAAAATGCCCGCCAGCGCGTTTTTCGCCCCCACCCCGCTGGCGGATCATTCCCGCGAAATTTCACAGAATCATTTTCCAGCAGCCTGTTAAACCCCGACGCAGAGCGTCGGGCCACAGATGGGGCGGCGCTGGCGCTCGATGGCGCGCCTCTGGGGCAGGCCCCGACGCGCCCGCCCGCAACTTCCCCACTAATTTTCTCAATTACTGGACCTTTACAGGAACCCGTAGCTTGGTTACGGAGAGCCACCCGGAAATCCTACGTATACACAATAATTTCGCCATGACCACCCTGACGCCTGAGCAAGCCCGTGCACAACTCGACCAGCACCTCCGCGAGGTGATCGCCTGGCATTTTTCCCCCGAGTCGGGCTGCCCGTTCTGGCTGGAGTGGGCGGCGAAGAATTTCGACCCGCGGAAGGAGATCCAGACGATCGAGGACGTGAAGAAGTTCCCGCACTTCCAGGATGAATGGCTGCGCGACTTGCAGCCCGAGGTGTGGGTGCCGGCGGCCTTCCAGGGGAAGCCCTTCAATATTTTCGAGACCGGCGGCACCACCGGCATGCCGAAGCAGCGCATCGGCTGGAACGACTACAAGGTCGATTACTCGGAGTTTTCCGACAAGATCAGCGACGAGCATTTCCCGCGCGGCGGCGCCTGGCTGATGATGGGCCCCACCGGCCCGCGCCGGCTGCGGCTGGCGATCGAGCATCTCGCGAATGTGCGCGGCAGCTCGTGCTACTTCATTGATCTCGACCCGCGCTTTGTGAAAAAGGTGATCTCGAACAAGCAGTTCGACGTGGCCCGCCAATACATGGACCACGTGGTGGACCAGGCGGCGATGATCCTGAAGCACCGGAAAGTGTCCGGCCTGTTCACCACGCCGAAGCTGCTCGAGGCGCTGGCGGAGAAGGTGGATATTTTCGAGGCGGGCATCCGCGGCGTGTTCTGCGGCGGCACGACGATGCTGCCGCAATACGTGCGCTTCATCATCGAGGAAGTGCTGGAAGGGCGCATCGGCTTTTACCCGACGTACGGCAACACGCTGATGGGCCTCGCCGCGAGCGTGCCGCTCACGCCGGCGGACCAATTCTCCGTGACCTACTACGCGCCGCAGCCCCGCGCCGTGCTGCGCGTGGTGGACCCAAAGGACACCGCGCAGACGGTGGACTACGACACGTGGGGCCGCGTGGAACTGACGACGCTGACGAAGGAATTTTTCATGCCCCGCTTCCTGGAGCGCGACGAAGCCCTCCGCCGCCAGCCCCGCGCGCCGTACGCGTGGGACGGCGTGGCCGAGGTGCGGCCGTTTGGGGCGATGGAGAAGACGATTGTGGAAGGCGTGTACTAGGCGGTTCACCAAAGAGAGCGCGTCTAATGTGGCTCCCGACTCCGTTCGGGAGTTTGAAATCATGGCGCGCAGCGCCCAGTTTTTTGAACCGCAGGATACGCACGAACGCCTCACAAAAGAGGCGCTACGCGCTGTGCTTCAAACTCCTGAACGGAGTCGGGAGCCACAGTGGGCGCTACTTCTTCCCCTTCTCGTACACCATCCGCAGCTCGCTCATCACGGCCTGGCCGAGATCGAAGAGCTCGCCGTATTTGCTCGTGCCGTCTTTCAGCTCCGATTGCTCGACATCGAGCACGCGCACGCCGTCGTAGGTGAGCAGGTAAAACCGCACGTGGCCGGGGGCGGGGTAGGGGAACTCTTGCGTCGGCGTCGCGGCGGCGAAATGCCGGTTGGCCACGAGGACCATTTTCACGGCCGCGAGGCGCACGGATTCATGCGCTTCGCCGCCGATGACGTTGAAGTTCGTATTGGTATACAGGCTCGCCACGCCCGAGGACCCCGCGAAGACCGTGGCGATCGCCGGGCCGGTGGGCCAATCCATGAGCACGCCGTAGACGAGCGGGAATTGATCCGTCGGCGCCTTGTGGATCTTTGCAGCCGGGGTGGTGAGCGCCTGCAGCCGCAGCTCCTGGCCGGCTTTCTCCGGGTCTTTCTTCGGCGGCGGCGGCGGCGCCGTCTCGCTGCGCGCGGGGAGCGAAGCCATCATTCCGAGCAGGCAGAGGAGGCGGAAGAGGTTGCGCATGGTGGATCGGGGCGGCAGGATGAAACGGCGGGCGGTGGACGGCAATGCTGGAGCCACATTGGGCGCCCTCCCGCTTCACTTCGCCTGCAGCTGCTCGCGCAGCCACCCGGGGCGATTCGTGGTGACGCCATCCGCCCCGGCTTCGGCTTGCTGTTTGGCCACGGCGGGATCGTCCACCGTCCAGGTGAAAAGCTTCAGCCCGGCGGCTTTGGTCTCGGTCATGAACTCCTTCGAAATCGGGGCGTCGAAATTGAGATCGAGGCCGTCGAAGTGGTTCGCTTTCGCCTTGGCCACGAGCGGGGCGAGCACGGGGGCGGCGCCGGTCTTCGCATCCTTTTTGAAGGCGGCGAGGAAGTAGTGATCCAGCTCGGGCAGCGCTTGCTTCGAGGCGGCGAGCGCTTTTTCGTTGAAGCTGATCACGCACATCGCTTTCGCGGGCTGGCCCGAGGCTTTCACCACGCGCGCAAATTCCGGGACGATCTCCGGTCCGCACTTCAGCTCCAGCACGGCGCGCTTGCCCGCGGGGATCGTGGCCAGCACGGCCTCCAGCGTGGGGATGCGCTCGCCTTTGAACTCCGGGCCTTTCCATTCGCCGACGTCGAGCGCCTGCACATCGGCCCACGAGAGGGCGGAGATTTTTTGGTTCGTCTTGCCGATGCGCTTGGTGTCGCCGTCGTGGAAGACGATGAGCTTGCCGTCCGTCGAGAGCCAGAGATCCAGCTCGATCGCGTCGGTGCCCTGCGCCCACGCGAGCTTGAACGAGGCGAGCGTGTTTTCCGGGGCGTCGTGCGAGGCGCCGCGATGTCCGATGATTTCCACCGCCGGCAGTGTGCCCGGGAGCGACGTGGCCAGCAGCAGGAAAGTGAGGGCGGCAAAGCGAGAGGAAGTCGGCATGCGGGGACGGCAGCAGGCCACCTCGCGCCGGGCAAGTCCGCGGAGGTGAAAAGTAGAGGACGGATGGGACGGACAAGCGCGGAGCCTTGGGGGCGTGAGGCTCTGCGGGGCGCCCAATATGGCTCCCGACTCCGTTCGGGAGTTTGAAGCATCGCGCGCAGCGCCTATTTTGTGAGGTGTTCGTGCGTGGCGAGTGATTTGAAAGAATGGGCGCTGCGCGCTGTGGTTCAAACTCCCGAACGGAGTCGGGAGCCACATTGGACGCGGCGCTCCCGTGCGGAGGCGCGCTGAAAAATCCGCCATCCGCCATCCGCCATCCGCCATCCGCCATCTCAGCTACCCGCCCAACTCGGCGCGCACTTTCTCCAGCAGGGCTTTGGTCGCGCGGGTGCCGGCGTATTCGTCGAGTTGATCGCCGCTGTATTCCACGCCGACGTAGCCGTGGTACTTGGCGGCGAGGACGATCTTCATCATGCGGCGGTAGTCGGTGTGCGACTCGTTGCCGTCGGCGTCGAAGTCTTGCGACTTGGCGCTCACGCCGCGGGCGAAGGGCATCATTTCCTCCACGCCCTGGTAGCGGTCGTACTCCACGCCTTTTTCCTTATCGATCGTGAAATTGCCGAAATCGGGGAGCGTGCCGCAGTTGGGCAGGCCGACTTTTTTGATCGTCGCGGCGAGCCACGCGCCGTTCGAGGAAATGCCGCCGTGATTTTCCACGATGACGTTGAGCCCGAGCGTGGCGGCGAATTCGCTCAGGCGATGCAGGCCATCGGCGGCGCGGCCCATCTGCTCCTCGGGCGTGCCGGTGGATTTCGCATTTACCCGGATGCTGTGGCAGCCGAGCGTCCTGGCGGCTTCGGCCCACTGGTAGTGATTCTCCACGGACTCCTTGCGCTTGGCGTCGTCGGCGTCTCCGAGGTCGCCCTCGTGGTCGCACATGATGAGCACGCTCGTGACGCCCTCGCCCTCGGCGATCTTTTTCAACTCGGCCACGTAGGCGGCGTCCTTCGCTTTATCCATCCAGAATTGGTTCACGTACTCGCACGCGGTGATGCCGAATTCCGCCTTCGCGATTTTGGGGAAATCGAGGTGCGTGATCTTTTTCGCAAACAGCGCGCGGTGCAGCGACCACTCGGCGAGCGAGATTTTAAACAGCGGCTTCGTCTCCGCCGCGGACGCGAGGGCGGGGGCGACGCAGGCCGCGCCGGCGACGGCCGCGGAGCGCTGGAGAAATTGGCGACGAGAGAGATCGGTGTTCATGGTGAGGAGCACGTTTTGGGCGGTGGGCTACGGATTCAAATTCATCACGCCGTCGGCATCCAGCGGCAAAATGGGGTTCCAGGCGACTTCCCAATAGTAGCCATCCGGGTCCGTGAAATAGCCGCTGTGCCCGCCCCAAAAGACGTCCTGTGCGGGCTTCACGATTTTGCCGCCGGCGCGCTCCGCGTGGGCGAGGACCTCGGCGACCTCGTGCTTTTCACGGACATTGTGGGCGAGGGTGATGCCGCCGAAGCCGGTGCGTTTCGGGGCGACGTCGGGGCCGATATCGGCGGCCAGGTGCTCCAGCGGGTAGAGCGAGAGGCGCACGCCCGAGGTGCTGAAAAACGCCACCGGGCCGCCGTCTTCGTAGGTGGTCGGCCAGCCGAGGCCGTCGCGGTAGAAGCGCACGGAGCGTGGGAGATCCGACACGCCGAGGGTGAGGAGGGTGATGCGCGGTTCCATGGTCATGCGCGGGATGGCACCGGGCGGGGTGGGGGGAGTCAATGGGCAAGTCCCCGCCAGGCGAATTTTGGGCGAACTGGCCGAGTGCACCGTGGCGCGTGAGCGCCCCTTTGAATGGTCATCCCAAGCTCGCTCAGGATGACAATTTAATGGGCGCTGCCGCGCCAAAGAGAGGCGGACGGTTTCCTGAAGTTTTGGCCCCTTACGCCCCCCCTGGCATCATGCTAAAGAATGATACCCTCCACCCCCGGATAGGCTAGGATTCTCCTGTCATGAAAACCATCCGCAATCTTGTCCTTACCTTGCTTTTCGCCACCGCGGTGAGCGTCAGCGTCTCGGCCGCCGATGTCGCGCCCGCAGCGCCGAGCCTCACCGATGTGCTCAAGTACAAAGGGCCGAACATGCTCATGTTTCAGCCCACCCGCATGCACTCCGCGCATACGCTGGATGCCACGCACATCCGGTTTGGCGATGGCAGCGTGCGGCCGGGCGAGCAGCGCGGGGTGATGCTCGTGGTCTACGCCGCCAAGGCGAACCAGGACGGCACCCACAACATTTTATATCAGGACTTCCATTTCCTCACCAACCAGGGTTCGCCGGTGCTGAATTTCGCGGACTTCAAGCCCGGCCGGGATGTGCCGGGGGCGATCGATCCGGAGAACCGCGTGGCGATTATCGCGGTGCTCATCGGGCTGCTGCGCGATGCGCGGACCGGGGATTTTCATCCCGCCGCGCTCCCGCCGGTGGATTCGTTTTCGCTGCAAATCACGCCGGGGGATACGGGCGCGGGCTTGCTGCTGCCAGCGGTGCAGAAGATCCGCTCGGCGGCGATGCGGCTGTGAGGGGGCTTAATGTGGCTCCCGACTCCGTTCGGGAGTTCAAAGCCCAGCGCGCAGCGCCCATTCTGTCAGGCGTTCGTGCGTAGCGAGCGGCTCAAGAACTGGGCGCTCCACGCGATATTTTCAAACTCCCGAACGGAGTCGGGAGCCACATTGGGCGCGCCCGCTACACCCGTTCCTTAAACGGCTCGAAGCCGAGCTCGAAATAGTTGGCGGAGTTTTCCATCACGCTCGGGAGGGAGCCGAGGAAGCTGTCCCACTCCTGCAGGTTGGAGTACTGCGTTTCCCACAGCACGAAGACGGCGCCGGGCACGACGTTGGAGGGCTCGATGAGCACGCGGATGTCTTTTTCCCAATCCGGGATGCGCACGTAGCCGAGCGCGGCGGGCTTTTCCACCAGCGCGTTGTGGGAAAACTGCGCGAGCCATTGGTCGCGCGCCTCGACCGTCTCGAACTTGCCGTGCACGTGGCACGAGAGCGTGGTCAGCGTTTTCTCGTCGAAATCCATCATCCCGTAAAAGCGGGTGAGCGATTGCTGGATCACGTTCCAGTCGCCCTGCGTGCGGGCGTTGCGCACGCCGAGCTTTACGCGTTCGGCGTTGCGGAGGAGCGTGCCGTTGTCGCCGAAGAAATTCGCGCGCAGCTCGTAGTCGAACAGCTCGTCGAACCGGCGCAGGCGCAGCTGCTCCGGCCGCAGTGGCAAGCCGGTCTTCTGGTCGCACAGCTTCGCGCCAAATTCCTCCAGCTTCGCCGCCTGGTAACCCAGCGGCGCGGGAAAGGGGACATCAACGTGGACGCCAAAAATCTCAATCGGGACAATTTCCATGGGCGCGCGAACGTAGGCAGAATGTCGCGTTGCGGAAGCAATTTTGTGACGGGGGTGTCGAAGCGGCCTCCGGCCGCTTTTGAGGTCGGGGGCGGCGTCTTTGGAGGACGCCTGGGACGGCCCCCCTTGGTGGCGTGACGCTCTGCGTCGCGCCCCAGTAGGAAGCTGCGCCCAAAGTGGCTCCCGACTCCGTTCGGGAGTTTGAAACAATGCGCGCAGCGCCTATTTTGTGAAGCCTTCGTGAGTAACGAGCGGTCCAAAAAATGGGCGCTGCGCGCATTCTCAAACTCCCGAACGGAGTCGGGAGCCACTTTGGGCGCGACGCAGAGCGTCCCGCCACCAAGGCTCCGCGCCGCCGCCTCCAGAATTTCTCCTCTCCTCCCACTTTTCGATTTGCACGCCGCGCGCGCCGCCCCTATTCTCGCCGACTCTCTGGGCGATGGTGTAAAGGCAGCACAGGTGACTTTGACTCACCTAGTCTAGGTTCGAATCCTAGTCGCCCAATGGGTTTTCGGAGCTCGTCGGCTTCGCTGTTTCCCCGTCCGTGACGCGCCAAGCCATGCGCACGAGGAGGATGGCCGTCAATGGAAAGAGACCGCGCGAGGGTTTCACGTCGGCCGAGCTAGCCGTCATCATGAGGAGCGTGATGGGCAACGCCATCGTGTAACACAGGGTAGCAAAGTGCTTTCGCGGAAAGATCGCGGGCCACTTGGAATCGGGGCGGGGTTTCGAGAGGGCCCAGTAGCCCTGGGCGATCAGGAGGCAATTCGCGAGGAAGGCGGGGCAGGCCCACCCCACCGGCAGGAAGGCGATGTGCAGCGCTCCGAATCCCAGGACGGCATAGAGTGCGGCCAGGGCGAGAAACAGGGAGCGCAGCTGCGACATGCCCCGATGCTGGGAGAAGAATGCCGACTGGGGAAGGGGAAAAGGAGGGTAAAAATGGTAGCAAACGGTAGCAGAAAAACGCGGAAACCCGCATCGATCCAAGAAACGGCGCACGCTTCGAATCCTAGTCGCCAAATGGTTTGTAAATAGCTTTGGTGGAATGATTTACTTGGTATGCTGTGGTGCCTTTTTGAGGCTCAAATCACGTTTTTTGCCCCACCTCCTGCCTCTTAGACGGCTCATTCTGGCGTTCGATGTTCTGGGGCGGTCGCTCCACTACTTCCGCGCTCCCCGCACGGTGCGACGGGGGTTGGCGGTCAACTTCTGGACGCCCTCTTTATCCCCCGTGACTTGAATCGTCGCGATTTTTGGCAGTTCGACTATATAAGAAGGGTCCTTGGCCTGGCGATAAGGGTGTGGGAGCCCGGTGATTCTCTCGAAGAGCCACGGAAAGATCGCCTCGCGCGCATCGAGCGTGACGCTAGAAACCTCGGGATCGCGCCAGGTGAGCTCCACATGCACATACGGTTGGCTGGCGCGCGTGATGTCAAACGCCGTCCGCCCCTCGGGCATCGCCCTCACTTGGGTGAGCTCGTATTCCACGGTGGTGCCGTCCGGCTGCTCAAGGGCGCAGAGAGTAAAGTGATCGAAAGCCGTGCTCTCGTGCCAGGTGAGCGCGCGGTGCAAGCGCCCATGCGACCAGTGCAGAAAGGTCCACTCTTCGTAGTCGAGATGCCGGCCGGAACTGCGATACACGCGCACGAACGAGCCGGCCATTTTCGGCGGATTTTGGCTCTCAGCGAGCAGGTGGAGCTGGCGCGCCTTCGCGTCGAAGCGCAGCAAGGCATAGTCCTGATAGTAGCGCTCCACGTCGCAGGCCACCAGGACCTCCGGCACGCCATCGCCGCTGTAATCGCGCAGCTGAAAAGGCACCGCGGCCGGGGTGATGGGCAGTTCATCGTGCTCCGTGGAAGTCCATCCCTGGCGGCGCCACAGGGGATCGATCTCCCAAAGCCCACGCACCTGCCACGAACCGTCTTTCCATTCCACAAACGCCACCCGGTTGGGCGGCGGGGAAAGTTCCTTCTGTGGGAAGGAAATGAGCGCGAAGCAATCGCCGGTGCCAAAGAGATCGCCGTGGAGCGCGTACAAGCCGCCGCGCACATTGCGGCCTCGCGGGGCGGCCCCGGCCCGCGTGGGCAATTCATCCAGCGCGGGAGCCAGTTGCCGGAACAGCGCTTTCTTTTCCGCGGGGGTATGGGGCAGGGGAAGGGTGAGCTCCGCCGCGACGGGTTGCCAGCGCAAGGAAGATTCGGCGTGCGCGAAGCAGCCGCTCCAAGCCAGTAATGCCGCGAGCGGCCAGGGTGACAGACGCATCATGCCTCACACTACGCGAAGGAGCGGTTGAGTCTTGCAGGAAGGGAACGGCAAAAATGGTAGCAAACGGTAGCAGAAAAATGTGGGAACCCGCATCAATACGGTAAACCGCACATCCTTCGAATCCTAGTCGCCCAATGGGTTTTCGGAGGTGTGGCGAGGCGATTTCGGGCCGCGTGCCTCGGCAGGCCAAAGGCCTGGGATAAGCCAGCCCAGGGCAACGCCCTGGGTATACGATATAAAACGGACCAAAGCCCTGGAGGGGCGGGATCAGAAACTCGGCCCAACCGAGAGCCAGCCCAGTATTTTTAGGCCGCCCCGTTGGGGCTGTGGATCTTTTTGGGTTGCGGACCCAGGGCGCTGCCCTGGGCTAGCTTATCCTGGGCCTTTGGCCCGCAAGACACCGTTCCTGGCTAATAGGGCTAATAGGGCTAATAAGACGAATAGGACCAATAGGACCAATAGGACCAATAGGACCAATAGGACCAATAGGACCAATAGGACCAATAGGACCAATAGGGCTAATCGCGGATTCCGATCAGGCGGATGAGTCCTGGTGTGGTGAGTGATGAATGCGCTTCTAAGGTCCTGCGTGCTCCGGCCCGGAGGGCCGATGGATACTAGCCGGGGGCTTTAGCCCCCGGATCACGGATGGGTGGGGATGCGCCGCGAAGTCGGCGCCGGAGACGGGGCGA
>Ga0207639_10000013_pt1:0-50000 | contig 293084 bp, 320 predicted proteins | sample KBSCornC32_FD_184299 | JGI IMG/M metagenome (GOLD analysis project Ga0207639, IMG submission 184299) | Corn rhizosphere microbial communities from Kellogg Biological Station, Michigan, USA - KBS Corn C3-2 (SPAdes) (version 2) | ecosystem: Host-associated > Plants > Roots > Rhizosphere...
GAGGAGTGCATGGCGGCCATCGGGGTGGGAAAAGGCGACCGCACGTCGACTTTCCCGGATTGACGATTGCCGGCGGTTGCGCAGACCTCCGGCGCCCGCGGCAGGAGGAGCACAGCTCAGACTCCCGCAGGGATAAGGTCAGTCGGCGTTGGCTCTGTCGACCCTACCCGTTGGCCGCTACATCAACTCATGATGACGTTGACGGTCGCACATCATCGCGATTTCGGCAAGCTTGTCAAGACTTTTTTCCACTGCGACCGAAAATCCTGATGCGGCTCGGCTCTCCGTGGGGCGGAGGCGCCGTCGCCTCCGCTATTCGTCTGACGGTGCGAGCGCCAGCACCGCCGCGATCGCGTCGCGCGAGAACACCTTCGCGTTGATATCGATCTCGCGTCCGCCGTCGACCTTCACGACCAGTCGCAGAGGCCCGTTGGACGCGGACGCGCGAAAGCTGACGTGCGCCGCTCGAATTCCTCGCCGCGGCACTTGCGACGATGAGAAGAGGCTGCGGAAGTACAACGTGTCTTTGGTGATTACGATCCGGAACCGAGCGATCCAGATGAAGCAGAGGACGGCGCCCGCGGCAACTAACGCGGCGATCTGACGTGCACCCGCATCGCGCCATCGCGACGCCATCAACACGAACGGGATGCCGAAGATGACGCCGAAAACGATGTAGGTCGAGGCGATAGCGCGGTAAACGCGCGTCCTCGTCCGAGTTGAGCTCACTGCGTCACCCGAACCGCATCCGCCGCACGGCATCGGCCGTGAAATCGCGAAGAAGCTCCGCGACGGAAATTCGGAACGCGCGGCTGATCTGCAGCACGATTGTCAGGCTGGGCACCTTCGTCCCACGTTCCAGATCGCTGGTGTAGGTGGTCGTGATCCCGGCCGCTTCCGCGAGCTGTTCCTGCGTCCAGCCGGCGGCGAGGCGAAGCTGCCGGACGCGCTTCCCGAAGATCTCAGCCTCGATCGCCACTCCGGGTTGAGCATCAACTATCGTTGATATAAACTCCATCGTCGATAGTTGATATCGGCCCGTGGCTGAAAGACCACCAAAGGAGTCATCGCATGTCCCGTTCCGCCATTCGTCGCCTCTTCCGGCAGCCGAAACAGACCTATACGATATCGGCCGCCGCGCGGTTGTTCGGGATGCCTGCGAAGGAACTCCAGGGCTGGATCGATTCGGGCGAAATCGAGGCAGTCGAGACGGCTCGCGGCCTCGTCCTTCCGTGGGAGGAGGTCGTCTTCTTCGGCATGGATTTCTGGTCGCAGGCGGTCGTCGAGGAGGCGCTTGGGGTTGATCTCGCGGCGGCGATTCCGGAATTGGTGCGGCTGACGGAGTTGAATGTGCGATTGCCACGGATCGAAGTTACGGCGCTCGAACGAGTTGCCGGGCGTGAAGGGCGCACGATTGATGCGGTGCTTGCGTCGGAGTTGCTCGACTTCGTGTCGGCGGAAGCGGCGTGGTTGTCGCGCGAGATTCCCGGGTTCGCCGATGCATTGAGCTGGCCGGCGCCAGCGCTAACGGTGTCGCGCGCCTGATTGTCGGTGTCGCGTGCGAAATTGTCCGTGCCGCGCCGGCGCTGGCACGTGTCGCGAGCGAAATCTCGCTCGTGGGAACGGAAATGTCACTCGTGGCGAGGGAAATCCCACCCGTGGGAAGACGAACAGACGGTGTCGCGCGGCGCGCGACGGCGTTAGCAGGCCGCGCGACACTCGTCGCGAGCGGCACGCCAAGTGTCATGCCGTGCGCGACAGCGACAAATCCGCCCGCGGCACCGGCGGAGAGCGGCGCGACAGCGGTAGGAACGCGAGCGGCCGCGTCATGGCGGCGCGCAACCGTGTCGGCGCCGCGCGCGGCGGCGACACTTGCGCACGCGCCAAGGTTCGCGCGCGGCGCGGCTGTGACAATTTCGGGCGCGACGACGAGCGGCGGCGCGGCGCCGCCGGCTCATCGAAACCGCCGCCCGACCATCAGGGCGCAACTAAACGAGCTGCAAGTCGGTTTTCCGAAAGTCGTCACCGCGGCAGAGAAGCGGCTGGCCCGCCATCGCTGCGATCGCGTACGTCATGCAGTCGCCGAAGTTCAACGCGGCAGGATGACGGCCCTTGCCGAAGCGCCCGTATGCGTCGACCGCCCGCTGCCAGTGGAGATTCGTGAACGGGACGATCTCGATCCCGGTCTCCTCGAAAAACCGTAGAAGCAGGCCGGTAGCATTCTTTTCAAAGCGGCTCGTGAGGACCAGCCCCGTCTCCGCGGCCGTCGGTGCGCCGATCCCTGCAAAGTCGGCGTCCAGGATCGCCGACAACAACTCCTCGGCTCCGGACTCCTGAAGGAGGATCGCCACAACCGCCGAGCTGTCGATGATCAAACACCACCTCGGCCATACCCCAGAATTCGCTCGCGCTCCCGCTTGGTCATCGGCCGTCCGCGATGTTTGCGGGGAATGTTCGGCCAAACCTCTTTCTCCAGGAAGTCGAGGACCTGGGCCAATCGAGGTCTTCCCGCAGCGCCTCGGTGCACGAACCTTTCTTTGCGTTCTTCGAGCGCTCTGAGAATCGCTGCGGTCTTGGACTCGCCGGTGATGTCCGCGAGCTCTTCCGCAAGCTGTTCGACCTTCTCATTCTTGATATTCAGAGCCATGGTAGAAAAATTCTACCACTACACCATTCAAACCTTATCCTTTACGATGGAAGCATGCCGCCAAAACCCGTGCTTATCGACACCGACGTCGACATCGACGACTGGATGGCCATCCTCTATCTCTCGATGCATCCGGACGTCGAGCTCCGCGGCATCACGGTGACGGGCGTCGGCGCGAGCCACCTCACGCCCGGTACGCGGAACGCGCTCGGCCTGCTGCAGCTCACCGGCAAACCGGACGTGCCGGTGGCGCGAGGTACCAGCGCGCCATTGAGCTACAGCAACGTCTTTCCGCAATCGATCCGCGGTCCGATCGACGCCGTCTACAACATCGTGCTGCCGCAGAATCCGAATGGGCCGGTCCGGGAGAGCGCGGTCGACTTTCTGCGCGCCACGCTGACCTCGTCCGCCGAGCCGATGACGATCCTGGCCATCGGCGGCGGCACGAACCTCGGCTCGCTCCTCCACACCTACCCGGAGGTCGCGCCGAAGATCGAGCGGATCGTGATGATGGGCGGAGTGCTGAACGACGTCGACGGAACACACGTCGACGGGAACGTCAACGCGGTCGACCCCGATTACTCGAACAAGGTTGCTGAGTGGAACTTCTTCCTCGATCCCCTCGGCGGTCAGTACCTGTTCGAAGCCGGTGTTCCGACCACGGTCGTCCCGCTCAACGCGTCGAACATGGTGCCGCTGGATCTCGCGTTCTATGACCGCATTCAGCAGAACCATCGCACACCGCAGGCGTCGTTCATCTATCAGGCGCTCACCGCCGACCTGGCGTTCGTGCAGAGTGGCACGTTCTTCTTCTGGGACCCGCTCGCGGCCGTCACCCTGACCAATCCGGAGGTGACGTCCGGCAGGACGATGAACCTGCGCGTCGTGCAGGAGCTCGACGAGGAGAACGACCACTCCGGCCAGCTCGTGGGAGACCCGAAAGGCGCTCCTGCCGACGTGATGCTCGCGGCGGACGCGAGCGCTTTCTACGACCTGTTTCTCGACGTGATCAACCGGCTAGTGTAGGGGGATACACTGCCACCCATGTCGAGGGCTGCCGCACTTCGCCAGCACGACGATACGTCGACCGAGGACCACATCGTCGTCCTGCGCCATGCCACGTGGGAGGACTATGAGCACCTGCTCGAGATGCGCGGCGATCATTCGGTGCCGCGGATTACCTATCTGGACGGGGAAGTGGAGCTCACGAGTCCTTCGAAGGATCATGAGCAGATCAAGTCCTACATCGGACATCTCCTCGAGGCGTGGTGCGTCGATCGAAATATCGACTTCACGCCTGTTGGCAGTTGGACGCTGAAGAAAGAGGAAGACCAGAGCGGTGCCGAACCTGACGAGTGCTACCTGTTCGGGACGGAGCCGCGAGAGACGCCGCAGCTCGCGATTGAGGTGGAGTGGACGCGCGAGGGCATCGAGAAACTCGAAATCTACCGAAGGCTCGGCGTCGAGGAAGTCTGGTACTGGCGCAAGGGAGTCATTGAAATCTACGTGCTCGCGCAGGGAACGTTCAGCCGAGCGGAGCGCAGCCGGGTGCTACCGGATCTCGACGTGGCGCTACTCGCGTCGATGGTGGATCGCGACACGCTGACGCAGGCTGTGCGCGATTTCAGAAAAGCATTGGCTGCGTCCGCCTGAGGCGTGGCGTCACTGCTCGACGTGCGTGACCCGCGTGCGCAGGCCGTCCTTCATCTTCGGTGGGGTCTTGCTCCAGTCGAGGTCGAAGTTCTGCGGCGGCAGCTCCCAGGTGTATCCGCGCAGGAGCGTCGCGGCGAAGACGGACATCATCAGCGTCGCGAGGTCGAGGCCGGGGCAGCGATGGCCGGTCGCCGGCCCCGCGCCCTGCGGGATGAACGCGTGCTCATGCCGCTTGTCCTCGGCGCGCTCGGGCGAGAAGCGGTCGGGATCAAAGCGCTCAGGATCGGTGTAGACGCCGTGCGCGCCGTGGCTCGGGATCAGCGCGAAGAGGAGCATCCATCCGGCGGGGATGGTGGTGCCGTCGACGGGGACCGCCGTTTTCGCTTTGCCGAAGATCACCGCGACCATCGGGCAGAGGCGTTTGACCTCGTTCACGACCTGGAGGAGGTACGGCATGGCGCTGTAGGACGCGTTCGACCGCACTTCGTTCGTCAACCGCTCGCGCACCTCGGCGTGGAGCGTCAGTTGCCGCACCATCGCGGCGAGATAGGCCCATACGATGAAGCCGGCGATGACGATGTGATGCGTTTCGAGCGTCGCTTCCTCGTCCGTCAACGCGCCCGAGGCGAGGATGCGCGAGAGGCCGTCGGTCGATGGCGCGCGGCGGCGTTCGCGAACGGTGCGGCCGAGGAGGTCGAGGATCCGGTCGCGCGCCCGGAGCGCCTTGCGGTAGCGCGTGCCGGGGAGGTTGATCGGGAGCGTCGCGAAGCCGTCGGTGAGGATGATGTAGTCGCGGCAGAGCTGCTCGATTTCGTCAGCCCGCGTCATGCCGATGACGGCGGCGCAGATGATCTCGATCGAGAGTTTCTTCAACTCGTCGATCCAGCCGATCTCCCCTTCACCGGCCCACTTCGCGAAGTACTCCGCCGTCGTCTTCTCGATCAGCGGCAGGTACGACCCGAGCGCCTCGCGGCTGAACGCCTGCAGCACTTCGCGTTTGCGCGCGGCGTGAACTTCGCCGTCGAGCAGCGGCAGGCTCCGTCCGCCGAACAGCTCCTGCACGTGCGGCGGCATCGAGCCCTCGCGCATGACCGCGGACGGATCGATGAACTGTCCCGCCGCGTCCGGCCCGGTGATGACGGCGGTCTTCCGCCCGAGCACGAACGATCGAAAGACACGGCCGTGCTCCTTGAGCCGCTGTTCGATGAAGCCGAATGGGTTTTTCGCGAAAGGAAGAGTCTCGCCGAGGAGCGGCAAGCCGTCCCGGCCGGGCGGTAGTGCGGTCATGATGATGAGGATACGCGCGGCGGGCGGGGGCGGATTGGAGGGAGTGGCAGCCGCCGTAGGCGGCGAAAGATCCCCAGCCCCCGTCTTTAGACGGGGGACCGGTCGTTACGAAGGTGCGAGCCCGCGTAGCGGGCGGCACCTGTCGCCCGCTACGCGGGCTCACATCCCGGGTACGCGAACAACCCCCGCCTGAAGGCGGGGGCTGGGGATCTTTCGCCGCCTACGGCGGCTTGAAAGCTCGCGTCAGAAGGGTCAATCCGCACTGCACCAAATCGATCGGAGTAACATCTCCCGGCGGGGGCGTCCATGCTCGAAGAGAGAATCAACGAGACGTTTGGTGACCAGGACCCGACCGGGTTTGGGACCGGGTGGTGGAGCGGGGTGTCGTCCGCTTTTTGCGGCGTGCTCGCGCTCGGGGCGGTGGTTTGCCTGCACTTTCCGCAGCTACTGAGCTCTCCCGATCTGCGCCCTTACTACCCGATGTACGTGATCCGCATGCTGATCCAGGCGGTCATCGTGGCGGCGATCTTCTTCGGAGTGGTGTCGGCCATTCTGCGCAGGAAGAAACTTCTGGGACTGACCGGGATGCTGCTCGCACTCGTGGCGACGCTGTGGGGCGGCTCGAGCGTTCCCATCAATGGATCGATCAGTGGACCGCTGCACGGCCGCGTTTCGATCGGTCTCGACTGGTTCCTGCTCGACATGCTGTTGATGACGCTGATCTTCTCGCCGTTCGAGGTGCTGTGGCCGGCGTATCCGAAGCAAAGCGTCTTTCGTAATGAGTGGCTGCTGGACGTGGTCTATTTCCTGTCCACACACTTACCCACGCAGGTGACGACCTTCCTGATCCTGCTGCCGGCGACGCAACTGACGGCCTTATTCGGTGTGCCGCGACTGCAACACGCGGTCGGCCGGATGCCGTGGCTGGTGCAATTGTTCGTGGCAATTCTGGTGGCGGACCTGGCGGAGTACGCGATTCACCGCGCCTTCCACAGCGTGCCGTGGTTGTGGCGCTTTCACGCGATTCACCATTCTTCCAAAGCGCTCGACTGGATCGCCGGATCACGGTCCCACATCGTGGACGACCTCGTGGTGCGGGGCTTCATCCTCATCCCGATGATGTTTGCCTTCTCGCACAACATCATCGTGGCCTATCTTCTCTTCGTCACGTTTCACGCGACGTGGACGCACTCCAACTTCGGCCCGACCGTCAAGTGGCTGGAGCCGTACCTGATTTTCCCAAGGTTCCATCACTGGCACCACACGTCGCAGGTCGAGGCCATCGACAAGAACTTCGCCATCCACTTTCCGTGGATCGACAAGATTTTCGGAACGTACTACTACCCCGAAGGCAAATGGCCGGATTCGTACGGCCTGCACAACGAGGAAATCCCGGGCACGTTTTTGGGGCAGACCTTCTACCCGTTCACCCGAAAGAAGGCGGCCAGCGCCAGCTAGAAGTTCAGCGACGTCAGCGGACACCCTTCGGGGATTTCGGCGCCTTTGGGCGTGGCCTGCACCAGGCCGAGGGCCTTCATGGCCCGGACTGTGAGGAAGCCAAAGTCGTACTCCGATTCGTCGTGGCTCAACCGCAGCATGCGCGGGGAATGATGGTGGTTGTTCTGCAGGCAGGCGCTGAACGTTATCGTGACCGGTAAGAACTCGCCGACATTCATGGCGTTGTCGTCGTCGTCGTAGCGGCGGTAACCGTATGTGCGATTGTGCGTCCAGTAGTTCTGAATCATGTTGATCCAGATCGTGAAGACCCGAAAGATGCCCCACATCACAGCCGCGAAACGCAGGTCGCCCACCAACACCCACAGCAACCAGAAATTGAACACCTGGGAGACCACCGCGAAGACCGGGTTGGAGACAATGCGGAACGACCACGATTTGAAGATCTCGTCGGTCGCCATGTTGGCTTCGCACTTATAGGGGAACAGGCAGAGGTACATCGTCCGCCAGAAACCGTCGGACGAAAGCTTGTTGGGATCTCCGGGATGATCGGCGTACGCGTGGTGCAGGCGGTGCCGGTTCACCCACGTCGTCGGATTGATGTAGACCCCGAAGACATTGTTGACGACCGTGAGGGTCTTGATGAACCACACCTTGTAGTCGAGGGCACGGTGGGCGATCCCCATGTGGATGACGGAAGACAAGTACAGTCCTCCGATGAACCAACAGGCGATGAAATAGACGGCGCCGATCGCCAACCCTTTCCAGGGGCCGATGTGAGGCGGCGCGAAGTACACGCACGCAATCGCGTAGACGAGAATGATCGCGTAACCGGCGGCGCTGTAGCTCTTCAAGTGGACCCCCTTCGCGCGTTTTTCTTCGATTTTACGCTCCCCTCCGCGTCAATCCTCCAAGGTTGGCATGGTGCGGAGGACGTCGGCGGCGCTGGGGCGGGTGGGGTTGGGAGTGTCGCGGCGGATGCGGCCGTCGCGGAAGACGATGGTGCGTTTCGCGAAGTCGGCGATGTCGGTTTCGTGGGTGACGAGGACGATCGTGAGGCCTTCGTCGTTCAGGTGCTGGAAGAGATCCATGATCTCAACCGAGGTGCGGCTGTCGAGGTTTCCGGTCGGCTCGTCGGCGAGGAGGATCGACGGCTGGTTCACGAGCGCGCGGGCGATGGCGACGCGCTGCTGCTGACCGCCGGAGAGTTGCGACGGGAAGTGGCGTGAACGTTCCGCGAGACCGACCAGCGCGAGGGCGTCGGTGGCGCGGCGGATGCGCTCGCGCTTTTCGATCTTGGTGTAGAGCGTCGGGAGCTGCACGTTCTCGAGCGCGGTGGTGCGCGCGAGGAGGTTGAATCCCTGAAAGACGAATCCGATCTTGCTGTTGCGGATCTTCGCGAGCGCGTGTTTGTCGAACGAGGCGACGTCGGTGCCGTCGAGGAGGTAGCGGCCGGAGCTCGGTTTGTCGAGGCAGCCGAGGATGTTCATGAAGGTCGACTTGCCGCTGCCGCTCGAGCCCATGATGGCCACGAAATCGCCGCGGTCGACGGAGATGTTCACGCCGCGCAGCGCGTGTACGCGCGTCTCGCCGAGGTCGTAGTACTTGTGGATCTCCTCTGTAACGAGAACGCTGACGAGCACGCTCACCGCCGAGGACCCTGCCCCGGCGCATTCGACTGCGGCGTGATCGCGGTCGTCGCCACCTCGTCCCCCGCCTGCAGCGACCCTGCGACCACCTTCGCCACCTCGGTGTAGGTGTGATCGGTGATGCCGAGGGCGATCTCGACCGGCTCGATCTTGTTGTCGGCCGTCAGCTTCCAGACGACGGCCTTCTCCGCTCGCGCCTCGCGCTTCGGCGGCTCAGCGTGCGCAACGTCGATACCGTACTTTGCGTAGATCGCGCGGACCGCGTCGGGCTCCATCGGCGGCTTGAAGCGGAGCGCCGCGTTCGGGACTTTCTCGACGTTCTCCGCGGTGGCGACCGGGATCGTGACGTACGCGGTCATGCCGGGGAAGAGCTTGAGGTCGCGGTTCTCGAACTCGATGACGGCGTCGTAGGTGACGACGTTCTGCACGGTGGTCGGGTTCATCCGGATCTGCGAGACGGTGCCGTGGAACGTCTCGCGGGGGAACGCGTCGACTTTAAACGTTACCGGCTCACCGGCGCGGATGCGGCCGACGTCGGACTCGTCGACTTTCGCGTAGACGAGCATCTTCACGAGGTCCTGCGCGATGGTGAAGATGGTCGGCGCCTGCAGCGACGCGGCGACGGTCTGGCCGACGTCGACGTTGCGCGCCACGACGGTGCCATCGATCGGCGAGCGGATGACCGTGTAGTTGCGGTTTGTCTGCGCCACGGTGACCGCGGCCTGCTTCTGGCTCACCTGCGCGTTCGCCTGTTCCACCGCGGCGGCCGCCGCTTCGACGGACGCCTGCGCCGCCCCGTAGTTCGCCTTCGCCTGGTCGAGCGCCTGTTGGGTGCCGATGTTCTTCTGTTCCATCGAAAGCGCGCGCTCGTACTCGGCGTGCGCCTGCACCAGTTGCGCTCTCGCCTTGCTGAGGTTCGCCTTCGCGGCGATGACGTTCGCCTGCGCGTTCTTGAGGTCCGAGGTGGACTGCAGGAGCGCGCCGTCGAAGAGGCGCGGATCGATCTCGGCGATCACTTCGCCCTTGTGCACGCGCGAGTTGAAGTCGGCATATAGCTTCGAGATCGTGCCGGAGACCTGTGAGCCGACCTGCACGTTGACGACGGCGTTCACGATGCCGGTCGACTCGACGACGTCGTTGATCGCGCCGCGCTCGACTTTCGAGCCGAGGTAGGTGACGTGCTTCTCGCGGCTCAGCAGGGGGATCGCGATGATGAGCAGCACGACGACCACGGCGCCGGCGATGATCCAGTTTCGTTTATTCATAGCGCAGCGCCTCGATCGGATCCATCAGCGACGCCTTGCGTGCGGGGTAGTACCCGAAGAACACACCGACCGCGATCGAGAAGAACGCCGCGAGGACGATCGCCTTCATCGACAGCTCCATCGGCCAGTCGAGCGCCCGGCCGACGAAGACCGATCCGACGACGCCGGCGATGACTCCCGCCGCGCCGCCGACGAGGCTCAGCATCACGGACTCCGCCAGAAACTGGAGTTGGATCGCCTCCTCGGTGGCCCCGACGGAAACGCGCACTCCGATCTCGCGCGTTCGCTCGGTCACGGAGACGAGCATGACGTTCATGATTCCGATCCCGCCGACGATCAGTGAGATCGACGCGATGGCGATGAGGAGCAGTGTGAGCGTGCGGCTCGCCTCGAGTTGCGCCTGGATGATGTCCTCCGGATTGCGGATGTTGAAGTCGTCGTCCTGTTCGGGGCGCAGGTGGTGGCGGTCGCGCAACAGCGCGCGCGCCTGCTGGCCGGCGAGCTTGACGACGTCCTGCGAGACGGCGGAGCAGAGGATGTCGTCGAGCCAGGTGATGCCCATCAGCTTTTTCTGCGCGGTGGTGTACGGGATGATGATCGTGTCGTCCTGGTCCTGGCCGGAGATCGAGAGGCCTTTCGGCTTCATCGTCGCGACGACTTTCATCGGAAGGGTCTTGACGCGGATGACTTTGCCGATCGGATCCTGGGCGCCGAAGAGCTGGTCGCGGACGGTGCGCCCGATGACGCAGACGGCAGCCGCGTGGTCGACGTCGTCCTGCGTGAACGGCGCGCCCTGATCGATCGCCCAGCGCTTGATGTCGAAGTAGTCGGGCGAGACGCCGCGGAAGCTCGTGAACCAGTTCTGGTTGCCGTAGACGATCTGGGTCGACGCGTCGACGTTCGGCGAGACGGCTTTGATCAGCGGGATCTGGTTCTTGATCGCGATCGCGTCGCCGAGCGTGAGCGTCTTCGTGCCGCGCGGACCGGTGCGAACGCCGTTGACCGCGCGCCCGCCCGCCTCGATCCAGACGAAGTTGTCGCCCAGGTTGTTGAGCTGCTGCTCGACCCGCGCCTGCCCCGCCTTGCCGATCGCCACGACGCAGATCACCGCGGCGATGCCGATGGTGATGCCGAGGATCGTGAGGATGCTGCGCATCTTGTTGCGTAGGAGAGCGAAGACGGAGGATGCGAGGAGTGCGAGGTAGTTCATCGACTTTTCGGGAGGTGGAGACCCAGGGGGGACAAGCCGGGCAACTGTATCAAAGGGCTTTTACTTCTGGCGCTCGAAGAAGGCCCAGATCACCTCGGGGCCGTTCGGGTCCTTTGGCGACGGACCGAGGATTCGGGGACGGCGTCGGTAGGGCTGAGGGACGCCGTGGCCGCCGCCTTGAACGGCGACGAGCTCCACCTCCACGTTGGAGGCGTCGTGCCAGAGGGTTCGCTCGGCGACCGGAGTGTCGGTGACGACCGGAGGGCCCGCGATGTGATTGAGGTCGGCGAAGTACTGACCTGATGCCCGCGACGAGAGGACTCTGCCGTTCCTGTAGAAGAGACCGAAGAGGCTGACGTTCCCTCCGTTGAACGGGACGAGCGGATCGTCGGTTCCATTCATGATCATGACGGACGGCGTGCTGTGTGCCGCCGGCTTGCATTTGAAGTTCTCCGGCGCAGGAACGTTGGACGACACGGCGGCGACCGCGCGAAAGCGTGACGGAGCCTCCAACGCAAGGCGGATGGCCATCGCTCCACCGCGCGAGCTGCCAATCGCAAAGACACGGTTCCGGTCGATGCCGATTTCCGTCGCGAGTTTGTCGCTCAGCGCTTCGAGGAATCCGACGTCGTCGACAGGGACCTTGACCGCACCGACGATGCCGCAGATGTCCCAATAGCCGTCGTGCGCGTTGGGATAGACGACCGCAAAGCCGTGTTTGTCGGCGACGCGATCGAATCCATATCCCACCTCGACTCGCATGCGCGTGCCGCTCTCGCCCGAGCCGTGCATCACGATCACGAGCGGCGCTCCTTTGGGGAGACCGCGCGGCACGTAAGTGGAGTACGTCCGCGTCAGTCCGCCAACGTCGATCGTTCCCTTGCTGAAAGTGCCGGACAGCCGCGGAACCTCCGGAGGCGGCGTGTAGACGAAGACGGCGAAGAGTACGACCAGCACGAGCACCAACGCCGCGACAACCATGACGGCGCGAAGGAGGAAGCGCAGCACACGTCGCATGAATCCGATCCCTACACTAGATCCTCCCGTTGTAGCACGCCGACGGGTCGGTCAAACAATTCGGCGCGAAGACTCTGATTCTCGCAAGCGCAGACGCCGAGGTGACTCCGTTGCTCACGGAGAACGTGAACGAGTCGAGTCCGAGGAACGCGCTGTTTGGGATGTAGGTCACGTCAGTGCCGGACAAGTTGTACGGAAGGGTCGTAATCACTTGATTCCCATCGCGCAGGACGCCGCCGGCCGGGAGTGACGTGATTGTGTACGTCAGCGGCGTCGCGGTTGAGCTGGTGATCGCCAGTGTCGGAACGCTGTTGCTGGTCAGGTTGCCGCTGGCGGTGGTGCGCACTTGCAGACCCCGCCCGGAGGTGGCGTTCTGCTCGTCCACGCGGCCCTGGATGGCGAAGAAACTGAAGCTGCCGGAAGTGCGCAACTCGTCGAGCACGCTGAAGGTGAATGTCCCGTCCGCGCCCACTGGCATTTCCGGAGGCACGGGCATGACCACGCCGGCGATCTGCCGGGTCGGAGACTCGAAATCGGAATTGGTGAGATTGCCGTCGCCGCTGGCGGTGACCCAGTAGAAGAACGTGTCGAGGGAATCGGTCGTGCCGCGGTTGGTCGGGAGGAGGACCTGCGCGCTGGTGACCGAGCCGAGCGAACCGGCAATGTTCGACATGTCCCACTCGAACTGCATCCGTACGGTGCCGTTCGAGCCGGGACCGCCTGACTCGTTCACGGCGGCGCTCATGAAGACGGGCGCTGAGCCGGGAAGTGCGTTCGCGTTGTCGCCGAAGCCGTTGCCGTCAGCGTCGGCGACATTGCCGGCAACGGCGGCGGTCACGAGGGTCGGGGTCGACGCGAAGATGCGATGCTGCACCGCGCTCTGGATCGAGCTGCCGCCGAGGGTGATGATCACGGGCGTATCGGGAGAGGTCGAGACCGTGACGTCGTTCGCGAGCTGCCCGGGATCGGACAGCGGAGGCAGTACTCCAATCGAGAAGGTTCCGGTGTCGCAGACGGTGACGCTCGAGATCACGCCGCAAGCCTGGAAGTCGAATGAGTCGGACCCGGCATATCCGGCGCCGGGCGTATAGACGACGGTCGCGGTTCGCTGAGGAACCTCAGAGCCCTGGGTCACGCTGCCCAGCGACCCGTGCGACGGTCCGCTGCCGGAGACGATCGAAAACGTGATCGGGACTCCGGCGGGCGCGGAGCCGGTCAGCAGCAGTGTCGCAGCCACGTCTGTGCTCGTCTGCGTAGAGCCATCGTTCGCCACGACCGTCGTCGGATTTGGCGGCGGGGTATCGATCGACTGCGGGTTGATGGTGACCACCGCGTCGCCGGTCGCGCCGGCGTTGTCGCGAACGCGGAAAGTGAACGAATCAGCGACGTTGGGCGCGGACGCCGTGTACGTGACGCTGGCGCTGGTGGGGGAATTCGGAGTGAGCGGCGACAGCGTTCCGGCCGTCGGACCGGAGACGATGCTGAACGTGAGCGGTTTGCCTTCAGGATCCGATCCGGTGAGCGTGATCAACAGCGGCGTCGTGCCGCTGGTGACTACGACCTGCGCATTGGCGAGGGGCGGCTGATTGAACGCGCTGTTGAGTGTGAGATGGCTACCGTGTCCGACGTAGATGTCGCGTCCGAGGAAAGCCCCGTTTCCGTCGATATCGCCGTCGAGGATGAGCGAGCCGGCGGTGGCGAAGAAGGTGGCCCACGCCTTGACACCCGTGGCGAGGTGAATGGCCGGAGGGGTGGAAAGCAGCGCGCCGTCGCTGCCGTTGATGCCGTTGACCTGAAACCTGCAGGCGGCCGGGGTGAGTCCCGAGCCGTCGGTGGGAGCGAGGACTGAGAGAGCGCCGAAGTCGGCGCGACCACCCACCACGACGCCGGCGACGTTGAGACTTCCATTCACCACGATGTCGGCGGGCGCGGAGTAACGAATCTCACTTCCACGTCCAACGACGACCGATCGGAACGAATAGCCGCCGCCGAGCAACGTCAATCTGGCGTTCGTGCCCATGACGAGGTCGCCGTACGCCCCTTCCGCCAACGTCGTCACCGCGTTGTTCGCGACGGTCACGTTGACGCTGCCGGCCGGGCGCACCAGCACCGGCGGAAGCGAGGCAAAGACGGGGATGGGGAGCGGCGTGAAGAGCGAGCCCGCAATCGTGCCGTCGTTGGTGAGCGTGTTGTAGTAGACGTCGCCGCCCGCTGACGCTCCCTGATCGAGATCGATCGAGGTGGCCGCGAGCTTGTAGCCCGCGGGAGTCGTGGCGTTCTTGTCGAGCGACAGCGCCTTCTCTCCGAGGACGGCGCCTGACGTCGCATTGTTCACGATCACGTCGCCGGAGAGAACCGTCGTGTCGCGATCGAGCTGGATGCTGTTCGTGGCAAGGAGCACGGCGTTGGCGACGCCGGGCGACGGTTGCGATCGCTGGGCGAACACGAAAGACGTGCAGACGAGCGCGAGAAGACAGAGGACCAGAGCCCGATATCGCATCGTGATCTCCAAGTTACGTTTACCGACCGTGGTGGGGGGGGTACTGCCAGACAACATATGTCCAGATTCGCCGAACGCAACGTTTTGATGGAAAGCGTTCCGTTATTGGTCGTCACGCGCTGATATGAAAAAAGCCCCGCGGGAGCGGGGCTTTTTCGAGTTCCGGGCCGGCTGAGAGCCGGCCCCTACACATGCACAACGCGGTTCGTTACTGCCCCTTCTTGGTCTTCGGGGCGGCTTTCTTCTTCGGGGCGGCGGAGGGTTTGGCGTGCGGCTTCGCGGCTTCCTTCTTGGGAGCGGCTTTCTTGGCCGGCTTCTTCTTCGGCTTCTCTTCGCCTTCGGCTGCCGGAGTTTCCTCGGCGCCTTCGGCTTCTTCAGCCGCGGCGGCCTTCTTCTTGCCGCCCTTTTCCTTGGCGGGAGCGGCCTTCTCTTCCTTCGCCAGCTCGTAGCCGACGAATTCGAGGATGGCCATCTCAGCGGCGTCGCCGCGACGAGGTCCGAGCTTGATGATGCGGGTGTATCCGCCCGGACGATCGTTGAAGCGGGGGCCGATGGTGTCGAACAGCTTGGCGACGAGCGTATCGTCCTGGATCTGCGATCCGGCGACGCGGCGTGCGTGCACGGAGTCGTTCCGGCCGAGGGTGATGAGGCGCTCGATCTGCGGGCGCAGCTCCTTCGCCTTCGGCAAGGTGGTGACGATGCGCTCCTTGTCGATGAGCGACGCGAGCTGGTTGCGGAACATGGCGAGGCGGTGCCCCGACGTGCGTCCCAGCTTGCGGTTGGTCATTCCGTGTCTCATTACGCTTTACCTTCCTGAACGACTACTCGTTCATCGACGCGCTGCTCGCGCGGCTGGACCCGCGGGACATCCCGAAGGAGAGGCCGAGCGATGCGAGAACGTCCTTGATCTCGTCGAGAGACTTGCGGCCGAAGTTCTTGGTCGAAAGCATCTCGCGCTCGGTGCGCTGAACGAGGTCGCCGAGCGTGCGGATGTTGGCGTTCTTGAGGCAGTTCGCGGAGCGGACGGAGAGGTCGAGCTCCTCGATCGGCTTGGCCAGCATCTCGGCCATGCGCGGATCGACTTCGGGAGCGGCGGTCTCTTCGATCTGCTCGCCGCGGGTCTCGAAGGCGCTGAAGATGCGGAGGTGATCGCCGAGGAGCTCGGCCGCGAGGCTGATGGCCTCCTGCGGCGAGACGGCGCCGTTGGTCCAGACTTCGAGCACGAGCTTGTCGTAGTCGGTGGTCTGGCCGACGCGGGCACCCTCGACGTGATAGTTCACGCGGCGCACCGGCGAATGGATCGAGTCGATCGGAATGTAGCCGAGCGGCAGGTCGGCGTCCGCGTTGCGGTCGGCGACCTGGTAGCCGCGGCCGCGCTTCAGACGCGCCTCGAGCTTGAGCGAGCCTTCCTTCGAAAGCGTCGCGATGTGAGCGGTCGGGTCGAGGATCTCGATGTCGGCGTCCTCTTCGAAGTCAGCAGCGGTGACGACACCGGGGCCTTTCTTCTCGAGGTACAGCGTCTTCGGACCTTCCCCGTGGAGCTTGAAGGGAACCTGTTTGAGGTTGAGGACGACGTCGGTCATGTCCTCGACCACACCCTGGAGTGAAGAGAACTCGTGGAGAACGCCTTCCACGCGAATCGCACTGATTGCCGCTCCCTCGATCGAGGAGAGCAGAACCCGGCGCAGCGCATTGCCGATCGTCGTGCCGAACCCGCGCTCGAACGGCTGGGCGACAAAGCGACCGTAGTTCGGGGTGAGGGATTCGGCGTCGTAATCGAGCTTCTTCGGTTTCTGGAAATCGGACCACAACATATCAGCGGCCTCCTGCGTCAGCCGGCGCATTGCCGGCCAGTCTTGTTACTTCGAGTAGAGTTCGACGATGAGCTGTTCCTGGATCGGGAGACGGATGTCTTCGCGCTTCGGAACATCGACGACCGATCCGAGGAACTGATCGGGGTTGAGCTGGAGCCACGCGGGGATCCCGCGGCCGCTGGCCGTCTCGACGGCCTGGCGGATCTGCTCGTTCTTGCGGCTCTTTTCGCGAACCTGGATCGCATCGCCCTTGCGCACCTGGTACGAGGGGATGTTGATTTTCTTTCCGTTGACCTCGATGTGTCCGTGGCGGACGAGCTGGCGAGCCTGCGCGCGCGACGCCGCGAACCCGAGGGAGTAGACGACGTTGTCGAGCCGGAGCTCGAGCTGGCGGAGCAGGTTCTCACCGGTGATGCCGGTCTTCTTCTCGGCGCGCGCGAAGTAGGTACGGAACTGCCGTTCGAGCAGGCCGTAGATGCGCTTGACCTTCTGCTTCTCGCGAAGCTGGATGCCGTAGCCGAGAACCTTGGAACGGCGGCGGCCATGCTGGCCGGGCGCGTAGTTGCGGCGCTCGATGGCGCACTTGTCCTTGAAACAGCGGTCGCCCTTGAGAAAGAGCTTCATTCCCTCGCGACGGCAGAGCCGGCAGACAGGGTCGGTGTAACGAGCCACTATGCCTCCTGTTGTTCGCACCCGCTCCACCATGGAGCGTTGCGTGGACGACGGCAGCTGCTCGCCGTCCCTTTACTGCGATCGGTGCGACGCGCACCGACAAATCTCAGCAATGCTTTAGCAATGACACGAAGTCGCACGCCGCGTTTTGCGCGACCTGCGACAGAGAAAACCGCGACGCTACCGCGCGTCAGACGCGGCGCCGTTTCGGCGGACGGCAACCGTTATGAGGAATCGGCGTGACGTCCTTGATCGACTTGATGTCGAGGCCGGACGCAGCCAGAGCGCGGATGGCCGACTCGCGACCCGCGCCGGGACCTTTCACTTTGACGTCGACGGTGCGGACGCCGTGCTCCTGCGCCAGCTGCGCCGCGTTCTGAGCGGCCACCTGCGCCGCGAACGGCGTCCCCTTGCGCGAACCCTTGAAGCCGATACGGCCGGCGCTGGACCACGCGAGGATGTTGCCCATCGGATCGCAGATCGAGACGATGGTGTTGTTGAACGTCGCCGCGATGGACGCGACGCCGTGCGGGATGTTCTTCCGCTCCTTGCGCTTGCCGGACTGACGACGAGCCGAGGCGGCTCCGCCTTTTCTAGGTGCTGCTGCTGTAGCCATTGTTTTCCTTTGGTTACTCGTGACTAGTGACTAGTGACTAGTCACTCAGACTTACTTCTTCGTCGCCTTCTTCTTGCCGGCAACCGCGCCCTTACGCGGGCCCTTGCGGGTGCGCGCGTTCGTGTGGGTGCGCTGGCCGCGGACCGGGAGGCCGCGGCGATGCCGCATGCCGCGATAGCAGTTGATCTCCATCAGCCGCTTGATGTCGAGGCCGACGTCCTTGCGGAGATCGCCCTCCACTTTTCCCTCGTCCGTGATGACCTGCCGGATCTTGCGAACGTCGTCCTCGGACAGGTCCTTGACGCGGACGTCACGGTTGACCTGCGCCTTCTCGAGGATGTCGTTCGAGCGGGAGCGGCCAATGCCGAAGATGTAGGTGAGACCGATCTCGACTCTCTTGTTCAGCGGGAGATCTACGCCTGCGATACGAGCCATTGTCCTATTCCTATCCCTGACGCTGCTTGTGTTTCGGGTTTTCGCAGATGATGCGAATCACGCCCTGGCGGCGCACCACTTTGCACTTCGTACAGATCTTTTTGACTGATGAACGAACTTTCATGATTCAGCTCACTTATACCGGTAGGTGATCCGCCCTCGCGTCAAGTCATAAGGCGAGAGCTCTACAAGGACTTTGTCGCCGGGGAGAATGCGGATGAAGTGCTTTCTCATCTTGCCGGAGATGTGCGCGAGGACCTTGTGCTTGTTCTCGAGCTCGACCTGGAACATCGCATTCGGCAGCGTTTCCAGGACCGTCCCCGTCACTTCGATTGCATCTTCTTTTTCCGACATGTTCCTCCGTTTACTTCCCTAACACCCACGGACCGTTGCTGGTGATGGCGACGGAATGCTCGAAATGCGCGGCGAGCGTTCCGTCGAGCGTCCGCGCCGTCCAGCCGTCGGCGTCGGTCTTGACGTCCTGAATGACGCCGTCCCGTCCGCCGCGGTCGAGCCGCGACTTCAGCTTCGGGCCGACCTCGCAAAGCATCGGCTCGATCGCCAGTACCATTCCCTCTCGCAGCTCAAGACCGCGGCCGCGACGGCCGTAGTTGTAAACCTGCGGCTCCTCGTGCATCCGGCGGCCGATCCCGTGTCCGACGAAGTTCCGGATCACGTGAAAGCCTTTCGATTCGGCGTGCTCCTGCACCGCCGCTCCGATGTCGCCGATATGCCGTCCGGGACGCATCTCCTCGATCGCGAGATCGAGGCACTCCTTGGTGGTCTGCATCAGTTCCGCAGCCCGGGGAGTGACGTTCCCGACGCCGACGGTGATGGCACCGTCGCCGACGAAGCCGTCGAGAATCGAGCCGAAATCGAGTCCGATGACGTCGCCCTCGCGGAGCTTGTTGCGGCTCGGGATGCCGTGAACGATCACGTCATTCACCGAGGCGCAGACGACCGCGGGGTACGGCGGAAGACCCATGGGGGCGTAGCCTTTGAAGGGCGACTTCGCGCCGCGCTTCGCCAGCTCCTCTTCCGCCATCGCGTTGATCTGCGCGGTCGTGGCACCGGGCTTTACCATCTCCCGCATCATCTCGAGAAGCTCGAGGACGATGCGGTTCGCCCGATCCATGATCGCGAGCTCGTCGCGTGTTTTGAGTACCGGACCCTTCATTCGATCAAGCACGTTCTGATCTCGACCTACGACAGGGATTGTTCGATCCGTTCAAAGACCTCATCGATGGGACCAATCCCATCGACCTCGCGCAGAACACTCTTGGACTTGTAGTAGTCCGTGACTGGAACCGTGTCCCTGTGGAACGCGTCCAGCCGCTTGCGAACTGCTTCTTCCGTGTCATCGGCGCGAGCAATGACCTCGGCCCCGCAGCGGTCACACACACTGTCCGTTGCGGGGGGGTTGTTTTCGAGATGGTAGATGGCCCCGCAGGACGGGCACGTCCGGCGGAGGGTAATCCGGCGAACGATGGCGTCATCGGGGACCAGAAGCTCAGTAACCCGAAGCCTTTCGCCGCCATTCCCGACGATTTTGTCGAGCCCCTCGGCCTGTACGAGCGTCCGCGGGAAGCCGTCGAGGATGAAGCCTTTCTCCATGTCGGGCTTCCCGAAGCGGTCATGGACGATCCCCAGGATGAGGTCGTCAGACACCAGACCGCCGCTCTTCATGATCGGAGCCGCCTTGAGGCCGAGCTCGGTGCCATCGGCAACCGCCTCGCGCAGCATGTCGCCGGTCGAGATGTGAGGAACGCCGAGCTTCGCGGCAAGCCGCTTCGCCTGAGTCCCCTTCCCGCTCCCCGGCGGTCCGATCAGGATGACTTTCATTTAACCGCGCCGTCCTCGAATACGGCCGCGCTTCATGAATCCGTCGTAGTGGCGCATCACGAGCTGGGACTCGATCTGCTGGATCGTGTCCATCGCGACGCCGACGACGATGAGCAGCGACGTTCCACCGAAGTAGAAGTTGTAGCCCATACCTTCCGTCACCCACAGCGGCAGCGCGCGGTCGAGCGCGGCGCCGACGCCGAACGGCAGCTGGGCGACGTGCACACCGGCGATCAGGAACTCGGGGAGGATGCAGACCGCCGCGAGGTAGACCGAGCCGACGAAGGTGATGCGCGTGAGGACGCGATCGATGTAGTCGGACGTCTTCTTGCCCGGGCGGATGCCGGGGATGAAGCCGCCGTATTTGCGCATGTTGTCGGCCGTGTCGACCGGATTGAAGACGATCGACGTGTAGAAGTAGCCGAAGAAGATGATTCCGATGACCTGCAGCAGGTAGTAGAGCGGCTCGCCGACGCGGATCTGATTGCCGATCGCCGAGATCCAGGGGACCTGCTTGAACATACCGGCGATCGTCTGCGGGATCACGAGGATCGACGAGGCGAAGATGACCGGGATGACGCCCGCGGTGTTGACGCGGAGCGGGAGGTATGTGTTGGCACCGCCGTAGACCTTCCGGCCGACGACGCGCTTCGCGTACTGCACGGGGATGCGTCGCTGCGCGCGCTCCATGAAGACGCAGAACGCGACGACCGCGATCATGAAGACGATCAGGAAGAGGATCCCGAAGAGGTTGCGCTGTCCGTTGCGGACGTCATCAATGAGGCCGAACGCCGCGTTCGGCAGGCCGACGACGATACCGGCGAAGATGATCAGCGAGATGCCGTTACCGATGCCGCGCTCGGAGATCTGCTCGCCGAGCCACATGATGAATGCGGTGCCGGTGGTGAGCGTGAGAACGGTCATCAGCGGGAAGCCGATGCCCCAGAGAGAGTCTTGAACGTACGCCGGAACGAGCGGCGCGCCGCCCGGAGCGGTCTGCGCCTTCAGCCAGAACGCGACGCCGAGGGACTGAATGATCGACAGAGCGACCGTGCCGTAGCGGGTGTACTGGTTGATCTTGCGGCGGCCCATCTCGCCTTCCTTCGACAGCTTCTCGAGATACGGCCAGACGACCGTGAGGAGCTGAAGAATGATCGAGGCGGAGATGTACGGCATGATCCCGAGGGCGAACACCGACAGACGCCGGAGCGCGCCGCCCGAGAAGAGGTCGAGGAAGCCGAAGACTCCTCCCTGCAGCGACTTGAAGAACTCGGCGAGCGCGGTCGGGTCGACGCCGGGGGTCGGGATGTGCGATCCCAGCCGGTAGACGGCGAGAAGCCCAAACGTGTAGACGAGCCGCTTGCGCAGATCAGGAATCGCGAAGATGTTGCGAAACGTCTCGAGGAAGTTCAAGTTAAACGATCTCCTGGCAGGTACCGCCTGCCGCTTCGATCTGTTTGCGCGCGCTGGCGGAGAACTTTGCCGCCTGGACCGTCAGTTTCTTGGAGAGCTTGCCGTCGCCGAGGACCTTGATGCCGTGCGGCGTCTGTCCCTTGACGAGGCCCGCCTTGCGGAGGGCGCCTTCATCGACGGTCATGCCGTTGTCGAAACGCTCGAGGTCCGAGACGTTCACGACGGCGTGCTCCTTCTTGAAGATGTTGGTGAAGCCGCGCTTCGGGAGACGGCGATGCAGCGGCATCTGGCCGCCTTCAAAGCCGGTCATCCGCGAGAAGCCGGAGCGTGACTTTTGCCCCTTCTCGCCGCGCCCCGCGGTCTTGCCGTGACCGGATCCCGGTCCGCGGCCGACGCGCTTCTTCGCATGACGCGCGCCTTTTTTCGGTTTGAGTTTGCTCAGTTCCATTGGTTTACTCCACCACTTCGACGAGGTGCGGAATCTTCGCGATCATGCCGCGAACTTCCCTGGTGTCCTTCCGTTCCGTGACGCGATGCATCTTGCCGAGGCCGAGAGCCTTGAGCGTCTCGCGCATTTCGACCGGGCAGCCGATGCCGCTGCGGACCTGACGGATCCGGATGGTCTTGACGTCGCTGCTCTTCTTCGCTTTGGCCGCGCTCATCCCTCAGCCTCCGCGCTCTCCTCGACATGACGAAGGGCCTTGTACTGCTCTTCGTTGTGAAGTTGCTTGAGCGCTTCGAACGTCGCCTTGACGACGTTGTGCGGATTGGCCGTGCCGAGCGACTTGGTCAGGATGTTCTGAATCCCGGCCGACTCGAGGATCGCGCGCACCGGACCGCCGGCGATGACGCCGGTACCGTCCGAGGCGGGCTTGAGAAGAACCTTGCCGGCGCCGTAGCGGCCGACAGTGGCGTGGGGGATGGTCGTCCCCTTCATGGCGATCTTCACCATGTTCTTCTTCGCGATCTCGATGCCCTTCTTGATGGCGGCCGGAACTTCCTTGGCCTTGCCCGAGCCGAAGCCGACGCGTCCCGCGCCGTCACCGACGACGACCAGAGCGCTGAAGCTGAAGTTCTTGCCACCCTTGACGACCTTGGTGACACGGTTGATGTGGACGACCTTGTCGATCATCCCGCTTTCGCTTCTGTCGTCGCGATCGCGGCGTTCACCACGCGGCGAGCCCTGCCCAGGGCGATTCATTGGACGCTGCAATCCGTGCCTCCTAGAATTCCAAACCGTTTTCGCGCGCCGCGTCGGCGAGCGCTTTGACGTTTCCGTGATAGAGGTATCCGCCGCGGTCGAAGACCACGCGCGTGATGCCCTTGTCCTTCGCGCGCTTGGCGATCAACGCTCCGACTGCTTTCGCAGCCGCCGCATTGGCCCCCTTGGCGCCCGAGTCCGCATCTTTCGACGAAGCGGAAACCAGCGTCTTGCCGGCCGCGTCGTCGATGACCTGGACGTAGATGTATTTCTGACTCTTGAAGATCGCCATGCGCGGACGCTGCTCCGTGCCGGTGACCTTCCCGCGGATGCGTTCCCGAATCCGCCCTCTCGATGCGACTCTCTCTTTTGCGCGATCCATGACTATTTCCCTGCTGCCTTACCGGCCTTGCGGCGAATCACTTCGTCCGTGTACTTGATCCCTTTGCCCTTGTACGGATCGGGCTCGCGGAGGGAACGAATCTCGGCCGCGGTCTGCCCGACGAGCTGTTTGTCGTTTCCGGTGACGGTGACGTGACCGGTCTTGGCGTCGATGGCGATCTCGATCCCCTGCGGGATCGGGAACTTCACCGGGTGCGAGTACCCGAGCTGGAACACGACCTCGCGTCCCTTCACCTCGGCGCGGTAACCGACGCCGATGATGTCGAGCTCTTTCTTGAACCCCTCGCTCACGCCGCGGATGTTGTTCGCCACGAGCGCGCGCATGAGGCCGTGAAATGCGCGGGTCTTGTTCTCTTCGTCGCTCCGGGTGAACTGCACGACGTTGTTCTCGACGGAGACGCCGATGCCCGGAACGAGCGGAGTGGACAGCGTCCCCTTCGGCCCTTTGACCGTGACGGCGTTGCCTTCCTGCTTCACTTCGACGCCTTTCGGCAGCGAAATCGGCTTTCTTCCAATGCGCGACATGAAACGCTCCTTACCAGACCTGACAGAGCACTTCGCCGCCGACACCCTTCTTCGCGGCATCGGAGCCGGAGAGGACGCCCTGCGACGTGGAAACGATGGCGAGGCCGAGGCCGCCGAGGACGCGGGGAATCTCGTCCTTGGCGCGGTAGACCCGGCGGCCCGGGCGCGAAACGCGCTCGATGCCGTGAATCACCGGTTCGCCATCATTGGAGTAGCGGAGGTAGACCCGCAGCGTCGGCTGCGGCCCTTCCTCGACCACCTTGTAGTTGCTGATGAAACCCTCGTTCTTGAGGATGCGCGCGACCTCGACTTTGAGCTTCGAGGAGGGAAGCTCGATGCGGTCGTGGCGCGACGTGATGCCGTTGCGGATTCTCGTAAGCATGTCCGCGATGGGATCGGTCATAGACATTCGAATGCTCCTGGTTGTCTTTCTGCCGGTCTTACCAGCTTGCCTTCGTCACGCCCGGGATGTATCCGCCGAGCGACAGCTGCCGGAAGCAGATTCGGCAAAGCTGAAATTTGCGCAGATAGCCGCGCGGACGGCCGCACACTTTGCAGCGGTTCACTTTGCGCGATGAGTACTTCGGCTTCCGCGCCGCTTTGACAATCATTGACGTCTTGGCCATTGAGTCTTTCCTCTCGCTTACTTGCCGAACGGCATTCCGAGCTCGCGAAGAAGGAAGCGAGCCTGTTCATCATTGGGAGCCGTGGTCACGATGGTGATGTTCATCCCCTTGCTCTTGTCGACCTTGCCCGGGTCGATCTCGGGGAAGATCACGTGATCACGGATACCGAGGGTGTAGTTGCCGCGGCCGTCGAAGGACTTCGTCGGCACGCCGCGGAAGTCGCGGACGCGCGGCAGCGCGATGTTGATCAGGCGATCGAGAAACTCGTACATCTTGTCGCCGCGCAGCGTGACCATCGTCCCGATGGCCTGTCCCTCGCGCAGCTTGAACGACGCGATGGACTTCTTGGCGCGGGTGATGACCGGCTTCTGGCCGCTGATCGTCGACAGCTCTTCCGACGCCGTGTCGAGGAGCTTGGCGTTCTGAATCGCCTCGCCGACGCCCATGTTGATGACGACCTTCTCGATCTTCGGAAGCGCCATCGGGTTCTTGATCTTGAACTCGTCGGCGAGCTTCTTCCGGACTTCCTTGGCGTACGTCTCTTTGAGCCTTGCAGCCATTACGCGATCTCCGTGTTGCACTTCTTGCAGTAGCGGTTCGAGCCCTCGGCGGTCCGATGCATACCGATACGGGCCGGCTCGCTGCAGCTGGGACAGATGACCTGCAGCTTGCTGATCTGGATCGGCGACTCGCGCTCGAGAATGCCGCCCTGGATGTTCTTCTGCGGGTTCGGTTTCGTGTGTTTCTTGAAGAAGTTGACGCGCTCCACGATGGCAGTACCCTTCGTGGCGCTGACGCGCAGCACCTTCCCCTGCTTGCCGCGGTCCTTGCCCGTGAGAACGACGACGGTGTCGCCCTTCTTCACGTGCGACTTGTTCGGCCGCGCCTCGTCTTTATGCGTATGTGATGTTCTTCCGTACATTCCCATTGGATCTACCTCAGATCACTTCCGGCGCGAGCGAGATGATCTTCATGAACTTGCGCTCGCGCAGCTCGCGGGCAACAGGGCCGAAGACGCGCGTCCCGACCGGCTCCCGCGCATCGTTGATGAGAACGGCCGCGTTGTCGTCGAACTTGATGTAGGAGCCGTCACGACGGCGGCTCTCTTTCACCGTGCGGACGATGACGGCCTGAACGACCGTCCCTTTCTTCACGGTGCCGTCCGGCGACGCCTCTTTGACCGACGCCGTGATGACGTCGCCGAGGCGCGCGTAGCGGCCGGCGGTCGATCCACCTCGCATCTTGATGCAGGCGATCTTCTTGGCGCCGGTGTTGTCAGCGACCTGCAGAATCGTTCCCATCTGAATCATGACTAACTCGCCTTCTCCAGGACTTCCTTGACGTTCCAGCGTTTCCGCTTCGAGAGCGGGCGCGTCTCCTCGATGACGACGCGGTCGCCGATGTTCAGCGCGTTGTCCGCGTGCGCGAGGAACTTGCTCGTGCGCTTGATGTACTTCTGATACATCCCGTGCTTGACGAGGTTCTCGACCGCGACCACGACGGTCTTCTGCATCTTGTTCGAGACCACGGTGCCGATCTTGGTCCGCTCGGCGGTCTTCTTTTCGTTAGTGGTTTCAGCCATCACACTCTCCGGTTACGCGCGCGAGCGCTCATTGAGCAGCGTCTTGATGCGCGCGATCTCACGCCTGACGTCGCGGATCTTCATCGGGTTTTCCATCCGCCCGGTGGCGCGCTGGAAGCGCAGCTTGAAGAGCTGCTCGCGGAGCTCGCGCTCGCGGGTGTTCAGCTCGTCGACCGATTTATCGCGAAGCTCGTTCGTCTTCATTGGCCCGTCTCCGTCTCCTGGCGCGTCACGAAACGCGTCCTGATGGGGAGCTTGTGGGCCGCGAGGCGAAGCGCCTCCTCGGCGATCTCGCGCGGCACGCCTTCCATCTCATAGAGGATGCGCGCCGGCTTGATCACACACACCCACTCTTCCGGAGCTCCCTTGCCCTTGCCCATACGCGTTTCGAGCGGCTTCTTGGTGACCGGCTTGTCGGGGAAAATCCGGATCCAGATCTTTCCACCGCGCTTGATGTGACGGGTCATGGCGATACGACCCGCCTCGATCTGGCGCGCCGTCACCCAGCCCGCCTCGAGCGCCTGCAGCCCGAAATCGCCGAACGAGACTTTCTGTCCCCGCGTGGCGAGTCCGCGACGGCGGCCGCGCTGCTGTTTTCTGAACTTGACCTTCTTCGGCATCATCATGATGTCGATCTCCTAAATTGCAGTTCCTACTGCGGACGGCGGCGCGATTTGGTCTTCGCCATCTCGCCCTTGTAGAGCCAAACCTTGACGCCGATGGTGCCGTACGTCGTATTGGCCGTGGCCACCCCGTAGTCGATGTCCGCCTTCAGCGTGTGCAGCGGCAGGCGGCCGTCCTGATACCACTCACTACGCGCGATCTCGGCGCCGTTCAGGCGGCCGGCCACGCGAACCTTGATCCCCTTCGCGCCGAAGCGGAAGGCCGACTCCATCGCCTTCTTCATGGCGCGGCGGAACGCGATGCGGCGCTCGAGCTGCGTGGCGATGTTCTCGGCCACGAGCTGGGCGTCGAGCTCCGGACGCTGGATCTCCTGGATGTTGATGTAGACCTCTCCGTTGACCAGCTTCTGGAGCTCGTCCCGGAGCTTGTCGACTTCCGCTCCCTTGCGTCCGATGATGATGCCCGGGCGCGAGGTGTAGATGTTGATGCGCATCTTGTTCGCCGTGCGCTCGATGTCGATTTCCGACACGCCGGCGTGGCTGAGGCGCTTCTTGAGATCGTCGCGCAGCTTCAGATCGCGATGCAGCGTCTCCGCGTAGTTCTTCCCGGCGAACCAGCGGGAATGCCACGTCTTGTTGAAACCGAGCCGGAATCCGTAAGGATTGACCTTCTGACCCAAGATTGCCTCCGTTATCGCTTGGCAGCGCGCGCGCGGCCCTTGCCGCCGGTACGCTCGTTGACTGCTTTCACTTCATCCGACACGTGAACGGTGATGTGCGCTTTCCGCTTCTGGATGCGGTAGGCACGTCCCATCGGCGCCGGCTGCACGCGCTTCTCGCGCGGGCCTTCGTTGACGTAGATCTTCGAGACGACGAGATCGTCGACGTCGACGTTCGCCTCTTTGTTCTCGGCGTTGGCGACGGCCGAGCGAAGGAGCTTCTCGAGGTCCTTCGCCGACGTCTTCTTCGTGAAGCGGAGGATCTGGATCGCTTCCTCGACCTTCTTGCCGCGCACGAGGTCGGCCACGAGGCGGACCTTCTGCGGCGAGGCCTTCAGGTACTTGAGAGTTGCACTGGCTTCCATCGTCGTCTCCGCCTTATGCCTTCGGCGCCGCCGCCGCAGGTGCCGGGGCGCCGGCAGGCTTGGCGGTCTTTTCGACCTTCTTGCCGCTGTGGCCCTTGAACATGCGCGTCAGCGCGAACTCGCCGAGCTTGTGACCGACCATGTTTTCGGAGATGTAGACGGGGACGAACTTCTTCCCGTTGTGCACGGCCAGGGTGTGGCCGACCATCTCCGGAATGATCGTGGAGCGGCGCGACCAGGTCTTGATGACCTTCTTGTCGCGCTCGCGGTTCATGGTTTCGACTTTCTTCTGCAGGTGCTCGTCGATGAACGGGCCCTTCTTGAGTGAACGCGCCATTACTTGGTTCTCCGCTTGACAATGAACTTGTCAGTCGTCTTGTTGCGGCGGGTCTTGTAGCCCTTGGTCGGCTGGCCCCACGGGCTGACCGGGTGACGTCCACCGGAGGTCTTGCCCTCGCCGCCGCCCAACGGATGGTCGACCGGGTTCATGGAGACGCCGCGGTTGTGCGGACGCTTGCCGCGATGACGGGTGCGGCCGGCCTTGCCGATCGAGACGTTCTCGTGCTCGAGGTTCCCGACCTGTCCGATCGTCGCGTAGCAGCGAATGTGGACTTTGCGCATCTCGCCGGACGGGAGACGGAGCGTCGCCCAGTCGCCTTCGCGCGCCATGAGCTGCGCGAACGCACCGGCGCTACGCGCCATCTGGCCGCCCTTCCCTTCCTTCAGCTCGATGTTGTGCACCGTCGTGCCGAGGGGGATCTTCGAGAGCGGCAGAGCATTGCCGACGAGAATGTCGGCGTCCGGACCGGACGTGATCGTCGTGCCGACACCGAGGCCGTCCGGCGCGAGGATGTAACGCTTCTCGCCGTCGGCGTAATGCAGCAACGCGATGCGCGCCGTGCGGTTCGGATCGTATTCAATGGCGGCGACCTTCGCGGGAATCCCGTGCTTGTCGCGCTTGAAGTCGATGTCGCGGTACTTCTGCTTGTGACCGCCGCCGATGAAGCGGGAGCTGACACGGCCGGTGCTCGCGCGACCGCCGGTCTTCATCTTCCCCTTCGTCAGCGACTTCTCCGGCTTCGTCTTCGTCAGCTCATCGAACGTGTGATGAGACTGGAAGCGAATGCCGGGGGAGGTCGGCTTATAGTTTTTTACAGGCATAGTTTCCTCAGTTTTTCGCCTGGTTCTCAGACGCCTTCAATGAAGTCAGGCGCCTTTTCCCCTGCCTTGAGACGCACGTAAGCCTTGCGCCAGTCTCGGCGCTTCCCTTCGTAACGTCCCATCCGTTTCACTTTTCCGCGCACGTTGAAGAGGCGCACTTCTTCGACTTTCACCTTGAAGAGCTCTTCGACAGCGTGCTTGACCTGAATCTTGTTGGCCTTCGGCGAGACTTCGAACGCGATGACGTTCCCAGCCTCGCGAAGGATGGTGCTCTTTTCGGTGACCAGCGGCCGGCGGATGATCTCGTTTGCGTTCATCACTTCTCCAAGGACTCCGTGAGTCGCTGCAGTGCCGACTGGCTCAGAACGATGTAGCGGCTGTTGACGACGTCGTAGACGTTGACGGCCGTCGCATCGACGAAGCGCACCTTCGGGTTGTTGCGCGAGGCGAGCACCGCGTTGGTGTTCTCCATCGAATCGACCAGAAGGGCCTTGCCCTCGACGCCGACGTTCGCCACTTTCGCGGCGAGCGCCTTGGTCTTCGGCTCGTCCACCGTCGCGTCGCTGATGACGATGAACTTCCCTTCCTTGACGCGCTGCGAGAGGGCGCTCTTGAGGGCCGCCTTCTTCTCCTGCGCGTTCATCTTGTAGCTGTAGTCGCGGGGGACCGGCCCGAAGACCGTGCCGCCGTGACGGTGGATCGGCGGACGGTTGCCGCCCTGACGCGCGCGGCCCGTCCCCTTCTGCCGGAACGGCTTCTTGCCCGAGCCGCTCACTTCGGAGCGGTTCTTGACCTTGTGCGTTCCCTGGCGAAGGCTGGCGAGGTAGTTCCGCACGGCCTCGTGAATGAGGTGCTCTTTGTACGGGTACGCGAAGATCTCTTCGGGCAGATCGACCGAGCCGACCTTCTTGTTGTCCCAGTTCTTGATGTCAATGGTCGGCATGGTTACTTGCCTCCCTTCCCGTTTTTCGCGAAGCGGATGTAGACGACGCCGTTACGGCCGCCCGGCACCGCGCCGCGCACGTACAGGAGGTTGTTCTCCGAGTCGATCTTCGCGACGCGGAGGTTCTTGACCGTGACCTGATCGCCGCCCATGCGGCCGCCCATGCGCATGCCCTTCATGACACGCGACGGGAACGCCGAGGCACCGATCGAGCCGGGAGCGCGGTGGAACATCGAGCCGTGGGTAGCGCGGCCGCCGGCGAAGTTGTGACGCTTCATGACGCCCTGAAAGCCCTTGCCCTTGGACTGGCCGATCACGTCGATCGAGTCGCCCGGCTTGAAGATGTCGACCTGCACTTTGTCGCCGACGTTCGCGTCGCCGCTGTACGGCACTTCCGCGAGCGTGCGGAGCGGCTGGAGGCCAGCCTTCTCGAAGTGGCCGCGCTGCGCGCTGGTGATGCGGCGGTTCGAGATTTTTTCGACCAGACCGATCTGCACGGCGTCGTAGCCGTCCTTGTCGGCGGTCTTCTTCTGTACCACGAGGCACGGACCGGCCTGAATGACCGTCACCGGGATGAGCGCGCCATCCTCGGCGAATACCTGGGTCATTCCGACCTTCTTGCCAATGATTCCTTCGATTGCCATCTCAGTTCACCTTGGAACCGGACCAGCCGGTTCGTGTGTTTGGGCGCCGTTATTTGCCGAACGCCTTGATCTCGACGTCGACGCCCGCGGGGAGCTCGAGCTTCATGAGCGCATCGACGGTCTGCGTCGTCGGCTCGAGAATGTCGAGCAGCCGCTTGTGCGTCCGCATCTCGAATTGCTCGCGCGACTTCTTGTCGACGTGCGGCGAGCGGAGGACGGTATAGCGCGATATCTGCGTCGGCAGAGGGATCGGTCCCGCCACCTTGGCGCCGGTGCGCTTGGCCGTGTCGACGATCTCGGACGTCGATTGATCGAGGACGCGGTAGTCATACGCTTTGAGTCGGATGCGGATCTTTTCGTTCATCATGATTTCGAACCCTTAATAAAGAACAATGGGCCGGCGATTCGCCGGCCCTATATGAGCTACTCGATGACTTCCGTGACCGTGCCGGCGCCCACCGTGCGGCCACCCTCGCGGATCGCGAAGCGGAGACCCTTCTCCATCGCGATCGGCGCGATCAGGTTGATGACCAGCGCGGTGTTGTCGCCCGGCATGACCATCTCGGCGCCCTCGGGGAGCTGCGCCGTTCCGGTGACGTCGGTCGTACGGAAGTAGAACTGCGGACGATAGCCGTTGAAGAACGGCGTGTGACGGCCGCCCTCTTCCTTGGTCAGGATGTAGACCTCGGCCTTGAACTTCGTGTGCGGCGTGATGGAGCCCGGCTTGGCGCAAACCTGGCCGCGCTCGACGTCCTTACGCTCCACACCGCGGAGCAGGAGGCCGACGTTGTCGCCCGCCTGGCCCTGGTCGAGGAGCTTGCGGAACATCTCGACGCCAGTGACGACCTTCTTGACGGTCGGGCGAATGCCGACGATCTCGATTTCCTCACCGACCTTGACGATGCCGCGCTCGATACGGCCCGTGACGACCGTGCCGCGGCCCGAGATCGAGAAGATGTCTTCGACCGGCATCAGGAACGGCTTGTCGATGGCGCGCTCCGGCAGCGGGATGTAGCTGTCGACGGCGTCCATCAGCTCCATGATCTTCTTGCCCCACTCCGAGTCCGGATCGCCCGACTCGAGCGCCTTGAGCGCGGAGACGCGGACGATGGGGATGTCGTCGCCGGGGAACTCGTAGGAGCTGAGGAGCTCGCGAATCTCGAGCTCGACGAGCTCGAGGAGCTCAGGGTCAGCGGCGTCGACCTTGTTGAGGGCGACGACCATCGCCGGCACGCCGACCTGGCGGGCGAGCAGGATGTGCTCGCGCGTCTGCGGCATCGGGCCGTCGGTAGCGGCGACCACGAGGATCGCGCCGTCCATCTGCGCGGCGCCGGTGATCATGTTCTTGACGTAGTCGGCGTGACCCGGGCAGTCGACGTGCGCGTAGTGACGCTTCGCGGTCGAGTACTCGACGTGAGCGGTGGCGATCGTGATGCCGCGCTCGCGCTCTTCGGGAGCCTTGTCGATCTGGTCGAAGGCAACGAAGCTAGCCGTTCCCTTCGCGGCGAGAATTTTGGTGATGGCAGCCGTGAGCGTGGTCTTGCCGTGGTCGACGTGACCGATCGTGCCGACGTTCACATGGGGCTTACTGCGGTCGAATTTCTCTTTGGCCATTGAGAGCTAACCTCCGTCCTTGCTTTGACTCTTGTCTTCCTCTTGTCGCTTATCCGGCGACTTTTGCGATGACTTCTTCCGCGACATTCTTCGGCGCCGGTTCGTACGCCGAGAACTGCATGGTGTAGCTGGCGCGGCCCTGCGACATCGAGCGGAGCTGTGTCGCGTAGCCGAACATCTCGGACAGAGGCACGTGCGCGCGAATGACTTTCGCGCCCCCGCGCTCGTCCATCTGCTGAATCTTTCCGCGACGGCGCGACAGGTCGCCCATCACGTCGCCCGCGTAGTCCTCGGGCGTGACGACTTCGACGTCCATGATCGGCTCGAGCAGAATCGGGCCGGCCTTCTTGGCGCCTTCCTGGTAGGCCATCGAGCCGGCGATCTTGAACGCCATTTCGCTCGAGTCGACGTCGTGGTACGAGCCGTCGTAGAGGATCGCCCGGATGCCCGTCATCGGGTAACCGGCGATGATCCCCTTCTCCATCGCTTCCTTGATGCCCTGCTCGGTCGGCTTGATGAATTCGCGCGGGACGCTGCCGCCGACGATCTCGTTGACGAACTCGAAGGTCGTGCCGTCGGTGAGCGGCTCGAAGCGCATCTTCACGTGGCCGTACTGCCCCTTGCCGCCCGACTGGCGGATGAAGCGGCCTTCGGCCTCAGACTTGCGCGTGATCGCCTCGCGATACGCGACCTGCGGCTTGCCGACGTTCGCCTGCACGTTGAACTCGCGCATCATGCGGTCGACGATGATCTCGAGGTGGAGCTCACCCATGCCGCGGATGATGGTCTGGTTCGTTTCGGTGTCCGTGTGCACCTTGAACGTCGGGTCTTCCTGCATGAGCTTCGCGAGCGCGACGCCCATCTTTTCCTGATCGGCTTTCGTCTTCGGCTCGATCGCGACGGCGATGACCGGCTCGGGGAACGTCATCGTCTCCAGAGCGATCGGGTGGTTCCTGTCGCAGATCGTGTCGCCGGTGGTCACGTTGCGGAGACCGACGGCGGCGCCGATGTCGCCCGCCCACACTTCCTTGATCTCTTCACGCTTGTTGGCGTGCATCTGGAGGAGGCGGCCGATGCGCTCGGTGTTGCCCTTGGTCGTGTTGAGCACCGCGGTGCCCGACTCGACGTGTCCCGAGTAGACGCGGAAAAACGCGAGCTGGCCGACGAACGGGTCGGTCATGATCTTGAAAACCAGCGCGGCGAACGGCGCCTTGTCGTCGGCCGGACGCTCGATGAACGACTCGTCGTCCGGGTTGATCCCTTTGACCGGCGGGATGTCGACTGGGGACGGCAAATAGTCGACGACCGCGTCGAGCAGCGGCTGCACGCCTTTGTTCTTGAACGCCGAGCCACACATGACCGGCGTGATCTTCTGGGCGATCGTCGCCTCGCGAAGAGCGTGCTTCAGCTCGTCGATTTCGAGAGTCTCGCCGGCGAGGTACTTCTCGAGCAGTTCGTCGTGCTGCTCGGCGATCGACTCGACCATCTTCTCGCGATAGTGCTCCGCGTCGGCCCTGAGCTCGGCCGGGATCTCGTCGACGTCGTACTTCGCGCCGAGGGCTTCGTCATGGAACATGAGAGCCTTCATCTGCACGAGATCGATGACGCCCTTGAACTGATCTTCGGCTCCAATCGGGAGCTGCAGAGGCACCGCATTCTTTCCGAGCTTCTGCCGGATCTGATTGACGACAGACATGAAGTTCGCGCCGATGCGGTCCATCTTGTTGACGAACGCGATGCGGGGGACGCCGTACTTGTCGGCCTGACGCCAGACGGTCTCGGACTGCGGCTCGACGCCGCCGACCGCGCAGAAAACGCCGACCGCGCCGTCGAGGACGCGGAGCGAGCGTTCCACCTCGACCGTGAAGTCGACGTGGCCCGGTGTGTCGATGATGTTGACGCGCGTGTCGCCCCAGAGGGCGGTCGTGGCCGCCGAAGTGATCGTGATGCCGCGCTCCTGCTCCTGGACCATCCAGTCCATGGTGGCAGTGCCCTCGTGCACCTCGCCGATCTTGTGGGTGCGGCCGGTGTAGTACAGGATCCGCTCCGTCGTCGTGGTTTTACCCGCGTCGATGTGGGCCATGATCCCGATGTTTCGCGTCTTTTCGAGAGGTACCTGACGTGCCATTGTTCTATTCGTTTCTCTTTACCGCGGAACAACACAGAATCGGCGACAGCGCTGCCGCCGACCGATAGCGATTCAGTTTTAGTTTTTCCCGTTGCTCGGTCCGGAACCGCAGAACCAGTGGTTGCTGTGTTATCCGGTCGAGACGGAGCTACGGAAATCTTCGGTGTAACTGCGACTGCGAAACTTCTACAACTTCAACGAACTGCGAAAAATTACTACCAGCGGTAGTGCGCGAACGCTTTGTTCGCTTCCGCCATTTTATGCGTGTCTTCGCGCTTCTTGATCGCGTTGCCGCGGCCGTTGGCGGCATCGAGGATCTCGCCGGCGAGCTTGTCCTGCATCGTCTTCTCGCCGCGCGACACCGCGTAGCTGATCAGCCAGCGGATGGCAAGCGCGGTGCGGCGGGTCGGACGCACTTCGATGGGAACCTGGTAGTTCGAACCACCGACGCGGCGGCTCTTGACCTCGAGCGCCGGCTTGACGTTGTCGACCGCCTTCTTGAAGAGCTTGAGAGGATCGTCCTTCGCCCGGTCTTCGACCTTCTTCAGCGCGCCGTAGAACACGTTCTCGGCGACCGACTTCTTGCCGTGAGTCATCAACGAATTGATGAACTTCGTCACGAGCTGGCTGTTGTAGACCGGATCCGGCAGGATCTCGCGTTTCGGAACTTCGCGTCGTCTCGGCATGTGCTTTACGCCTTCTTGGGTCTCTTCGCCCCGTACTTGGAGCGACTCTGGTTACGCTTGGCGACGCCGACGGCGTCGAGCGTTCCGCGGATGACGTGGTAGCGAACGCCCGGAAGATCTTTGACACGGCCCCCGCGGATCAGCACGATCGAGTGCTCCTGGAGGTTGTGTCCGACACCCGGGATGTAGGTGGTGACTTCGACACCGTTCGTGAGACGAACGCGGGCCACCTTACGGAGCGCCGAGTTCGGCTTCTTCGGGGTCGAGGTGTAGACGCGCGTGCAGACGCCGCGCTTCTGAGGACTCGACTGCAGCGCCGGCGACTTCGTTTTGTAGCGAACCTTGTCGCGGCCCTGGCTGACGAGTTGGCTGATCGTTGGCATTCGTGACTATCCTTCTAAAGACACGTACAGCGAAAAAAGTGCTCCCGAAAGGGAAAACCCGCGCACTCTAGGCCCGGTGATGGACTTTGTCAAGCCCGGACTGAGGCCAACGTCCCCCCGTTTGCCCTTATTCCGCTGACGGTTGCGCTACCAGTCGACCCAGGCTCCGCGCTGCAGACGGCTCGCTTTGTCGTAGAGAAACGCCACGGAAGCGAGGTCCTCGACGGCGATCCCAAGCGACTTGAACAGCGTGATTTCGCCATCGGAAAGGCGGCCTTTCGCCTTGCCCAGCAGAATCTCACCGACTTCCGCCCGGATGTGACCTTCCCGAATTGCCCCCTCGCGAAGCGCCATCAGGTAGTCGCCCGACTCGTTCACGGTTGATTCTCGGCGGTCAACGAAGAGGGCCGCTGCAGCCATCGTGGCGCTGTCGAGCTCGCGGCTCGTCGCGACCGAGGAGCCGACCGCGTTGATGTGGACGCCGTCTGCGACCCATTCGCGGCGGAGGACCGGCTCTTTCGAGCTCGTGGCGGTCACGATGATGTCGGCACCGTCGACCGCCTCCTCGACGCTCTCGATGACCTTCGCCCGCTGGTTCGTAGCCGCGAGCGCGTCGGCTTTCGCCTTGGAACGGCTGCAGATACGGATCGAACCGATGTCGCGAACCAGCGGGATCGCCTCGAGGTGCGACTTCGCCTGGACTCCGGCACCGAGGATTGCGAGGGTAGAGGCGGTCTCACGCGCGAGAAGCTTCGTCGCAACGGCGGATACCGCTGCCGTCCGAATGGCTGTGATCGCCGAGGCGTTCGCGGCGGCGAGGAGCTCACCTGTCTCGCCGCTGTGCAGGAGCACCGCGCCGAGGTGAGTGTCGAGGCCGCGGGCGGGATTGCCGGGAAAGAGGCAGATTTCCTTGAGAGCGTAATACGACTTCCCGCCCGCGGTGCCGTATGCCGGCATCAGTCCCAGGAACCCGCTCGCTCCGGGAGCGCGGACGATGGAGCGGAGAGGGTTGTGTCCCTCGCCACGCGCAAGATTCGCGAGAGCCTCTTCCATGACGGAGATGCACTCGCGCATGGTCAGCAGCTCGTGCACCTCGTGTTCGTTGAGAATCAGCAGGCGGCTCATGCGTCTCGGTGGACGATATCAGGGGCGAATGCCGGGAGGCACACTGCGATGTATTCGGCGCCGTCGGCGTAGGGCGTCGAGTACTGCACCCATTCTCCCTTCGGCGCGATGATCGCCTGGCCGGCGGTGACGTCGGTCGATCCTTCGGCCGTCGTCACGCGCAAGACGCCGCGCAGCACGACCGTGTACTCGTCGAATTCAGGCGTCTGGCCCGGCTCGACCCACCCGCTCGGGCTCTTCATCCTGGCGACGCTCACGTCCGCCGTCGCCGAGTTCACGCGGCCAACGTACTCTTCGATGATCTTGGGCTTGTTCCCCGCCGCCGCCACGATCGACGGCGCTTCGATGTGCTTCATGAGGTCGAAGTGTACTGCGCGATCACCTGCGCTAGCGGCGAAGTGCACTGCGCTATCCTCTGACGAATGTCGCAAACGACCGGCGGACTACGCTCGATCCTTTCATTCCCGCTCGTCTACAGTCTCTTCCGCTGGCTGGTCAGCGGTGAAAAGCAGCAGGGGATCTACATCGGCGAGTACGTTCGGCCGAAAGCCGGCGACCGCATCCTCGACATCGGATGCGGACCGGGCGACATCCTCAGGTACCTTCCGCGCGACGTCCGCTACGAAGGTTTCGATGTCAGCGAAGGGTACATCGAGCGCGCGAACCGGCATTTCGGCGACCGCGGAACGTTCCGCTGCGCGCGCGTCGATGCTGCGTCGCTTTCAGGCAATGAGGGTACGTACGACATCGTCCTCGCGAACGGCGTAGTGCACCATCTCGACGACAGCGAGGCGGTCGATCTCTTCCGGCTCGCGAAAATCGCGCTGAAGAGAGGGGGGCGGCTGATCACCCTCGACGGCTGCTACGTCCCGGGGCAATCACGCATCGCGCGATATCTCCTCTCGCGTGATCGCGGCCAGAATGTACGCGACGAGGCCAGCTACCTGGCGCTCGCGCGGCAAGTCTTCCAATCCGTGACGCCGCACGTCAGGCACGATCTGCTGCGCATTCCTTACACAATCCTGATCCTCGAATGCATGCAGAACTGACCGACGCTCAGCGGTAGATCTTCCGGAGAACGGCGAAGGTCGTCACAACCCGAAATCCGAGGCGTCGAATCTCGAGGTTGAAGACCGGGTAGTTCGCGGCCGAAATGTGCGTGTGTCCGCTGCGGATGCCGAGTCTCCGAAGCTCGTTGAGCTCTCCGTACGTGTTGATGACGCCGACGCCGAGCTGTTTGTAACTCGGGTGCACTCCACCGAGGAGCAGCAGCACCTGGTCGCCGGGAAGATAGCGATGTGTCTTGAACGCGACCGTCCGATCGTCCGCCGGGGCGTAAAGCCGGTACACCGCCTCATCCGCGGCTTCGAAGGAGCGGTGAACGTACCGCTTGTACCGCTCGCCGGACACGTTTCGCTCGATCAGCGGATCGATGCTGAAGCGATCATGTTCGAACGTCGTGGCAGCGATTTCGAGCACCGGCGCGAGCTCCTCCTCCGTCTCGACTTTGACGAACTCGTAGGGGAAGGCGCTCATGTCGTAATCGCGGCGCAGGTCAATCTCGGATCGGATCTGACACTCGATCAGATGAAAGCCCTGCCGTTCGAGCGCGTGAGCCGCGGCGACATTTTCGAGCGGGATCTTGCACGAGACGTACGCGGGCTGGTGCCGCTCGATGTATGCCTGCTCGAACGGAGCGAAATCTTCGTTCGGATCGAAGGCTTCGATCGACAGGACGGATCGGCCGAGGACTTCGGAGTCGATCGGTACGTAATTGACGTTCACAGGCGCGAGTGAATGAGCGAAGCGAGCCCGGCGATCGTACCAAACCGCGGATCCTCAAAATCGGACGCGGCGAACTTCACGTTGTACGTCTTCTCGGCGAAGAGCACGAGCGCCAGGACGTCGAACGAGTCGACCTCGCGTACCTCGGCGTAATGCTGATCGGGCGCGATGGCTGCTCCCGTCTTTTCCGTGAGCCAGTCCTGGAGCGTGCTGGTGATCTCGTCAGCCGTCATAGGGACTTCATGATGACCGATTTGATCTCGCAGTAGGTGCGAATCCCGGCGGTTCCTGCTTCGCGGCCGATCCCGGACGCGCCCATGCCGCCGATCGGCATTTCGGGGAAGTTCTCCTGGGCGGAGTTGATCCAGAGCCGACCGGCGCGAATCCGCCTCGCCACGCGCAGGGCGCGCGAGACGTCACCGCTCCAGACGCAGGCCGCAAGACCGTACGGCGTGTCGTTCGCGAGCTCGATCGCCTCCTCCTCCGAATCGAAGAGGTAAATCGACAGCACGGGACCGAAGATCTCGTCGGTCGTCAGCCGCGAATCGCGGGGCACAGCCTCGAATACCGTCGGCATCGCGCGCGCCGACCCATCCGTCTCGCCGCCGTATAGCAGCACTGCTTCGTTGCGACCCACCTCGAGGAACTCCGCAACGCGGCGATACTGCGGTTCGGTCGCCGCGGGCTGCATCTGCGCAACCGCGACACCGCCCCGGATCGCGGCGAGGCGCGTGATGAGACGTTTCTTGAACTCGTCCGCCGCCGATCGCTCGAGCAGCAGGCGCGAAGTCGCAATGCAGCACTGCCCGGCGTTGTACGTGAAGCCCGAGATGACCCCTTCGATCGCGCGGTCGAACGCCGCATCGGCGAAGACGACCACTGGGCTCTTTCCGCCGAGCTCGAGACTGACACGTTTGAGCGTGCGGCCCGCCGCTTCCATGACGCGGCGGCCGTTCTCGGTCGACCCCGTGAACGAGATCATCGCGACCCGCGGCGATGCGACCAGCGCCGCTCCGGCAGCGTGGCCGAAGCCCGACACGACATTGCACACACCGTTTGGAAAACCGGCACGGTCGAGGATCTCGGCGATCTCGAACGCGTTCCCGGCAGCGTACTCGCTCGGTTTGATCACCACCGTGCAGCCGGCGGCGAGAATGAACGGCAATCGCTCCGCGCTCACGATGAAAGGGAAATTCCACGGAAGAATGAGGCCCACGACGCCAACAGGCTCGAAGACCGTGAATGCTTGTGTGTCGTTCGCGAGCGCGGGATAGAACTCCCCATGCAACGACCGCAGCGAAGCTGCTGCGTAGCGCCACAGCGCGACGCCCTCCCGCACCTCGGCGCGCGACTGGCCGATCGGCTTGCCGACTTCCCGCGTGAGCGTTTCGGCGAGCCGGCTTTCGTTTTCCGCGATCAGATCGGCGGCGCGAAGGAGCAGCGCCGAACGTTCCGCCGCGGGCAGATCGCTCCACGCGCGCAGCGCCGACGAAGCAGCGTCGACGGCATGGTTGACGTCCTCCGCGGTACCGCTCGGATACGTCGAGACGAGTCGTCCCGATCCCGGCTCTCGCCGCTCGATGCGTTCGCCGTTCGAAGGGGAGTAATCGACGACGGCGGCGTCCGCGGCGATCGTGTCGTTCATGTCGCGCTGCGTTGTGAGAGAAGCGCGTCGCCGTTGACGGTGTACTTGTCGACGAGCTCGCGCTTGATGACCTTGCCGATGGACGTTTTCGGCATCCACGGCACCGGGATGATCTTATCCGGCCGTTCGATCGCGCGGAGGCCGTCGACGAACAGTTTGTCGAATTCGGCGAGCACTTCGGGCTCGTTGGCGTTCTGCTGCGGCACGTAAAACAGAACCAGGCGCGCACCCCAGAATTCATCTGGTACGCCCACCGCCGCGACGTCCGTGACGCTCGAATTGCGGAGACCGATATCCTCGATCAACTGCGCCGACACGAACTCGCCGCCTTTCTTGACGAGGTCGTGCTCGCGGCCGGAGAAGTAAAGCAGACCGTCCTTGAGATAGCCGATGTCGCCCGTGTGGAAGAAGCCGTCGGCGTCGCGGAAGTCGACCAGCTCGCCTTTGACGAGGTACCCCTTCGCCATGAACGGCGTTTTCACGACGATCTCCGCCGGCTGATTCTCGCTGCCGGCCCGGATCTCGGTTTCCGCCGCGGCGCTTCCCATCGACTGAAACGCGAGCGCGTCCTCCCACGACTGGAACGTGATCGTGCCGCCGAGCTCGGTCACGCCATAACAGGTCCGCAACGGTGCGTTGAAAACCTGAAGGAACCGCTCGGCGACGGAACGATAAAGAGGTCCGCCGGTCGCGATGATCGCCTGATAGTGAGAAAGGTGTTCGAGCACCTTTCCGTCCACGCGAAACAGTTGCGCCAGCGAGAGCGCCATCGTGGGTGTCAGCGTGAGGTGATTCACGCCGTGCTTCACGGGCAGTTCCCAGAACCGCAGCATCTGCGCCTTCGAGAACGCCGGCCCGAGGACGATCTTGCCACCGGCGAGGACCGGAGAGAAGAAGAGATTGAAGATGCCCGCCATGTAGAACATCGGGAAGTGGTGGTAGATCACGGAGTCGGAGTTCAAGCCGCACAGTCCCGCGAACGACTGTGCGCTTGCGACGATCGTCGAGAGTGTGTGGACGATCCCCTTCGGCTCACCGGTGGAACCGGACGAGAAGATGACGAGGAAGTCGTCGTCAGGCGAGTGCTCCGGCAACACCGTGGCCGCCGATGCGTCGGCGCGTAGCGACGGCAGAACGCTCGCGTCGACGAGCAGCTTGGGTGCGAGGCGCGCCCTCAGGGCCGCCGCACGGGGCGCCGGCAACTGCGGATCGAACGGAGCCGCCACGACGCCCGCCAGCGCGCACGCGACATACAGCGAAAGCAGTTCCTCGCTGTTGTCGAGCTGGATCATCACTCGCTCGCCGTTGCGAACGCCGAGCTCGACGAGGCGCCGCGCCATGTTCTCGCTCGCGGCAAAGAAATCGGCGTACGTCACCTCCGCGCCGTCGGCGCGGACCAGCAGCGTGCGCGATGCGTTGTCCTGAAAGGTCCTGGAAAGGGTCGCCAGTGCTCCGGTAGCCGCCATTTAATTTTCCGATCAGACGAAGAAATCAAAATCCTCGAGGGCGTTTTCGTCCATCCCCTCGGCCGCCCACTTCTCGAGCAAGAGATTCGAGCTGTGACGGATGCAATGGAACGTGCAGTGGATGCTCGGATTGACGCGACGCATCGTCGCCGCGCGCTTGTCTCCGAACCAGACGTTCTGAAAGCTGTCTTTGTTGATGTCGCCGATGCGCATGTTGAGGTTGCCGCGGTGGTACGGGCAGACGTAGACGCCGCTCGGCGTGACGACGGTCCGCATGTCCGAGACGAGGCAGCGTGTGTACTCCTTCTTTTGCGTCGTCGTCCCATCGAGAGCCGCGTCCAGGGTGTAGGGCGAAATGATGCGGAAGTCGTCGCTTGCGAGATGCGCCACCTCCGCGAGCTGCTCGCGGACTGCCTGCGTGACCTCCTCCGGCTGGTTGACGAGAAAGTGCATCATGTCGAACGACGGCTTCACCTCGAAGTAGTCGCAGCCGACATCTTTCGCGACGTGCGCGGCGTTCTTGATGTCATACGCGTTCGTCGCCGCCACCTTCCCGTTCGAGATCTTCGACAGGACGAGAAACGAGTAGCCCATCTTGCCGCGCTTCTTCTTCCCGAGCGCGCGCATGCCATCGATGACCGTGTTGAACATCGAGCGCCCGCTCGGCGACGGCCGAAACTCCTGAAAAACGTCTTCCGATCCGGCGTCGACGGAGATACGAACCCACTTCGTCTTCTCGGCGAGCCGGTCGAGATACCGCTCGATGAGCGTGCCGTTCGAGGTGATCCCGACATGAATGCCGACCTCGTAGAAGTAGTCGAGAAGCGTCCCGAACTCCGGATGCGCCATCGGCTCACCCCCGCCGATCAGCACCACCGCGCGGACGCCGATCTCCTTGAACTCCTTCGCGAGTTCCTTGATGCGCTCCCGATCGATTCCGCCCTGGTTGAGCAGGTTCGCGCTGATGCAATCGTGGCATGCGAGGTTGCACGCGGTCGTCGGATCCATTTCGATGACCCACGGCCCCACCTTGTCGCCGCCGAAAAACTGCCTCACTCGTTCGCGAACGCTGCCCTGAGCCAGTTTTGACTCGAGCGACAGTTCGCCGTGCGTCTTTGCATTTTCAGTCGTCATGAGTTTCTTTCGATTCGGTGAGCATTCGCTGCGTCGGGACGGACATCAGCGTTCTTTTGTGTAACGAGGGGAACGGGGTCGCCTGACTGCGGCATTTCCGCGGCAGCAAAATTGAGTGCTTCGCGGACGACGTACAGCGGACGGCCTTTCGTCTCCTCGAAGATTCGCCCGACGTACAGCCCGACGACTCCGAGGGCGACGAAGCCGAGACCGCCGAGGAGGTAGATCGACACGATGACGCTGGTCCAACCCTCGGCCGGATGACCGCCGAGGAGATACCGGGCAACGAGGTACGTACCCCACAGAAACGCGGCGGCGGCAACGCAGAACCCGAACCCGATCGTGATTCGCAGCGGCTTCTCGGTCTGCGAGACGATCAGATCCGTCGCGAGACGAACAAGCCGCGCCAGGTTGTAGCTGCCCGTACCGGCGTATCGCTCGTGATGTTCGACCTGGACGTAATCGGTGTCGAAGCCGAGCCACCGGACAAGGAAGGCATACGACCGGTTGCGCTCCTTGAATCGCCGCACGTTGAGCACGATGTCGCGGGAAACGATCGAAAAGTGCGTCACCGAGTTGTCGAGCGGCTCACCCATCAGATAACCGAGTACGCGCGTGAAAGCTCTCGACGTGACACGCTTGAAAGCCGAGTGTCTCCGCACCGGCTTCCGACCGAAGACGACGTCGTGCCCCTCCTGCGCCTTCGCGTACAGCTTGGCGATCTCTTCGGGTGGATCCTGAAGGTCGCCGTCCATGACGGCGACCCAGTCACCCTCCGCATAGTCGAGACCGGCGGCGATCGCGTAGTGCTGGCCGAAATTGCGGGACAGATTGATCGCCTTCAGCCGCTGATCGTGCCTGGCGAGCTCCGCCATGATTGCCCAGTCGTTCTGTGGGCTCGCGTCGTTCACGAAAACAAGCTCGAACGCCGGCGTCAATCTCTCGAGCGTCGCCACGAGGCGCCGGTACAGCTCGGGTATGCAGTCGGCGCAACGGTAGAGGGGTACGACCACGGAGATGTGCGGCCGCGCGGCGACAGCCATCGCTCGCGGCGATACCACCGGGAAAGGCGTCGCGCCGCCGGGGACGATCTCCATTTGAGCATCTTAAACGCGATTTCCGCGACAAACGTGACGTACCTCTCATTCGGCCCGGCATGCGATGATCTGCCGCGCCTATGCAGATCCACGTGCGGCGGCGCGACGTCGCCGCCATAGCCCTCACGATCCTCTTTCAGACCGCGGCGGTCGCCTTCGGAAAGCAGGCGGCGCTCGCCCTGCCGCAATTCACGCCCGGCTACATCGCTCGGAACGGCTACTACCTCGTGTCACTGCTTTGCCTCGGACTGCAGGCGATCACGTGGCAGCTCGCGCTCGCCAGGTTCCCGCTTTCGTACGCCTACAGCGCGATGAGCATCGTCTACGTCAACGTGCTCATCATCAGCGTCGTGGTTTTCGGCGAGCGTGTCACCCCGGCGAATATCGCCGGTGCCGCCCTGATCATGGCGGGCGTCGCGCTCGTCGCGCGTTACCGCGAGAAAGAAGCGTGATCGACAGCCACTACTCAGCATTGGTCGCCGGCGTGTTCATCACCGCACTCGCCCACATGTTCCTGAAGTCAGGAGCGGCGCGGAGCTCCGGCCGGACGTCGATCCGGCTGTGGCTGAACCCGCGGTCGATCGCCGGATATTCGATGCTGCTCGGAGTGACCCTCATGAACCTTTACGGATTCAAGGTCGTCCCCATCCGAGCGAACGTCGTGCTCTCGCCCGCTGTCTTCTTTTTCGTGACGCTGCTGTCGGTCGTGTTTCTCCGGGAACGCCTCACCCGCGTGCAAGTGGCAGGCTGCACGCTGATCCTCGCAGGCATCGCCATCTTCAATCTCTAGCGCGGCTGTTATCATCGGCGCCCAGATTTTCGTCATGACGCACGCCACAACTCCACCGGTCGTCGTGCCTCCGGCGCCGTCCGAACGCATTCCTTTCAACAAGCCCTTCCTCGTCGGAACCGAGTTCGACTACATCCAGCAGGCGATTCGGTTCGGTCACACCGCGGGCGACGGTCCATTCACCAGGAAATGCAGCGAAGAGCTCGAGTCGATCCTCGGCGCCGTACGGGTGCTCCTGACGACCTCCTGTACAGACGCCCTCGAGATGGCGGCGATGCTTCTCGATCTCGACGAAGGCGACGAGGTGATCGTGCCGTCGTTCACATTCGTCTCGACGGCGAATGCGTTCGCGACACACGGCGGAAAGCCGGTGTTCATCGATGTCCGGCCCGACACGCTCAACCTCGATGAACAACTGCTCGAGTCGAGGATCACGGAGCGGACTCGCGCCATCGTGCCGGTGCACTACGCCGGTGTCGGCTGCGAGATGGACGAGATCATGAGGATCGCGAATAAGCGTGGGATCGTCGTGATCGAAGACAACGCGCACGGATTGCTCGGCCGGAAAGCCGGCAAGCGACTCGGCACTTTCGGTCAACTGGCGACGCAGAGCTTTCACGAGACGAAGAACCTCACCTGCGGCGAGGGGGGAGCGCTGGTGCTCAACGATGCCTCGTTCATCGAGCGAGCAGACATCATTCGGGAGAAGGGAACGAACCGCGCGCGTTTCTTTCGCGGGGAGACCGACAAGTACACGTGGGTCGACTTTGGTTCGAGCTTTCTGCCCTCCGACATCCTTGCGGCGTACCTCTTCGCTCAGTTGCAGGCGCGAAACGACATCCAGCAGCGGCGGCAGCGCATCTGGAACCGTTACAACGCCGAGCTCGAAGAGTGGACGCGGGAGAACGGCGTACGGCGGCCGTTTGTCGGTAGCGATTGCGAACAGCCGTTCCACATGTTCTACCTGCTCCTCCCGTCGCTCGCCGCGCGCACGGCGCTGATCGAGCACCTCGGCAAACGCCTGATCCACGCCGTTTTTCACTATCAGCCGCTCCACATTTCCGACATGGGGAGGCGCTTTGGCGGTCGGCCGGGCGACTGTCCCGTAACGGAAGACGTGAGTGACCGTTTGGTGCGGCTGCCGTTCTTCAACGGCCTCACGGAGGCAGAGCAGACCCGCGTCATTGAAGGAGTCGTTACTTTCCGTTGTTGAATATGGCCATGGGGATGAGCCATTGACTGACCTGACGGAGCAAGCGCCGCCGAGCGAGGACGACACATTTAGGCGCAAAGCAACCACTCTTTCGGTGGCGCTGCTGGCTCTCGCGCTGATCACGCGTGCCGTCATCACCTTCACGAAGGCATACGCTCAGGACGATTTCTACTGGTGGTACTTCGCCTGGCTGCGATCGACGCCGCTTGTCCCGGGCCGCGACTATTACCTGCCGAACGTCACGCCGCTATCCGAGCTCGCCGCACCGCTGTTCCGGTGGTGCCACGAGTCATTTCTTCCTTTTGACATCGCGAGAGTGATCATGTTCGCCGTCGGCCTTGCGCTGACGTGGGCCTGTTATCAGATCACCCGCCTCCTCGGCGGTTCCGTCTTGTGGAGTGTCATCGCGGCGAATGGAGTGTCCTGGCAGTACCAGTTCCTGAAGCGAATCGGTGACATCCGAGGCGACCAGATCTCGATGCTGTTTCTGATGCTTGCTGTCATTGTCCTTCTGAAGTCGGAGGGACGGCGCCGGGCGCTCTGGAGCGGCTTCTGTTGCGGCGCATCGGTAGCCGTTGCTTTCAAACTGACGATCGCCGCCCCTTTCGTGGGGATAGGACTGCTCCTCGGCGCCGAGAAGAGAATCCGCGATGCCTTCCTTTTCGCCTTGACGTTCGTGATCGCGCCCACGGCTTACTTTGGGAGCCGAATCGCGATCGACGGATACCCGAACTTCGCATCCGTGTTCGCCGGCATCTTCAACGCCCTCGACTCGGCAAAAGCCCAGCATATGACCGTGCTGTACAGGTTTTTTTCCATCGAGAGCGCGGTGCTGACGTCGCCACTCACCTGGGCTGCTGTATTCGCGGGAGGTTGCGCGTTTCTTCTTCCTAGCGGCCCTTTGACTCGGCGGCGGCGGGCGTACGTCGTCCTCGCCACGGGATTCGTCATGTTGTTCGTCTATACGAACGTCTTTCTCTTTCCGTACAACTACGTGATCCTGGTGCCTTCGCTGATCCCGTTCATCGGAGGCGTCTCGCTCCTCCGTTTTTCCCGGCGGTTCATGCAATGGGCGGCGGTTCTGGTCCCCATCTCCGGAGTGGTCGGCGGCACCTATGCCGTTAGGGACGTGCTTCCGGACCGCGCGAGCACGCAGAGGGCCGCGATTCGGTGGATATGGTCCGTCACGGACAAGAACGACGCCATCTTCGACTGGCAAGGGACCGTCGCTTGGCGGCCGACCACCTATCACTGGATGATCTACTCCGGCGCGATTTCGCGGTACGAGAGCGGCTGGTTTACCGCGGCCGATGAGATGCAGCGGGCGCAGGTCAAGATGATCGTGGACAACTATCGAGTGACTTGGATATCCGAGCGCGATACAGCTTGGGCTCAAGCGCATTTCGCCCGTGTGAACGGCTGCATTCTCGTACCGGGCTGGGTCGCCACTCGAACTGAGCTACAGAGCGGAAAGGCCATCGACGCGTTCCTCGAGAATGATGAATACGTGTTGCAACCATCCGGTACCAGAGGAGTGTTGATCGATGGGAAGCCTGTCACGGACCGCGTTCGCTTGACGCGGGGACCGCACGAGCTTGGAGCACAGACGGCCGCCGAGCTTCCGCCTTCGATTGCACTTGTGCGAATGACGGCGAAGATGGTGGCGAATCCGATGCCGTGCACGTCCGTGCTCATCAATCCGGCGAACTGAGGGCCGGCGAACAGACGAAGGCGCAAAAAGAAAAAGGCCCTCGGGGTTCTCCCGAGGGCCTCTTATATTATCCCGGCGGCGTCCTACTTTCCCACACAGTTGCCCGCGCAGTATCATCGGCGATGTGGAGCTTAACTGCCGTGTTCGGAATGGGAACGGGTGTTTCCTCCACTCTATGACCACCGGAAACTTGAGATCAGTTGGTCATCGCTTCGCAGCGACATTGAATACGGGTTGCAGCGGAAGAGTGCACGCTGCAGATAACATCAAATCAAGGCATTTATGGTCAAGTCAAACGACCGATTAGTACTGGTCAGCTGAACGCATTGCTGCGCTTACACCTCCAGCCTATCAACGTGGTCATCTACCACGGGTCTTCAGGGAGAACTCATCTTGTGGTTGGCTTCTCGCTTATATGCTTTCAGCGATTATCCTTTCCCGACTTAGCTACCCAGCGATGCCCTTGGCAGGACAACTGGTACACTAGAGGTCGGTGCTTCCCGGTCCTCTCGTACTAAGGAAACCTCCACGCAATTCTCCTCCGCCCACAACAGATAGGGACCGAACTGTCTCGCGACGTTCTAAACCCAGCTCACGTACCGCTTTAACCGGCGAACAGCCGGACCCTTGGGACCTGCTCCAGCCCCAGGATGCGATGAGCCGACATCGAGGTGCCAAACCCTGACGTCGATGTGAACTCTTGGTCAGGATCAGCCTGTTATCCCCGGCGTACCTTTTATCCTTTGAGCGATGGCCCTTCCATACAGAACCACCGGATCACTAAGGCCTGGTTTCCCACCTGCTCGACTTGTAGGTCTTACAGTTAAGCTCTCTTCTGCCTTTACACTCGACGGCTGATTTCCAAACAGCCTGAGAGAACCTTCGCGAGCCTCCGTTACGATTTGGGAGGCGACCGCCCCAGTCAAACTGCCCGCCTGGCAATGTCCCGGATCCGGATGACGGACCTCGGTTAGAACACCGGTATTGTAAGGGTGGTATTTCACCGTCCCCTCCACCGAGCCTAGCGGCCCGGCTTCAAAGGGTCCCACCTATCCTACACATACAACACCAGTATTCACTGCCAGGGTGCAGTAAAGGTGCACAGGGTCTTTCCGTCTAGTTGCGGGTAGCTGGCATCTTCACCAGCGCTACAGATTCGCTGAGCCCCTCGTGGAGACAGTCCCCAAATCGTTACTCCATTCGTGCAGGTCGGAACTTACCCGACAAGGAATTTCGCTACCTTAGGACCGTTATAGTTACGGCCGCCGTTTACCGGGGCTTCGGTTCGTAGCTTCGCCTTGCGGCTAACCACTCCCCTTAACCTTCCGGCACCGGGCAGGAGTCAGACCCTATACGTCGTTTTCGACTTAGCAGAGTCCTGTGTTTTTAGTAAACAGTCGCTTGGGGCATTTCACTGCGACTTACCGTCGCTTCGTTTCGCGAGGAAACTAACGACAGCAAGCACACCTTCTTCCGAAGTTACGGTGCTAATTTGCCGAGTTCCTTCACGAGGGATCACTCACGCGCCTTGGAATTCTCTTCCCGTCTACCTGTGTCGGTTTGCGGTACGGTCATCCCGTGTCTGAAGCTTAGAAGTTTTTCTTGGCAGCTTGGAATCACTGACTTTGTAGGGCAAAGCCCATCGACGTCACGTCTCACGTATACCCGAACGGATTTACCTATCCAGGCACGCTACACGCTTGAAGCCACACTTCCGATCGTGGCCCCAGCTATCCTCCTGCGTCACTCCATCGCAACACGGTCTGGTACAGGAATGTTGACCTGTTTCCCATCGACTACGCCTTTCGGCCTCGCCTTAGGGACCGACTGACCCTGAGAGGACGAACCTTCCTCAGGAAACCTTAGACTTACGGCGAGTGTGATTCTCACACACTTTATCGCTACTTGTGCCGGCAGAGTCTCTTCTCAACGGTCCACCAGTTCTTTCGATCTGACTTCACTCCAGTTGAGAATGCTCTCCTACCACCATCCAGTTCCGAAGAACCGAATGATCCGCAGCTTCGGTACCACGCTTAAGCCCCGTTACATTGTCGGCACGGAGCCACTTGACCAGTGAGCTATTACGCTTTCTTTAAAGGATGGCTGCTTCTAAGCCAACCTCCTGGCTGTCTAAGCGTCTCCACATCCTTTTCCACTTAGCGTGAATTTGGGGACCTTAGCTGGCGGTCTGGGTTGTTCCCCTCTCGACGACGAAGCTTATCCCCCGCCGTCTGACTCCTGCGCTTTGCATTGATGGCATTCGAAGTTTGGTTGGCTTCAGTAACCCGGTAAGGCCCCTAGGCCATCCAGCGCTCTACCACCATCATGGACCACGCAAGGCTATCCCTAAAGATATTTCGGAGAGAACGAGCTATAACGGAATTTGATTGGCCTTTCACCCCTAGGCACAGCTCATCCAAGCTGTTTTCAACCAACACTGGTTCGGACCTCCACCTGGTGTTACCCAGGTTTCATCCTGGCCATGCCTAGATCATCCCGCTTCGCGTTTACTCCCAGCGACTATGGCGCCCTTATCAGACTCGCTTTCGCTACGGCTATGCAAAATGCTTCACCTTGCCCCTGAGAGTAACTAGCCGGCTCATTATGCAAAAGGCACGCGGTCGAGCATTCCGGATTGCTCCGGCATAGCTCTTCCACTGCTTGTAGATTGACGGTTTCAGGTACTATTTCACTCCCCTAACAGGGGTTCTTTTCACCTTTCCCTCACGGTACTAGTGCGCTATCGGTCACAGAGTAGTGTTTAGCCTTGGAGGATGGTCCCCCCAGATTCCCACAGGGTTTCTCGTGCCCCGTGGTACTCGGGTACTCAGCCGGAGGCAGCCAACCTTTCGTCTACAGGACTATCACCTTCTTTGGTGAGCCGTTCCATGCTCTTCGACTAGGCTGCTGCTTTGTAACTCCATGTGGCCGAGCCCCACAACCCCGCAATGGCCGAA